>Ga0265297_10000040_pt1 | contig 565405 bp, 700 predicted proteins | sample Munlanlwell13791_FD_192502 | JGI IMG/M metagenome (GOLD analysis project Ga0265297, IMG submission 192502) | Leachate microbial communities from a municipal landfill in Southern Ontario, Canada - Leachate well 137-91 | ecosystem: Engineered > Solid waste > Landfill > Unclassified | place...
ATGGCCTTGCCTACTCTCTCTGGAACCTTCTTCGTCTTTCCTACGATAGGGGCAGGGTGGTTGTTGTCGACGCCGAAGGCGTCGCGCCCGCAAAAATTGATACTAAAAGATATATATCTGAAATTGAAACTAGAGCAAATGAAGAAGTTAGAAGAGTTGAAGCTATTAGAAATAGAGCTATTGCAGAGATAAACAAAAGTATTTAAAATTATTCTCTTTTTTAAGATTCCTAGCCAATTGGCTGGGCCACAGGCTAATTAATAGTGCTTTTGAAAAGCCATGAAATTCAACCACAACAACTAGTAGTTATGATATGAATGCGAAACTTGAAGTGGTGGTGATTTACTTTTAATTAATTAGCTACACATTCCCGTTTGTCGAGGTTCAATCTTAACAACAATGGCAATGCCAACTCGAACTGGAACAATCTTCGTAATTCCAACGATAGGGGCAGAATGGCTTAACAATTGGTTAGTTTATAATGAGAACTTATAAACATATCTATCCGCAAATTTGCAATTTATCTAATTTAATTCTTGCTTGGAGAAAAGCAAGAAAAGGCAAAACTAAAAAACATTATGTAATGGAATTTGAAAAAGATACAATTGGAAACTTATTAGCCTTGCAGGAAGAATTAAAAAATCAAACTTACTCTCCAAAGCCATTGATAACTTTTATTTTGCGAGACCCAAAAACACGCAAAATCTCTAAAGCAGATTTTAGAGACAGAATAGTCCATCATGCCATTGTAAGAATTTTAGAGCCAATTTTTGACAAGACTTTTATCTATGATTCTTGTGCAAATAGAAAAAGAAAAGGAAATCTATTTGCAATTAAAAGATTTAAGAAATTCATAAAAAAGGTTTCAAGAAATGGAAAAACTAATGGCTGGTTTAATATTAATCAGGTAAAAGGATATTGTTTAAAAGCAGACATAAAACATTATTTTGAAGAAGTTAATCATGAAATTCTTTTGAGTATTATTAAAAGAAAGATAAAAGATGAAAAAGTTATTTGGCTTATAAATAAAATTTTAAAGAATTCAGATAATAATAAAAAAGGAATGCCCTTAGGAAATTTAACATCGCAATTTTTTGCAAATATCTATCTTAATGAGTTGGATTATTTTGTCAAACATAAATTAAAGGCAAAATATTATGTTAGGTATGTAGATGATTTTGTTTTATTAAATAATTCTAAGGCACAATTAAAACTCTGGATGGAAGATATTGAACATTTTTTAATAGATAATTTAAACCTTGAACTTCATAAACAAAAATCAAAAATTATCCCATTATCAAGAGGAATAGATTTTGTTGGTTTTAGAAACTTCTATTATTATAGATTAGTCAGAACAAGGAATATTAGAAACATACGAAATAAAATTAATGATTATAAAAAGTTTAAAATTTCTTATGTTAACATATTGGATAGTTTTCAAGGATGGCAGGCATATGCAATGTGGGCAGATTGTTATAATCTAATAAACAAGTTAGAATTTGAGATAAATTAAATTTACTCTTTTTTCTGCTTTTTCTTTTCAGGCTCCTTTCCCTCTTCTCTAACTCTGATAATCACTTTTCCACCTGCTTTTTCTATTTTTAAAATTGCAGATTCTGAAGCAGCTCCTGCATAGATTGTTTTTGCAGAATGGATTTCTCCTTCTCCCAGTATTTTATATTTTTCTAATTTAACTTCTTTTTCCTTAAACTTAATTTCAATATCTCCAACATTGATAATTTCTAATTTTCTTGGTTTTGCCTTTAATCCTTCTTTTCCAAAATATTTTTCATCCTGATTTAGTATTAATGTCTTTTTGTGGTCTGCCCTTTTTCCAGTTCCAGCCATTCCAAATCCTCCCCTATGCCCACTTCCCCTTGCCTTTTTCTTTCCCCCTCTGCCATGGGTGTGGCTTCCACTCATTCTTGAAGATTTTTTTCTTTTTTTATTTAAACTCATTTTCCTAACCCCACTAATAATTTATTATATTTTTCAAATGTCTCTGTTTCATCTAAACCCCATGGGTTTTTTCTGCCTCTATGATAGGATTGTTCCCAAATTAGCATTGAACTTCTTCCAGTTTCATCTTCAGTTATAATATATGCGTTAGCCATAATCCCTCCTGATGGCAATCTTTTTGCACTTACTACAACTCCCCTATCATTTTTTATAATTGTTCCCCCATTTATTTCTGCTCCAATATCTAATGATCTCATTGTTTCCATTTTATAACATTCTCCTGATTAAATCATTTATTTTTTCTTTGTGATTTCCCAGCACGCCCCTTGGAAAGTGCTGTTTGCTGTTAATCCCTCCTCTTGGAGGATGCAGTCTGAAAAAGGGTTTTATTTCAAGGTTATTCATTGTTTTTTTAGTTAATATTTCTTTAGATATTCTTCCTGCATCTATTTTTCCTTTTTTATTTATTAATTGCCCTCTTTTTTCTATAAGTTCTTTTAATGTTTCATCATCAATATTTCCATATGCAGTAAAATCTCTTATTTTTTTAAGTATTCCTTTCATTTCTTCTTTAGTTTCATCTACAATAACACATACATATTTTCTTCTTAATCTTAGTCTTGATAAGGTATTCTCTGTTTCTTCTCTCATATTTACCATTCCTGCTATTCTTATTATTGCTATCATTTTAATCGCCACCTCTTTCAACAGATTCACGTTTAACAAATATCGCAGGTACCCCTTTATCTTCTATTATTGCAACAGCTAAAACATTTGGGTGTTCATATAACTTATCTCTAATTTTATTTATACTTTTCATTTCTCGTTCACTAATTTCTTCCGGCATGTACCCTTGTAATAATAAACTAATCCTACTCATTTTATCTCCTCCAGATTCTTTAATGCACTTATTATTGCTTTAGCATAATTCATCGTTGTTCTTCCCTGTCCAAATGACTGGCTGTAAATATTTTCAATTCCCGCAAGCCTTAATATTTTCTTGCCTTCATCTCCAATTACTAACCCTGTTCCTCTTGGTGCAGGCATAAGAATTACTTTGCAGCTTCCGCATTTTCCTTTTGTTCTCATCGGTATGCTGTGCGGTTCTGCTGTTGAATCATCAAAACTTCCAGAGCCTCTTCTTACTCTGAATATGTTTAATTTTGCTTTTCTTAAAGCTTTTTCCCTTGCTGGCAGGGTTTCTTTTGCTTTTCCAAATCCAAAACCCAAATGCCCGTTTTTATCCCCAACAATAACAAGTGCTGAAAATGTAACTATATTCCCTTCTTTTGTTTTTTTCTGTGACTGCCTCCACGCTCTTCTTTTTCCCCCTCCAAATTTTCCTTTTGACTGCCCTGCAAAAAGTAAATCACTCTCAACTTTTATAAGGCTGTCGACTATTTCCGGCTCTAAAATTTTAAGATTATCATCAAGTATTTCATTAATATTTTTTATTTTTCCTTCTTTTACTTTTTTGCCAAGTTTGGTAATTGGCTTCCAGGAGCCTAATTTTTCCCTAATTAATTCATCCGGGTCTTTTCTTTTTCCTCTTACATTTTTTTCAACTTCTTCCTGGATTTTAACATCATCTCCAACTATCCCCTTAACTTCTTCAATTTCATTTATTTTTTCTTTTAATTTCATTGTATTTTTTCACGCACATTTTTTATTATTTTTTGAACATCTCCGCTTTGGTGTTTTCCACTAATTCTTTCTTCATCTGGAAAAACATTTTTTCCAATATTAACTTTTACTCCAGCATCTACAATCCCCTTTAAGGCAGCGTAAACTCTTGAACCAGATACACTTTTTTCCAAACCCAGGTCAGCTATTGCCCTGCTGTCTTTTTCTTTTGCAGTTATTTTCTTTCCTATCAATAGCCCTGTGAGATATGCTGCTGGAATTGATTTTAAGCTTCCTTTTAATTCATTGGGCCAGCCATTTTTTAGAAGTTCTTTTGAACTAACCCCGATAATTATTTTGTCTTTTGCTTCTGTGCTTTTTACATATTGGATGATTATATAGCTGTTTGTTTTCCTTACAACTATCCTCATACTTCCGGATTTTAGCAGCCCAAGCCTCTGTTTATAGTCTGTTTTTCCTTCTTTCCTTCTCTTCCTGATTGTTTTTCCTATTTTATGCATTTTATTTACTCCAAATTCTCCTTTAATTGCTTTTTGCTTTTGAATTTTTTATTTTTTATTTGTTTTCTAAGCTCTTTATACTTTTCATTTCCCAGTGCCCCTTGTTTTTTAAGCTCTTTAACATATGTCCTTAACTTTCTTGTTATTTTAACATAGTCCTGTTTTCTATTTTTTACTTTTATTCTTACATTCCCTGCTTTTCTTCTTGTGTTTTTTTTGATATTTGTCTTTCTTCCTTTTATAAGATTAATTTTAATTGCTCTGCTTTTTTCAAGTTCTTTAATATCCTGCCTCGTAATCGCTTCTTTTATTTCATCCAGCCTTTCTTTATTAAATGCTATTCTCCCGATTCCAACACCCAGGGCTCTTGCAGCAAGTCTTTTCTTTTTATCAAGTTTCATTTTGACACCTCTTTGGACTTTTCTTTGCCTTCTTCAAAACCTTTTTTGACTTCTTCTTTTCCGATTTTTGAAAGAAATTTTTCAGCATTGAAATTTGTGGTTTCAATTTTATTGTCTATAATATATTTTGCAATTGCTATTTTATTTTTTCTCCCTGTTTTTCCAATAAGTGCTATTTCATATGATTTTAATTTTTTAATTTCTCCGATAGATTTGACTAAAACAGGGTTTTTCCCTTTTATTTTTCCCTTTATTTTATTTGGTTTTCCATACCCAAGTGCGACAACTCTTGGCCTTCCTTTTTCTTTAAGCCTCATTTTATTGTCTCTTCCTTTTGGTGCTCTCCATTTCTGGAGTTTTTTTCTTCCTCTGCCAAGCCTGGAGTAGTCCCTTGTATTTCTTCTAAGGAATTTTATCTTTTTCATTTACATTTCCCTCCCGGGTTTTTCTGTAATATATATTCCGTCTTGAAATTTTCTTCTGTCTTTACTTTTTACAAATGTTGCTTTTTCAAGATTTGCAGCTGTCTGCCCTGCTATTTCTTTGTTATGCGACTCTATAGTTATCTTGTTTCCATTTACCTCAACCTTTGCCCCTTTGATTATTTTTGAAGTCCTTGGTTTTTTCTCTCCCAGAAAATTTTTAATAATCACCTTGTTATTTGATTCATCTACTTGGGCAGTTATTGGAAAATGTGAAAAAGCAATTTCCATCTTATATGTAAACCCTTCTGATAATCCTTTGATTATATTTAAGATATGCGCCTTTATTGTCATAATCATATTCTTCTCTTTTTTAGTCGCATTTTCAGATTCAAGTATAAGGGTATTTCCGTCTTTTTTTACATTAATCTTAAAAAAGTTAAATTCTTTTTTTACTTCTTTCTCAGAATTTTTTACAGTCATTGACCTTTTTCCAATACTAAAATCAATTCCTTCAGGAAATTTAATTTTTTCAGTAATTTTTTCTTTCATTTTTATACAGCTTAGTAAAAATAAGCAATAAGCACTCCCCCTATATTTTGTTCAAGAGCTTCAGCATGAGTCATTAGCCCCTTGTTTGTTGAAATTATTATAATACCGATTCCCCTTGCAGGAAGGTATCTCCTCATGTATTTATCTATTTCAGATACACTTACATTGTGCCGGGGTTTAATTGATTTGCATTCTATGAGCTTTCCAATTTTTATCTCCATTTTTTTATCTTCAACCTTAAAACTTTCAATGTATCCTTCTTTTTTTGCTATTTCTAATACTCTGTTTAAGACATTTGAAAATTTTGCTATTTTCAGTTCTATTTTCCCTGATTTCTTAGCATTCATTATATTGTTTAGAGCATCTGAAATTATATCTTGTGACATTTTTTTCTCCTATGAATATTTTTTAAACCCTATTTCTTCTGCAATTTCCCTAAAACACTGTCTGCAGAATTTTAATCCATACTGCCCGACATGCGCTCCGATTCTTCCGCATCTTTCACAGCGGTATCTTGCAGTTCCTGTTGTTCTATCTTTAGGTTTATTATGCTTTAAAAACTTCTTTGCTATTGCCGGTTTGCTTTTAAGTTGCTTGTATAGTTTTTTCCAATCACTTTGTGTCATTTTAATTTCCTTTTATTATTCTATTGTTGTTTGGAAATTTTCTTCCATAAATTTAATTATTTCCTCTTTGCTTGCTTCCTGCTTTTTTGGAGTTCTTCCACGCTTTATCTTTTTTATCTTAGCTCTTTTTCCGTTTCTTTTAAATACAATCGTTACTTCAAGACCCCACATTCCAATGTCTCTGTCATATTCCTCTCCGGGAATTTCGATGTATTCATCAATCCCGAATGAAAAATGATTATTTTGTATTTGTTTTTTTCTAAGTTCGTTATTTATTGATGCAAGAAGTCTTGGAAGCAGTTTCATTGCCTCCTTGCCTCTCAGAGTTACCATACACCCTACTTCTAATTTTGGTCTTATTCCAAAACTAGGTATCCTCTTCATTGTAAGCCTTTTTGCAGGTTTTTTCTTTGAGATTTTTTCAAGGAGTTTAAAGCCCTTGTCAAGGTCCTCTTTTACTCCTCTGCATGACAGTATTATTTTTTCCATTTTTACTTTTCTCATTGGGTTTTCTGTTTGTTGTTTCATTTTATTTAAGCTGTTACAATTAACTCCTTATTTTTAATATTTATATCCCCATATTCACAATGGATAACTGCATTATTTTCAGTTGTGTTTATTATTTTTCCAGACTTTCCAATATGCTTCCCTTTTATTACAATTGCGTGCATGCCCACTTTTATAGGGAGAATTTTTTCTATTTTCCCGCTTTTAAAATTAATAACAACAGAATCTCCTGTTTTTGCTTTTTCATTGGATAAAATGCTTCTTCCATCATTTAAGTTAAGCTGTATTTTATTCCCCTTAAGGACTTTTTTATTTGCTATTTTCGCTATTTTTGACAATGCTTCATTGTTGTTGATTTCTTCAACAATTGTTTTCCCGCTTTTTGAAATAAGGATTTTATAGTTCTTTTTTAATTCATCAATTGACATTATATCAAACAAGCTTAATGAATAATTATCTTCTTTTATAATTTTCCCATTGACTGCTATTTTCTTTTCATACAGTATTTTTTCAAGTTCTTTTCTTGTTTTTACCATTTTAAGAATATCCCTCATTATAATTAGAATTGGTATTCCAGTTTTCTTATTATGGCTTGGCACAACTACATATTTTGTCCCTTTCCTTGGAATTGCCCATCCTTTATTGGTTGTTGCTCTTTTCTGATGCATTTTTATCTCCTTTTATTTCCTTTTTATTTGAATTTGACTTGTGAATTTTTCTCTCTAATGCAGAGATTCTTTTTTTATCATTTAAATCTAAATTTTGTATTTGCAGGTTTGAACATCTGAAATATACATTTACTTTTGTTCCGTCATTTTTCTTCATATTTATTCCATCAATGCTCACTTTCATCTTTTTTGAATTAATTCCGGATATTTTCCCGCTTTTCTTTTTGAATTTTCCGCTCATCACCACGACATCATCCCCCTTTCTTATAGGGAAACTTCTTCTGCTGTATCTTTTCCTAAGCTCTTTTGACAAATTTACCGACATGATTTTTCTTTTTATGTGCATTGGGGCATTTGCCAGATATTTCCTCTGCTTCCTTGTCTGCGAACTTTGCTTCCAGTGAGTTGAAAATTCTTTTTTCATCTTAAACTACAACTCCTGCCAATTTAGCTACTGACGCCCATCTTTCAAGTATCTCTCTTGCTACAGGGCCCTTTATTTGCGTTCCCTTTGGATTTCCTTTTTCATCTTTTAATAGAGCAACAGCATTATCACTAAATGCAATTCTTTCCCCGGTATTCCTTCTCCAGGATTTTCTTTGCCTTATTATAACTGCATCAAAAACTTCTCCCTTCATTTCTGGTTTTCCTTTTCTTACAGACACTTTAACCCAATCTCCAACTTTGGCACTTTGCTGTCTTCCTTTTGTAGTTTTTCCTTTTTTAACAGCTACAATCCTTACAATTCTTGCTCCGCTGTTATCTGCAGCATCTACTAAACTTCCAAGATTCAAACCCCGGCTTATATGTGCACTAATTGCTTTCATCTTTTTCCTCCCTGTCTTCTTTACTTTTTTGTCCCTGTTTAATTTCTGCACCCCTTATTTTTCTTGTAACTTCATGGTGCATAATTTTGCTTAGAGGACGGCATTCCATAACTTCAATATAATCTCCAATATTAATTTTACCCTTCATTGATTCTGGAAGATAAGCATGTATCTTTGTTTTTGCTTTTGCATATCTTTCATATTTTCTGACAAATTTAACCCTTTCAAATTCGATTGTAACTCTTTTGTCAAATTTTCTTATTACTACCCCTTCAAATTTCCTCCCCCTAAGAGAGCGCCCGCTATTTTTAGTTGCTTCTCTGTCTTTGTTCTTATTTTTTTCTGCCATTTTCGTTTTTTGTGTTTTATTCTTCTATTGAACTTTCTGAAAATCCAAGTTCAACCAATGCTGGTTTTATTTTTTTCTTATGGTCTCCTTGAAGTTCGATTGTGTTTTCTTTTATTGTCCCCCCGCAACCAAGCTCTTCTTTGAGCTCTTTTGCGAGTTTTTTCAAATCTAGGCTTTTGTCAAGCCCAGATATTATTGTTGTCATTTTTCCGAACTTTCTTTTCACTACTGCTACTTGGATTCTCTGTTCACTTTTTGCTATTTCTTCGCAAACACAGGCCTGCGTTGGCAAGCCACACTTTGGACATATATCCATATTATGATTTGTTTTTTAATCCCTTAAGCATTAATAATTTTGCAAGTGTTTTTCTCATTTCGCGGAGTTTTACTTTTCCGCCCTTTCCCGCAATAACCCTTGCTTTTATTAGCTCGAGATTTATTTCTTCAATTTTCTTTTGAATATCCTGTTTTCCTAATTTTGAGAGCTCTTTAAACTTTGCCATTTTGTGTTTCCTTAAAATTTACTGGAAGGTTGATATTAATTTGGTCGTGTATTTTTGCATCAGGATGAAGTATGCTTACTCCAATTCCAACAGTTCCCATTTTTGTCTGGGCAACAGCAGTTGCGTAATCAACTACTTTTGCACTATCCCCAACTTTTTTTAAATATCCTTTTTTAAATCTCCATGTTTTTGCCCTTTCACTTGGCAATTTTCCAGAAAGCTTTAATTCTACTCCTAAAGCCCCGGCTTTTACAATCTGCTGAAGTAGTTTATATGCGATTATCTTGAATTTAAGGGGCCCGCTTTTTTCAATATTATTTGCAATTTCATCAGCAATACTTTGAGCATCAAGACTGATTTCTTTTATTTCCTGAATTTCTATATGGGGGTTGTCAAATTTAAACCTCCTTTTAAGAAGTTCAGTAAGAGCAGTTATTTTTTCACCACCTCTTCCAATTATTAATCCTGGTTTTGTAGTGGACATAATCACCTTTTCTCCAACAGGAGTGTATTCAATATTCACCCTAGATATTTTTCCCTTTCCCAAATATTTCTTAACAAATTCTTTCATTTCAAATTCTTCTTTCTTAAACTTTACAAATTTTCTTTCATCCATTTTGTTTCCGGGTTTTTTCTGCTGATTTAATCATGACATGTGTTCTTTTAAACTTAGTACTCCCAAACCTGTGCATTTGATCAGGAGCCTTGTTTGCAATAATCTCAACAATAATTGTTTTATCCAAATCCAGCCCATTAATATTTGAACTTGCACTTAATGTTTTTAATAATTTTATGAATTCTTTTGAGGCATTTAAAGGATATTTTCCTCCATCCATACCTTTTCCGTTTAATCTTTTTCCTTTTCTATGAGCTAATTCCCCTCTAAAAGGAACAGCAATTTTTTTTATTATAACTTTATTTAGCAGTTCAATTGCTTCATCGATTTTTTTCCTTTTTATAAATCTCGCAATTTCTTTTGCATGTTTTAATGATATGGGAAGGCTTTTTCCATTAACAACTGCAAATTCTTTTTTTACAACTGGGTTTTTAACAATTGGCTTTTTCTTTTCTTCTTTTTTTACTTCTTCCTTTGCATCTGGCTTGCTTTCTGTTTTAGCTTCTTTTTTATCTTTTTTAACAGGACTATTCATGGAATTTTTATCAAATTTTTCAGCAGGTCTGGCTTTTGATGCCCTTGCTTGTATTAATTGTTCATCTGCCATTTTACTTTACACTCCTTGAAGCAGAGCTTCTTGTAGCTCCAATACCTGCAGCTCCGTGCTTTACTTGTTTTCTTGTCAGTGAAAATTCTCCAAGCCTGTGCCCTAACATTTCAATTACTATTTGCACAGGTTCAAATTCCTGCCCATTGTAAACATTCACAGTCATTCCAACCATTTTTGGAACAATTATTATATTCCTATCATGTGTCCTTATCCTTTTTTCATGCTCATTTTTTTCATTGCATTTTATAAGAAAGTTTTCAATTTTATCTGTATTCCTCAATATTGTTCTCCTTTCCCTTGATTTAACTAAGTTAGCAAATTCTCTAATTTCTAATTTTTGCAGTTCTTCAAGAGTTTTGCCTCTGAATGTAAATTCTTTTTTTCTTTCAATTTTTTCCATTTTATTTATCTCCTCCTCTTTTCTTTCCTGTTCTGCTTGCTCTTATTGAACCAACTTTAGCACCAGGAGGAGCATTTCTTCTTGGAATTTTTCCAAGCCCTCCGTGAGTTAAATTCTTCCCTCTTCCTGAACCAAATGGATGGTCAATTGCATTTACTTTCACTGCTGATGTTCTTGGCCATAATTTGCTTTTTGCCTTTTTAATATAAAACTGCTTCCCAGCTTTTACAATTGGCTTGTCAACTCTTCCATGCCCTGCAACCACTCCAATAGTTGCTCTGCACATATCATTAAAAACCTTTTCTTTTTTTGAAGGAAATAATAAAGTTACCTTGCCAGCTTCTTTTTTTAATACCTCTGCACTTCCACCTGCACCTCTTATGAATTTTCCCCCATCGCCGGGTTTTGATTCAATGTTAAATACTTTTATTTTTGTCTGGACTTCTCTTAAAGGCATTATACTTCCAGTATTATTATCTTCCCCTAATTTTATTTTCTGCCCCTCATATAGATTTTTAGAAGCAGGGTTATAAAATATGCTATCTCCAACTTTTATTTTTGCAATAGGGGCACTATGCCCTGCAGAACTGATTAATTTTACAACTTCCCCATCTCCTGATAAATTTGGATAAGCAATTTTGTGGCTAAATGCTTTTCTTCTGACTCTATAAGTCATGCTTCCATGCCCACGTGCTTGTGAAATTATACTTTTACCCATTTTATTCTATTCCTAACTGCTTTTTCAATATATCATAAAAATGCATTCTTCTTGCATTTGTAACATCTCCAAAAATTTTACTATCCTCAACTTGTGCACCAGAAACAAGATATACTCCTGTCTGTCCATTAGCCCTTATTGTGAAAATGCTGTAAACATATCCGTCTGTAAGCCATCTCACTCCACGAAATTTTGCTATTCTTCTATCAGGAAAAACATAATTTTCCCCCTCTGTTAAATATAAAAGATTTTTATCCATTTTAAATTACCCCCAGTTTTGTTGCAATATCAATTGCAGGAGTTTTTTTATCAATTTTAACATAAGCTATTTTTTTTGCCCCTTTATTAAGGACATTTATTTTTTCAACTTTAACCTTGAAAAGTTTTTCTACATTTTCTTTTATCTTGCTTTGATTGTCTCTCGAACTAACTTCAAATAAGATTATATTATCTGCTTCTATTAATCTTACTGCTTTTTCTGTTGTGATAGGTTTAATTATCATTTTCTTTTCCTCCTTCATGCCTTAAATCCGCAATTGCTTTTTCTGTATAAACAACTAATCTTCCTAACGGATATAAATCAGTTATAGACAACTCTCCGACTCTCCTATTGTCAACTGCCATTGTTTTTATGTTTTCTTTATTCCCAATAATAAGCAAAACTCCTCTTGAAGTTTTATATTTCCTGTTTCTTGATTTTCCCTTGCCACACCTTATCCTTTTTATTTTTTCAGCAGCAATATAAAGGTTTCCAAGTATTCTTTCAAGTGCTTTTTTTAATTCATTTGTTTTTAATTCTGTAATTCTTGATTCAACAATTATAGGGACATTTTCAATTTTAACATTTTTTAATTTTTCATATCTTGATTTTACTGCTGTTGAATCAGCTGTTCCTGCAATTGCAGATTCAAATGCAATTTTCATTTCTTTTTTATTTATTTTAGCTGTTTTAACCATTGACTCTGGTTTTGGAGGATGTGCTCTTCTTCCGCCTCTTGCTCCAGAGATTTCAGCACCAACCCAATAAAACTGGCTTCCTCTTCTCCACATAATTTTTCTTGGAACTCTGCTTTTTCCATGCCCATATCCTGATTTCCAAACATGCCTTAAATGCCTTACAACACCTGCAGCAGAACTCTTCTTTCCAGCTTCTTTATCTGGTCCGTATGGCTGCCATATTTTTTCAGATTCAAATGCTTTTTTTACAATATCTTCTCTTATTTTTCCTGAAAATATATCTGGAAGTTCAATTTCTTTTAATTTTTCTCCTTTAATAGATAATATTTGCGATTTCATCTTAATTCAATTAATTCATAATTTTTTTTAGATTGTTTCTTTGTAGCCCTAACCGGGTATGTTAGAATAAGTGCTCTTTTCTGTGGCCCCTGAACACTTCCTGCTAAAATAATATAATCTGTTTTAATATTGCCAAAATTCTTAAAACCTTCTTTTATTTTATTGTCTTTGCTCGCCCCAATATCAATTATTTTATTATTATAAACAACTCTTGTAAACATTCCAGTCTGTCCTGCCATCGGTGTTCTAAAAATAACTCTTGCAGGATGCCACGGTCCAAGCGAACCTGGTCTTCTTACACCTTTTTCAGATTTATGGGACTTTAGGGATATTCCGTATCTTTTTACAGGACCTTGCAACCCCTTTCCCTTTGTAACCCCCCTTATATCTGCTAGTTTCATTTTTTCAAAGACTTCACTAACATGAATTTCTTTTCCCAGTTTTTCTTTTATGAATGAGATTTTATTATCAACATTTCCCCCAAGCCCAAGTTCAATCATGTCTGGTTTTTTCTTTATTCCTGTGTTTTTAACAGCAGAATAAGCAATTATGGAAACGTCATCATAATCTTTAATGTCATCTATTTTTTTAGAAAGGTTTTTTGGAAATTTTATAATTTTTTTTAGTTCTTTATCTAGATTGTGCGAGAGAACTTCTGTCATTACTTTTCCGTTTTTATAAAACCTTACAGAAAATATTTTTACAGGAGGGCATTCAATAATTGTTGCAGGCACAGAAATCTTTTTGCTTTTTGTCATGGATTGCTCAGTCATATCTTTTACATAAGCACTAATCATCCCCACTTTGTATCCGATAAACCCTAAAATTCCGTTAAAATCGTTTTTTTCAGAAATAGCCTTCCAGTTAGCACTAGGTAAAATCTTCTTAGCCCGTTTTCTGGGCCAAAACTGTAAGCTTCCTCGACGAGGTCTTGATATCTTTGCCATAGTGTAATTTATCAATGGATATTACCATTTTACTAATAAGGTATCCAAAAAAAAGTGGTTTATAAATTTATGCTTCAAAGGCAATTTCCCTTATTTTTTCAATTCCATTCACTTTTAATCTTCTTATTATCTTGCCTTTTCTTATTGTATTTTCCCTCATTTTAATCGGGTCTTTTTCATTTTTAGGTATCTCCAATGCATTGATTATGAAATTATGGCTTATTTCAACAGATTTAAAGTCATCGACATCAAAAATAATGGTTTTTACAAGAAAGAGGTCATTTGTTTTTAATTTGCAGAAATCACAAACTGGGCTTTCTTCTGATTTAGTTGACGGTTTTGCTGATTTTGGGGATTTTTGCTTTATTTTTAATTCACTGTCATCTGCTGAAAAAGAGAATGCAATAAATGATGTTGGCAGCAGATTAAGGATATTAATTATCTGCCTGCCAGTCATTGTTTCTTCTATTTGAAACTGCTTTACCCCCATGAACTGCTTTACATTTGCATGTGCAAGTGTTTTTTGAAATTCTGGCATTTCTTTAAGGTTTCTTGTTGAAACAATTACCCCTTTTACATTTGCTGTTTTATCCCCCAATTTTTCAGCCATGCTTCTTACAAGTTCATTTGCATATTCATAGGTTGTAGAAATTGAAAATCCCCCTGAAGATTTTTTTGCATTTACCGAAGCTTTTCCTTTAAATTCGCCCCTGCTGAATTTTTGAAATTGTCTATGCACAAATTCGTCATTTTTTCCTTCAAATATTTTTTTAATAAAACTATCCATTACTATAATCTGAAAATAAAACTTATAAACATTTTCATTTTAGATATTTCTATTGATTCCAAAGTTTTAAATATATCAGTGCACATTTTTATTAATGATAAATGAGTCAAATATAAAACAGATTATAGGGATGGTTTTTATTGCCATCCTTTTAGTATTTTGCTATATACTTATCCGTCCGATTTTTTTTGCAATTATATGCGGGTTTATTCTTTCATATATATTTAATCCAATAGATAAGCTTTTATTAAAATTTGTGAAAAATAAAACTATATCTGCATTTATCACCTGCTTTGCTGTTTTTATTATATTTTTAATTGCAGCAATTTATACACTTCCACTGCTTGCTAAACAGATTTTTGAATCTTACCAGATAATTCAGTCTTTTGATATGACTAATTTTGTAACAACATATCTCCCATTTATACCAGAAGAGGTTAGGCCAACATTTTTATCAGCTTACAGCACATTTTTATCTTCAGCAAGCAAAGAAGCTCTTACAAAAGTTACAGGTGCGTTAATAGACCTTCCAAATACTATATTAAAAATATTGGTTGTTTTCATTGTTTTTTTCTACGGGCTTAGAGATGGAGGCAAACTGCTTGAAATGCTCAAAGATTCTCTTCCATTTAAACGGGAGCTTACTGAAAGATTTATTAAAAAGTCAAAAGATGTTACTTATTCAGTTGTTTTTGGCAGGATTGTTGTTGGAATTGCTACTGGATTGCTTTTTAGCTTAGGGTTGTATATTGTGGGGATTAAAAACATTATTTTATTGACTGTTCTTGCTATGCTTGCAAGCATTATTCCAATAATTGGTCCGTGGGCTATTTGGATTCCAATAGTGATTGTAATGTTAGTAAATGGAAAAATCATACCGGGTATTTTCCTCCTTGTTTATTGCACTATAGTTGTTTCCTTATTTGAAAATATTTCTACTCCTCTTATTGTTTCAAAAAAATCAAAAATCCCAACGTCTATAACCCTTATTGGATTAATTGGAGGGCTTATAGTCTTTGGAGTTTTTGGAATCATTTTAGGTCCACTCATTGTTGCATATGTTGTAGTTTTGTTTGAAGTATACCTTGAATATAATTCTAGGAAGAATGCGCAAGGAAATTAATAACATAACATATAAAAACGATATTTTATTAATAATGATAAAATGAGGCTGAAAGCAAAATTTTCTAACTGGTTTGCTGGAAAAGCAATTGTCATTCTTAATGAAGCTTCTGCAGCAAAAATTAATGCACATGTTGGCGACAGGGTTTTGATTAGTTCTAAATCTGGAGATGCTGTTGCAGTCATGGATATTTCAAATCAGCTTGTTGATGACAGTCATGTTATTCTTTCTCAGGAGATTATTCCAGAATTGAATATAAGCAAAGGGCAGTTTGTTGATGTTGAAGTAGCAAAAAATCCAAAAATGTCGTATATTATAAATAAAAAATTAGATGGAAAATCTCTTTCTGAAAGAGAAATATTTCTTATAGTGAATTCAATTGTGAAAAACGAGCTTTCTGAAATAGAAATTGCCTTCTTTATTTCAGCAGTTTATAAATCTGGAATGAGTTTAGATGAAATAGGATATTTTACAAAAGCTATTTTTAATACCGGAGACAAACTTAGCATTAATGGAAAGTATATTGTTGACAAGCATTGTATAGGAGGGTTAGCAGGAAATAGAACAACCCCAATTATAGTTTCAATATGCTCTTCTGAAGGATTGATTTTCCCAAAAAATTCTTCAAGAGCGATAACTTCAGCAGCAGGGACTGCAGATGTTATGGAGACAATATGCAAAGTGGATTTTAATGAAAAAGAGATTAAACAAATTGTTAAAAAAACAGGGGCGTGCCTTGTTTGGGGGGGTTCACTGGGATTTGCCCCTGCAGATGATAAAATAATAAGTGTTGAAAGAATGATAAACATTGACCCGGAACCAAACTTAATTGCTTCAATAATTTCAAAAAAACTTGCAGCAGGAAGCAAATACATATTAATTGATATTCCCTTCGGGGTGCACGCAAAAGTTTCAAAAAAACAAGGGCTTGCTCTTAAGAGGAAATTTGAAACTCTTGGGAGAAGATTTAATCTCAAATTAAAGTGCGTTCTCACTCCAGGAAATGAACCAATTGGAAATGGAATTGGCCCAGCTTTAGAAATCAGAGATGTGATATCTGTTTTAAATGGCGATGGCCCTCAGGACTTAAGAGACAAATCATTATTTTTGTCAGGCGAAATTTTTGAATTAGCGGGAAAATGCAAAAAAGGTGAAGGAAAGATAATGGCAAGGCAAGCACTTGATTCTGGAAGGGCATTTAATCAATTTAGCAAGATTGTTGAAGCCCAGCACGGAAAAATTCAAAAAGTTCCACTTGGAAAATTTTCAAGAACAATAAAATCCTCTAAAAATGGAAAAATAGCCTCGATAAATAATAAAGATATAAATTTAATTGCGCGCATTTCAGGATGCCCAAAAGATAAAAGAGCAGGAATTTATCTTCATGTTCATGTAGGGTATAAAGTAAAAAAGTTTCAGCCATTACTGACAATTTATTCCCAATCCCTAAGCAAATTAAATCAGGCAGTGGAATTTTACAAAGAGCACGAGACAATTAAATTTGGTTAGTTAGATACCAGACAATAAAAATAGGATTTAGATTAAAATAATAGCTATCTTTCTAAATACTTAAATAAGTAATAGCGTACTCAAAATTTAATTAATTATGAATACGCCGACGCCCTGTCCGGTCGCCAGCTACCTAAGTTTTCTTTGACTCTAAGAACTTTATTTTTCTAAAAGAAAGTTGTTAACGCCGACGCCCTGTCCGGCTCGTCGTCTAGATGATATTCACAGCATAATCAACTTTCAGTTGACTATGAATACGCCGACGCCCGGAATCGAACCGGGGGGCCCCGGAGGGCTCTGGTATCTTGAGTTTCACTTTCTCTCCAAGGAGGGGTGTGTGAGAGCCAGGAGAATCTATGATTCTCTGGCCCAGAGAACATGTTTGTTCTCTAGGGGGAACTACGTTCCCTTCATTCTCAAGCCAGATGCAATACCACTATGCGACGTCGGCATGATAATTATGTTAGAATTTGAGACTTTTTAAAGATTGATATTCAGTTAAATTATAAATTTAGCGGACAATTATATCTCATAATTTATCCATGTTAAGACATTGAAAGATTATTAAACTATCAGTTATTATTAACTTTATGAAAATCTATAAACAAGAAACTGATAAATCTTGTGGGATTGCTTGTCTAAGGAGTATTTTAAACCATTATGGAAATAATTTTTCTGAAAAAGATATTTGGGATAAACACAGTCCCTTTCAAACTAAAAGTGAAGGAATTAGAAATCCAATTTTAAATTTAGGAGTAACTGCACTTAAATTCGGTTTTGATGTGACTTATATTGGATACAATCCAATTATCACAAATAATAATCATTCAGACGATTTAAAAAAATCTCTTCAAGAAAAATCAAAAACCTATTTTGATTATGGGAAGTTTTATGTTGAAGAAGCACTAAAGTTCTTAGAATTAAAAGGAAAATTAAAAATAGAAAAATTGAATATAGAAAAAATTAAGAAGATAATTGATGAAAACAAATTTGCTTTGGTTGAAATTAAACCTGCATTTATTAATAAAAATGGCTCAATAAATATGAATCATAAGGTCATCATTGTAGGTTATACTAAGAAAGGATTTAAAATTCTTAATCCCTCAGATGCAAAAGAGCACCTTTGGGATTTTGATACTTTTTTATTGGCTTTTTATGCTGCGACTCCTGAATTGTTGATTATTAAAAACAAAAAGTAAATTATGTTCCACTTTTGAGCTCGAATTTATAAAACCATTGCAATAGAATTAGCACTACAACTGCAGGTTTATCGTAAACAGCTTAAAATTAAAATTAACCAAATAATGACGACAAACCTTCTGCAGCTGCTTCTTTCTTTTCTTCCTTTTTCTCTTCTTTAGCTCCTTCTGGTGCATGGCTTCCTGCAACAGGTGCTGCAACAGCTACTGCATTTTCTAATTCACTGTCAATGTTTACACCCTTGAGACTTGCTACTAGCAATTTGACTTTTCCTTCATCAACGTTTTCTCCAGTAGCAGAGATGACTTTTTTCAAATGCTCTTCATTAATCTCTTTGCCAAGCTTATGCAGTAAAAGAGCTGCATATATGTATTCCATTTATTTATTCCTCCGAATTTGAATTTACATTTAATAAATTTGAAATAATCCTTTCTTCTGCACCTGCCTTTGAAATCATCATCCCGATTGTATCATTGCAGATGTATCCAAGGTTAATTGCGAATGCCCTTAATTTAGCGAAGATTATTTTTAATTCACATATTGCAGCTTCTTTGTCAATTTCAAGTTCTTTGAAAATTTCTTTGTTTTTTGAATCATAAGCAATAAGAGGGACAAATCCTACTGAAAAAGGCATTATATTAAGCTTACTCATAACACTTGCAACTGATTCACTTATGATTTGTTCTTTTTTAACAATTATTTTAGGCTTTAAAATTTCAATCTTGCCTTCTTTTATCTGAACAGTCAATCCAATTCCCCCTAATTCACTTACTGCAGGCCCTGCAGGCAAATCTGTCGGCCCAGCCTCAATTTCAATATCTTTTTCAGATTTTTGCCCTGCCTTTGCTTTTACAGGAGAACGGCTTTTTCCAAGCATTTCAGACAACTCAAATGCATCCAATTGCGAGAATAGCAATGCCTGGTCTTCCCTAACTTCCTTTTTTAATTCAGATATCCCTTCTTTTTTTGATAAATCAATTGCTCTTAAAATTATTCTTTTTTTAGGAACTTGGATGTTTACATTTACTTTTAAGGATTTCTTTATTTTTTGGAAATTTGCAGTTGGCAACCCCTTTATAGACGCAATCATAATTGTGTTGTTTTCATTAATTAATTTTGCAAGGTTTTCAACCAGTTTTATTTTATATTTTGGAACTTCCCGTTTTTCAACTTGTTTTTTTACAATTGTTGTTTTCATTTTAAATCTCGAATTTTATAGGATGTGACATTGTTAATTTAATCATAAGTGAACGGATATTTTCTTTCCCTTTTGGAAGTTCATTTAATAATGTCCTGTAAACAGCATTTATATTATCCATAATTTCTGAATCTTTCATAGAAACTTTTCCGATAATTACCTTAATTGAGGGCTCTTTTGTCTGTAGCCTTATTGATTTGCTTACTTTTTCAACAATAGATTTAATTTCTTCAGGAGATTCCTGCATTAAAATTCCCATTTTTGGAGAGGGCATTTTTCCAGCAGGCCCAAGTACACGTCCGAAAGTTGTTGCGACCGCAGGCATGTTTTGAGCAGAAGAAATAAAGAAATCGTATTTTCCAACAAGCACCTTTATATCTTTTTTATTTTTAAATGTTGGAAATTCTTTTTTTGAAATAGTATCAATAACATTTGTTTTTGTTTCGATAAACCCGCAGATTCTCTTATCTTTTATCTTGTGTGGCAGTGCGACAAAAGTGTTTATCTGTGTTTTTTTAATGTCAAAATCTTTCAAATTTATAATCAAGTCTACACTTTGGTTAAACTTTCTTTCTTTGTCTTTTCTTATTTCTTCTATTGCTTTTTCTAGTTTTAGTATTTCTGCCATTTTTCTTTAGTTTATTTTACCTGCTACCTATGCGCCAGAATGTTAGAAAATAACACCGTGCGATGTAGTTGATGGTAACTTTTCATAGGGAAGGGGGTTTTTAAACCTTATTGCTACATTATGCCCGGTTTTAAGTAACTATAAAGATATATCTTAAAAGAAAAATTAAATTATCTAATGAAGAAGAATCACAAACTTTTTTATTTAATTGTTATAATCTGTCCTTTCTGGGCAGAGCACTAAACTGATAGGTTTTAAACCATAAGATTTAAAAGGAAGTTGAGTGTTAAGAATTTATTGGTGTCTTACAATGGCTAAAGATGGCGGAATAAGCATGCCCGGAGTGTTTGGCGGGTTAATGCGTTATAATGAGGAGTATAAAAGCAAGTTTATGATTAAGCCTGCTCATGTAATTGCATTTATAGTTTTGATAGCACTAGTAGTTATAGGATTGAAGATGTTTTTCCCAATTGGAAGTTAATTATTTCTAGGTTTTTAATTTTCTATTAATAGAAATCAAAATTATATTTCTAACAAAAAAAGGAATTGTTTATTTGTAATGATTATAGCTAAAGAATCACTTTAAATATCCACCATGCCATTAATATTACTAATCCCATGTATAAAATATAATTCATTAGTTTAACCATTTGTTTTGCCACTTTTTTTGATTTTGTAATTGATTCAATAGTTAGTTCAAAGAATCTTCCACCATCAAGCCCCCCAAGAGGAAGCATATTAAAAAGTGCAACCATTAAATTAATGGCAACTATCCACCATGCAAGGTAATAAGCATAACTTGAAACTCCTCTGAATCTCTCAGAATAATAAACCCCTCCCTTTACCTGAAGGTTTGCTGTCTGTGTAGAGGAAATGAAATGTGCAATATCCTCTATAAACCACGAAAAACTTCCGTAAGTCACTATCCCAAGATATGCACTTCCATTGTTATGAGGATTTTCTTCAAGAGTGATTTCATACATCTTTTCCATCCCACCGATTATTGTTTTAACTTCTATTTTTTCATTCGGAGAATATTTGGATAATTCACTGCTGAAATCCTCTTTGCTTTTTATTTTTACCCCATTTATCTCGCTTATAATTCCTGTTAGCCCTGCATTTATTGCAGGGGCATCTTCATATAATGTTATAAATTCGGCACTATTGTTTTGTAAATCAATCATCTGCCTTGTTGCAATATACGTACTTTCGTGAGTTGTTATTACTATTGTTTTATTTTTTTCAATTTCTTTGATAGCATTTGTTAGGTTAGTATAATTAGGATTTTCAAGGCTTATATTATTTATCGAAGTTATATTTGAAATAGCAACAGGAGAGTATGCATAATCAGCAAAAATAATTCCTATAGGCGAAAAAGCAAGGCTGAAAATGCATATTAAAATTACAAAAAAGAAAATTGAAGTTATAACATTTGCAAATGTCCCTGCAGATAGAATTGACATTTGCTGGAACTTGGGTTTTTCATTCATATCCTTGTCGTCCTGCTCAACAAATGCCCCAAGTATTGCAGGAAAGTATTTTAGAAAGGCAAACCCGGTTGATTTTATTCCAACACCCCATCTTTTTGCAAATATTCCGTGGGAAAATTCGTGGACTGTTGCTACAACTAAAATAGCTAGTATAAAATAAATTGCGCCAAAAGGGGGGAGAAAATCGCTTAATCCGAAAATTGTTGTGAAATAAGGTATTAATGGAGCAATAGGAGGGGCTTTAATAGCCTCTGTTATCTCTGGTTTTGCAATGTAAGAATAAACTGTGTTAATTAATAGGTACAAAATTCCTGCCATTAAGATGTATCCTAAGATTACTGAAACATAAGATAAAGCCTTTAAGGTTTTTTTGTATTTTCCCCCGATGTAATCAATTGTTTTAATTCCCCAGCTTGTTTTGTACAAAAATAAAGCCCCTTCTGTTTTTAAGTTCTTTTTGTTTTTCCAGAGAAAAAATCCCAAGGCTAGTAAGAAGATAATCAATACTGAAAAATCAAATATGCTATATATGCTAAAATCCATTTTATTTGTTATTTTTTGCTTGGAGCCCTGAATTTCTTTTTCTTGCACCTTCTGCATCGAATCTTGCCTTCAAGTATTTTTTTAGGGTCAACTTTTATTTTAGCCCCGCAACTCTTGCAGAGAAACAAATTCTTAAACAATCTTGCCTGTGCTACTGCTAACTTAGCCATTTTAATTATTTTTAAATTTTCCTTTTAATTATTTTCCTTCCATCAATGTCCCAGTATTCAACCTGATCACCTTCTTTAACTTCAATGCCTTCATCTAGTGGAATATCAAAATTTTCAAATGTTTCCAAATCCATTACATTTGCAGTTTCACTAATAGATAAAACCTGCGCTTTTTTCTTGTCAATCATCGGAACTTCAAATCTTTCATGCCCCGGGCGCACTATAACTCTTTTTTTTCCGTCAAAAATTCCACTGGCTTCAATTCTTGCTTTAGCATGCCCGTGCTTTCCTGTTTTTGAAATATCTATAGACCTGACAGTGCACGGCTCCCCATCAATTATAATTGTTGTTCCAACTTTTGCTTCTGTTGCATTAATAAGCTTGTAAGCCATATCTAAAAATGAAAAAATACATTTATAAACGTTGCCTTTTATCTCTTTCTATGTCATTGACTAAAAAAAATGATTTTATTGAAATAGAATTTATCGGCAGAGTTAAAGATGGGGAAGTTTTTGACACTAATGTTCCTAGCGAAGCAAAAAAAATTGGCATAAAACTTGATGAGTATCCATTAGTAGTTTGCATAGGAAAAGGAATGGTGATTGAAGGGCTTGATTCTGATTTATCTGGAAAGGAAATAAGTAAAGAATATCAAATTGAAATACCTTATGAAAAAGCATTTGGACCAAGAATAAGGGAATTAGTCAGATTAATCCCAAAAAATTTATTTCTTGAACAAAAAGTTAATCCTAAGCCGGGAATGACTTTGGCTTTGGACAATAATTTGGTTAAGATTGTCTCAGTTTCAGGAGGGAGAGTTTTATGTGACTTTAACAGTCCGTTAGCAGGAAAAGCAATTATTTATAATTTTAAAATCAAAAAGGTTGTAGATGACAATAAAGAAAAAGTAAATTCTCTTCTTGATTTTTTCTTGAGAAAAAGGCTTAAATTTGAAATAAATGAAAATAAGGTAATTTTTGACGAATCAGCTGCATATAAAAGTCTGATTGATATGCTTAATGAAAAATTTAAAGATGTTCTATGCATGGAAATGGTTTTAAAGGAAGAAGCAGGGGAAAAAGATGGGAAAAACCCACAGGGCAAGATTTAACCCCCAATTCCTACCACAACAAATCTTATAAATGAACTAAATTTAATTTAATTATGGGTGAGTTTTATGAAAAAAGAGGCGTGAATTCTGATTCAGAAGATTATAATCCTAAAACAAGTTCTGCAACTCGTGTTGAAAGAGAATTAGCCCCCGAAGTTATGGATATTGACAGAGAACTGGAAGAATTAATTAAAAAACAAAGTGCTAAAATAAAAGTAGTTGGCTGCGGAGGTGCAGGAAATAACACTCTTACGAGAATACACGAAATTGGAATAAAAGGCGGAGAGATGATTGCAGTTAATACAGATGCTCAGGATTTATTATATGCGAGTGCAGATAAAAAAATTCTAATTGGAAGAGAGTTAACAAAAGGGCTTGGCGCAGGAAGCAACCCAAGAATAGGAGAAGAAGCTGCTAAAGAAACAGAACATGAAATTAAGAAAAAATTAGAAGGCAGTGATATGGTTTTTATTACATGCGGACTGGGTGGGGGAACTGGAACAGGAGCAGCTCCTGTTGTTGCAGACATAGCAAAAAAATTAGGGGCGCTGGTAATTGGGGTTGTTACAATGCCATTTACTGTTGAAGGTGAAAAAAGAATTGAAAATGCCAATGAAGGGCTGGAAAAACTAGAGAGCATTGTAGACACGCTAATTGTGATTCCAAATGATAAACTCCTTGAATTAGTCCCTGATTTGCCTTTGCAGACAGCATTTAAAGTTGCAGATGAAGTTTTAACAAATGCAGTTAAAGGTACAGCAGAACTTGTTACAAAGGCAGGATTAGTGAACCTTGACTTTGCAGATGTAAAAACAATTATGTCAAATGGGGGCGTTTCTTTAATCGGGGTTGGAGAAAGTGATTCAGCAAATAGAGCAGTAGAAGCTGTTGAAAAAGCACTCAATAACCCATTATTAGATGTGGATATTTCAAACGCAACAGGTGCTCTTGTAAATGTTATCGGAGGCCCGGATTTAAGCCTTGATGAATCAAGAATTGTTATTGATGAAATTGGAAAATCATTGAGTGATAATGCAAGATTAATCTGGGGGGCTCAAATATCTCCAGATATGGAAAAAACACTAAAGGTTATGGTTATTATAACTGGGGTAAAAAGCCCGCAGATATCCGGGCATTCAAGGGTTATCTCAACAGAAGAAAGGCTTAAAGGCGAGCTTTCAAACGAGCTGGGAATTGATTTTGTAAAATAAAAAATCGCATAAAAATCCGTTAATTTTTTAAACTATGTTTTTGTATAAAAATTATGAATAGATTAATGTTAGATTGTCTGGCAATCCCAAAAAAATAATCTTAATTTGAATTCTATTTATTAAACTTCTTATCAATACTAAAATTATATTTTAATTCAGATGAAAATTAATAAAAAAAATAAAATTGCAAGAGAAAATCTGCTTAGAAAGAGCAAAGAAGCTCAAGGACAGGATATTAAAGGCTATGATTTTAACCTTGGAGCAGATTATTCAAAAATTTTGGACAGCTATATGACTACAGGAGCACAGGCAACTAATCTGGCAAAGGCAATTGAAATAATTAAAAAAATGAAAAAAGAAAATGCATTTATTTATTTTGGATATACCTCTAATATGGTTACAACAGGCATAAGAGAAGCAATAAGATATCTTGCTGAACATAAGCTGATTGATTATCTTGTTACAACTGCCGGGGGAATTGAAGAAGATTTTATCAAGTGCCTTGGCACATTTAAACTTGGAGAGTTTAACTTAGATGGAAAAAAATTAAGAGATGCTGGAATAAACCGGGCAGGAAATATCCTTATTCCAAATTTAAGATATTGCGATTTTGAAGATTTTGTTATGCCCATATTGGATAAATATAAAGACAAAATAAAAACTCCTTCAGATTTAATAAGAATTTTTGGGAAAGAAATCAATAATAAAGAAAGCATTTATTACTGGTGTTATAAAAATGGTATTCCTGTTCACTGCCCTGCAATTATGGACGGAAGTTTAGGGGATATGATTTACTTTTATAAACATAAAAACGAAAATTTCAAATTAGATATTGTTGAAGATACAAAAAATTTGAACGACAGCACAATTGGAAAAAAGAAAACAGGGGTAATTATCTTGGGCGGGGGCGTTGTTAAGCATTCTATATGCAATGCCAATATGTACAGAAATGGAGCAGATTATGCAGTTTATATAAATACTGCACAGGAATTTGATGGAGGAGATTCCGGGGCAATGCCCGACGAAGCTGTTTCATGGGGGAAAATATCAAAAACTGCTGAAAGTGTCAAGGTTTTTTCAGACGCAACTCTTGTCTTTCCATTAATTGTTGCAAAAGCATTTTTAGAAGATTAGATGGTTTCTCTTAATGCATCACGAAGATAAGCAATTATTTCTAACCAGAATAATTTTTCTTCAGTATCATCAATATCTCCAAATGTTCTATTTGGACAATTGTCTCTATATATAGAATGTGCTCTTTTAGCATACGCAATATACCTGCTTATAGCACAATGACCCGCGCCTCTTGGGTGTTGCATCAGTTTTGCACCGCATTCTACACCTAAATCAGTTAAACGTCTTTCTTTAAATTCTTCTGTTAATTCTCTTATCCTTTCATCAGATAATTTTTTCATTAAGAATTCTCTGAATAGAGATATAAAAACCTATCTTTTCTTCTCGTAATCTTTAATTGCATTTCTTAATGCCTGAGTTCCGAGAACAGAGCAGTGAATTTTTATATTTGGAACTTCTCCGCCCATTTTTTTAATTATTTCATCATAACTTATTTTCTTTGCTTCTTCAAGGGTTTTTCCTTTTGCCAATTCACACATTGCATCACTTGCAGCAATTGCCGCGACACATCCGTATGTTTTGAACTTAATGTCAATTATTTTCTTGGTTTTTTTATCCACTTTTAAGAAAATTCTCATTACGTCACCGCATTTCATATTTCCCTCTTGTCCAACTGCATCGGGATTTTTAATTTCTCCTGCAAATTTTGGGTTTTGAAATCTCCTAATAATTTTTTGCGAATACATTTTAGGATGTTAACAATTACAGCATTTGCATTTTGGTTTGCATTTGCACGGGTTGCATCCACAGCAACTGCATACTTTTTTCTTTTTAGCTTTCATATTTTTCCTCCTGTTTTATTTAAAATGGCGAGATTAATTTTAGTTTTTTGATAATTCCTGGCAAAACATCTAATACATAGTTAATTTCTTCTTCTGTTGTAAATCTGCTTAAAGTCAATCTTAAACTTCCATTTGCTTCTTCATCTGTTAAACCAATTGCCTTTAGTACATAACTTGGTTCTAGTGATGCTTCACTGCATGCGCTTCCTGTTGAACTTGCAATTCCCTTTTGGTCTAAATAACCTCCTATTGCCTCACCTTCTACCCCTTTAAAAGAGAAGTTTGCATTATTGCAAAGCCGGTTATTGCCAGTTGCACCATTTAATTTTGAATTTGGAATTTGCAATACTTCTGAAATGAGTTTATCTCTTAACTTATTCATATGTTCAGTATATTTTTTATTGCCTGCTAATTTGACAGCTTCTGCAAATCCAACAATTCCCGCAACATTTTCTGTTCCAGAACGCATGTCATTTTCCTGCCCTCCCCCATGTTGCATAGGGATTATTTTTACACCTTTTTTTATGTATAATGCCCCAACTCCTTTTGGTCCGTGAATCTTATGAGCGTTTAATGTTACTAAATCTAAATTTTGTTTTTTTACATCTAACCTTGTTTTTGTATAGCTTTGACAGGCATCTGTATGAAAATAAACATTATTCTTCTTACAAATTTCTCCTATTTTTTCCAAATCCTGAACAGTCCCTATTTCATTATTTCCATGAATGACAGATACTAAAATAGTTTCTTTTTTAATTTCTTTTTTTAATTCATCCAAATCAACAAAACCTTCTTTGTCAACATTAAGGTATGTTACCCTAAATCCCTGGGTTTCAAGCCATTTACAGCTGTTTAAAACACATTTATGCTCTATTTTTGTTGTTATAATGTGGTTTCCTCTATTTTTATTTGCAAACGCAACTCCTTTTATTGTCCAATTGTTTGACTCTGTTCCGCCAGATGTAAAGAATATTTCTTCAGAATCTGCATTTATCGAATTTGCAATCACTTTTCTTGCATTTTCCAAAGCATTTTTTGCATCTCTCCCAAATGAATGAGTTGAGGAAGCATTTCCAAATTCTTTATTAAAATATTTGCTCATAGCTTCAGCTGCTTTTTCATCAACCATTGTTGTTGCACCATTATCCAGATATATTTTTTTAAACCACATTTTAGCATTTGCATAACGAGCATTTTTTAGGGCATGTTTTCGGGCAGTTTTTCATAACATGTTTTTCAACTATTTTTAGTAAAGGTATTGCAGTTTCTTTATTCAGCGAATATATTCTTTCCTTTCCTTTCTTCTTAACATCAACTATCTGGCATTCTGCAAGTTTTATCAAATTGTGTGAAACTTTGCTTTGCTCTTCTCCAACAGCATTTACAATCTCACTTACATTCATTGGTTTTTCTTTTAAAATTAAAATTATACTTAGCTTTGTTTTATTTGAAAAATTCATAAAAAAGTTTTCATAAGATGAATTAGACATATGAATTATAATTCATATGTGTTTATAAATGTTTTGGCCGGGTTTCATAAGCTTTAACTTGTTACTATTTATAAGTTAATACCGATAGAAATGTTTATAAATATATATTTTCTAGAAAAAGTTATGGTAAAATTAATTCCAAGAGAAATAAAAGAAGCAAATTGGCCAGAAGCAAGAGAATTAAATAATGAAGAACAGCAAAATTATGGGTCTGCTGTTGCTGGATTTACTTCAAAAACAGCAAGAGATATTTTAGGAAAGGAATCAACATTATTTAGAATTTTATTATTAAACAAAATTGGAATAAGAACCGGAACAATTCCCGAATTAGATTTGCTTTGGCATAATACTCCAAATTTTATAAAAGGGCATTATTGTGACTCAAGAGAAGTTGTTTTAAGAAGTGCAGAAGATCCTTATAAACCTAATGTCCAAATTGCAAAAGACTTGGCTAAATTAGCTGAAGTGCATACACTAACAACTCCCTTGATATTAAAAGGTTTGATTCCTGTTGAAACAGATGATGAAAACTATGCTCAATATTGCATGAGACTTGATAGAGGAGATAATTTTGAGGTTATTCCCGCTCCCGACTTTTCATTTAAAAATGATCGAAGAAAATTAAAAGCAATTAATCCAGACTATACTATTGAGTGGTGTGAAGCTGAAGAAGAAGGAACAAGAACATTTTATGCAAAGAATGGTGGAGTTTCGTGGGTGTGCCTGCGTGACTCCAATGTCGACTCCGATTGGAGCGATTTTGATGACTCTAGTAGCAGCGGCAGGGTGGTTGTTGTCGACGCCGAAGGCGTCGTGCCGAAAAATTTAAGCAATTACATGAATAGGTTAAAAGAACAAAAAGCAGCCCAAATTGCAGAAATTGAAGCAAGATATCAAAAGGCATGTAATTTAATGTATGGAAAAAAATAAAAAGGTAACTTTAATCCTAAGATTCCTAGCCAATTATGGTTAGGCCACAAGCCATTTAATAGTGCTTTTTAAAAGCCATGAAATTCAACCGCAACAATTAGTAGTTATGATATGAATGCGAAACTTGAAGTGGTGGTGATTTACTTTTAATTAATTGGCTAATAGTTTCGAGGGCGAACCTGAATGACTCCAATGTCAACTCCAATTGGAGCGATTTTGATAACTCGAATAGCAACGGCAGAATGGCTTAACAATTGGTTAGTTTATAATGAAAACTTATAAAAATCTTTACCCGCAAATTTACAATCTATCTAATTTAATTCTTGCTTGGAGAGAAGCAAGAAAAGGCAAAACTAAAAAACCTTATGTAATAGAATTTGAAAAAGATACAATTGGAAACTTATTAGCCTTGCAGGAAGAATTAAAAAATCAAACTTACTCTCCAAAGCCATTGGTAACTTTTATTTTGCGAGACCCAAAAACACGCAAAATCTCTAAAGCAGATTTTAGAGACAGAATAGTCCATCATGCCATTGTAAGAATTTTAGAGCCAATTTTTGACAAAACTTTCATTTATGATTCTTGTGCAAATAGAAAAAGAAAAGGAAATCTATTTGCAATTAAAAGATTTAAGAAATTTTTAAAAAAGGTTTCAAGAAATGGAAAAACTAATGGTTGGTTTAATGAAAATCAGGTAAAAGGATATTGTTTCAAAGCAGACATAAAACATTATTTTGAGGAAGTTAATCATGGAATTCTTTTAGATATAATTCAAAAAAAGGTAAAAGACGAACAAACTATTTGGTTAATAGAGCAGATTATAAAAAATTATGATAATAAAGAAAAAGGAATGCCCTTGGGAAATTTAACATCACAATTTTTTGCAAATGTTTATCTTAATGACTTAGATTATTTTGTTAAGCATAAGTTAAAAGCAAAGTATTATATTCGATATGTTGATGACTTTGTCTTGTTGAGCAGTTCTAAAGTTCAATTAAAATTATGGATGGGAGATATCGAACATTTTTTAATAGATAAGTTAACCCTCGAATTACATAAACAAAAATCAAAGATTACCTCCCTATCAAGAGGAATAGACTTTGTTGGTTTTAGAAACTTTTATTATTATAGATTAGTCAGAACAAGAAATATTAGGAACATACGAAATAAAATTAATGATTATAAAAAGTTTAAAATTCCTTATGTTAACATATTGGATAGTTTTCAAGGATGGCAGGCATATGCAATGTGGGCAGATGCTTATAGATTGAGAGAGAATCTTTTAAAACAAATAATTTTAAATACTCCCCCATCTCCATAAATCCATGGAATGGAATGTTATAAACTTTTTTAGAAAATGCGCGAGAGTATGGGTGGTGCTTAGAAAACCTACAAGAGATGAATGGTCTATGATTGCAAAAGTTTCTGCTGTTGGAATTTTGGTTATAGGGTTGCTGGGATTTGCAGTATCTCTTCTCTTAAGATTTGTAGCATAGAGATTTTAAAAACCAAAACTTTAAAAACACCCATTTTCATTTATAATTATTCTTCTTTGACTTTATCTTTTTGAGGTGTTAAAGAAGATTAGAAACAAGATGATTTTCGTAATAAAAGTAACAACAAATAAAGAAGAAAAAGCAGTGGAGTTAATAGCAGAGCATGTTATGAGAAAAGAAATAGCAATTTATTCTATTGCAAAATTAAAGGGGCTTAGAGGGTATATAATCCTCGAAGCTGAAGATAGAGAATCTGCAGAAGATGCCTGTTTTAATCTTCCGTATGTAAAAGGAATTATCGGGAAGACAATTTCATACGAGGAAATTAAAAATATGCTTGAGCCAAATATTGAGGCCGTGAATATAGAAAAAGATGATATTGTTGAAATTCTTACAGAACCATTTAAAAAAGAAAAAGCAAAAGTTTTAAGAATAGACAAACAGAAAGGAGATATAGTAGTAAGTTTACTAGGAGCTGTTGTTCAGATACCTGTAACAATCAAAATAGAAAATGTCAAAGTTATTAGAAGAAGCACAGATGAAGCAATGGAGGGTGAAGATGAGAAATAAATTAGATACTGAAAGTGTGAGAAATCCCCAGGAGGTTTTCAATGATAATTAATCTTTTAGTAGAAGGTGGTGCTATGGCTCCAGGTCCTGCACTTGCACAGAAACTTGGTCCAATGGGGATAAATATGGGAAAGGTTATTTCTGAAATTAACAAAGCAACTTCAGGATTCAAGGGAATAAAAGTCCCTGTTGATTTGAATGTAGACCCTGCAACAAAAGAATTTACAATAATAGTCAAATCCCCCCCTGTTTCAGAATTAATAAAAAAAGAGATGAAGATAGAAAAAGGAAGCGGGGACCACAAAAATTTACAGGCAGGGAATATTGCAATTGAGCAGATTATACTTATTGCAAAAACAAAACTTCCAGACATGTTAGAAAAAGATTTGAAAGCAGCAGTACGTTCTGTGATAGGAACATGCGTCAGTCTAGGTGTTCTTATTGAGAATAAACCTGCGAAAGAAATAGAGCAGGAAATTACTGACGGAAAATATGATAAAGAAATAAAATCTGAAAAATCAGAAGTTTCCCCTGAGAAAAAGAAAGAACTAGATTTATTCTTTGCAGCTCTTCGTAAAAAACAAGAAGCTAAGATTAAAGAAGCTGAAGAAGCTAAAGCAGCAGAAGCTAAGCCTGAAGAAGCTAAGCCTGAAGAAGCTAAAGCAGCAGAAGCTAAAACCCCTGCTAAAGCTGGTGCTAAAGCAGAACCTAAGAAAGCAGAAGCAAAGAAACCCGAAGCTAAAAAATCAGGGGATGCAAAGAAAAAATAATAGAGTTTTTGATCTATCTCATTGGCCAATATCTGCAAGTTGAGAATACGCATTGAGATAATTGTTGTATATCTAGTGCGTTAAACTGCTGGTCATTATTTGTATCTCCACAAGGGTATCCTATTATTGTTGCCTTACCTTCTATAAGTAATCCAATTATGCTTGCATCTAATGCATCAACATACCCATCCTGATTTAAGTCTCCGACCCTTTTGTCAGTATGGCATTTGCAATCTGCTTCACAATTATTTTTTGTTTCTTCTCTCTGGCAAAATCCATTGTTGCATGTATCCGGAATTACTAATTTATCTATTTTAATGATTAATATTTTTCTAAAAAATATATCTCTTTCAATACCTATAAGTTTTATATTAATCGGGGCGATATTTTGATTGATCTCTCTACATCCTTCTTTAGAGAGCCAAAAAGTTACGTTTTTATCATTGGTCGGGTTTTTTATATCAATCAGTGCTCTTTTACCTGCGATATTAATCTTTTTTCCTAAAATTTCATAATCCTTTCTATTAACATTTATAACTTTCTTTCTTCCTTCAATTAGTTTAATATTAAAAGGCAAACTATCATTTTCAGATAGGGCAATAGACTTAACAATAAATTTTTCATCAGGTACAGAGTATCCAACCCATTCCCCATTAGCAAACTGAATATCTCCCAACCCATCATTATCAATATCCTTTATGACAAATTCTGCAATATATGAAGGAAAAGAACTGCCAGAAGCAATATTATCATATTGAGGTATAGCTATAATTCTTGGCATTTCATTTACCGGTATTTCTCCAATTTTGATAAAATCATTATCATAAATATAGACCCCCAATTTTATATCTGGATAGGTTATTCCATATATATTTAAAAAATCTTGCGACATTGAGAAAGGAACCCCTTTATCAAATTCTTGGATAATAAATCCTGTTTTTTGGTCGGGCAGTATTTTATTAGAATATCCCCATAGATAAGAGTTATTTAAAATTGCAAGTTCAGTACCATCACTTTCATTAAGAGAATGAATTGTCCAATCTCCAGATAATATTAAAGCTTTGTTTTTACATACACTCCATTCAGGATAGTAATCTGGGCAATCAAGTACTGCTCTGCACCCAGGTTCTCCCCTGCGAGTATAAAGTTTATACTGTTCTATTAAACACGCATTAAAATTCTCTTCTCTTAATAAAAATCTACTGAATATAATTGCATCAGTATTATTTAATTTTATCCTTGAGTCACTAAATCTATGTATTTGCCCATTTGTAAAATTCCCTATCCGTTCAACAGGAGGGTTATTTTCATATAACCTGTTTATTTCTTGAAATTTAGTGTTTTCATAGGAGAAAAATTTAGCCCATTTAACTCTTCTAGAACTTAAGTTATCATCAGACTCAATAACTCCCACATAATAAACAGCATTTCCCTCCCCCCCGACAGGAGAGCCCGCAACAAAAACATCTCTTATTTTACCGCTGTCCGTTTTATAGATAGAGTGTGTCCCATAATTCCTTCCAGAAGAAGAATCGCTGTTTGTATTGTCGGAAATTTTTTCAATATCATATTCTAACTTGTTTAATACTTTCCCATCAAATCCAGAAATAATAATCTGCTTTCTGTGATAAATTAAATTAATATCTTCCCAACCATCATTATTAAAATCATATAAATACGTCCCAATTTCTTTGAATCCATAAGGGGTTAATGTACCATCGTCTCTTAACCCCTGAGTGAGATTTATCTCCATAAAATTGGGACCACATCTTCCATTATTTTTAGTCCCGGGTTTAAATAAGCAAATATATCCCCATAATACTTTCCCAAACACCCCATTACCTAATGCAGTAGTTGAATCTCCGTCACTTGCAGGAACTAAAAACGGATATTCTTTATTATTTGGTCCACTTAGATACCCAATATGCCCCCATCTTGAAGCGCCTTCTTCTATAATTGGTCCGTATGTTTTTGCAACTACCTTTTTTGAAGAAATATCAATAATTGCAACTGCATTTTTTCTTGAGCTTAAATTATTATATTCACAATATTCCACTGCAATTTCAGAATTACTATCCCCAAAAAAATTACCTATAGCTTCAATATTTCTCCCAATAGATTTATCAGAACATACTTTCCCAGAAGTTTCACTTATAATAATTTCAGAAGCAATTTGCCCATTATCTATTATTAAGCACAATTTATTTAAATCATTCGTACAGTAGTCAATTAAAAACAGAGAATTGGAGAAGGAGGTGTTAACAAATTTGTCTGTTTTTTTACATAATTTATCATTTGATTCACAGATAAAAGAATAAGAATATAAATTATTTACAGAAAAAAATTCTTTTGAATAAGTATCATAAAAATTAAACCAAAAAATACCATGACTATTATCTATGTTTGTTTCTATGCAATTGCCTTCAAAAATATCGCATATCTGTGAGTTATCATAATTTATGAAGGTAGATTCTACACTTGCAAGATTTATTCTGTTGAAATCGGTGTTTGCTTTAAATATAAACCCCCCAAAAATGGTTTTTGCATCAAATTCAATTGTATAATCTGTATTCTTTTCACAATTAATTTTTGAACTAAGAACTAATGGGAAGTAGTTGGATTTCTCTGTTAATATTCTTACCCCATCAGAATAAGGTTTATCAAGTATAGCCTGGGTTGGGTGGCTATCAGAAATTCCCGGTCCAACATAATAATCTAAAAGCGGATAGGAATAACTATGATAAAACCATCTTTGAATATTATACCAGTTATAATCTTCGATAACAATTTCATTGTTAATTACACTTTTTTTTATATTATCAAATTCTGGAATACTTAAAACAGGAGTCCCATCTTTTGTTTTTAAATTTTTTAGAGTAAAATAAGAAATACCTGGATTTTCATATGGATAATTATTATAAACAGAAATCGCAATTTTTTCATTATCCCCACTATTAAATTTTAATTCATAATGTTTCCATTCATTGTCTATTTCAGAGGTGCTGACCGTTTTTCCACTTATTTTTGTTTCATAAATTATTAACAAAATAGCAAAGAATATAACGATGGTAAGAATAAATAAAATAATAATTTCTCTCCTCTTTTTATTCATATAAAAAATAATAGACTATTACTTATAAACTTTGCTTATTATAACTATTTTAATAAACATTCATACAATAACTTTTGCGCTATATTTATAAACACCCTCCCCCCTAATATTTTTAAGGGGATGTGGGCCAGTTTGGTATGCTTTCAGGTTTGGGACCTGACGACCCCGGTTCAAATCCGGGCATCCCCATAGAAGAGGATAATTCGGATTTTCAAATAGTTAGTTTCGTAAGAAAATAACTTGCCAAAATTATGAAGTAATTTTTAGCACCGGGCATCCCTATTGTATCTTAGAGAATATAAAATAATTTAAACCTACTTTTAATCTTGTTTTTATGGGAAAACCAATTCAGGTAAGTGAAGAATTTAGACAAGCAGTTATTACCTCAAGCACAAGTGATGTTGAATGTGGATTTTGTGGCAGGATGCATTTTTATGGATGTGAAGATGGAGAATTTGATTGGGATGAGGGTGAACTTGAAACCCTGTTAGCCAAAAGTAAAAAGTCCCCTGATAGATTTATATGCCATGAATATCCTGTTGAATGGGGTTTTTTAGACGGGAAGAAATATGTGCCTGATTGCCCCTGTAATTCTGGTTCAAAATATGAACAATTGTTTCTTAATGAGCGTTTTCTTATTGGGAGATTTTTATTAGCTCGTGCAGAAAAAATAAGAAGAGAATCAGCACAAGAATCAGCTTTAGCCGGTTCCATTTTAGAAATAAAATAGAATAATTTAAAAACACTCTTTTTTTGATATAATTATTAAATTTTCTCTAAAAGGAAAATGTGTTAGAGAAAATTGCAGGTTGTCTTCAAATGGCAAGAACAAAAAAAGTAAAAGCATCAGGAAAACACAAAGTTGGATACGGAACTAATGTTCGTAGAAAGTTAGTGGCTGCTGAAACAAAACAAAGAAGAAAACAAATTTGCCCTTTTTGTAAAAAACCAACTGCTAAAAGAAAAGCAACAGGCATCTGGTATTGTAAAAAATGCGGAAAAACATTTGCAGGCGGAGCTTATTACCTAGAATAGTAAACTAATTAAATACAAATTAATAAAACAATATATAATCAAAATGGCAGAATATAAATGTTTCAAATGTGGAAAAGCAATTTCTTCTAAAAAGCTTGATAAAAGATTCACATGCCCTTATTGTAATTCAAAAATATTTTACAAACCAAGAAAAGCAGTTGTAAAAATAAAAGCAGAATAAAATGGCACCAAATATCGATGAGGAAACAGGGAGAAAAATACAGGAGCTTCAAATTTTAGAGCAGAACTATCAGGCTTTGCTTATGCAAAAACAGGCATTTCAGCTTGAGTCAAATGAATTAAAAAATGCACTTGAAGAAGTTGAAAAATCAAAAGGAGATGCTTTCAAAGTTATTGGGCAGGTAATGGTAAAAACAGATAAAAAAGTTCTGAAAAAGGATATCTCTGAAAAACAGGAACTTTTAACATTAAGATTAAAATCAATTAACAAGCAGGAAACTTCTTTAAGAGAAGATATTGAAAGAATCCGAAGCGATGTTGTCAGCAGAATTCAGTAATATTTTTTTAAATTGTCGAATATATTCTGCAAGTTGGCTGTAAAAATATTGTTTCTTTATAAGGATAAAACAGAGTTAAACACAACATTTTCAAATACAGAAATATTTATAAAGCAGGCTAAATTATTTCTTTTATGGTATTTGATTCATTAAAAAAACTGGTGGGAGCAGATTCAGCTCCTGAAGAATATTTAGAGCTTGACCCTGATCACGGAGAAAAAAAATTAAAAATAAGTGTCCGCCCATTTGTATTAAAAAAGTTTGAAGATGTTAATGAGATCTTAAATTCATTAAGAGAAGGATATACTATTGCAGTTATTGATATTGCAACACTGAGAAAAAAGGATGTTATTGAATTAAAGAGGGCAATTGCTAAGATTAAGAAAACTACAGAAGCACTTGAGGGGAATATTACTGGATTTGGGGAAAATATTGTAATTGCAACTCCTCAATTTGCAGAAATCAGCACATTAAGGATGTCTGCTACAAACGAACAGCAGCCAGGTTCTCAACAACAAGGCGGAAAATTCGAAACTTATTAGTTTTATTCTTCTTTTAGGGAATTTAATTAAAATAGCTTTTGGTGCGTCTTTTACCCAGATAATTAAGTTAATGCTGGAAACATACCTTTAACTACACCAATTCTTAAATAATGCCCCCTAATTAGTTATGGGCTGCAAAAACAGAATAAAAATATAAACATCAATTTATTCTCGATAATAGTAAGTTCTTAACATTTTCAGTTTTTTAACAAGTTTATCTTGCCAAAGGCAGATAAAATTAGATAATATCATTTTTCCGAAGGAAAAATGTAATTGGCAGCATAAAACGATAAAATTGTGGTTCTAACATATTTGATGACAAGTATTATGGTTTGGGGTATTTAACAAATATTATCTTTTATGATATGCTTGATTTATTATCTAATTATAAAAACTAGAATATTTACAACAGATTTTATTGATATTAATTTACCCTCAAAGTTTTCTTCACATTAAGTTATATTATTATAGCATTATCCTGCCTAATAAATAACTCTGTTGCGTATCTAACTAATCAATTACACAATAAATACATTGTCTCTAACATTAAAGGATATTTATCTTCCAAAGTTTTCTCCACATTAGCCCTATTATTATATATATTAATAGGTTAACTGACTCTTGATACAGAGAAAACGGTTTTTAGAGCTACTATTATTGTAGCAGGTATAAACATTGTTAAAAGAGAGTTTAATATAGTAACTATCAGCAATCCTATATCTCCTATTAATATTAGTCTTTCCTGCCCCATTGAGCTTACTATAACCAAAGAGATAATGGCAATTAAGAAAGTTGAAGCTTCTTTTGAATCTGCCCTGATACTTACCAATCCTATTATAATCCCTATGAATACAAGAAGAATAAAAAGCCATTCTTTATGAGATACAAGAACAGTTTTCTGAAATATTCCCAGGATAACAGCAATAATCACTCCTGTGAACACAGCCCATGCCCCAAAAAGATTTTCCTTTGATTTCATCTGATTATTAACATCTTAAACATTATAAATTTTGTTATATATGTTTTATAGGTAAAACTGCTAAAAATTGTAATCTTTTGAAAAAAACCTAAAAAACCTGAAAATAAGGCAAATTCACATTTTTTAACTTTATCGTCGTAAAAATCTGTTTTTAATTTTAACCAAAATTGCAGCAATAGAAAAATTTATAAATGGGTGTAACTCAAAAATTACAACACAAAATGAAACAATATTTACTTACAGCAGTTCTATGCACATTGTTTTTAGCAAGTATAGTAAGTGCAATTACATTAAGTATTTCTACTCAGCCCGCAGTTTTGACAAGAGATGATAATGTTACCACATTTAGAATAACTTCAAATGAGAATGTTACTTTCAGCTCTCCTTCAAGTTTAATAATTGAAGATAATGATGGAAATCAGGCACTGCTTTCAATTATTAATACTACTGCTCTTTCAGAAACAACAAGTGCAACATACAGAGCTACTTTGACTTCAATTAATTCTGATTTTAATCTGGGGAAATACACAGAAAATGTTAATATTAATGCAATGAATATAACAGACAGCACAGTTATTAGTTCAATAAGTGTTCCTTTATCATTTGAACAAGATTATTGTGAAGTCGGGAATGTTGGAGATTTGGATATAGATGTAGATATTCAGAATGTAGAGGGATATGGAGAAAAAGATTTGGAATGGTATATGTTTGATAAAATTGAAGTAGAAGTGACTGTTGAAAACAACGGAAATGACGACTTAGGGGATGTTATAGTTGAATGGGGTGTTTATAATAAAAGAACAGGGGAATTTGTAATTGAGGAAGAAGAAGATGCAGGGGATATTGATGAAGATGAAGAAGGAGAGGTAAAAATAGCATTTACATTAGACCCAAATGATTTTGACGCAGATGATAACGAAGATGACTTTGTTTTCTTTGTTAAAGCTTATAGTGATGAGTCTGAAGAAGCAAATCAGTGTATTTCAGCTTCAGAAGATGTTACAATAATGAAAGACAAGCACTTTGTCATTGTGGGAAATATTAAAGTTCCTGAAACAGCTCAGTGTGGCGATACAGTAGAAGTTACAGCAGAAGTTTGGAATATCGGAGACAATGATGAAGAAAATGTTTATGTTACTGTTGAAAATAAGGAATTAAAGATTGACGAGAAAATAGAAGTTGGAGACCTGGATGTTTTTGATGACAAGAAAATCTCGTTTGAGTTTGTTGTTCCTTCAGGAATTTCAGAAAAACTATATGGATTAGACTTTAAAGTTTATGATGAAGATGATGATGTTTACCAGAATGACGAAGATGAAGAATCTACTGCTAATAAAATATTAAAAGTTTCTGGAAATTGCCAGGCAAGCCAGCAGAAAGTAAGCATTTCTGCAGTTCTTGATTCAGAAGAAGCTGTTGCAGGAAAAGAATTTAGTGTTAAGGCAACTTTAACAAATCTTGGAAGTGAAAAAACAAGCTATCAAGTATTAGCAACAGGATATGAATCTTGGGCAAATATTGTTTCTACAATACCATCAATTTTAGAGCTTGAGCCAGGGCAATCAAAAGATGTAATAATCAAACTTGTTCCAAATAAAGATGCATCTGGAGACAACGAGTTTAAAATACAAGCTGTATCTGGAGATAAAATAACAGAACAGAGAGTAAGTGTTGTAATCAAGAAATCTGGTGGTTTCTTCAGTGGATTAACTGGATTCACTATTTCAGATAATCTTGGCGGAAACTGGTTTATCTGGGCTATTGCAATACTTAATGTAATTTTGATAGTGATTATAATTATAGTTGCAATTAAGATTGCTTCTAAATAGTTCTTAAACTAAAATGAAAAGCAGAAAAACAGATAGAAAAAAACTTGAAGATAGAGGGTACTATTTTGATAATTGTCCTGCTGATGGTAGAGGACGTGTTTTTTCAAGACATTGTAATTTTCCTCCTAAACCTATTGCCTCTTTTGGAAAATACCCTATTAGAGGTTTAGTCATAGAATACAACATAGAAGATACTGAAGTTCTAACTGCTCAGGCATGTTTAAAAAAAGTTTTAGATGAAGAAGGTATTGCATATAAAGAAAGACCCTCGAGAAAAGAAGTATTACCAATTCTAAGATGCAAGGCAGAAATATATTTAGCACTAGAAAGAAGAATAAGAGGAAAAGAATAAACGGAAGTTAAAATGTACACGTTTGCAATTCAGTTAATAGACTTGATTAAACTGCGTTATATCCAGTTATTCGCAGTGTTCTTCGTGTTAAGTTGGGCAATATACTTAACAAAATTAATTTATTCAAGCAAGTATTGGGGAATCAAATTTAAGGATTATGATTTCAAAGGTAAAGTTTCAGTTCTAATTCCTGTGGTAGATGAAGATGAAGAAGTTTGGAAAAAAGTTTTGGAATCAATTAAAAATGGATTAAAAAATGTTAAACACGAAGTAATTGTTATAGCAAATGGAAAAAATGGAGAGGAAAATATAAAACTCGCCTTAAAATATGGATTTAAAGTAATAAGATTATCTGAAGCGAGTAAAAGAAAAGCAATTGAGGCAGGAGTAGAAAAAGCAACAGGAGAGATTACTATAATTTTAGATTCAGATACAATAGTCTTAGAAGATTCTATTAAAAAATTACTGAAGCCATTTAGAAATCCACAGGTTGGAGGAACAACACCAAGACACATTATTTTTAATCGTAAAAGAAGTTTATATACTAGAATATCCGACTGGCTTGAGGACATAAGATTTAATGAGGTAGTTGCAGGGCAGTCAATACACGGGGCTGTTTCCTGCCTTCCTGGAAGATTACTTGCTGTAAGAACTAATTTATTAAAAAGATTAGTCCCTGAATTAGTAAACCAGAAATTTTTAGGGGCAAGATGTATTTCTGGAGATGATAGATTTCTAACTTCTTGGTTGCTAGAAAGAGGATACTATACAGCATATGTCCCTGAAAGTGTGGTTATGACGAATGCTCCAGAAACACTCGAGGCATTTGTAAAACAAAGGCTAAGATGGTCAAGGACTTCTCTTAGGGAAACAATAAGGTCATTAGGATGGATTTGGAATTATCCATTTACTGCTTTCACAACTATCTCTAATGTAGTATTAAGGTGGTTGTTTTTTGCAGTTATAATTTTAGCATTATTTAAATGGGTAGGGATAATTAATATCCCCCATTATGTTAATTTTACATGGTATTTTGTTTCGTTTGGAACTATAGCAGGATTTTTTATTAGCGGGTTTTTGAGGCAGTTTAGACACATTTATAGATATCCAGAAGATTTACTATATCTTCCATTATTCTTAATTGTTACCACATTTATTTTAACACCTGTTGAGTGGCTAGGAAATATTACTTTGAAAGAAAGCAAGTGGATGACGAGGAATACCAAATGATAGGGAATATAGTTATCTTTTTGAATAACGACACACGCGCCTATACCTTAAAATAATTCACTTACTTTCTCCTAAACACTTTTCTTATATATGAGTTTATCCTTTTTCCAAAAGAATGTTTTTGTTCTATTTCAAGAACAGCAAAACCAATTAATAACCCGATTAATGCTCCGGCAATAACATCGCTTAAGTAATGCACTCCACAATAAATTCTGGAAAAACCCACAATAAATGCAAAAATTATCCAAAAATATTTTAATTTTGGAAACTCTTTGTTAAGTATAGGAAGAGCAGCAAATACTACAACACTATGCATAGAAGGCATTGAAGAGCTCCATGTGCTCATATTGCTTTCAATTGCAGAACTTACAACAGGCAGTCCAATTTGGAAAGGGCGCGGACGTTTTATTAAAATCTTAATTAAGTAAGTTAAACAAGCAGAGAAGAATAAAGTGAGCCATAAAGGCGGGATATATCTTCTTTTATTCTCATTCCATAAAAACATGCTCGTCAATATAAAAAACATTATAATTGTCGAAGAAAGAAATCCAATTCCAAACAATATGTTTGTTAATAATTCAAATCTTATTTTAGCTGTTAATTCAATAATTAAACTGTCAAATTTTATGCTTATTATTGACAGCAGGGCAATAACCGACAGCAGTAAAATAAACCTCTCTTTCTTCATAATATCTTAAAAAAGAATTTATTTAAATAGTTTGGTGTTTTTATGCCACCATGGAAAAGCAGGATATCAAGGTGCTTTATATTGTCTTAAGATACTTGTTAATTTTGTTATTCGGTTTAGGGAATTTCTATTTGATTTATAAAATATTTGCCCCAATTACAGTTTATCTATCTTATTTTATGCTAAGCATTTTTTATAATCCTGTTGTTTTAAATAATGTTATTTTTATAAATAACTATGAAATTGAAATAATCAGTTCGTGCATTGCAGGAAGTGCTTATTTTTTCTTGCTCGGGCTTAATTTATCAGTTCCAATGGATTATAAAAAAAGAATTTACACCCTATTCTGTGCTGTTTTAATTTTTCTCTCATTGAATGTGCTTAGGATTGTTTTTTTATCGTCGCTGTTTATAAATGACTGTATATATTTTGATGTTATCCATAAATTTTTATGGTGGTTTTTTAGCACATTTTTAATATTATTTATTTGGTTTTCAGAAGTTTTGATTTTTAAGATAAAGCCAATTCCCATTTATTCAGATTTTAAATTTGTTAAAAGACTAATTAAGTAAAGAATATCCTACCAATGTGTTTATTCAAAAAGGAGATTCGGCATTAAATAATAATTCTACAATATTATTAAATCAGATGAGGACTATTGATAAAAGAAGAATTTTGAGGAAATTAGGTTCTTTAGATGTTTTTTAATGAATAAATTAGACTTAGCTATTAAACTTTGTTTGGCTCTAGATTAAACTCTAACTTAAATTAACTTGCAGAGTATTCTGGAGAAACAACATTTTTCATTGACTCTTCATATTCTTCAATGCTTTGCAGTTGTTTTAGGAGTTCTGCTTCAAATCTCTCAATAACTCTTATATCTTCATCGCATTTGTTAAATGTAAGAATATAACAGTTGGGATTTTTTTCATCCTGCACTATTTTAGTTTCATTTCCTTTTGTCAATAGAATTACAGTATTCTCTGCTTTATTTGTGCAATCAGCAAAGGTTACATTATTTTCTATTGCAGATTCATTTGTTGCTACAGCAGTTACTATGCCAAATTTAATCCCATTCATAAACTGTGTAAACATTGCAGGAGCAACTGCCCCGCATTCATTAACATTTGCACTTAAATTTGCTGAGAAATAAGTTTTTCTCTTTGCAGTAATGCTTATATTTCCCTCCAGGGACACAATTTTTTCCAATGTTTTTGGCTTGTTTCTGAAAATAGTTGTGAAATTAACAATTTCTTCATCGCTATTTATCCCTTCGATTTTTGCAGTGTAAATTTTAAGTCCTGCAGGAAGTGTAGTTTCCTGCCAGTTAAAATCAGCATACTTGAATTTATTAGACTCTGAAATTACCCATGCCCCTAAAAAAATACCAAGTATTACCACTACAAGTATTATCAAAAGCCATACAGCTTCCCCCTCTTGTTTTTTTTCAACAGATTCAGGAAATGTATTTTCAGCACCAGAATCTTCTTTAGTTTCTTCTTTAGAATTTTCTTCAGATGTTGCTTCAGGAATAAGTGCTTTAAGCACATCCCTTTTTTCTTTATTTGCTTCTTTTTTTCCTTTCATTATTGAACCCCAAGCATTTTAAAAATAATCCTGTCTGCTGATTTAATCTGTTCACTTTCACTGCTCTTAATAAAAAGGCAGTTATCTTGTTTATAAATATTTGTTTCATTTGATATGCTAAAAAACATTATATTGCTTGAGCAGTTTTTTACAGGGGCATTTTCATTATCACATTTAATTCCTTCAACACATACATCTCTTTGGTATCTTTGGATATATCTGCCAATATTGTTTAATATTTCTGCTTCTGCATACTGCTCTTTAAACACTCCATATAGTGGCTTTTGATAATATTGCTCAATAGTTATGTCAAAATCCAGCGAGATGTCTTCTGTTTCTTTTGGGTTGTAAAGTGTGATAAATTTTTCTCCATCTATTTCAATTTCCCAATATCCGTTATCATTTCTATTAAATTCAAAGCCATTATAAGTTATTTTATTTTTATTATTTTTATTATCTTCATTAAAAAAAGAATAACCTGCTGTGCTTATAACCATCAGCCCGATTAAAATAACTCCTATGATAATCTGGTTTCTTCTTTTTTTCTTGTCCTGCTCTTCTTTGCTTTTTATTTCTCTCATAGCAAACAATCGTAATGTTAATTTAAAAACTTTTAGAAAGTTTTTAATAGGTTATATGATATTATAGCATAAGACATTGATATTTCCTCGTTTATGTCTTTGCTATCAAGGGAAAGATATACAATTATGGTGGAAAACTTATGTCTTTCACTATAGTTAAGATTCTTAATGTTAGAAACGCAAATCAATTCATAAATTTATTTTATATCTTGTAAAAAGGTTTTCTTCACGTTAACAAAAGTGAGCAAAGCGAACGTTATTTATATTGCTTTTATTTTTACGAGAGTTCTCACAAGAAGTGAAAAAGAAAGAAAAAGTAAAATAAAAAATCAAAATTTATTTATGCTGGTCCTACTAATTTCTGGCCTGCTGCGATATTCAAAGTACTTGTTGTTAGGTAATTTGCTGCAGCAGTTGTATCAGCTGCGTTATATCCTGCAACTACAGTAGCTAGTTTGCCACTATATGAATATGTTGCAATTAGATATTGCCCGTCACCTACACTAGTAGCAGTAGTAAAATCTGGTCCACATGTTCCAGATGCAACTCCTAAAACACTAGCAGCAACACTATTGATGCAACTTCCACCAATAACTACTAGGTTCTTTCCAGATGCATTAGCAACTTCGCTGTCTTTTAATATTACAACAGCACCATCACTACCTCCGAAAGATGTTTCTGGAGCAGTTATATATAACTGTCCGTAAGATTCTCCTCCGTGGTAAACAAGTTTAACGCTATTCTGTCCAGAACTTGGTTTTTTCCACAAGATTTCAGTACCTAGAGCAGAGTATACAAAGTCTCTAAATTCTTTTGTATCTCCGATTTCTGTGCTTGTTGCATTTCCTCCAGTTATACCATCTACTTCAACTTCTGGTGTAGAAGCTGAGTTAAATCCAAGTGTCAGGTTTACGCTTCTTCCTGCAGCAGGTGTATCATCTTTGTTTTCTTCTTGGAAAACTAAATTGAATGTAGCTGAATTATTTCCACCTTCTGTACATGACTCGTTCAACAATCCAAGTCCTAGTTGGAATGTCTCTCCAGAAGTCATGTTAAATGGCAACCAAACTTTCATTCCTTCTTTTGAATAAAGTGTTTGGAAGTCTACATTTGAGCCTGCAGTAACGTTTACAGTCTTAGCATTTTTGTCAATAAATCCAACAGTGAACTCAAGGTTACCTATTGTAACAACATCAGCTTGCTGTGCATCTTCTTTTGCACTAGTCCAAACTCCGTCTTTTTTATACTGGAAAGTAGTTTTGTTTATAAGACTTTCTACTTTAAAGTTAGTAGCTTTTAATAAGTAAGATTCAGCATCGCTTCCATCATCCCAAGAAGCAACAAAATAAGCATCTGTGTCTCCATCAAAAGTGATGTTTGCACCAGTTTGCCCAGGAGCTGTTCTTAGCATATTATCGCCATCTTTTCCAATACCTATATAGTTTGTGCTGTTTGCATATAAGATGTTTATATCTTCAGTACTGCCCTTTAATGGGAAATCTTCTAAAGTTATTACTGTTGTACTTGAACCAGAAACAGTTATTGTTTCTGATTTTGGATATACCATTCCAGGGAATGATAATTTAACTGCACCAAATCCTGGCATAGTAATTTGGCTGTCTGGAGTGATGAATAAATCATCGTCTGCTTTCCATTGAAGCACAATTTTTACTAATTTCCCAGAAGTGTCAGTTATATATGCAGCAAGGTTTGATATTGCCTCATCATTTAGTTCAATATCAGAGCCGTCAACTAATTTTAATTTACCGCTACCAATACTAAATTCTACTTTGTTTACATCAGCTTCTTTTGAAGAATAATAAACTGTTTTAACTCCAACATAAGCACCATCTGCTAATCTCTGAGTTTGTCCAGCACTAAGACTATTTGTTGAATCTCCGTTAATAGTAAATGTAACTGCAGAACTACTTGTAATAAAGTCTACAGAAACATCATATGTTTTACCATTTACAGTTATTGTAGAAGATTCTCCTAATGCAAGAGTATTTTCTTGTGCTGAATCAAGCAAATCCATTGATGCAGAACCACTTGAACTATTTGTTTGTAAGATGTAGTAATCTTTTCCAAGTAATCTAACATCTGAACTTGATAAATCATCCCAGTTTGGCTGATCTGTCATTTCCATTGTATAGTTAAGTACGTGAGCAGCATTAGCTATTCTAATAGCCATAGTTGGTGTATCTGTTTTATAATCATTGTCATCAAACATTGCCAATTGTAAATTAGCAAGATTAATTTTTTGTGTGTAGTCAAATTCATCATTATCATTATCCACATATTTGCCGTCAGCTAATAATGTTGGCAACCCTCCGTTTGGACTATCTTCTGTAATTGCAGTTGCTACAACATCTTGGATTCCATATCCTGTTTGTAACTTTGTAGAAGATTTTTCTAACAAAAGACTTTCACCTCCTGATGGAGTTTGTCCTGCAATTGATTGTGTTGTTACAGAAGCTAATAAATTAGTTTGTACTGTCTGAGCTGCAAGGTAGTCTGATTGAGCTGCACTTGAACCATAGACAATAGCTACATTTGACACACCACCTGAAACCAAAGGTTCGGGGTATGCAGCAGCAGCAAGTCCGAAAGTAGCACCTAACATAGCTGCACTAGCAAGAACTGATGAAACTTTCTTAAAATTTATTTTCATTTTTTTCAACCTCCTTTCAATTGTCTGTTATTTTTCGATACAAAGTATCGGCATACTGGTTAAAGTTTATTTCTTTTTAGATTCTTCAGCCAGCAGATTATAACAATCCCTTATCAGGAATGTTGTCGTCGGCAGATATGTTAACAATATGTTATATTTTTTTTCATTTATAAATCTTTTGCTATAAACCTTAATTTTAACAAAAAAACACTCAAAAATTGGGCATTTATTTATAAACCTTTCGTTGTTACTCCATTATTAAACAAATTCTAAACAGCTAAAATAGAAACATTTATTAACATATATGATATTATTACACATATATGTTTTTTCCAAACACATATTATAGATAGAATGTATAAATATAGGGTTAAAAATACCATATATTGTTTATCGAAGATAAAATAAAAATACCAAATTAAATGAAAAACATATAAAAAGGAAAGTGTGTGAGAGCCTAGAGAATAAAATATTCTCTGGCCCAGAGAACAAGTATGTTCTCTTGGGAAAACCTTCGGTTATCTTCAAATGGCAGAAAAAACAAGAATAATTGACATTTATGAAAAAACAGGAACATTTACTTCAGTTTTTAGAAGATTTACAGGTGAAAAAAAAGACTATAATTATGATGATTTAGCTGTATTAAGAAGGTTATTATCTAATGAAAAAGCACGTATTCTTCACGCTATAAAAAACCAAAAACCCCTCTCTATATATGCTTTGGCAAAGTTTCTTCATAGAGACTTTAAGTCTGTAAGAGAAGATATTCTCTTGCTTAAGAAATTTGGGTTTATTGACTTAATTCAGGAAAAATCAGGAAAGACAAATAGGATAAATCACCGCCCGGTAATTTCTGCAACAACTGTAAACATAGTGATTAGGATTTAACTCAGATTATAGCACATTTCAACTCTCATAGTTGCAACTTCAGAACTCGAGCCTATATAAAAAGTGTTTTTTCCAAACATCTTTGTAGAAGGGCAGAAAGTAGCAGGCCCCTTTCCAGCAAATATAGGGGAAATTATGTCTGTTTTTTCCTCACTTCCGGTATATAACTTCATCTCATAATACCTTCTATAGCTTTCTTCTCCAACATCAAAACTATTATTTAAAATTTCTTTTATTGTGTTTTCCAGGTATTTGCATGTATCTTCCCCATTTTCACAGCTTTGTCTTCTATAGCATAAATCAACAAGACTTTCAATTGTCTGAAAGCTTCCAAGTCTTTCACAACCAGTTGTTACTGGTTTTATGCCTGTTAAAAATGCAGATAGTTCATTGCTTTCTTGTATTGTAGTTGAATTGGGTTTCCTGAGATAAATGCCAAGAAGAACAATGCCAACTATTGCAACTAAAACTACAATTAGCACAAAACCAACCATTTCTTCCTGAGCTTTTATTTTTTTAGCTTTCATCTTCTTCCACATCAATCATCAATATGCCTAATTCACACTTATCATAGGCAACTCCATTATAAGTCTGTTTTTTGCACAAAGGGACAAAAGAATACACTTTTGCAGAGTCTTTTTCAGTGTATATTTTTATTATTCTGCAATCTGGGTAATTTCCGCTGTCGCATTCCCTGTCTTTTGTATCTTTTGGATAAACTTTCTCAATAATAAACCCTTTGATATTTTTTCCCCAAAAATCCTTATATCTCTCTTTGTTTTCAGATGATTTTAAAATCATAAGCTTGTCAAGATCAACACTGTTAGGAATGTTTTCATTAAACGAAAATTCAGGGGTTGAAGCGATTTTAGATACTAAGGCAATTGCTTTTTGTTTTTCCAATTCCTTAACATCTGAATGAAGATTTGAGAATTTTATAGATACATAAAACAGGACTACTAAAACAAAAAATAATGTTACTGCAACTATCATAAATATTGTTTGTTGCATTTTAAACTGCGCTTTTTTTCTTAATATAACTCGCATTGCAACTCCTGATTTTTGTGGTCTATTTCATCTGCCTTTTCTTTAATAACTTTTAAGCCTATTGGCGAATTCAGGTTATTTGCCAGATTTGCCAGAATAATAATATCAGAGTATAGTCCGCTATTGCATGTACCAACAACTAATTTTGATTTATCTGCATAAATTTCAGAAACATATCCTATTCTTTTTGCAATTCTTTTCATATTGCACTCGTAATTTGCCTTTGAACTAAATATCCTGCCAAATAAAAGACTTTCTGCAAAATATAGTGTTTCTTCATCTTTAGAGACAAAACCTTCACTGCATTCAGAGTCTTTGCATTCTACATTTATGTTGCAGTTTGCATTTGTGAAACAAACTGTTTTGGAATTTTCCAAACAGTCAGAAAGAGAATCTGCAATTGTTACATTGGAATTTTCACTGCTTGAAAGGCTTAAAAGACTATTTTTAACATCTTCAGGAGCATTAACAAAGCAATAATTATCTGTGTATGCTATAACAATATCTGCTGCCTTAAAAGGCATTTTAAAGGAACTTATAAAAAAATAGATTTGTTTGCCCTGAATCATGGATTCTGTAAATAAATACTGGTTTTTTGTTGGCACATCCCCCCCTTTTTCACTCCATCCTTCTTTTGCCAAACTTGTTTTTTCAGAAAACTGTATTCTTATTTCTCCAAAATTGCCTGCATTATTGCATGAAGTATAAACTCTTGTTTCTTTCGGGAGCATAATTGAAGTCATTGCCAATTCTTCAGATGTTGTCTGCAATGAATCAAGAGCATTTGCATAATCTCTTGCAGTTTTTGTGTTTATCTCTACTGTATTTGTTTTTATTATATTTGCTGCAATATAAATTGCAAGTATTAATATAATTGCTCCTGCTATAATTGATAAAATCCATACAAAACTCATTTCAATTGCTTTCTTATTCATACTAAACAACCTTTGACACGCTTATAAGAGAACTTCCTTCTTTTTTTTCAAGGAAAATCTTTATTTTTTCTTCAGCAACATTAATACAATAAGGATTGGATGTAAATGAATCCATGTCAATATATTTAATTTCGACAGAAGGAAGTGCAGAATTTCTTGGATAGAAATAAAAATTATGCACATTGCTCACTCTTTTTAATTCAGATACAATTCCTTTATCACTTCCTGTTGTGCTTTTTGAACTATCCCAAAAACAGACTTTTTCCACATTTCCCGGAATAGATTCTTCAAATATATAACTTGCCCCTAAAATACTGCTTCTGTGCAATTCTAAAACTTTTTCTTCAAAGTCTTCTACAAATTGCGCCTTTGCCGTTTTGTCTTTTAAATCCAAAAACATATTAATTGCATAAAAAGCAACAGCCATAAATGCTATGATAAGGATTATAGAAAATATCATTCCAAATGATAAATTTATCTGCCCCCTTTTTTTCATAATAAGATAATCATACCAAGATTATTAAATGTTTTGAAAATACCTAAAATAACTTAATAGTTCATTTTAACCTCCTTGTTGATTTAATCAAAAACAACAGAAAATAATTTAATTAAGGGCTTTGGATAAAATAGTTTCACCTTCATTTGATAGGTAACATGCCCCATGAGAGACTGAACTAAAAAGTACACATTCCTTAAAAATATGCCTAAAATATCCCTTTGCTACTCTTCAAAATTTCAGACAACAATTTGACCAAAGGTTTTAGATCCCCCTTAATTTGTGCAGACTCTAATGCTTCATAATACTTATGTTTTATAGAATTTGGGATATTTACCATAGGAAAATTATTCTTATGCAATATAAAATTCATTAATAACCTTCCAGTTCTACCATTTCCATCAACAAATGGATGCACTGTCTCAAATCCAGCATGGAAATAAGCTGAAACTATTAGCGGATGTAATTTTTCTTTATTTTTAGAGTACCAAAATAAAAGTGATTTTATTTCTTTTGGAACATCTTCTGGTTTTGGAGGAAGCCAATCTGTACCTCTTATATATACTTGCAAATTTCTAAAACACCCAATTTGTGTTTTTAATTCTTCTTTTAGAGTATCCTTTACAACAATTTTATGCAGTTCACAAATAAACTCTTTAGTTATGTCTCCATTATAACTTAATATAAAGTCAAAAGCTTTTTTATGATTTAAAACCTCATTTATTTCTCTCATTGGTTTTCTAGGAGTTATGCCTTCAAAGAGTAACTGTGCTGTCTCCTGTAGTGTGAGCGTATTTCCTTCAATTGCAGTAGAATTATAAGTAAAATCAGAAGTAAAAACTTCATATCTATTTTCAAAACTTTCTTTTGGCTGTTTTTTATATTTTTCCTTTATATTATCTAACTCTTTTATATCTTGTTCTGTTAATAAGTTATTTAGGTATAATAATGTTTTATCTGCATTTTTTCCTTTTTTTAAAATTTCTTTTTTATTTAAATTAACCCCAAGATAAACTCTTTCCTTGTTAACTTTTTTCCCCCTTCTTACAGATTTAACTCTATAATAATACTTTTTTCCATTTTTTTCTTTTATCTCCGTATATGGCATAATTCTTATACGTCTACATAGTATATAAATTTAACTGTTGTGTGGACGTGATTATGAGAAAGCTTAGTCAAAAGGTTCTACTCTTCAACTTTTATTTTTACTGGTTTATCATCGATAAAAAGGATGCCCCCGAGCAGTTAGTCCCAAGTATTAACTCCTCTGCTTTTTGTTCAATTATTTCAAGAATTATTCTAATCCCAAACTTATTTTTATAGCGAAATCTACTTTATTCATAGAATAAAAATCTAAAGAACTTATTCTTTTAATAATTCTTGATTTATCAATTGTCCTTATTTGATTAAGCATAATTGTTGAATCTTTATTTAAATGAGAATCTTGTTTAGAGATAAAGACATTGGTCGGATACTCTTTTTCAGGAACTTTTGAAGTAATTGCAGCCACAATTGTTACTGGAGAAAATTTATTAGAAATATCATTCTGAATCACCAAACATGGCCTTATTCCTCCTTGTTCACTTCCTTTAACAGGTTCAAAATCAACGAGTAAAATCTCACCTCTTTTTATTTCCATTTTTAATTTTCTTTATATCTTTAAGATATTTTTCTGGGATTAAATCTTTACATTCCCAATCCTTAAAATCTTCTATTGCTTCAAATTCTCTTGTAATCTTCAAGCTTTCTTCGGCCATTACCTTGCAGCCTTCAATAAGTAATTGCTCTTGTTCTCTTTTGCATTTTTCTGCAATTTTCATTAGGCTTACAATAACCTCTTCGTAAGTTTCTTTATTGGATTTTAATCTATCCAAAGCGCTTTTCACATTTTCATTTAGTTGAATTGTTGTTACCATGATACTATAGAATAACTATAGTTTATATATCTTTCTTTTTTCTTTTGCGATTACTTCCCAACTTTTTCCTCACGATATAAGAAAACCTTAATAAACTGAATTCTCTTAACATGTAAAATGAGAAAAGTTAAACTTATTTGGTATGCTTTAACAATTATTCCAATAATTTTAATAATCTTAGGTTATATTTTTCCTTCTACATTTTTTTCGAGTCAAGAATCAATAAGAAATTTTGTTAGCCAATTTGGAGTATTTGCTCCTATTGCTTTTATTATTCTTCAAATTTTACAAGTTGTCTTAACTCCAATTAGCCATTACACTGTTTCAATTGCAGGAGGGTTTATTTTTGGATTATGGCAAGGTTTTATTTACAATTATATCGGAAGAGTTATTGGAACAGCAATAGCATTTTATCTTGGTAGAAAGTTTGGAAGAAAAATAATTAAACATGTTGTTAAACCAGAAACACTCCAAAAATATGATTGTTATTTTAATAAAGGAAAACTATTATTATTTCTAGCATACTTCTTGCCTTTATTCCCAGATGACGAAATTTCTTATTTGGCAGGATTTTCTTCTATAAGTCCTTGGATTTTCTTACCACTTATGGCAATTGGGCACTTAAGTGGCAGCTTAAGTTTAGCCTATATTGGAAATGGGATACAATCAATTAAAGAACCAATGTTTGTCTTTCTTTCTTTGATAACTCTAATTGGGGGAGTTTTATTTGCGCTTTATTATAAAAAAATTATTTCTAATAAACATAGTTCAACTCCCCTTCCAAGCATCTAGCCAGATAGTCCTACGCCCCATTCGTAACTTAACCCAAAAACCTCATTAGTTATTCGGTTTATGTAGAGAAGTTAATCTTAATGATGAAAGAACCCACGATTTGTATTACACTCTATATGACGCATTTTGTAATAAAATTTATGATAAGAAGTGAATACTAATAAAATTTTATTCCTCTTCACTCACAGCCCATTGTTCAGGTCTTGCAATAACAGAACATTCTGTATCTATTGGCATTCTTCCGTTTATATCCATGCATTTTATATAATAATTTTGCTCTAACTGCCATCTTGCTAAATGAATTGTTTTTTCATCAACAGGGTCGTGAACCATCTGAGTTCCTTCTTCAATATTATAATTGCATTTTGTGCTTTCATCATTGCTGTAAGAACATGTCGCATCTTCATTAGTTATTATTTTTAAGTTGCTTCCATCATTCATTATTCTTGCAATTAACGGTTCATCTGTGTCTACATAGACACTGAAAGTTGTATTAGTTGATGCTGAATTTCCCCCTAAATCTAAACATTTCAGGTAATAAGTATAAGTTCCAGATGATAAATCCTGCCTCTGCTTGTGTTTGTAGCTGTTTGTTTCTGCAAATTTTACATAACTATCTTCACTTCCAATGCTATAATAACATTCAGCTTCTCCTTCTTTATAGCCATTTTCTGTTTCTATTCCTATATTTACCTCTACACTTGAAGTTGCTCCTGTAACTTTTTCTCCATTTTCAGGTGTTACACTATCTTCTTTTATATTCAACGGGTTTGTTCCGATTAATTTAAAAACATATGATGTAGTCATCGGATTTCTGTCTTCTTTTGCCATCCATGGCTGGTCCTCACATCTGAAATAAAATGTATTTTCTTTTCTGTCTTTAATTCCAGTTAATGCTCCATCACACGCATACAATAAATTCTTAGACATTGCAGAAGGGCTTTGAGCGCAAGTCATTGTATTTTCCATATCATTAATACTCTGGTCTGTGAAAGACCATTTGCAGTTTGCAGGTTCATTAGTGTAAATAGTTATTGGAGTTGCTCCAATTTCGCCATTATAGCTAACCTGATATTGAACAGGGCTTCCATTGTCAATGCTTGTTTCTTCAATATATGGAGGGGTTAAATCAGGCCCATCATCAACGCAAATATCAATTCCATAAGGAGCTTCATTATAGAAACCATTTGCACTTATGCATCTTACATACAAATTATAAGATTTTGCATTTTCAATTATCATCCTAGAATCTTCTTCTGTTAATTCTTCTGAGTCATTTGATGTAGCTTTTATGTAAGAATCAATTGCTCTTGGGCTTGGCATATTCATTTTTTGCGAATGATTGTATGCAAATAAATTTGACTCTCCGAAAAAGTAAGCCATTTCATCATAAGTGTCTGTCAGTGAAAAATCAATTTTACATTGTGCTGGTTTGTTAGTTTGTATTCCAAATTCAAGTGGGGTAAATGCAGGTATACATCCATCTTTTTTTCCAGGCATTATAATCTTTGTTCCCCACGACGGAGGCATTTCTTTTATCTCTGAATATTTTAATCCTTTTGTCAGCACATCTTCCCACGGGCGAATCATCGGGCTTTTAACATCTTTTGGATTTATCCACACACATCTTTCTTCAGCTGTCCCGGCATTAACAATATCACATGCCTGCCCTAAACTCTTGCACCTATATTCTGAACATGGTTGAACACCGTCGTTGCACTTCTCGCAGTCAGCTCCTCCAATAGGAGCTTCCCACGGCAAACAATCAAAATCAACTGTTTTATAAGAAACTTTTTTATATGTCATTATAAATACAACAGCTCCGACAGCAATTCCAGTTATCCAGGGGTTTTGTCCGATTAAACCAAGTGCTCCATGCTCAGCAAACATCCCTCCTTCTGCAAACATTCCTGTTGCTCCTTCAGCTTGTCCTGATGCCTGCAAAGCTGCTAAACTTTTTCCAGTAAATGCAGCAGCTGCCAATCCATTCTGAAGTGCTTTTGTCGTCGGTTCTTCTAAACCAAGAGCATTCCCAATCCATCCAGATGCAAAGTATGCAACTCCCGCCCACACAACTCCACCAATAACTCCTTTTGCTCCAGGAGCACTAGGGGCGAGGAATTGTTTTATGAGTCCAGGTTCGTCTGTAGCTACGCCCTCGGCAGTATGAGAAGTTTTTGATGCTTCTTTAAGTTTATTAAACTCTGTAGGAGAATGCATTTTACCATCAACATTACTAATCCATTTATCTTCTACAGCATTATATGTAAACGGAACATTTCCTAAAGAATCTGTTGCTCCATTTGTTATATCCGCTTTCACAAGTTTTATATCCAATCCAATCATAAATGCTATAGCAAAAATAGAGAGAATTATATTTATAATTATTAAAATAGCATTCCTCTTTTTATTCATCAATTTTACAGGAAAAACAGATTTATAAATTTGTTTATATTGAAGATAATTTACTTAAATTTTTTTTACTCTACTTTTTATACTAATTATCACAAATAGAAGTTATATTTTTTTTAAAATAACCAAAGTCTGAATCGCCAATTTTCATACTAATCAAAGGATCATCTTGTTTAGTTATCTTTCCATAAGCTATAACTTTTTCTCCAAGACAATTAATAGAGCAAACAACATCCTCTCCCATTGGGATAGAATAAATCTTCCTAACACCATTCTTAATTTCTTGAATTACTTGTCCATTAGAACTGCTATTTTCCCTTCCTACTTCATTAACATTAACCTCGACATTAGTCCCCTTAGGATCTAATGCTCCAGAGATAGCCGAACCTGCTGTTTGATAAACTAAAAATTCTCCGAATGCATTTCCAGCAGGAGTTGTCTGACAGCCAGTTAGTGCAGTTGCTAAACCCGCTAATCCAACTAATCCTCCATTAATTAATTGTCTTGTTTTTCTTATCATATTACTACTCCATAGTTACATGTATTTAAATCTTTTGTTTTCTCATTATAAGCAACACCAGCCCACACAACTCCTTGTGCCATTCCCCAACCACCCAAATCCGCATCTTTAGGATTTTTATATAAATATTCATACCAAGATAATTTGTCAGGATTTAAACTTGCAGGAGTGTTAGTTGAAGAGCCATAGGCAAATTCTGCCTCCTTTTTTGTCATGGCCTCTTCCGTTTTTACAGCATCTACTGTTTGTTGATCTGGTAACCCCTTAGCATAATTAAACCACCAGTCACCATCAGGAGCACTCACCAACTCACTCTCCAACCCAATCATAAACGCAATTGCAAAAATAGAGATTAAGATATTGACTAATATAACCAAACATTCACTCTTTTTTATCACCTCTGTTTTTACCATTTTGTTTTTTAACTATCAATTAATTGAGTAATCCAACCCGTTCTAATAGTCGAATATCCTCTGAATTTTGTGGGTTTGCCATCCTCTAATTCTTGCATTACATATACACTCATTTTATCAGGCCTTCTCCATTTAATTTCTCCCCAATATTCAAATCTTTTACCATCACAATTAAAAGCTACATAATCTAATTGTCTAGGTTGACTTGGTTGAGCATATTGCCCTTGATTACCACCATTGTAAATATTAACTTTTGTTCCGCTGTTTTCAAGTGCTTGTGTACTTCCTGCTGCTTGAAGTCCTGTTCCTATTGTAGAAAGTGCTTGCGCTTGTTTAAATGTTTTAGCTCCAGGCACTAGTAAGTTAACTCCTGTTCCAAGTAAACTAGTATTAGAGCCAGTAGCACAACCAACTAAACTTCCAAGTCCAACCAATCCAACTAATCCTTTTGCAAAATCTCTTCGTGTTATTTTTTGGGCCATTTTGTTATTATTTTATAGTAACATCATTATTTATAAACTTTTCTATCCTACCTCATTCGTTGCCTTTGTTGTGCTTTCACTATCAGTGTCTGTAGTAGTCTCTGTATTTGTTGAAAACTCTCCGCCGGTGCTTCCCCCGAACTGCTGTTTGGTATCAACTTCTGCTGCTTTCTTTTCATCTTCTGTTCCTGTTTTCTCACCTGATTTTGAAATTGTTACTCTGAAACCGCCATCAACATATTTTCCTATATAATTTCTGTCACTTCCACAATCTCCGTAATTTGTGCATAATCTGTTAACTTGGAAAGCTGTTAGTGGTTCTAAACATTCGCAGTTCTCAACACATGTTCCGTCTCCCTTGCCCCATAATTTTTTTTCATATTTTACAATGCAAGATTGAGATGCTAAATCACACTGGTTTTCACTGCCTTCATCCCAGAAAGAAATTCCAGGAGCAACATCTGGAACACATCTCCAGTTCCGATTGTCTTCTTCAACATTTTGTTCTAATTTAAGCATGCTCCCAATTAACCCCTCATTAATGCTTCCGATTGTCTGTGCAAGTATATCTTCTTCTGTTATTTTTTCTATTAATATTGGAACCCACTTGCAGTCTCTTTTATCTGTGTTGCGACAGTCTCTAGAGCTATTTTGCATAATGCAATCCTCCCACCTGTTAGCAACACATCCAGCTTGGGCAAAATCCTCTTTTTCCCCAATAGTGTCTTGAACGCAAACTTCTTTCCTATAATCATCACAAGGCTCAACAATTTCTTCACTTAAGAAACATATATGCCTGAAATGCCTGCTTCCAGGAGCATCGCTATCTTCTTTTCCAGAATCATAAACACACCACGATTCCCCATTTTTGTAATCTTTTCCATTATATGTATCATAACAGTTTAAATCAGAGCAGATAAAACTCCCATATGTCGGCTTTCTGCTTCCTGCGGATTTACAAATGCTTCCTTCAAGATAATTGCAGTTTCCACAGCTCTTAGATTCTGCATTTGCAGAATTACTGCCTCCCCCACAACTTTCATCTTTAGGAACAACCTTAGCCCAGTAAGCAACATCATTTATTTTAGAAGCGTCGTAAATATTTGCAGGATTCCCGCATGTGTCGATAAAATAAACTTCATCTTTGCCTTCAATACAGACAGTTTCTTTAGTTTTTTCGCAGATAGTGTTTAATTCCTGTGCTGTGCATAAGTAATTTTTATGAAAAACAATAGAAGATGTATTTGTAGTGCCTTTTACACTTTCAGAATTGCATTCAGCTCTTGTAGTAAATTTGCATGTTGTCTGGTAATCAGATTCAAAAACACATGCACCAACATCCTGCGAACTTGCTAATGCAATGCAAGACAATTCATCTGCAACATTTTTCCTAAAATCAGTTATTAATCCATAATATCCAGATAATTTTTTGCATCTTACTAATGGAACATAAGCTGCCTGCTGCCCTAGAACGCAACATCCTAATTCGCATTTTGGAGTTGCTTTGCAGTCAGCACCTTCATCCCACTCTCCTCCAGAACTAACACAGGCTTCTCTTGGAACATTTTCCATACAAACACCTTCATCAGAATCATAACAACATCCTCTTTTGCAGAATGAAGTTGCTTCGCACGAAGTCGGAGTTTTTTGAAATTTAGCATCGCATTGTTCTAACGGGGAATTCTGGCAATAAGCTCCTGATAAAGTTTTTTCACAGCAATAACTAACTTCAACAGCAGAAGTCATCTGCATAGTTAATACTAAAATTAAATATAGTGATAATGTGAAGACAGCTAATTTAAAATAAGCACTATTAACTTTTAAGCCAGCTCTTTTTCTCATATTGTTAATTGTTTTACTGCTCTTATTAATTTTTAGTCTCTCAATTATACTATTTTTTTCCATCTTAAATATTTCTATACTCTTATTTGCCATTTTGTTTTTATTTATTTTTTATATTCTCGCTTTTGTCTAATCTTTCCTAAAGAACATATTTGTTCTTTGAACAGAGAATTTTTAATTCTCTTGGTTATGGAAAAGATTAATAACCATAACCTACAGGAAATACAAGACTCTTAACAGCAAAATTAAAACTTTCTTTGCTGTCTCTGTCTGAAACATAGTAAAGTGTCGAGCCATCACCCTGTTTTAACATTTCCACCCTGATGTTTGGATACATTGCCATATACACAACAGGGTCGCTGTTTCCAAATCTTGCCTCATAATTTAATATTGATGTTGATATCATTATTAAGTCATAATAATTGCTTTTAACAGACACTTCAAAAGGGCTGTCAAATCTGGCACTTGTCTCGCTTCTGCTTATTGTGATAGGATAATCAATTATAAATTTTATTTCACTTGGCACAAATTCAAGAGTAAAATTAATATTTCCAGATGCAACAGAATAACCGCTTGCTTTCAGCTCTTTTTCAACCTGATTAATACAGCCAATTATTTCATCTTTAACAGCATCCTTTGCCTCTTTTTCTATACCTTGCAACAACAGGGGTTTTTGCATTGTGCATGTTTTATAATACTCATTTGTATAGCAGAGATATTCTAATTTTTTGCCGTCGTGCATGTAAGCATGTTCAGGATTTGCACTTCCTCCTTGGGATAAAATCACATCAATCGAATTTTTAATTTGTGGATTTTTTTCAATGCAGTTTTTTAAATTAGAATTTACATCATATTCAATCCCAAAAACTCTGTTGACTATGCCTCTTCCCGAATCTGTAAATGCAAAAAATAATATCAGCAATCCTACAATTACCACAGCAATTATTATAAATACAGTTACTTGTCCTTTTTTGCTTTTATTTAACACCATCTTTTATTTTTTAAATTATTGCACTTTTATTGATAATTTATCTAGGTTTATGCAACTTAAATAAAGTTCATATTTTGGCATATTGCGCTTCTTTTCCCAAAACCTCTTTTATTTTTTTCATATTTTCTTAACGATAAATTTCTTTATAAATTTATTTAAATTATACCGATGCATCATGTTTGACAATTACAGCACATTCGCTGTTCTGATTGTCAAATCTGTCCTTGCATTTAATATAATATGTAAGTTTGTCATTTCTTTCAGCAATATGTATTTTTTTTAATTCTTCACTCATTGAAATGCCATTATCAAAGGCAAATTCACATTTATTGAGTGCATTGTTGCTGTAAACACATTTGGAATTTTTATTTGTTAAAACAATGATGTCTCCTCCCTGTGAATAAACTCTTGTTACTTCAGGTGCTAAATTGTTATTAGTTTCATTATCTGAATTATTGTCCCCTTCAGGATAATCATTAGGATCATTAGGGTCTGTTCCATTTTCTGCTTCTTCTTCATCAGTCCATCCATCCCCGTCACTATCAACTCCTTCAGCTGTTCCCTGAACCAGCTCAAATTTTGCTTCATTATAAGCTGTATTTCCACCTGTATCAATACACCTTACTTTGATAGTATAATTTCTAAACAGCATTGAATTCAGCATTTGGTTATGTTCGGATTTTCCAGTATCATAAAAAGTTATAAAAATGTCCTCTCCTAAACTGCTTAAACTATACTGACAATAGGCATCTCCGTTTACTCCCCCGCTTGTTTCTGCCTTTAACTCAACAGAAGCTGGCTCTAATTCTGAATAAACAGTTCCCCTAGGGGTTATTGAATCAATTACTAGTGCAGAATCTGACCTGTATAGCTTATATTCGTAAACACTTCCAATATTCCTTGAATTGTTTTCTTCTAGCCATGGCTGGTCTCTGCAAACTATATAGAAATTATTTTCTTTTTGTTTTATTTGTAAGGTTGCATTGCATAGGTAACCTAATAAACTCCCACTACCAACATCATCTTCACAATACATATTATTTGTCATTGCAAAATATTGCTCCTCGCTTGTGCCTGCTAATATTTCATCAGAGAACCTGCATTCAGCAGGTTCATTAACATAAAATCCTGCATTCCATTGTGTTGCATTGTAAGCAACAATTGAATCTTCAGGAGGCGAAGTTGCAATTATAACTGGAGGAGTTCTGTCAGGCCCGTCATCAACGCAAAAATTGATTTTATAATTTGCAACATTTGTAACACCTTTAGTATTTGCACATTTTACATAAATATTTACATCGCCCAATATATCTAAAATGCCCCCCATTACAGTTTCATTAGAAATTAGTGTGTTAAATTCATCAGTGTTTAATGTCTCTCCTGCAATAACACTTTCAGCACTTGGCAAGTAAGTTGTTGTTGTATGATTTTTCGAATATAAATCTCCTTCTAAAAATGAATATTCCATGCTGTCAAATAAAATTTTTGGGTCTGTTGAAAATTTGCATTGTGCAGGAATATTTGTATTTACCCCAAATGCAACATGCTCAAATGCAGGCAGGCACTTTCCATCTTTTGTTCTAACATTAAATCCATTTAAACCAACACTTGTATAAGAATACTTGTTCTTATTTAAAACTTCATAGTTTGGACTAATAACTGGAATTCCTTCTCCTGTTTCAACTGTTACACATTCAGGATTTGCTGTATCTTCATTAATAAGTTTGCAATTCATTCCCAAACTCTCACACTTATACTTCGAGCACGGTTTCTGTTCGTCTTTGTTGCACTCCCCACAATTTCCAACAGCAGGGCGTTGCCACTGCTTGCATGTAAATGTTATTTCTGTTTCTTCTGTTTCTCCGCAACCCATGAGGTAGGATAATCCGAGGTAGGCTAATACACCAACACCTACCCAAGCAGTAGGACCTAATCCCAACAAAGTTCCACCAGATGTCGATGCACCTCCCGCTCCTGCACCACCTGCTGCAGCAGTTGTAGTTCCAGCTCCACCTACAGTTCCTGTAACTCCTGAAGACAATGTCACTGTTGAACCTGATACGCTAGTAACTCCTGCTAATCCTGTGCTAGTTACACCTATTCCTCCTTGTACTCCAGTTAATGTAACACCATTAGATAATGTAAGTGTAGAACCTGCTCCTAAAGTTGCTGTTGAACCTCCTGATAAAACAGTTCCAGATGCTATTGCTCCTGCACCAAGCGCATGACCTCCAAGTGAAGCAACTCCTAATCCTGCACCAGTTGCTCCTACTGCCGAACCCCCTAAAGTATTGCTTAACTGCCCACCTGAAAACATACCACTATCAATCTCTTTTCCCATATAATTTCCAAATATTTCATCTATCCCATACATTTGAAGATTATCTAATCCATTAATATTATTAAAAAAACCGGGCTTTGCACTTTGCCCAGGAATTGCAATTGCAAAAATTCCGTATATCTTGTCAATGCCTGTTAATCTTGGAGGTTTTTTTGCTTTTCCACCTTTTTTAGATATTGAGTAACCTCCTTCTGTAACTTTTCCTGCAATATTTGATTTAGCACCACAGTCTCCTAAATTCTGGCAGTATTCATTCATTTGAGCAGTAAATATTATCTTTTCACATTCGCAGTTTTTTACACACTCCCATTTACAAAAAGGTGCAATCCCCTTTTTTTGGTAAACAACAGTGCAGGTTTTTGTTCCTTTACTGCACGGATTATCACTTTGTCCTAAGTTTCCAAGTGCTCCTAATCCACTTGATGATAGCTGTCCTCCTAATTCTCCTGTTAACTGGTCTGTTGCACCCTCAACAATTCCTCCTAATTCAAACCCCGGAGGGTATTTTGGAACACATCCTGTAAAATAAAAATCATTAGATACATAAACAACTTTTGGCATGCAGTCAGGATTTTGGGCGCAATTAAGAACAGTTCTACCTCCACAATCTTCCCACATGTTGGTTCTGCAAAAAGCTCCGCTCTGGTCAGGTAAACTGCTAGAAACTAATCCACTAACTCCAGGAATATCCGCAGCTAATCCTCCGACAACACTCCCCATTGCAGATGTTTCAACGCAAATTTCCTTCCGATAATCTGCACAAGGTTCTGTTTTTATCTCTCCATTTACGCATAATTCCCTATAATGTCTGCTGCCGACAACATCCCTGCCACTTCCAACAACTCCGTCATAAACACACCACGATTCCCCATTCTTCCTTGTTTTTAATCCATCTTTGCAATTTAAATTTCTGCAAGTGTAATCTCCATTTAATTTTTTCTTATCAACGCCTTTTCTATAAGCGCCACAGATACTTCCTTTATTATAGTCGCAATTCCCGCATGTAGATAGTAGCGAGTTATCACCAATTGGATTGCAGGATAATTCTTTGCTTAAAACTTTGCCATTATTCCACGAACGAGCTTTGTTAGAATCATAGATATTTTCAGGATTTCCGCACGAATCAAACCAATACACCTCATCTTTTTCATCTACACACCCAGTTGTTTTTTGCCTTTCACAGTTTGTTTCTAGTTCAGGGTTTGAACATAAGTAATTATTAAAAAATTCTCCTCTTACAGAATCACATTCTGTCTTAGTTGTAAATTTGCAGTTATACTTAACTTCACTTTCTGTTTTAAATCTGCACGCACCCTTTTCCAAACTTTGAGTTGATTCAATACATGATAATTCACTAGTTATTGATTTGTCAAATTTAGATTCAACTCCAAACATTTCACTTAATTTTGAACATCTTGTTTCTGTTACTAATTGGGATTCTAACCCTAAAGAACAGCATCCTTTTGCGCATAATAAATTGTCGCACCCCTCTCCTGCTATCCATTTTCCATTTTCATTAGCTTCGCATGTTTTACTTCCTGAATTAGGAGAGCACAAACCTTCTTCTGTATCAAAACAACATCCAGGAGTTCCACCTGAGCTTTCTAAGGTACCTTCAATGCTAAAATCATCAGCAGCAGAAACAGGTTTAATTTCTAAACCAACTAAATAAGCAAATGCCACAATCCCAAATATCAATAAAGTTATTTCAAATGTAGATATTTTTCCTTTAGTTTTCATGGAGTCTCTAATACGCATCCGCGGACAGCGAACCCCCACAATTTATTTGTTCTTGTATCTTTAACAGTATAAATTTTATTGTCATCGCCTGTCTGGAATTTCTCAATATTTGCCCATGTATTTGCTCTCATAATTAGAGGATAATCTGAATTGCAGTATTTTGCTTCTTGTTCTATTATTGTATGGACAACAACAGCAATATTATAAATAGGGCTTGGAATCTGAATTTCATATTTGCTAAATCCTTTTTTATCATCTGCTTTTGAAATTTTAAATTCCCGGTTTATATTAATTTCTATTTTTCCAGAAAGCAGAACAACTTCATAATCCATATCTTTTTCAAGAACAACTTCATACCCCTCTTTTTCATATTTTGCTTTTATATCATTAAAGCATTTTTGGGCTTTTGGCAGGGAATAATCATAAATTTCATCTTCTATATGATTTATTAAAACAGGATTTACAGGCTGGCATTTTGCATTGTTTTTTGAAGTATAGCATAAATAAGGGTATTCTTTATTTTCGAATTTTTTAACTTCATTTGGCAGTTTTACATAACCTCCGTTATCAATAATCATATTTGATGCATCTTCAACAGCTTCTCTTACACACTGCATAACCTCCTGATTTGGCTCTTGTGATGGTTTTGGGGATATTGGAAGTTTTCCATTTTTATATAGAATAAATAAAAAAATAACAGCCACAATTATTAATACTGCAATAATTATAAAAATTGTCACCTGCCCTTTTTTATTTTTCACCTTTTTCATTTTTTACTATTCACTAAGTTTAATATTGCTTCCTCAATAGCATGAGAAACATTCCTGAAACTTGATTTTTTTAAGAAATCCTCTAATTTTTTTTTAGTGCTCTCTTCAATAGTCGCAGACACCCTTACTTTCATTTAATTAATACAAAATAATACTTTATATACTTTTTCATATTTAGTGGATTTTGTGTGATGAAGTAATATAAACAAGTAGGTAATAAATAATCACCCCCTACAATTACATTGGGTAATAAATTCCATCGATGCATACTTGACCAGCAGGACGAATACTTGATTCGTGGTAATCAATGAAACAATAATCTCGAATAAGACTTGCAAATGGAAATGCTTTTATAGCGCATTCTTTTGCTGCTTCCAGCCCCACTCTACAACAATTTGTAATTTTATAATATTTTGGTTTAACACAAGTTCCAGTTTCCTTGCCTTTTGGTATGCAACATTTTGTAGGTATAGCATTTATATAGATGCCATAACAATTGGAATTAGTTTTACATCCACATTTAGATGCAGTTACACCGTTAGTATTTTGAAAATTATTAATACATATGTGCCCTGCAGAACTTTTTGAACAGTCTGAATCAAGACTGCAAAATACACAATGGCAGTCATGCGGATCAAGACTTGAGCATCCAAGAGTGGTGTCTATTTTCATAACACATCGTGGTGTTCCACGTTCACAATGTTCATCATTATAACAACAAGAACCTTCTTTTGGATTTTTACATCCCTCATCACCAGGGCTAAGTAAAATATTTTTGCTTTTCAAATAATTTCCAACACCAACCAAAACAAGAGCAATTATCAAAACAGAAATAACAATATAAATAAGTTTCCTGTTTTTCCTAACCCCTTTTTTCATTTTTATCTAAATTGAACAGTATTTATAAATATTGTTATTTTTTACAGAATATGTTAAATAATAAAACTAAAAAAATAATTTTATTGGTATCCGGAAGTTTTTTTATCTTATTTGGATTATTTGCAATGTTTTTTTCAGTTTATAATGGGACCCCTGAATGGATTTTATGGGCGTGCTATATTGGAATGATAATAATTGGAATTGGAATTCTTATAAAAGATGGAGAGTTAATTGCGAGCCAGTTAAATATTTTAACAATTCCCTTATTGCTTTGGACTTTTGATTTTATTTACACTTTATTTACTGGCAGGAATATTTTAGGAATGGCAGAATATTTTTTTGATAGAGTTGATTTAGTTCCAAAAGTAATAAGTTTAGAACATTTATTCCTCCTTCCTATTGGATTTTTTGCACTTTATCTTATAGGGTTGAAAGAAAGAGATTCATGGAAGATAAGTTATATTCAGCTTACAGCAGTCTTTTTGATAATGAAACTATTTAGAATAACAGATTCAAATGTAAATTGTATTTCTTACCCTTGCTGGAATTTCCCGATTTTTCAGCCGTATTTTATTGAATGGTTCTTAATTATTTTTACAGCAGTTGCACTTACATCCTTTATGATTAATAAACTTTTTTTAACAAAAACCACTAATCCTCATTATCAACTCTTGGAGCAAGGATAAAAGAGAGATTTACATTGTTTATTTTGAAATCGAGCTTGACAGGATGGTCTGATGAAAAATTTACATAAACTGTATCAGTTAATTTGCTTGCTTTGATAAATTTCTGAAGATATTCCAGGCTGTATTTTGATTTTGATTCGCCCGAGATTATTTTAACTTCATCTGTTGAAAATTCAGCTCTTGCAGAGTTTAATCCTGATGCTTCAATAACAAAACTTTCAGGAGTTGCAATCAGAGTGCATGCGTCTGCGACAACTAGACAATCTTCAACTGCATCAACCAAATCCTGTGAATTCATCTGTATCTGGGATAAAAATTCCAAACTTGGAGGTTCTTTGTCCTCACTTTCTATTTCAATTAGTGCTATTGAAAAACTTCTTTTAACTCTGTCAAAAATATCGATTTTAAGAGCTCCTTCACTGCTTTCAAGAGATATGTAGCTTCCTGCTTTTGCTCTTTTTAAAACCGCTTTTAAATTATCGAGATTTACGCCAAGAATCTCATTTCCCCCATTGAATTCACTAAATGACTCTTTTGGAATTTTAAAAGAAACCATTGCAACATTTGCAGGGTCAATTGCATTTATTCTAATGCCTGTTCCATCTACTTTGATTTTAACTTCTGTAACAAGCTCTGAAATTATAGATATAATATCTGATAACACCTTAGGATTCTCAAGTTTAGCAAACATATTCAACTTAATATGAGTTTGCTTTTAAGTTTTGTTATAGTTCTGTTGCTATAGTAAGAGGCATAAAATAAGAAGAATTGTCTCCTTAAAGTTAATCAAAAAATAATAATTCCTCTTTCTTTTGCTTCTTTTGCAATTGTAACCATCTTAGACAATCGGTTAAACTCTTTCGGAGTATAGCAAATAACCTCCAAATCAATATATTCATCCCAATATCCAATAACTTCAGACATTCTTTTTCTAAATGGGACCCCTTTAAAATCTTTTGAGATTAATATTAAATCCACATCGCTGTTAAATACCCAATCTCCTCTCGCTCTGCTTCCAAATAAGATAGCTCTGTCTATTTTAAATTTTTTATTTACTTTTTTAAGATATTCGTTTAGCAATTTAATTACTCTTTCATTTGTGTACTTATCCATTCAATTACCTCCTTCGTGTTATTTAGTAGTTTTAGACTTTCTTTTTTACTATAAAGTTTATAAGGTATTTCTCCACTTGCATCAGCATATCTTGTAGCATAATATTCTGGAGATATATTTTTTAAAGTTTCTTCATACCTCTTTGGGATTCCTGCAATTCTTCCCAATTTAATTAAGGAGTGGATAAACGGATTTTCTTTATTATACAAAAGAATATACGATTTAAGTGCTTTTTCTAAAGATTGCTGGCACCAAAAAACAGAAGCATAATAATCCCCTGATTTTAAACTGTTCTCAGCAGTTCTAAGGTCAGCTTTTGCCTGTTCCCAGTTGTTTTTTATTTCTTCTCTCATAATGCTTGTTAGCAAGAAGAATATTTAAACTTTCACTAAGATTTTTACTAATTGTATAGTTTAATGACATGTGTCTGCGGTTAAACAGATTATGCTATAGATATTTAACTGTCTAAATGTATTTAAAATATTCTTAGCAATTAGAAATGTGTAAAATGGCTGAAAAAGAGGAGTTTAGCAAAGAAATAAAAGAACAGAGAGTAAGAAAAATAGCACTCTCTTATTATTCTAGAAAAGATGTTTTAGATGCTCTTTACAAATTTTCTGAATACAGGGAAATCTCCCCTAGGTATTTTGAAGGATTTGGAAAGCGCCCAGATTCATTCCAGTATCCTTCTGATATTCTTGCACTTGTTAAAAAAGGAGCAACAAGCTTTCATGCAAGTGAAGAATTATGGGCTAATCCCCTTGATTTGATTACAGGAATTGATACAGAAGAGCTTAAAAAACTAAGAACCGGATGGGATTTGGTAATAGATATAGACTGCAAATGGATAGAATATAGCAAAAAAGCAGCACAGGCGATTATAAAATCTTTAGAATACATGGGTGTTAAAAATATAGGGGTGAAATTCTCGGGCAACAAAGGGTTTCATATAATTGTCCCTTCAAAAGCTTTTCCAGAGAAATTAGGGGATATAAAAACTAGTGATATGTTTCCTGAATGGCCAAGAGCAATACTGGGATATGTAACTGAACTTTCAAGCCCGATTCTTGCAGATTTAATAAAAGACACAGCATCTGATTTTTCATCAATAAAAGGTTTTACAGGGATAAAATGTGAAAACTGCAATAATATATCTCAGGAAAAGTTTAAAGTCACTTTAAGGTGCAATAATCATTCTTCGCCATATATTGAAACATTTAATTCTTCAACAGGAGAATATTCCAAGAAGAAATGCCCTAATTGCAATAAAGAATTAAAAGAAATAACAAGGGAAAAATATTATTACTGTTCAAAATGCAGTTTAAACTCAATTGAGCATAAAGGAAATTTTAATGAGACAATTCTTTCAACAGATTTATATAAGATTTTAGGATTGGATGTCCAGCTGGTTTCTTCACGCCATTTATTTAGAATGCCTTATTCTTTGCATGAAAAAACATCATTGGCAAGTGTTGTAATTGATAAAAGTGATTTAAAGAATTTTAGTTTAAAAGATGCAGACCCCCTTAATATTAAGATTAAAAATTTTATCCCAGATTCAAAAGAAGGTGAAGCAGGAAAACTGCTTTTGCAGGCAATTGACTGGCAGAAGTCGCAGGAAAAAGAAAATAAGATAACTTATGAAAATAAAGAAAATTCAAAAAGTAAAAAATTTAAGCCACTTGAATTGGGAGCAGTCAGGGAGGAATTTTTCCCTCCTGCAATTAACAAGATATTAAAAGGTATGACTGATGGAAAAAAAAGGGCGCTATTTATTTTAATAAACTTTTTCCGTTCAATTAATTTAAGTGCAGAAGAAACTGAGAAAAGAATAAATGAATGGAATAAGCTTAATAGTCCCCAATTAAGACAGGGATATGTTAATTCTCAGTTAATATGGGCAGCAAAGCATGAAATTGTTCCCCCTCCGAATTTTGATAATGAAATCTATAAGGCAATAGGAGTTTATGAAACAGACAGTTTAAGTGAAAAAGTTAAAAATCCTTTGACATATGTTTCACGCAGAATAAATATGGAAAAAAAGCAGAAAAAATATTCTAGAAAATGATTGTTATAATATAGAAAAACTTATATTCTTATTATGTTTAAACCAGATATGCCAGAAATAAATAGAGGAGAGTTTATTGAAAAAATAGGATTAGCAGGAGTTATATCTTTCTTTACATCATGTGCTGCCCAAAAGACCCGGGAGATTAACCCTGAGAAAAGAGATATTTTAGATATTCAAAGAGTTGAACGTTTTGATATTAGTGGAAGAAGGCAGAATTATTATAGGGTTGTATATAAGGGCGATGATGTTAGAAACATTCAATTTAAAGTTACTCCTGATGATAATGATTATAGAAGAGTTGATTTAGAATACAGAAAGGTATATGGGCATTAGTTGCTCTTAACAAAATTTTTAAACTCTCTCTTCTTTAGATTATGATGAAAAGAGGGATATTATTTGTTTTAGTTTTATTATTTATAGTTATATTCTCTTTTAATTTTGTACTTGCTTCAAATACAACTTTAAGCACTGAAGAACAATCTCTTTCAAAAGCATACGATTGTATGAAAGAAAAAGTTGGCGGTGACTGTTCAAAATTAAATTTAGAAGAGACAATTTATTCTGCTTTAGCATTGGGAGATTATAATGATTGCAAAGAGCAGTTAATTTCTCTTTCAAATAATGGGGAATGCTGGCCTAAAACAGGATGCAAATTAAAAGAAACATCTCTTGCTTTTTTAGCTTTAGACAGAATGGGGGAAGACACAGATAAAATTTCTGCATGGCTTTTGAATCAGACAAAACCTGCTTCTGATTTAGTTTGGTTTTTGCAGATTGATTCAGATTCAAAAACAACATGCACTATAAAATATTCAGGTTCTTCTAATTCAGTTGTAATTTCAGCAGATAAAAAAGTATCTGGAAATGCAGGAGCATGTTTAGCAGTTTCTTCAAGTGGTTATTGGCTTCAGATTGCATCTTCTCCTGAATCATGCATGGAAAAATTATATACCATCTCCTGCGATAAATCATTTAAGACAAATCTTTTATATAAAACAAAATCATCTTCTACAATTCATGTTTTAGAAAATCTTCATAGTGCTGTTGAAGGAGGGGAAACAGAAGAGCAGGTTAATTATAAGTGTTTCAAGCAAGGAAGTTCCTGCAATTATGAAGGGAGTTTATGGGCTACTTTAGTTCTTGATTATAATTCAGAAGATACAACTGCATTTGTTCCATATGTTAATGCATTTACAGACGAGAATGAAGTGCTTTTCCCAGAATCATTTTTATATAAAATTACCGGAGATGAAGATTTTTTAACATCAATTATTAATAAATTTAAAGGAAATTACTGGGATGTTGGAGGGGCTTATTCAAGGTATTATTCTACTGCCTTGGCATTTTTGTCATTGCAAGGGCAAACCCCAGCAGAAGCTGAAACCGCAAAATCATATCTTCTTGATGGAAAAAGGCAGAATGGAGATGGATGCTGGAATAATATAAGAGATACAGGATTTTTGCTTTATTCTGGATGGACACTGGTAAATCATGACTCTGAATCTGAACCAGAACCAGATTCTGAATGTGAAACAGACGCAGATTGCGAGGATGACGAGGAATGCACGACTGCAGGATTTTGCGAAGAAATAGAAGAAGATTGTGAAGAAAAAGGAAATTATTGTTTATACACCAGCGAATGCGAAGATGTTGAAGGTGTTGAACTTCCAAGTTTTGGAGGGTGTTTAGGTTTTGAAGTTTGCTGTTCAAAGTCACTGCCAACCTGCATTGAAAAAGAAGGAGACCTTTGTCTAAATACACAGGAGTGCAAAGGGACATTGCTGGCTGTTTCAGATGATGGTGATTGTTGCGATGAAGAGTGTGTAAATAAAGAAGAACCTGAACCAGAGCCAGAAAATGAATGTGAAACAGCTGATGGAATTTGCAGAAGTTCTTGCAATGAGGATGAAAAAACAACTTCTGATAATTGTGATTTAACTAGTGAAATTTGTTGTGTGAAAAAATCTACTTCATCTAACTGGTGGATTTGGATTGTGGTGCTGTTAATTCTGATTGCATTAGCAGTTATTGCAATAATCTTTAAAGATAAAATAAAAATGTTTTTGTTTAAGAGGAAATCAAAGTTTAAGTCAGGGCCTGTAAATTCTACTCGCCCGGGATTATTCCCCCCAAGTTCTTTGTCAAGAGCACCACCCACAAATATGTTCAGGCGTTCTCCTATTTCTCAGCCAGTTGCAAGGCAATCTTCAAGGCAATTGCCGCGTTCTTCTCAAGACAAAGATTTTGAAGAAACCATGAAAAGACTGAGAGATATGAGCAGGTGATTTTATAAAAATAGATAATTAGGTTAATGATAGGAAAACCAAATAATTATTCTCCATGGACAACAACTTCTTTAACTTTTATATTAAACTTTTTACTTAATTCTGCGACTTCTTTTCTCACTTCTTCCTGCCATAATTTTTGATTATTTCTTGCCCATTCAAACTCTTCGAGTTCTTGCTGAAAATATTTTTTGTAAAAAGGAAGCAGTTTATCAATAGAAGACTTTCTCATATTAAATAATTCAACCCAAACATATGAAACTTTAATGTTACTTAATTCTTTAAAAATCTCTTCCAGATTACTTATACCTGGCAAGACAGGAGAAATAAAACCAAAAGTTATAATTCCCTTCTTTTTTGCTTCTTTTAGTGTTGCTAATCGCAATCTTGGCGGACTCGCCCCGGGCTCTAATATTTGTGCAATCCTTTCATCCAGCTGATTAATTGACATCCCGAATTCCGCGTTTAATTTTTTTAATAAATCAAAATCTCTTTTTACAAGTGCAGATTTTGTCAAAATCTCAACATCAAATTTTTTACTCTTTGAGAGAATTTCTAAAATTTTTCTTGTTAACTGAAAGTTTTCTTCTTCAGGCATATAACAATCGCATACACTTGATATAAAAATATGCCCTGGCTTATTCTTCTCTAACTCTTTTTTTAGCAATTCGGGGCAATTCACTTTAGCAAAGACAAATTCGCCCCATTTATCTGGGATGTTCTGAAACCTCTTTATAAAATCAGCATAACAATATTTACATCCATGCGAACATCCGGTATATGGATTAATCACATAATCAGTAAGTTTACTTTTATTCAGGCAAGTTTTTACTTGGATTTGTTTGATTTTCATTTATTCTAAAGAGGTTCTAGCTATAAAAGCTTTGTTTAGCGTATCTATAGATTAAACATCTTAGCTTATTGGCGTTTTAACCATTAAAATTATTATCTATCTACTTTTTGTTAGATAAATTTATTAATCCCCTTCTTCTTTTTAAAACATGAAAAAAGAGCTGGTAATGTTGTGCTTTTTAGTATTGTTTATTTCATCAGTTTCAGCTCTAGAGATACAATCAGAAACTTCATTTAGCAAAGGAGAAACTTTTTTAGCAAGTATTGGCGGAAATATCTTAGATAATATTCAATTTGAAGATGTAAAATTTCTTAAGGGGCATGTTCAGCAGAATTTCAAACACGATATTTTGAAAATAAATAACAACTATTATATTTATGCAGTTCTTCCATATAATGAAGCAGAATACACCTTAGTTTTAGAAAATGTTTATTATATGGAAAATAATAAAATAATATTAACAGATTTAACAAAGAATTTTACAATAATAAATACAACAGTTTCTTTCAATGTTTATCCTGGAGTGATAATAACTGACAAAGATTTCAAAATTACTGTGTATAACAACGAATTTTATGATTCTTTGTTAACTTATACTTTATCAAATAAAACAGATACAGAAACAGTTAAAGCACAGGAATTGACAGAAGTGGAAATATCTATAAAAGGTGTTGAAGAAACAACTTTTGAAACTTTGAGTTTAAGTTTGAGCACAACAAGTTATGAAATTCCTGTTTATATTATAACTAATCAGACAATTGGGGAAAATGAGAGTGAAGAAACAACCCCAGTTAAACTTGTTTTTGCAGATTCAGAAATACAGGACATTTTAAATATTGGAAAGGAATATTCTTATTTTTCAGATTTGTTTAATATTGGGGAAAACGAATCAAAAAAAGTAAATCTTTCAGTTTCTTCCAGCTTAACACCATTTTTAAAATTAAATGCAACTTCTTTTGCAAGCATAAATTCTAAACAAAAGGCAAGTATTGAGTTTAAAGTTAATTTTACAGATACAGGGCTATTTGAAGGTTTTATAAGGGCAGATTCTGACAATTCTTCAGATATTCTTTCAATTATATTCTTAGTCGGGCAAGATATCCCTCCAGATATTGAAAGAAATGGAACAATACCTCCAAATATAAATATAACTAATATCACAAAGAAAAAAACCTGCTCTGAAATGGGTGGCAAGAAATGCACAGGAACATGTTCTGATAACACTAAATTAAAGCTAGCTTCTGACGGGTTATGCTGTCTTGGAACATGCTCAGAAGATGAAAAACCAAAACGAAATTGGACAGTTATAATAATTATTGTTTTTGCTCTTGCAGTAATTGGATTTTTTGTCTGGTGGAAAGTTAAGAAGCCAAAAACCTCAGAAAAAGATATTTTTAATAAGAGAGAAAAATCTTTCGAAGAAAGGTATGAAACAAGCGGAAAATTAACAAGAGAGTGATTATTTACGCCCAAGTATTCCGAGGTTCAACTCCTCGTGGGACCATATAAACTTAATGGGCTCAAAACTCATGTAAATAAAGTGTTTGTTAGAAAAGGTTACCTTTAGGATACATTTGTTTACACAAAGTATATCAAAAAGGATATTATTTCTTAACCTGCTCTTTATATAGAGTATTTACTACTCATTTTTGATTAAATATTTCTGGCAATATATTTAAAGAGATAAAAATTAAATAATATATGGAAATCAAAGGTTATCTTTCTAATCAATGGGGATTTTCTGAGACAGGTAGAATTCTTGTAAAACAAGTTAAAGATAGGATTAAAGATATTGGAATTGTAGTTTTAGATCCATTTGAAGAGTGTGGGAAAGAATTAGATTTTGGAGAACTTGCTAAACTAACTGATTTTGAAGCAAAAAGAAAATATTGGGAACAATTTAGCAGAAAAGTAACTCCTATAAACAATAAATTGATGAGACAAGCGCATTGTCAATTTTCAATCTTAGATGGAGGTCCCTCTGTTGATGACGGAGTTTCATCTGAGATAGGTTATTATGCTGCTCTGGTTGAGGAAGGAGCAATCCCAAAGGGGTTTGGAAGAATCTTTGCATTAAGGAGTGATTTTCGATTAGGAGAAAATATTGGGTGTTTAGTAAATCCCCAGATTGAAGGATATATTCATCAAACAGGTGGAAAAATATCCCAAAACTTAGATGATTGGTTTAAAGAAATTAATTCTTGGTATCAACAAGTTAAGAATTAGAAAGTATATCCTTTAGGATATATTCTTTTACACAAAGTATATCAAAAAGGACATACTTTCTTATAATTTTTCTTCAAGAAGCCACTTCCAAACAGGAATTACTTTTATTTTCTTGCTTTCAATTTTAATCTCTTCTTCTTGACTGTTTGTTAATATTAATCCTCCGTTTAACTTAAATTTATCCATTGCTTCTTTCAATCCAGAAATCTCTCTTTCTCTGTTGTCTTCATTTAAATCATAACAAACTTGAATTGCATTAATTACTGCTTTATTTTTAACTAAGAGGAAATCACATTCATTTTTATTAAAATAGTAAAAAACATCATTATTTTTATTTAAAGAATTAAATACCAAATTTTCGAGTAGCCATCCTTTATCTTTTGTAAGCTTCTTGGATAAAACTCCTACAAATCCATTGTCTATTATATAAAATTTTTTATCATTTATTAACTGCTTTTTTAATGAATAATCAAATTTGTTTATTGTTTTAGCAAAATAAGTTTCTTCAAGATAATGTATAAACTTTTTGATAGTATTAACGCTATTAATGTCTGTTATCTTCTTCAATGAATTAAAGCTAAATTTATTAGCAAAATTAGATATTAAAATGGAGTATAAATTTCTCAAAATAATTATATTATCTACCTTATGCCTAACAGCTATATCTTTTAACACAGTATCTTCATAAACTTTTGTTAAAAGTTCAGGGTCATTATAAATTAAATATTCTGGCATCCCGCCATTTACTAAATATTCTTCAAAATATTTTTTTATTTCTATCTTTAATTCAGTTTTATAAATACTATCTTTCTCAAATTTAAACCCTTTTAACTCCAAAAACTCTAAAAAAGAAAAAGGCTTAACAATAATATCAACATGTCTTCCTGTAAGTTTTGTTCCTAATTCTTTGGAGAGTAATGTTGCACTTGAACCAGTTATAAAAAATTTAAAACCTTCTTCATATAATCTTCTAATGAATGTTTCAAAGTTTGTTACATTTTGAATTTCATCTAAAAAGAATGTTTTCTTTTTTCCAAATAAGCTTACTAATGTCTCATAAAGTTTGTTAAACTCATTAGCAGGAAAATTAAATAATCTTTCGTCTTCAAAATTAATATAGTAAAAATCTTCATCTTTATATTGTTTTTTTATTAATTGCCTTAAAAGAGTAGATTTTCCGCTTCTTCTTAATCCTGTTAAAACAATAACATGGGGAAGTTTAATTTTAGATTCAATTTCTTTGAGGATAGTTCTTTCTATACCATATTTTTTATTTAATATTGTTTCTCTCTGTTTTACTAATATTTCTTTTATTTGTTCTTCTGATAACATGATAATATAACAAATATAGGATTTATAAATGTTTTCATTGTGGTTGCACAAAAATATGTTATTTTGTGCAATAATATTATATACTATAATTTAGATAAAGTGTAACTAACAAGGAGTAGCTAATAGAAAGATTTAAGCAATCAGATTTTCTAAATATCTAAGGAGAAGTAAAATATGATAAATATATTATTAATCTGCCTAAACAAGTTGTAGAGGATAGTAAGCTTCTTGGAAAAGATTTAAAGGCAAAGGCAGATAAAGAAAAGATTATTATTGAGAAAGAATAAATTTAGAATCTTTAGAAATAGTCTATTTTTATGGCAACATTAAGGACATTCGTTAAACCCAGATGTTTTGAAACCATTTGTAGAATTAAGGAAAAAACTTTTATTTTCTTTTAGTTTCATTTTTCTTCTTCCCTTTCTTTAATTCTTCTTCGAGTTTTTCTTTTTCAACAAGAAGTATTCTTACAACCTCATCATATTTATGCATTCTTATGTTTACCCCAGTCATAATTTCGCTTATTTCTGTATTGGGTATGGTTAGTTGCTCTGGTTTTAGTACCTCAACATGTGATGGCATGTATTTGAAAATAAACATTACAAAAGGTCTTAAACCATCAAATTCAAGCTCTAACTCTAAAAACGAAGTGAAAAGTTCCTGTTCTTTAGTTATTTTCTGGTTCTCTTTTGGCTCAATTTTTTTAGGTTCGTGAGTTGTTTTTTGAATCAGTTTAACTCCGTCTTCTTTTTCAATACTCTTTAAAACTTCTTCAAGTGCCAAAGCTACATTTTCTGCAGGCCTTCCCAATACTTCTATTATAAGTGAAACAATAATTTTCTGCGCCATCTTATTTTGATTTTCTGTCTATTACCAAAAGGATAATTAAAAGTATACAGAATAGGGCAAATCCATATATCGCATACTCTTTTATTTTCTGGTTATTTGACTTAAACAATACTTCACTCTCATCGCCGGTTTTTATACTTTTTGGCACTAGGTAGATTATATTCGACTGGTTATTTTTTTCTTCAGCATTAGTATAAGTGGTGTTTTCATAGATTATTTCGTTGCCATCTTTTTTAATATTCCCCTCTTCTCTGTCTTCGTCTTCTGTCGTTGTTTTGTTGATTTTATCTTTTTCATTATTTTCTGAAAAATCTTCTGGCAGGCATTTATTTTCTGCATCTTTTGTGCCTTCAACAAAAACCCACTCACTACTGCAAAAGTTCCAGGTTTTTCCACTGTCAAAAATATCTTTTAATATAATCGTTTCGCTGATTAAATCATTTCCCCTATATAAGGAAACTTTTTCACCTTCATTATCCAGCCACTGGTTTTTGAATGTCCATGTTAAGTATCCTTCGAGTATTCCAGACAAAATAACTTCTTCTCCATCGCCATTTACTAATTTATACTCTGCTAAATCCACTTGTTCTTTGCTGTATAACTCAACCCATTCATTTTTTATGTCTGTGCCAGCAGGATTTAATTCCACCTCGCTGATAATCACAGATAAAACAAATTGAGTATAAAGTAAAAAAATAATAGCTATCCCCAAACACCTGAGATTTCCTTTCCACATGAGCATTTTCCTTCACTTAAAAAATTATGAACCCCTTCTTTATCCCTTACTATTGCAGGTTTTTTGCAATTGGGGCAAAAAGTCGTATTTTCTTCTATAAGTGAAGTGTTGCTGATATAAACATAATCTAATCCTGCGTCAAGTGCAATTTTTCTTGCTTTTTTTAATAATTCTGGGGAAGTTGGTTCTCTGAATCCGTCTTTTGGAAAATAAGCAAGAAGATGGAGGGGGACACTATTTGAAAGATTGCTTAACATCCATGAAATTAATCTTCTTACCCCATAAAGCGAATCATTAACATCAGGTATTAGCATCATTTTTATTTCAACCCAAACTCCTGCATCATAAAAAGTTTTAATAGTATCAAGAACCAAATCCAAATCTCCGTTCCATAATTCTTTGTAATGTTCTGCATTCATTGTTCTTATTGTAATACTTACTCCGTGAATTTTTTCTGAAAGCGCCTTTGCAGCAGGCTTGTTAATATACCCGCTTGTTTCTACTACGTGCTTTTCTTTTTTACCTGTAACTGCAACATCTTCAAGATATTCATAAAAGATAATTGGTTCTCCTTTGTAAATTATAATTTTTGTTCCTGTTTTTTTTATCTGCTTTATAATCTGGGATGGGGTACGAATCATTGAAGGGATATTTTCAAGTTCTTCATTGTCAAATGGCTTTTCAAAAAAATCAGATTTTAATAAAGTTCCTGGAAGAGAAAGGCTTAAACTATCGCTGTTGGGAAGAAAATGAAACATACCAGCATCTTCAATTTTTTCATAAATAGATGTATGCACTTTTCCGTAATTCATTGATTTTAAGTTTCCATTTATATTCTGTCTTACTTTACATATCCCTGCCTCTCCGTTTCCGATAATACATGAGTGCGGGCATAAAAGGCAGTGTATTTTTTTATCAGCTATTTTTTTATAATAGCTTCCCTCTTTAAATCTAAAACCCATATCTTTCCAAGGAAAAATATGTTTATTAATTTTTATGTTCTAGGATTAAATCTTATAAGATTAATATCCTCTTTAATATGAGAGAAAAAGATATGTTTTAAAGTATTATTGCTATTTAATATGGATTGATAATCATTCAATTAACTGCCCTAATCTCTTGCCAATTGCATTTGCATCTTCTAACTTAATAACCCAGTTTTTTTCAGTAGGGTTCATTTTATCAGGATTAAGAAAAACCCACCCATTTCTAATAAACTTTACAGCAATAACTGGCGTTAATCCCATCATTTCTGAAAAAATCATAAAATCATTCATCTGTTCTTTGCTTATATATAGTGTGCTTTTTCTTGTTGATTTGCATTCTATTGCAAGTTTTCTTTGTTTTGTTCCTGCAATTAAATCACACGGAGAATCGTCATTTACTCCGCTTCCAGCAACTCGTGCTGCTCTCCACCCATTTTCACTAAACATCTTTAGCAGTTCTCTTTCATTATTACTTCCTTTGTGTTTGTTTGCCATGACACAGATATAATTATTAATATATATAAATCTAAGTTTAAACTCTAAGAGCATAACACTAATAGCCCTTTTGAATAGGTAGTAATAGAGGTTATGTCGAATTTTAAAATCAGGTAAAAAGAAAAATGCCCCTTAGAAAAGTTTAAATAAATGTCTTAGTAATATAGAAGTATGACAATATTAGATAACCAAGTTTTTGTCTTTATTCTATTGATAGTCATCGCACTTCCATCAATAATATGGGGGGTTTATATATTTAAAACAACAAAAAAAATTGTAGATTTATTGAATAAGAAATATAAATACAATTTGAGCTATTCTAATATTTACTTCATACATGCTAAGTTGTTTTGGAATATTTCATCATATCCAAAAGAAGTGCAAAAAATTTATAAACCAGTTAGAAAAATGGCAATAATCCTTTATTCAATAGGTATACTTGTAATTATATCATTAATTACTTATTTGCTCATTATTTCTAACTGAAGATGTAACGGCATTTTCAAAAACTTTGATTTTTTGCCTTCGGCATCGTTGCGCTTTCGGAAAGTTATTTAAACATAAAGATTTTATTTTCTATAATATGAAATATTGGTTAAAAGGAGGATTTATTCTTTCTGGAATTTTTTGGGCTATAATATTCATCAATTACATAATTATGTCTTTTAATATGGGTTGTTCTACATCTCCCTTTGAAATGTTAAATATTGGTGGACCCAATTGTTCATGGGGATTTCAGAATTCATCTGTTTTAATCAATTCCTTTGAAATTTTTATTCAAATCCTTCTTTTTCTGTTTTTATTAGCTATTTTAAGCATCCCTTTTTTCTTAATCGGAGCTTTAATAGGCCGGATAATTAGTAAAATTAAATCTTCTAAAAGGCGATCATAAATTTAATTTTCTTCCCTTTTTCTTCTCACATGAATTATGAAAATAGCAACAATTGCTCCGAGTGTGTTAAAAACTAAATCAAGTGCTGTATTAAAGTAACCTCCAACACCTGTTTCAGGAACAGCAACAACTGCGCTAAACTCTACAATTTCATTCAAAGCTCCTAACCCCATTGCAGTTAAGATTATAATAGCATAAACAACTTTGTAATTTGTTTTATTGTTTAAATACGGTTTTAACAAGTGCCATGTAATTAAAGCTGTTACCCCAAAACCAATAAAATGAACTAGCTGATCAAATTTGAATATTTTAATTGCCTCAATGCAATTTCCTGCCCCAGTAATCACTACTTTTTGCGTGTCGACTAAATTAACTATATTTAGGGTATAAAGAACACTGCCATTTGGAAGTTTTAACCCCCCTCCGCATAAGTGCATAATTGCCCATAAAGTCAGTCCCCCCAAAATCCAGTAGTCAAATTTTGTTTTATTCCAAGTAGCGAGTATTAAAACAAAAAATAAAACAATTACCCCGATATAAATAATAAACTCATAATTTGCAATATTCCAGTAGTATATTGTAAAACCAATTATAAATAGTAAATTTACAATAAACAAAAACCACTCACCTTTTTTTAAGTGCATGTTCTAAAAAGGTAAGAAATATTTATAAATGTATAGTTGCAGAGAAACTAATGATAACTCGAGTTTGTGCATTAGATATTTATGGAACTGTTTTGGACAGTGAAGATGTGGATAATGCAATGCCTGTCAGAGATGGTTTTCAAGTTTTTGTAAGAAACTGCCAGAAGAGCAAAATTCTCCTTGTCAGTATTTCAGACCAACCTGAAATAAATGTTAAGCTTGATTTAGACAAGCCATTTAGAAAAGCAAAGTTATCAATAGATATTTTTAATAGATATTATCAATTAACAACTATTCCAAAAGACGTTAGACAAATTTTACAAGATTATAGATTAACTCCAGAATAATTATTTGTTATCGGAGATAGTTATAAAAAAGATATTGAAGGTGCAAAAAATTTGGGATGTTCTACTTTACATGTTCCAGAATATGGCAGGTTAAGATTTCCTTTTGATTTTTCACAAGTAGAAATTCCTTAATCACATAAATATTTAAAAAGGGCATGTATCAGATATTCAGATGGCAATATCAGCAAGAGAACCTTCTGCACATTACGAAGAACCATCTTTTTATCTACATGAAGGGAAAACTATTGGAGATGTTGAGGGGACTTTAGAGGATTATTTTAGCAAATTCCATGGAGGTTTCACAAAAACTAGGGAAGGGTATTCATTTAGACTTCGTAAACATTGGTATAATTCCAAAGTTACCTTAACTGGAGAAGAAAGGGATACAGGGGGGCTTCCAAGAAAAGCAGTATTGGTAAAGTTGTCTCTCGATATAACTCCTAAAGGCAATTTGCGTGAAAAATCAGTCAGAAGAATACATAATAAAATTTCGAGAGAGTTACCATCATACTTAGCCAGATTAAAGATGCAAATAGATACTTCTGAATCTACACTTCCAGTGTCTGTTGGTTTTTTGTCTTGTCGTCCTAGTTATAGGAGGGTTCAATCGTTTTTATCTGAACTTTTTACTTAATCAATAAATTTATATCTTATAATTTTAATTTCACAAATCTCTTCCAAGCAAAGTTCTCCTGTTGTTTGCTTTAGCTCTTTTAATTGATTTATCAAGTATATCAAGAACAACTCTTTCTAACTCATTTCCTACATCTGCAGCAACACTTGTTATAGTTTTTTCTTTATCAAGTTCGCCTATAATTGCTTTTATATTATTTTTCTTGATTAACGTTGGCATTTTATCTGTCCGGTTTTATTGTTATTGAAATTGTATTAATTAGTATTAAAGCAACTAACCCAATAAGGGATAAGTTCATCTGCATTATACTAAAACATTGAGTATTAATAACACTTATGGATATATAAGCAAAGATTAGAAAATTTATAAATGTTCCCCACCAGTAACAAATCTATATTCATCTTAAATTAATTCTCTAATTATCCCATATATAAGGACAATCGCTGCAAAGATTCCAATAGCCCATGCAATATAGTACAAAACATTCATTTTTTTCTTGCTCATTTTTCCTCCTTATTTTCTTTTTCAGGTTTCATAAATGGAAACAAAATAACATCTCTTATTGATTCTTGTCCTGTTAAAAGAATAATCATCCTGTCAATTCCTAATCCTAAACCCCCTGTTGGAGGCATGCCAATTTCAAGGGCATTTACAAAATCTTCATCATATGGATTTGCTTCTTTATTTCCCTTTGAAAGTTTTTTCTCCTGCTCTTCTAAAAGTTTTCTTTGTTTTTCAGGGTCATTTAATTCAGAATACGCATTTCCTAGTTCTGTTCCAAGGCAAAAAGGTTCAAACCTTTCTATTAATCTGCAGTTAGCATCATTTCTATGCCCCTTGCATAACGGAGTTGATTCGCAGGGATGGTCAATTATAAATGTTGGCTGGATTATTTTATCTTCGCAAAAATGCTCAAATATTGCACAGACATAATTTCCCCAAGAATCTTCTTTTACTTCAATTTTTTCTTTATTAACAAATTTTTTAAGTTCTTCCTTAGACATTTTATCAACATCAATTTTTGCAAATTTTTTAATTGCTTCAGCCATTGTCATTCTTTTCCACGGAGCTTTAAAATCAATATCTTTTCCCTGAACAGTTATTTTAGTAGTTCCATTAACTTTTTTGCACGCATATTCATAAATTTCTTCGAATAAATTCATCATATCATTATAATCTGCATATGCCTGGTATATTTCCATCATTGTGAATTCAGGATTATGCCATTTGTCAATTCCTTCATTCCTGAAATTTCTTGCAATTGTGAACACTTTTTCATAACCTCCAACAATTAATCTTTTTAAATAAAGTTCAGGGGAAATTGCCAAGAATAGATTCAAGTTAAGAGCATTTAAGTGAGTTTCAAAAGGGCGCGCTTCTGCACCTCCATAAATTGTTTGCAAATAAGGGGTATCAACTTCTGAGAAATGTTTATTCTTTAAAAATTCTCTTATAGAATCAATAATCTTTTCTCTTTTCAAAAAAACTTCTTTTACTTCAGGATTCATAACTAAATCTAAATATCTCTTTCTGTACCTTTCTTCTTTATCTTGTAGTCCGTGCCATTTTTCAGGAAGGGGTTTAATTGATTTGCTTAGAATTTCTGCTTTGTTAACTAATACTGATAGCTCCCCTGTTTTTGTTTTTACTATTATTCCTTGTATTCCTATAAAATCCCCACTGTCAAGATATTTTCTAAAGAACTCCCTTGTTTTTTCAGGAGTTTCTCCTTCCTGAACAATAACTTGTATCTTTCCATTAAAATCCTGCAGTGTTGCAAAAATAATTTTTCCCAAATCTCTTTTATTCATTAGTCTTCCAGCTATCTTAACAGAATCTTTTGTTTTTGAATCTTTTTTTAATCCAGAGTATTTTTCCTGCAATTCCTTGGTTGAATTTTTTTTATCGAATTTATACGGGTAAGGGTTTATTCCATGATTTCTTAACTCTTCAATTTTCTTTTTTCTATTTTCAATAATCTGCTCTTCTCTCCCCATAATCTATTAAGAAAGATTTAGTTTAAATAACTTATCTAATGCTGGAAACATAAATTGATATGTATTTTAATAAATGTATTATATGTGGTATTTTTATATCCGCATATATTCTTTAACTAAAAATTCAATAAACTTTTTTTGAGTATTAAATATAATTTTTATAGCATAATACCCTCTTTAGATGTTTTAAAATATTTATCGCCAGTTACTGCACTTAGTTGTATAAAATATAACCTTAATTCATATTGAATCCTTCATATGGCAAATTAAAGGTGTAATATCTTGAAATCTTTAAAGTCCTGAAATGTGGATTCGCTTATTTCAACACTTTTAATTTTCGCGTGCTTTGGCCCTTCTTTGCATATCTCGCACATTTTATCGACTGATTCTATATCCCCTTCAAGGAATACTTCAACTGCACCATTATCAAGATTTCTTACATAGCCCCCTAAACGAAGTTTGTCAGCATTCCCTTTAATAAAATCCCTGAAAAATATTCCCTGCACAGTCCCCTTTATAATTGTTTTTACTGCTTTTTTCATATATTAACCTAACTAAATGACTATTTATTAAATCTATTGTTTTATAGATGTGCTGTTTGCTTAGAGGTATTTATAAATCACAACAAACCTTATTAATTCTCAAGCATTAAAAAAGTAATGGAAATAAAAGAGGGAAGGATATTTACAGGAAGTTTTGATTTGGATAAATGGTTAAATGGGGGTTATGAAACCGATATAATAACAACCATTTATGGTCCAGCAGGAAGCGGAAAAACAAACTTCTGCATTTCTGCGGCAGTTTCTGCCTGCAAGGAAAAGAAAGTGATATTTATTGATACAGAAGGGGGTTTTTCTATTGAAAGATTTAAACAAATCGCAGGGGAGAGCTACAAATCTTTTTTATCAAATTTACTTATATTAAAACCAACTTCTTTTAGCGAGCAAAAAAAAGATTTCAGCCTTTTATTAAAAAATATAAATGAAGGGAATATTGGATTAATAATTGTCGACGGAATGACTATGCTTTATCGTTTGGAGCTTGCAGATGCATGCAACAGTTCAGATGAATTTAGAATAAGATTAACTAATAAGGAGTTGGCAAAGCAGTTAAGGATATTGTCAGAGATTGCAAGGAAAAAAAATATCCCTATACTGATTACAAACCAGATTTATTATGATTTTCTTTCAAAAGAAGATTTTCAAAATGGAAAAGAAAAAAAAGCAAATATGGTTGGGGGAGATTTGCTGAAATACTGGAGCAAGTGCCTGATCGAACTTCAGAATAATAACGGAAAAAGAAAAGCACTCTTAGTAAAGCACCGAAATATTCCTGAGGGGGAATTTGCTTTTTCAATCGGGAATTCAGGAATTAAAAGAAGAGGAATATTTGAGTTCTAACAGATGTTATATATAAGGTTAATCTTTAGAAGTGCATAAAAAATTGTATATCTAAAAGGGCATATTTAGATTAAAATCTTATTAATCCGAATATATAACTCCGCTTTCCATAATATTTAAATACCCCAATAAATTAATTAATTTAATGAATAAAAAAAAGAGGGTGGCTGGCAACAGCAATAAAACAATTGCAGGGCTTTGCATTGTTGCTTTTACATTAATACTTACTTTTATTTTATTAATTGGATTGACAATCGAGAATAATAACGCCTCAACCGAAGTATTAGAATCACCTATGGATGATTCCCTTGAACTATTCCTCCCATTTAACGGGAATGTAACAGATATCTCTGGAAATAATTATGCAGGAACACCCTTAAATGTAAACTATGATGTAAATGGAAAAACAGGGCTTGCAATTTCTACTCCAGGCAATAAAAATGGAAGCATTGCTTTTGGGGATATTTTAGATATGGGAAGAGAAGATTTTACAATAAGTTTTTGGATTAAAAATTTTAATGGAGAGGTAAATCATTTTGTTCTTTCAAAAGGTGAAGCAAATAATAATGGAAAAGTTGGCTATGATATAAGGGGAAACGGCAATGGGGGATTAGTTATGTATTTGCAAGATGGCGAAGTTAAAAAATCAGTTGCTATCAAAAATATAGGAAATAATAAAAAAGATTATTGGACTCATATTACATTTGTTGTAGATAGAAGCAACGGGGTTATGAGTTCTTATGTTGATGGAACCCTAAATTCTTCAGTAAATATAGACTCAATTACAAGAGCAATAGATAATAATTTTGGATTTATGGTTGGCTGTGCTGATTGGAATGCTAATCATATGTCATGTGATAATCCTACGAACACTTCAATGGCATTAGACAATTTAAGAATTTATTCAGTTGCTCTTACACCTACTCAAGTTAAAGAAATTCAAAATCAAACTAATACTGTTCTTTACTATAGTCTTAATGGGGGAACTGGTTGTGGAACAGGGATAACTTGCGATAGGTCTGGCAATAATCATCATGGGGAGCTTAACGGACCATCTCTTGTTACTACCAGTTCTGGGAAAGGCTATAAATTTGATGGGGTTAATGATTATATAAAAATAAACGATAATAATGATGGAGATTTAAGAGACATATTTACTATTCTTATTAAAATGAATGTCTCTGCAGATGATAGAACAGAAGAAGGAAGTACTATTTATAGTGATACTAATGATATTAAAACAGGAACTTCTTTAATTTATTACAATCATACAAAGAATGTTTCATTTTATCATAATAACGGAACAGCTTTTTTTAAGACTTCAATCATATCAGAAACTTATCCTAAAAATGTTGCAGCTGTATTTAGAAGAGGGAATATTTCACTTTATGTTGATGGAAAATGGAGTTCTTCAACTGCTAAAGGAATTAATGTTTTAAAAAATCCTACAATCAGGAGAATTAGTAAGGGAGACCTTGGACCAAATAATTGGTTTAAAGGAATTATAGACGAATTTATTATCTACTCTTCTGTATTCCCTGTTAAATCCTATTTTAGTGGAACAACATGTGCACCTTTATGTCCTGCAGGTTATTGTGGAAGCGATGGTTGTGGGGGCATATGTACTTGTGCTTCTGGCACTTGTGAAGATGAACAATGTGTAGATGTTACTTGTGTAGACAGCGATGATGGAGAATCTCCTCATGGATACTATTTAGCAGGCGAGGTGGATTATAAGCATAAAGGAACTGCATATAATTATGAAGATAAATGTATAAACAGCACCAACTTGTTTGAATGGAGTTGTTCTGGAAATGATGGAACAAACGCAACATATCAATGTCCAGAAGGATGTTCTGCTAATGCTTGCCAAGGCAGTCCTGTAGAATCGTGTGACGATGATGAAACTGGAAAGAGTGCTTCTATTTTTGGGACAGTTGTTTATGCTCTTGATGATGAAGAAGAGGAATTCGAAGATACCTGCATTAATGCAAATTCTGTAAAAGAATGGTTCTGTGACGGAGATAGCGTTGACAGCACTACTTTAACATGCGCAAGTGGAACAAAGTGCAGTAGTGGAGCATGCAGGGGAAGTGCAAATCTTGAATGTGAAACAGATGATGATTGCGATAGCGGAGAAGAATGCAGTTCTTCAGGAGTTTGTGTGGACGCATCAGGAGAATGCACATCAGGAGAGGATAAGTGTGAAGGTGTTGTTTTCTTTGAATGTGTAAATGAACAATGGATAGAAATAGGAGAAGATACAGATGAATGTGGGGTGCCTGTTGCTTGTGAAACAGATGAAGACTGCACTGATAAAGATAACGGAGAATGTAAAGATGGCGCTTGTGTTTATCCTGATGGAGGAAATGGCTGGGTTTTTGTTGTCCTTATAATATTGGGTATATTAATACTTGCAATAATTGGATTTATAATTTATTTTGTTATTAAAAATCAAAATGAGCAGAGGAATAAGCACAATCCTGCATCAAGTGCAACCCCGCAATTTTTGAGGCCTGCAACACCAAGAAGTTTTTCTTAATTTTCCTTGTTTTTTCCAGAACACTCATTATTAAAGCAAAATATCCACGGCTTCTTTCCACTTTTTATTGACATCAACATTGGCCAGCTACAATATTCACAAACTTTATCTGTTTTTTTAATTAATGAGTTAGGAGGAAGGGAATATGTTGTTTTGCATTCTGGATAAGAATCACAGGCTATAAAATACCTTCTTGAAGCTCTGTTATATTTTATTATTAACTTCCCCTTATTGCAAACAGGACATATCATTATTTCATTTTCTTTTTTTTGCTCTTCCCAAAGTTCTGTTGTTGCTTTGATTAAGTCTTTTCCAATATCTAATTTGTTTTTTTCAAAATGCTCTCCAATTTTTACAACAACTTTTTTTGTTTCTTCAAGTATTTGCTTTTCTTTTTCTTCTGGTTTTTTTGAGCTTCTTATACTGTCCAAATCTCTTTCCATGTTGGTGGTAAGTGATTCATCAATTATTATAGGGCAGTTTTTTTCAAGAGTTTCAATTAGTGAGATTCCAAGGCTTGTTGCTTTTAAGCTTTTATCTTTTATATATCCCCTGTTATAAAGTGTTTCAAGAATAGATGCTCTTGTTGCTTTTGTCCCAAGATTTTTTCTTTCAAGTTCTGAGATTATTGATGCAGGAGAATATCTTTTAGGAGGCTGTGTTTCTTTTTCTTCAATTTTAACTTTAAGTATTTCTGCTTCCCCATTAATATCTGGGATTATGTGCTCTTCATAAGAAGAAGGGTATACATCCAACCACCCTTTTTTGATTATTTCTGAACCTTTCGCATCAAACTTTAATCCTTCTGTTTGAAAGTCAATTTTTTTATTACTTAACACTGCATCTTCACAAAAACAACCTATAAATCTTTTTACTATTAACTCATATATTTTTCTATCTTCATCTTCTAATTCATGGAATTCTCCTGTAGGATATATTGATGGATGTGCAGGATCTGTTTTTCTTCCTTCTATAGGAATTGTTCTTTTTGCGAACTTTGCAAAATTAAATCTTTCTTCTAACCTTTTTAATAATTTAGGATACCCTATTTCTTTTGGAATTTTCTGGCTGTTTGTTCTGGGGTAGGAGATAATTCCTGCAAGATATAATTTTTGTGCTATCTCAAGTGTTTTAGCCGGAGTGATTTTAAACCATCTGTAAGCTTCTGTTTGCAGTGCAGTTAAGTCAAAAGGGGGTTGAGGTTGTATTTTTCTTTCTGAAGTTGTAGTTTTTGCAATTCCTGTTTTTCCATTTAATTCTTTAAATTTTTCAAGCTCTTTTTCTTTTTTTATATCTTTAACATACTTTACTTCTGCTTTTTCTTTTTTATTAGTTATATCCAGTAAAACCTGCCAGTACTTTTCAGGTTTGAATTTTCCTATTTCATGCTCTTTTTTTACTATAAGGTTTAATGCCGGACCTTGCACTCTGCCTATTGACATAAGCCTGAAATTTCCAGCTGATTTAATTGCATCCATTAATGCCCTTGATAAATTTATTCCATAAATCCAATCAATATAATGCCTTGTTTCTCCTGCAATTCCCTGATTCCAGTCAAGAGTTTTGCTTCTTTCATTAAATGCTTTTTGTATATCCTCTGCAGTTAGTGTTGAGAATTTCATTCTTTCAGCATCTTTCTGGTTGCAGATATATTTTACAATATTCATTCCTATTACTTCTCCTTCTGTATCATAATCAGTTGCAACAACAATTTCAGAGGTATTTTTGCATAACTTTGCAATTGTATCATAATATTTTTTTGTAAAATCTTTTTTTCTTACAAGATAATTTGGAGCCCATGTAATCTCAAATGTAGGCCATTTATTTCTTGGATGAATCTGTGCAAGTGTAAATAAATGCCCGACAGCACACACAACATTAATTTCTCTTTCATCACGATAAATGGTATAGTAGCTTACGCCCCCAACTGTATTTTTTTTAATTCCATTAATTGCAAGTGCATTTGCAAGCTTTAGCGCTGCTTGCGGTTTTTCAGTAATTATCATCATATGCCCGCTTTTTTTTAGAACTTTTGGCCCTGGAATCTTAAATTCTTCAGTCCAATATTTGTTTTTTCCATTTGATTCTTTCGTTGTCAGTTTTTTTGTTTTTTTGTTTTTTTGTTTTACATTTTCCATTTTTTCAATGGTAAATTCTTTTTTTTCTTTAACCGGGACATCCAAAGCTCTTGCTATGTCTCTTTCATCAATGGGAACAAAATTCTCCTTTATGTCTTTTTCACCCTGAAATTTAACAGGGTCATCTACTAGTTTTTTCTTTGTGACTGCCATAACTTAACTTTAACTCTATTAACCTCTATTTATTAAGCTTATTATTTATTATATGCTTCTACAACCTCGTTGCTTTAAGTTATTTATATAATTTGCTGTTAGTAGCAAATTGGCCTATTAAATGTTTCAAGAAATTTTATCTTTTCAATTTATCTATCATCTGAAAGATATTTTCTGTTCACTGATTTAAATCTTTCAACTGCAATTACTACAGAATTAACTAATTCCTGAGGATATTTCAACCCAGAATAATCTCTTTTTAGTTGTTCTTCAAGTTCTCCCCGGCGTTTTTCGTAGTCAAGTAAATTCTTTTCTACTAAATCTCTTTTCATTTGTTCATTCATAGAATCAAAAAGGATCGCAGTAGTCCAATCTAGAGAACTTAATAAGTTAGCTACTTCGTTTCCAAAGTGCATTGCAACTTCCAATGGATTACAATTTGATCTAAGGGTTTTAAAGTCCATACAATACTTATTAAATATAATATTTTTAAGCTTATCGGTAATTTTATGTATATATTGGTATAGGAGCTTAGAAGTCGGCTAATTTTTAAGATCTAAACTTCAATAATCTTCCCCTGCCTGCCAACACTGATTACTCTTGTGCTACCTAATTTTTCTTCAATACCTGCAGCTTCGTGAACATGCGAGCATAAAGCAATGTCTGGCTTAAATGCCCTGATTGCTTTTTCAACTCCAGAGCTTCCCTTGAAAAATCTTGTGAACTTTTCAATTAAAGTATTTGATGGGTGAACATGAGTTACCATTACTTTTATCTCAGAGTCTTTTACTTTTTCAAAGCCTTTTTTCAGCAGTTCATATAACTCAGATTCCTTCATTCTTGAAAAAGGCCCAATATTTGCTCCGCCTGCGCCAAAAATTCCCACATTATTAAGTTTGAAAGAATATCCGTGAATATTTTTTGTATTGCTGTATAGCTCACTTAAAAAATCAGCAGTTGCAAGTGTTTCGTGATTTCCAGGCACAAGCAAAACTTTCTTCCCTGCTTTTTCAAAAGGATTTATAAGATTTTTTTCAGAATTTTCAAAAAAAGTTAAATCTCCTGTTAGTATTACTAAATCCACCTTTTCTTTTTTTGCTTTTTCTGCAAGCCTTTTTGTTAGTTCTGCATCTCCATGTATATCCCCCACAGCTAAAATTTTTAGTTTTTTTCCTGAAGGTTTTTGTTTTTTTGACATATTTTTCATACTTTTTTGACATATTTAAACTCTTTGTTAGTAGTAAATTTTAATTTAGAGTTTTTTTTTAAATTCCCGAAACATTTAAAAGCCACAGTTATATCCCGATATATAGATTAAATTATATACATTGTAAAATGAAAGATAACTTTGATGTGTTTTTTAGAAGAAAGCCGGCAATGATGATGATTGCTCTTAGAAAGCTTTCAAGAGTCAGATACGGCTCTTTGCTCGCTAAAGAGGTTGATTGTACATATAGCCATGCAGTTAAGATTCTCCAGACATTGGAAAATCTTGGGCTCGTGACTTTTGAAAAAAAAGGCAGAATAAAGCTGATAAAACTTACAAAAAAAGGGCAGGAAGTTGCCGAAAATATTGCAGGAATTCAGCAGACTGTCGGTTAATTCTTTTTTATTTTTATTTGATTTTTATTATTTCATTAAGTTTATAAGTTATTTATTTCTATTAGGATAATGGATCCGTAGCTCAGTCTGGTCAGAGCACTGGACTCTTAAATGTAAGGACCTAGAGAACATACTTGTTCTCTGGTTCAGAGAATCTTTGATTCTCTTGAAACCCAGGTTCCTTAGCACTCAACCTCCTAAGATAATAACTTAAGGGCAAGAGAAATCCAGGTGTCGAGGGTTCAAATCCCTTCGGGTCCATTTTTAATCTGGGATTTGAACAGGTTCAAATCAGTTTTATTTGCAAAAATAAAACTTACCAAGAAGTTTCTTCTTGAGTACCTTCGGGTCCATTTTTAATCTGGGATTTGAACAGGTTCAAATCAGTTTTATTTGCAAAAATAAAACTTACCAAGAAGTTTCTTCTTGAGTACCTTCAACCTTCAGGTTCATATTATATTCCTGCCAAGCATTCATAGAGTATATTTACATAAATCAAATTAGAAAGTCTTTTAAATAGACCACTACAAGATTTAAAATGGAAAAAAGAAAAATAGCTATGGCAAAGTATGATGGTAATGGTAATCCTGTAAATGCCTGTTATGGAGTTTACAAAATCGCAGATATTGAAATTTTTAGACATTCGGGTTTTGTTGATGTTGATGAAAATTTAGCAAGAAAAATTAGTGAAGATTTAGCTGAAAGAATAAAAAATGGCGCATTAAAATATTAAGAATTGCATATATGCTCGCCTATTTTTATTTATACTCTCTCCAAGTATACTTGCATTTTGTGCATTTAAAGAAGCGAGTTTCAGCTTCATCTCCTGAACGTGTTTGAGATGTCCAGAAATAAGTCTCTTTATTCTTGCATTTTGGGCAGTTGTTAATAATTATCGGAAAAATATCAGTTTCTTTTTCAGTTACAACCCCTATTTCCTTGCCTTCTTTTATTTTCTCATTTGATTCTATCTTAACTTTTGACTTAGAGATATATCCGCACCTGATACATCCAAAATTTTTCCTTTTCTCTTCCAATACACAACCACATTTTGGGCAAAAGTCCATTTTTACCTTTTTTTATTTTTTAATTTAGTATAAGCCCCTTTTAAACCTTTCTTTAGTGTTAAACTTATTTACAAAATCCCCTTTCATTTTGGCTTCTGAAAGGTTCAAAAAATATAAGTTTTGCCCAGCCAATGTATGGAATTCTTACAACAGTTGCCTTTCCAATAATGCTGTTAGGATTAATATTTTTTTCAAAAGCAAATTGTTCATTCCCATTGATATTATTGTTGTCCCCTTTTGTCTGAATGGGATTAAAATCTATTATCCTGTGAATAACAGGTTTTGCTGTGCCATTGGCAACAAATATTATTGTATCCCCTAACTTTAACTTTTCTTCTTTAACACCCCTTATAAAAAATATGTCTCCTTTATTAAACCCATTTTTTAAATTAAACTCTTCAAAATTTTCTTTTTCAATTCCTTTTTCTTCATACCACTCCCTGTTTTTTTCCCACCAGTTTTCAAAATTGCCATCATGATACATACTGCACGATTCAACAATAACAATGGGAAGCGAGCTTCCTGTTGCAAAAGACAGCGCCGGAAAAATTATAAATTTAATCAGTACAAATACAATTATAAGAAATACTATCCAGCTTAACCAACTGTCATTATGCCATAAAAAATTCCAGAACTTTTTCCCTTTAGATAAAATATCTTTAACCTCTTTATTCATCAGTTTTTTAAATAAACAGGATATTTAAATGTTTTTTATTCTCTTAGGTGACTAAGACGCAACAATGTGTCATAATCGAAATATTTAAATAGTGTATATTTCTTGTGTATACATAGATAATACACATAATGTGTATTTATCATAACCTCAACCCCCAATCCACGTCGGTTACGGCGTGGTATGCTAACAAAAAACAAAAAGAGTAAATAAAAATACAAAATAAACAAAAATGGATTTATTCGAAAACACAATTTTATGCAAGAACTGCAATGTAAAAATGCAGAAAATAAAATTTGAAAAAAATGGATTTTGCTTTAGGGCTGTTGAATGCTCAAAATGCCACAATAAAATCATTCACCCCGAAGACCAGCAGGAATATGAACACTTCCTAAGATTAAGGCACAAAAGATTTAATGTTAAATTAAGAATTGTAGGAAATAGCTATACTGTTTCAATACCAAAAGAAATAGTCCATTTTATAAATGAACAAAATAAAGTAATGGATGAAATGGTAAGATTAAGTTTTGAAAGAATGGGAAAATTATCTTTAATGTTTAATGAGGAGGAAGAACAAGTAGAAAAAAATGACTAATTCAATTGTAAGATTAAGAGTTGTAGAAGCTTCGCAAGATGATGCATATAAAGGCATTGCGAGAATTGATTATGATACCATAAAAAATTTGGGATTAAAAAGAGGAGATGTTGTTTTAATTAAAGGGGGCAGGGAAACAGTTGCAATTGTTGACCGTTCATATCCTGCAGATGTTGGAGAAGGCATAATAAGAATTGATGGGATAATAAGAAAAAATGCAAAAACCGGAGTTGGAGAAATAGTTGAGCTTTCAAAAGCAGAAGTAAAAGAAGCTAAAAAAATTACAATAGCCCCTGTCCAGGAGAATATTGTTGTTCAAGGAGACCCGGAAGTTTTTAGAAGAGGGTTATTGGGGAGGTCTGTTATTAAAGGAGATATACTGTCATTAGGAGGAGCGCAAAGAAGAAGAGATTTAATGTCCGAAGACTTTGGAGAATTTGGAGATGTGTTTGGGGATATCCTCGGGAACATGGGTTTTGGAAACATGGGTTTCAGCGGACTGCACCAAATAAAATTTGTGGTTGTGAATACCTCGCCTGGAAAACCAGTAGTTATTACAGAGAATACAGATATTGCAGTTAATTCAAAAGCTGTTGAAATTGCAGAGGAAAAATTTATTGATGTAACTTATGAAGATGTAGGGGGTTTGACAGAAGAAGTGAAAAAAGTAAGAGAGATGATTGAGCTCCCTTTAAAACACCCAGAGATATTTGAAAGATTAGGAGTAGAACCGCCAAAAGGGGTTTTACTTCATGGTCCTCCAGGAACAGGAAAAACTTTACTGGCAAAAGCAGTTGCAAATGAATCAGAAGCTAATTTTATTTTACTTAATGGCCCAGAGGTAATGTCTAAATTTTACGGAGAAAGTGAGAAAAAAATAAGAGATATATTTAATGAAGCTGAAAAAACAGCTCCCACAATTATTTTTATTGATGAAATCGATGCAATTGCCCCAAAAAGAGAAGATGTTCAGGGAGAGGTTGAGAGAAGAGTTGTTTCTCAATTATTAACAATGATGGATGGACTAAAAACAAGAGGCAGAGTTGTGGTTATTGGTGCAACAAACCGCCCAAATTCAATTGACCCTGCTCTTAGGAGACCTGGAAGATTTGACAGAGAAGTTTCAATTAATGTTCCTGATAAAAAAGGGAGATTGTCAATATTAAAAATTCACACAAGAAATATGCCCCTAACTAAGGATGTAAATTTAGAAAGTTTAGCGTCAATAACCCATGGATTTGTTGGTGCAGATATTGCATCTCTTGCAAAAGAGGCTGCTATGAATGTATTGAGAAGAGTTCTTCCTAAGATGGATTTAAAAGAAGATGAAGAAATACCTGCTGAAGTACTTAACCAGTTAGTAATCAGCGAAAAAGATTTTCAGGAGTCTCTGAAAGTTGTACGCCCAAGTGCTATGAGAGAAGTTTTAGTTGAAACTCCCAATGTTAGGTGGGAGGATGTTGGTGGTTTAGATAAAGTCAAACAAGAACTTAAAGAAGCTGTTGAGTGGCCAATGCAATATCCAGAATCTTTTATAAGGTTAGGAATTCGTCCGCCAAGGGGGATTTTGCTTTACGGCCCACCAGGAACAGGAAAAACCTTACTGGCAAAAGCAGTTGCAAAAGAATCTGAAGCAAATTTTATTCAAGTTAAAGGCCCAAGTTTATTATCGATGTGGGTGGGGAAAAGTGAAGAAGGCGTAAGAAAAATATTCGAGCGTGCTCGTCAAGTTTCTCCATGTGTAATTTTCTTTGATGAAATAGATTCACTTGCCCCAAGAAGAGGAATGGATTTGGGTGCTAAAGTTACTGAAAGAGTTTTAAATCAGCTGCTTGCTGAAATGGATGGGTTGGAAGATTTAAAAGAAGTCATTGTTATTGCTGCAACAAATCGTCCAGACATGCTAGATACCGCATTATTAAGGCCGGGAAGATTTGATAGAATATTATTAGTGCCAGGACCTACAGAAGAAGGAAGATTAGAGATATTAAAGGTTCATACTAAGAAAACTCCTCTTGCAAAAGATGTAAGTCTTCAGGAATTAGCTAAAAAAACAGAAGGATGCGTGGGAGCTGATTTAGAGAATTTAGTAAGAGAAGCAGCAATGTTAGCATTAAGGGAAAATAAAGATGCTAAACAGATTTCAAAATCGCACTTCCAAGAAGCTTTAAAAAAAGTGCGCCCGTCTGTAACTCAAAGGGATATGGAAACATATAACAAAATTGAAGAGAATTATCTGAAATCTGCAAAGTCAGCAATAGCAGGAAAGATGGAATATCTGGGTTAATTTAGTTAATAATATCCCCTGCTTAATTTTACGCTATGAGTACTGATACTAATTTTTAATATAATAAAATAATAATTTAAATAAAAATAAGTAACCACTAACAAAACATAAATTTAGGGAAAGATATATTACTAAAAATAAACATTTTCCTATTAAGTTCCCCTCTGCTTACTTTTACATTTGATAGAGCGGGAATCTTTAGTTATTAATTAAAATAAAAATAGTATAACATCTGTCTTACCAACCAACCCTAACAAAGAATACTTCTGATAACTCCCTGCCTTGATATCTTAAAATCTAAATCCATTGGAGAAACTAAATCTCCATTTTTGTATGCTTCAATTTCCAATCTTATGCTTCCTTCAGGAGCATCATCAGGAATTTCCAGTGTAATTGCTTTTATTGGTTCCCTACTGCTTGGGCTTACTTCTCTTGGGCCCCATGAATCTCTTTGACTTGGAACCCAGTCATTTAAATCAATATTATTCGGCATATTTGTAGAACTTATTTTAATCATTTTTATTTCATACCTGCCTCCCTGCGGAGAATTAATTGAGCAATAAATATAATTTGTACCTGGGGGCATTGTTTTTGCTTCCTGACTTCCGATACAAACAACCTCTCCTCTAGAAGTTTCAAAAAGAGAATTTATCTCATTTTCAATTTTTTTATTAAGGTCTTGCGTGAACCCAATTGCCCCGCACATAATTGACCTTAAAAAAACAAATCCTAAAATTAATATCACCACAGATAAAACAACTACAACAATCGTTGTCATTCCTAATTCAATTGCTGCCTTTTTATGTTTCAGCATTTTATATCTTTATCAATTTTCTTACTAATTTAATAACAAGGAAGATTAACGCAGATGCTAAAATTAATCCAATGCCATCTATAGTTCTTGTAAAGTCTGTAAGTAGTAAATAAACCCCATAGATAAACACTATAAGCAAAACAAGATAAACAAACCAAAATGTTCCGGTTTTAATTTTGCTTGGTTTATATCCTACATAATTTTTCTTTCTCATCTCTTTTTTAGAACTTTTTGTTTTTCTTCTTGCTATCTTTTTAGAAATTTTCTTTGCCATTTATCACCTTTTTATATTTTAATTAGTTAAAAGCCATTTATAAAAGTTTCTTTTATGGGGCCCCCGTGAATCGAACACGGTACACCTACGTCTTCAGCGTAGTGCTCTCCCAATGAGCTAGGACCCCTTAACAAAATAAGTAATAGTGGTTTTTTAAAGGTTGTGAGAATCTAGATTTGTAGGCAAATCAATTTTTTGATATTATCTTTTTAATAATTATCAACGAGCGAGTTAGAGATAGGCCACATTCTGTTGTTTGTCCTTTAAGGAATCAAACATGCTAACATCTGACTATGCGGTTTTAAACCTTGCACCAACCAGGATGCTCGTTCCAGCCCAAAAGGGTATCGTTTCTATCTCATTGCCCTGCCTCACGACAGTATTCTTTCGAATATGGTTATAAGTGGTGTGCGGACCTTCCTCAGACACAGAGAATTCATTTTTAATTCTTGTTGATTTAACAACACTGCACCGAAGTTAGCTGTCTAACTCGCTCTGAAAAATACCAGAATACAAATGTTTAAAAACCTTTTCTTTATTGAAAATCTATGTTAGACGAAGTTTTAAACACAGCAGAGGACTTAGTAATAATCGGCAAGTCAGGAACAAAAGGCAAATATGTTTTTGCTTTTCCACTAAAAGGAGAAGTTGCAAAACACTATTTTTATAAAACTCTTGCAGATGGAGAAGAAAGAAACGTAGCTGGTTTTAAAGAGTACTGGCAATTTGATGATAAAACAGGATTAATAACTGGCTCAAGCACTTTTTTAGCTTTAAGACTTGATGAAGCAGTTAGAGCAGATGGTTTTTGGATACCAGATATAGAAGAAGCATTATTTTTAGATAAAGAAAGAAGATTAACAAATGGAGTTTACAGAGATTATGGATTAGCTGTTTTTAATGATAGAGAACCTAATCAAGAAGTGGCAAATGAAATTATTAGTAAATCTGGGAATAGAGAACTGCCATTAATTATCCCTTTTAAAGATGTGGCTCATAGACTAGATGGAAATTTCCCTTATGGTGTTGCAATTTCTTTAGTTGATAATCCTTCTGGATTAAAATCAGGAGAACAAGCGCAGAAAATTTTAAGCAGGTTTAATTATGTTGGAGATTCTGGGGCGTGCAGGGTTTATCGCTACAGGTACAGCGGTTGGTTTGCTGGCTTGGACGGGTTGGGCGGCTCTGGCTCCGGTGGTCGGGGGGATTTTTTGTGTGGCGAAGCCACACGCGCTGATTTGTTAAGTGCCCATGATGGTTTACTTAAAAGAAGATATGATGCTAAACTTTTTGAATTAGCAAAAGAAGAAAAAAGATTGTTAGCACAGCAGGATAAAGAACAAATGTCTTTCTTAGAACAAATTGGCATGTAAATTATATAAACCAATGTTTCTTTTTAAGATTCCTAGCCATTAAATGGCTGGGCCACACGCCAATTAATTAGCACATCATTTAGATTTATTTTAAGTCATGAAATTCAACTACGACAATTAGTAGTTATGATATGAATGCGAAACTTGAAGTAGTGGTGCTCTGTCGTTAAGACACTAGGAGGCTCCTTTTTAGGAGAGATTAATTGGCTACAAAGTTGGAGGGCGTGCAGGGTTTATCGCAACAGGAACAGCGATTGGAATGCTAACTTGAACAAGTTAGGCGACTCTGACTCCAATGGTCAAATGGCTCAAATATGGCTAGGATATTATTTCAGATAAAACAGACTAAAAGATTTTTAAAAATCTTTTTATATGGTGATATCTTTAATTTTTTATGGATTATTACACCTTGAAAAAAGAAGATGTTTTGAAAGAATTAAAAACCGGCTTTAACGGGCTTTCAAACACAGAAGCAAAAAAAAGAATAGTTCAATATGGCTCTAATGTAATTTTAAAACAAAAAACAATAAACCCATTTTTTTTATTTATCCAGCAGTTTAACAGCGCTTTAATCTATATATTAATAATTGCTGCAGTTATTTCTTATATTTTTGGGCATATCGTTGATGTTTATATTATTGCAATAGTTATTTTAATTAATTCTCTTATTGGATTTTTACAAAGCTATAGGGCGGAAAAATCAATTGATGCATTAAGAAAATTAATTGTGAGTTATGCAAAAGTTTACAGAGACGGAAAATTAACTAAACTGAAAGCAGAAGAATTAATTCCTGGAGATGTAATACTTTTAGAGCAGGGAGATAAAGTCCCTGCTGACTGCAGATTGCTGGAGCTAAAAAATCTTCAGACTGTCGAATCTTCTTTAACAGGAGAGAGTTTTCCTATAGATAAAAAAGACATAGTCCTCTCTCAGAAAACCCCTATTTCAGATATGGTTAATATGGTTTTTATGGGAACATTTATTTCTAATGGCAGCTGCAAAGCAGTTGTTGTTGCAACAGATAATGAGACAGTTATAGGAAAATTAGCAAAAGAACTTCAAAGTGTTCAACATCCAAAATCCCACTTTTCAAAAAAAACAAATATCTTAGCAAAACAGATGGCAGCTATTGCAGTTATAGGGGCATTAATCACTTTTTTGATAGGTTATTTTATTAGAGGTTTTGAATTTGCAGAGATTTTATTATTTACTATTGCCTCGCTAGTTTCTAGCATTCCAGAAGGATTGCCTGCAGTTCTTGCAATTGTTCTTGCAATTGGCGCATTTAGAATGTCAAAGAGAAACGCACTAATAAGGAAACTTCCTGCAACAGAAACTTTAGGAGTTGTTACAACAATTATAACTGATAAAACCGGAACAATAACTGAAAATGTAATGTCTGTTGAAAAGATAATTATGCCCGGATATCCAGAGATTTCTATAACTGGCACTGCATGGATTCCAAAAGGGGAATTTATTCAGATAGGCAAGAGAATAAATCCGTCAGATAATCTTCAGCTAACAAAACTTTTAGCTATTTCAAAAATCTGCAATAATTCAAGGTTGCTAAAAGAAAGTGATAATTATAGTATAATCGGGGACCCTACAGAAGCAGCACTTTTAGTATTAGGTGAAAAATCAAAAATGTCCTTAGATGAGGAAAAGATTGATGATATACCATTTAACTCTGAATTAAAATACCGCGCTTCTTTAGTTGCATTAGTTAAAGAGGATAATATAAAGCAGATATATGTTGTTGGAGCTCCTGAAGAAATTATTAATTACTCCTCTCATTTTTTAAATAAAAATGCAAAAAAAATTCTTTCAAAAAAAGATATTTCAGAGATAATGGGGGGAATAGATAAATTGACTAAAGGGGGGATGAGAGTTCTTGCACTTGCTTATAAAAATACTTCTGCAGACATTAAATCAATTTCAAAAGAAAATATTAATGGATTAACTATCGTGGGAATAGTTGGAATAATGGACCCTCCGCGCCCAGAAGTTAAAGAAGCAATTGAGAGAGCTAAAAAAGCAGGGATAAGAGTGATAATGGCAACAGGAGACCATAAAGGAACTGCATTATCTGTTTCAAAAGAAATAGGCTTAGTAGATAATAATTATACTCAGGTTTTCACAGAATCAGAATTGAAATCTCTTTCAGAAAAAGAATTTTCAAAGGTTGTCATGACATATAATATTTTCGCGCGCCTTACTCCAGACATGAAATTAAGAATCGCTTCAGAATTACAGGCTCAGGGAGAAACAATTGCTATGACTGGGGATGGTGTTAATGATGCTCTTGCTATTAAACGCGCAGATATAGGTATTGCAATGGGAGTAATAGGAACAGATGTAGCTCGTGAAAGCGCAGAGCTCGTTTTAGTAGATGATAATTTTGCGTCAATAATAAATGCAATTGAAGAAGGCAGGATTGTTTTTACAAATACAAGACAGGCAAGTTTTTTTCTTATAACTACAAATTTCGCTGAAAACGCTACAATAATTCTTTCATTACTTGTAGGTATGCCTCTTCCACTTTTACCTACTCAAATATTATGGTTAAATCTAGTAACTGATACTGGTTCTGGAGTTTCTCTTGCAGTTGAGCCCTCTTATAAAGATGTTTTGCACGAGAAACCAAGAAACCCTAAAGAAAACATTCTCTCAAAAGAAATAATTCCATTTTTAGCAATTATGGTCGCTACAATGGTTGCTCTTACATATTTTATATTTAATTATTTCCTTGCATTTAGTGTTGAATCAGCAAGAACAGCTGCTTTTTCAGTTATGGCATTTACCCAGCTTTTTAATTTATTTAATATGCGTTCTCTGAAGAAATCCATTTTTAAAATAGGGTTTTTATCAAATAAATATAGTATATTTGCATTTGTTTTATCTGTACTTGCTGTTTTAGCTGTAATTTATATCCCTTTAATTCAAAAAGCATTCAACTTTGTTCCAATTGCATTTACAAGCATGATTTTAATATTTATCCTTTCTTCATTGGTTCTTGTTTTTGGAGAAATCTACAAATTTGCGAAGAAGAAATTTTAACTTGTTAGTATTTGTTTACGATTGCCATCATTCAAAACAGCTTCTATTTTTAGTTCAGAAGCCACCTTTCTAGCAATATCCATAGCATCTAATAAATTAAATCTTGATTCATATTCTTCACCGGAAGCATTCTCTGCCATATTACATAGAGCTCTATCTTCAAGAATTAACCTTACATTATATTGTATCCCTGAAAAATGGCTAACTTCTACATAAGGGCCCTGTTTTTCTACCATAATTTTCCATAAATTGTGTGTTATTAAATATTTCGCTTATTAATTTATTCATAAATTGATTTTTACTCCGCGAAAATTACATAGTACTACCTTTTAGTTAAATAGTATATAAATAAAAGTATATATTAAAGTATATATTTTATCAGGGTTTTGCTTATAAAACTTGATTGTTTTTTAGTGTTAAGGAGGTAGTGATTATGAGAATAAAAGTTACTTTTGACAACAAAAGAGGCGCTAGCTTATTCCCAGAAAAACACTTTGGACTTATTCAGGACTTAATAGAAAAATATCCTAATGCCCTTTGGAGAAAAATCAGCAACAAAAACGGACAACAGGGATACGAGTTAGAAGTGTAGTTTATTTCTTTTCCTTTTCCTTTTTATGTTTTTATTCCTCTTTTGCAGTTTTACCTTTTAGATGGTTCAATGAAAAACCCTTCTCTTGCAATAAATGCACGATTTGATTCAAATAAATTTATTACTTTGTCAGGAATAAAAGGCATGGCAACTTCCTCGCATAATTTTGCTAAGCCAAACCAGTGAGTTGACTCTAAAACAATAATATTATTTCCTGCTCCGGCATTAACAACCCCAATTCTTTGACAGCAGTTGCCAGTGTCTAATTCATTAGCATAACAATTCTCTTTCCAAAATGCAGCATAAGCTCGATATAAACTTCTATACCCTCTTTGATTTACTTTAGTTCTTACATCTGAAACCCCCTTACATAATCTATCCTCATGTAACCCAACTAGAGAATAAGCTGGGAAAATACCTATATCCAAAAGTGCACCAGCTTTCTGGGAATCTTCAGGAAATTTGCAATAAACTAGTCTAAATCCTAAATTAGTATTTGTCATATTTTTGCATATCCTTCGAGTTTTTAAATTTTTATATAATCTAAAATGTTCTCCAAACCAACTTATCTTATTTGATATTTAACTCAATAGAATTTATTAAAAAATCTGAATCAAGAGAATCTTTAAGTATCTTTGAAACTCTTGTGATTGCACCAGTTTGAACACTATCGCGATTATCATTTTGGGCGACATCTATCTTATAATAGGCCCCGGGTTTTGCTTCTAAAACAATTCCTCTCTTTAAGTCACCTACACAAATTTCGCTTTTGTCATTTAATCTATAAGCTTTTATTAACATTTTACTCAATGATAAGCTATAAACTCTTATTTTTAAATTTTTATATAGTCTAAATCTGCTTTTTTGTGTTTTATCATCGAGCAGATACAGACTCATTAATTTTTTGAACTAATCTACCTATTCTATCTTCTAATTGGGCATATGCTGATGCAATTAAAATTCCCGTTTTATCTCTTCTATTAGCTCCAATAAATCTACCATCTCTATCAGTAACATAAGGTTTTAAATTTTCAATATGTTGTTTTGCATTAAGAAGGTCCTGAATTAAACCTCCTAGACATAGATCAGATGAGGGAGTATAATCATAAAGATATTTTCTTGCTTCTTCCAATACCTTTCTTTTATGAAATAACATAAAGAATTTAGCTTTAGGACCTTTTTAAAAATTTATATAATCTTATTATTAACTAGATTTATGGTTCATAAACAAAAGATATTCATAAAGACATATGGCTGCCAGGCTAACATAAATGACTCAGAGATTATGGCAGCCTTATTTAGCAGAAAGTATCAGATTGCTGACAGCGAAAACAGCGCAGATATAATCTTTATTAATTCCTGCGCTGTCAAAAACAAAACACAGTCAAAAATACTAGATTATATTAAAAAACACAAAGACAAAAAAATAATTGTTGGAGGGTGTTTAGTAAAAACATTGGATATTAAAAAACAATTTCCAAAAGTAAAAACAATTGATACAATAAATCTCCAAAGATTAGGAAAAGAGTTAATACGAAATAAGAAAAACATAGCAATTATCCAGATTTCTCAAGGATGCATGAATAACTGCACTTATTGTGCAACAAGATTAGCAAAAGGAAAACTAAAATCTTATCCTATTAAAAAAATAAAACTTGAATTAAAAAAAGCAGTTGATGAAGAAATAAAAACAATTTACATTACTAGCCAAGATAACGGGTGTTATGGAAAAGACACAGAAACAAATTTAGTTGAATTATTAAGAGAATTGATAAAAGTAGAAAGAGACTATAAAATTAGAATAGGCATGTCTAACCCTCAATATGTTGTGAAATATTTAGATGAATTATTATCAGTTATGGAAAATAAAAAAATAATAAAATTCCTGCATATTCCTGTTCAGTCAGGAAGCAATAAAGTTTTAAAAGATATGAAAAGAGGGCATAGCTCAGAAGATTTTGTAATAATAGTAAATAAATTTAGGAAAAAATTTCCAAGGCAAAAATTCCCGGACTCAACAATAGCAACAGATATTATTGTAGGATATCCAACTGAAACAGAAGATGATTTTCAAAAAACATTAAATTTAATAAAAAACACTAAACCTGAAGTATTAAATATCTCTGCATTTTCCAGCAGAGCAGGAACTCCTGCCTCAAGGTTAAAACAACTCTCAAGTGAAATAATAAAACAAAGAACTAAAAAGTTAAATGATATTTATAGGGAATATAGAAAGGAGTTAAAGGGTAGTTAAAAATATCTCTAATTCCGGAGGAGTTAGACCTGTTCTAATATTTAGAGGAACTACTTTTTTATAATGTTCTGCAGTTAATCTTAAACTTTCTTTAGCTTCTTCTATAAGAATATCCACCCCCGCATGTTCTTCTTCTGTATGGACAAATGTTTTTCTTTTTTGCATTTCTTGGAATAATGTAAATTCTTTTATAAGATCTCCATAAGCCATTGCAATAATTATTGTGCTATCACGATTATATTCCATAAATCTTCTTAACCGAGTATATTTTTAAATATTTATATACTAATTCTTATAACAAAATATATGGAAATTAGAATGATAAAAAAACCAAACTTAATGTCACCAGTCGGTAATTTTGAAAGCTTAGCAGCTGCTATAAAAGCAGGTGCTGACAGTGTTTATTTTGGCGTCGGAAAACTAAACATGCGTTCGCGCTCATCGATTAATTTTACATTAAAAGATTTGGAAAAAATTGTTAAAACATGCAAAAAAGCAGGTGTCAAAACATACCTTACTTTAAACACAGTTATGTATGACGAAGATTTAAGTGAAATAAAAAAAATATGCGATGCTGCGAAAAAATCTGGAATTGATGCTGTAATTGCAACAGACATAGCAGTAATTGAATATTGCAATAAAATTAAATTAAGTGTTCACATGTCAACTCAGACAAATATATCAAATATCGACGCTGTTAAGTTTTATTCTAAATATGCTGATGTAATTGTTTTAGCGCGAGAATTAAATTTAGAACAAATTGCTAAAATAATAAATCAAATTAAAAAAGAAAAAATAAAAGGCAAAAATGGCGAGCTCATAAAAATAGAAATCTTTATCCATGGCGCAATGTGCGTTTCTATATCTGGAAAATGCTCTATGTCTTTAGCTTTGTATAATAAAAGTGCTAATAGAGGTGAGTGCCTGCAGACATGCCGTCGTAAATTTTTAGTAAAAGACAAAGAAACAGGAGATGAATTAGAAATTGACAACGAATATATTATGTCTCCTAAAGATTTGTGCACTATAAGATTTTTAGACAAATTAATTGAAGCAGGAGTTGATGTTTTTAAAATAGAAGGCAGAGGAAGAAGTGCAGATTATGTTTACAAAGTTGTTTCTGCTTATAGAAAAGCAATTGATGAATATTTTAATAAAACTTTGACTAAAGAAAAAATAAAAGATTATGAAAAAGAATTATCGACTGTATTTAACAGAGGTTTCTGGCACGGAGGATATTATTTAGGAAATAAACTGGGTGAGTGGAGTGGCAGTTATGGAAGCAAAGCAGAAATTGAAAAGCATTTTATAGGTATTGTAAAACATTATTTTCCAAAAGCAAAAATAGCAGAGTTAGAAATGCAAAAAGAATCTTTGAAAATTGGAGATGAAATTTTAATAACCGGAGATGTAACTGGAGTTATTAACTGCAAAATAACCAGTATTTACAAAAATGAAAAGCCGGTAAATTCTGTAAAAAAATCTGATGAAGATGTTACAATTAAAGTTCCTGAAAAAGTCAGAAAAAATGATAAGATTTATGTTTTGAAGAGGAGAAAAGAATAAGATTAATGTGAATAAAAATTTGTTGTTCTTTAAGCATGTGAGCTAGTTGATAGTAGAATAAAATTATATTAAATGTATCAAAACAAAACGAGTAGACATGGTTTCCTTATAGATTTAAATTGTAGCTTTTAGTAACTGCAGACTGAACACGTCGCCGAAGCTTCGTGCTTACATCTCAGTTCTATCAACGTCCTCTTCTTGGACGGCCTAAATTGTCTCGTTTTGCGGATGGCTTCGTGCTTAGATGCTTTCAGCACTTATCCATACAATGCGTAGCTGCTCGGCATGCTCATAACAACCGATACACCAGAGGCATCCAAGTACCGTTCCTCTCGTACTAGATACTCGTTCCACTCAGACAATAACACACCTAGTAGATATCATACAAACTGTCTCACGTATATTTTTCCACTTTTTCAAGTTGGTATGGACTATACCTTCATCCTTACTTTTTGTAAGGAGATCGACGTCTTAGCCATCTTTTGCAAGATGACTCTTGAGCTAAACTCTCAGTCTCTACGGGGATAAAGATTTATTTACCACTTCATAAGTTAATTTTCTTTTCTTAGAATAGTTAAGTTCTTTGAACTTATCTACAAGCTTACAAATATCTAGAAAATCTTCATCAGATTTTTTATTATCTAATTTATTTAAGATTTCTAAACCAAGTTTTACTTGTCTTTTCTTTAACTTTATATATGGTTGCAGAAGTATCAAAATTTTATGAACTTCTTTTGGTTCAACAATAGTATAATCGCTAATTCCTGTTTTACGATGACGAATACATCCATTCTCAAATATATTTTTAAGCCATTCTAAAATCTCTTTATATTCTGTTTTTTGATAAAATGCTACTGAGCTTCTTATCTGAAACTTTTGTTTATAATCTGGCCTTGAAACTATCTGAAAGAAAATGCTTCCATCTCCATCTAAGAATCCTGCGATATATGCAAGTGTTGTTTCATCTGCAAATCTCATCTTCCCTCGGTATTACCATGCTTTATCTGTTTTTAATCTTTTATTTTAATCCTAAAAGGACAAATAAGTTTAGGTTTCACCGATATGAGTCGATTTTATTTTTCATAACATTACTGCTATGCAACGCCGTGTTTTGTGTTAACTCCATATTTCTATATTCACATGGGTCTGCTGGTTTTGTGTTGACGTTCTTAACCCAGCTAACGATCCCTTTTAATATGTGAACTCCAGCACCCTTGGTAGCTTATGCACTACCAGGTTAGGAAGAGCCGACAGCGATGTACCAAACCGCCCCGTCAATACGGACTATCGGGGGCGACAAGCCTGTTATCCTTGGGGTACCTTTTCTGTCACATTCGGAATCTATTAAGAATTCTCGAAGGTTCGCTAGAACCAGCTTTCGCTTCTGCATTTCTTGCTTTTCGAAATACAGTTAGATGAGCTTTTGCTCTTACACTCGACTCCAGATTTCCACCCTGGATGAGCTCATCTTTGTGCCCTGTAGATAGATTTTCTACAGGGTGCCGCCCCAGCCAAACTGCCCACAAGCTGCTGTTCTCTCAAGAGAGTAAGTGGTTCCTTAATTGGTAAGTAGTATTACACTGTTGCTCCACATCTACCGAAGTAAATGTCTCGACGCTCCTACCTATTCTATGTATCAATCAAAAAATCACAACAACATGCTGCAGTAAAGGTCCACAAGGTCTTAGCTTCCCACTAGGCATCACCGGCCTTTTCACCGGTTAATGATTTCAGAAGGTTCTGGTTAGGGACAGCGACCACCTCGTTAAACCATTCATGCAAGTCGCCATTCAGACGACAAGGTATTACGCTACCTTAAGCAAACTGTTACTTTTATAACCTTGAATTATTCAAGGCGGGTTTGCGCGAGCAAACCTCTATATGTCTCCATATAGATCGGACTATATCATCACAAATTGCAATTTAGTTTTGTGTTTGGCGTATAGTCTCTGAGGATTCTAGAATTAAAATTATTTTGTTTTTTTAGTTTCATCTAAAAAACATTTTGAAAGCAATCTATCTAATGAATCATCAATTGCTATTTGTATGAATTCCTCTGGAGGAACTGCATAAAAATCCATCTTAGATTTACTCGATGTAAAAATAGGTATTCCAGATTCAAACACTTTTGCTATTGGAATCCACAACCAAGTTTTATAATCAAATTCTTCATTTGATAAAACATACCAAATACTCAAACTAAATTTTCTTTGAATTGAAGAATAATTTTTTGTTTCTTCACTATCTATTGGATATGTTTTATATTCAGAACTTAATTTTTTGTATTTTACATCAACAAAAATAAATCCTAAATTTGGAATTAAAATTAAAAAATCAGGACGTTTTCCACTGAAATATTTTTTAAAAGCAAAAGATAATGTTTGAGTATCTTGTTGCAAATATAGATATGGTATATTATGTCTGTCTAGCCATTCTCTAAATTTTATTTCAGCTTCATTTCCTTTTTTCTTATTTTCTTCCTCTATCTGATTCATTTTAGATTAAGGTTGGCTTTACTTATAATTTTTTCTATTCTAGTCTTTCCTGCGGATTGTCCTTATCTTTTAAATTTTTACTATTGATAAACAATTAGTACCAAAAGCTTAACAGGATTTTCCCGCATACAGCCAAATTTAAACGCCCCCTAAATTGAGGGTCATAGTTACCCCCGCCGTTTGATGGGCATTAGCCCCCTTGAAAAGAGGTTTCAGACACCACCACTGGACAGGTCTCACCGATTATACAAGTCCTTTCGGATTAGCAATCGGCTACGTTTTTGATAAACAGTCGGGCAGTCCTTGTTACTTAGATCTACATATGCCTTCTAATATCAAAGACAAATATAGACACCCTTTATACCGAAGATACAGGGCCAATGTGCCGAATTCCCTTAACCAGTTTATCCCTTACAGGTCTTAGCCTTCTCAGCTAGGGCACCAGTGCTAGATCTAGGTACAGCTATGCACTTTCTATTTATAGAACTTTTCACTGGCTCCGGGAATCAGGGGTTTTAGTTAAGATATTCATTTGCATCTTAGCATTATGCTCAACAAATTTCTATCTTAAATTCGCTTTCGCGACTCCACTTATCCAGAAGCAATTCCATAACATAACAAAAGCACAAAGTTCAGGAATATTAACCTGATTTCCATCGAAGTGCTCAATTAAGACACTCCTTAGGTACTGACTAACCCTTGGCTAACGTATATTGCCAAGGAAACCGTGCCCTTACGACCTTTTCCATTCTCAGGAAAATTTGATCCTACTCCAGCCAGGATTTTCATTGCTTTTTGTTCCACACACTCTTTCGAGAATGCTTCTGCACAAAAAGCACGCCAGTTTACCAGAACACTCATCTGAGTGCCTCTATGGTATCGGTAGTATGCTTAGCCCCGTCCATTTTCAGGGCCAAAAACCTCGATAGGTGAGCTGTTACGCTTTCTTTAAAGGGTGGCTGCTTCTGTGCCTACCTCCCCACTGTCTCAGGTTTAAGACACCTTTTGATACACTTAGCATACATTAGGGACCTTAACCATAGTCTCCCTTGTTCGGGTCTCGGAACAGGACCTTACGCCCTGCCCCCGTTTCTTATTTTAAGCAGTATACAAATTCTGAGTTGGAAAGAGTTCCGTAGCATAATGCTCTGCAAACTCAATCCGTACTTTACCTCGTATACAAACAAAATAAGGCTATACTAAGGCATATTTCAACTGGAACCAGCCATCGCCAGATTAGATAGGCTTTTCACCCCTAATCACAAGTCATCCAAGTACATGCACATAACACCGGTTCAGGCCTCCATCCTTATTTCTAAGAACTTCGCCTTGCTCATGATTAGATCATCTGGCTTCGGGTCAATCCTCTGTGACTAAACGCCCTTTCAGACTCGCTTTCGCTTTGGCTACCAAATGTTAACCTCGCCACAAAAAATAACTCCCTGGCCCATTTTTCGAAACGTACGTTACAACACCTTAATGCCGTAACAAACCGTGACTGTTAGATTTCAAGTCTTTTAACTCTCTGCCAAGAGTACTTTTCAGCTTTCCCTCGCGGTACTAGTACGCTATCGGACTTAAGTTAATATTTAGGGTTCGGAATTAATCTTCCGGTATTCAGACCTCCAATTCGGGAAGCCCTACTCTTTTAAGAAACACCATATATTTTTATCTACGGGACTATCACCCTGTATTGTGCAACTTTCCAGAAACTTCAATAAAAATACTTAGGCATTGATTCTCACCACATCTCTATCTCTCTTTCGAAAGAAGATTCAGTTTGCCCTCTACCCTTTTCACTCGCTGTTACTAAGGGTATCGCTTTTGCTTTCTTTTCCTGCAGGTACTAAGATGTTTCAATTCCCTGCGTATGCCTGCTTCTCAGCATTCTCCGAAGAGAATGTAGAATCACATTAGGAGATCCCAAGATCAAAGTTCGCATGCAACTCCCTTGGGCTTTTCGCAGCTTGCCACGTCCTTCATCGCAACTTAAGCCAAGCTATCTGTCTAACAGCCTGTAAAATCAAATCTAAAGATATCATTAATAGATTTCTCTATCAAGATACCTATGGGAAACCATGTCTACTCGTTTCATTGACTATGAAAACTACTAGTTTTAATTAACTAATAATTTTTTAATTTATGTCTCAACTCCCCCCTCTAAATTTTTAAAGAGGTTCATATATTTCGACTAATTTACCGTCGATAAATAGCAACCAGAATTAATCCATAGAGCTCTCTAAATTTAGAAAACTCTTATATGAATATCTGCTGATTACCATTTGATAAGATAGTTAGAAAAAAGAGGTTTAAAAAGGTTGCTGTCGTGTTTCTCTGGTGCATTAAGTGGTCTTAAAATTAGAAGAAGGAGAAAGTTTTTTAAATAACAATATGGTATAATTTTATGAGGTGGTAGTGCCTCAGACACTAATTCTGAGAGAGTGAAAAAATGAAAAGAAGAATAGAATTAACTGAAGTATTATCAAACAGCAATTACAACAATTGTACGATTCGTATTTATAAAGAAGGAGAGGATTATCCTTGTTCTGCATCAGATGAATTTTGCTTATGGAAAATAGATAATCATTATGTATTACAAATGCACTTAAAGTTAAGTCGTAATGTTCAAGGTTATTTTGAATGTTTGCCCGAAGTTTTTGGAGTATCTGATACGCTTGATGAAGCTCAAAAAAGGTTGCATGAAAAATCTAAATTAACTGCAGAAAAATTAGCTGAATATCTTCGTTTATATGGAGATATAATAGAATTAGTTGATAATACAAAATTTGCACCTGAAAGATTGCCAAGAGGGGGAAAGTAGAAATTCAATTAAAACTTTTATTAATCAATTCTAACCACCCATTCTCACTTTCAAATAAAATTATAATATATTTCATAACCCTTCATTAAATTCTATTAAATAATTCTTTACATTATCACTTGAAGAAAATATCTTCTTTGCAGTATCCAAATCTATACTATTTAAAATATTCATAAAAGAGTTAAGGAATTACGACTTTTAACCCTTTCTACCAACCGACAACGCACTAGAGAACTGTCGGTTAAAACATTTCAGTTGTTTTATCACAATTCATTTCACATCCAACGTAATACATTAATGGTGCTATGAGAATTTTATCTGAAGATATAATTGCTCTGCTTATATCATAGTATCCTGCTTTTTCAGCAATTATATAACCCACCTTTCCTAAAGTAAAAGCTATTGTCACCCCATCTTTTTTTTCAGTAATTCTTTTTCTTGAAACTTCTATTAAATGTTTTCTTTTATTGCCGTCATCGTCGTGATTTGTATCTTTCATATTATTTTAGAAATATTTGTGTTTAAAAAGGTTTATTTATATGGACCTGCCGGCGGAAAAATTAGGAAAATTTTAGTGCCGTCAGTTCCTATCAACTTCGCTTCGCTCAGTTGATTAAATGGACCTGCCGGGAATTGAACCCCGAGCTCCTCGTTGCAAACAAATATATCCTAAAGGTAACTTTTTTGTGATGAGATAATGTTTCATTAAAGCCTTTTTAATTTACATCAATAATTACCTGAATAATCCTCTCATTCTTCTATCATGCCTTCTTTTTTCATTTGGAGTTTCATAATATACTCCTCCATCACCATGAAATTTCCTAGTACAATATGGACGAATATAAGGGGGAATTGGCACGCCTAATCTATCCCTAAATCTCAAATTATTATCACTATCATCATCACTTTGCTCTCTGTTAGTATCAGTTTTTTCCATATTGTTTATTCCAAATATCTTATTTATAAATCCTTTGTTTTATGGACCTGCCGGCGGAAAAATTAGGAAAATTTTAGTGCCGTCAGTTCCTATCAACTTCGCTTCGCTCAGTTGATTAAATGGACCTGCCGGGAACCAGAAACTCATAGAGTTTTGGCACAAAGAAATATTTTTTCTTTGATGTCTTCGATTTCCAGGCAGTATATTGAATTATAGAAATAATATATATGGACCTGCCGGGAATCGAACCCAGACCCGTTCGTTGCAAACGAACAATTCTACCATTAGACTACAGGCCCTTATTCTAAGAATAAATTTATTACTTTTAAATCTTTTTAATTCTTTTTAATTCTTTTATGATACACTGAATAACCAATTGTCCCTGCCTTTAATAATTCCCCGCTTCCTGTCCAAAGGATTCCTTTTCCAACTAATTCTGTCTCTGGAAAATTATGTCCAATTGCATAAAACGCTAATCCCACGCATGATAAACTTGTTGCGCCATAAATAAAACTTTTTCCAGCATCACTGACTAAATCCCTTAACCCCGAAACATTTCTTAAATGATTCATTAAAAACATAGTATATGTTTATTTATAAATATAGTGGACATAAAGTTCCACTATATTTTTTAGTGATTTGAAAAGTGTCTGTATAAGAGAATATGTTGGAAATTATTAACGAGAGTCTCCATCTCCATGAAGAACACCTCTTTCTTTTCTAGATTTTAACTTTTCTATATTCTCTTCTGCAATTTCCTGAAGTGAAAAACCCAGTTCTGTAGATAATTGCGATAGATACCAAAGGATATCTCCTAATTCTTTTTTTAAATCGTTTATTCTTTTTTCTTTATCTTGATTATTAGAATCCCTTAATATTTTTTTTAACTTTTCCATAACTTCTCCAGTTTCTCCACTCAATCCCAAAGAAGGATAAATCCAAGAAGGGTTTAATCTGGGATAAATCGCAGTTTCTTTTGATTTTTCTTGATATTCTTTAAAGTCCATAATAATTCATTGATTTTTAGAGTTATAAAACTTATCACACTTTGTGTAAGAAGATTTATGATAAAAAATGTAGCACAATTTATAAAAATTGTTGTATAGAAAATTATTCAAAATAATTTTTAGTGTTCTTAAATTAACACCTTAGCTATTTTGTTTAACTTACAGAATTAAAATGAAAAATGCAAATAGTTTCCAAGTGAATAATATAATTTAGGAGGTGATCCATCTGCAGGTTCCCCTACAGATACCTTGTGACGACTTAACCTACCTTGTCTTACAAAATTTCGAATCAAACGAGCCTCAACAATGCAAAACTCGGTTGGTTTGACGGGCAGTGTGTGCAAGGGGCAGGGACTTATTCACCGTTCACTGATAATGAACGATTACTACGGATTCCGGCGTCATGAAGCTGGGTTGCAAGCTTCAATCTGAACTAAGCTGGATATTTAAGATTGGCTCCTCTTTTCAGAGTTGCATCTCATTGAATGCAGCATTGACGCGCGCGTGTAGCCCAGGGGATTCGGGCAGTACTCACCTAACGTAGCCCGCACCTTCCTCCCGGTTACCCGGGCAGTCTGTATACTGTTCTTCTTTGAAGTAAGTATACACACGGGTCTCGCCTGTTACCTGATTTAACAGGTCATCTCACGACACAGGCTGACGTCGGCCATGCAACTCCTCTCAGCGTGTCAGGTAAGCCCTTCAGACTGACCTTCATTCTGCTGTCGCTCCTGGTGAGGTTCACGGTGTAGAATCTAATTGAACCGCACGCGTCACCCGTTGTAGTGCCCCCCCGCCAATTCCTTTAAGTTTCGGCCTTGCGACTATACTTCCCAGGTAGCACACTCTCCGGCTTCCCTACAGCACCGATGCCTCTCGAAGAGATACCGATGTTTAGTGTGCAGTGTTTACTGCTAGGACTACAAGGGTATCTAATCCTTTTCGCGACCCTAGCCTTCATCTCTCACTGTCAGATCTGTACTCGTAAGGTGCCTTCGCTATTGTTAGTCCATATAGGATCAACCCATTTTACCGGTACCCAATATGTACTCCTTACGTCTTCCAGTCCCTAGCCATGCAGTATCTTTTGCGCGCCCTATATTTAAGATATAGGATTTTACAAAAGACTTACATAGCAAGCTACAGATGTTTTAGACCCAATAAATGTGGCTGCGACTTGAACCGCTGGTATTACCGCGGCGGCTGGCACCAGTCTTTCCCGGTCCTTATTCGCCAAACTTTTTACATTTAGCAAAAGTTTTTTCTTTTCGAAAAAACACTCTGGTTCACTTTGTCACGCTTTCGCGCATTGCAAAATATTCTTAACTGCTGCACCCCGTAGGGCTAGGAATAGTGTCTCAGATTCCTTCTCAGGGCCTCTCCGCTAAGAGCCCTTACTGATCATCGGCTTGGTGGGCCATTGCCCCGCCAACAACCTAATCAGCCGCAGCCCCATCTTAAGGCTCGAATTTCAAAGATTATACATTCCAGTAATAATCTTCTATTGAGTATTGTTCTCAGTTTCCCGAGGGTATCCTCAACCTTAAGTAAGGTTAGCTACGTGTTACTGAGCAGTTCGCCCTCTTTCGAGAGACTTGCATGTCTAAACACAAACCAGATAGCCGCAGCCGCCAGCAGGATAAACTGGAATTAACCAATTACTTGCTTGGTGCAATATAAACATAGTTTATAGTTAATATTAAGGAAAACATATTAACGACCTAATCCTCCGACGGTCTTAACATTACAACTTGGTAACTATTTGCATACCTCATCCCATATTAAAAATATGGAACTCATTTTAGCGAAGATAAACTTCGCTCATTACGTAATGAGAGTAAACTCTCAATATGATAAAATTAAATTGATGAAATAGGTTTATAAAGCTTTGGGAAAATTTTCAAAAATCAATAAGGGTAAGTACACCATAAAAGAGCAACAATAAAGATGTAAGAATAATTGGAGTCCAAATTAAAAGGATTTTTTTCTTTTTTGATTCACTAACTTGTTTTTTATTCAAATATAAATTTATTCCTATTAAAATTATGAGGGATATGTGTGAAAACAATATTAAAAACGAAAGAGTTGTATTAATTATTGTAGCTTCAATAAGAGAATTAAGATTATAATATGTAAAATATTCTACAACATACCTTATTTTTTCAACAATTATATCTAAGATTAGATACATTAAAAAGAAGATTAAAACTCCCCCAAAAGCATATTTGGTAGTTTCAATTTTTTTGGAAAAGTGAGCAATCAAAACCGGGGGTAAAATAGTGATTATCATAATAAATATTAGGGTTAATATAGGAGACAAAGGATAAAAAAAAATAAAGAATTCAGAACATAAAATAACCCAGAAAATTATTATTGAGGTTACTAGAGCAATTACCCCAATAATCATTAAAATCATCTTTCTTTTTTTAGGGTATTCAAGAGAAATAAAATAAACTGTTAAAAATAACGATAGTATTCCAAAAACAGTGAGAAAGATAATACTGTCTTGATACCTATCAAAATTTGGAATACCTACTATATAGATAATTAATGAAATTAATATAAAACACACAAAAGAAATTATTGCTTTTGTTTTATATTCCATAACTAATTTAAGGTTTTAAGCATTATAAATCTTTTGAAAATTAATACCTCATTCTACTTAAGATAAACACCTTTAATCATCGATAGAATAGTTTGCTTTAACATTAATCTGAATATATTTAGTTAAACTACACTTTAATTAATTTTTTAATTTTAGTAATAAAGAAATTAATAGTATCCTCTTAATCTAATTGTATGGGTGTCGGTATGTTTTGGAGACATTTCATAACCATCATACATTGCCTCTTCATTCTCTAATCTTGCTCTTCGAATATTCGGGTCTTTTCTTGCTATGTCTTCTGGAACTTCTTTTTTGCCAAAGAACCAACCATAATATACATCAGTGAATACATGTTGAAGTTCACAATCAAGAGTAGAACAATAGCTAACAACCCTTATATTTTTTAGTTCTCTTTTATATTTTAATGTTATCCTATATTCTTTTCTTCCCATTTTATTCCCTATTCTTATTTTATTTATCCATGAGTTTTATTTAATTCAGATTAGATTTAATCTGCTTTTTCAGCTTCTTCTCTTGTTAAATATGCATTTCTTCCGGTATTTCCAAGTTCATAAGGCCTGCCTACTTGAGGAATACGAACAATTTCTCCAGGGTAAATTCTGTTATTTGTGGGACCATAAGCCCTTATGTCTTTTTCTGCCCACCCTTCTTTAGAATACAAACTTTCCATAGAATCTCCAGGTTTTACAACTACATAAGAAATTGGCGCACTTCCTATCGGATTTTTTTTTGTATCAGCACATATTGCAATACCTGCGAGTATGCCCCAAATAGAACATATCACTGCTATTGCTCCAATACCATTTGCTATTTTTCTTATCATTGGTTTTTTATGAATCTCCCTGTTTATAAATCTTTCTGTTTTGTAACTTCTACCTAGTAAATACAAAAAGATTATAACTGCCAAAAACAAATAATTTTATGCCGATATTTGTAATTCAGGAACACAACGCGACGAAAAAACATTGGGATTTAAGATTAGAATTAAACAATGTACTGAAATCATGGGCAGTTACAAAAATTCCCCCAAAAATAAAATCTATTAAACGCCTTGCAATCCAGGTTCCTGATCATCCATTGGATTATGCAAATTTTGAAGGAGAGATTAAAGAAGGATATGGAAAAGGCACAGTAAAATTATGGGACAGAGGAACATACGAATTAGAAGACAAATCAGACAAGAAATTTGTTTTTAATCTTAATGGTAAAAATCTCAAAGGAAGATACGCACTGATAAAAACCAGCTATGGCAAGGATAAAAACAGCTGGTTGTTTTTTAAGATTTAAATCGGGTTAATAATATATTTTTCCCTGACTTTACGCGAGTTTTGTTAAATCCCCATTAAGGATAACCGGTTTCATTGCTTCAATTTCATCAGAATAGTTCATTTTAGGAATAGGATTAAACAAAAATATTCGTTTATTCAGAACATGAGCAAAAGCAATTTCAATTAAGCTATTTCCTCCAATATAATTATTAATATTATTTTTATCTTTGTTGATTACAAGAATTGCATCCGTCTTTTTGATTTTTTCAAAATAAGTACGAATAACATCAAGTTCTATTTTCTCCCATTTGTCTTCGATATTAATTATACCGTTAGCATATTTATCTGTATTTGCAGGGATAATTACCTCATGGTGTTGTTCTTTCAACTCTTCCTTAACTTTAAGCATTTCTTTGGCGAAAGTCATACTCCCACAAATTGCGATTTTCATAATATCTAAATTAAATGATTATATATAAACTTTCAGTACTAAAATATTTTTGTAGAAAAGTCTTCTTTACATTAACCCAAAATGTTTTTTATATTAACCTATTAACCCTAAGCTTCCTGCCCGTCATCGCCTACAAAATCTTCCATTGAAGGGGCTGCTTTTTCTAATTTATTTTTTTCAATATACCCGTTTGCAAGAAGATAAAAAATTAATCCCAGAGATTTTGAACTTTTATTATTGCATGGAATTCTTACATTTGCCCCTTTTGTAAAATTATTTGTATCGCAGAGCATTATAACTTTTTTATTTGTTAAAATCGCTTCTGCAAGAGCGTTTCTGTCAACCCACGGATCACAGATAATCACTAATTCCGGTTCATAAAATGTTGAAAGTTCTGTATTTGTCATCATTCCTGCAGGATATTTTTTTGTAAATGATTTTATTCCTGTAACTTTGGAAAATTTTTCAGCAGGTTCCCATCCTGCTTCTCTTTTGCATATAAGAACAATTTCTTCAGGAGAGTATTTTGAAATCAGGCTTATTGCTTTCTTTATATGTTCGTCAATTAAAGTAGTATTTAAAACCCCGATACTATCTGCCCTTCTTCTGTAAACAAATTCTTTCATATCCGGGGTTATAACTTTTGTTCCCAAGTGAATCCCGGTTTTAACATAATCTTCCAAGGGGATTAATAGCTCACGTTTTTTCTCAAGCTCTTCTTTAATATCTTCTGTTTTTACTGTTTCAATACTTTCAGCGAACTTTTTTGCTTTTTCCTTTATCTCCCTCAAAAGAACGCTTCTGTCAGATGTTTTTTCTTTTTTTGCTGGACTTTTTTCTTCATCAGTATCTTTCTTTTTTCTTCCCTTCTTTTTCTTCTCTTCTGGTACAGTTATTTCTCCAGCTGTTTCATTGTTTTTTTCATTTATTATTTCAGATTTTTTTCTTGCCATTTTAATTCTATTAAATTTAACAGAAAATTAGATTTTTAAATGCTTCTGTTAGTATAAATAATAATTAATAGATATAATTTATAAGTTTAATCACTAATTGTAACCTGGTCGGTATAAACCCCAAATTCTTTGAATACACAATTAACCTCTCTCCATTGCGCCTGATATAAAGTTTCTGTATCTTTTCCAACAACCTTTTTTGTAATTTTTGTATATTTATTTATTGGGCATAGTTGCTTTGATTCTTCTTCACAATCAGTATAAGTCTCAAACATCGGAACAAATCGAATGTCGTCAGCATTTATTATCTTAAATACAAAAGGGCATGAAGCCAATGCTGATACTCCTGAACCAGTGGCTGAAATTCCTGCTAGCCCGCCCACAACTAAATTTTGAGGGGTTGGCGTTAACATTAAAGACATTCCACTTAAACCTGCCAATCTAATTCCCGCACTTCCGAGGCATGTTGCTAAAACAGCAGGTCTTGTCTCAGGGGTAATTACATCTCTGAAGTTGCTTACTCCTACACCTGCCAGCCTTATTTTTTTCTTGCAGTTTTCTCCCTCAGAATAATCACTAACTCTTAATTCAATCTTTCCCTCATCATTAAGCCTTACTTCATATTGGAACATATCTTTCTTTTTTGCTCCAGCAAAATCATCAAAATGATAAACTTCTTTTTTATTTACAAGTCCGTCATACCAGAATAATCTCCTTTTATAACTGTCAGAGTCAGAAAAAACCGGTTTCCAATCACCATCTAAAACCACATAATTTTTTTGGGCAGTGTTTAAATCCCCTCCCTTATAGCAAAGAGCTTCATAAATAACCTCATTACTAACTTCAACACCCCCTGTTTCAACAGAATTTTTATATACGGCATATTTTTCTTCACATGTGGTTATTTCATCTCCAATAATTTTATTTAAGGCATTGTTTGAAGATAGCTTATCTCTAAGATCTTCCAATACTTCAAGTCCAAACTTTCCTGTATCAACACCCCCTGCATAAACCATGGAATTTAAGTCTTTTATTTCATCTTCATTGCCTTCTGCAACTGCTTTTGGAAAATTAAGAGAGAAAACTTTTCCTTCCCAGTTAATTCCACCTCCTCCAAGAAGTCCATTATCAATAGCAGTCTGCAAATTATAATCTTTTCCTTCTATATTGACTTTTATTGCATCCCCGCTATGCCATACAGCAGGGTTTGGGTTTTGCCATATAGGAATCTCAGCATTTTCCGCAATTACAAAAATTCCAACAGCCAATATTAAGAATAATGAAGATAATAAAATCAGATGTGTCTTTGTTACATTAATGCTAAATTTCATTTGGCCTCTTTATTAATGATTATTTAAGGTTGGACCCCTTTATAAAGTTTTTTACATTTTGCAAATTTGTTAATAAAAATATTTTTTATTGTATAATCTTAATTAATATGCCAAGAATTGTTTTTTTATAAACTCTCGAATTTATTCTATGAGATAGGAAAACAATTATTTAGCATGTTCAGAAACCAGACAACAAACATGCTGTATATTTTAGTGTATAGTTTTTGGTAAATTAATATAAAGAAATTATACAAGTCTGCGTAGATGATAAATAATAAATATATAAGCAAGTAGTGATGTACGTTTTGACATTAGCAAAATGTCCTTTTGACATTAACAAAAACTTTTTTTTATTTTAACTAATCTTCTTAGTTTTTCTTTTCTTCCCCTGCCCAAAATTCCGGTTTTAATGTAATCTGCTTGAAAGCCAAAAGCCAAATCACTTAGGATATTTTCAGATGTTTCGCCGCTCCTGTGAGAAATTATTGTTTTAATTTTATTCAATTTACAGTATTCAATAATTTCCTTTACTTCGATAAGCGAGCCATTCTGGTTTGGCTTTATTATCACTGCACTTATTGATTTTTCTTTTTGCGCTTTTTTTATTCTAGTTAGATTAGTGACTGTTAAATCATCTCCGATTATTAAACAATCTGAATTTTTTTTCAACACTGAAAAACTCGCAAAATCATTTTCTTGGAAAGGGTCTTCAATAATATAAATTCTTTCAGTTATTCTTTTTATAAAATTAATTTGTTCATTTGTGTTTAATACTTTCTTTTTATTCTGATAATTATATTTTCCATTTTTGTAAAACTCAGACGCAGCGCAGTCAACTCCAATTTTTACACAGCATTTAAATTTTTTTTCCAATTTCTCTTTTACACTTATCATTATATGAATTATTGTATCATTATCAAGAGATGTCTGCCATGCATTTTCATCATTTAATCTTCTTGCGAAATTTTTATCATTTTTATTCAGTTCTTTTTTGCATAATCTCCATGCACATTTGTTAACTTTAACTGATTTTCTAATTTCACATTCAGGTATAAACCAAAACTCCTGAAAATCGGGCTTTTTCCCTTCTGAATGCCTTCCCCCGCCAATTGCATTCCCAATTAGTTTTGGAAACCTGCAGGCATTTGGATTTATTAGCTGCCAAACTTGTTTTTTCTTTTGTTTTGCTATTGCCTTAAGAAATGCGTACTCAACAGCAACCATTGTATTTGCACCTATTTTATTCCTTAACATTTTTTCAACATTAATCAAATCGCCAAATTTATCAAATTTAATTTCAAATGGCTTTATGCTGTTGATAAATTTTATATCTCTCTCTAAAGATGTTTTCCAAGGATTGGCCTCGTATTTTCCCCTTGACTTTCCATTTGGCGCACTTGCACGAAACTTCCCAAAATCAGTGATTAATAAAATTTTAATGGTTTTATCTCCACGGGTATCACTAATAACGCGGGCTCTTACCTCTTTAATAATCATAAATAACAAAAGAAAATCAGGTTTATTAAATTGTTGCTTGATAAAAAAAGAACAATAATGTTATACTTGTTTGCAACGACGGAAGAGAGGTTCGATCCCGCGTGAGTCCATATAACTAATTCTTAAAGAACTTTTCAACTTCTTCTTTTTTAAACATTCTAAACCTGTCGCATTCTCTTTTTAAATGATAAGAAAATTTAGTTTCAAAACCAATGTTTTCTATATTTTTTCCTATCTCTTTAACCGCTCTGATTGCAGGATTAAAATCTCCATCACTGCTAATTAGGATTGCAGTATCATAAGCGTTATTAAATGCCAATCTAACCATATCAACTGCTAAATGAATGTCATCTTCTTTAACTTGATATATTTCTTTTCCATCTATCTTAATTTTTGCATCCTGCATAAAACTAAATTAAAATTAGGGATTCTTTTCAATGCATCAAAAAATTTCTGTTGCTTAATATAAGTCTCTTCATCTTTTTTTCTGTCTAACGGGGCAGAATAATAATATACTCTTATTAATTCTCTATCACCAACAATATGACTAACAAATTTCTCAAAATCAAAATTCATAGACTTCTTTTTATTATGAAACATATCTTTAATAATATGATAATGATTGCTTCCATCTATAAATATCATTATCCTCTTTTTAGCTACCATAAAGATAAATACCTAGGGTTGCAGTGCAAACCTAGGGGGTATATGATTATCATAGAACTCCTAAGTTTTTAAGGTTTTCGTAACGATTCTTTTTTGGCCCATACCTGTATTAAACAAAGGGGTTCCATATTGGGCGATCTAAAATGTTTAATTAAAAAAGAACAATAATGTTATACTTGTTTGCACAAAGTATATCAAAAAGGATATACTTTCTTAATATTAATTTTAGTAATCCTCGCAAAGATGTACTGATTTATTATCAGGAAATATAACCCCAGAATTTTTATAAAACTCTCTTTCAATCTTTCCAATTTCTTTAGCTTTTTCTTCAAAAGTTAGATTGCTCTTTTCTAACTCCCTAATTTTATTTTTTAGTAAGAGATAATATCTTTTAACCTCATTAATTTTTCCAAGAATATCTTTATCTGCAATTATATTTAAACTGTTAGGATTATCATTGCAATTTTCTATTAAAGGCTCTTCATATGTATGAATTATAATTTTCTTTTTGTCGCCAAACTCTATTTTTGGGATAAAGTAGATTACTCTCCTATTTTCTTTATCTATTTCTTTAACTGCAGAAAAATGAGGATAGGAAGCTAAATATAAATTACCCTGTTCATGAAGAATGTTATAAGCCTGCCATCTTTCCATATCAGAATTTTCAGTATGGCTATCTAAGAAACTTATGGCCTTTGTAACCATTTCTATTGGTACTGTTAAATCAGGGTGTGAAGACGAGTGCATATCTATAATCAATTTGTAAGGAATTACTCCTACCACATAAGCTTGTTTAGAAATTTTTCTGAGTTTTTCTACGGACCAAGCCAAGTTACTCCTTTTAAAATTTATTCCTTCCTGAAGAGGCATTTGAAGATGTATAGTGATTCCATTTGTATTTAATTTGTCTATAGCAATTTTTGCTTCTGGTGCAGACAGTTGATATTCATCCGTGACATGGGCATTGATATAAAATTGTTTTCCTGTTTCTTTTTCAAAATCTGCAAAAATTTTTACAAGTTTGTCATCAATTCTATACCAAAGACCTTGGAAAATTGCAGAGGTGCACATTCGCACCACTTTGACATATTTTGCTTTTTTAAGCTCATCTAATATTTTTTTAATGGCATCATTATCAAAAAGAGTTGGTTCACCTCCACTAAAAACTATAGTATCCACTTCTTGGTTTTGATTTAGCCATTTCGTTAATAATCTAATCTGTTGAACTGCTCTTTTTTGTTCAAGAGTTAGCTGTTTCTTAATTTCTGCATATTCCGGGTAAACATTAGCTAAAGCCACTAATGATGTTCTAACCATAGACCCCTTATAACACCCATCACAACCTATAGGACAAGATTCAGTTATATTAACTAAAACAGCATAAGGAAATTTTCTAGTCGCTAAGTAAATTTCCTTTCTTTCTTTATCTTTCGCAAGAATTCTTCCTTCAATCTCGAAAACCCCATATGGATCCATACTATGCCTCCAATTTCCAGAAAATTTTTCCGAACGAGAAGGTATAAACTTTCTAATTGTTGTTTCACTCATTATTGAGTTGTATGGGAGCAAACTCATAGCTCTTCCACTATCAACAGATTTTTTTGATTCTTCAACAGATTTTTTATCTATTCCTAAAATTTCTAAATCTTCAGGTTTTGTAGCTCTAAACAACAGTTGGAATGTTTGAGAACCCCACAATTCTTCTGGTTTAATTTTTAGAACAGAACCAATCTCTTCTAAAACTTTTTCAAATAAATTATTTTTGTTTAATGAACCTGCAAGTTTACGTTTTGATAAGTATTTGCTTCTACAATATTTGAAAAATTCTAGGGTCTCACCCTTATTTAATTTTTGTTTTAAATACATTAAGTTAAGCTCTGGTTTCATTTTGTTCAAGTTGTTATTTATTACTTTTCTTTAAAAGAAAATCAGGTTTATTAATGTTATTCTCAATCGTCTAACCAGCGAACTACATCCCAATAGTTTGGGTGATAAGTTGCCATCCTAAATCTTTGCACACTTCCTCCAGAAACTTGAGATACTCTTTTATCATTTAACAAACCAGCGTTTTTTGGGAGAGTAAATGTATCTACTCCAAGATTATCAGCTCCATCTCTTTTTTCAATTAAATATTTAACCCTATCTGCAAACATAACCTTGCCCGCTAATTCTGTTGGGATATATCTTAATAAAATTGGTTTTCCATCGCCATTAATATCTACTTCATAATCTTCTCCTTCACTTAACCCTTCCAATCCCATCTATTTGCTTAAGATTAATTGTTTATAAATATTTATATAACAAGAATATTTTGTTAATGATTTTATCTGTTTGCACGGAGCATATAAATGCACATCAAAGCAGTTGTCAAGTTTTCTTATTACTAACCCCGAAATTACTGCAACTCTTCACTTGCTTCTCTTCCTTCACTTTCTTCTTCAATATATTCTTCGTCTTCTGGATTTGCAAGCTCCATTATTTCGCCTTTTTCTGCAATTTCTTTTTCCTCTACATTTTCACTTTCAACAGCTTCTTCTTTCTTGACTTCTTCAACTTTTTTTGTAACCTTAACAGCTTTTTTCTTTGGCATCGGCTGTTTCACTGCAATAGGAAGAACCCCTTTTTCAAATTCTATTTTTGCAATTTCCATAGGATTATAATGGATTTTTTCCAGTTCTTCTTCACTAAGCTCTACTAAAAGCGGGGCATTCATTGCTATTTGAAGAGATCTTGCTCCAAGAATTCTTGCTGTCTCATACTTTGTAAATTCTTGCTTGTTCATGTAATTACCCTCAGATTTGCCTATTTAAATTTAACTATTTTGGATTGCCTCATCAATTAATTTTTCTACTTTTGGAAATATGTCTTTGTATTTTGATTCAACTAAATCCAGCATTTTTGAAAAACCCTCTTCATTTATCACATTTTCCTCTCCCTTTTGCATACTGCATATTTTTATAGGATTTCCAGGAATAACTGCAAGCACAAGCCTTCCATCACTTGCCTCTTCTTCTTCAGTATTTGGGTCAAGTATTAGGCTATTTTTTATCTTATATACACTAAAATTAAACGGAATGTTTTTTGTTAGCGGAATAGCCCCTACATGTGGCTTGTCATAGTCAATTTTTTCTGTTTCTTCGTCGTAAAAAGGAATTTTTGCACTTTTTAGTGCAGCAAGAGTTGCTATAAATGCGGCATCTAATAAATTCCCATTATCATTTACAGAATATATGTCGATGAAAACTGTCCAGACTTTTTCCCCCTCTTTAATGCATAATTTTTTAAAATCAATATATTTTGATTCTCTTATACCTCTGTCTACCAGCCTTCCTAGTTCAATTGAATTAAATTTTGGAGGTCCATAATCGTATTTTTCGCTGCTTAATGGAGTTAATTCACATGTCACCATCATATTCCCCTCTTCCTGCGAATCAGGGTAGGGTTCTCCTATCCCAAGTTTAACTCCAACCCAGACTTCTGTTTTTCCTAATTTAACCTTAGCACTTCCCTCTGCTTTTTTTGATATGCCACATTCAATATGTATGTCTCTAAACTCATCATTTTTTCTTTTATCAAATCTTTTTCCAGTTGCCAGGTATTCTGCTATTCTCTTGCTTGTATTATTGGATGTTGGAATCATTTTTCATCCACCTTTATATTTTTTAGAGCTTCTTTTTGAATTTCATAAATTTCTTTGGAAATTTTTTTGCCAAGACTAATTGCTTCTTTTAATTCTTTGCAGGAAATATGCCCGTCAAGCTGAATATGAACCAAATCTTGCTTTCTTGCTAAAAATGACATCGCTATATCTGTAGCACCTTCTCCTTCTTCATAGTCTTCTTCAGATTTATTTACATCAACAACCAGTTGTTTGTTAAGTTTTCCAATTGACACACTTGTTATCAAATCTTTCATAGGGATTCCTGCATGTGCTAATGCTAGAGAAGCAGCGTTAATCCCTGCACATCTTGTCGAAGCATCTGCCTGCGGGATTAAAATGTGCACATCTACAGCAGTATTTGGAAAATCATTTATTAAAACAGCAGAACTTAAAGCCCACTCGCTTATTTTTGAAATTTCTGTGCTTCTTTTTGAAGGTCCTGGGCGTATCCTGTCTGTTACTGAAAAACTCATCATATTGTAATTACATCTTAAAATTCCTTTTTCAGGATTTTGCATATGCTGAGGATGCAGTTTTCTAGGCCCGTAAACAGCTGCAATTGCAACAGTATCTCCAAATGAAAACATTGCACTTCCATCTGCATTTGGCACAACGCCGACTTCTGCTTTTATTTTCCTTGTTTCATCTGCCCTTCTTCCGTCGCTTCGTTTATATTCTGTCATTATTCAGCTTCTCCTTTTTCATTATTTAAAAATTCTTGTACTTTGTCTGTAAGTCCGTGAACAAAAGATTTTTCTGTTACAAATAAAATTGCTTTTTTTGCAAGCAATTCAGCTTCAACATTTTCTCCTCTAATCCATACTATACCATTTTGCCCTACAACTATTTTTGAATCTGTTGCATCTTTAATTATTTTAATCATGCTTCCTTCTTTGCCAATAACTCTTGGAACTTTATTTGGATTTATAAAATAAATTATTCCCCCTTCAAGTTTTCCCAAACCTCTTCCATCCATAGTCAGGTCTATTGACTTTGCACTTACTGATTTTATTTTTGCACAAAAAAAATCTCCAATACCTAAAAATTCTGACAGGTTATTTTTGTCAAGATATCGGGGTATTTCTGAAACGGGCAAAAATGACTGCAAAGGAGAATCAATGTCTGTAATCCACCCATTAAATGTTATGTCTTCAACTTTTCCAATTATTACATTTCCCCGCCGTGGGATAAACACACCTGAAAGCGGGATTACTTTGATAAGATTCTCGCTTCTTTCTACAATCCCAAATCTTTGTGCAACTATTTCATTGTTTTCGCTTCTTGTTCCATCACCTGGAATAAATCCGCTCTGGGATTCAATTACCTCGCCAGGAACTACAATTTCCCTTTCATTTTCCTCACTCATTTTTCCTTAATCTCCTCGCTTAAAACACTCCCATGTGTTGCAGAGTTTAATTTATCATAAAATTCCATTTGCAATCCTGATGGAATATTTAATATTGCTTTTAAATCTCCGTTTGATTTCCATTCTTCAGATTCTTTATATGGCTGGATTATTCCATAAGCATATCCTGTATATTGTGCAGGAATTGTTACTAAAATTTTTTTAACAGAAACTTTTATTGGCATAATTAAGGATAATTTTTCAACAACTTCAGACATCTGGTTTTCAATAGGTTTATTACTTATATTAACCCCAGATTCATCAAGTGCAGTTTCAATTCTTTCTGGGGTATATGGCCTGTTGCTTCTTGGGTCAATAGCATTTCTAACTAAAAAATCAACAACCTGCTTGAATTTTCCTTCTCTTTGCTTTTCTCTGTATTCTGTTGAAATTTGTATCTCTCCGTCTTTAATTATTTTTTGAGCAATAATATTTACATCTGTTGTTCCAAATGCCTCTTTAAGTTCTTTTTCACCAGCTCTTTCTCCTTTTTTTGAATCTGTAAACACTTCATCAAATTCCAAAACTCCGGATATATCCCCTTTTCCGGTTTTTTTAAATGTAAGAGCTTTATCAACATCAACTAGAATTTCATAATGTTTTCCTTTTGCTTTAATCCTTGCTATATTGCTCATTTTCGAGACTAAGCATATTGTTTCAAAGAATTGCCTGTAAGTTTCTTAAGCTTTGCTTCTTTGTTCTCAATATAAGCCACATCAAATCTGCTTAATTCAAAATTCTTTCCTAGGATTTCCTTGAAGATATCTAATGCTAATTTAATCCCTCCATCTATATTTAAGTTGTTATTATATTTTAATCTAAGAATTTCTTTTATCCTTTCATCATTTTCTCCTATTGCAATTGCATTATATGAAAAATAATTTCCAGTTATGTCTGAAGAAAATACTTTGCCAACTTCATTGTCAATTCCAGCAAAAATTATTGAAACTCCAAAAGGGCGAGCTCCGCCATACTGGGTGTATAACTGCTTCGTATTTGCAATTTCTCTTGTTATACTTTCAACTTCAATTGGAGAATTATATGTAACTCTGTTTTGCTGTGCAGCAATTCTTGCTTTGTCAATTAATACTCTTGCATCACTTAATATTCCTGCAGCACTTGCAACAATATGCTCATCAATTTCATAAACTTTGCTTGCAGATTCAGGGGATATAAGCTTGTCATTTACTCTTCTATCAGAAACTATAACTACTCCATTTTTACATGCAATTCCTATGCTTGAACTTCCTAATCTTACTGTTTTTTCTGCATATTCCACCTGCAATAGATGTCCATCTGGAGAAAACATAGTCGCAGTTCTGTCATATCCCATTGCCTGGTGCTGAACTTCGCTTGGCATATCCATTTTAAAAGATACCTATGGTTTCGTTTAGAAACTTCCTTTATAAAAAAGTTCTTTTATATTTAGATTTTCTTTCATTATAATCTCCATTTATGAGAAGTTGTATAATAATAGTATTTTTCTCTCTTCTCTACCCACAAATTATAATTAATTATGGTTTAAAAAGTTTACTATGTTTCGTTCTGTCGTAAACTCGGGACTTTATAATGAAAAATAAAAAGATGTCACAAGAGGGACTTAATTATTTGGCATATTACTTAATAGGTTTTATGTCGGGCATTGGAATAATGTTGGGCATATTTGGCATAGCCATTCTTGTATTATTACTTGAATTATTAGGAGTATAACTAATACACATAGAATAAAAATAAGAGCACAAACGAGAGATACAATTATCCCCCAATCTTCCTCTAAAAAGATTTTAACAGCTAAACCAAATAAGAAACCAACAAAAGAGCCAATTAAAATAAATAAGAAAATTATTTCAATAATCATATTCAATTCCCGCAGAATTGATAATGGCTGGTAAGTTAAATACTTATCGGCTATTTTTTTATACTATTTAATAAAAGTGTATTCCATCTATTCCCCTTAACTTCTATTCCACATCTTTCAGCAGGAGTAAGTTTATCCTTTTCAGCTTTCTTTATAAAATTATGGAATACCTTAAATCCGTCTGCATAAGTTTGAGTTTCTGTAACTCCTCTTCTAACTTTTAACATTTCTTTTTGATGAGTGTGCAAGTTTTCTATTGCATTATTATTTGTTTCGTGTCTATGTCCTTTAATTGATGTAAATTTAATTTTCCTTTCTCTTCCAAAATTTCTAAATGTATTCCTGCAACCATCTTCATAACCTTTGTAGCCATCTACAATAATCTGATTAGGCATTTTACCATTCTGTTTATATGCTTCTGTAAAAACCTTTTGTGCGTCTTTACTCTTTCTACTTCTACCAGAATTAACAGAAGCAAGTAAAAACTTAGTTTGATTATCCATACAATTCCAAACATAATCAAATTCAGAATTTTGTATTTTAGTCTTTCCTCTTTTAGTTAATACAAGTGTTTCATCAGCGTTCCAAACCCCAGAAGTTTTAGGAGTTAGAGTTTTAGAGTATTTTTCCATAACTTCTGTAAATCTTAAAACCCATCTTCTTATTGTTTCGTGGTGTAATTTTAATCCATAAAATTGGTTAAATGTATCTGTAATATCTCTGTAAGATAAGCCCTTGTAATAACAATCCATAGCAAGACAAACTAATTTAGCATTTCCTTTAATGTATTTAATTGGTTCTAAAACAAATCTTTTTTTACAATCCTTACAGCCAAATCTTTGCTTATCTCCTGTTTTATCGTGCCTTACCCCTCTCTTGATTAGTTTTGTAGATTTGCAGTAAGGACAGCACTTTTCAGTTGAATTTTCTAAAATTAACTCCATCTCTTGTTTTAGAGGTGTTTCTTCTATTTCATAAGCGTTCTTTAACTTTTCAAATAAAAGTATAGCTTTGATATGTTTGCAGTATAAACCTTTCCCCTTACATCTTAATTCAAAATCTTTGCAGTTACAAGAATAACTATCAAAATGCGTAACTTCATATTTTTTACTGCTATCAAATTGAGATGGAACTAAGTAAGTATTTTCATCTAAACATTCTGGTTTAGAATGTTCTAAGATTTGTTTTGCTCTTTGCTCTCTATTGTCTGCAAATTGTTTAATATCTTGTGTTGTTTCCATAGTATTATATAATACTTGTAGTATTTAAACATTATGGTAATTAGGTAGTATATACTACTTTATACAAATGTTTATAAAGCAATAATACTATAATTCTATATGGAAAAAAAGACTACATCTATTAAAATTAATCCTGAATTATGGCAAGATGTTAAGATACATTGTATTAAGGAAAAAACTGATATTTCTGATTGGTTAGAGAAGATTATTAAAGAAAATTTGAAAAATAATAAAGATAATAAGAGTAAATCTTATACAAAAATGTTTTGATTACCATTTTTAGATTAATATTATATTATATAATATAAAACAAAAGATTTAAATAATATGATTTATATGTTTTATTTATGACAGAGATTATGGATTTAAAAAAATTGAAAAAGAAAAAGAAAACCGCAATAAGCATAACTATTAATTCTGAAAATTTAGATTTTTTAAAAGAAGATATGAAGAGAGAAGGTGTTGCGGATATGCCACTATCTTTAGTATTTGATAATCTACTTGCAGACTTTGTTAATTATAGAAAATTGCAATTTAAAATAGAAGAGCAAAAAAACCTTAAGGGGAAATCAGGTGAAGATGAACATACAAATAAAAAAGAGCAATAAAATAATCAGCATTTCTAAAAATAGAAATTATTTAGTTGGAACTTAATAATTAGAATGCTGACAATGAGGGCGTAGCTTAGCCAGTTAGAGCATTCGGCTGTTATCTGCAGGATAGACACCGAAATGTCGTGGGTTAAAATCCCACCGCCCTCATTATCACTCACCATCGCGATGGATTGGTGAATATAAGTAGTTAGACTTAATAGAAATATTATTTAAACCTTTTGATTTTAGAGAATTATTACAGCCATTAAAGTAACCCAATAGTTTTTTCATTTCAACCTCTTATTACTATTAATATTATGATAACAATACTTATAAATGTTACTTTTTGTTTCCATTTTGTTTTTTAATTCTTATTGCCTCTTTTATTTTTGGTAGATTAATACACGCTTTTATCATTTTTTTGAGTGCAATCTTTTTGTTCTTTTCATCTTCAAGAAACATAAATGCGGATAGTATTTCATTTTCTTCGTCGTCGAGTTCTATTTGTATATGTTTCATAAGGAGATAACTCTTTCTCCTTTTAAATATCTATCGGATATTATTATATCTATTAGATATAATTGCTATAAATACTTTTCGGTTTTAAAACACAAAGATTAAAACTACCAATAATCTATATTTTTATGGGAATTTTCAAAAAGTTAGAGGATTTTTTTACATTACCCAATACTTATGAAGAATTACAACAAACAGGAAAGATAGTTACACAGAAAGTAAGTAGGGCTTTATTAATTCACGATTTAGCTTGGAATTATTTGATTTTTAATCATAAAAATAAGTTCTCTTATTATCCCAATTCATATAGTGTAAATGAATATAATAATGAAATTATATTCAATGGAGAGTTTAATATTAAGTCAAAAAAAGAAGATATATATGTAAAACTTGAAATTAATGGAGAGAAAAAAGACTTTAAAATTATTCTTATTAAAGAACCAAGAAGTAAAGAAGCTCAAAAATTAAACTAAGTCCCTAATGCGACACTCAAATTCAAGTCCCCAATCTGCGACAGAACCACTATGTTTGGTTTTGTGTGAAATTACAATAATATTTAAATACCCACTTATAATTTTTGTGTTTAAGATGGCAACAATCCCAGAACCGTGTGAAACAAGAAAAAAGGCTTTAGTAGGACTTCATTATGCCCCTATAAAACCATTTATAGGGCGAGCATTAAAAAGGTTCGGGTATGAAGTTGATATTGTTTCATCTCCAGATGATATGATTGATAAAACCACAGGAACGGAGTATGATTTTTATTTAATGGAGGCAAATCTTGGAACTCCTGGAGGAACAGATATAACCCCCTCCCTAACTATATATAAATTAGTAGAGGAGCGGGTTAAATCTAGAAAGGCAAAGTTTTTAGCAGTTTCAGGGAATTATCAAACTGTCGATATTGCCAAAAGAAACGGAATTCCTGCAAGACCTAGCGGAGATGTTTTTATGAATCTGTTTGATTCACTAAGTAAAATTTTAAGCGATTAAGTTCTTTATTAAATTTAAGCTTCATTTTTTTAATCCCTTTAAAGTTCCGCTTACTTTTTTTACCTTTATACTGGTGTTTAGAACAAAACTTCCCCGCACTTTGTTGATTTCACTTCTATTTATAGATAAAATCTTGTTTGAAATCCATGCAGGTGATGCCTTTGAATATCCTAAAATTCCAATGTATCTCATAATTGCCTCTTCAACTTGCTTTTTTGTGAAATTTCCTTCTAATAGTAAATATCTTTTTTTCTCCCGAAAAGAAGGATTTAATGGTTTCATAATATCTTCAATAAAATAGGATAATTAAATGTTTTGATGTAATTATTATTCATATTCTCTTTTTTTATTTATAAATAATTAAGATAAACAAAAGTAGCTACTAGACTACCAAATACATCAATAAAATATTGTCTCCAACATTAACAACCTTTCCTTATTACATTAACCCTGCCTTTTTATATCGAAATGTTTAAATCGCTTTACTATTTTAATAACAGATGCCAAAACCAATTATTGCAACAACTCTTTCAGGATTATTTGTAAAAAATTCTCCATGGGATAAAGCTCATGTTGTCTGGTTTCATGATGCTTCTGCAAAATTAAAAGATGATGAAGTATTAAATTGGATAGACAAACCAAATTATTTTGATGGAGTAGATGAAGTTATGAATAAACTTTATCCACATCTTACAAATTCTGATAAAACAATAAAAGCAAGGGAAACATTTTTTGATTCTGTGTGCAAATATATCTTGCAAAATCCATCTGTAAAAAATTCAGATGTAATCACATATTTTGAATCTATAAGAAGAAAATATAGAATTGCACTTATAACAACAAATACAAAAGATGCAACTGATAAAATTCTTAAAACACTTAATATGCAGAGATTTTTTGATATAATCGAGTGTTCAAAACCAGAAGAAAAAGACAACAAGCGTTCTGTATTTGACAGGTTTATTGAAAAATACGGAAAGCCGGAAATTTACATAGGCGGAGGAAGAAGAGACAGTTATGATTATTGCAAGGAAAAAGGAATAAAAAGAGTTTTTGCAAATTTTGAGTCAGGAGAAGAAATCGAGGACGTAAAAACAATCCATACTTTAGCATCATTAAGGGAAATTCTTGAAGGGATTTAATCTGTTACTTCTAAAAAGATACTACATAGACAAAAGATTTAAAAATGACTTTATCATACAAAGAACATGGCAGAACCAGAATATGGAGTAATTGAACCAGGAACAATTGAACCAGGAACAATAATTAAAGTTCCGCATAAACAAAAACCAATAGTAGTAAGTGTTTTTGGACCAAATGGATACTTGGAAAATGTTAAAGAAATGCGAAGACATTTTTCTTGCCTACCATATTATACTGATATAACTTTTAGGCCAGCTACAACATCTGAATCTATTTCAGCATCAGTTTATGATTTTAAGAATTTAGCAAGACCGCGAATTTTTGATTCAGAAGGGCTTCAGATAGGAAGAATCACAAGAACTTCAGAGGGTGTTTTTGCAAATGCTTTAGATGAAAACAGCAACCCAATAGTAGATGAATCTGTTTTGAAAAATTTATTAAATGAATGTAAAAATATTAATGGAATTTGGCTTTATCAAGGTGACAATCCTAATTTAAGAGATTTTGGTTTTGCGCCTTATGATACTTTTAAACAAAGTGAGCTAGATGCTGGGCAAGATGCTGGAGATTTTGTAGAAGAGGGGTTAGCAAGAGTATTAGAACATACTGAAGGGTGTGCTGTTAGTCTCCAACAAATAGCATCTAGAAAAAATTATTCTATGGGAGTTGGTGTTGATAGATTTGATAGTGTTAAAGAACCAGTTCAAAGGGTTGCCTCTTTGTCTTCCGGCTGGGGTAATATGGATATCGATTGGTTGGCTGTTGGTGGCGACAACAGGGACATGTATGACGATGGTTATGCTTTTGGGGTATTGGAAAAAGACGCCGAAGGCGTTGCAAAAAATTTTTAATAAGATTTAATATGTTACTTCTAAAAAGATACTACATAGACAAAAGATTTAAAAATATCTCTTTTTTAATAGAACTATGGCACAAATAATAGAAGAATGCACACTGCCAGATGGAAGAAGAGTTTATCGAGCAGAAGCTCCGCTTGATGAACAATTAAAATTATTCAAGGAAAAAGGAATTAGATACCCTATTAGCATTAGAGATATGGCTTATGGAAGAAGTAATGGAAAGTTAATGAAAGGAACAAGAACATGCCACGCGCCTATTTATGCTCCAAACTCTGAAGTTGTTGTTGCAATGGTTTCTCCATTAGTGAAAAATCAAGAATTAGCTGAACAGGCAGTTCAAGCTCATAAAGAGAATAGATGGTTTGTTCGATCAGTAAAACTTTATGAAACATTCAGAGAACAAGCTGAAATAGACAAAGACAAATCTCCTGAAAAAAGAAGAGCAGTTATTCTTCCTTCAAGACAAACATTTTATTTAGGAGGAGATTCGTATGTATCAGAAACATTATTTCGAGATATGAGAGAAAGATATTTTAATGATTTTGCTAAGAGAGAAAAATTAAAGTTTTTCCTTATTCCTAAAGGAGATGTGGATTCTTTGCCTGAAGATAAATGCATATTAAACTATCTGTGGTTTGGTAGTGCTGACTATGACTCCGGCGTTGACGGCGACAGGGGCCTTAATTGCAGTAGTAGGGCTTTTGGGGTGTCTGAAAGTGCGCCGAAGGCGCACGCGCGAAAAAAATTACTACCAAGAGTAACCTCGCCATATTCTCCAAAACAATTAGCTGGCAGTTTAAAAATTGTTCAAGGAGTTAGATCTGGAAATTTACCTGCATTAAAACTTGAAAAAGTTGTAGAATTTCTTGCTGGATTAGAAAATAATAAAAGCTAGGTTTTGTATTTATCTTTGCCTCGATTAAAGAGGCCACATGCTATTTTGTTAGCATATTATATAGTTTTCAAGGCTGGAAAGCTTATGTAACTTAGTCAGATAGCAGAGGTTTAATTGACAAATTTGAAAGTAAAAATTTCCTCTGCAAACATATTTAAACTTATTTCAGGTTTTAATCTTGATTTAAGATGTTTAAAGTTTATACAATCGGAGGTTACAGTGAAGTTGGAAAAAATATGACTGCTATTGAATTAGGAGAGGATATTATCGTTTTTGACTGCGGGTTGTATATGCCTGCAGTTGTAGACTTGCAGGAAACAACAAAACAGCCGACAGCTCATTTGCTTAACAGTGTTGGAGCTTTTCCAGACGATTCTTTTCTTGAAAAAAACAAGCACAGGGTAAGAGCTTTTTTAATTTCGCACGCTCACCTTGACCATGTAGGTGCTGTTCAGTATATTGCAAAAAAATACCCTGAAGCAGAAATATTCGGGACACCATTTACAATCGAGGTTCTTAAAACACTTTTAGAAGATACAAAAACAACATTAAAAAATAAGATAACTGTGATTAATCAAGATGCATCTTGTTTTATAAAAGGAAGAAATAGAAAATATAGGGCAGAATTTATTTCAATGACTCACTCAACACTTCAGACTTCTATTGTGGCATTGCATACTGACAGCGGAATTATTGCCTATGCAGAAGATTTTAAATTAGATAACACTCCGATACTTGGAAACCCCCCAAATTACAAGCGTTTAAAAGAAATTGCAAAACAAGGAATTAAACTTTTGATAGTTGATTCATTATATTCTTCAGATGACTATAAAACTCCAAGTGAAAAAATTGCAAGAGCATTAGTAGAGGAAGTTTTGCTTACTGTAGATAATGAAAACCGCGGGATTTTTGTAACAACATTCTCCTCGCATATTGCAAGATTGAAAAGCATTGTTGAATTTTCTAGGAAACTAAACAGGAAAGTTATTTTTGTAGGAAGAAGCCTTTCAAAATATGTGAATGCTGCAAAAAAAATTAAAATGTGCCCTTTTGAAAAAGACATTGAGCTGGTAAGCTACACAAAACAAATTGAATCTGCTTTGAAAAAAGTTGAAAAAGACAGGGCAAAATATGTTGTTGTCTGCACAGGGCATCAAGGAGAGCCTGGAAGTGTGCTGGACAGAATAGCATCAGGTAAACTGCAATTTAATTTTAAAAAAGGAGACAGTGTAATATTCTCCTCAAAAGTGATACCAATTCCAATTAACATGTCTAATAGAGCAAATATGGAAAAAAAACTTAAGAAGTATGATGTAAGGATATTTGACCATGTCCATGTTTCAGGGCACGGAGGAAGAGAGGATATAAGAGATTTAATTAATCTGTTAAAGCCAAAATATATTATTCCTGCTCACGGAAGTCTTGACCAAATTTCACCAGCAATAGAACTTGCAAGGGAAATGGGCTATGAATTGAACAAGACAGCTTTCTTATGCCAGGATGGAAGCAAAGTTGTAATAAACTAAACTTTATGATTTTTGCATATTGCATAAAAAGACTTTTATATTGAAGTTTCTTGTATTGTTTATGAATAAAAAGAAGAGGAGAGCATTAATTTATTTAGTTTGTTCTGTAATTATTATTTTAACTTTGGCATATATGGTTCTTTCTGGAGGATTTCATAAAAAATCAGGTGTGCAGTTTAGTGAAGGGGATTTAATTACAATTGAAAATGAAAATATTTCACTGACTATTGATATGGATAAGATGGGGGCAATTGTAAGCATTAAAGATAAGGTTAGCAGAAGGGAATTTATTTCTTCAGGTTCAGATTCTTATCTTTACATGATAACTCAAAAAACTGCGATTACTGGAAAAGGGATATTCAAATTTATTTCAAGCCAAAATTCCTCTTGTTTTGATTATTATACTGAAGAGGACAGCAAAAAAATAACTTTAACAATAAATACCTGCCACCCAGATGAGGGGCTTGATGTTACTTCAATAATTTCTATCAATAAAAAAGACAGCAGTTTAAACTTTCATATTGAAGTTGCAAACTCTGGAGAACAAATAATTCAGTCAGTTGAATATCCGATTATTGATTTAACTCCAAAATTAGGTGATGATTCTTCAGACGATTATTTTATCTACCCTTATAAAGATGGAGCAATCATAAACGATATTTATAATCTTCCCAATAAAAAGTATGTCCAGTCCCACCCCGGACAGTTGTCAATGCAGTTTCTTGCATTTTATGATAAATCAAATCAGCCAGGACTATATATTCAGAGTGAAGATATCAATGGCAATTACAAGAGAGTCAGTTTTATGAGGGAGAATAAAGACAGCGAAGATTTTTTAAGAGTTTCATATAAAAATTTTATATCTGAAAATTATGGAAATGATTTCGCTTTGGATTATAATATTAAATTAAAAACCTTTTATGGAGACTGGTATGATGCTGCGGATATTTATAAAAAATGGGCATTAAAACAATGGTGGGCTGAAAAAACAATATGGGAAAGGGACGATATTCCTCAATGGTTATTCGACGCAACTATCGCCCATAATGGAAATCGCCCATTTGCAACAGAAAACTTTTTTGATATAAATAATGAAATTTTAAAAACATGGTATCTTGATGATTCAATTCCTTTTGATGTTGATTTTAAAGGGGCGTTATTTAGTGTTGGCGGGCTTTGGGGAAGGCCAAACACCTTATGGTCTGGAGGAAATTATTTTTATCCGTTTAAAGGGGATATACCTATTGAACCTGTTGAAGAAGACAAATTATATGCCCAAATTAATTTATTAAACAGCATAAATGTGCATACTTCTCTTTGGCTAAGTGCTACCAGATTTGATTTATGGGAAACTGAATCAGAGATAAATCCAGGAGGAGTATGTGATTGGGACACTTCAACTTTAGTATTTAATGATACAGAGGATTTTAATGCAATTAATGGAGATGATTATGTTATAATAAAAGAATCAGGGGAAAAAGATTTTAAACAAATTCCGTTTATGCTGGATAAATGCCGTAAAGGCGACTCTGCGATAATTGGTGTTGGCTCAAAAAAAGACAATTTAATTGATTTTATGCTTGATGACAACATTTTAAGAGGAATAAAAAGAGGAGCTTCGCTTATGTCTCTTGACCAGATTATAGGGGGGTGGATAGATGCAGATTTTAATGAAAAGTATATTAATAATCGGGGTGTAGGATATGGAATTTATATGCATAATAGATTTATTGAAATATTAGACGGACTAAACTCTGTGATAAATGATGAAGGAAAAAAAGGAGAATTTGGAATAGGTATGGAAGCCACCAACGAGTATTATATTCCTTATGTTCAGTCAGTTTTATTAAGGCCAGTAAGCACTCTTGGGGTAATTGGCAATTCTACTGGAATGACACTTTCAAAAATTCCTCTGTTCAGTTATATTTATAATGACAGATTTATTTCCTATGACAGCACTTTAGATAGTTATAATGTACAGTTTGATTCAATTACTCTTTATGATGCTTCTGTATGTGCTGTTAATGGGGGAATACCCTCTGTAAGAATAGCTGACAATGTTGATATGCAATATCCTGTTACAGAGAATGTCATATTTTTAAGAAAACTTATATCAAATATAGGAACAGAATACCGGGGTGCAGAGATCCTTAATCCCCCCGAAATCTATGGAATTCCCAGAGATATAGAAACAGTCTGGAAAAAATTTGGGGGAAATTATTTTTACAATCCAGTTGTTTTTAGAGTTCTGAAAAAACACGACAATACAATAAGTTACATATTCATAAATACAGATGACAGAACAGATTCACTAAGTTTGTCTTTTAATCTTGAAAATTATTATGCAGATTATAACCTTTTTGATGTTTACAAAAAAACATGCGGAAAAACAGACTGCCAGAAGGAGCAGATTATTGAAAACTCAACTATTGAAAACAAGAAGATAGAATTTGCAATGGAATTCAGTGATTTGGTTATTTTTGACATTATCCCAAAAGGGGTGGTTAACCCAAATTTTTCAAATTCAACAGGAAATAAAACTGCTAACCCCATTACTCATATAATAGATGGAGCTTCATCAAGAGTAGGAGCAATATGGGTTATGCTGATTATTTTAGTTTCTTTTATTGGAATTTGTGTTAGTATCGTATTAATCAGATACTTAAAAAATAAAAACATTTAAATCTGTAAGTTTCTATCAATATGTATGGTCAGGCATGACATTGTGTCAGCTTTAAAAAACTCTGTTGAAAGAGGCGAAGATTTGGAAAGAGCAAAGCAAGTTTTGATTAGTTCTGGGTATAGCGTGCGGGATGTTAATGAAGCAGCAAATTATTTGACAGGAGGATTAGCAGGGGAGATAAAAGTTCAGCAGAAGCAGGCTACTTATCAACAAATTATTCCGCAAAAAGCACCAAACTTTTCACCACCCAATATATACAAATCAGATTCAGAAACGCAAAATTATGAATCTTCTAGACAAGGTCAGCAAATTCCACAGTTAATATCCCAAAAGGCAGCCCCCCAACAACAAAAAATTCAAGCTCTTCCATTTGTAGAATCGCAGCATCTCCCAAGAATGCCCGAAGTTGAATATAAAGTTAAAAAAGATAATAAGAAGCTGTTTGTTATTGCACTCTTAATTATATTCCTTGTCTTACTTATAACTTCTCTTGTTCTCGTTATTCTCTTTAAAGAAGATGTAATTGCATTTATTCAAGGGTTATTGGGATAAAACAACAGGGCAACTATACTACCGCTCGCCACGCTCGCTTTACCTTAATGTATAAAAAATTCATTCTTCTGTATTTATTAATTTAACTGACTAAGATGCCGATAACAGATTTTCTTTATCCTAAAAAAATCCACACTATTTATGGCGCGGTTGCTTATGCGAGTCTTTTGGGAATCTAAAATCAAATGCTGAACAAATCACATATTTTAGTGTATCGTGACACATAGATTTTTGACCATTAACCCAATATTTAAAAAATCTCAAGTATATCAGAATATATGGAAATATATTCTCCTGCAGAAGATTCTTATTTGCTGGCAGAAGCGCTAAAAGAATTTTTAAAAAATAAAAAAAAAGCAGAAAAAAATAAAATAAAAATTTTGGATTTGGGAACAGGCTCAGGAATTCAATCAAAAAATTGTATAGAGAATGGAATAAAAAAAGAAAATATAACTGCAGCAGACATAAATAAAGAAGCTTTAGAAAATGCAAAGAAGTTAAAAATTAAAGTAATATATTCAAACTTATTCTCTAAAATAAAAGGCAAATTTGATTTAATTATTTTTAATCCTCCTTATCTGCCAGAAGACAAATATGACATCCAGCCAGATACAACTGGAGGAAAATATGGCAGTGAAATAATAAATGAGTTTCTAAAACAAGCAAGTTTTCATTTAACAAAATCAGGCAAAATCTTCCTTCTTACCTCTTCACTGACAAAAAGAATTAACTGGTTAAATTACAAAAAGAAAAAGGTTGCTGAAGAGAAATTATTCTTTGAAACCCTTTGGGTTTGGAAGTTGCATATCTAATAACCAAAACATTTATAAGCTATAGATAGTTATAGTAATCTATGGCGACAACAATACAAATTGACGAAAAAGTAAAGGACAAATTAGATAAATTAAAAGTTCACCATAGAGAGTCTTATAATGATTTAATAATAAGAATTTTAAGCTCTTGCTCTCCTCAGAATGTCAGTAAAGAAAGTTTAATAGAAACTGTTGAAATCTTATCTGATCCAGATACAATGAGAGAAATTGCCGAAGCTTTGGAAGAATATGAGCAAGGGAAAGGAGTAGAATTCTCTAAACTTAAAAAAGAATTAAATTTAAATGTATAAAATAATCTTAACAAAGAAATCAGAAAATTTTTTTAGGAAGTTGGAAAAGGTAGAGCAGGAAAGAGTAGCTAAGAAATTTAATGAATTAGAAAAAAATGCTGAACTAGGAAAACCACTTACAGCAAATCTTTCAGGGCTTTGGAGTTTAAGGTTTGGAGATTATAGGGCAATTTATGAAATTAAACAAACTGAATTAATTATTTTAGTTTTAAAGTTAGGACATCGAAAGAATGTCTATGGTTGATTTAAATCAGATTTAAATGCCCCCCACGATTACTTAACACCAAGAATCAAAGATTCTTGGATACCATCGAGAATTATTAATTCTTGAGGTCCTAAAGATTAACTTCCTGACGTTTTGCTCTTTAGAACTTGAATAGTTTTTCATAATCTTTGTGATTCATCCAATTAAGAATAACTGCTATAATTTGGACTTCTTCTGAAGGTGTTAAAACATACAACATTCTCCACCCGTCTGGAAGATTATAAATCCAAAGATTATTTAGTCCATATTTCTGAATTAATGATTTTGGAATAAGATTCTTCTTTACATTTCTACCTGAGAAAGCATCTTCTTGTAATGTGTTAATTGCTCTCACAAGCGACTTTCTAATGGGTCAGCTTCATTTAGTTCGTTGAATGATCTCTCTAAACTTTCATCAACAAATACAACTTTTTCAGGTTTCATAGTTTTATGGCTGGTCTATCCTTTATTTTTTTGAAAAATTCAGGACTCCAAATATAAACTACATAACCCTCTTTATCATACACTATTTTGTATACGCTTTCTAAATACTCCATTATGACTTGAAAAGTTTGCCACATTACTTTTTTTGGAAGATTTTTGAATAAATCTGTTTTTTTGTATTCCCCTGAATTTTCCTCAATAAATTTTTCTACCATTAAAACTGTTTGAAGTGTTGGACTTCTGGCTACATCATTTGTTTCAATATAACTTCTTTCTTTTTTTATTGTTTGAGATTCCATTTTAATGCCTTACTTTTGTTAATAATATCAATTGATATTACTATTTAAATGTTTTTATTGGCAATATGAACTATTATTTCTTGATTGAATGTCCTTATGAATAATAGTTCAACTCCCTTCCGGAGCACCGAACCATTTTACCAAAAAGTTATTCGGTTTATGTAAGAGATTTAATCCTAAGGTAACACGCCCCCACGAGTTCTGTGTAATACTTTTTATTACACGATTTATAACACTTTTTGATACAAGAAGTATGACAAAAGATATAGCAATATATGTTTGAGAATCTTAACTTAGTAATCTACCATCGATATCAAATTGATAAAATCTATCGGGAGTCATTGCAGGAGGTGTAAACCTAAGTAAATAATAAGCGTCTTTATGAAAAGCTGGTTCAGTTGATTCATCTCTTGGTCTAAAAGAGCCATCTGCATTTCTAATAGGATAAATTGTAAGATGTACTTTTGATTGTTTACCTACTTCGCCGATATTAACTCCAACTAATGAATTTGCTACTATAATATCTAGAGGAAGAGCATTATCCCCAAAACTATCTTTACCGCCAGATCTATGTACTAATACTTCTTCAGTTGGTTGTATTGAAATTTCTGTATTACCCATATTGAAGATATAATTAGTCCCTATTTAAATCTTTTGTTATATGTTATTTTGTAGTAGTTACAAAATAGTGATATTATTTTAACCTAAATTTAGGAAAATGCGGGGAGCGTTTAACCAATAAATTCTAAGAAAAATGCCCCAAAATTGTTAAAAAATAGTGAAATGGATTTCCGTCGACAAAGTGAAAATCAGATATCTCTAAGATATTTCTTTATAATTTCAGATTTTAGTTTGAATATCTTTATAATTATTTCCTTGCCTTGTTGATAGCCTATTTTAGTTCCATAATAATTTATACCATTTCGAATATATCTGAACCTATCAAAACTGATAAAATCGAAATCAGGAATTAAGGCTTTAAGTAATTCTCCTAAACAAATATGTGAGGTGACTTTATATTCCTTTAAGATGCACAGTGCTTCAAGGATTTCTCTTAAAGAATCATAAGCCATAGATACATACGCTGAAATATTTGTTTCATTTATTTGAGCATTATTTACACTATCTTCTTTTATTTTTGACATTTCTATTAAAGATCTAACCAATTCCTTATCAATTCTTGTCTTCTTAATGAAATTCTTTTTATAACAATCATCTAAGTCCATCTTAATTCTCCTTGGATAACTATCCCATTTAACACATTATTTATTAGATGTTCGTTTTTTAATTCGTTTATATTCTTAATAACAAATAACTGTAATCTTCTTTTAATGATCTTTTCATATTGCTCTTTATTAAGAAATTCTTTCGTTTTTTCTGATATAACTACAAGGTCAATATCACTATCTTTGGTATCTAATCCGAAAGAGGCAGAACCAAAGAGAATTATTGTCGGCTTTATATAAAACTTATTTAGTTCTTCTATTAATCCCGAGTCTTTAATTTTTCTTATATTATAATAAACTTTAAAGTCTTTATATTTCTCATCATCCAAATTTGATTTATAAATTATTAAATTTCTTTCTTTTTTCTCTTTGAGTAATTTTTCTTTTGCTAATTCTTTCAATTGAGAACTTGCTGTTGCAGGGGCTATCTTTAAGATTCTTGCAACTTCTCTTACATTAAACTCTTTGTTTGGATCTTCAAAAAAGATATTCATAATGTTTAATTCTTTGAACATATGTTTAATATAATAAACAAGTGTTTAAAAATCTTTCTATTACTTTTTACACCCAAAACTTAACCAAACTGACTTATGCCCGCCTACGATTACTTAATCCTCTCCCCTAACACCTCAACAATCTTTATAAAACACATCCCCCATTGCCAATTATGAAGTTTGCTCATATGGGCGACTGCCATCTAGGAGGATGGAGATATCCAGAACTGCAAGAGGTGAATATGCAGAGTTTTAGGAAAGCATTGGATATTTCTATAAAAGAAAAAGCAGAGATGATATTAATATCTGGAGATTTATTTGATTCAGCATACCCTCCGATAGAAGTTTTAAAACAGACTTTTGCAGAGTTCAAAAGATTAAAAGATTCAGGCATTCCATGTTTTTTAATTGCAGGAAGCCACGATTATTCATCAGCTGGAAAAACTTTTTTAGATGTTTTAGAACATGCAGGATTTTGCACTAATGTTTATCAGAGCGAAGAAACAGAAAACAAAATTATTCTTATTCCAACAATGCATAAAGGATATGCGCTCTACGGATATCCTGGAAAAAAGTCAGGTTTGGAAATTCAGGATATAAAAAAACTAAAACTTCAGGACGCTCCAGGTTTCTTTAAAATTTTCATGCTTCATACAGCAATAAAAGAAGCGATAGGAAATCTGCCAATAGAGTCGGTTTCAATATCAGAACTTCCTAAAGCAGATTACTATGCCGCATCTCACTTGCATGTAGATTTTTCAAAAGATAATTTTTACTATTCTGGCCCTGTTTTCCCAAATAATTTTGAGGAATTAGAAGAGCTTAATTACGGGCAGTTTTACCTTGTTGAAGCTAATGGATTTTTAAAATGCACAAAAGTCCCCATTAGAATTAAAGAAGTATTGTCTGTTGAATTAAATATAGACAACACTTATACTGCAGCTGAGAAGATAATTTCTGAATTAAATGGTTATAACTTAGAAGATAAAATAATTCTTATGAAATTAAAAGGAACTATAAAGCAGGGAAAAATTTCAGATATTAATTTTAATCAGGTTGAAGCATTTGTAAAGGAAAAAGGAGCCTATGTTTTTATAAGAAGTATATCAAAACTTAAAACAGGCGAAGATAAACTTGAACTTCCAGAGCAAATTAAAGATATGCATAGTGTAGAAGACGAAATAATAAAAACCTATTCTGCAGAATCTCCTAAAGATATTGAAGCTAAAATTCCCTCGCTGTTAAGAATACTTGCAATGGAAAAACAAGAAGATGAGAAAAATCAGATTTTCCAGGATAGACTGCTTGCAGAATTAAATAAGTTAGTTAATTTTTAAGATGGTTGGTGTCTTTTAAAATGTTTATAAATAAAGGAAGCTCCTAAAAGAAACCATGGGTGTCTTTTAAATGTTGTTCAAAAGAATAAAAGTAGAGAATATAAGAAGTTATGAAAGTGCAGAAATAGTTTTTCCTAAAGGTTCTGTTCTTTTATCTGGAGATATAGGTTCAGGAAAAACTTCAATACTTCTTGCATTAGAATTTGCATTATTTGGATTGCAGCCTGGAAAAAAAGGGGATTCAATTTTGAAAAACGGAAAATCAGAGGGCATGGTTGAATTAGAACTTGAAATAGAAGGTGAGCAAGTTATAATCTGCAGAACTTTGAAAAGAAAAAAATCTGTTTCACAGGAGTCTGCATTTATAACTATCGACGGTAAAAAACAAGAGCTTTCTGTAACCGAATTAAAAAATTTTATTCTCAGGCTTATAAATTATCCCCCAGAATTTGCAAAAAAAACAAATCTGCTGTACAGATTCACAGTTTATACTCCTCAGGAAGAAATGAAGCAGATTATTCTTGAAACTCCTGAAGTAAGATTAAATACATTAAGGCATGTTTTTGGGATTGACAAATATAAAAGGATTAAAGAAAACACAATGATATTAACTGCAAGGCTTAGAGAGCTTACAAGATTAAAGCAGGGGCAGATTTCAGATTTAGAGCTTCTTAAATCTTCTTTAGACAACAAGAAACAGCTTCTTTCAGAATTAAAAAAACAAATTCCGATTATTGAATCCCAGCTTTTAGATGCAGTTAAATCAAAGGAAAAAAAGCAGGAAGAACTTAACAGTATAAAAGAGAAAATTGATGAAAAAAGAAAATTAGAATCAGAAATAGAAAAATCCTCAATAATGTATTCTACAAAAAAAGAGCAGATTTTGAAAATAGACAAGGAAATTTCTGTAATAAATGAAAGATTTAAACAGGCAAAAGAGCAGTTTGATTTAGATAAATTTAATGCTATTCTAAAAGAGCTTGATGAAAAAAAGAAAATCCACGAGAATCTGAATAGGGAAATAATAGAATCTTCTGCAAAAATTTATAACTTTATCTCAAAAATTAACGAGTTGCAAAAATCCAAAGACAAGATTTTTAATTTAACCAAATGCCCTACATGTCTTCAGGAAGTTGGCACCAGCCATAAAAAAGCATTTTTAACCCAGACTGAAAATGAAATGTCAGAAATAAATAATCTTAAAATCAATTTAGACAATGAAAAACAGGAAAAAGAAATTAAGTTAAGAAGCATTTTGATAGAAATAAGAGAACTTGAAAAATCAAAATTAGATTTGGAAGCAATTAAAATAAAAATCCAGACAATTGAAGAAGATTATAGAAAATGCCCTCAGTTTGAAACACAAAAAAAATCTTTAGAATATGATGCAGGCATACTTAAAGATCAGGTTGAGAGGCTGAAAACTGCTGTAAGTGAATTAAAAAAATATGATAATCTTATGCTTGCGAAAGAAGCAGAATTAAACTTGTCTTCAGTTAATGAAAGGCAGATTGAAATTAAAAGAGCAGAGATAATTAAAGAAGCAGAGCTTCAGGAAAAAGATATTTTTATCAAAGAAAACCAGATAGCTGAAAAAGAAAAAATTAAAACAGAATTAATTTATGTTTCAGGTTTAGAAGAGTTTTTTTCAGGAAGATTTTTGGAAATGGTAAGTTCTATAGAAAAAAATGTAATGATAAAACTTAGAACAGAATTTTCAGGGCTTTTTAATGAATGGTTTTCAATACTTGTCCCAGATACATTCATTGTTTCGCTTAATGAGGAATTCACACCGATTATTGAACAGCAGGAATATGAAATTGACTACAGCTATTTGTCAGGGGGAGAAAGAACTGCAATTGCTCTTGCATACAGGCTGGCATTAAATCAGACAATTACTTCAATGCTTTCTGAAATAAAAACAAAAGGTTTGGTAATTCTTGATGAACCAACAGACGGATTTTCACAGCAGCAGTTGGACAAGATGAGAGATGTTTTAGAGCAATTAGACTATGAACAGCTTATACTTGTGAGCCACGACCAGAAAATAGAATCTTTTGTTGACAATGTTATTAGGCTGAATAAAGAGCATGGAATCAGTAAAGTGGGGTTTTAAAAAACTTACCGCAACATTTATAAATCTTGCATATATATTTAACTATATAGATTCTAAAAGAGCTTTGAAAATGGATAATGAAATTAAAGATTCAATGTTAAAAACAGGAACGAGCATAGTCGGAATTGTATGCAGTGACGGGGTTGTGCTGGCTGCTGACAGGCAGGTTAGTGCAGGAAATATTGTAGTAAGCAAAACATTTGATAAAATAATTCCTATTAATGACAGGTTATTGGCAGCAATTACCGGAGGAGTTTCAGATGCCCAAATTTTAATGAGAATCATTGCTGCAGAATTAAAATTAAAAGAATTAAAAGCAAGAAGAAAAGCAACTGTTAAAGAATCAGCAAATCTTTTAGGATTTTTGACATTTAGGAATATAAGGAATCCCTCAATGATTCCAGCTATTGTGGGCTCATTAGTTGCAGGCATAGATGACGATGGCACAGCAAAACTTTACAGTGTTGAACCTGCAGGAAGCATTTCTGAAATAAAAGATTATGATGCAAATTTTGGAAGCGGAATGCCTTATATTTTAGGAGTTTTGGAAAGAGCTATGTCCGGGGCATTTCAGTCAAAGATGGAGTAAAACTTGCAGTTGACTGCCTAAAAGCTTCTACTCAAAGAGATATGGGGAGTGGATATGGGATTGATGTTTATACCCTGACAAAAGATGGAGTAAAAAAAGTTGTAAGCCAGGAAATACAGTCAGTTTTTAAGTAAATTAAATAAAATCTAAAATAACGAATTGTTTTAACTAAAGTTTAACTAATTAAAATTTTAAAATGGATATACTAAAACAGATAACTGCAGAGCTTCCAAAAGCAATAAGCGACGAATGTTTTGAAGGGGCGAATATAGTCCTCTATACAGACAATGTTGAGTTTTTTAAAGAAGCAGAAAGCAAGATAAAAGAACTGGTTAATCAGTTTAAAAAAAGAATTGAATTAAGGGCAGATGAGAAAATTCTTGAAAGTGAGGAAAAAACAGAAGCAGTTATAAGAAGTATTATCCCAGTTGAAGCAGAAATAACAAATATTATTTTTGATAAGCACAGAAGCATTGTGATTATAGAGGCAAAAAAACCAGGATTAGTTATTGGAAAACAAGGAGGGTTATTGCAGGAAATAAAAGAAAAAACATTATGGATACCCCATGTTCAGAGAAGCTCTTCAATACCTAGCAAAATAACCGAGAATATTAGAAGTGTCTTGTACGATAATAATACATACAGAAGAAAATTTTTAAATAATATTGGAAAGAAAATCTACAAAGATTGGAGTGCAGATAAAAAAGAGGGTTGGATAAGGCTTTCATTTTTAGGAAGTGGACGACAGGTTGGAAGAAGTTGCATCCTTTTGCAAACTCCTATGTCAAATGTTTTATTAGATGTTGGAGTTGATGTTGCTTCTCAAGGGCAGGACAGATTCCCTTATTTTGACATTCCTGAATTTGACATTTCATCAATAGATGCGATTGTTCTTTCACATGCTCATCTTGACCACAGTGCACTTATACCTTATCTTTATAAAATGGGTTACGATGGCCCGGTGTATATGACTGCGCCTACAAGAGATATAGCTGCACTTCTTGCTTTGGATTTTGTTGATGTTGCTTATAAACAGGCAGCTACTCCAATTTATAGTTCAACTGATATAAAAGAAATGGTAAAGCATAGCATCTGTCTTAATTTTGGCGAAGTTACTGATATAACTCCAGATATAAGAATTACTTTATATAATTCAGGGCATGCTTTAGGAGCTTCAATGGTTCATATAAATATTGGCAATGGTTCCCATAATCTTCTTTATACAGGAGATTTAAAATATATGAGAACCAGGTTATTAGACCAGGCAACTGCAGTTTTCCCAAGGGTTGAAACAACAATAATTGAAGCTACTTACGGGGGCAAACAGGATATTTTGCCACCAAGAGTTGATTCTGAAAATCAGCTTTTAGGATATATTAAACAGACAATTGAACGCGGAGGAAAAGTTCTTATTCCAGAATTAGGGTTAGGGAGAGCGCAGGAAACAATGTTAATTATTGAAGATGCGATTAAATCAGGAAAACTTCAGAAGATTCCAGTGTATATTGATGGGATGATTTGGGATATTAATGCTATTCATACAGCTTATCCTGATTTTCTTTCACATGCTGTAAGGAATCAGATTTTCCAGGACCAAAATCCTTTTGTTTCAGATATATTCAAGAGGGTTGGTAGTGCTTTGGAAAGAAAAGAAGTTATTGAGGGAGGTCCATGTCTTGTTCTCGCAACTTCTGGTATGTTAGTTGGCGGAGCATCAGTCGAGTACTTTAAGCATTTTGCAGGAAATAAACGAAATTCAATAATTTTTGTTTGTTATCAGGGTGTTGGTTCCTTAGGGCGCCAGGTGCAGGAAGGGCTTACAGAATTTAAAACAGAAAAGGGGGAAATTGTTCCAATTGCAATAGAAGTTCATAAAATCGACGGGTTTAGTGCGCATGCAGGAAGGGCAGAGCTTTTGAACTTTATAAAAAACTCACATCCCAAGCCAAAAAGAGTAATAATAAACCACGGGGAAGTTTCTAAATGCCTGGATTTAGCAAGTTCTCTTTACAAAATAGAAAGAGTTGAAACAACAGTTCCAAGAAATCTAGAGACGATTAGGCTGAAGTAAAGTTAATGTGGGAAATTATGTTAATTATACCATACTCTTCCTAACTTGACGCTCTGATAACTGATGTTTTTGATTAATCAAGCGAGCACACCAATAACAGATTTTCTTCACATTAACCCAAAAAAGTTTTCTTCACATTAATTTATTAATAGACTATTTTAATACACTTACCGCAAACTATATAAATATGTCTTTACATGTCTTTACATGAGTGATAGGAAAAGAATGAAGAAACTTCGTGAAAAGCGGATAAAAACTATTGACAGGCAGATTTTGGCTCATGAGAGTAAAATCAAACACGAGCATCCGCCTAAAGATACAACTTTAGATTATTGGAAAAAAGAAATAGAAGAAAAATTTAAAAAAATGAAAAAAGAAGACGAGGAATATTTAAAAGACGAGGATTAAATGGAAATATTGAGAAAAACAATAAAATCTGGAAATGCTTCTGCAGTTGTTTTGCCTAAATCTTGGCTGGACAAAAATGTAAGAATCGAACTAATTGATAAAACTCCTGAAATGATGTTGCGCGAAGTTTTGGAAATTATCGCCAAGCATATGGATTTATCAGAAGTTATTGGGGTATATCTAACTGGGAGTTATGCAAGAGAAGATGATTCTGTAAATAGCGATATAGATATTTTAGTTATCACAGAGAAAACAAGCAGGGAAATTATTAAAAAAGAGAATTATGAAATATTAATTGTTTCTTTAGATTTATTAACCTATAAATTAAGAGAAAATTTATTTCCTGTGGGAGTCATGCTAAAAGAAGCAAAATCCCTATTAAATAAGAATTTTTTAGAAAGTGTAAGAATAACTGTGACTAAAAAGAATATTAAATGGTATTTAGATGCAACAAAAGAACGTTTAAAGTTAATTAAAAATTCAATAGATTTAATTGAGAAAAAAAAGCCTAATGGAAAGCTGAGTGATGCAATAGCTTATTCTTTAGTGTTAAGATTGAGAACACTTTATATTATTGACTGCCTGAATAAAAACAAACCATACAAAAAAATAGAATTTGTAAAGTTAATAAAAGAGGTTTCAGGTTCTTCAACTGCTTATGAAAGATATATTTATGCAAAATGCCATTCAGATAATAAAAGAGAGCTTTTATTAATAGAAGGAAAAAATCTTTACAATTACCTTAAAGATTATCTTCAAAAAATAATAGGTTCTGTGAATTAGCATAACTCTTTATTTTATCGTGCATAGTCTGCCTGAATTAATGCTGTAACAACTGATGTTTTTGATTAATCAAGCGAGCACACCAATAACAGATTTTCTTTACATTAAGATTATTAATAGGTTATTATAACTTATTTTTATAATTACTCAAAAAGATTACCTCTTTGAGCAACTCTTTCTGCAAGACGGATTTCTGTCATAGCCATCCAGCCTTCACAATACGCTTTAGCAAGCAACTCTATTATTCCATCAGTTAATTCCAAATCGCACGATTTAGTACAATCATATACCCTCCTAATGCTTTCATCAGTTAAGTTGCTCGGAAATAATTCGGCACTACTTACAAACTTAATGCGAAATTCATTATAGGTTATCATATTATTTATTGTAAGTTAGGATTATTAAATGTTTATCTATAAGGCAAAGAGCAAAATAAAAACTATCTTAATGCCTCAATTTTTCTTTAATGTAAAGAATACTTTTCTACGATAATTTGCTCTTTTGTTTTATGAATAAAGCATCAGTAGAACCAGCGCTAAATAAGGGGAAGATATAGATTATTAACTCCCTATACAAAATAAAATTATTTTTGTTAACTAATAAGACAGCTAGGCTACAATTGCTAAGCTTATCATCACTTAAATAATCAACTACGATATCAGTAAACAATTGTCTCTTACATTAACCCAAATTTTTAAATGCAACATTTAAAAACTAAATTATCTTTAATCAATTGAGGTGTATATAACCAAGTGAACTTAGGCATTAACAAGAGATGTTGTAAGAAGAAACTTGATTCTTTTTACAGATGAAGCATAATTTAAAAATAACATTTGTTCTGCTTGCGATGTTTTTAATAACCCAGTTAATTGGGCTGGCAGTTATTAAATTATATGAGCCAATTGTTGAGCAGGTGGAAGTTAATGGGACTTTAATTAATGTAACTACAAATCCTATTCCTTATGGGATGCAACCGACTGTTGCCCCTGAACCAATTGAATTAACAATTACTTTAACTCTCGCATTTATCATTGCGATTCTTATAGTTTTTTTCCTGACTAAAATGAATATGAAACTGATTATGAGGCTGTGGTTTTTCATAGTTGTAGTTATTGTTATGGGGATAACTTTTAATGCTTTGCTTTCAAGAATAATTAATCATTCTATTATTTTTGATTATGGCTCTCAAATTGCAGTTCCAATTGCCCCGTTGGTTTCTATTATTCTAGCGCTTCCACTTGCAGTATATAAGATTTATAAAAGAAATATTGTCATACATAACCTTACAGAGCTTTTAATTTATCCTGGGATTGCCGTTGTTTTTGTAGCTTTGCTTGCAGGGCTTGGAAGCCCTTATAATATAGGAATTACTATTCTTATCCTTCTTGCAATTTCAGTTTATGATATGTGGGCTGTCTGGCATTCAGGATTTATGCAAAAACTTGCCAAATTCCAGATGAATGAGCTTAAAGTATTCGGAGGATTTTTTGTTCCTTACTTAACTAAAAAGCAGAAAGCAACATTAAAAGAATTAAAAACTACTAAAAAAATTTCCAAAAATACAAAGGCGATGAAAGTAAGTCTTGCAATACTTGGAGGAGGAGATGTTGTTTTTCCAATAATAACTGCAGGAGTTATTTATAGGATGCTTGGATTGTTTCCTGCACTGATTGTTGTGCTATGTGCAACTTTGTCTCTTTTAGGATTATTTATACTTGCAAAAAAAGGAAAATTTTATCCAGCAATGCCTTTTTTAACAACAGGGCTTTTAGTCGGAATTGGGTTAAGCTTCCTTTATATTCTCGTTTAATCTTCCTTCTAAATCCTGAATTAAGTCCGTACACTCTGTGTTTAAATATATTAGCCGGCTGTACATTTTGTGTATGAAGTTATCATTGCCCTCATTTCTTTTGTTTTTTGGAGTGTAATAATATCTTTTTACCTGGCCCAGAATTAAGCTAACTTCTTTTCTTAAACATTTCAAATGTCTTAGTTTAAGCGAGTTGTCAGGTTCGCTTAAATATGCATATCCATATATCGTGCAATTTAATGCATTTTGTTTACATCTAAGAATTCCTGCTCCAAAGTCCAAATAGCTTTTCAACCCATCAATCATCTCTGGTTCTAATATTCTTTCCATTTTATTATTTTATTAGGACAAATTAGGCACTTTTTAAACTTTGTTCTTACTTAATAAAAGTAACAAAATAGAAAGGTTTATAAATAGGTTTTGTTACCATTCAAAGTAACAAATAGGTCATATTAAAATGAAAACAAGATACTTTAATTTAAGTGGAAGGACAAACTTAGAAAGGTTAGAGAATTACAAAGCAAGAAAACATAGATGGTACTTAAATAGAATCAAGGAAGCTATCGATGGGCATGATAATGAAAATATCGCAAATGCTTATAAAGAACATGCTTTATGGTTAGTACAATTTGGTAAATATATAATGGCAAGATGTTATGAAGAGTAAACTAGAAATTGGAGACAAAATGAAAACAACAAGAAGAGCATTTTTAAGAACAGCACTAACTGCAGTAGGAACTTTAGCTGGCGTTGGTGGTTTGTCTTCATGTGAACCGGTTTTATATGGCGAGATTGAACCCGGGATTTATGTAAGAAAATACCCATCAAGTTGTGTTAGGGATAAAATAATACGGCTAAGTGACGACTTAGACTTTTCTTCAGGTTATATCGAAGCTTCTGATACAGATGGAGACGAAAGGTTTGATACATTAAAGTTTTATAAAAAAGACGAAAGCCACCCCAAACTAAAAAAGTATGCTGAGTTTGACAGGCTAGAAGAAATTTATACAAATCCTCTTAATAATCAAAACCCAGAAGTAACTTCAAATAGTCAAAACCCAGAAGTAACTTCAAAAGAGGAGATTGATTATTAAAATGACAGCACTTAGAGCAGAACTTGTGAATAAAGTAAAGAATTATTTTGGTTTAAATATTTATGAAACTAAGGTATGGTTAGCTCTTCTTCAGAAAGGGGTGGCTTCAGCAGGGGAAATTGCTGATATTTCCGGAGTTCCAAGAAGCAGGACATATGATGTTCTTGAAGGTTTGGAAAAACAAGGGTTTGCAGTTCAGAAAATAGGCAAGCCTGTTAAATATCTCGCAGTCCGTCCTACAGCAGTGATTGAAAAACTTAAGAAAAAAACAACAGAAACTATGAATGAAAAAATTGATTTATTGTCAAATATCAAATCTACTAAGGAGTATGAGGAACTGGAGCTTTTGCACAGCTCTAAAACAGAAATGATAAAAAAACAGGATATTTCTGCTACATTAAGAGGAAGAACAAATATACACGGACAGATAGCTGACTTGATTAACTTGGCTAAAAAGGAAGTTTTAATTTGCTCTCCTACAAAAGATATTAGAAAGAAACTGAGGTTTTTAGAGCCAATTGTAAAAGAAGTTGGAAAGCAGGGAGTTAAATTTACAATTGCATTAAGCGGAGACGATGCTGAAATAAAACAGATAAGCGAGAAATTGAAAACAGATATTAAAAAAGTAAATTTAAACGCCTCTTTTTTTATAGCAGACAGAGCAGAGATATTATTTATGTTAAATGATTCAGAGCTTTCTGAAGGAAAAGTAGAGGATATTGCAGTGTGGTTTTCATCACCATTCTTTGTCCAGTCTTTTGCTTCTCTTTTTGATATTGCTTTGAAAAAAGGGAAATAAAATGGCAAGAAAGGCAAGGATAAGAACAATTACCTGCGCAATTCCTGGAAATAGTATGGAGAATTTTGAACATGAATCTTATATAAAAGGGGGATTTTTTTATAAATATGTAGACCTAGACAGATTGAGGGGAGATTTAATGTCTCTTAGGTGTGCAGTTTTAAATTGTAGAAGAGATAATGAAGCTCTTATTAGGCATGCTTCACTTTTAGACCATCAAAGAACCAGCAACAATAGTAAGGCATTTACTTATGCTATCGGCAGATTAATAACAGATAGAGTTGTAGAGTATTAAATGAAACACAGGCATTTGAAAGTAATTTCAGAAAGAAGCGATAATTATGGAGCGCAGACAATCCATAGATATATGCAAAAAACAGGACTGAAATATTATCCTGTATTAAAGACTGAGGTTATTGAATTAATAGGTGAAGAAAGATTAGATGACATAGAAAATTTGCATATTGAACATCTTAGAGGACAATTTCTGCACAGAATTTCTAGAAAACATAAGAGTATTATGTGCCAATTGCCAGAAACACTCAGGCGCTCGACTAAGATTACTTCCTAAGCGAGTTTAATTTTATTTATTGACATCTGCTTAATGGTTTTTTTATTGATTTTCTTGAATTCTTTTAAGAACTCGCTAATTGAGATGTCTGTCGGAAGTGCTGAATATATTCTGCTGTTTTCCACATACCATATTGGGTGTGCTTTTTTAAATTCATTAACAGCATATTCAAGGGAAGTTGACGGCCCCTCAATAATAATCTCATTTTTCCTTGACAGAACAAAATACACTTTAGCGTCTTTTCCGTCAGAATAGTCAAATTCTTTTCTTGTAATGTTGAAATATTTTGAAATCTGGTTTTCAAGGAATTTTGAGAATTTCAGAAGTTTTGTTCCTGCAATATCTCCTGCCTGTTTTTTTGTTTTAATGCTGAATACTGCAAGAACCCCATGTACATTCTGTGCATCTTTTCTTAAATCTGCAATGTTTATTTTTTCATGTTTAAAAAAATCACTGCTGGGATTTTCAAGGAATTTTTTTGCAGATAATTTAAATCTTGAAAAAGTTTCTTTTGAAAGGGCACTTGCAGCATTTCTATCTTTAAATGTCGGGTCTATAATTATTATTGGAGATTTTGTTTTTGCAGGGTTTAATTTTTCAAGAATTTCATCCTTGTTTTTATAATATTTCGCAGGGTCGATAATTATTTTTTCATTGCCTTTTGACACTTCTCTTAATAATTTTCCAAAACTTCTGTAATAGGTTATAAGCAGTTCAAGAGCATATCCTGAAAATCCATTTATATAAGATTCTGCTCCGTAGCATTTTTGCCCGTGGCAGAAGGATTTTGCAAGCAATATTTCATCTCCAAGCCCTTTTTTATTTTTAATTTCATCCTTTATGTATTTTATATGGAAAAAGGATAAGTCAGTTACATTTCTTGCTTGTTCAGGATGAATAACTTTTACATTTGGGATTATTTCAAAAACCAAATCTTTGTTTTTTCCAAGGAGGATTTTGTAATAATCCCTTGAGCCGTGAACTCGTTTGATTTTAGTTTTTATTCCAGGTAGTTTAAACCAGAAGAATATTTTCCTAAGAAGATTTTTTATTTCTTTTTCAGTGTATTTCTTGTCAAATCTTATGAATAAATCCACATCCTGCTTTGTTTTTTTTATTAGAGTGCCTTTTGCAAGGCTACCACCAATGAACACATCAGCATCAATTCTTTTAGTTTTTATTTTATGCTCAATCGCACTTATAACTAATTTAGAAAGAATCTCAAGATTTTTTAACTCTTCTTCAGAGAGTTTTATTTTTTTCACCTCTTCTTCAAGCACCTTGTTTATATTCATCCTCCAATGAGGTTACCATCATTTAAAACCTTTGCTCTCAAAATCGCTGTTCTTATCTTTTAAATCTCTGAAACTTGAAGCAAGGTCTATAATATACTTTCCTTCTTCTAATTTGTAAATTAGCGGCATTTTTTTATTGAACAAATTAACTAAATCAATCTCAAATATGCCTGGGCTTACAACTCTTACAGATTCTAAATCGAGGACAACAGGGGTATTCTCGTCTTCAATGCCAATTATCTCCCTTATGTCCTGCTCTATTTGTTCCTTATCTCCCTGGGCAAATTCAATTCCCGGGGTTTCTTCTGCTTTCTTAACCTGATCATCTCTAAGATAAAAGAAAAAATGACTCCCGCAACTGCATCCTTTTAATAATTCTTCAGACGCATCTGGGTATATTGTTCCGCAATGAACACAGCGATGTGGCATGAATAGAGGATATAATCAAACTATAAAAACTTTTAGCTGTTAAAAGATAATGGTGGATATTATTGTCAAGTTATGGCAGTTATATTTTAATATGAAAAAAACTTTTATACTATGTTATATTTTCCATTTATTAATCAGGAACGAGGAGAACCTGCGATAAACAATAGAAAGTTATTGGCTATTAACCAAAATACTATCATAAACCTTTTATCTTTTAAGCATTAACTCTATTTTTTTTGGGTTTCTTTTTATTTCTTTAACAATGCTTGCAGGCCCTATTATTGTTATTGATGCAGTGTCTCCAACAAGCATCTTTGCAACACCCTGCCCTAATTTCCTGAAAACAGGAGTGCTTCCATTATTTGCCCCAATAACTGCAAGCTCAATTCCCTTGAAATTTTTTACATGCCCAATCATAGCCATTGTGTCCTCAATTAATCTTGCTTCCTCTTCTGACTTTAATTTTCCTTGAAGAACAATAATTTTATTTTTAAGAACAATGTCTAAGATTTTTTTAATTCTCTCTCCGCTGTTGAGATTTCTTATTTCACTATACGTTATAAATTCAAGTGTCAGTCCGCTTATTTTATTTGTCATTTTTGCCTCATTTTACCAAATGGAATAAAGCTTCATAAAACTTTTCCATATTTTCTCCAGTTTTAGCACTTATTCCAACAACAGTATATTCAGGAAAGGCAGATTCAACTTTTTTTATGTCTGCTTTTCTTAAATCAACTTTATTTGCAACAATTAAAACAGGAATTTTTCGTGCAGCTAAATTTCCAATTATTGTGATATTCACCTGAGAATAAGGATTTTTTGTTGCATCCAGAACAACAACAACTGCTTCCATATCTTCAATCCATTTTATAGCATCAATAACCCCTTGAGTTGCTTCTTTTGCCCTTTTTTGCGCTTCTTTTTTCTTTACCCCAAATTTTATAAATTCTTCATAATCAATTTTTGTTGCAATTCCAGGAGTATCAACAAGTTTAAATGTTAGGTGTTTGCCTCTGTACCCGATTTCTACTTTTTCTCTGAACTCTACATGCCTTGTTTCATGGGGGATATTACTTACACTTCCAAGCTCTTCTCCAGTCCAGTCTTTGCAGATAATATTCGCCAAACTGGTTTTTCCTGCATTTGGAGGGCCGTAAAATCCGAGGCTTACCTGCTTTTTTTTACCAAATAATTTTGAAAAAATCCCGCTAAATTTTTTTAAAATACCCATTTCACTAATTTCAATCAGGGAATGTATTTAAATGTTTTTGTCATGAATTATTGTTTAATAAACAATTCTTTTTCTTTTTTCAAGCTCTTCCTTAATTTTTTTATTTTGATACCTGGAAAAAATAGGAATTTCCCACATGCCGACTCTTTTGCCATCTATTTTTCTTATTGCATATTCTGTTTGCTCCGCCTTCCAGCCGGATTTTTTTAACGCCTCTTTTATTTTACTATTCAGCATCCCTCTTTTTTTTGCATTTGAAATAAAAGACATCAGATTAAATAATTCATTTCTGTCTTTGAATAAATGAGACTCATAATTTTTCTTGTACCATTCTTGCAGGAGGATATAGATTGCAAGCACAATAAAAATTAAGATTATCATGCTGACTGAAAACAGCTTCCAGTTAAATCCGCCCTTTCTGGGGTTATTTTCATAAGGAAGGCTCAGTTCATCAAATCTTGGGGAAATATACATCGGGATTGAAAAAACATCTATGCCTTCGCCTTTAATTGTAAACTGGATAATCCTTTCTTTTGTTAATTCAAGTCTGAAGCCAGTCAAGTCCTCTTCATTTTGCTCTCTATAACTTTCAGGCATAATCATATTGTCTGCCCCGTATTCTACAATTAGATAGCTGTCATAGTTTATTTCTTCTTTTGGGGTTATCTTAATTATAAACTCGCTTAATGCATCATCTCTTCTGCTTGGATAATAAACTGAGATAATCTGGTGGGCAATAGATGCTTTAATATTTTCCAAACTCCAGCTTAAAATTGCGTTTTTATACTCCTCTGCATCATCTTCATCATACCTTTGCCCAAAAAGAATGTTAATTTTATCCAAGTCAATTATTTCAATATTATTAATTAAAGGAATATCGCTTTTAGTGCTTGCTTCTGCAGAATATGGAATTTCCATTTCATTAATCAAATTTGACATTAAACGGATATATTCCTGGTCCGGGGTTGTTTCATCCATATTTTTATATTCGTTAATTGCTTCTGTTAATCTGCTTTCCAGATTTCTTATACCAATTAAATTATTCAGTATATCCTGATAATCTGATGGAAATGCCTCAATTTGCGATTTAACATTAACCAGCCTTTCTTTATACTCTTTTAATGTGCTGTTAATTGCTTCGTTTGGCAGAGTTACATTAATATAAAACTCATTTATAGATTCTTTTCCATCTTTTCTGACTGTTAGTTTTAATGTATAATTTCCCACTGAAGAATATGAATGTATCAGCTTATTCTTAGATGATGTTTCTGTAAGAGAACCATCGCCAAAATCCCATGTAAATTGTATCCCTGATTTGTTTAAGTCTATTCCAACATATGCGGAAAATAATGTTGGGAATGCAACTGCAGTTGCCCTTGGATATATTATGGCTTTAATTTTCGAGTTTTCTGCTTCAATTACAGAAATATTTTCTTTTGCAAGTTCAGAGTTATTAAAATTTAAGATATAGGTATAGTTTCCTTTTTGATAAGGAGTTTTAAAACCAAGCGAGTCTAAATTTATCTTTTGATACCCTAAAGAAATCTTCGCAGGAGTTTTTTTCAATTCATATGCTTTATCTGATGAAGTTCCGCCACTTCCAAGAAAAGCATATTCTATATCAATGTTGCTGGCTGAAATATCCTGAGCTTCCCCTGCGAATGCGATTGGGATTATGCATGAATTTTCGCAATTGCTGTTATAAACTTCAGAAAGATAATCATTAATGTAACTGGTTAAAGAATCCCCGTTATATTCTTCAAATTTTTTATTGTTAAAAGAAAAACTTGCAATTTGTGCATATTTTTTTGCCTGTGCAGTTATTTCATAATCTTGTGAGAGAGGATTATTAATTATTGGTGTTCCTTCAAAATATAACCCGCAATGTTCTCCTGTTGAACCTCCGCTTAGATAATATCCATCTGGATTTGTTCCTTCTTCAGCAACTATGCAGATATACTGCTCTCCTGCTTTTTTAGGAAGGTATTCTATAATGCAGGATAAATACTCCCCGCTTGTTGAAGTTGGTTCATCAATTTCGCATTCTCCCCCAAGAATTCCAGAAGAATCATAAATCCTTGCAAGAATATTTCCGGTTGCTGTGCCTGATTTTTTTAATTTTGCTTTTACTTCAAATGCCGGAGATTTTGAAATATTTATTTTTTCACAATATTCACTTTCACTTATCTCATGCCATTTGTCAAATGTTTCTGATGAATGGCATTTTGATTTTAATTCTGAACCACAATTTTCATTTGTATAATTTTGGTTTTCCCAGTTTATCCTGCTGTTATCTAACAAATCTATAGAAAGCTGATTTTTGCACGATGCAGGGGCATTTGTCGATATAAAAAAAGAAAAATTAGTTGCTTCTGCTTCTTTTCCTGTTAACTTCATCCCAATTATTTTGCTGTCAAGCCCTTGCGACAAACTTGCTAATGTTATTGTTTTTGACGAAAATCCCTCGCCAGATGTAGCATAGTCTTCATTGCATGTCAGCGGGATACAGCTGTATATGTATGAACTATTCTTTAAGGCATTAATTAAAAGTTTTTCATTGTTGAAACTGTCTGTTAATTTATTTGTTGAAACCTCATTTACCAAACTTATATTTATCCATCCAGATATCTGCTCCCCGGCAGAATATTCTTTGTCTATTTGGAAATTTCCAAGTTTAATTTCTGCAGAAGCAAGAAAGCAAGAAATGGCAAATATTAAAATTACAACAATAAAACTGCAAATTCTAAAAAATGTTTTAATTTCCATCCTCTTTTTACTGCAATATATGAAAAATAGGATTAATAAAGATTTCTCAATACCATATAATAACTCTAGGGTATTAATTCTTGCTATCTGAAACTTTTTCTGAAAATAAAATAAACAAGACAGACAGCTAAACAAGAAACAATTAAATTTGCCAGTGTGAAAAAAGGTATTGCTGACTTTGAAGGGCATGAATACTCAAGGGTTTTATCAGGGCATCTTCCTGCTGTATCTGTGGCAGGATATTCTGTGCCATCATCTTTTATTTCATAATATTTTCCAATTAATTCTATAACTATAACTCCCCTTTCAGAACATTCATTAATCTCGCTTTTTCTTTCAACAATGCATTTCCACGCTTCTTCATTTACTGGTTCAGGATCTCCTTCTCCGCATTCAACCCCATAATATCTGTTTTTGCACACATTGCTGCCAGTTTCATTTTCAACCCACTCACATCCACAAGCTCCAAGTATATAGCAAATTTTTTCTCCATTTTCAGTCAAATTTATTTCATAACCCCCTGTTGAACCGCTGCAAAATCTTTCATTAATATCCAGATTATAAGTAGCTTCAAGATATTCATATATAGAATCCTCAATTTGTTTATACCCGTCTTTGTTAGTGTTTATTGCAAGGCATGACGCTTCTGTTTTAAAATCAGCACATGAGCTGGGAATTCTGCCATATTCGCATTTTAATGTATTGTGGCTGCACACATATCCTGACGGACAGCATCCATTTTGGGAAGTTTCACTTAATTGAGTTCCATCACTCATTATCCCTCCATCTCTATAGCAATTTTCAATTGCACTGGTTCCATCGCTCCAACTTACACCTGTATCAGCTATTACACATATTAATGAATCTCCACTAACATCAAATGTAGTTTTTTCTTCATCACTCCAGCTAGTGCCGGCAATTGCAAAATTCACAGTTAACACTAATATGAATATTCCAAGCATTATTTTTTCCATTTCCCCTCTTTTTATTTTATTATATTTCTTCATATCCTATCCTTAATGATGCATAGTATCTTCCTTCTTCATCAAAAAATTTGTGGAATTTAACAACATCATTATAATCTTCACTCCATGTTCCAATTCTTTCTTCAACTAATTTATTTTCTTCATCTTTAATTGTCCAGTTAAGCCAGAGTTCATAATCCTCTCCAATACCTTCTTTTGGAAATATGTAGCATTTATATTCTCCGCAGTTTACACATTGCTTTCCTGCAGGAGCATTGCATGTACTGTTGCATTCTGCAATATGGCTTTCACTCGCATCAAATTTAACATTTTTATCAAGTTTTGAACCTGGTTCTGGTTCAGTTATGTAAGGGAATAAGTTAAGCCCTTCTTTGCACACAAATATTGTTGCAAAATCATTGGCTACCCCTCTTCCTCCAATTTCTTTTGCACTTGCTTTTATAATCATTGTCCCTGATTTTGGATAATATTTATGGGTTGTATTGCAGTTAGAGTTTGGGTTTAGGCAGGATGATTTTTCTTCACTAAGCCCATCGCCAAAATACCAGCTTATATTAGCATTTTTCTTTAATTTATCTGCATTTGGTATTTTTTGCTCAAATGAAATAACTTCGTTTAATGAAAATCTTTGTTTATTTTCCGGTTTTATTATCTGTATTTCCAAATTTTCCCAGTTTAAAGGAGGATTCTGGCATGTATTTGTTTTATAGTCGCATATTAATCCCTGCTTGCATCTGTCTGTTTCTCCATGACAGTCAGCGCACATGCAACTTTCTGTTCTTTCACAGACATAATTATTATTGCATTGCAGTTCTGTTGTACATGTAATGTTGCATATCCCATCAGCACAGAGTCTTTCTCCAATTTCACAGCTTCCAGATTCGCAATCATCATCTGTGCTATCTATTTTTCCATCACAGTCATCATCTACGGAATTAGTGCATATTTCTGTTCTTGGATGGCAGATAACATCTGAACATGAAGCATTGCAGGGATGTGCACATATTGGATTTGCTACGCAGTCGCTGTCTTTACAATCTATTAAATTATCTCCATCATTATCAACACCATCAGTGCAGATTTCTATTCCTGATTTTTTACAGCAAATTTTTACAGGGTAATCGTTTCCAGATGAGATATGGGCATTTGTTTCTCCTGAAAGAGATAGAACAAGTTTTTCTCCATTTGTACTATTGCAACTCTCTCTTGTATTTCTGCACATAAGATCTCCGTAACAAACTCTCCCCGATGCAGGATAAAATTCTCCTTTTACTGCTGTATGGGCATTTGTTTCTCCTGAAAGTCTTATAACTGCATTATTCCCGCTGTTTAATTGTATGCATTCATGCGGGTTTGTTCCTGCAAAAACAGAGCTGAAAATTTGATTATAGCATATTTTTTTGCTGTAATTTGCATTATTATAAAATTCTCCATGTGCATTTGTATCTGAAGAAATTTTAAGAATAACCTGGCTATCTAGACAGCCAGTATCTTCACTTAACTGCACCTGCCCCCAATCAGAGGGGTTCCACCAAATAGCAGAAACAGAAATATTTAAAAGAATTAATGCAACTCCTAAAACCAAACCCCTTTTCAACATCATTTTATATACAAGTTTAAGCAATACACTTTATAAATTTATCCTTAATAAAATCTTTTACTATCTAACTTTTTTCCTATGATAAGCAAAATAAACAATACAGACAGCTAAGCAAGAAACAATTAAATTTGCCAGTGTGAAAAAAGGTATTGCTGACTTTGAAGAGCATGGAAAATTCTTTTTACCAGACTTGCACCAGTTTTGCCCTACTGCAGTTCCAGAAACTGTCCATTCAATATACTGTTTTTCATCTGTTTCGCAGTTTCCTGTTATCTCTGTTAATTGTGTTTCACACACTAAACTTTCTGCACTGCATTTATCTTCAACAAATTCTACACATATAGTTGCTGCCCACTTGCACCCAATTAAAAATTGTTTTTTTGGAGAGCATCCTGCCTCATTTAATAATTTTGCTGCAGAATCTTCGTCTAAACTATGGTGTTCAAGTATGTTTTCAATTACATTTTCATCCCAGTTGTCAGTATTGGCACAGTCTATTTCATTAAACTTATTGCATCCTTCTAAGGATTCTGCTTTAATAACTGAACTAAGGAGAATAACAAAAGTCAAACTGATAAAACCTGCTAAGACTAAATCCCTCTTTTCCATTAAACAAGCAAACTAAACTAATTTATAAAGATTTCTTATCAATTTTATATTCTTAAACATCCAGAACAACTTGGCATACCCATTTATTATTTATTTTTTTAACAAACATATGGTTATAAGTTACTGCTTTTACACTCGCAGAGAAATTGTAATTCTCTGCATCGTCACCAGAAACTTCTGCTTTTAGCCTTAAATTTTTTCTGTCTATTTTAACTTTGATTTTTGATGCAAGGAACCCTTCAGAATCTGCCAGTATTAAAAATTCTTCAAGAAAATTATAAAGAAGAGATTCAAAATCTTTTCCACTTACATTAAATGTTTTTTTTGTTTTTTCTTTTACTTTTCCTGCATAAATCAGGTTTAGCATTGCCAGAGCAGAATTTTCAAATGATTTTTCCAGTGTTGAACCATATGCATTGAATTTTGCATCTGCTGTGTGCTGTAAAAATTTATATCTCATTTTAATCTGGTTCCCATAAGAAAATTGCAAGTTCTTTTGGGCTTAATTCTTCCAATGTAGAACTTATTGAAATAGATTCTGAATAAACTTCGCTTTCTCCTGAAGGTATTTCGTCTGCAGAGCATATTTCTGTAAGGTCGCATATTGCAATATCAATTGAATATTCTTGAGGTATTAAACTGCTGTATCTTCCCAATATTAATTCTTTGACTTTTGTTTTTTCTTCATTTAAAATAAGGGTTCTAATTTCCAGATCTTTTGCAGTTTCTTCTAGGATTACCCTTAATCTTTTATGCACTTCTTCATCCTTATTCGGCTCATAAACTTGCTTTACATATGCATAAGTTAAAATGCCTGCAACAATCATCACTGCTATAACCGCTTCCAATATTCTTAAAACCGCCTTTTTATTTTTCATTTTACCAAACCTGTATGATGAGCATATTTTTTGAAATAGTGCTGTTATTTTCTAAAACATCGATAGGGTATGATTTCGCATAAATTTCTGCACCCTTTGGAGCATCTGAACTCGCACTAATATTTTTCCAAATATCTCCAAGTATGTATTTAAATGTTGTTTTAAATTCTTTATTAGCGCCAAGAATTTTAGCCTTGATTTCATTATAGCTTCCGGAATTAATTTTTGTTTTTGACCATGCATCAATGCTTGTTATTATTCCCGAATCATATCCTGTAGCATCAAGAGTTTTGTATGTTTTGCATGAGACAGGATTTTCATTTAATTCCTCACTGCAGTAAATTGTAATAAAATTATCTGCCCCGATGTTTTTTACAAAGTTAAACCCCCCTTCAGATTTTTCAGCTGCTACAATTTCTTCATCTTTATTTTTTATTATTATTTTTTCATTAGAACCGCCACAAAATCCACTTATCGATGCTATTCTGAAACATTCTTCAGTCGGAGTTTCTGACAAAATTTTTATAGGTACTGCAGTTATTGTTGTTTTAAATTCGTCTTCCAGCCCGTAATAAACATTGTCAACTATGCCCGGATTTTCAGGCCTTTGGAAAGGATTTAGTATTGAAAATAAAAAAATAACAAACCCGGTAAATATTGCAAAAGATATAACCATCTCAACATGCCCCATTCCTTTTTTTGAAATCATTAAGCCCATTTATAAAAACAACCTCGCTCCTGTCGATATTAAAACAGCCATAGCCATAAGTATAAATGAATGTTTTATCCCTGATTTCAAACTTCCTTCAGCCAGTTGCCCGATTATTAGCCCTGCAAAAAACCCCTGAGTTAAAATTAAAACAAGAAAAGGCAATGTGAATGAAGAAGTGTCTATTTTGTTGCTGCTGTTTCCTGTTAAGCTTGTCTGGGTAAAATCATTTTGCGAAATATCTGTAATGCCTGCAGTCATAGGGAGTATGAACATTTCCATTATTACCATAATTATAATAAATACAAGAAAAATAATATAACCCTCAATAACAATAGAGGATATTGCTGCTCTTCTTTCAGCTTTAAGTTTTTCAATTTCAGAAACAGATTTTGCAACAGATTCAAGTATTGTACTTATATTCCCTCCTGTTCTGTCAGCTTCCCTTATAAGTGTAACTGCCCTTATTATTGTTTTGCTTCCAGTATCATATGAAAAAGTTTCCAGTGCCTGTTGCAGGGGTATTCCTAATTCTATTTGATTTGCCAATTTGCTGACATGCGGGTTTAATCCTTCAAAGTTTTTATCTCTCATATTGATGATGCTTTTGCTTATGGGGGTTCCAGATTCAACACTTTCGACAAGGCTTCTTGCAAATTCAAGGAACATCATATCTTTCTCACGCTTTAGTTTTGTGTCAAGAATAGAAGACATTACAAATGGAAGAAGAAAAAGAAGTATTCCAAATCCAAATAAGAAATAAAACGCATTTTGAATTTTAAAAACCAGCAGAAATACAATTGAGGCAGTGATGGATATAACCCCTGCCAAGCTTCCAATTATCACGCCTTTGTTTAATTTCATAACCTGCTCCTGTTCATATGCAATGAAACTAAAAAGATTATGTTTATAAGTGAAACGCCTGCCACAATAAGAACAGTTAAAACAGGAATAGGGATATTCATTCCCATTCCGCTCATACTCATTAAAACAAGAAGCAGCATCATTAGCATCGGTGCTGCAACAACAACACTTATGTAGATATCCATAAATGTTTCTGCAGATTTTGTAGCTTTTTCTTTTTTAAGCCGATATTCAAAAAGCAGGGTTTCAGCTCTTTTAGTGAAGAACTTGGATAAATCCCCGCCTGATTTTATTGTTGTTGATATCCCATTCAGAAGTTCTGCCCACTCTTTGCTTGGAGATGCCTGGGCAACGTTTGTCAGAGCATTTATTAAATCATAGCCGTATAAATTAATCTGGTTCATCAGTTTTTTTGCTTCTTTGCTTATTGAAGGATATTCTTTGCTTAATGCAACAATCCTGAAAATATTGCTTGGTTCAATATCTGCTCCTGCAATTGCTGCCATTTGAATAGTTGCAAATGGCATTTCATAATCAATCTTTTTTTCAATTGAAGCTCTTTCAAGTGAAGGATAAAAATACATGCTTGTAAAGACAATAATAGGAGTAAGAGGGATTATTATTATAACACTTAACAACCTCATTAAAAAATTAGAACTGCTGAAATCTATAAGCTGTATGAATGGGAATTCTGCAGTAATATTTAAAAAAAGAAAGAAAACCATTATTGCAATCCCTATGAAAAATGAAATTAAAGTTGTCATTAACATCATTGATACATAGCTTTTTAGAAGAATTGTAAAATCCCCCTGAATAAGGGAAATTTTTACTCCGTTAAAATATCCCCCTACAATAAGCTTATTTGAGATATTTGAAAAAATTTTGTTAGACATTTTTATATATGTATTTGGTTTTTTGTATTCGTTTACAAATTCCTTTGTTTCTTTTTTCTTCTTTTTCAGATTTTTTAACGAATCTGATGAAATTTGCAGACTTTTGATATAATCCTCTTTTTCAGATTTTTTTATTGCAATTTTTCTTTCAGTACTTCCGTCTGTATGCCTTACGCTTATAATCTGCTTTTTTCCATAAGTCTGCTCATTATTTTTTTCATAATATTTGTAAGGTTCTTTTGGCAGTTCCCTTGCAAAAGAGATATTTTTAACAAGTTCTGGAATCGAATTATTTAATATTTTAATCTGGCTTATTTTAGCTCTTATTGCATCTTCAAAATGCTTTTTTTCATTTTCATTAAAAGTCTCATAATACATGCTAATTAAGCCTTTTAACTCCCATACAAGCTGTTTTTCCTCTTCTATGTTTGCCCTTAAATATTTTAAGCTCATTTTAATAAATCATTTATTTTAGATTGAATCTCAAGAATGAATTTTTTTAGCTGGTTTAGTTTTTCAGCATCTTTATTAACATAAGCCTGCTCCAAGTTCTCACTAGCATCTTCCAATGTAAGGATTAGCTGAGCTAGTTCATTAATTCCCTGTTCTTCAACCATCTTTTTATAAGGGAAATAATGTTCTGGGCTTTTTATAGTTTTTCAGAAGAAGACAATAACTTTATTCTTTAACTGCTAAGACAGATATTCTACTGTCAAGAGAATACCGCTCAACTCGCATAAAACTAGGTAAAGATATCGACTATTAGCCCAAAGCAGAGGTGTTTTTTAACTAATCAATATAAGAATATTTTTAATGCAAAATTATACTTAAACTTAATTATATAAATATTTAAAAGATAGCATACTCCATTATATTGCAAATTCTCACCCTTCAATTCCAAATCTTCTAAGAACTTCTATCGGGTGTTTGTAATATTCACTTATTATTTTTTGTATCTCGTGAAAACTATAAATTCTTTGAAGATACATTGCATAAAGAAGTTTTGTTCTTCTTACAAATTCTACCTGCAACTCCCTGTCTGTCAGCCCGTATCTCATTTTTATTTTTTCAAAAACTTTTGAATCTTTTTTAAAATAAAATTTATCGTCCTGCGGGTTCCACATAAAAGGAGTGTTTGTAATTGCAATTCCTTCTGGATTAACATTTATTATTTCAACAATTGAATTCAGTCTTCTTGTCTGTTCGTTTTTTACAATTGCATGGCTCATAATTGCAACACAGTCAAGTATGTTGATTAATGTAGGGGATAATTCAATTGGAGGAGTTTCAAGTCTTTTAATAACTGTGTCAACAGAATCTGCATGTATTGTTCCTAAAGAAGCATGTCCAGAAGCCATTCCCTGAAAAAGAACAAATGCTTCTTTGCCTCTAACTTCTCCTACAATTACATAATCAGGATTTTGTCTGAATGAATTTTTAAGAAGCTTAAACAAATCAACTTTTCCAATTTCCCCGCTTCCAATCGCGCTTCTTGCAACACTTGGAAGCCAGTTCTCTCTTGGCAGATTTAACTCGCGGGTGTTGTGGACAAATATGTTATTGCATAAGAATTTCTCATATTCTGGAATGCTTAAATCAAACACTTCAGTTTCCTCACTTTCTAATTTTTTTATGATTTTAACTTTATCCCATAAGATGTCATTATGGGAAATATCATTAAATTCAGAACCAACAGGAGCAATTTTTTGTATATATTCTCTTCCAATATTCTGGTTCCCTTTAAGATAATTACTCTGGAGTTTTACTTCTGAAATTTTATTTAATTCACTTATTTTTTCAATACTTAAAGGAATTATATCTGTGCAGGTATGATGAGATTTGCTATTCATTAAATTAAGTTTATCGTTTTTTCTCTCTTGCAAAAATCCTATTTCCTTAAACACAGAAATATTTTCTGAACTTGATATTGATAGATTAATGCACTTGTCTTTTCTTTCAAAATCATTAATCCTCGATACAATCCCAAATCTTAAGAATAATGTTTGCAAATCTTCAAGAAGTGTATAGCTTTGAGAAGCGCATGAAACTTCGTGTTTTTTAACACATCCATCGGCGCTAAAATAACCGCTTATAAAATATTTGATTTGTCCATCTGATAAATTTAAAATAAAATCAGGTATTTTTTTTGAATCTGAATAGCCGTCAAATTTTAATACATATTTCATAAACTTGTAAAAAACCTTGTTGTGGATTCTTAGAGAAACTCCTCCATCATCCATCACAGAATAATTTGAACCTAAATAATCTGCCATTTTTTTAAATACTTCTCTGCATTCTTCATCTTGGTTTGAGATTATCACACTATTTTTGTTGTAATTATCATAACTTCCATCACCTAACCATAGCCCGCAGAACTCTAAGAACTCTTTACTTACCTCAAAGATAACTGGTATTGAAGCTTTGTTTTTGCTTTTAATTTTTAAACATTTAATGTCTTCATAATTAAATTCATAAGGATTTTCAAGGAAATTACTTACTTTAATTAAATTATTCTTTTTCCACCATCTATATCTTTCTTTTTCAACACCATTAAAATTATTTAATTTATATTTTTCAAAATATTTTTTCATAGGTTCGCCTGTTAAAAAACAGTCTTTAAAAACATCCAAATTTTTTATTAAATTAATTTCATTTACTTTTGGGCATTTAATTGGGATATTTCTTGGAACAGCAATAAAAGATTTGCCCACTATAAGTTCTGTTGGTTTTACCTCGTTTAACCCATTATTATTTCCTAAGGAAAAAAGAGAGTGATCCCGTGTAACTTTTATTTTTCTTCCTGTCGAAGTTGTAATTTCGTATATGTCTTTTTTTACTTTGTGTTTTATGTAATTGCTTGGCTTTACAAATATTATCTTTCCTTTTTTATCTAAAGTCATCACTTCAGCGTCAATCTTTTTATCCACAAATTCTTTAATGGCAATGTTTCTGATTTTACTGTTTTCTTTAATAAGTATTCTTGAATCCCCTGTGACACTATCTTCTATTGAAACAACTCTTGCTTCAGGAGGAATAAAAAATGAAATTGCATTTAGCAGGGTTGTTTTTCCAGATGAAGTTCCGCCGGCAATAAGAATATTTGCCTTGTACTGAAGCAATAACCAGAAATATGCAAGCATTTCAGGAGATAAAGTGTTGAATGAAATCAACTGCACTGGCGTCCATGGAAGACTTGTAAATTTTCTTATAGTAAATGTCGGCCCTTTGCTCGAAATATCTTTTGTATATGTTGCATTAACTCTGCTGCCATCAGGAAGACTCCCATCCAAAATTGGGGAAGCATAAGAAATATACCTCCCTGCTCTTTGAGCCAGCTTCTCAACAAAACTCGCAAGTTTTTCAATTGAGTTAAATTTTACATTGGTTTTTATATTTCTGTAAATTCTGTGAACAATATAAACCGGAGTGTCAACTCCGTTGCATTCCACATCTTCAATAAAATAGTCGCTCATAAGCGGGTCTATTTCATTTAATCCAACAAAGTCCCTGTAAAAATAATAAAAGAATTTTAAATATGATTCCTCGCTTACTTTTAAATCAAGTTCATGTATAAGCAGTCTTGCTGTTTTGTCAATGTATTCTAAAACTGCATTTTGCGTTTTTTCAACAACAACATTTACGTTAATTAATTCTTTCATCCCCTCTTCAATTTCTTCAAGAACCCCCATCTCTTCTCTGCTGAGTATGGGCTCTTCAACTTCATATTTTAATTCAGACTCTTCCCTGTCCCAGTATATGTGTATTGTTGCATAGGGGGATATTACAGAATATCTTACATTAACCTGCGTCTTATCTTTAACCATAGGAAGAGCAGGAATTGGCGGATTAGTGTCTATTTGAATTCCCTGTTCCATTTTAACCTCTGTTTAAAATTAAATAACAACAATCTATTTAAACATTATGGAAAATTTCATTGTTTGTTTAATAATTTAATTCTTCAAAGTCTATTTTTTGCAGGGTTTGTCCAGAAGTAATGCCTTTGTTCGAGATGCTTACTACATAACCCAAAGAATTTTTTGTATACTGCTTTTTTGTATCTATGCCTTTAATTGTCATGTTTAATTTATTATCATAATCGAGGGTTAACAGTATAATATACTTTCCGCTTTTTTCAGAGGTTTTTACTTCAAGATTTTGTGATAGTTTTATTGTTTTTCCAGGTTCACTGTATGCATATTTGCTGTCGTCAATTTCAAAAGTGATTTTATCATCTATTCCGTCGATTGATAAAACCCCGTTGCTTATTTTCATGTCAAAATTCTTTCTTGTTCCAACATATGTTTCAACATTGCTTATTGTATTATCCAAATCAATCATCATATCAACAGATTTTGAAATTGTTATCTTGTCTTTCTGCTTTGTTATTGTAGGTGTCGCAACAGCAAGAACCACCCCTATTAAAACAATTCCAATTAAAGTATAAACAACTGTTTCAACCCAAACCTGTGCTTTTTTATTCACCATCTTTTATAAACTATTAAGAATAAACGAATTATAAACTTTCCTAAATCCCCGGAATTAATATATTTGATAGCTCCTTTAGCACGAGCTTATTTCAACTTTATCTGAAGCTGGGCATCTTTTCTCATTTATCACTGCACCAATAGATACTGAATCTGCTTTAACAGGGAGGCTATATACTATCTCTCCTCCTCCGCTGTCAGGCAACTGCCCCCCTTCTTTTGTAAATGTTTCGCTTCCAGCATCTGTTTCAAGCATTATATAGATTTCTTTTACAGAAGAAGAATCAACATCGTCAAATCTTACTCCGATTTTTGTCTCATTGATTAAATAGCATGTGTCTTCAGATACTATTGAAATTCCATCTGTTTTTCCAATACAGGAAGAACTTTTATTAAGGTTGTTTTTTACAAAGGGAATTATAACACTTATTAATATTCCTAAAACAGCAAGAGTTATCAGCACAAGCAGAACTGTCACAATAACTCCAGAAACACCTTTTTTTCTTAAAATTTTCATTTTATTAAGCAAGAATTTCATATTTTGAACAGGCATAGTCTTCTTCAGCACTGTCTTTTGTTCCTGTTAAAATTGGGATTACACTATAAATACTTCCGCCATCTAAATCGCATGTTGCAGTGCCTGAACTTCCTGAAGTAAGTGTTTTGCTAAGAGAACAGCTGACAACTTTCTTGCTGCTACCATCACTTATTTTCGCATTGATTCCGCTGACAGGAACGCTTCCAGTATTTGATATTTGTACAATATCTTCATCAACACTAATATCTAAGCTGACATCACTGCATGCATTTTTTATATTGCTTCCGAATTTTAATGTGTCTTCTCCAAAAATCCCGCTTGCCCAGATAAAAATAATGAGGGCAATTATCACTGCCATAGCAATTAAAACTACTGTAGCAACTACAGGAGAAATAGCTTTTTTATTATCTGAATATATCTGCAACCCCATTTTTATTTTATGAACATTTTAACAGAATATTCTTTAAATACCTTTCGTTAAACTAAGAGCATAAAGTGCTGTCAATGTCAATAGTTATTGTGCTTTTTGAGCATATAATCTCTTTTGTCTTTCCTTCAATTTCCTCGTCAATAAACGGTTCAACTTGAAGATGATATATTTGAGCATTTTCAAAATAATTAAAAATAAGCATCTGCTCTTTTCCACTCGCAAGTCCTGATGTCCCGAACCTTATTCTCCCTTCAGAGCTCAATATATCTTCACTGGATAAATTAAGCGGAATTATCGGAACAGCATTTTCTTTATTTGAAATTCTTACATATGCTCCGTCAATTTGAAAAAGCCCTTTGTTTTGAAAAGTAATAGTTATCTTATTAGCATTAGCATCACAATTATAACCTTTGACAAAAAGGGAAACATCATCAGGGCATTCCTGTTTTATCTGCGGAATTTGGGTTCTTAACCATCCATAAACTAAAACACTTATTGATACAACCACGACTATTAAAAGAACATAGGAAACAACCTCACTTATTCCTTTTTTATTTAGCATTGTCCTGCTATTTTTTTTAACTTTCATTTTAATATAAATGCTTTTATTACTCTATTTGTTTTGCCTGAACTACAAAATAAAATATTTCATCGCCACTTTTATTTATAGTATATGTTGTATTTAAAACTTCTACAACTAAACTATCCCCTGATTGGTGTGTTACTTCCCCCGGGATTATTATAAACTCGTTGCTTTCTAATATAAGGTTTGTTGGGGCATTTCCTCCAAATATCAAGCTAATATCTGTAGAAACTTCTTCTTGGCACTGCATTACAAAAACATCTCCCAACTTATTTCCATAAACAAAAAAAAATTCATAATCCTGATAACTTTTGCAGTATATCTCTCCAAATCTTTCATATTCTGGCTTTAAGTCTTTCCCATTAATTATCCCGTATTGTGAAACAGCCATTATCTCCAAATTTACTTCTTTGTTTAATTTATTCACCTCTCCTTTTTCTTTTTTTACAAGTATATAATTTGTTGTTTTTACTATCCCAAGAACAATTATTATAATTATAATTGCAGCAATAAGGTAAAATTGCCCTCTTTTATTTAGCATAATTTAACTAACAAATGCACATTAATAAAGATTTCTTAATATATCCAGGATTGTTTTTTTGTAAACTCTCAAATTTATTTTGTGAGAAAAAACAATTCTTGAGCTTGCTCAAAAATGAAATTTAAAGAAACAGCTGTAAGATAAAAGTTTTCCTCAAATTAAAACAAAAATAATCATGCTACTAACTATCCCTTAACAACAGTTAAGGGTTTTAATCTTGCAACTTTTAAAGAAATCCCCAAATTGTGGACTGTTTCAACAACTTCATCAATATCTTTGTAAGCTTCTGGAGCTTCTTCTGCCAAACCATAAACATTTCCAGATTTTACAATTGTTCCTGTTTTTTCAAGTCTCTTTTGAATTTCTCTTCCGCACAAGCTATGAATTGCCTTGCTTCTGCTCATTATTCTTCCTGCACCATGGACAGTTGAGCCAAAAGTTAATTCTTCTGCTTTTTTTGTCCCTTTGAGAATAAAACTTGATGTTCCCATGCTTCCAGGTATTAGAACAGGCTGTCCAATTTCCCGGTATTTTTCAGGAACTTCTTTTCTTCCAGCTCCAAAGCTTCTTGTAGCCCCTTTTCTATGGACACATACTTTCTTTATTTTTCCGTCTATAATATGCTCTTCAATCTTTGCAATATTATGGCAGACATCATAAAGGACATTAATTTCAACATTTTCAAATAATTGACTCATTTCTTCCCTAACCCAATGGGTTATTATCTGCTTGTTTGCAAAAGCAAAATTAGCTGCACAGTTCATTGCTTTTAAATAGTCTTTTCCAAGCTGGGATTTTATTGGGGCATTTATTAATTCCCTGTCTGGAAGATTTTTAAACCCGTATTTATCTTCCATTAATTTTATATAATCTGAAGCAACCTGATGCCCAAGCCCTCTTGAACCGCAGTGAATCATTATAATTGCCTGTTCTTTTTTTAATCCAAAAACTCTTGCAGCTTTTTCATCAAAAATCTCATCAACATACTGGACTTCCAAAAAATGATTTCCTGCTCCAAGTGTTCCAACCTGTCCAATTCCTCTTTTTTTCGCTTTTTCAGAAACTTTGCACGGATCTCCTTCAAGATTTCCTTCTTCTTCAGTATTAATATAATCCTCTTTTTTTCCAAAACCCCTTTTAACTACAAATTTTGCACCTCCTGCTAAGAGTTCATCCAACTCTTTATAAGTTATTTGAAATTTGCCACCCCTTCCGACACCAGAAGGAATTTTTCTAAATAAAGATTCAGCAACTTCTTTTTGTTTTTTTAAGATATCATTTTTTGTTAAGTTTGTTGTAAGAACTCTGATACTGCAATTTATATCATATCCCACTCCGCCCGGGCTAATTACCCCATTGTCAATATCAAAAGCAGCAACCCCCCCTATTGGAAATCCATACCCTTCATGAGCATCACTCAATGCAATCGACGCTTTTAATATGCCGGGAAGTGTTGCGACATTTTTCACCTGCTCAATTGTTTTATCGTGTTTTATTGCTTCTAGCAGTTTTTCAGATGCATAAATTCTCCCAGCAACATTCATATTTCCTGATTTTGGGATTTCATAAACATCCTTGCTTATTTTTTTTATTTCCATACACAGACTAAAAATAACTAATTTATATGCTTTTGCTTAGGTTTATTTTTGATTTTGTAAAAAAATTATCCCTGCTTATTAAATTTGCTCTGTAGTATTAAAATTTTCCCGATATTATAGCCAAATTATGCACTGATTGCAGATGCTTTCACTTGTTTAGGCAGCTAAAAATCACAGTAAGAAATTATAATTAACAGGAATAAAGAAGAGGAATTTAACAAACTAAGAAAAATAAGAAACAGCATTAGTTATTATGTAAAAGAAATTGCTGTTATCGAAGCAAGAGAAGTTTTAGGCAGAATAAAAATATTAAGGAAATAAATATTTAAATTAGTTCTTGATAAATAATCAGCTATGTATATTAATATGTTTTATAAGGTTTTTTAGGGAATTTATCTAATCTTTTCGAGAATTTATCTAATCTTTCAGGTTCTTTTAATAAGTAAATTTTAACTTTATCTTTTTCCCCAAATGGGTCATCATAATTTGGTTTTTTTTCTATATACCTTTTAGTGTGTGAATTGTTTCTATCTCCAATAGGGTTGTGTAGTAATCTAGGGTTTATCCCTGCAGAAAAAGGAATATTTTCTCCATCCAATATATCATAGCATGCCTTTATAACTGCTTCCCTACACTCTTCTGGGAATTGTGCAACTTGTTCAGGAGTAAAGCTTGTTAATCTATAGTGTGCTAATGCCCTTGCTGTTTGTTCTTGGTCAACACCTGCTTCACGTAGTCTATTTAACCAATTCTCAAATTCAGTTTTTCCCTTTTTTTGAGCCATACATAAAAGGTAATCTTGATATACTTTACCTATTATCCTTCTTATATCATTTTCCATATAAATTCTATAAAATTTTTGTTTTTAAATCTTTCTATTTATCAAAATTAGCGTAGACTCAGAGGTTTGCTTACTTAAACCTAAAAAGCTTACCTTGCTTATTCTCAGTTTTGCAACCCTATAAGCACCTTGGTTTCTGTTTAGGGCTGCTCCGATCAAGGTCTGACCCGGTTAGCAGAAGCAAAGTCAAATAGGACAAAACCTCACAGTCCAAACAAGGACCTTTTAGACTTAAGGTCACTTGCCTCTTTGCAGCCTGCTTAAAGCTCACTAGCAAATGGCGCAGAGCTGACGCGCCGGCCTAGTCTACAAAATATTAAGAATATGAGGTTATTTAAGTGTTGCGATTTTACCTTTATACTTGGATTATGTTTGTCTCACTAAAGGTTTGTGCTACCCCATCCCAAATAACATACTTTCCATCAGAACTCCATAAAGTTAACTTCTTTGTATTAGGCCCTAAAGCAGTTACAGGATAGTAAGCAAGAACAGGATTAAAATCAGCAGGCAAACCAATTTGTTCATTTGTTTTTACTTCTCCAAAATTAGCTCCATTCCATATTGAATAATCTCCATCAGAACTCCACACAACTAACTTTTTAGTATTTGGCCCATTAGCTTCAACATGATAGTAAGCAAGAACAGGATTGAAATCAGCAGGCAAACCAATTTGTTCATTTGTTTTTACTGGCCCAAATGTCTGGGTTGCACCAGCCCATACTATTCTCTTTCCATCTGAACTCCATAAGATTAGTGTTTTATTATTTGGCCCATTAACTCCAACATGATAGTAAGCAAGAACAGGTTTGAAATCAGCAGGCAAACCAATTTGTTCATTTGTTTTTACTTCTCCAAAATTAGTTCCATTCCATATTGAATAATCTCCATCAGAACTCCATAAAGCTAACTTCTTTGTATTAGGCCCTAAAGCAGTTACAGGATAGTAAGCAAGAACAGGATTAAAATCAGCAGGCAAACCAATTTGTTCATTTGTTTTTACTGAACTAAAAGTTTGTGCTACACCATCCCAGATAACATACTTTCCATCAGAACTCCATAAAGCTAACTTCTTTGTATTAGGTCCTAAAGCAGTTACAGGATAGTAAGCAAGAACAGGACTAAATGTTGAAGCAGGAATCTCCTTTGGAACAACATCAAAAATAACTAAATCAGTAAAGCCAATATTAAATTCAATATCGCTCAATTTTTCAAGAGCAACATCTTCAAATATTTTTTCTGTTACGCATTCGCTACTCCCACAGTATTTTTTATATACATCAAAATATTTATTCTCTAGTTTGTACTTATCAAGCTTAAAAGAAAGACTAAGAGATTCTGTTCTATTATCTATATTTACAAATATATAAGATAAAACTCCATCATGTTTAAGAAATACTCTTGTTAATACAGGCTCGAAGAAGAAAGATATGTTGGTGCCCGCATTATTTTCATAGTCTTCAGATATTTCTTCTGGAATTCCATTTATCTCAGGAGGGTTAAGCATTTCAGCTCCCCTGTAACTTTGGTTTATATTTGCAACAAGTTTTCTAAAAAATACTAATCCAAGATTTTCAGTATCTTTTAATGTTCTTGGAGGATTTTCCCATGTAGCAACAATTGGAATCCCTCCCTGCAAAACAGAACTTGAAATGCCCCACAAGTTTTTTGAGGTATAATCTTGATTTTCTTCTAAAAATGATGCGTAAGCATCAGCCCCAATATAATTTTTGCTATAGATATAACTAAATAGAGGTATATTTGAAACTGAAGAATCTTCAATTTTTGTGTATGTGTTATAATCTGCAGCCTGTCTTGTGTGAACAATTTGTAAATATGGAATATAGTATTCAGATGTTCCTTCTAATCCAATTCCAAATTTACCCTGTTTTCCTTCTTCATCTATAACTTGGTTAATATCCTGCAATAAGCTTACAAACCTATTATGCATCCATCTTCCATAACCAATGCCCCTGCTGTTGATATATTTTAAATTGTAATCAGCATCTCCCCAAATCCAGCCCCCATTAATTTGGTCAAGGTTCATAAGTGAAATTCCTCTTCTCATACCTCTTATAATATTGTCCCGGATAACTAAGTTAATTGCATTATGCTCTCCATTGCTTCCAATGTCAATCATTGCAGAATACCTTTCATGTCCTGAAGGAGAAAAAGAGTTAACCCGGTAATCTTCTAATCCATTTTCTTTTACAATAACAGAATTATTTGCCCCAGAATTATAAAAATCAGTGCTGTCATTAAAAAGCAAGTTTCCATTTTCATCAAATTCCCATAAATCCCATCTGTTTGCTGAAATCCAGGCGTACATACTTATATTTATTTCATTCAGGGAATTAACAGCTTCGTATAACTTATCGCCATCAACAGGATTAAAAGGATTTTTTGTTCCCTTATATGGATAAAAATAATTCATTGCACTCCACTCTCCAACATCAATTTCTCTCCCAAATGTGCCTCCATTAGTATAAATAATATTTTTATAATCAATTTGGTAAGGGCTGGATAAATAACGGTTATTAATCATTTGCTCATTAACTGGCAGAAGATTACTGTAGTCTTTATCAGATTCTGCTAATTTTCCGTTTTGCAATAATGTACTCTCAAATAAAAATTTGGGAATATCATCCCTTTCCCATATTGTTTTTTCAGCCCACCATTGTTTTAATGCCCATTTTTTATAAATATCAGCAGAATCATACCAGTCTCCATAAAATGTTTTTAATTTTATATTATAATCAAGAGCAAAATCATTTCCATAATTTTCAGATATAAAATTATTATATTTAACAACAAGAATGTCATTGTTAGATTGGTTGTACCTTATAAAATTAATTCTTTTATAATTTCCATTAATATCTTCGCTTTGTATGTACAATCCAGGAAGTTCGGATTTGTCATAAAATGCCATAAATTGCATATAGCCCCATGCACTTGGGTGAGTTCTTGTATATTCAACTGTGGGCCAGCTTCCAATGTTTTTGTATAATTCACCTGTTGTAGAAGGATAAACAAAATAATCATCTTCAGAACTTTCACCAAGTACCGGATTAAGAGGTATTAGAGGGTAACTTACACTTTGTATGATTTTATCACCAGAGTTTTTAATATTTATATTAAAATTAAGGCTGTTGTCAGTTTTGTTCAATTTAATAATTGATGTCACATCCATGCTAATTTCGTTGTGACAGGTAGTCATTGTAATCTGGGCGTATTCATTGTTGTCCTCTTTTTGATATTCAAAGCAGGACGAGTCAAGGTTATCAACTAAATTCTTTTTTGTAGTGTGGATTTCATCTTTAAAATGGATTTGATATAATTTAAACCAGGTAGTTTTATCCTGCTTAATAAACTCCCTTCCGCTTTTTTTATCTTTAATGCTTACAATTGCACCCATTTTATTTGTATCAACAGTTAGAGAAATGCTTTCATCTTCAATTGTTACTAAGTTGCCTTCGCTTAATTGTACAGGATATTTTTGCCTGAATAATACTAAAGAAGAAAAGCATATTAGAATTCCGATGATAACTAAAAGAACAATATACCTTTGTTTTAACCTCTTTTTCTTATTCATATTTTATTAAACAACTCGGCATATATAAGTTTATTTATCTTTTCATTATCTTTTTAAATATCGTTTTTCTAATTAATTAATGGGGAAGACTAGTGCAGAGGGAAAAGTTAAAGAGGAAAAAGATGAAAATGAATTAGGAATTTTTGAGATGTCAAATATAAGTTTAATGCTGAATAGTTATGACGATATTTTTTCAAGTTTTGACCCGCGCCATGATTCAGAAAAGGCACTGTCTGTCGATTTTTTAGATGAAGCAAAAAGAGCAAGCAGAGACCAGGTTTCAGGAGATATTGAGTTAAGGCTTTTGATTCCAAAAAAGTTAAGAGACATTAACCGGGAAAAAGCAGTAAAAAAGAGATTAAGAGAGCATTTCCAAAAACACCATTCCCAGATTAGGAAACAGTATAGAAAAATTATCGCCAACGGAATTATATTCATAACTACTGGAGTTTTAATAATGCTTATGGCTACATTCATTTCTTTTAAGCTGTCTGTTGATAATTTTCTAGGGCATTTTTTGATTATATTTTTAGAGCCAGGTGGATGGTTCTTTTTTTGGGAGGGGCTGTACCAGATAATTTTTGATTCAAAACAGAAAAAACCAGATTTGGATTTTTATGAAAAAATGGCAGGTGCAACAATTCACTTCCTTTCTTATTAAGTTTAGTTAATATAGAATCTTGCTCTACTGCTCTGCAACAACTCACTGCTCAACCCATATAAAATTTAAGAAAGTTATGGATTATTAAACCTAAAGATAGAATTATTGACTATCATTTATCCTCTTAAATTCCTTACCACTTCTTTTAACCTCTCTTCTACATCAAATCTAACTGTCGTCGCTGTTAGTGATAAGTCCTGAATAACTCTTTCTAATTTTCTTACAGTTTTATTTAATTCTTCAGTCTTAATCAGATTATTAAGATAATTTCTTTTCTCATCTTCATATCTTTGTATGGTTTCATCAATAACTTTCAATAATTCCCCCCTTTGTTTATCAGAAATGTCTAAATTATTAATCTCTTCTCTTTTTCTTTCTATTTCATTATAAAATGCTCTCTCTTTTGCTATATTCTGCTTCTGCCAATTTATCTCCATTTATAGGCAATAATAAGGATAATAAAAATGACAATTCCAACTGCCATGGCAATGCATAGTATAATTAATAATGTCCTTATAAGTGGCTCATCATACCATAGCACTTTTGCAAACCTTTTTTCTGCCTTTTCTTTATACGGATTTAAAACAACAAACCCAATTTCATTGTCAGTTGTAGTTGATGGTGTGAGTATTATTTTCCTTTCATTATCCTTCCTAGTTCCTGCATCCAAATAAATAATCTCTCCACTTTTTGCAATTATGTAATTTATTGTTTTATTTTCTTCATCTTCTTTATTTGATGCAGAAGGTATAATGACGTTGGTTATTGTTAATTTCTGGGTTTTATCTGCACTTTCTCCTGCAAAAAATACTTTTGCAGTTATATCATATGTTTTATCCACGGCATTTTTAGGAATTTCAAATAAAAATTCCTTTGTTGTTTCATCGTCTTCGTCATATTCTTCAATGTCAAATTCTTCAGATTTTAGATTCATCCCTAATTCAGTATTAACAATAGCGATATACACATCTTTTTGGTCGTCACTTCCGATATTTTTGACTCTTACTGAAAATATGATATTTTTCCCTTTTCCTGCAATATCTGGATTGATACTGAAATCTTCAATTATCAAAGCATCATCAGCCCTCTCAATTTCAATTTCAACATATCCGCTGTTGCATTCTTCATTTTCATCTTCAATATAAACATAAACTGCATATTCATCGTCCTCATCAGCATCGTCTGGCACAGGAATTTCAAGATTAATAGTTTCAGAATCCCCTTCATCAATATCTATTTTTTCTTCAGCATCTTCAATTGATTCATCTTCATTTAGATTATAAAGATGAGCTTCAATTTCAAAATCCAGGTCTTCGTCAAAATTGTTCTTTATCTTAATTTCAACAGGTATATTCCCGCCTATTTCAAAATCATCTCTGTTGTCTGGCTCTTTTATTGTTATGGATATTTTTGAATTTTTATTAAAACATTGTTCAGCATCACTGAATTCAGGAGGCTGTTTTACATCATTTACAGTTATTTTAACACTTTTCTTGTCTGTTAATCCAGAGTTATCTGTTGCAGTAAATTCAATATCATAAATTCCACTTTGAGAATATGCCGGAGTCCATGAAAATTTCTGGGATGAAAAAGAGCTTCCTTCTGGCAGATTTTCAGCACTATAGGTTATAATCTCGCTGTCTGGGTCGCTTGCATTTATATAAAATTCAACTGTTTCATTTTCTGATATGACTTTGTCAGAGATTGCATTGATTGTAGGAGCATCAGGCGCACTTATAATAAATGTTCTGTTTAATTCTGCAAATGAATAGCTTAAGCTGTCAGAGCATTTTATGTTCCATAAGTATGTTCCGTCTGCAATTCCCCCCAACAAGAAAGATTCAGATTCATTTGAAGTTAGTTCAATTTTTTTTGATGCCAGTGATTTGAAATTTCCTTTTGCATTTGAATATAGTTCGCATGTTACCTCTTCTGAATTTTCAATGATATTAAATTCAAAATTCACACTTCTTGTATCATTGAATATCTGATTGTCTGAAGGAGAAATTAAAATTACAAGCGGAGGCATTAAATCTGCATTATTTGGAATATTTGGTGTTGGAGGTTCAATTATCTTAAAATCAACTGCATCATCATCTGTGTCTTTTCCATCAGGGTTTCTTCCAGAAGATTGTAAACCTCCTGGAGCAGGAGCACCACCGCTGTCTCCATATCCGACTTGGTCGATTAATTCATTATTACATACAAGAGAGATAATATCTCCTTCATTGTCTAATCTTGCATCCCATTCAAAAACAGCAAATCCTTTTTTGGCAAGAGTTCCGTTTAACGATTTTGTATTGTTTGCGCTATCCATTAAGTAGCATATATCTAAATTAAAGTTAACATTTCCAGTATTATGAATTTCAACCCAGTCATTCCCCCTTGCTGGATTTGATGAAAACTCATTTATCACAACTTTAGGCATGACATTTATATTCACATCCTGAAAATCACTTCCGGATTTTCCGTCATGTGCAGTTATTCTTGTTGTATATATTCCTTCATTTCCGCTGTTTGTTTTCCATTTTCCAGAAGCATTAAGGGGTGATGAAAAGCTAAATGTTACTTCATCTCCATCAACATCAGATGCAGAAGCAGTTACTGAAACTGTCTGCCCTGCAACAACAAAAATATCTGCTATACTGTTTAAAACAGGCAGGTCATTTACAGATATTACATTTATATTTATTATATTGCTGTTAGCTGAATTTTCCCCATCAGTTGCACTAAAAATAACCCAGTCACTTCCAAACCAATTTTCAGCAGAAGTGAAATTTACTGTATTTCTGTCAAAATAAGCAGTTATATTCTCATCACTCGAAGTTTGAGATATGTTATAATCAAGAGCATCTCCATCAGGATCTTCAAAATAATTGTCAAGATTAATTATAATGCTTTTGTCTTCATCCCATGAAATATGAGGGATATTTGATTTGAGAACAGGGGCATCATTGACGCAGTTTTTTGCTAAATCTGCAGAATCAATATTATACTCCTCATCTAAATCATCGCAGTCATCTCCTCCAGCTTCTTCAGCAACAAACCCGTCTTCATCAACATCTATCAAGTCCTCTCCGTTGCAGTCTTCGTCTATGTCATTATATGGAATTTCATCTGCACCAGGGTATATATTTTCATTAGTGTCATCGCAGTCATCACTCCAATATCCATCACTATCTCTATCTTCTCCACTTATTGCCCAAGTTAATGAATTCTTGAAAATTGTTTTTGTATCTTCAGACCATAAACTTGTTTTTACTAGCCCAAAAAATACCCCTCTTGAATTTGCTGTTTCACCATTTTTCAATGTTATGCCAGGTTCAACTGTTGCAATAACTGCGCCATTTTTTGGTGTGTAAATTCCAAGATATTTCAGATATGTTAATTCATCTGCAACAATTACTTTAATTCCCCCAGCTCTCTTGCCGTTTTTTAAGTAAAAAAACTGGTAGTTTCCTGGAGTAAGCCCGTTATTTATATAAGACATAAAATAATCTCCTGCAACTGATTCTGCAATTGGGCTTTCAGAATCAAGAATAGGCAGGTCAAGTGGCCTGTTAGGTGACAATGAAGATGAGCCGTCATCAATCCACCCCCATTCAGAAAGGTGGTATGTGTTTAATACAACTGTGTTTTGCTCATTTACAGGAATATCCTCTGCATTAAACCCAAAATTCCCGCTTCCAATAACTAAAGCATTATATTGTGAAAAGTCAGTTGAAGATATTTGAGATTCAGAAATAATATCGTATGTATACCCTTCTTCCTCAAAGATATTCATTATATTCTGGTCTGATAGTGAAGATGATTTTACAATATACCCAATGTCTGCTGCTAAAACTAAATTAATTAAGTTTATTATGAAAAACATTCCAACTACTGCCATCATTATTTTTTTCATTTTATTATTTTGTTTTCTTAACCTCCTTTTTTATTTCATCTGCTTTTTCATTTTGCTTTGGTTTTTTCTTTTTAGAAGCATAATATAATAATATTAAAAGAAGCACAAGCAGAACAAAGGTGCTTATTGCGAGGGCTATGATAATTTTGCTGCTGTTTTCAGAACCATCAGGATTTTTAAAAATAGCATCTCCAGTTAATCCAGGAGTTTCATCACTTTCTATGTCTTCATTTTCCAGCTCACCTTCTCCAACTGCATTGATAATTATCTGTGCTGATAAGCCGACTCCGCTTTCTTCTTCAATTAGTGGCTGGAACTGGACATTGATTCTATTGTCGGTATTTCCCGGATTTTTAATTTCAATTGTAAATCTTGCTTTTTTCTCCTCTCCTGCCAGCAGAATAAAATTGCTGTCAATTATAGTAATATCTTCTGCAAGGTCTCCAGAAGCAAATAAAGTAATGTTAAGTGTCTGATTATTGTCATTTATAACTCTTATTGTCCTGTCAATTGTATCTCCAACTTCTGCATTAAGAATCATCTTTCCATTTCCGATTTTTCCAGTTATTGCAGAAGCCCACCCAGATAATAAAATTAGAATAAAACAGGAGACTATTGCTATTATGAATGTGCTCTTTTTCATTGTCCCTAAAAAAGTACGCCATATTTAAACATTATTGTCGTCGAAAAACATATTTTATGTAATTACTCATAACTGATGAAACTGCACAGTTTCTTTGAATAATAACCAGATTTACGATATTATTCCTTCTTTCTTTTATTTAATTAATCAGGAATTCTAGCAATTAATTTCCAGAATCAAAACTAATAAACAACGCTAATCTCAACTTCTTCTTCATCAGAGTTTCCTGCATCATCTACAGCTCTTATTATTACACGATATGTTCCTGCTGAAAATAATCTTGTCTTTACCCTGCTCAATCCATATTCATCACAATTAACGCATAATGTCCTCCATCTTGGGCTATATGCAGAATTGTCGTAATATTCCAGCTTAACATTTTCATTTGCTGTTAAATTAAAAGCAACTTTTCTGCCGTAATTTTCATTTTTAGGATAATATACTGTTAGTGTTGGAGAAACAGCATCTACAAAAACTGCTGTTTCTTTTGATTGGGCAGAATTAATTGAATCACTTGCATTAAAATAGTATTTAACCCATTTATTGTTGTATTTTGACAAATCTGCAGAAGTTGAACATTCCCTGTTTTTTCCAGAAGAGCAGTTTTTAAGACTTGTGCTTTCATTTCCATAGAAAAGAGTTATGCCTGCAAGATTTTCTTCATTGTATTTAAGGTAAAATCTGCTTCCATTTGTAACAGAGTTTCTTATTGGCATTGTTTTTAAAATCACAGGTTTCTTGCTGTCAATAAATAAAGTTATATTTTCTTCTTCTGTCTGCCCAAGACTATCTGTTGCTCTGATTGTTATATTATTCCACCCTTCTTTTAATGTGCGGGTTTTATTGTATTCATTGCAATTAACACATAAAGTCTTCCATCTCGGGGTTATATCGTTGTGATTAATATACTTAAAATCAACATTATCTGTTGAAGATATGTCAAATAAAATTCTTTTTGAATTATAAATTTTGTTTTGCGGCGAATTAATTTTAATTGTAAATAAAGGATTTAAGCTTATATTAAATGTCCAGTTTAATTCTGATTCTCTTCCTGCATTGTCTTTAACATAAATAAAAATTTCGTGATTTCCTAAACTTAAGTCAGAAGAAGGGGTATAAGTTATATCAGCATCCAGATTATTCATGCCCGTGATTAGTGCAGAGCTAGTTACATCTGTCCCATCAACTTTCATAATAATGCTGTTTTTGTCTATCCCTGAATTGCTTCCGTAAACCTCATCCAAAAAAGCAGAGATTTCTGGTTTCAGGCTGTTATAAATGACACTTTGATTATCTGGTGTTAAACTTGTTATCACAGGATTTGTAAAATCAAAATAAAATGTCTTATTCAGCATTTCTTCAGATTTGCATGTAAAGTTGCTCCAGTATTTTATCTGCAATACTCCTCCAGATATATTCCCATTATTTGGGGCATTTTCAAGCCCAAATGGGGCTGTATATTCAAAAGGCCCAAGCCCGTCCCATTTGTAAAAAATTTGCAATGCACTTAAATCTGAAAAAAGTGAAAATACTGGATTGTTTATGTACCACCCATTTAATCCGTCAGGTGCAGAAGGATTGACATGCAAATTTGTTTCTTGCATTATGTAGAAACTTTCCTCTCTGCTTTTTTCTTTATTCCCGTATAAATCTTCAATAGTTACATACCATGCTATATTCTGCCCACAGGCTAATTCAGATGAGTTGATAACTGCTTCTGCCTGATTCTGGGTTTTTAATTCCCCTGTTTTGTTTATCCAGCTTGTTCCGTTATTAAATGAAAAAACAGCTGATAAAAAATAACTCCCATTTATAGTTGAACTTAGAATAATTTCCTCACCCTGAATTGCACATGTCGGGCTGTCCATATTAGTGATGCATATCCCAAGCCACGGGGTAAAATCAATGTTTCCAGCAGAATCATTTCCAGAAGGCCCGCTGCATTTTCCCCAGTAATTGTTTTCTGCATTTAATAAAACTGCTCCGTCCCATTTTAAGCTGTAATTATTGTTTATGAATTTATTGTAATTAATTAATGTATTTGTAGAAAAAGCAGAGTTCCAATTAGTGCTCCATATCCCTGTTTCTATTTTTTCTATTTTGTTATTAACTATGTTTATATTTGTGGTTTTTCCAAGAATAGATATTCCTCTTGAGCCGTCTGCATTTTCCCCAGTAATTGTATTGTTTGAGATTATCCCAGAACTTGCCCCTTCGTTGCCGTCATCTACAGCCCCATTCCAAAATCCGATGCCTCTCCTGTTTGATTTTAATTTTTCTATTATATTATTGCTTATTTCAACATCAGTGAATTTTCCATTGCCATTTCCAGGATAAGAACTTGCAATTGTTATTGCTGTGCTTCTGTGGTTATAATCATAAGATTCTCCAGAACTCATATCAAAATGGTTGTTGCTTATTTTTTGCAGAGAAGTAATATCTGTTTCTCCATAAGTCATTATAAAAATTGAATCAACTCCGTAAATTCCAGCATCAAGATTATTATAGCTTATTTCAGTGTCGCCAGTATGTTTTTCCAATAAAATTGGGTTGGCTCCTGTCCCTCTTATACGATTGTTTGTGAAAATAAGCTGTTCTTTTCCGCTGTTTGAATAAAAACCATAATCTTCTTCATCATTAGGATTATTTGTCCCCTGAATATTAATTTCTGAAATTACATATACTGCAGAATCATAAGCTGATTGCGTATAAATTCCAACATTTGTTCTGCCGTCATTTCCATCTCCGCCATTTGACGCCCCTCCTGCATTTCTTAAGCTAAAATTGGAAAAAATTACACTTCCATTGGCAGTTATTTGTATTAACCCTGTTGATGAGAGAAGCGCACTGCTCCCGTCAATTATTGTTTCGTTTTTATTTTCCCCGATTAGGTTAATTGATTTATCTATAACTATCTGGTTTTCAACATAAGTCCCTGCCCTTACAATAATTGTATCTCCGTTGGTGGAATTATTTACAGCATCCTGAATCTTGCTGAAATTTTCAGGAACATAAATAATACTTGCAGATACAAGGCTGATTGCGAATATAAAAAATACAGAAAAAGCTAAAACCCCTTTTGGAATATTTCCCCTCATTTTTCTTTCAGCACCTTCTGCTATTTAAATCTTCATAACTTAAACACAGTAATTACACTTTTATTGCTTCTTCCTTTTTTTCTCCTCTTGTCCCCCATCTTGTGTCATATAGTGTGAAAAGGGCAATCCAATAAAGCCAATATATTATTAGCTCATAAAATAATGCAAAGGGTATAGAATAAACCGCAGCTTTCGGCTCTTCAAAAAATAAGAGCATGTTCCTTATGAATGCCATTAAACAGATAGAAAGTATTAATGGAATCAGCACTAATGGATAAATAAATGCAAGGTAGATAATCATTACTCTCGCAAATAAGCTTAAAAAAGGAATTATAAATGTAAGAAAAGTTTCAAGCGCAAGCAGGGGGTTATATTTTAAACTATAAGGAAATATTACAATAGACTCTCTGATAAAGCTTTTTTTCCATCTTAACTGCTGAATAATATATTCTTTGTATTTTGTCGGAACCTCTGTGTAAGCTATTGCATTTTTGACATAGCTGATTTTGTATCCTATTTCTAAAAATAAGTTTGTTAGATGCCTGTCGTCGCCGTAAGTGCAGGATTTCCCAAGGAATTTTTGCGAAACATAAATTTCTTTTAATTTTTCTATATATTCCCTTCTGTAAGCAGATAAAACCCCTGTGCAACAGGTTACTATTCCAAATGCGGCAAGCCCCTGCCTCTCAAATGTAAATGCATTCTTATATCTGGCATCAATCATTTTAGTCAGGAAATTTTTCTCCCTGTTAAATGCCCTTATATTCCCAGTTACGGCACCAATTTTGGGATTATTAAATGGTTTTAAAATTTCTTTAATAGCATCCTTTTTAATTATAGTATCGGAGTCAATTGTAATAACAATCTCCCCATTTGCAAATTTTAATCCATAATATTGGGCATATCTTTTCCCGCGGTTTCTTTTCAAATGTATCGCTTTTATTTTAGGATATTTTTTCTTTAATTCTTTAATTATCTTAACAGTATTGTTCGTGCTACAATCATCAACTAAAATTATTTCATTGTCCCCTTCAGCATTTATTAAACTTTCAACACAAAGCCGCAATAGATAGTCTTTTTCATTATATACCGGGACAATTATGCTTGTCTTTGCATTATACTCTGAATAAGTTTTTTTTGATTTTATATCACTGATAAATCTCAGTATAAATCTATACCAAAGGTAGCCAAGAACTAAGTAGACATAGATGTGAATATAAATAGGAATTACTTTCAGCACCATATTTAACTGACAATTCCGCTTCCACTTGGCAGAATCATCCACCAGTAATCGCTGAATAATCTTCTTAACCCTTCATACGCGTCGATAAGCTCAGGATTTTCATTGAGAAGCTGTCTTACTTCTTCAATGCTTCTTTCTTCTTCCAGTTCTCCATTGTCATTTATAAGTATGAAATCTTCTATTTTATTTGAGCATCCGTCTGCAAAGGTAATTTTCATATTCTCGGCACTGAAGGAAAAATTGTTGCTTTCAGATATTGAAATGCTGTTTGATGTCTTGTTAAGTTTAAAAATCATATCCAAGTCAATATTGTCATTGTCAGTGTGCATTCTTCCTTTTGCACTGAACACAAGGCTGTCCGAAGTTATTCTTATGATTTTAACTGGCTTAAAGCTCATGGAAATTCTTTCTTTATTGTCCTGCGCAGTCAGACTTCCGTCGCCGTTTCCATATTCATTTAGATTAAAGTTTAATTTATTTTTATTGTTGAAATTATTTCCTATTAAGATTACATTTCCGTCTGAAGCTCTTAAAGAGCATGATTTCATTGGTATTTCCTGATTTCTTTTTTCAGAGCTGAAATTATGTTTAAACAATATATTAATGATTTCTGGAGAGCTCATTTTTTCAATTCCAGCATCTGTCTGAATGTAAATCGGAAGATTGAAAGAACCAGACAGCTCACTTGCAGATACAAATCCAAGTCCATTAGAAGCTTTAAAGTTTATTCCCTGAACCACAAGAACAGTCCATATGCAGAGAATAAAAAATACAACTCCCCATTTTAAAAATAATCTTGAATTCTGCGACATTTTCACCTCTTTGCTCTTTTTAATAATTATTTGTATATGCCCCAGTATTTAAATATGTATTATCGAAGAGAAGTAGTTACAGAATGTTTTATTTTCAGATATTAAGCAATGTTTATCGCAACATTTTTGCCTGCAATATTCCCTGCTTCATCAATTGCTTGTATGCCAATATTATGAGCCCCTGAATTTAAAGTTATTTTCTTCTCGCATATTCCATCAGTTAAGCGAGAGCACATTGTTCTCCATCTCGGATTTACAGCAGAATTGTCGATGTATTCAACTTTGTCAAAATTAAGTTCTGTTATATTTATCCTGAATTTAACTGCTCTTTCGTCAATAGTGTAATTTATGCTGTTTATTTTAGGCGCAGTTTTATCAATCCTCAGAATTATCTTTTTTGATTCATCATAATTCCCTGCAATGTCAGTTAAGTTAAACCAGTATTCAATTAACTGCCCATTATAAGCAGTTAAATCAGCATTTATTTCGCAGTATTTTTTTCCATTTGTTTCTTCTGTGCATTCATTTAAATCAACCTTGGCATAATCATATCCTTTGGCGTTGTTTCCATAAGTTAGGAAAAGTTCTTTTGGATTTTCTTCTTTAAAGCTGACATAAAATATTCCATTTGCAAAATCTTTTTTTGGCTCTGTTTTCTTTATATCTGGTTTTTTAGAATCAATAAAGAAAGTTACTTCTTTGTAAGCTTCATTTCCTGCGACATCTACTGCCTTAAACTGGATATTGTTTTCCCCTTCCTTAAAACTCCTTGTTCCAGAATATGCAGTGCAGTCTTCGCAAATCTTTGTCCATCTTCCTCTTCCACTAACTAAATCAGTGTAATATACATCTGATTTTTCACTTAAATTAAACCTTACAAGTGCTTTTCTGGCATTAATAACTGAATTGTTTAATGGAGCTATAATTATAAGTTCAGGAGATGTTTGGTCAAGTGTGTAATTCCCGTTCCATACGCACTCTCCACCTTCATAATTGCATACATTCCAGCTTCCAGAAGAATAGCATTCTCTTGCAGAATCATAATTTTCCATGCATAACTGGTATCCATTTGATGGAGATGTTCTGTCTGGTATTTTTGGACTGCAAAAATCAATTTCCTCACCTCTATTAAAACAAGCCCAGAAATCAGCACTTACAAAACTCGCACTGATTAAACAAACTATAAATGCCAATCCGATAATTATTAATTTTTTTTTCATTTTTATTTCTTTTCAGGATATTCAGCAACAATGCTTAATTTAGTTTCACCAGGAAAAGCACCTGATAATGCCTCTAATAATCCTTTCAACCCCTTTTCTATAATTTTCTTTCTTGATTCATCATCTTTTGCTGTAGCAAGTTCTTCAAGCTGGTGAGTTGTTCTACTGCAATACTCTCTAAAATTAGCTATATACCTGCTATTTTCAATGTCTATTAATCTAAGCTCCCCATTTGTTTCTGCTATTAATCTAAGCTCCCCATTTGTTTCTGCTGTTGGTGTCACAAGTCCATCATCATTTACATTTTTTAATGTTATTCTATATTCTTCTCTTCCCATTTTATTCTCTATTCTTATTTTATTTATGTTTCTTATTTATAATCTTTTTGATTTTACTAATATAAAAAAAGGGAAATAAAAGTTAAAAAATAAAAAATAAAAAATTCCCTTTTAAATTGCTTCTCCCCAGAAGTATATCTGTCCTGAGTCAAAGTCACCATTGCATGGTTCTGGCAAGTCAAGTTTGAATGTCAATGCCATTTCAGCTCCAGGTGCCAAGATATTTGCTAGGTAGTAATCTCCTATATCCTGATCTTGAAGGATTTCTGCATTATCATAGAATGGATCTGGATTATTAAATCCTATTCCATATTCTATATTCAAGTAACCTTCATCATCTACATTTCTGTCTGAATCAACTACGTCGTTTTCATCATCGCCCATTGTTGAGTAAGCACCATTTGTAGCATAGTAACTAAAGTTAGATAATGCTAATTGGTTTGTTGTTGGGCACATTGTTCCAGAGCTTGATGTGTCGTAGAAGTCTGTTCCTGATATAAACATATCAAGCATAACTCCTGAACTTTCATCAGCATCATTTCCTACTAAGATTGTGTCTGAATAACTTGAAGTTCCTGGTCTAACATCATCAAATGCTAGTTCTCCATCAATGCTTAAAGCAATGATTGGGTTAAGGAACCAGTATTCATTTTCATCCATAGTAGCTGACAATCCGTCCATATCAACAGCTTCAACTGTTACCCAGTATTCTCCATACATTGAATCAGCAGTTTCAACAGTTAATGTACAGTCATAAACTGCCATTGTTTGGTCTTCGAATTCTTCAAGGTTTTCTTCTAAAATTCTTGCACCACATTCCTCGTAAGGATTTCCAACTTTGCTATCATCTCTTTGACAGTTCACTTCAATATCATTGCCTTCTCCTTGTATTGAATCTCCAATTGTAGCAAAAACATCTTCTATTTTTTCTTTTCCATTCTTGTCCATTACAAGAACTTCCCAGTGAATTTGTTCACCTTCAAACGCATAGTTATTGATTCTTTCAAATAACTCTTCGCCATCGTCGGACATTCTTCCTGGTTCAGTTGCATCATCATATACAATTCTGCTATCACACATCCAAACATAGGGTGTGAAATCTTCTGTTATGATATCAACATCCATTGGAGTTCCTGTGCTTACAGCAAAAACTGCAGGCATGATAGAAAGCATCAAAGACATTACTAATAAGCTTCCTAATACTTTTTTCATTTTTCTTTATTTTAACCTCCTTTCAATCAATATAGTAGCGTTATACACCGCGGTATAACTATGAAATGTGTTTGAATTAATTCTGTCTCTTTTTTGTCCCTTTTTTTCCATGTTTGCACCTAAACGCATAGGGAGTTTAAATTAATGGCATTTAAAAGTATTGTTGTCGTCGACAAAATAGTTTTTTGTAGTTACTCATAACTGATGAAACAGAATTCTAAAATGTGTTTCTTATTCGCTGTTTTTTGTATTTGGCACTGCAATAGAGACAATTCTCATAAGAAATTCTATTGCCATTATGACAAACAGGTAGACAAAGGTGTATTCAAAAATTGAAGGAATCTGTGATATTTTTGAAATTACCGGCCCGCTGTCAAAAAATCCAGAAGTAACCAGTGCAATTGCCAAAAAATTAAACGGAAGCAGTTTTGCCAAATCCTTTGCCAGTTCTTCATTATAATAAGCAATTATTCTTATAACACTTATAATACATGCAGAAATCATAAGTATGCTTCCAATTTGCTGTTCTCTTGCAAGAAGAAGTATTATAACTGCCATTACAAAAAACCAGAATAAAACCAAAATAGGAAGAATAACAATATATTCCACAATATACAAAAAAATTTCCAGAAGTTTATTCAATAATTCGTGCTCTACATTGTTATACTGGGACAGGTCCAGCTCAAGAATGTCTCGTTTAGAGAGAAATTTATGGAACTTCCATATAAAAATAGAATACGCAATAACCAATGCAATAACAATGCACAGAGTTACATAAGGCCAGTATTCCGGAGATATAGAATCTTTAATTCCGTTAACTGTTTTATTCAGGCTGTCAGCTATTGATTCAGTTATGTTAGATTCCATTCTTTCCCCCTTTTAAATTGCAATACTTTTAATTAGAATTTGGGTTTAATAAAGTTTTGGCTTTGTCAGCTTTGAAAACTATTTCTTTTTTAACTCTTTATCCCATCTTGCACTTTTGCACTTTGGGCATATAAGAGGGCGTTCACTGCCTCTTGAGAACCATACATGCAGGCATTTATTGCATCTATACGCTGTTTTTCCAAATTCTTTTATTTTTATTTCTGGCATAGTTTACTTAGTTGATTTTACTTTATAAAGATTTCCTAACAGCGAAATGTTTAAATAGTAAGGTTTACTTAATTAAGTAACATTAAATAGTAAAGACAAAATGATTAATAAACAAATTTATAAAAATGAAAAAACTAGCCGTAGTATGGAAAAAAGAGAATTTAGGACATTAGATTTATTTGCAGGTGTTGGAGGCATTCGGCTGGGGTTTGAAAGAGCAGGGTTTAAAACTATTTTTGCCAATGATTTTGATAAGACATGCAAAGACACTTATGATTTAAATTTTAGCGAGCCAAAATTAACAATAGAAGATATATGGAAAGTTAACATAAAAGAAATTCCAGAATTTGATATTTTGCTGGGAGGTTTTCCGTGCCAGGCTTTCTCTGTTGCAGGATATAGAAAAGGATTTAAGGATGACAAGGGCAGGGGCAATTTATTTTTTAAGATTGCAGAAATATTAGAAGAAAGAAAACCACGGGCATTTTTACTGGAAAATGTAAAAAATCTTAAGGGGCATGACAAAGGAAAAACATTTAAGATTATTAAAAATACCCTTGAAGATTTAGGGTATACAATAAAATTTAGCGTGTTAAACAGCATGACACATGGCAATATACCGCAAAATCGGGAGAGGATATTTATTGCAGGTTTTTTAGATAAGAAAAAAGCAGAAGCTTTTGATTTTCCAAAAGGGATAGAGCTGACAAAATCATTCAAAGAATTTACAGCAGATGAAGCAGAAGATAAATATTATTATAACAATAAGCCTTTATTTAACAAGATAAAAAAAGATATTAATTCTGAAAATACTGTTTATCAATGGCGCAGAAAGTATGTAAGAGCAAATAAAAAAGGAGTATGCCCGACATTAACTGCAAATATGGGGTTGGGCGGGCATAATGTTCCAATAATAAAAAATCATCAGGGAATAAGAAAATTAACTCCGAGAGAATGTTTTTTATTGCAGGGATTTCCTAAAAACTTTAAACTTCCGGATTTAGCAGACAGCAAGTTATATCATCAGGCAGGCAATAGCGTAGTTGTACCTGTAATTCAAAGAATAGCAGAGAATATGAAAATTGTTTTAGAAGGCGGGCATATAAATCCACAAACAGCTTTACTTTAGGCTATGCTCCCAAATTCTTTCTACTATCCAGCCGGAATTTTGATAAGCCAGAGTAATTTCTTTATCTCTCAGGATATTCTTATTTATTTTTAGAAGCCGGTAGGATTTATTTGATTTTGGCATGATAAAATGAATAGGGCATTTATGCCAGAAACAGCCGTCTATAAAAATAACTTTCTTTTTATTGCAGCTTATAAAATCTGGATTGCCGTAGACTTTAGGTTGATAGGCAAAGCCTTTTGATTTTTCCCTTGATAATAATTCTGGCTTTATCATTTTGCTTCTAATTCTTGACATGCAATAAATTCTCTGTTTTTTAGTAAGGTTGTCCATTAAAAATCAAAGCAACTGAACTTTAAAGCCCTTGCAAGATGCAAATGTATTATGCAGGTGTAGAAAATCATGCGGGGGGCAGGGTTCGAACCTGCGCAAGCACTAAGCTACTGGATCTTAAGTCCAGCCCGTTTGACCACTCCGGCACTCCCGCAATAAAAATTATTTGTTTGTTTAACTTATAAATTTATTGATTAAGAGCTCTGGATAAAATTATTGGCAGAAACAAAGCAAAACCAGAAATGCCTTTATATATAATGTAATTTCTATTTTGCGGTAGCAAGTTAATAATGTTTATTTTACCCTGCTTGTAGTATCAAAAATCAGTCAATGTTATTAAGGATGTCATCAATCTTACCATTAACTAATCTGATAATCTCTTCATCAGGTTTGTTGTAATTTTTTGCCTTGGCTTTCAGAGCTTCAGATGCCCCTGCAATTACAGCCCTTTTAATTTTTGACGGGCTTTCTTCTGAGAAAAAATTTTCTTTCATTTTAACCTCCTCTTTAAACTCTTTTATTTTCTTTCAAAGATTTACATCTTTAATATAATAATAAAAAACATATAGCGAAGTTTATTAAGTTAACTATGCTCGACTGATATACTGGAAAGGTATTTATTGCTTCCTGTTCAAACTAATTTTATAAAAATAAAGAAGTAGATTAAATAAAAAAATTATTTAGCATAATCGACAATTGCCAAGATTACGCCAACAATTGTTGCAACAACTACAATCCATCCGGCAACTATTGCAACTATGGAACCGCCAAGCCATATTGGCAGACTTAAAACTCCATCAATCATAGCAAAACCAACAGATAATGCTACAATCACGCCAGTTACCCATGCAACAAAACTGATAAGTTTATGCATTGATGCTTTCCCTTTTTTCATATCAACCTCCTTTTGAATTTATTCTAACACTCGAATATATACATTATAGTATATAAACATTTCTCCAGAAGTGTTGTTGCATTAGGGGGGATCGATAAAATAGAAAATAATTTAAATATCGGACCACTAACAAATTATGATAAGAATAAACAAAAATAGGTTTTTTTATACCATCATAGTTATTATGATAATTGATTTAATTATAGATGGTATTGACGATTTTGGCACTAAATTGTATCTAATTCATTTAATAAGAAATTTAATTATTGTTGGTTTAGCTTTAATTATAAGTATTAATTTTAAGAAAAATTAATATAGAAAAAAGACCTGTTTATGCAACGATGTACTACAGAATATGTTAAGTTGCACTTGATTAATTAAAGAAAACTTTCCTACGGCGTTCTTATTGCTTACACCGACATGACAAAGGTTTGATTATGGTATTGCCCATATTTTAGAAAACATTATATACTAAAAATTGGTGGATAATAAATGGAAGCATCTCAAATTTACATTTTGATTTCAATAGTAGTTTTATTGATAATTGCTATTTTAGTATTTTTTGTTAGAAAGAACAAGAAACAAAAACCCTTAACTCTATTAGCAGGATTAGCGTTTGGATTTATTATAGCAGGAATAGTCTTTGGAGAAAGCCGATTAGTAAGTTATAGTTTAATTGGGATAGGAGTATTAATAGCCCTCATAGACATAATAAAAAAATCCAAAAAATAAACATAAAAACCTACATACCAAGGTATGTAACAAAGTTATATCTGAAAAGTTTACTAAAAGGATAATGTTGCTTACACAATTAATTCCCTTAAACTAAACAGCATAATGCCTGGTTTTATTGACATTATGTAATAAATGGTTACATCTCGTCCATTACTTCGATTCCCAGCAAGTTCAAAGAATTCTTTAAAGTCTGGGCAAATGCTTCGACTAGCTTTAACCTGAAATCTTCATTTTCATTTCCGATAACTGGGCATGAATGATAAAACTCGTTAAATGTCTGAGCTAACTGGAAAGAATAATTTGCTATTAAATTAGGCGAAAGCTTTTCAGCTGCGCTTTTTACAATGTCTGGGAATTCTGCAATTTTCTTTACTAACTCTGTTTCGTGATGCTCTAATTTAATTATTTTATAATTTTTTATTTTCTTTTTTGACTTTCTCAAAATAGACGACGCTCTTGCATAGCTATATTGAAGATAAGGACCAGATTCTCCGTCAAAGGAAAGAGAATTTTTCCAGTCAAAGATTATATTTTTATTATTGTCGTTTTTTAGCATTGAGAATTTAATAGCTCCTAAAGCAATTTTAATAGGATCTCCTTTTGTATTTCGTTTTTTAACTTCTGATTTTGCTTTTTTAACAGCTTCATCAAAAAACTCTTCTAACAAAACCAATTCTCCTCTGCGAGTTGACATTTTTGCAGCTCCTCTGTCTGTTTGTATTAAAACAAAAGAATAATGAACTGACTCTGGAGATGGATATCCAAGAAGTTTTAGTGCTTCACAAATCTGCTCAAAATATAATTTTTGGTCTTCACCAAGAACAATTAGATTTCTTCCATTTTTTAATTTGTCAATAGTATATGCAATATCTCTTAATCCATAAAGTCCAGTCCCATTGCTTCTTGCAAGAACAAAAACAGGAGCTTTCATTTTGTGAATAACCGGAGTGTTTTTTTGGTCAAGCACAAGCCTGCCTTCATCATCTTCAAATAATTTTCCTGTTTTTTTGAATCTTTCAAGCAAATCTTTAGATGGTTTTCCTACATATCTGGATTCATAGTCAAAGTTGTCAAATTCAATCCCAAAACTAGCAAATATTTTCTTCTGCCCTTCAACACAAGTATCAACAATCTGCCTGAACAACTCAACTATTTTTTTGTCTTTTGATTCAAATTTTTCAAGAAGTTCAAACACTTTTTTCTCTAATTCAGGATTATCTGCTACTTTTTTAGATATTTTAATATAGTTGCCAAGCATAGAAGAAAAATTATCTTTAGGTTTAAACACAAGAGCTAACATAGCTATTTGTTTGCTTACATCATTAACATAATAATGTATTTTTACTTTGTTTCCTCTGAATTTTAATATTCTTACAATTGAATCCCCAATTATAGAATTTCTTGCTCTTCCAACATGTGGCGATGCATTTGGATTAACGCTTGTATGTTCCACAAGAATTTTTCCATTTTCTTTTCCCTGCCCAAATTCAGGAGAACATGCTCTTGAAAGTGTTTTTTCAGCAAACATCTTATTATCAATAAAGAAATTAATGTACGGGCCGTTAGAAATAACTCTTTCAATTTCAGCAGGCAGTTTCTTGCCAAGCTCTTTTGCTAAATTAGATGCAATTTCATTCGGAGATTTTTTAAATTGTTTTGCAAGAATAAATGTGGGGAAAGCATAATCTCCTAATTCTGGGTTTGAAGGAATTTCAATAGAGCTTTCAATTTCTTTTTTGCTAAGTTTTAACTTATTTTTTAATAAATCTGCCAGTATTTCTTTCATAATTTATAGAATAATAAAGTGTTAATAAATTTAATCCTTATTCGGAGTTTCTGCATTCTTCAAGATTTTTTCCGCAGTTTGTACAGAATTTTTCATCACCTATTGAAACCTTGCATCCAGGGCAGTTTGTCAAAGGAACTTTCATTTTCCCGCCACATTGTGGGCAAAATTTCTGTTCCGGATCTCCTCCTCTGCCACATTTGACACATTTTGGAGGTATTACTCTTTTTTCAATAACTGCTTTATACCCTGCTTTGCCAGAAACTATTTTTGAAAAAGCATCCTGAATATTTACCGGATCCTGATAATTTCTTAAATCAATACAGCTTCCCATTTTACCCCTTTTTATTATTTATACTACTAAAATACAAAAACAGCTTTTTAAATTTTATTGTTGAGTTTTGATAGTAATCACTTAACTTAATATAAAGAAAATCCTCACGTAAGCTTAACTTGCCTTAGTTATAATTTTATTTTAATCATTAACCCAATATTTTCTTATCATTAAGCTAATTTATTCGTTATCACACAATATTAAAAGAATTACTTTCCTGCTTTTATTCCCTTAAAATCTTTCCATGCCAACTCAAACATCTGCTCTAATGCTTGTGCAAAGAAAGGGGTATGTATCCATACACCTACATCATAACTTGGATGGATTTCTTTGTCGTCTAAAAGCATAAACATAAGCTGTTCGCCGTCAATTATTGAAAATCTCGCGTTAATATTTTTCATATTTTTAACTTCAGCAACTTTTGCGAGCTGTTTTGCAATTTCCTCGTTGCCAGAAGTTATCGGTGCAGAAACCCTTATTTTAACCCCTCTTTTTTTTGCCTTATCAAGTGAAGGCATAAGTGCTTCTAACTTCCTGTTAATCCCTTCAGCTGTGGTAACAATATTGACTGTTTTTTCAGCCCCGTTAATAAGCATATCAAGATGGTTGTATATATTCTGCCTTCCTCTTAAACTTCCTGATAAATCTGAAGGTTCAATGAATTTTATCCCCTGTGTAAAAATAGAATGCAATTCCTGTAAAACCTCATCCCCTTTTAATTCTTCAAGCCTCTTATGTTTTTCTTTTGTTGAAATTACTAAATTTCTTTTTACTCTTTCAATAACTTCATTTGGCTTAAGTGCAACAAATTTTATCGGTTTGCCAAGCTTCATTACAATAAATCCTTTTTTCTCCAAACTTTCTAAAATATCATATGTCCTGCTTCTTGGAACATCGCTGATATTGCTTAATTCCCCTGCTGTACTTACCCCTCTTGAAAGGAGAGCAGTCCAAACTTTTACTTCGTAAAGATTTAGATCAAATATTTTTCTTAACCTGCTTAAAAATTCCTCCTTGACAATCATATCAGTTTCAATACTTTTCTCTTTTTAAATGTTTTGTTGTTTTATTTCTGGATAATGAAGAATAATCTTTACCTTTCAATAATGAAAACTGCCGAGATAAATTGATTATTAAAATACATTTTATATAAAATTATGCATTACAATTTATTGCCCGGGCAAATGCCTTCACTATAACGCGTCACATCCTTATTTGAGCAAGCTTCGCACTTGTTTCCAAAGGTTATAGCACATGGATAATCTATACATTTAACCCCTTCTCCAAACCATCCGCAAACAGGCAGGTATTCTTTTGTGCAGATGATATCCTCTTTGTCTTCAGCAGTGCAATAAATGTAATTATCTATTTTTGTTCTCCACGAAATAAGTTCGGATTCCATGTAATTTTGGTTGTCATTTCTTTGAAATTTTATTGTGTAACAGCCATCACAGCCGTTGTAGGTTACATCGACAACAGTCAGTCTTGTACTGCTTATTGGTGCAGCAATAAGATTTATCGCCCTTCTTTCATTTTCAGATTTAAATTCCCACTCGCGGATGCAGGCACCGACACTTTCATTCCAGCTGTATCCTGCAGAAGTAAGACATCCATAAAAATCTCTGCCCCCTCCAATAATGTTATTATTTTCTTTATCTAGAACTAAATAAATTAAAGTAATATAAATTATCAAACCCATTATTATCGAGCATAAAAGTATTGTTATTGCAATTTTATTATTGTCTTTCATAACTACTTATATGAAACTTCATTTATAAATAATCCTATGGCTTCAAATTGGTTTGAAGTAAATAAAATTTATAACTTCGAGCCCAAAACTGCCCCATAATTTAAGATTATAAAACCTATCTATAAAACAAACGCATAATAAAACTTCTATTATCTTGTATAACATAAGAATTTTTATAACTATAACCAGAACTTATGAAATGGATCAAGAATTGGCGGTTATGTTCTTTTCATTGAATAGTTGATTAATAAGGAGTTTAAGAGAATTCGGGAAGGGAGATGTAGGATATACACCGACGGAACCTCATTAACATTGAAAATCAAAAATCGGAAGGTTTATAAACATTCATTAATAATGAATAATTATTCACTTTTAGTGAAAATATAAGATGATTCCAAAGAATACAAAGAAGATAATATTATACTTACTAAGAAACTTAGAGCTGGTTAATATTAACCAGATTTCTAAGCTATTAAATATTAGCGTAGGGAGTTCATTTAAAATTCTAAAAGAGCTTGAAAAAAACAATATTGTTAATTCTTCTGATTTAGGAAATGCAAAATTTTATCAAATTAATTTCGATAATGAAGAAGCAATAAAATGGTGTGAAATTCTTTTATCAGAAGAAAGAAGAAACCTAAATGGATATTCGAAAATCTATGCCGAAGAAATACAAAAATTTGGATATGCAGAATTGATTATTTTATTTGGCTCTATTCTTACTAATAAGGATTTTAATGATATAGATGTTTTATTTATAACAAATAAGCCCAAAGAAGTTGCTAAGTTTTGTTTAAATTTATCAAAGGTTAGGACTAAACCAGTAGTTCCTTTGATATTGAAGAAAGAAGATTTTATTAAAGAAATAAAGAACAAAAAAGAAGCAGTTTTAAATATTTTAAAAACAGGAGTTATATTAAAGGGAGAATCAATTTTTATTGAGGTGTTAAAAAATGTCAGAAAGTGAAGATAAAATGAAATGGTGTTTAGAAAGTGCAAAAAGAATGAGAAAGATTAAGCCAAGTGATAAACTTTCTAAGTAACATATTGAGAAGGCGAAACATAATCTTAAGGCGGCATATTATAATGTTCAAGGACATTTTGATGACTGGGCCGTTTCTCAATCTTACTATGCTATGTATCACTCACTCTTAGCAATTTTGTTTAATAAAGGTTTTGAATCAAAGAATCATGAGTGCACAATAAGCACAGTAGAATTTTTAATTGAAAATAAAGAAATTGAGTTGGATATGGAAGATTTATTATTTATTAGAACAACTGAACAAATGACAACTAAAGATGCCAAATCATTGAGAGAAGAATTTCAATATGGCACAAAAACAGACGTCAATAAAGTTCTTCTTACAGAACTCCTAGAAAAATCCAAAGCTATCGTGGAGAAAATAGAAGTTATGTTAAGCGAGATGCAACCTCAAAAATAAACAATTTCTACTTTATTGTATAAATAGAAAAATATCTAAGTTGTAACCCTTACTCAGATTTTATCAAGAAATATTCCAATCTTTTTTCCTTTTATATTCAACTCTTCTTTTTCATAGCCATTAATTTTGTCTTCTTTATTCAGCATCTCAAATTCTTCTGCATTTGTTCTTTCTTTAATCAGTCTTTCTTGTTTTTTAAGGAGCATTAACATGCCTTCTTCAGCAATTATTTTCAAACTGATTTTATCTTCCTTGACCATTGAAAGTTTTTTCCTTAAACTCTGAACACTCCTTATGATGTTTCTTGCATAACCTTCTGCTTCTAATTCCGGAGTAATCTCGGTGTCCAGTTCTACTTTCCATTCGCCATTTATAATTTTATTTTGAACTCTTGTCTGAATTTCAGTTTTCCAGATTATTTCTTTCACATTTAATTGGTTCTTTATAACATTCTCAATAAGTTTATCTGGTTTTTTATAATAATGAATCATGGCTTTTGCAAGAGGCCATTTTAGTCCAATTCCTGTTTTATCTCTTTCAGCCAAACCTTTTTCAATTATTTCCAAAGCGCAATTAAATTCATTTTCCAATTCAGCATCAATCAGTTTCTTATCTGCTTTGGGCCATTTGCTTAAATGAACCGACTCTTCATTTACAAGCCCTTTTTTTCTTAGTTGCTGCCAGATGTATTCTGTAAACAAGGGGCATATTGTCGAAAACATCTGGATTGTTTTTATGTAAGATTCTTTAAGAGCAGAAAAAACAACTTCTCTGTTTTCTATTGACTTGTCCCTTGTAACTTTAATATATACTCTTGATATATCTAAAAATAATTTTTCAATCTCAGTTATTGTTTCATCTAATTGATAAGTTTCAAATAATTCTGTAACTTTTTCTATTGTTGAATTTAATCTGGACAAAATATACCTTTCTTCTATTCCTCTTTCTTTTGATTCTTTTGAATTTAGATCAATAAGATAGTTGGCAGTATTCATTAACACAAGAAGATTTCTTTGCTTTTGTTTTACATCTTCCCACGAGAAATTAATATTCTCTCCTGCTGTAGAATTGCATAAATAATATCTTAAAACTTCAGAACAATATTTGTCAATTACTTCATACGGAGAAATTATATTGCCAAGTGATTTTGACATTTTCATTCCCTGAAAATCTAAAATCATTCCATGGACAAATACATTTTTATAAGCACTTTTTTTGAACATTATTAAAGAGCATATTTGAAGCATATTGAACCATAGCTTTGTCTGCTCTGTTGCTTCCAGCACTAAATCAGCAGGAAACCATTCTTTTATTAGCTCAGGTTTATTATAAAGGCAGTTCCATGACGCAGTTCCAGAATCTATCCATACATCAATGACATCTTCAACTCTTTTGTACTTTTTGCCATTTTTTTCAATTACAACTTTGTCAATATACGGGCGGTGCAAGTCTTTAGGAACATCTTTTGCAAGTTCTTTTAATTCATTTAAACTCCCGATTACAATAAAATCATTTTTATCTTTTTCATTTATCCAAATAGGCATAGGGCATCCCCAGAATCTCTGTCTTGTTAAACCATTATCTCTTAAATTTTTAGTCCATCTTTCATAATCTTCTCCAGAACGATTTGGCACCCAGTAAACATCTTTATTAAACTCCAAAAGTTTAGGAACTAAGTCTTCAATTTTCAAGAACCATTGTTCTGTTGCTCTAAAAACAACTGGCTTATGCGACCTCCATGAAAAAGGATATTCATGCTCAACTTCTGTTTTCTCAACTAAACAACCTTTTTTCTCAAATTCTTGAATAAATTTTTTATCATCTTCTTTTGCAACCCAGCCATTAAACATACCCATATCTTCAAATTCCCCTTTTTCATTAAGAGTATTAAATGCTCCTATTCCATATTTCTGCCCAACTTCATAATCTTCTGGACCGCAGCCAGGCGCACAATGAACTAAACCGCTTCCAGAACTAACATCAACATATTCTTTGCTTAAAATAACTGTGTGAACATTTTTCCATTGTTTTTTTAGATTATCATAAACTTTTTTTAAGTCATTATAAAAAGGATGAACATATTCCCTGCCTTCCAGCTCTTTTCCTAAGAATTCTTCTACAACTTTGTATTCTTTTCCAAGCAACCCATGGATAAATGCTCCTGCCAATGCTTTTGCAACAATCCAGTATTCATTTTCAACCTGAACTTTAACATATTCTAGATCAGGATTAACCATGATTGCAAGATTAAAAAAAATCGTCCACGGAGTTGTTGTCCAGATTATAAAATACTCGTCTTTCTTGCCCTTTATCTGGAACTTCAAGAATATTGAAGTGTCTTTTACATTTTCATATTCTAATTCATGCTTTGCCAAAGAAGTTTCAGATTGCGCATCCCAGTGCATAACTTTTTTGCCAAGATATAATCTTTTCTGCTCCCATGCTTTTTTTATAAATGCCCACTCACCTTCAATATACTCGTTTGTAATTGGCATATAAGCATTTTCAAAATCCATCCAGATTCCCATTCTTTTCAAGTCCTTATTCATTATTTCTGCATTTTCAACAGAAAAATTATGACATTCTTTTGTGAATTTATCCAATCCATATTTTAATATATCTTTTTTATCTTTTAATTTTAGTTTTTCCTGGACTTTATTTTCTGTTGGAAGTCCGTGCATATCATATCCTGCCCTGTCCCACACATTCATTCCTTTTAATCTAAAATATCTCATTGCAATATCTTTCATGTTATTATTCCAAGCATGCCCGATATGAAGCCTTCCAGAAGTATATGGTGGTCCCTGCAAAAAATAAAATTTCTTTCCTTTAGAATTCTTTTTAACAGCTTTTTCATAAATTTTATTGTTTTTCCAAAATTCAAGCATTTCTTCTTCAATTTGTTTTATTTCTATCATTTTTAATTGTAGTTTCTTTCTATCTAATCTCTTTCTTTTCTAAAGAAAGAAATTATATTTAATAATGTTGTGATTGTCTTTCACTTCTTCTTGCCAAATATTCCCTAAACTTTCCTGTTATCCCTTTTCCAAACATAACTTCCTGCATTATGTCTTCAAAAGAGTTAAAACATCTCTCTGCTTCTTTATAAGCTTCAGTTTGCTCAGCTAGTTTTCTTTCATTATCATTAAATGTGAGAAATCTTTCCAATATTCCCTTGCATGCATCGCTATAAATAACCCTTTCCCTGTATGCAAAAGATTTAACAACAGCCATTTAGTTTCTCCTGCGCAAGCCAAAGATATGGACAGCGCTAAATAATAATAGCAATAGCTATAGAGATAGAAGAAACACTTCCCATAATTTTTTTATAAGCTATTTGCATATTTTTTTTAATAACCAGATATTTATAAAGCTGTCGGAGGGGGAAGCCATTCATTTGCCCAGCTTTTTGTGTTGTTTGTTGCTCCCTGAAATGTCACAACAGCAAGAGAGGCAAGGAATACTGCCCCATTAACATATTTGAAAAATAATATTTCAGGATAATGTACTAATGTTTTAAAAAACTTTTCAGGAATTATTGCAAGTGTTCCAAGAAGAGAAAAAACAGTGTCTCCAATCAAAAATCCAATTGCGAAACGAACGTCTATAAAAAACAAGATCGGCAGAAAAACAAGGGGGATTGTATACATTATCGACTCTAGTAATCCTGGGAATATTGTAGTATAAAATAATTTTTTATTTCCAAACATATTTCTTCCCTCTCTATACATGCATTGCAGTGTTCCGCAACTCCATCTGTACGATTGTTTAATTTGATTATTAATTCCAGTCAGCTTCTCGCCGTCAACATCTGGTGCAGAAACTACTGCATCGTCAGCAACATGTATTCTGTAGCCTTTATTCTGCAGAATCCATGTATAATATGTGTCTTCTGTTTTGCTTCCGCAGGGTATTGGTATTTTTTTTAATATATCTGTCCTATATATTGTAGATGCTCCGCATACAACAAACACAGCACCTCTTTTTTCCTGTGCGTTTTTTCTGAATCTTCCAATTTCATTTATCCACGATTTCCCGTAATAATAAGCTTTTGAAAGAGCATTTTTAGGCTTGCTTAATCTTCCATAAGAAGTTACAGCAGCAACCTTATCCTTGTTAAAATGAGCCATCATTTTTTCTATACATCGAAATTCTCCCTTAACCCTGCAGTCTCTGACATATAAAAACTCTCCAAGAAGATTATCGGCATTTTTAACTACATAATTTATTTTCTTTGCTTTTGATACATTTGGGCATTTGATATATAGTAAATTGCCGTAATTTTTGTTTAATTTATAAATAAATGGCTTTGCATTTGCTGAACCAGAGCAAATAATTACATTATGCACAGGATAACTTTCACTATAAACTGCTTTTATTGTTTTTACTATATCTTCTTCTTTTTCCCTGTGTATTGGTATTAAAACAGAAACTTTTTTCAATGGTTCATAAGGGTTAACCAGTTTTTCTTTTCCCCCAGTTATATAAAAGACTATAAGTGTAATTATATCTATGAATAGTGTTAATCCAAAAAATGTCCAGATTGAAAAAGGCCCCTTCATTTTTCCACCTTAAATTAAAGTTATAGTTACAGTGTGCTGTATTGGGAAGGGAACATCGAATACTGCATAGTTCTCATTATTAATTTTAATATTAGTAAACCGTGCGTAAGAACCGCCAATTTTTACCCTGCTTGCAATTTTATTGTTTGTATGCACCTTTAATGTTAAATCTTGCTTGTAGATTTTGCTTTTCATAATGCTTGGAGTGTTTATTGTAAAAGAGATTGTATTTGCATTTTCATTGTAATTTGATATCGTTGAATTATTCTTCAAGTGAATATATCTTACAACATTTCCTATTGTATCAACCCAGACATTTTTTAAATGAAGGTAGTCTATTACCCCGCCATCATTACATTCGTTGTGAAAAACGAGATTTGCCCATTTGCCCTCTTTCTCTGCTTTATCAATTACTGTAAAATAATCTGGAGGCTCTAATTCATTTCCAGGATAACCATGTGAATTAAAACTTTTTAAATCAAAAAAATTGCTTGGATAGTTATTTTCAAGTTCATTGTAATTGTATCCTCTTGCTGAAAGGAAATTCCAATTGCTCTTCATTATATTTTGTATATTTGCATTTGTGTATCCGCACGGATATGCATGAGTTATAATGTCGCTTCTTTCTGCTAAAGTATGCGCAACTATCTGCTGGATATTCCTTTCCATATCTGCAATATATGCTTTATCACTTACTTGGCTGCAAAGATGGTTTTCAGTATGCGTTCCAAGTTCATGCCCTCTTTTAAAAATACTATTATAAAAAATCCAGCGTCCGAATAAATATTTATCTGTGTTTGTCAAAAAATATGTCCCTTTATACCCATGTGAATCAAGCTCATCAATACAGCTTTTGTAATAATCATCAATAGAAACAGAAACAGCCCCTTTTTTGCAGTTTTTCCAGTCGCATATTTCTACATCATTTATAACTGAACTTCCGTCTGATTTCCCGCATATCTGCACAGCGTCAGTAGCTGTCCATCCCCATCCGCATGTTTCTATTATTATTGTATCTGCCAAAAAACTATGATTTACATTTTTAAATAGCGTGCATTTTTTAAAATTTCCTGTTAAGAGATTTCTAGTTTCATTTGTTGCACTGTTTCTTCCCCAAATATTTCTAAAACACATATCATAATCCCCTAATATAGTTACATTGTTAAGATAAACAGGTTTTTCATAAGACAATGTTAAATTTGCGATTACATTCCAGTTTGAGGGAGTCCAGCTGTATCCATACCCGCTCCACTGCCCCTCTCTACATCCAGGTTTAGTTGCATCTGGCGGACCAGCAGCATATCTTGCATATGAACCTGCATTTTCAGATGTAGCTTTTGCATAATTTGCATATTCGCATATTTGCGTGGAAAAATTCGCTGGGGGTTGGTTGTGCTCATTATTAGTAAGAGAATAAACTTCTTTAGGCAGTAAAAATGTTACATTTTCCTCTTTTTTTAATTTTTTAAGCGTGTTTGTATATACAAGCCATTTCTCAGAATTGATTTTATTTTCTTCACTTTCAAAATCTTGCTGGTGGACCCATAATGGAATTACTAAAATACCATCTATCTTTGTTAAGGGAACATAATCAGAATCAAAGTTGTTTATCTCGTTAAATATATCCCCCTGCGTTTTAAATTTAGTATCTTTTCCAGCATCGCCGTTTGTTGTAAAACTTATACCATACTGAATAACATTAAATTCTGGAGTTGAATTGACTGGAGGCAAGCCTGCTTCTACAAAAACATCAAAATATTGCTTTAGCCCAAGCTCTTCTGCAACTTTTCTTGTGTCCTCTGTGAATTTGCCGTGAATTTGGTTGTAAGCTGTGGGCATATTTGGATTTGAAATTGACACTTCCCTTAATCTTAATTTAAAAGCATCCTGCCCTGATTTTATTATTTCTTTTTGCTGTTTAGGCAAAAGTTTATCCATTTCCATTTCTAAATCATCTCCAAGATATCCTTTTTGTATAAGTTCTATATATTTGTTATTATACATTTCTAAAAACGGCTCCATGAAATCAGAATCATTTACAATACTTCCCGGATAAAAACTAATTCCTGCCGGGATTTTATTGCTTTCAAAAAAATAAGTTATATTATGGTAAAAATAAAACCAATCTTCAGAAACACTTCCATCAATATCCCCCATATACGGAACAATGTAAACTTTTTTATTGATGGTGCTTAAAGAGCTAACTACTGAAAAAGCAAAAATAATCATTGCAAACAACATTATTATTTTTTTAATTTCCATTTTCAAAATTCCAGTTTAATATAATACTTGCAATATCTTCAGCTTGTTCATCTGTCAAGCTTGGATAAATAGGAATAGAAACTGCAGTTTTGTCTGCTTTAAATGTATTTAGGAACTTTTTGTCCTGGAGATTAAGGCATCTGTGTGCTGGTTTGAAAACCGGTTTGGCAGCATCTACGCCTCGTTTCCTTAAATTTTCTATAAATAAATCTGCTTGGGCATGTTTTATCACATATCTGTAGAAAATTCCATCTTCCGGAAGTAAAAAATTGGCATTGCTTTCTTTAAACATTTTATTGTATTTTTCTGCAATCTCTTTCCTTCTTTTTATAAATAAATCAAGTTTTTTAAGTTGCGACAGCCCTAAAGCTGCCTGCAAATCAGACATTTTGTAATTGTAAGACTCTCCAAAATTTTCTTTGTTGTCATATTTTGTTAAATTTTTAATCCTTTCAATAATCTCTTTATCATCTGTTAAAACTGCCCCGCCCACACCCGAAGTTATCATTTTTGTGGCATAAAAAGAAAAAATTGAAATTTTTCCAAAGCTTCCAAGTTTTTTGTTGTTAAACTCTGCGCCTACAGACATTGCACAATCCTCTATTATTGGAATTTTTAACTCCAAAAATTTTTCTATTTCAGATTTTCTACCGAACATATGAGGGATTATAATTGCTTTTGTTCTGCTGTTAATTTTATTTTCCACATCTTTAAATGAGATGTTATAATCTTCTCCTATATCTGCTATTACAGGTTTTGCCCTGCAGTATAACACAGCACATAAAACACTGTTGCATATATATGAAGGAAGAATAACTTCGTCGTTTTCTTTGATATTCAATGCCCTTAAGGCAAGATGCAGTGCACTTGTACCAGAGCTTACAGATATCCCATATTTTCTACCTATATACTTGCATAATTCTGCTGTAAACTCTTTTGCAATATTTCCCGTTGCGATTTCTTTTTCATTTAACGCCTTTACTACAGCATTTATATCATCAATTTCAATTGTAGGGCTTGAATGTTTAATGCTGTTTGTTTTAAACACATATTTTACTGAATATCTAATTAGATTATCTTTTCCTTTTTCTATTCCATAAAATAAACATCCTTTTTTCTTGTAAAATGATATAGCTTCATCATTGTCTGTAAGCACCTTAAACTCAATTTTATTAATATTTTTTTCTTTGCATCTTTTTAAGAACTCATTCCATAAAACTCCTCCTATCCCCATTTTTCTGTACTCTTTTTCAACAACTATTTTATTTAATCTTCCAGTTGTTTCAATTCTGGAGCCGATAATATAACCAATAATTTTATTGTTTAATTTGGCATACATGCTTAAATCCCATTTGTCATTTAATTCCATTGAAAAATTCTCTTCATTCCATGGTTTATCTCCAATTTCTGTCCAGTTGTTTTCTAGTTGAATTAATAGAGGGATTAATTTTCTTAAATTTTCTTTTTTTATGCTTTCAATTTCCATTTTAATTAATGACCTCAAGGATATTTTTAGGTTCAGGCATGCCTCCATAATTAAACAAAGCATCGATTGCAGACATATATGGAAGAAATCCAGAAAAAGCTTGGTTATAAACCGGGTGAATATACTCTTGGAATTCCACTTTAATCCCCTCTTTGTTGAATAACTCTAAATCAAGATAATTTTTTCCCCCTTCTCCCGAAAGGTAGACATTTGCTCCCGTTGTCTTGCAGATTTTAATAATATCTTGAGAAGCATTTGATTTTTCATAGTGCTCTGGTTTCAATCCAAGCTGGCTCGCAAAAATGATTTTTGTATTTATATTAAATGCCTTTCTAAAAAATTCCATAATCTCTAAATTTAAGTTTAAAAGGGTTGTATGCTCCTTAAGAATGATTTCCTTAAGCATAGGAAAGAATTTGTTAAAATATTCGGTTTTTTTATAATTTGCTTCTAAATCATGAATCAATTGGTGCTTCCAATTTTTTCCTTTGATTTTCAGCTCGTTATTTATCAAAATATGTTTAATATAGTCCTCTTTATGGCACACAGGAACACCAACCCATTTGCTCTGAGGATTATTCAGATTATCATTTCCATTAATCCTTATTTTATTCCTATTCTGAAATTCTTTTCTTACATACAGAACTTCATCTCTTATTACAAAAATATCAGATTTTTTCATTTTATCAAAAACTCCCAAATAAGGCATGAAATTCGGTTGGTGAGCAGACATTACTTTAGACATTTTCCTCATCTACAAATATATGGTTAAGATTAAATGCTTCTGCATATTGAGAATTACAATGGTATCCGTTTATCTCTGCAATCTTTTTTACTACCGGAATATTTACCGTAGACTTTTCTATCTGGCTTTTATATTTTTTTAAAGCTTCTATCTTTTTGTTTAAGTGATTTTCAGACAGCCCGATTAAATAATGAGACTCAAAATTAGTTGTTGATGGCCCCTGAAATAAAAGAATCTCCTTAACTTTTCTTGCAGCTGAAGATACTGCAAGACTGCAGTTTCTGTGGTCCTGGTGTTTGTCATTTGGGTCATGAGTATAAATTCTGTGAATATCCAGATTTTTAATTAAAGACTCAATGAAGCTTACTGTTTTATGGTTGTCTGCAATATATCCATCTGGGAAATTTCCAAAGAAAATTTCTTTAATTCCAAGAGAATTAAGAGATGCAATGCATTCTTCTTTATCTGAAGGGTGATTCCCCTTTTCTCCATTTGTAAGCACAAGACAAAAAACATTGTCCTCATTTTCAATATGTTTAAGGATGGTTCCCCCACATCCTAATTCAATGTCATCAGGATGCGCCCCGACAAATAATACATTCACCTTTTTCTTACCCATTTTTTAATACCTATCCGAATATGATTTAGAAATATTATTTAAATTTATACTACCACTTTTTTACACGGAAAAATAATTAAACCAGCCGATAGTGAAACATTTAATCTTGATTTAATTTTTTAATAGAGTTCTCTTCATCATGGCTTAGTTTTCCCGGGATAATTATGCAATAAGGAGATTTTATTTTATCCTTGTCTATGTTTTCTAATAAATTATAATAAAACTTGCTTTTTACCCCAAGTCTGGAACAGACAATTACTTTTCCAAATTTGAATTCTGTCTTTTTTAATTGCCCAATAGCATCTTCAAATGCTAAACCAATATCAATTAACAATAAAGTATGCGCCCCTATTTTCTGATTGTCTTTGATTATTTCAATAAAACTATCTGGAGTAAAGTTTTTCTGCCATTTTGGAAGAGAAGTTGTTTTGCCGAATTTATACGCCTGTAGCCCAGATTCTGCAACTGCATCAAAAACACTTCCACTGTGCAAAACCTTATATTTTACCTTTTTTTCCTTGCACATATTAATTAAAGTTATATGAGTTGTAGCAGTTAGCGGAGAACCATAAACTAACAAAGCAACATCTTTATCTTCTGCTTCTTTAATCAGTTTATCACTTTCAACCACTTCCCGATTAGCATCTATTACTTTTATTTTCAGCTGTTTTTCAAGCTCCTTTTTTGTGTAAGGAAAATCAACAGTATAGTTTTCCAAATAAATTTTCTTCACATTTTTTAATATTTTCTTGCCATGCAGGGATATTCCTCTTGAATCTAACCCTAATCCTATTAAGTAAAATGCCATGTTATAGATTATCCAGAGGGCTTTTTATATTTTTTATTGATGCCTGTGAAATTTGAGTGTACATTTGTGTTGTTTTAATATCAGAGTGCCCAAGAAGTTTCTGTATAATCCTTAAGTCAGTTCCTTGCTCTAAAAGGTGTGTTGCAAAAGAGTGCCTTAAAAGATGAGGATAAACTCTTTTTTTAATCCCTGCTTTTTTAGCCGAATTAATAATAATCTTTTGAATGGTTTTAATTGTTAATTTTCCTCCACGATTAGATTCAAATAAGTAATCTCCTTTGTTTAGTTCACAGTAATTCTTTAGCTCACCTTTTAATGAATCAGGAATTTTAACAAATCTGTCCTTTTTTCCTTTTGCAAGTTTAATTAGAATCAAATTTTCATCAAAGTTTAGATTTTGTAGTTTAACATTTACGATTTCACTTACTCTTAACCCACAACCATAAAGAAGTTTGATTATTAATTTGTGTTTTATATTGAGTGTATTGTCAATCATGGATTTTATTTCATTAATAGTTAGAATCTCAGGAAGACTTTTATTTCTTTTGGGGTTAGGAATCTGGTTTATATTCTTGGTTAATATAGTTTTAAAAAAGAATTTAACTGCAAAAAGGTCCTTTGAAACACTTGATGGATTTTGTTTTTCTAATTTTTCTAATACATAATCTTTTACTACTTTTTCATTTAACTCTTTATCTTTAACAAAAACAAGAAATTTTTTAACAGAATCAAGATATCTTTTAATTGTTTTTTTAGAAAAATTCCTGAGTTTAAGTTCTTCTTCTAATTTTAACAACTTTTCTTCCATAGAACCAGTTAATCATATAGTATTTAAAAAGTTCTCTTTTAACACCTAAGTGACATATACTATCTAATAAATTAGATAGTATGTTGTGTTATGCTCAATTCGGGCTGGACCCCAAGTTATTTCGAATTCATTTGAAGTTTTCAAAAAGTATATAAAGTTGGTAAATCTAACATAAGAATATGAATCAAAGATTGAAATATATTTTAATTCTTGCAATTATAATTGTTTTGGGCATTGGAATATATTTTTTATACAACCACTTTGCCTTGTCATCTGCTTCTATTACTGATATGAAGTATTGTACTTCTGGAGATGACTGCACACCAGTAGGTTGCCGATGCAGTTGTAGTGGTTGTGGTGGATTTTCTTATGAAGATATTGTAAATAAAAAATATGTTGAGGCATGGTATTATCAACAAGGATGCAAACCTGCCCAAGTATGTCCAGAAGTTTGCTGTATGCCCAAAACAATAGAATGTGAAGATAATTCTTGTATTGTTAAAGATTTACCAAGAGAATAAATCGCCAGCCCGAACTCAAAATTTTTCCCTTCGGGAAAGTTGCACTAAAATTTTGTCCTAACGGAGAGCATAACAGCGATTAAGAGATTACGCTAGGTTGCACCTCGCTCCACCCATATTTATGCTTCGTAAAACATCTCTTAATCGCGATGTGTTCTATTCAATTGTCGGCATAATTATAATAATGGGTTTGTCGTCGCTGTCCTACGGACAATTAGTCAAAATCAAAGATTTTGAAATTATATAATAAATTTTTTTCCACCCCCCAGAAAAACGATTTGAAAACAAAAAGCTTTTTATACTATCTCTTGATTATATATGTTAAGATGAAACAAAAAATATTTTTTGCGGTAGCAATACTAAGTTTGCTTAGTTTAGTTGTGTTTGTTTCTGCTATTCAAAAAGAAATGAATTTTCCTGGAACAACAATAACTGGAGAATTTGTGCAACAAAATATGCAGTTTGGAAAAGGATGGAATCTTGTTCAAGGAATTTTAAATCCTGAATGGATTCAAACAAACAGCGATAATATTAAAGCTATTTATGCTTACAATCCAACTACCGATGAATATGTAAGATTTTATCCTGAACCTGAAAACAACAAAATTGGAGATACTAATTTTGCATGGAGTACTTGGGGAAGGTTTGGGTCTTTATGGGTTTACTCTGAAACCGATTTTAATTCTAATTACTGGAGATTTGAAGATGGAATGTTAAGCCAAACTCCTTTATTTTCTGGTTGGAACTTCATGGCTTTCACTCCAGAGATGAGCGGACAAACATTCAATCAAATAAAAGGAAATTGTAACATTGAAGATATTTATCTTTGGAATTATGCAGGTCAAGAGTGGTCGGATGAAGCATCTCCAAAAAGACAAACCTCAAATTTAGATAAGCCAATTGATGATGATTTTGAGGGATACGGATTTATAATAAAAGTTACATCAGATTGTACTCTTGGAACAAGTGGAAGTTCAACTGTTCCAGAATTACCTAATATACCAAACTAAAATGATAAAATCAAAAAGAGGAATGAGTGCATGGATTTGGATTTTAATAATCCTAATTATTGTAGCTGTCGGAATTGGTGCTTATTTTCTTCTAACAGGAGACTCTTCTCCAATTGCAACTGGTGGAAATTCAATACCTCAACCTCCTGCATTACCTTCTGGATAAATAAGAAATAAACAAATCGTTTTTTTCTCCCACCCAATAGGAGAGACGCGCGCAGGTTTTTCTTTCAGAAAAACAGATAGCAAAAATTCTTCGAATTTTTGAAGTTTATTAAGGGGTTGCCTCTTTCCATAATAATTCAAAATACTTTCTATAAGAATCTGCCACTTCTTTACTTGAGATTAAAGTAGCAATCGGAGTCTCACTCCAAACAATAATTGCTGTTTTATCGTCATAAATAAAAGTAGTGGTTGGCGAAGAAAACTCGTCTTTTATATATCTAAACTTTGTATAAGCTATTTTTACCTGCTCTGTATTTCTTGAACTTTTTGATAAAATAACTCTTGCATCAATTTTCTTTTCTTTTTTCTGTTTTTGAAATATCTCAAAATCGTGTCTCATTATTTCTAAAAATCTTCCTGACGAGCCAAAAGCAACATATTCCTTATAATTTAAAATGTCTTGAAGTATTGATTTTATGCCTTTTCTGCCTCTGAAGATGTCTGATTCTTCTTTTTCTTTAGATTCTTTAAATATAGCATTTAATTCAGGCAGAATTTCTTGTATTGTCTTCTCTCTTTCTTTAATTTGATCTAAAAATCTTTCAGGAGCAACAGGCCTGAAAACTTTTTTATTCGCCTCAATTACAAAGGTTACTAATCCTTTTTCTATCAATCTCTCCAAACTATCATAGGTCGTAGTTCTGTTAATCTGTGATTCTTTGCTTACTTTTCCTGCTTGTCCGCTTCCTATTCTAAGTAAAGTTAGATAAACTTTAGCTTCATTTAGGTTTAAGCCTATTTTCTGCAATTTTTCTATGTCCATAAATTAAGAGTATCTTACAGCTATATAAACCTTTCTAAACTGCTGTAAGGATACTTACAACAAATATTTATATAGATACCTGCTACTACTATGTTATGATAAATAATATGGAGAAAAGAAAATGAAATTTTGGAAAAGTGCGTATGATAAAGCAAAAGAAAGCGTGGAATCAGATATAATTGAAAATCCCAACGATCCTTATTATCAAAAAGTTTCAACTGACGAGCATACAAAAAGATACCAAATTTCTGTTAGAGAAACAAGAATTATCCAAAGTAGGGTAACGGAGATGGGTTTGCTTCTTTGTTTGGGAGTAGGTATCTGGACTACTTCTTTAATTAGGGGATGTTATAACCAAGGGGTTGAGTGGGAAAGTCTGTATAAAAAAGCTCAAGTTATTGCAGATACAAATCACGATGGAAACCTTTCCTTGGATGAAAGAATAAATATGCTCAAGGATATGAAACTTTCCCCAAATATTCCTGGAGACACAAGATACCCAACAAAAGAAGAACTTGAAAATTATATTAAATCAAGCTCGGAGAAAAGAAAATGATAATCGCAATCGGAAATAAATTAGAAACAATTACAGCAAGAGCAATTTTAGAACAAAACACTGAATTAAAAGATGCTTTGGAAGGAATTAGATGGAGACAGGACAAGAAAGTTTATACCTTAAAATTAGATGAATATGTGCAACTAGGAGATTTTTACTTATGTGGTCCGTTAAGAAATTCGCCAAAGGGATTTATAGACAATCCTCTTAGAGATTTAACGTGGGAAAAGTCGCATCAAGGACAATTATATATAGGCGATAATTTAATATGTGTTCATTCTGCTGGTAGTGCAATTTCTAGCACAGATGGACAACTTCTTTGTGCAGACGGCAGAACAGAATTAGTTTTACCAATTTATGGTGGAAATGAAGAAGTAAAAAGACAATTAGTAGGGTCTGTTATTGATTTATTTGACAAGAGATTTAGTGTTCAATTTAATGGGAAACCACTTTATGAAAAATATATTGTTTATGGATCTTCTGTTGAGAAACAATTAGTTGAAGATATTCTAAATGGAAGAAATAGAGGCAACCCCTAATATCTTCTTTCTTAAAAAGAAAGAAGCAAAGAATTAAGCGCGCGTCTCTCTAATACATAGCCCACCCAAAAAATATTATTTCAAAATCATAAACACGGCATTCTCAAAAACTTTGATTTTTTGCCTTCGGCATCGTTGCACTAAAAATCAATTTTTACTTCGTAAAAAGAAACTAACAGGGCTTAAAGGGTTTCGTTCGGTTGCACCCTTTCGACCCATATTTTTTCCATCTCTGAGAATTTTTCAGCTCTGTTTCGGTTTTGTGGGTTGCCTCAAAACCTCACGAGGAAAAATTCTCGAGGGAAAAAACATCGTTAAATCGCGTTGTTAGTTTCAATTTTTGAGAATGTCTACAAGTTAGAGTGAAAACAAAAAGAAAGGAAATAATATTTTTTCTCCCACCCAATAGGAGAGACGCGCGCAGTTTTCTTTACAAGAAAACTAGATAGTCTTTTTCTTCAAAAAAGAAAATTTATAGAAGTTTATCCGTAGATTTCCTGAACTGTTTTATCAAGATAATCTGTTGTAAGTTTTTCTCCAACTTTCATCATCTTTTCCATAGCTCTGAACATGCCTCCAATAGATTGTCCAGCTTCGCCATCTGCCATTAAAGCACTTGACATTTCTTGGAATAAATTTTTAACATTTTCTTGAGCTTTTGCAGAGTAATCTCTAAATGAATCTGCTGTAGGAAATCTTTCTCTTATAATCGCATATCTTGTTGCTTTTTGAGTAGCTTTTTCTAAACCTTCTGTTTCTGCGACTTCAGATAATCTTTTTAAAATTCTGTCATTTTCTTGAGCATACTCAAAAACTTTTTCATAGGCTCTTTTAAGGTTAGTCATGGCACTTTCATCAATATCAAAATCTTCGCTTTCTCTCATCTCATTAAATTGAGTGCCCATTTTTGCTCTCAATTCATCAGAAGTCATATATTGATTTCTTGCCTGTTCTGTAACTGTTTGTCTTAATTGTTCGGGGTTATCAAATTGTGCCCTTATCTGTTGTAGAACTTCTGCTCGATATTCTGATAACATCTCTTCTTTTTCATCTGGTTCTACATCTCCAAGAGATGTTGCAATAGACTCAATCATAGAATTACCCAAATCTTCAACAAATTCACCAACCATCGCTTTGTATTGAGGTTCAGATGAAAATTGCTGATACAATTCATCTGCTCTTTGTTCAACAAGAGCTTCTCTTAATTGTGTTTCTAATGACATTTTAATTCTCCTTAAGATTAGAGTAAATCAATACTTTATAAGTTTTTCGGTTCTTTTACTACTTTGAAGTTAATATTAAATACGCCCGAATTCTGAACTTAAAATCCTTCGGATTTTGCCACTCTGCGCTTTCGCTTTGATAAAGCTCAGGAGACATAACAGAAATTTACAGGTTCAAAGGTTGCGCCTTTTCAGCCCAATTTTGCATTTTTTCAATATAACTTTCAGAGATGCTATTGCAAACTTCTGTAAATGTCGGATGTTCAACGAAATTTTTTGCTGAGGCAAAAAACTCTGCGCGAGATTAATTTTAGTTATACCTTCCCCACCCAAGACGGCAACAATAGAATTATTTTGTGTATTTTCCAAAACCACTCTCTCGTCTTATAGCTTCGTCGCAAATTCCCACAGATTGCCCAACTAATTCTTCTAATTTCTCTCTCGCTGGAAAATCTTTTGCTAATCCAACCGAGGTTAAGAAAAATCCTGCATCGGGATTTGATGCGTAAGCCCTACCACTAATATAATCAACAGGAGCAAAACTTCCCTCTTGATATAATCCAATATGCAATTGTGGTAGTGCTTCCTGAATTTGTGCAAATTCTCCTCTTAATCTTTGAACGGTTGGATTATCTATATCTTCTCCTTCCATTTCGAGATACATATGTAATGTTGGGAATTTGCTTCCTTTTTGTCCACCTTCAAGTCCTTCAATTACAGTATCTCTTAAAATTTCGAGTACTCTTTCTTGTGGTACTTTCATACCACTTTGTGATTAAGACACATTTATAAAAGTTTTTGTTGCCGTCCCCCCCCTAAATTAGTCTAAAATTAATCTCTCTTGCCACGCTGCGCTCTCACTTCGTTCGGATCTACTAACAGGAATTTAACGATTCCAGAGCCTTGCAGGAATTTTCCCAAATTTTTCTTTGAAGAAAAAACTCTCGAGTGTTCCGCAATTTTTCCAGCTCTGACTTCGTCGAGGGAAAAATTTCTACACCTCGAGCCCTTCGGGTTGTTTAAGCCCGATGTTAATTGCAATCAGAAATCGGTGCTAATTTGTAAAAAGGGCAGGATTTATCTCTCTCTAATAAATTGTTCAATTTGTGCTATATGTTGCGTCATTTCAGTTTCATATTTTCTCATTTCTTGCGCAACGAGAGGACTTAGTCTATCTTCTGTCATCAAGGGCGTTCTAACTTCAACATTATGTTCTTCTCCACCATCTAATGTTGGACACGCCCCATATTCTAATAGAACTTTATATTCTACTCCTAGCATTCTACCAGAATATCTAATGTCCCGATTACCCCATTCAAGAGAAATATCTTCTTTAGAAGTTACTTTCAAATGTTGCTCAACTCGTTTTTGTAGACTATCTAATCTATAACCATTTGCCATTACATGCATATAATTAACATTTTCATTTCCTTCTGTTTTTACAACACTCGAAAATTCATAATCTGGTCTTACACTTTCGAATTTGGGTAATGCATTTGCCATAATAAATGGTAATAGCAAGGAATTTATAAATTTACTGCCAAATAAATCCTGCCCTTGATTCTTTGTCTTGATGTATCACTTCGTTCTCTGAAAGACGCACCGATTTCTGACTTTTCGGACGAAATTTTTCCACACTTTGTATGGAAAAAGAATAGAACAGGAATTTAACGGTTCCGAAACCTTGCAGGTTTCTCCGTCCAAATTGAATTTTTGTGGGGGGCCTCAAAAATTCAACTTCTCTAAATCGCATATGTTAGTTTTAATTGAGAATTCGCCTTAATAGTTTAATAAAAGTAAATATAGTAAAATCACCCTTTAGCCATCCCTCAACCGCCCGCCCTTATTAGTGGGGAGTTGTCGCATCACTTCGTGATATTTGGTCTTTTTCTTCGAAAAAGAGAGTTATAGAAATTTTTTCCACCCCTGAGACTCGCAATTAGTCAAAATCAGAGATTTTGAGATTTATTTTTCTGCAATACCCCACATCAGTTTAAAATACTCTTGAAAATTTTCTGCAATTGTTTTATTTTCAATTACAATTCCTAGAAGAATATCTCCAACAACAAACAATATGGATTTATCCTTATAAGTTGTAATCCACATGGGAGAGGTCAAATTTTTTGGCAGATATTTTATTTCAGTAAAAGGCATTTTTTCTCTCACATTCGCATATTTTCTAACATCATTTTTATAGATAATATTTAATTTGATTTTATTCTCCATTCTTCTTTTATGAAAATCTAAAAAATATGGCTCAAATTGTTCATTTGCTTCTTTTGGAGCTCCCAAAACAAAAAATTCATTCCCTTGTTTTAGCTCATTTAAAATATCTTCATGTATTGCTTTTAGTCCTTTCTTCCCTTCATATACATTTACCTTATACTTTACTTGTTCTTTCTGCTTTCTAATTAAAGCAGGTAGAATATCATTCAATCTCCTCCTTTTTTCATCAAGAAAACTAACCAATTTTTCTGGCTCTGTTGCAGTATAAAATCTTCTTTTTCCTTTTTCTACATAGTTGATTAAACCTTTGTCTACAAGATTTCCAATACATAAATGAACAACAGAGTTTTGGAGTTTAGTTTTCTTTTTTATGAACCCTGCTGTTGTCTCACCTAATTCTAGCAAGGCTAAATAAACTTTAATTTCTCCTTTAGTTAGCCCAATATCATTTAATATTTCCGTTTCCATCTTTATCCACTAATAATGGAGGACAAGTATTTAAGTATATCGGTTATTTTACTATGAAAGAATAAAATCAAGGAGAATAATAAAAATGAGCATAGAAAAAAGGATTAATGAAGGGAAAAATGAGAAAGAGAGTGAGGAAACTCCACAAGCTTCTAATCCTAGACCAATAAGATACGAAAAGCCAATTGGTGGATCAGATAATCAACCATTAGTGGAACGTGCTGGTTATTGGAGCACAGATTATAATGGACGGGCAACATTTGTTGGCACATATGGGTCTGGGAAATTAGAGTAACATGATTATTCTGCAATTTTAAATGAATTATAAAATAAGTTTCTTTCCCACCAAAAAATCTATCTTCTTTTAAAAAAAGAAGCAAAAAAGCAGGCGGGCAATCTTTCTTGCACTATGGCTTTGGATGCCACTTCTCTAAAATAAACTAATTCTTGTAAATCTTATCGTGGTGGTCAAAATCTGAAAAGAATATAAGGTTGTTAATTTTGTCAAATCTGAAAACAAGGACAAAATGCCCAACATGAACCCTCTTGAATTCTTTCATGTCATATCTTAAATTTTTGTAGTGTTCTATCTCTGTACTATTCAAAACTTCGTTCATTTTATTTAGAAGATTTTCGTAGAGTTGTCTGTCTTTTTTTTGAAGTTTAACAAGAATCCTATCAAACTCTTTGCTTGTCTTGTAACCTCTTGGCATTTTACCTCTTTTCTATCTTCTTCCTTAATTGCTCTATAAAATTAGATGTTTCTCCATAGCCTTCTTTTTCAATTTTTCTTAATTTTTCTAAGTATTCAGGTCTTAATTCAGGCTCTAAAATATTTGCTCCGCATTCTATAACTATCTTAGCAATAGCTTCACTTTTAGTCTTCAGATTGTATCTGGCTTTAACGATATTCAGAATTTGATTAGCTTCATTAGGAATTTCAATCATTGCTTGTACCATTTTATTACATCTATATATTTTGTATAAATATCTTATATACATGAAGTATATAAACCTTTTGATTTTAAAAACTAAGACTACTTGCCACCATCTCAAAAATCTTCTTTCTTAAAAAGAAACAAAAAAGTGGCCACTCACAAAACAAAGATACAACAACAAAGTTTATTATTAATTTGAGTAGCGTCCTGCCTCGCCAACTCTGAAAAAATCCTTCTGCCATATGGCTCGGATTTTTTCGAGGCTCGGATTTTGGAGGAGAAAAAACTTCTTTAAATCGCGATGTTAAATACAATCAAGAATGAGCCCTAAATTAGTAGAAGGGCAAGAATGGTTTTATCTATTAGAAAAATATTTATCTTGTAAATGTTCCAAATTATTTTCTACTCCTCTACGAGAAGAATAAGTTCCAGTTGTTTCAACTGTTCCTTGTCGAGAAGCTCTTTTTTTTGGAACACTTGCAGGAACCATCCCAAATTCATATTTCACTACTTGACCATCTATCTCTGCGGGCAACCCCCCCATGCGATGTGCAGTTACTTTTCTTCCATCTACTTTAGTAACTACTCCCCCGAATCCTCGTTCAATTCCTGCTTGGTCAACAACCTCCCATGTTTCCTGACCTCTAAGCATTCTTATTACTTGATCTTCTCTACTCATAATAATTTGGAAATGAGATAGATATTTATAAACTTTTAGTTTTTTTGAAGTAGTAACAATTCTTGCCCAAGATGTTTTTATTGTTTGCACTTCGTGCTTGAAGACGCAGGTCTGATTACTCCTTCGCTCCGTTTCACTTCGCACCACGCTGCACTCTACTCCTTTCAGTCGTCGGGGCGTATAACAAGGGAGATATTGTTCAGCCCTCAGCTCGCATTTTTCCCAAATTCACTTAGTGAAACTTCAGATAATAGCGATGTTCTACGCAATCAAACTTTTAATTTATAGGGGGTGCAGGTGAGTTGCTGATGCAACAGATAGCCTTTCGCTAATCGCTCAAGGTTTTACCTCCCGCCACTCTCCTTACCCACCACCTTACTACTGAGCAAAAATTTTCTAAAACTAGGTTGGGGGCAGACGAACGAAAACGAACCGAAAAGCTTATAAATAAGATAATCTTATCAGTAATATAAACTTACTGGAGGATAAAAATGGAAAATATTGAAATAACAAGTATGAGTTCAAGAGGACAAATAGTAATACCTCAAGGTCTAAGAGACAGATTGAAAATACATGAGGGCGAAAAATTTGTAATTATTGGAGAAGATAACACTATTGTCTTAAAAAAACTTGAAATGCCTTCTTTTAGCGGAGTAGATAAATTGCTCAAAAAAACAAGAGAGTTCGCAAAAAAGAAAGAATTAAAAGAAGCAGATGTATCTGAAGCTATAAGCGAAGCAAGGAAAAAATGAGAATAGTCTTAGACACGAATGTGTTTATCTCAGGAATATTTTGGGAAGGAAATTTTTGCTCTCAGATTATAGATAAGTGGAGAAAAGGAATATTCCAATTAGTGAGTTCTCCCAAACTTGTTGAAGAATTAGTAGAAACTCTTAGAGCTTTTAAGATTTCTATGCCTGAAGAGACGATTCAAGAATGGAAAAATCTTATTATAGAAACATCCGTAATGGTTGATCCAATTGTAGCTGTTAGAGTAGTAAAGGATGACCCCGAAGATGACAAGTTTATAGAAGCTGCTGTTTATGGAGAAGCCGATTTTATTGTAAGCCAAGATAAGCATCTTTTGAAGCTGAAAGAATACAATAAAACCAAGATTTTAAAGCCAGAAGAAGCTGTTTTGATTATTTCTTAGCAATTTTCCACAACAACTCAAAGAAGGTCATATTCCTCTTTACTGCTTCTTCACTTTTATCATAAATCCAAATGGTTTTTCAAGCCAAACAATCGTAACAACTCTATCTCCATAAATCATAATTGTTGAAGGAAAATCATAAGTTTCTGGCAAGAAATTCATTTCAAGAAATTTAAGGTTCTCCTTTTTCTTTTCTTCTTTGACTCTTTCACTGTAAATCATTTTAACCTTTATCTTTAATCTTGCTCTCTCATCATTCCAATGCTTTTGATAAAAAGGAAACATCTCTTAAAAAGACTGCAATACAGGCGCGCACCTTTAACAAACCTCTTTTATTTCATAACCTCTCCTGTTTTCATATACCACATATACAAATCCAGTTCTGCAGGGGACATATTAAGCTGAGAAGCAAGTTTAAAAAATTCTTTCTCAATTTCTAGATATTTATTTTTTGTAATTGGCTTTGGAACTTCACTAATTAGCTTATTTTCAAGCATTAAATTTAAGATATGCCTGTCAAGAATCGCTAAATTATTTGAACCAGTATTTCTAAGAAAGTGAGAAGCTTCTTTCATTCCAAGCCCTTTAACATTTTCAACAATAAAATTTCTTTTTTCACTTTCACTTTTTAATTTGCTTAATATGTTTTTAATATACTGGAACTTGCGTGCTTCACAAATATACTTTGCCTTATGGTTATGGAACCTATGATGATTCCTTTTTATAGCAAATGCAATTCTTTCTTCTTCTAAATTCAAAAAACCAGCACCTTTTAATTCATTTTGAATATTAATTGCAGTCCTGGCGCGAGAATTCGCAGTTAACAAACAAAAACACAACTCACTAAACCAATCTTCATCACTTTTATTTTTAAAACCAGAAAACTCACTAAGTCTCGTTTCAACTATTTTTGAAATTTCTGATTTTCTTAATTCATTTATTTGATTAATTAATTCCATAAATATAAATGCTGCCTTTTAGTTAAAAATATATCGATAATAGTTATAATAATATTCTACTATACACTCTATAACTTCGCTGCGTAGAAACTCTGTCTGTAGGTTTATCATAATGATTTTAAATAATAATTTATCTTTTTCTCTTCACCAATTGTAGACTCTTCTTTATCGCCATAATCATGCCCGGGGTAAATAGCTGTTTTATCTGGAAGCTTAATAAGTTTTTTCAAACTTTCAAATTCTTTCTTTTCATCTTCTTTGCTGAAAGTTGCCCCAATACCTCCAACAAATAAAGTATCTCCTGTAAACAGCTTCCCATCAGCATAAAAACAAACACTATCTTTAGTATGCCCCGGAGTTTCAATAACTTCTATTTTTTCTTCGCCAAGTTTAATAATTTTATTTTTATTGCTTATTAAGTCTATTCCTTTATTTTTGAAAAATTCATTTCCGCTTGTGTGGTCAAAATGGTTATGGGTGTTCAATATTCCAATTATTTTAACATTAAGTTCTTTTGCTTTTTCAAAATAATCCTTTATTGGAAAAGGATCTATTACAAATGCATTCATTGACTTATTATAAATTAAATAAGAAAAATTTCTGTCAAATCCGCCTTTAAATTTTACTACTTCCATTAGATTAATCAGGCAAAGATATTTAAATAATCTTTTCATATCTTTAATATGGGTGATATAACAACTATTCTGGGAATTCCTATATGGCTATTTTTATTAATAGCAGTTTGGGAACTTATCTGGAAAGGAATTGCTCTTTGGAAAACAGGAAGAAACAATCAGTTGGTATGGTTTGTTTTCATACTAATACTGAATACTATTGGAATCTTGCCAATAGTATATTTACTTTTTTTCCAAAAGAGAAAAGTAGCTGCAACATCCCTTGTTAAAGCTCCTAAAAAAGCTAAGAGAAGAAAGTAGCTAAATGCTTTTTATTTTTCTTAATATTTTCTTTTTTATTTTTCTTAATAACAATATCTTGCCATTTCAATAATATGTTCTTTAGGAATTACTAATTAAAAAATAATGAGAATATTTTAGAGATTCCATTATCTAATTTTTATTACTTATTATTTGTGACATTTTTTAGGATAACTTTATAAATATTTAATTCATCTTTTTAAAATGGAAGAATATAAAGTAAAATTCATAGATTTTTTATTAAAAACAGGTGCATTAAAAGTTTTTGAAAGTCCATCTGAAGATAGAACCCTAAAAAGTAAAAGAATTTCTCCTTGGTTTGTTAATATCGGTGATTTTAATGATGGTGAATCTTCTAATGCATTGGCTGGATTTTATGCTGATGCGGTAATTAACTCGGGAGTTAAAGCTGATGTTCTATATGGTATTCCGGACAAAGGAGTTGGATTAGCTGCACCAGTTGCAATGGCTATGGCCTCAAAAGGGCATAATGTTGGATGGTGTTTTTCAAGAAAAGATGAAAAAACTCATGGAGAAGCTACAAATTTAGGTCCAGAAGATAGAATCAAAAAATTAATTGTTGGAAGAGCTCCAAAACCAAATGATGCAATAGTTCAATTAGATGATGTTTTCACTGCAGGTGATGCTAAATATGAGGCAAATACTTTTTTGAAAAGTTTAGGAAGATCAAACCTACCATTACTTGCAATTGCTGTAGACAGGCAAGAGGTTGCAATTGATAGCAGAGAAGCTATTGCTGAATATCAAGAGAAAACTGGGACAAAAGTTGTTTCTATTGTAAATGCAGTTGATGTTTATAATGTTTTGAAAGAAGGAAATTTAGTACCAGAAAAAGCTTTGGAAAGATTAGCAAATTATGTTAGAGTTTATGGAACAAAAGATGCCCGCACTACTATTGGCACAGGATTGGAACAAAAAGTAATTGGAAGAGATAGAAGCGTAATTCCTGCATGTGATGTTGAAACATTGGAACAATTTGAAGAATTAGTAAAACAAACTGCTGATGTTGAGGGAATTGGCGGATATAAAATTGGATTTGAATTAGGGCTTGGTTTTGGGCTTCCTGCGGTTGTTGCTGCAGCAAGAAAGCATACAGACAAACCAATAATTTATGACCATCAAAAAGCAGGAACAGATATTCCAGATACAGGTAAAAATTATGCAAGAACAATGAAAAATTCTGGGGTTGATACAGTTATATTTTTCCCACAGGCCGGACCAGAAACAGAAAGAGCTTGGATTTATCATGCTTTAGATAAGGGATTAAATGTTATTGTTGGTGGAAGAATGACACATCCTGCATATGCTGTTAGTGAAGGCGGATTTATTACAGACGAAGGGGCATTAGATATGTATAGAATTGCAGCAAGGGCAGGCATAAATAATTTTGTTGTTCCTGGAAATAAACCTGATGTCATAAAACAAGTTAGAGATGTTGTTGAAGCAGAAGGAGTTTCGCCAGTATTTTATGCTCCGGGGTTTATTGCACAAGGCGGAAAAATTGAAGCAGCCGCAAAAGTTGCAGGTGATAGATTCCACGGAATTGTTGGAAGAGGAATTTATCAAGCTAAAGATATGCATGCAGCAGCAGTTGAACATACTTCTCAACTTTAAGGGCATAGTAATTATTCTTTAGTATTAAAAATTTTATAAAAACATTGAATAATTTAAAGTATTATATCTTTTTTAGCTGGTTCAAGAGGTCTTTTTGTTTTTTTCTATTATGACTTCTCCCAAATCTTACCAGAACATAATTTATCTCTCTCCATTTTTGTTTTGGGAATAATCTTTTCAAATCATTTTCAATATCTTTTTGTTTGCTATGCCTTGTCCAACCAAGTGCTCTCGAAATTTGGCTAACATGGGTATCAACCCCAATTTCACTATAACCTAAAACAGCAAGATAAACATTTGCAGTTTTTCTTCCAACCCCTGGCAGTTTAATCAGTTTTTCAAATTCAACAGGAATTTTGCCATTATATTCTTTAGAAATAATCTTCGCGCATAAAATAATCCTCTTTGCTTTTCCCTTATAAAAATTGATTTGTTTTATTATTCTTCGAACATCTGAAATCTTTGCATTTGCCAACTCTTCAACATTTCTGTATTTCTTATAGAGAACATTAGAAACTTCAATTGTTTTTTCATCACGAGTCCGCGCAGAAAGCATTGTTGAAATAAGAATCTGCCAAGGTTTTTTCCAATCAGCAGCTAACCTCACACGCTTCCCGAGTCTTTCTAGTTCTTTTAATTGCAAAAGGGCTTTCTTTTTTTTCATTTAATATATTAATAATTCTTAATTTAGTTTCTTTCCCGATTCCTACGCATCCAAGATCATTAAGATCTCCATAGGCTAAATAGTGAGTATATATATCTTCTTTTGCCTCCCATATTCTTCTTGCAACTACTCTTCTCGTACCTTTTTTTAGCTCGGTTTTTGGGAATGGTAATTGGTTATAATACATTTTAGCTAAAGCCATATTATTTTCATAAATTGCCCACCATTTTTCTGTTCTTGGAATTGGCAATCTTTGGGTATTCATACCTTACTATTGTTATAAGGATATTTAAACATCTCTATAACTTTATTAGTATATGGTAGGTTATAATAATTCTATTTTAATGATTAACCCTTTTTTGCATTTATCTGTTTAGATTGATTATATTACAATAATCTTTGAATTTATTTAAGATTAAACTTATGATTAACATAATCAATTAAAGCATTTCCTTCTAACCTTATACTTGCAGGTCCGTTTCTTACATAAAACTCTTCTCCGTTTTGGGTTTTTAGGAAAACATGCTTGTTGCTTGGTTTGCAGTTTATGCTCAGCACATTTTTATCTCCCACATTTATTAAACTATGTTTTATAAACGGAAGATATTCATTCCCTATGTGGGTTTTAATCAGGTTTGTAAGATGCAGACTTAGCTTATCATTGTCTTGAAAATTATCATGCTCTAATCCAATTACTTCTCCTTTATCAGACACGCCAATTAATAAATTTCCCCCATTTGAATTAAGGTATGCAGAAATCGTTTTCAGTGTCGCATGCTCAATTTTTTTGTCTGCTTCTTTTGTATGCAGATTTGTTCTTAAACTTGATTTAAATTCTAAATCATGGCTTTCCCCTTTTTTTATTAGTTCACGGATAGGGATTTCAACTTCTTTTTTATTGGATTTGAACAATTTAGGATTTTTTTCCACTAGTTTTTCAATAAATGTACTTACAAATATTACCCTTCCTTTTTTAATATAATGATCCCCTCCGGATGAAACAATAATCGCTCCGACAGCATTTACAATAATGTCTTTCATTGTATCATAAAGGCTTGCCTTCTGCATATTAAATCCTAGAAAGCTGTCAAGTGAAAATTCAAATATCTCCCATAAACTTCCGAGCGCAATTGTAAAACAAAAAGCAAAAAAGCAGATTACAAAAGGACTTGAATCTATTTTATCTTCTTTATATAGCACATATAATAAAGTCAAGCCGATAAAACTAAGCGCAACAGAAGCTATAAAATTAAGAATAATATCCCACCACCAGAATTCAGCAAACAGCCCTCTGACTTCTCCTAAAAACAGCATCCCATAAATAAATACAAAAGCAATTAGTTCAGCTTCTGCAGGAACTTGGATTTTGAAAAACCTTTTTAATATTTCAGGCAAAAATGTAATTATTATTCCTGCAACTGACATAATTAAAACCAACTGCCTTCCAGAATAAACAGCTGCTATAAATGCCAAAACAAGTATAGTTCTTATTAAATTAACAATCACAAACTTTGCTCTTTTTTTCTGCTCTTTTTCACCCATTATTTTTTAACAATATCAGAATTATTAAACTATTCTATACTATTTATTTTATAGTTAAACTCACTTCCAACTGATAAAACTTACAATCGCTATAAAAATAAGTGTAAGTATAGCGGAGAACTTCATATAAGAATCGCCAAACTTAATAAAATAAAGAATAACTGCCAAGATTAAAGAGCTTATAGAAATTAACTTGAAATATTTTCTTCCTTTCCTTATCTCTTCTTTAGTCATTTTCTTAAGTATATATCCTGCAGGAATTGCAAGTATAAGTGTCAGCAAAGCAAATACCCATTTCATAACTTATTTAAATTAATATTAGTTTATAAGCGTTGTTAATTTAAAACATGGAATTTACAATAGTAGCATCAAAAAAGGATTTGGCAGGCACGAGAATAGTTGAAAGTTTAAGGGAGTTAAACTGCAAAATTCCAATCCATCTTACAGATGAAGAAATAATTTATGCAGAAAACATTGACAAAGAGTTAAATACAGATTTTATTATTTTTGCATCAAAACATCAGTCAGTTAAGCAGGTAAAAACCCTTACTGTTCATCCAATTGGAAACTGGAATAAAGCAGATTTCGGAGGAAAAGACAAAACAATATGCAAAACTTCTGCACTAATGTTAAAGCATTTTTTCCAAACTTTAGAAAAAAATTATAACAATTTACCCCAATTTTATAAAGAAAATATTGAGTGTTCTTTAGAAGCAACTCACCACGGCCCGTATATAGAAACTCCAAGTTTGTTTATTGAAATAGGAAGCACTAAAGAAGAATGGCAGGATAAAAATTTAGCAGATTTAATCGCGAAAACAATCATTGAAGCAGTCAGCACTTTTAAAAAAAATAAAAATATGAAAATTGCTTTTGGTATTGGAGGTCCGCACTACTGCCAAAACTTCAACCAGATTCAGTTATCAAGTAATTACGCTCTAAGCCATATTGTTGCAGAATATGCTCTGCCAATTAATGAAAATATGATTAAGCAGATTTTAGACAAAACAAAAGAAAAAGTTACAACAGCAATTATAGACTGGAAAGGACTGGGAAACAGCGAGCAAAGAGAAAAAATATTAAATATATTAAAAAAGTTTAACCTTGAAATAATAAGAACAAATAAGGCAAAATCTACTCAATTATAAAATCTCCGTTATCTTCTTTTTCTATCTGTCCCACAATGTCAGATAATTTTATAAGCCCAACTAATTTTTTATTTTCAATAACTGGAAGATTTTTTATGTTATTCTTTATCATCAGTTCCATAGCCTGTTCAAGTGTTTTTTCAGGGCTTATTGAAACTATTTTTTTAGTCATTACCTCTCCGACTTCTAAATTTAAACTGGATATATGGCTTAATATATCCCGCTCTGTCAATATCCCCATTATTTTATTTCCAGAGACAATTATTAATGTCTCTCTTTTATTTTTAGACATCATCTTAGCCGCGCCCCTTAAATCAAGGGCATAATCAATTACCATTGCTTGGCTCATGACTTCAGAAACTTTCATATTTAATTATGACAATTTGGATTTATAAACTATTCTAATTTTAATTTGCTGAATAGTAAAAAATTTAAACATTGTTTTCTTTCTAAAACTATGCTAAGAAAAAAAGTAGGTTTGGCTTTAGGAAGCGGAGTAGCAAAGGGGTTTGCACACATTGGTGTTTTAAAGGTTTTGGAAAAAAATAAAATTCCTATAGATTTTATATCAGGAACAAGTGCCGGCTCTATTGTCGCAGCTTTATATGCTTCAAATCCGAATATTGAAGAGGTTGAGTCTTTAGCATTAAAAACAAACATTTCTAAACTTATTGACTGGAACATTCCGACAGCAGGCTTGATAAAAGGAAATAGATTCGAATCTTATTTAAGAGAAAAAATAAATTCTAAAAAAATAGAGGATCTAAAAATACCACTTTTTATTACTTCAGTTGATTTGAATACAGGACACGAAGTAATTTTTAACAAGGGAGATATTGCAAAAGCTGTAAGGGCAAGCATCTCAATTCCGGGAATTTTTAATCCAGCAATTAATAAGGACAAAGTTTTAATAGATGGTGCGTGGAAAGATACAATTCCTGTAGAAGTTTTAAAAGAAGCAGGAGCTGAGATTATAATCGCAGTTAATTTAAATGAATTCAGCGAAAATGAAAAAGCTATTTATTTATCCTCTGATACAACCAAAGAATCAGCAAAGCTTCCAAATATTTTTTATACATTACTTAGGAGCTATCAAATAAGTGAAGAAGAGCTTATTAAAACAGAAAGAAATAATCCCATTATAGACATATTGATTGAACCAAATTTATCAAAAATAAAGCCAAATGATTTTAATAAAGCAAAGCAGGCAATAAAATTAGGAGAAGAAGCAACTGAAAAAATAATAGACAATTTAAAAGTAATGGTCAAAGAAGGGGGTATAATAAAGAAAATAATATCTAAAATTCGCGATATCGGGGATAATGCTTTTGATGATGCTCAGAAATCGCTTAAAGAAATTAAGCAAGCTACAGTCACAGAAGCTGACATAGCAATTCAAGACATTAAAGATGTTGCTAAAGGCGGACATAATAATCATTAGTTAATAATACGGCTCTTTATCTTCCTGAACTTTTCTAAAATCCCATCCAAATTTTTTCCTGAATTTTAAATCGTCATTTACCATATCTTTCTTTACTTTCAGGGTATGATAATAAACTTCTTTTTCAACACCATATTTAAGTGTCTTTATTCTTGTTATTAATCCAAGATTTTCAAACTTATTTAATATTTTTGTTATCTCTTCTTCAGGATAGCTTACTATCTTTTTTATTTTTTTTACTGCTTCGTCTTTTGGAAGATCGCTTGCAAGAGTTAAAATATCTCTTTCTTCTTTTAATAGTTCAATTTTTTGCTCTTTGTTCAAGTTTTCCTTATAACTCTCTTCCGGAGTTCTGAAAGTAGGTTCGTAAAACTTCTTTTTCTTTTCAATAATTTCATTTACATCTGCTTTTTCAATATATTCTTTAATCTTATCTTCATCTTTTCTTTCTTTATATTTATTATAAGCAATTATTCCAAATAAGATTAATGCAATAAGCACTATAAGATAAATAAACAGGCTTTTCCATCCAATTATTTTAAACGGCTTAAATGCGCTAGCTGTCTGGTTTTTCCCATAATTAATAACCACTTGAATTAAATATGTCCCTGCTGGCAACTCTAAATTATCTAATTTTTTAATATAAACATTTGAATCAATTATAGCTTTTGTCTCTTTTTCCTCCCACACAACACCTTCTTCATTGCTTATTTTATAAATAACTTCTACATCCACAAGTTCAGATTTATTTATTTCTTTCATATCTATAATTACCTTTAAATCATTCCAAGGCATTATTGTTTCCTTTGCTAAATCCACTTTTATATCAAATAAAATATCCGGACACATCCTTAATTCAATTGGTTTTAGTCCTACAATACACTCTTCATTTTCTTTATAACAAAAACGTGTCTGAGTTAAATTTGCACTGCAAAAACTCCATTTAGTGCAAGTCCAATTTGTGTAGCATAAAATGCTTGGTGAAGCTCCGCCACTTCCTCCACCTCCACCTCCTCCACCGCCATTGTTATTAGTTGCAGTTTCTTCTTCTGTTTCTCCTGCAGAATAAACAGAAAATCCAGTTGCATTAAATGTTAATGTGTTTCCAGAATAACTTTCTTTAGTGCATATACTTGACGGACAATCCACACCGTCTTTTAAAATTTTGGGATTTGTAAATGTTAAATTATACAATTTTAATTTTACAGTTTTATTCAGTTGGGGCAAAGCTGTCGAATTCACTTCAATTCTATTAAAAGAAATATTAATGTAATTGTTAATATCTGCTCCAGAACTTAATGATACATTTTGTGAAAAATTAATTCTTCCATAATTTGAATCTTCTATAATAAAATTAGAAATATTATTAATATCAACTAAAGATAAATTTGTTGTATATCCTGAAAACTTACTTGCTTTAACAATTGTAATATTTCTAACTTCGCTATTTCCAATGTTCCCATAATTGTCTGTGCAGTTTACCGCCCAAACATAGGACTTATTAACTAAATTTATTAAGCTAAAACTTTGTGTAATGCTTTTGCTAATCGTAGAAGTTGTCCGATTTGTTTCAGAATCAAGAATTAATGAGCAACTTGTAATGTCGTTGGTGTCTGTTACAATATAATTAAAAGTCATATTTTCATCACCCCCGGCACTATCATTTGGATAACGTAAACTTACGCTTGGAACTGTATAATCTACTGAAAAATTGACAATACTTACATTCCATTTGGCAGTTATATTATTTATACTTGGGTCTGAAGTCATATTAGCATAAACAAAAAAAGTATAATTATTTCCGGGCTGTCCTGTTGCATTAACCCACCATGTTATTGTTTCTGACTGTCCGTCACTTAAAGTTAAATTATAAGGGTTTGTAACATTTGTGTAAAATGGCGTTGTTCCTTCTACCATTGAGATCGCCCCACCTTTACTTGAAGAAGAAGTTAATGTGATATTTATACCATCATTTTCTCCATAAGAACTTTCTTCGCAAAAATCCCCGTCACTTTCACTATAACCATTTCCAGTTGTAACACTATTACATTCTACAGCATAAGAATAAGTAACTCTGATATGGTAAGGAGTTGTTGTTAATGCAGAAACATTAATTGTTGTATCTGTTCCAAAAGAAGCTGACTCACTCCCATTATAACCTGCTCCAAAAGTTAAGTTGCATCTGTTATCTCCGAAATTAAGAGAGGTATAACCAGAACAATAATCATCTGTGCTGTCAAAACACCCAAACTGATTCATTAGTTTATTGCCCTGCCAACCAGTTACAAAATAAGCACCTGCATAACCGCTATCTAATTCTGCAACAATTGTTATTGCTCCACCAGGAGTAAAGCTTCCATTAACTCTTATATTATTTGTGAAAAAATATCCATCTGCGCCATTCCCGCCACAATCAGCATTACTGGTAGCATCACAACTATCAGTAACAACTGTTCCTGGTTGATTACATAAACTGCAGTTAGCACCACAGTAAGCGAAGTCTCCTGCAGGGGGGTCTAGGGTTACATTAATTGCCCCACAATTACCATTTGCGCAACTTATATTTGCGATTACAAAAAAAGAATCATTATGAGTTGCATTTATATCCCAAAGGGGAGAAATCATATTAAGCAAAATTTGTGGAATCTGCTTGCTAAAATTAACCGTCTGAAAAATAGTATTTCCAGAACTATCATTACAATAAACAGTCCAGCTGTTATTTCCATCTATACTTGTAACATTTGTAAAGTTAGTTTTTGCATTAACAATAGAAAAATTTGTTAACCCATTATTACTAGAATACCAGCAAGAACCTGCATTAAAATCAAGGTAGGTATAATTAATACTGCTTACATTGTAAGTATAAGTTATATTCAATGGGTAGGTTATATTAATCAGGGGGGCATCAACATCTTTTATAGATAAATTTAATGAAGAAGTTTTATTATTTATACTTTCATTTGCTGTGAGATTTGCATAAATAGAAATTGAGTTATTTGTATTTACTGCTCCTGTTGCATTAACCCACCATGTTATTGTTTCTGACTGTCCGTCACTTAAAGTTAAATTATAAGGGTTTGTAACATTTGTGTAAAATGGCGTTGCACCAATTGTTTTAGATATTATATTTGAACCTCCTCCAGTTATATTAAATGTAATATCTACATTATCAAAATTTCTGCTAGAGTCGGTTGTTGTTCCACATGCCAAACAACTATAGTTATTAATCATCAAATCAGTGCTGCTTGCTCTGTCAATTATTGCAGCACGGAGATATTTTTTATTCCCAGAGGTAGTTAGATTAATAGTAAAATTCTCTGAATACCATGTATCGAGGAGCCTTCTGGCATTTACATAACCATCTCCAACCCTTGCAGCAGAACTATGAAATACTTGGGAATATACATCTTTCCATACCCCACTATCATTATAAAATGCTTTTAAATGAACTCCGTCAGCAAGACTATATGAACCTGAAGAACTGAAATACCATCGAATATAAACAAGTGCAGTCCCATCTGCATTGGCAGTTATGTTTATGTAATCAATTTGGTCATTGCCAGTTTGCACAACTGCTAATCCGTCAGCGTACACAACAGTTGTTCCATTTGCAGGATTTGGAGTAATACTGTTTTGTGTACCGCCATTTAAACTTATATTCATAGCACCACAATCAACATCAATGCATGAAACAAGTGCACTTATATTAAAAAAATGATTTTGAGAAACATCGCTATTTGCAGTTGGGTAAATCCATGATAAATCAATGGTTGCGGCATTTGCAAAGCTGATAAAGAATAATATAACAAAGATAAAAATTATTTTCCTATCCACCTTTAACACCTCTTTTTTTCAAATGCTCCCTTAACATTTTTTCAATAAGTTTAGAAGAATTTACACACTCTTTTTCAGCATATTCTTTCCAGCTTTCAAGAATTTTCTCATCAATTGTTACACTAAGCACTTTTTTTGCCATAATATTATTTATATTACTAATATTATTTATATTATTTAGTTTAAAAACTTATCGGTTTTTGAGAGTGTTAAGTAAAGATTATAAACTACGAATACCATTACTCTGGATGAAAAAACTGAATAGATTTTTATTCTGGGCACCCAGAGTATTTCTTATTTTGTTTGCATTGTTCTTAGCGGTATTTTCTTTAGATGTTTTTGGAAACAATTACACTCTTTGGGAAACAGCTATTGCATTATTTATGCATAATATTCCATCAATTATTTTATTAGTTATTTTATTAATTTCTTGGAAGCATGATTTGGTGGGAAGCATTATCTTTATAATTCTCGGAGTTGCTTGCGTTGTAGGAGTAATAATTGCAATATTTAATCTTACTGAAGCAGATAGATTTAATCCGATATTAATAATTGGAAGTGTTGTATTCCTCTTGATAGGAATTTTATTTTTAGCAGGCTGGAAACAAGGTAAAAAGTTTAGAAAACATAAATAAATTAAGGCATTTTAAGGTTGAGGGATTTCCAGTAAAGATATCCAAACAAGATAGACAATCCTGTTGTGATGATAAGTATTATTACAAGGAGAGTTGTATAAGATTCAAAATAAGCAGTTGAGAGAGCGGGAATTCCAAATATAGCGCCTATTGTTCCAGGAACATTTACAACTATGCTGACAATTGTAAGAAGAGTCATTATAACTGTAAGCTTTTTCATTGTGTCATTTAACTCTTGGTTTGAACGCATTTCTGATTTTGTTCTAAGAGAGGCAATTCTATAATTGTGGCTTCTGCATCTTTCAAGCCAATATCTTGTTTCAGTGTTGAATAATTCATAATCCAGCTCTAAAAGTGAAACATTAAAACACTCTATTTCTTCTTCTTTTAATTCTATAACTATCTGGAAAAGCCCTTCCATCCTGTCTGTTAGCTTTCTCAACTCTCTTCCTGTTTCTTCTATGCTCTCTAAAACTGGATTCATTTCAAGTTTATTCATTGACTCCCTTATTTTTAAAAATTCTCGGGAATACCTTTTAAGAACTGATTTAAGAAGAGTGAAAATTATAGTTGTGCTCTCTCCATTCTTCTTTGAAGTTAGCTTTTCGAATTTCTTCTCTATTTTCTGTATTTTTGACGGAAAATAAGCGAAAATTTCTTTTCCCGAAACAAAAATTAAATGCATGCTGTTTTCAGAATCATAGGATGGGAGGTTTATTATTGTAAAATCACTTTGGCTGTCAATAAATGGGAGCTCTATGCTTAATATTTGGTTTAAATCTATGCCTTCTTTTATAGAAGTTATCTCTTTTTTTAAATCTTCAAGGTTTTCCAGTATCTTTATCACAAAATTATACAATTTGCCTGTTTATAAAGTTTTTTCAGAAATTCATAAAGTTAATTTATAGATTGCGAATAGAATATTCCTCTGCTCTTGCTGTTTCTTCTTTACTGGATAATTCAAAAAATTTATTAAAGTTTATGTATTTTGCTTTTTTAAGCGACTTTTTAATTAGCAAAACAACTCTTGAAGGATTGTGTTCATCTGCATATTCATAATCAGGCAGGAAGGAAAGCAATTCTTCTGAAAACTTTTTAATTTCATTCATTCTTGGCATATCTTGGGTAATATAAAATTTTTGGCTGTCTCCAACCCACATATAAGATTTCACTTCGATAAAATCAGCATTGGATAATTTAATCAGCTTTGCATATTTGCCAATGTCCGACATATTTTCATTTTTAATCAATGTCAATCTAATTGCTGTTCTGAATTTTTTCCTACTCATATTTTTAAGGCTTTTCATTAATCTTTCCCAATAATCATCAAAAATTGGCCTGTCCAGTTCTTTTAATTTTTCTCGAGTCGGAGCATCTAAACTTATATACAACTGTGTTATATTTTTTATTTTCTTAATTTCATCTGGAAATTGCCCATTAGTAACAAGGAAGGTAGAAATTTTTTTCTTATGAAACATATTTAAAAGTTCGTTTAATTTTGGGTAAGTTATTGCCTCTCCTGTTAAAGAAAGTGCAACATGTTTCACATCTGCCATTTCTTTTAATAATTTTTTATCTGCTTTTTTATTTCCTTTAAATCCTTGAAGTAATTTAATATGCTGTTTAATAGAATTTTCAATTATAAAATCAGGATTATCAATTTCCCCTTTCCATTCTTTGCTTATGGGAAGTTTTGAACTTCTCCAGCAAAACTTACATGCATTAGCGCAGTATAAAGAAGAGGTCATCTGCATGCACTGATGGCACTTTATCCCGTAAAACTTTTCTTTATAGCACTCTCCTTTTCCTGCTAATTTATTTCTTGTCCACCCGCATATTTTAACAGCACTATGATTTCCAACAACTCTATATTTCTGCTTTTCAAGAAGTTTTTTTTGTGCTTTTGTTATTTGATATAGTGGGGATTTCATAAAAATAGAAAGATAGATATATTTTAAATTCTTTGATTAAACATGAAAAAACGCAAGGCTATATTTTTAGTAAACTTAACTGATGAAGAAAGAGCAATTTTATCAAAAATTGTTGATTCTTATAATCCTAGTCATAATCCTGTTGTTAATTCAGAGGGTTTTAGTGGTTTTAGATATGAAGATATTGAAAGAAGAGTTTTGTCTAATCTCCATACTGATAAGCAAACAGTTAATTTTGCTATTGAATTAATGGTAGAAAGCAGTTTATTACAAAAAACTAAAAGTGGCAGATATTATCTTAATAGAAGATATACGGGTTAATCTTAACCAAAAACAATAAATATCGCAGAAACATACAATTATATGCCTGCAAAAACAAAAGTGGCAGATAAAGAAATGAAAGAAGAGGAAAACAAAGAATTTGAAGAGGGAGATTTAGAAGAAACTATTGATGAGATTAGTGAAGAAAATGAGCTCGAAAGTTTTTCTGAATTTATGGTTTCTTCAAAGCATGTCTCACCTGTTTTACATTCTGACGAAACTATTGGAAACTTAGAAGAAGATTTGGGCAGTAGCGAGGGAAGTAAGAAAAGCGAAGAAGAACCAGAGAGAAGTATAAATTATATTCCAACAGCTGGTGAAGAGCAAGAAGCAAATTATAAAGTTGTTTCAGAAAGAATGGGAATTGTAAAAGGATTTGGAGTGCATAAAAAAGGAATTGGCTTTCATAACCCTGAACTAGATTTAGGAGAAGCAGGCAGAAAATATACTTCACCTAATGAAGATTATTCAGAAGTAAGAGATGCTGAAAGCGGAGAAGACAGATTCAAAAGAAGAACTCCGTGGCACAGAGATGAAGAAGAAGCATAATTTTAAATGTTTGTCGTAAATTCAAGGTAATATTTTGAGGTTTTTGAAACGAATGAAATTTTGGAGCACTTAACTAACTCAAAACAAATCCTTAGGAAAGTAGATGTACTTATATTCTTCATAAGCAATTAAAGTCTCATAATGGTTAATCTGTTTAGGAAATAAGCTTCTTAGCTTCATAACAGTATCTTGTAGTTCTTCTATATTTTTTACAAGCAAATAAATCAAAACATTATACCTTCCTATTGTCTTAACTGCCCATAAAGTGTTTTTATCTGCAGATAAGAAGTCTCTTAATATTTTTTCTTTTTCTTCATCCAATCCACTAATATTCAAGAGAAGAGTATGCAAGTTATAATCCAAAGAAGTATAATTTATTACTGGAATGAACTTTATGATAACTCCAGAACCTATCATATTTTTAATTCGGTAATTTACAGCATCAGCAGACAATCTTACTTTACTTGCTATTTTATACAATGGCAAAAGGGCATCTTCACTTATAACCTTCAAAATTTCAATGTCCTTATTATCTGTTTTTTGGTTTGGCTTTTTCTTAAAGTTTTTTTGCAGTTTATATTCAGAAAAGTTTGGGGGAAATGTTTCTGCAGCAAAAGTCTTTGATATGGTTAATAATTCGTAATCCTGTAATGAGCCTGCACAATCAGTAATAATCTCTGTCAAAGCTTTATCAAGATCGTCTATATCTTTTGTAACAAATGCTATTTCAAAATCATAATTTCCACTAAACTTGATTAATGCTCTTACAAATGGATATTTAATTAGTTTATTCAGTATTTTTTGTTCTATTTCTTTAGTTGGATTATTTAATTTAATGAATAAATGATTTGCTTTGTATCCAAATTTAGACATATCAACCATTGTTCTATACCCCTGAATTACGCCGCCTTTTTCGTAATTTTTAATTCTATAATTAACAGCGTCTCTTGATAATCCAACTCTTTTGGATAATTGTGTTAAAGGAATTCTTGAATTAGCTGAATAAAGAGAAAGAATCTTTTTATCTTTAACATCTAATTTAGCTTTAATAGTTTTAGGATTTTTCTGTAAGTATCTCATATTTATGATTAAACTAAGATATTATATAAATCTTTCGGTAAATCATCAATTTTAGATGAAATCTTTCTTATATTTCGTAATCTTATCTATATTGTCTCGGAAGGGACAGGAAATGAAAATGGAAAAGGAAGAATATCAAAAGAAGATTGAAACTATCACTTGCGTAGCTGGAGAATTAATGCCAAAACTCCCATATCACAACTTTGGACATGCCATAGATGTGTATTCAGCAGCAAATACTCTTGCATTACTTAGTAATGTTGATTATGAAGAAAGATTTCTACTAAGAACTTCTGCCTTGCTTCACGATATAATTGTAGTTCCTGGAAGAAAAGATAATGAGGAAAGAAGTGCAGAATTTGTAAGTCAATATCTGCCAAAAATAGGTTATTCAACTGAACAAGCCAAAAGGGTAGGAAAAATAATTCTCGCAACAAAAATGCCCCAGAATCCAAACGGATTTTTAGAACAAGTATTATGTGACGCAGACCTTGACAATCTCGGCAGACCTGATTTCTTTGAGTTAGGAGAAAAAGTTAGAGCAGAGTTTGGATTTTCAGGCAATGAAAGATGGTATCAACAGCAAATACAGTTTCTAAGAAGTCACCAATATCATACTGAAGTAGCAAGACAATTAAGAGACACTGGGAAAGCAGCGAACATCCAGAAATTAGAAATGATGTTGCAGGAGTTAAAATGTTAGTTGCTGGATGGTCTTTAACTAAAGCATGCAATCTTAATTGTATTCATTGCTATAATGCATCTGGAAAAAGAGACCCTAATGAATTAACTTTAGAAGAATGTTTCGGGATAGTTGATAAACTAAAAGATTCAGGAGTTGTCGCTATTAATTTCGGTGGTGGAGAATGTGCTCTAAGACCGGATTTTATTGATTTATGCAGATATATAAAAAATAAAGAGATAGCTATTTCTTATACAACAAATGGGACAACTTTCAACAGAATAAAAGACCATTTAGACTTATTCCATGACATAGGAGTAAGCATTGATTTTGCAGATGCGGAAAAACATGATTGGTTTAGAGGAAGAGAAGGAACTTTTGAACAAGCAGTAAGAGCTTTAGAAGTTCTGGTAGAAAAGGGAGTTAATAATGAAATTGTAACTTGCTTAACTAAACTTAATTGTTCTGAAAAAGAACTACAAAAATTATATGATTTATCACAGAAGTTAAGAGTTGACTCCTGGAGGCTTAATAGGTTTAGGGCAAATGGTAGAGGAATAGATAACAAGCAGGGTTTGGCTTTATCGCAAGAAGAGCTGAAAAATGCATATACTTATCTAAGCCATTTTAACAGAGAGGGTATTTTAACACCCGAACCAATTTTCAGGGCAGCATTTGGTGGTAATTATTATTTTCCTGGAGACCCCTCTGGTTTTACAGCTTTTAGAATACAACCAAATGGGGAAGTTTCTCCAAGTGTTTTTCTAAGTGAATCTGGTGGAAACATAAAATATCAATCAATCGAAGAAATCATGAACTCTGATATTTTTAAGGGGATAAGAGATAGGACCCCACAAGGGAAATGCAAACAATGTTCAGCATATTCTCATTGCAAGGGCGGAGATGCAGGAGCTTCATATCTAGAAAACGGGCACTTCAATGGTCCAGACCCTTTATGTTGGCTTGATCCTAAAGAAAAAAAACCAAGAGTAGAAAAAAAATTAGAAAATAACTGGAATGTGCACGAATTGTATCTTTGCACTTTGTATATTCCAATCGGAGAGAAAAATGGAAAATAGAAAATTGCCAAAACTAGACTTAAATATTACAAATAGGTGTAACTTTAGATGCACTCATTGTGCTTTTGATTCTGGAATTTTAGATTTACCAGAATTAACTTTAAGCGAATTAGAAAGAATATTGAGAGAAACAAAAGAGATTGGTGGACAAAAATTTGACATTACTGGCGGAGAACCATTAGTAAGAGAAGACGTAGAAGAGATAATAACAATTGGTAAGAGATTAGGTTATAAAATTGAATTAGTAACTAATGGCTCACTGCTTACAGAAGGGAAACTAAGAAAATTTAAGCAACTAGGGTTGGATGGAATTGCAATTAGTTTAGATGGATCAACTCCTGAAGTTTATAATAGAATAAGAAGAAGAGATGAAAAAACTTTCTATAAAGTAGTAGAAAATATTAGAGCGTCAAAGAAAACAGGTTTTTATACAAAAATAAATACAACTGTTTTTGCTTGCAATTTAGAAGACATTCCAAATATAACTGAATTAGCATTAAGCTTAGGTGCTGACGAACTTGGCTTATATTATTTTACACCAATAGGAAGAGGAAACAGAAGTAAAGAATTGGCTGTAGAACCAGTACAATGGCTAGAGTTTATTAGGGCAAACTTAAGACAATATCAGGACAGAGGAATGAGAATTTCTTTAGAGTTCCCACTAATTGAAAGAGAGCACTGGAATCCTAATCTTGGATGTATAGCTAATAAAGAAAAAAGTCATTTGCAAGTCTTGCCAGATGGAAATGTTTATCCATGTGCTATCTTAGCTTCTTACGGCAAACCAATTGCAAACCTTAAGACTACCTCTGTTAAAGATGTTTGGAATAATGCTAAATTATGGGAAGATTATTGGGCAAACTTATCAAATTTATTTGAAAGCTACAATGGAAGTTGTGTTGATTTTAAACAAGCATTTGACATGAGAGAATATGGCTCTGAAAAATATTGTTTTGTTTGTCCTCTTAGAAAATTTGAATTAGGAGAAGTAAAATGAGCGGTAAATTAATTGTTTGTGAAGGATTAGATTGCTCAGGAAAGACTACAGCAATAGAAAAAGTAATTAATTCCAATCCCGAATATGTTTACAGTAAAGGAATTGGTTCAAATTCCAGGTTCGGAAGAACAGCAAGAAGATTTCCTTCAACTTTTATGTTTCTTTCTGAACTGATATATAATACTTACACCCGCATATTGCCTAATCTAAGAGAAGATAAAACTGTTTTGCAAGATAGATATGATGTTTCAGTAACCTCTTTTGTTCCGAATACCAATAGGAGATATAATCAGTTATTAATACATGTTGCGAAATTATTAATTCCAGAACCAGATGCAATTGTATACTTTCATTTGCCTCTTGAAGAAAGAATTAAAAGATTAAAACAGAAAGGAAAGAAATACGAATTAATGCTTGCTGAAAATCCAGATAGGATCATATTAAGAGAAAAAGAATATGAGAAATGGTACAATCAGTTTAATGGTCCAAAAACAAGAATCGATACGGCAAGAAATAACATCGAACAAACAGTTATAATTCTAGAAGATTTTATTAAATTAGTTTCAGAGTAAATTTCAACTCCCAAGAGCACGTAACCGCCAATTTTTGCAGAGTAGAAAAAGATGATAATTTATAAAATTGGATAAATATTCTCGCGATTTTCCATTAGATTTAAATATCTCTATGCCTTAACATATTATTCTAATGGTTTATAAGCTTTGAATAGTTCTTTAAAGAAAATGAAATTAGGAAAAACGCTTTATGTAATTAATAGAAAGGATTGGCATTCATGGCTTAGAAAAAATCATACTAAAGAAAAAGAGATATGGTTGATTTATTATAGAAAAGCATCTGGCAAACAAAGAATATTATATAACGATGCTGTTGATGAAGCGCTTTGCTATGGATGGATAGATAGTATTATTAAATCAATAGACAAAAACAAGTATGCACAGAGGTTTACTCCTAGAAGAGCTGGGAGCCAAATTTCTGAGATGAACAAAGAGCGAATACGCAGATTAATTAAACAAAAAAGAATGACATCTAATGGGATTAAAGCTGTTGAAAAAGTATTTAATTTATCTAAAGACAAAACAGAAAAGCATATAGTTGCACCAGATATAATAAACGCGCTTAAAGCTAATAAACTTGCTTGGAAAAATTATCAGCAATTTTCAGAAGGTTATAAGAAAGTTCGTATTGGATACATAGAAGGATATAGAAATCGAAATATGGAAGAATTTGAAAAAAGGCTAAGACATTTTATTAAGATGACTGCAAAAAATAAGAAATTTGGAATGGTGCAGTAATAAGTTATATATGGGTAAATAATTCTCGCGATTTTCCATAGATTTAAATATCTCTATGCCTTATTTATCATATTAATTAGAGGAGATTATAAGCAAAGAAAATGGCAAGTTATGAATATTTTTATCCAGGAAAACATTATGACTTAGATTATGACAGCTTAGGAGCGCCTTCTGGCTATCAGGAAAAGATTTCTAATCTAGGTATAACAATTGACCCAAGAACAGCAAATCAGTTAAAAGAGGTTCAGGATAAATTAAATACAGGATTAAAACAAATTGAAGTTCAGGGGTTAATGCCAAATGTTTTTGAAGCAATTCCTGAACAGCATTTAAAAGAAATTAATAGAAGTGCAAAATTAACAAATGCTAAATTAAGTTTGCACGGGCCTTTAGTAGAAGCATCTGGATTTGATGAAAGAAAAGGATGGAGTGAAGAAAACAGAGCTCATGCAGAAAGGCAGATATCTCAGGCACTTGAAAGAGGGCATACACTTGACCCTGATGGAAATATTGTTGTTACATTTCACTCAACTTCACAGCTTCCTGAAATGAGTTCAAAAGAAAAAACAGATGGCAAAGAACAGGATGTTTCTATGTATGTAATTGACTCAAGAACTGGTGATGTAAAAATGATTAAAAAAGAAGAGCATTACTTTCCAAAAAGCAAAGATGCCAACGGATATATTTTTGAACCAAAAAAAGAATTAGAAGAATATAATAAAAAATATTGGTCGCAAGCAGTTAATAATTTTGCATATTCTTCAGAAAGAGGGTTGAGAGATTTTGAAGATGTGCAGAGGCAAAAAAAGCAGATGGAACAGGAAATAGAAGAATTAAAAGCAGAAAAAAAAGAACTGCCGCAAGAAGTTAAAGAAAAGATTGAGCATAGAATGGATAGAGATGAAAATCTTGCGAATATATTTTTGCAGGATTCTTATAATCAGTTAAAAATGCTCTATGATATTGCTTATAAAAGTGCAAAAGAAAAAAATGATACAGATGCTCTTAATAAATTAAATTCATTTAAACAAGAGGTAATCAGCAATTATGATTCATTAGCTCAAAATAACACAGAATCTCTTAATAAAATAGTTTCAAAAGGAATAGATGTTCTTCAGAAAATAGAAGATGTGGAAATATACAAGCCATTTCAAGAGTTTGTTCTTGATGAATCTTCAAAAACATTTGCAAATGCAGCTCTTAATTCTTATAAAAAATTCAAAGATAAAGCTCCTATAATAAGCATTGAAAATCCCCCTGCTGGCATGGGGCTAAGCAGAGCAGATGATATTAAAAAATTAATTGAAAAATCACGAGAAGAACTTTCTAAAAAACTTCAGAATCAGGGGCGTTCTGCATCTGAAGCAAATGCAATTGCAGAAAAAATGATTGGCGCTACTTGGGATGTCGGGCACATTAATATGATTAGAAGATTTGGGTATAGTGAACAAGACGTTATTAAAGAAGCTGAAAAAATAAAACCCTATCTTAAACATGTTCACTTATCAGATAACTTTGGATTTGAACATACTGAACTTCCAATGGGGATGGGAAATGTTCCTATGAAAAAAATTATGGAAGCACTTGGAAAAAAAGGCGAGCAAGCTAAAAAGATAATTGAAACTGGGGATTGGTATCAGCATTTTAAAACAAGCCCTGTTCAGGAAACACTTAATGCTTTTGGAGCATCTACTTATGATAGAATAGGAGCTCAAACATGGACGCAAATTTCTTCAAACTATGGAGGAAATTACTTTTCAGGTTATGGGATAATGCTTCCGGAAAAACATTTTGAAACATATGGGGGAGGATTTTCAAACTTGCCAAGTGAATTAGGAGGACAAGTGCAAAGAAAAGGCTCGAAGTTCAGCGGAACTCCGAATGAATAAAAGTATAAATCAATGCGCAACAAGTTGCTCAAGTTAATCTATAAAAAATTCGTTCTTCTGTTTTTTACTTTATCTTAGATGGCAAGTTTAAACAACTCCCGCTCAACTCGCTTAAAGCTAGGGAAAGTTATGATATATTAACCTGTCTAAAATTAAAAACATTTAAAAACAAAATTAACTAAATAATAGTAGTAAGAATATGGCAAAGAAGAAAGAGGAGAGCAGAAACTCTGTTTTTAAATCAAAGAAGAAAGTTAAAAGCAGTTTGTCTAGGATTAAAACTTTAGACTTAAGAAGTGAAAAAGATATTGCAATGGATTTTGCAGTTAAAATTTATAAGAGATTTGATAAGATGGTTAAGGCAGTTGTTTTGTTTGGCTCAACTACAAAAAAAACCGCAAATGAGTCCTCTGATATTGATTTAATAGTTATTATTGATGATGCGGCAATTCAGTGGGACCAGGAATTAATCGCATGGTATAGGGAAGAACTTTCAAAATTAGTTTCTACAAATCCATATAAAAAAGAGCTTCATATAACAACAACAAAAATTACAACTTGGTGGAATGATTTAATCAAAGGAGACCCGGTTATTCTTAATGTTTTAAGATACGGAGAAGCATTAGTCGACATTGGAGGATTTTTTAATCCAATCAAAGCACTTTTAATCCAGGGAAGAATTAGAAAAACTCCAGAGGCAATTTACAATGCTCTTGATAGGGCACCAGAACATTTTAGAAGAAGCAAACTTGCCGAATTAGGAGCTATTGAAGGTTTGTTCTGGGCAATGGTTGACTCAAGTCAGGCAGCTTTAATGTCTGCAAATATAATGCCCCCTTCACCTGAGCAGATTCCTGCTTTGCTTAAAGAAATATTCGTTGATAAAAAAATGCTGAAAATGGATTATGCTGTCTGGTTTAGAGATTTGTATGTTCTTCACAAAGACATTACTCATGGGAAAATTACTGATTTGAAAGGTGTTCAGATAGATAATTGGCAGGAGCGCACAGAAAAGTTTATCGGTGAAATGGTAAGGATTGTTAATGAGTCGATTTCTTGAAAAATTAGATAGTAAGCATTAGTAGAAACAATATGGATTATTTTTACATTAAAGAAATATAAAAGAGAAATCTGCTGAATAGCGATTTCGAAGTTTTTCACTTTTAATTAATCTCTAGGATTATTTATATTAACTTAGATTTATAACTAAAAACTTAACGAAGTTTGTTTTGAGCAGAGGTATATTAATTATTTTAATGTAAAAGATGATTGATGTTTTACTAATAGATAAATAAATTACTATAGAAACATATTCTTGACATTAAAATATAATTGATAATCGATTGGGTTGATAATAAAAACTCTTTAATCCAGCCCTTCAAATATGCTTTTAATAGCTTCTTCTTCTGATTTCTTTAAGGGCTTTTTATTTGAATCTGGCTCTATTTGTTCCTGAAGAAAATTATTTTCGTACTGCCCGTAAGATTCTTCTATAGGCTCGCCATAATTTTCAGCAACATAGCTGGGTGGAGTGTATTTCCTTTCTTGCTGTATTATTTTATGTTCTTCTGGCTGTTTCCTTGCCTCTTTTTCTTTATTTTCATCAAATTTTTCTTCAGTTTGTTTTATTATCTCTTGTTTTAATACATTTTCTATTTTTGTTACAATATTCTCTGCTTTTTGCTGAGGAGGAATATCATTTTTTTGTTTGTAATTGTTTTTATTATTATCTTTGAATCTGTTTTTGTTTTGCCATTTGTTTTCAGGCCTATTTGTAAGTTTGTTAAATTGTTTCTCATTTGTTTTATTGCCTTCATTATATGATTTATTGTTCTTCTCTAGTTCAGAAACTAAAACAGAAATATCATAAGCAGCATCTGCATTTACAGAAATGCTGTCAATTCCTGTTTCAATAAGATATTTAACCATATCTTTATTGCTTCCTGACTGCCCGCAGATACTTGATTCAACTTTCATCTCCTGGCATGTTCTTATAACTCTTTTTATTTCATTAAGAATCGCTGGATGCATTTCATTATATAGATACTGAACATCTTCGTTATTTCTGTCAATTGCTAATGTATACTGCGTTAAATCATTTGTTCCAAAACTTATGAATTTTACAACTCCGGTTTTAAGCAAATCTTTTATAACTAAACAAGCAGAAGGTGTTTCAACCATTATCCCTAAATGTATTTTATTCATTCCAAGTTCATCAATAATTTCTTTTGTTTTTAAAACTTCATCAACCGAAATTACCTGAGGAATCATAATTCCAAAAGTTTTGTCATGGAATTTTTCAGATACTTTCTTGACTGCATTTAACTCTGCTTTGAATAACTTTGGATTTTTTAATGAAAACCTTATTCCATGCATTCCCAGCATAGGGTTTCCTTCATTTTGCTCTGGAGCTCCTTCTAATGTGCTGTATTCGTCTGTCCTTAAATCAGAAGCCCTTATCCAGATTTCTTTAAAATGCTCTGAAATTTTTTCTATTCCTTTTTCTAAAACATTTGTATATTCTGCTAACTTATTCTCCTTTAAAAATAATGCAGGATGTTTTCCAGAAGATGCAATGATGCCTTCTAATCTTAATAACCCAATTGCACTGCACTTTGTTTTTGAAGCTCTTTCAGCAGCTTCTGGCAAGTCAAGAATAACTTTTATTTTCGTTTTTGTAGGCACAATTGGTTTTACTTCTGATTTAACTGTTTCTGTTTTTCCTGAATAAACTTTTCCATTTGAACCATCAACAGTTACTATCTGCCCTTCTTTTAACTCATTTGTTGCTCTTTCAGTTCCGACAACAGCAGGTATTCCCATTTCTCTGCTTACAATTGCAGCATGGCTGGTTATTCCCCCTTCATCAGTTATAATTGCTGCAGACTTCTGCATAGTTATGACCATGTCAGGATTTGTCATTTGAGTTACTAATATATCCCCTTTTTGGACTTTATCCAAATCTTTTAAGTCCATAACAATTTTGACTTTTCCCGAAGCAACACCTGGAGAAGCTCCTAGTCCGGACAATAACATTTCCCCTTTTATTTCTGCAGAAGCAGATTTTGCTTCTGTAGTAACTGGGCGTGATTGGACAATGTAAATATCATCTTCAATTGCAAATTCGATATCCTGCGGTTTTCCGCCATAGTGCTCCTCTATTTTTATTGCATAATCTGCTAGTTGAGTAATCTCATAATCATTAAGAACCTGCCTTGTAGAAATTTCTTTAGTAAGCTTTATTGTTTCTGTATCCCCCTGCGAATTTCTTGTAAGAGCAATCTTTTTATCTGTTAATTTTTTTTCAATAAGTTTTAATTCCCGCGAAACTTCGTAGCTGTCAGGTTTTATTCTGCCAGAAACAATTCCTTCTCCTAATCCAAAAACCGCTTCTATAAGCACATTATCGTTTCTTTTAACTGGATTTTTTGAAAACATAACCCCGGATTTTTGAGAATCTATCATTTTTTGAACAACAACAGCCAGAGCAAATTTTTCATGGCTAAATCCTTTTTTCTTTCTGTAATAAATTGCCCTTGCAGTAAACAAACTTGCAAAAACTTTTTTAACAGTTTCAATAAGCTCACTGTTTCCTTTTATGTTAAGGTAACTTTCCTGCTGTCCTGCAAAACTTGCATCTGCCAAATCTTCTGTAGTTGCACTGGAACGAACAGCTACAAAAACCGGCTCATGAGAATGCTTTAAAATAAACAGTGCATCTGCTTTTGCACCTGTTAATGCTCTTTTGTCAAGGCTTAAATCATTGTAAGATTCCAGTATCTCTTTGCTTAAATCATCAGGCATTTCTGCTTTTAATATCAAACTTCTGATTTCCTTTGATTTTTCAGTAAGCTCTTTTGTATTGTCTACATTAACCCCAGATAATATTTCCTCAATTTTGTTTTTTATACCTGCAGATTCTACCATCCTCCAATATGCAGAAGTTGTTACAATAAATGCAGGGGGAACTGGAAAACCAGAATTAAACATCTCTGCTAAGTTTGCACCCTTGCCTCCAGCTATCTGCCCAGAAGATTTGTTCAGTTCATAAAGCCATCTAACATAAGCATTCGCCTCTCTTTTAATTGCAACCATAATTGAAATAAATTAAAAGCATTAATAAACTTTATTGTAACTGGAAATATGAAGTTTATTAATTGGTTGGTGGGAAAAGATATCATCAATAAAGATTTATAAATAGGGTTAATTCCGATATTATTATGTTAGAGAATAGAGATTATAGATTGGGATAAAAAAGGCTATTAATTGCATGTTTTTATTTTTCTTATGGCAGAGATAAATAGCGCAATACCCATTATCATAAAGAATAATCCCCACAAAACTCCGGACAATTTAGGAAGTTCTTCTGTTCCTATAACTGCTCCAATAATGTTTGTTTTTACATTTACAAGCAAGAACAACCCCAAAATAATTGAGATGCCACCTTGGGTTATGAAAAATATCTTGCTTTTCTCCATATAAGAATCAGCAAGTTATATTATATAAAGATTTCTTTTAGATGGGAATTTAAGAAATTAAAAGATCTCAAATAGCAAAGCAAAAATAACTTATTATGTCAAGAAAATTTTATACTGATGAACGAGCGTTTTTACTATGGACATTTATATAAAGTATTATAGAGTCTCTTTAAGGTTATCGCAATTAAAAGTTCCTAATAGAGATTTACTTGAATTGTATCTAACTTCATTTAAAAATTCTGCAGTTAGTTCTTTTCTTTCATCACAACAAGCTAAAAGTTCATCTTGTATAGTATCTCTATAATAAAATAATTTAACAATTACTCCATTTTCTTTTGCTTCTATTATTGGCGGGACAAAATCACTATCTCCAGCAATAATAATGGCATTTTTTATTATCCCTTTAACAGCCAATTTTACCAAATCGATAGCAAAATAGGTATCTACTCTTTTTTGAACATAATCTCCTCTTTTAGTTTTAGATAATTTTCCAAGCCGTATTTCAAAACGAGGTATTTTTTTCAATCTTTGCATGAACCTATCAACATTAGATTTCCTCAATTTCTCTTCTGGTGTTGGAGGATTACTTTGATATGGATAACAATAATAGCAATAAACTCTATATAATTCTTCACTATTTTCATCTATAAATGATTTAATAAATTTATCAAAATCTATTTTTAATTCACCTAACTTTTTTGTTATTGAATTAAGATATCCTAAATCAACAAAGATTGCGGTTTTATCCATATTTGTTTATATATTATTATTTATATAAATATTATTATAAAAGAATTACGATACTATCGTCGAGGTACTAACGATAGCGCTGATTACATAGTAGTTAGTTAGTATTACTATTTAAACATTTCTGTATTTATCAAAAGGTTTTTAAACTTTATATTTAATTTAAATTTGGGGTGAACAGCCTCAGACTGATTCTGAGAAAATAGAAAATGGAAAACATTAAAGAACATATTGATCAAAAATTTGAACAAGCGGGCAAAAGGAATGGAGTAATTGGAGCTCTTGAATATTTGAAAGATGCATTAATTTTATCAGATGCTCAAACTAAACAGCAAGTATCAAGAAGAAGGGGCGCAGGATTTTTTGTAGATGATCTTAGACAAATAGAAAAAGAATCATTTTCATGTTCTTTATTTGGATTACATAAAAAAGTTGTTTTAAATTATATCCAAGAAAATAAACTAGCAGAAGATGGTGAATCTGCAGAACAAATTTTTAAATATGTATCTGAGAATGCCCTTTATTATCCATCATTATGGGGGTTTAGAGATTTAGCATTTACCTTACAAAAAACTTCTACTCTTGAAGGATGGGAATTTTATTGGCTTCTTACAGGAAAATCTCCAGCTGAATTTAGATTGCCCCGAGATAGTGTAGAATATAATCCATTACAGGGAAATTTATCATAAGAATAATATCCTCTGGAAATAAAGATAGAAAAACATCCTATTAAAGATTACTTGTTCACAACTTTTTCAACAACTATCTGGGTTGCGCATGGGATTTTTGATTTTGTTGAATTTAAAAACTCTTTTGCGATTTTAATATTTTTGTCGCCGTTTGTGTAAATAACAAAAATCTCCTGATTTTCTTTTACCAAAGCAGCTCTGCCACTTGGTTTTCCATATGAGTGTTTCATTCCTGACGACATTCTATCAGCACCTGCTCCTGTAAGCATTTTATTTTCTCTCATAATGTGGTGGGGATGAACGCGAACTTCAAAATAATATTGTTTTGGGATTTTACTTTCAAGCTGTCTTGAAACTGACTGCCTTACAGCTTCAAGTGCATTGTCGCGAATCTGAATTCTTTCTTTTGAAATAATTCTTATTGCTGTCTGGTATTTTCCAGTATTATAGCTTTTATTGTCACCCATATTGTATTTAGCTATCTTTTTATCAACTGCAGTTTTTATAAAATTCTTGCTCTTTTTCTTAGACACTCTTGTATACGGGCGTGCGTATTTCTTTGAATATGCACTTGCTTTTCGTAATGCCACCATTTTAATTCCTTACAGCCCGTATATTTAATTGAGATAACAAACTAGCTAATCCAGTTACTGGCATTCTTTTTTTCATTGCAATATCTAATAATGTGAAAGTAATTTCATTTGGATTTTGACTTTCTGCAACTAATTGTTTATCTAAAAAAAGATGGTATATTCCTACTGGCAAATCTTTTATTAATACAGACTTTTCATTATAATCTACTTTTGTATGTTCTCCAATAGCATCTCTTATTGCACAATATACTTCCACATCCATTTTAATTTTTTCCTCCTTTCTTTACTTCTTTTGATTTTACAGAATCAGTTACATCAACTTCTGTTGTAAGTGCCTGTCCTGGCAAACCTCTTTCAAATATAGCTCTTACAAGTCCTTTTTTTCCATGAGGAGAAGCAATTTTACCGCTAATTTTCTTTTTATCTTTTCCAGGAGAAGTCCATACAACTTCTTTGCCTATAAATTTTTCAGCTTTTTCTCTGCTTTCTGCACCTACATCTATTAAAAAATGCCTGTCTTTAATAGAGTGCCTTCCTCGTCTGAATTGAATAACTATACCTTTCATCTTAAAATAGTCAATAAAATTGCGTTTAAAAATCTTTGTTTTAAACTATTTGTAGAATTGGGCAACTGTATGAGTAAGTTTAAAAAAGAAGATGTATTTTAATAAATGTGAGAGATTAAATAAAAAAGAGGAAAATGGGCAGGGGGTTTAAGTTTGCATTTGGCAGATTATTAGTTTCAATTATCTTAGGATTTCTCCCATCTTTTCTATTTATAGCATTATTAACCCAATATGGCTCTCCAATTTCAAACTATATAAATTTTCTTTCTAATTTTAATGTTTCCAGACTGGCATGGATTTCAGCTTTAGGAATTTCAGCAATTATTTTTTTAATTTGGAGCATTATTAAATCTAAAATTTCCTCAAAGAAATATTTGCTTCTGCTTATTTTTGTTTTTTTATTTATTGGGCTTGCTCTTGTATTTGCGCAGATTTATTTATATATTAATTTCCTTCTAGGGCAGGATATACTAGTCAGGCTTTCAGCAGATAAAGAAAATATTTTTTTTACTGGTAATTATTCAGAACGTGTTAGTTTTAAAACCACAATAGTCATGAATCCTTTTTGCACTGCAAGCTGCTATTACGAATTTTTTGATGTGTCAAAAGGGGAGGTAATTGAAGGCGGGGAATTTGATATCGCTTCAGTTTTGCCAAATATAAAAACATACTCTCTTGAAAAAGATGAACTTGTAAGTGGGCAGATTCTTAAAAGTTTTAAAGTTAGATGCATGAGCAAAAAAACTTATTTCTGCTACACTAATGGAGAAGAAAGTCAAAGAACAGCATTGATTACTATAAATTATGGGATTAGTCAGGAAGATATGGCATTAAGCGAATCCTTAAAATCAGAACTTCTGGATTTGGGAAGCGAGTTTTATAATTCAGAGATAATCTTGGACGAGATTAATCTTAATTTGGACGCTATGAACAGGAGTATTTATGTAGACAATTTATTATATTCTTTAAATAATTTATCAAATTATTCTGCAGAGCTAAATTCCTCATTTGAATCTCTTAAAACATTATGGGAAAAACAGGATATCCTTTCTCTTCAAACAGGCATCGAAAGTTTTAGAAAAAACCTGGGGATATTCAAGTCCGGAGAAGCAAGTCTTAACCTTGAAGCGAAATCAGATTTTTCAAGTTATAACCTGCTAATTGAAAATTTAAATGGTTCAGGGGTTCTTCTCAAGGAAGCTGTTTTAAAGAATTTTACAGAGTCAGACTGCAATGAACTTAATGAGGTTGTAAATTCATTTAATCTTGCACTTGATGAGTTTAAAATAAGAGCAGAAATAAACTCAAAAACAAATTTAGTTAATGATATTTGCTCAAGAATAAAGACTATAAGTGAAAAATCAAAGGAAAATTTGGGAAATTTGTGCCCATTAAGCGAGAATATAAAAGAAAAAGGCATAGAAAAAATTAGCTGGGTTGAAATTGACAATGAAACAATCCCTGCTGTTTTATTAAAGGAAAAAGTTCCTGTCTGCTGTTATTATGGCAAGTGCATAAGTTGTTGTGACCTATCTTGTTCAGATAGGAATTACCCGGTTATATTTCTGCATGGACACAGCATAAGCCGTACGACTCCTGCAGATTACAGCTTTGATTCTCTTGTTAAAATAAAAGAGAAACTTGTCTCTTCAGGATATGTTGATGCAGGGGCAATTACAGTAAGTCCTATTAAAGAAGAAGGGGGGTTGTGGGGCAAAGTTGATATGCCTTTTGCAATAACTGCGAGTTATTTTTTTGATACATATAAAAATGCAGATGGAGAATTTTCAACCATATCTTCTAAGACAGACAGCATTGATACTTATGCTTTGAGATTAAAAGATATAGTCGAGCTCGCTAAGTATAAAACCGGAAAACAAAAAGTTATCATAATTGCCCACAGTATGGGCGGGCTTGTAACAAGAAGGTATGTTCAGATTTTTGGGGCAGAGAATATAGATAAGATAATACTTATAACAGCGCCTAACCACGGAATAGATAATAAAGTTAGAGAATATTGCGGAATAATAGGTTCTAGTGTTGCGTGCAGTAATATGGACGAGGACAGCTTATTCATAAACAAACTTAATTATGCTCCAACTGAAAAACCAGAAATTCATAATATTATTGGAATAGGTTGCAATATAGAAGATGAAACTGGAGACGGAATTGTAAAGAATTCAAGCCAGTATCTTGATTATGCTCATAATTATTATGTAGCTGGAAGTTGCGACGAATTAAATTTCAAATATCTTCATGAAGAAATTGTAAATCCTGTAATGTATCCTGAAGTTTATGAAATTATTAAAAGAATTCTCAACGATGAAAGTTAACTATTAATTATAATACAATTTCAAATTCCCCAAGCTCTTTTCTAAGTATTTCAAAAACCTTTGGGGATATTTTTGTCTGCAATTTTCCTTTTTGTTCACCTATTGCTTTATTAAGCTCTTCAATTGAACTTTCTTCAATTTTGCTTGTAATTTTTTTTACAACATTTCCCTGAATAATAAACGTTCCCGAACTTGTAATCAGTAATTCAGCTCTGTCTCCCTTATGGCTTACTATCTGCATCCTTCCTTTTTCAATTGCAATTAAATCGCATCTCTGCCCGTAGTCAATTAGATTATTAATAAGCATTGTTGTTTCTTTTCTTATTTTTTCCACTTCGCTTGTTTTCGTCTTCCCCTTTTTAATCTTCTTTGATATTTCTTCAAGATTTTTTAATGTATGTGAAAATTTAGGGGCAATTTTTCCTTTTTTAACAAGTTCTTTATTAAAATTTTCAATAAGCTGTGTTTTTGATTTTTTTCCAAATAAATTTAATAACAATTCAAAAACTTCCTTGCTGATTTCTTCTATAGTTTTCTCTCTTGAAACTGATTCAATTTCTTCCCTAAGTTTTTTAACTCTTTTTGAAAAATCTTCAAATTCTTTTAAAAGCTCATCGATTTCTTTTCCGGAAATTGTTTTTAATTTTCCATGCTCGTAGTCTTTGAATAATAAAACTGCTTTTTCAAGTGTTTTAACATATTTTGCTTCGATTAGTTTTTCTTTTGTATAAAAAATATCCTTGAAAACTGCAGGAGTTTCCTTATGTGTTGGTGGGGGAAGCCCATACAACATTAAAAGCGCCTGCGATGGGGTTAAAACCCCATAATAAACATCAATCATAGCATCAATTAATCTTCTTTCAACCATTGATTTTGTTTTATCTCCCATTGCCATAAATGTATCAATTGCTTCTGGAGAAGGCTTAATTTTTCCCATTTGCAAAAGCAATTTCCATGGAGTAAACATTCCTTTATCAAATAAAGCAACTCCGTCTCTGATAAAGGTAAACATAACTGGATTAGCATCTTTAACACTTTCCCAAAACTCAGTCATTAACCATACCTGAGGTTCAAGTTTGTTTTTTACTCCTGCGATAGCATTTGCCTCTGCAATATACTGGTAAATAATTCCTCTTAACTTCTCCTTTAATTCAATTCTTGGCATTCTTTTTACATCTGTATCGTCTATAATAATCGCAACATCTATGTCAGAAGTTTTTGTTGCCGTTCCTCTTACTAACGAACCTGCAATAACATAAGAGCCAACATATCTTTCAAACTTTTGTAAAACAAGATTTTTATGAACTTCTGCAACTCTTAATGCGCCTAACAGCCCCTTGTCATAAAGAGGGAAAGCCATGGATATTGCAGTTGTCAAATCATATCTTGCATCCATTAAAAAATTCCAGATGTCAACAGGAGTTATAATATGAAACCAGAGTTTTGGTTTTATATGCTTGGTTATTTCAAGAATTTCTTTTTTTATCTTCGGAATATTCTTAAATTGCTCTTCTGGAATTAAATGAAGTATATGCGTTCTTTTTTCATTTTTTTCTGATTCTGGAATTGGCTCTTCTTTTTCAATCCCCGGAATTGATTGCGGAGGAAGAATTCCGATTGCAAGTGTAAACGGATATTTTTTTATAATCTGCTTCTGAATATTATCCAGCTCTTTTTTTCTTGCCTCCATTTCTTTTTTAACCTCTTCAGAAATCTCAGGCATAGAATCTTTAGGAATATATTTTGTGGTGTCGTTTATTTCCTGATTTAAATCTTTTGGGCCCTTTGAAAAATTTGTCATTTTGTTTATAGATTCATTATTTACTACTGGATTAATGTAACCTTAGTTTATAAAATTAAGTAATTATGAGGTTTATAAATGTTTATGAATTATTTTTAAAAATTAATTATCCCGACTGAATTTTTTTATGCTGGAATGTTCCTGCAAATAAGTGGTAAAATCAGAAAAAAACAAAAAAACGAAAGGTTTAAAAGGCAACTTTTCTCATTATTTATTATTAGTAAGTTGTAAAGCTATCCTGTCCAAATAAATATTTACAATAACCCAAAATATGCACATTCTTCAGCCGAAACACTCAAAACTAAGCAAAAAAGACGAGGAAACTATACTTTCTGGGTTGAACATTTCTAAATCTCAATTACCGAAGATAAAAAAAACAGATGTTGCACTGCCCGAAGGGGTAGTTACTGGAGACATAATTAAAATTGAGAGAAAAGAAGGGGATAAACTATTTGTTTACCATCGTGTTGTTATCTAATCTTTTGATAAAATGGAAAGTTTATTAAAATTAAAATTAAAAAATGAAAAGCATCTTATTATTCAGAAATACCTTTCTGAAAACTCTTTAGTTGAGTCAAATCTTGTTTCTTTCAATGATTTTATAGAAAAAAGAATGCAGGAAATTGTAAATGAGATATCTGACAACTTAGAAGTTGAGGACGATATTGAAATAAAGCTTGGCAAAATAAAAATGGGCAACCCTGATATTATTGAGGCAGATGGCTCAAAAAGCATTTTAAGCCCTGCAGAAGCTCGTATAAGGAATTTAACTTATTCTGCACCAATAACTCTTGAAATAACTATAAAACAGGACGGGCAGATTGAAAGCCAGGAAGTTGAAATCGGAAGAGTTCCAATTCTGGTAAAAAGTAATGTATGCACTCTTCATGGAATGTCTAAACAAGAGCTTGAAGAAAATTACATAGACCCACAGGACCCCGGGGGATACTTTATTGTCAACGGAAATGAAAGAGTTATTACCATGACTGAAGACCTTGCTGCAAACCAGCCGTTTATAGAAGAAATACGCGGTGCTCCAGGATTAAGATTATTTTCATCAAGAGGAGCTTACAGAATTCCAATAACTATATCAGAATCAAAAGAGGGGATTATAGACATATCATTCAGCAGATTTTCAAATATTCCAGCAGTGATTATCATGAAAGCACTTGGACTTTTGAAAGAATCAGATATTGCAAAATACATAGAAAAAGAATCTGACAGTGTTATTGTCAATCTTTATGAATTTGCAAAAATATCATCTGTAGAAGAAGCAATGCTTGAAATAGCTGAAAGAACAAATGTTCAGGGAACAAAAAAAGAAATACTTCATAGAATAAATCAGAGACTTGATTCCTATCTTCTCCCTCACATTGGACTGAAAAAAGAAAACAGAATTGACAAGGCAATTACTATATGCAAATTGATAAAGCAGTTTATTGCATTTAAAGAAGACAATAAAAAAGTCATTGACAAAGACCACTATGCCAATAAGAGGGTAAGGCTTTCTGGAGATTTGCTTTCTGATTTATTCAGAGTTAATCTTAACATGCTTGTAAGAGATATTAAGTATACCCTCCAAAAAACATTAAAGAGGAAAAAATTTTACAGTCTTCGAACAATTGCAAAATCTACACTTTTCTCGCATAGGATTAAATCTGCTATTGCAACAGGAAGCTGGATTGGAGAGAAAAAAGGAGTTACACAGAATATGGACAAGACAAATTATATGTCCATACTTTCACAGCTTCAAAAAGTTTCCTCTACACTTCCGGGCGAGCAGACAAATTTTCTTGCAAGAACCTTGCACCCAACTCATTATGGGAGATTATGCCCTGTTGAAACTCCTGAAGGGACTGAAATTGGGTTAAGGAAAAATCTGGCTTTAATGGCAAAGATTTCAACAAGGCTTGATATGGAAGAAAATGAAATAATAAAACGATTGCTTAACCTTGGAGTTAAAAAGGAAATTCTGGGTGTCGATGTTTTTTTTAATGGGATATTTATAGGAGCTGTTGAAGATTATAAGACATTTTTAAATTCTGTGAAGGAAAATAGAAGACAGCAAAAACTGCCAAGAGAATTAAGTGTTTCGTACTGCAAAAATCTTAATATTATAAATATTTACGGAGATACCGGAAGGGTGCTAAGGCCTCTTGTTATTGTTGATAATGGTAAATCAAGATTGACAGAAGAAATTACCGAGTTTGTTAAAAACGGGCATTTTAAATGGGAAGATTTGATAATTAAAGGGGTTATAGAATATCTTGATGCATCAGAAGAGGATAATGCTCTTGTTGCTTTAAACAAACATAATTTAACAGAAGAAACTACTCATATGGAAGTGGATTCTATTGCTTTCTTAGGGCCTATTACAAGCCTTGTAAGTTTTGGAAACCATGATCAGTCATCAAGATTAATCAGAGGAAGTAAAACTCAAAAGCAGGGATTGGGATTATATGCTGCAAATTTCCTTTGCAGAATTGATACAGATGTTTCTATACTTCATTACCCTCAGCAGCCAATTGTAAGAAGTTTTATTTATGATGCACTCAATGTTTATCCTGTTGGACAGAATGTTGTCGTTGCTGTAATGACTTATGAAGGATATAATATGGAAGATGCACTTGTTGTTAATAAATCAAGTGTTGATAGAGGATTTGGAAGAAGCTCGTATTTTAGGCCTTATAGTTCTGTAGAGTTGAATTATGCCGGAGGGCTTGCTGATGAAATAAGTATTCCTACAAAAGATGTTTCAGGATATAGAACAGAAGAATCTTACAAATATCTTGAAGATGATGGTATTGTTTATCCAGAAGCAAATCTGAAATCTGGAGAAGTTGTTATTGGAAAAAGTTCGCCTCCAAAATTCCTTTCAGAAGCAAGAGAAATAAGCATCAAAGCTAAAAAAGAAGCAAGTTCTGTAATAAGGCAGGAGGAGCAGGGGATTATTGACGGAGTTTTCATTACCTTAGATGAAGAAGGAAACAAGATAGTTCAGGTAAGAACAAGAGACCCAAGAATTCCAGAGCTTGGAGACAAATTCTCAACAGCTCACGGGCAAAAAGGAGTTATAGGAGCTATTATCCCTGAAAATGATATTCCATTTACTTCACGTGGAATAAAGCCAGATATTATATTTAACCCGCATGGAATTCCCGGACGTATGACTGTAGGGTATCTTCTTGAATTAATAACAGGAAAAATTGGATGTTTGAAAGGAGAGATAATGGATGGAACTTCATTTGAGGAAAGGAATATCGATGAGCTTGAAAACCAGTTAGAAGAATTAGGATTTAGGTATGACGGAAAAGAAACAATGTATAATGGAATTACTGGCAAAAAAATGGAAGCAAAAATCTACATTGGAAATATGTATTATTTAAAATTAAAATATATGGTTAAGAATAAAATGCATGCAAGAGCCAGTGGTAAAGTTGCTTTATTAACAAGACAGCCAATTGAAGGAAGAGCAAGAGGAGGAGCATTGAGGTTAGGAGAAATGGAACAGCAGGCATTAGTTGCGCACGGAGCATCTTTGCTTTTGAAAGAAAGATATGACTCTGATAAGGTCACAATACCAATATGCTCAAACTGCGGTTCACTTGGAATTAAAGATACATTAAGAAATAAAACTTACTGCCCAGTATGCAATAGCCCTGAAATTGATGATGTTGAAGTTTCGTATGCATTTAAACTATTAGCTGAAGAATTATTAGGACTTCATATTGTAACTAAATTTGAATTGAAAAATAAATACGAGGAGTAAGAAGAACAAAATGAGCAGATACGAACTAAGAATAGGAATTAAGGGTGATGACGAAATACAAGAACTTAATTTTGATGCTGATAGAAGAGTATTGCCTGAAATAATTTTTGGCAGTTCCATGCGTGTTGAAGAAGCAGAAAGAATGGCAAGATGTGCCTGTCTTTTGGGTAGAGATGAACAGGATAGGATAATATAAAATGGCACCAGTAAAAAAACAAATTAATGCTTTGAAATTTGAATTGCTTAGTCCTGAAGAGATTAAAAAAATAGGATGTGCTAAAATAATTACTCCGGAACTTTATGATATGGATGGATATCCTGTTGACGGAGGATTAATGGATTTGAGAATGGGAGCTATTGACCCTGGAGTTAGATGTAGAACTTGTGGGGGAAGATTAAAAGAATGTTTAGGACACCCAGGAAATATTGAATTAGCACGCCCGGTTGTTCATGTAAAATATATCCCTATTATTTACACATTTTTGAGAAGTTTCTGCAAAGAATGCGGAAGAATTTTAGTTGATGAAAAAAACATTCAGAAATTCGGCTCTGCAGCAAGATTGAAAAAAGCAAAAGATGCTAAAAAATGCCCTTATTGCGGAACTTTGCAGGAAAAAATAAAGATTGAAAAACCAACAACATTTTTTATGGGAAAGAAAAGGATTTTCCCTCCTGAAATAAGAGAGATTTTAGTAAAAATTTCTGATGAGGACTGCAGACTAATTGGAGTTAATCCAAAAACATTCAGGCCTGAATGGGCAATACTTACAGTACTCTTAGTTCCTTCTGTTACTGTTCGTCCAAGTATTACACTTGAATCTGGAGAAAGAAGTGAGGATGACTTAACGCACAAACTCGGGGATATTATACGTTCAAATCAAAGGTTATGGGAAAACCTTAATGCAGGAGCTCCCGAAGTTATTATAGATGATTTATGGGATTTGCTTCAGTATCATGCAACAACATTTTTTGATAATACAATTGCAAGAATACCCCCTGCACGACACAGAAGCGGACAGCCACTAAAAACAATTACAGAAAGAATAAAAGGAAAAGAAGGAAGAATAAGAAACAACCTTGCTGGAAAAAGGGTAAATTTTTCTTCACGTTCTGTTATCTCTCCTGACCCTTCATTACAAATAAATGAAGTTGGAGTGCCTTATGAAATTGCAGAAACTCTTACAGTTAATGAAGAAGTTACTGATAAAAATGTTGAAATGCTTAAAAAATTAATTTTATCTGAAAAATATCCTGGTGCGAATTATATCATAAGACCAGACGGAAGAAGAAAAAAAATAACCGCTGAATTAAAGCAGGAAATAATTGACGAAATTAAACCAGGGTATTATGTTGAAAGGCATTTGCTTGATGGAGATATTGTTTTATTTAATCGTCACCCTTCTCTTCATAGGGGAAGCCTTATGGCACATTATGTAAAAGTTCTTCCATACAGGACATTCAGAATGCATCCTGCTGTATGTTTTCCTTATAATGCTGACTTTGACGGAGATGAGATGAATGTCCATGTTCCGCAGACAGAAGAAGCAAGAGTAGAAGCAAGAAGATTATTAAATGTAAATAACAACCTAATAAGCCCAAAAAATAATTCGACTTTAATTGGAACAACATTAGATGCTGTAACAGGGAATTATATAATTGGAAAAAATGAATTTACCAAAGAAGAAGCGCATCAGCTGCTCTATCTTGCAGGAGTTGTGCATAAATTTTCATCAAAAATGGTTTCTGGAAAAGATATTTTCTTAAAGATTCTTCCAGATATAAGCAAGCCAATAATAGCAGATATTGTAAAAAATGAACTTACTGATGATTATACATTTGGTGTTGAAAATGACAAGATTACAAAGATAATTGACAAAGAATCTGGAAGGGAAAAGTCCATGGAAGCAATAACAAGAGCATTTTCACTCGGTGCGCAATATCTTTCAAGAAGAGGATTTACAATTTCAATTGAAGATATTAATGTTGAAGAAAAAGTAAAGGAAAAAACAAACGCAATTATAAAAGAAGGTGAGGAAAAAGCAGGTAGCATAATTGATTCTTATAATGGCGGTTCATTGGATATTATACCTGGAAAAACACTTGAAGAATCAAGAGAAATTAAGATACTTCAGGCTCTTAATGAAGTAAGAACAAAAATAGGAAAGCTTGTAAAAGAAGAATTTGCAAAAGATAAATCTGTAAATGATATGATTGCATCTGGAGCAGGGGGAAATATCCTGAATATCACACAGATTGCATGTTCAGTTGGACAGCAGTCATTATGGAGCGAGAGAATTAATTTAGGATATTCAAACAGAACACTTTCATGCTTTAAAGAAGGGGATTTGTCTCCAAAAGCAAGAGGATTTATTTATTCGTCGTATCTTAAAGGGCTTAAACCTCATGAATTTTTCTTTAATGCAATAACTGGAAGAGATGGGCTTATGGATACTGCACTTAGAACTCCAAAATCTGGTTATCTATATAGAAGACTTGCAAATGCTCTGCAAGATTTGAGGGTGGAATATGACGGAACTGTGAGAGATGCAATTGGGCAGATTATCCAATTTAAATACGGCGATGATGGATTAGATGTTGCAGGAGAGCACCTTAATAAGCAAGTTACTCCTGGAGAAGCAATTGGAATAGTTACTGCGCAATCATTCGGAGAGCCTTCAACACAAATGGCATTAAATGTATTCCACTTTGCAGGTGTACAGGAAATGCAAATTACCTTAGGGCTTCCAAGATTAATTGAGATTTTTGATGCGAGAAAAACTCCATCTACACCTTCAATGGAAATATATTTGGCAAAGGAATTTAACGACGAAAAAAATGCAAGGATAATTGCTGAAAAAATAAAAGAATTAAAATTAAAAGAGATTTTATCTGGGGCAAAAATAAACTTCTCCGATAAGAAAATTGAATTCAAAGTTGAGAAAGAATTTTTAAAACATGCCCATATGTCCCTTGAAAGTGTTGTTGAAAAAATGGATTTGAAGGGGTTGAAGACACATTCTAAGGAAGAATCAATAATAATTCATGCTCCTGAACTTAATTTTAAGGAGCTTTATAAATTAAAGGAAAGGTTGAAGAATTTGCTTATCTCAGGAATAAAAGGAGTAAAGCAGATATTAATTGTTAAAAGAGATAAAGATTATGTAATTCTTACAAATGGCTCAAATCTTCCAGAAATAATAAAATTAAAACAGGTGGATTCAAACAGAACTGCGACTAATGACATCTACGAAATGGCTGATGTATTTGGAATTGAAGTTGCAAGGCAGGCAATAATAAATGAAATTGATAAGGTTATCAGTTCGCAGGGATTGGACATTGATAAAAGGCATTTGAAACTTGTTGCTGATGCTATGACTGTCGACGGAGAAATAAGAGGAATGACAAGAATGGGGATAATTGCAAGAAAAAGTTCAATACTGGCAAGAGCAAGTTTTGAAACCCCAATAAATCATTTTGTAAATGCAACAATAAAAGGAGACAGAGATGAATTGCTTAGTGTTATTGAAAATATAATTCTTAATCAGCCGGTTCCTGTTGGAACAGGACTGCCTGGATTAATGGTAAAAATAACAGGGCCATTAGTTAAAGACGATAAAAAAGAGGAGAAAAAAGAAGATAAGAAGAGAAAGTAATTCTTTTTGATAAACTTTATAAACCTAAATATGATTTAAGATTTAGTTTATTGTCGATGATTTTAAAATGATTAAACAAATTGATATGAAATTAATGAGGAACCTGAATTTATTTGCGAAAGTCACTAAAGTTTCTCCAAACCACTGCTTTATTTATAATGCAACAATAATTTTTGTAGTTCCAAAAAATAAATTATACCAAGCTATTGGAGAAGAAAGCAGAAATCTGAAAAAAATGAGCGATATCATCGGAAAAAAAACAAGGGTTGTTTCTGTTCCTGAAGGATTAAAAGATGCAGAAAGTTTTATTTCTACAATTGTGCATCCTATTGAGTTAAATAGTGTAGAAGTTCAAGGAAATATGCTTATTATAAATGCAACTTCTCAGAACAAAGCAATGCTTATTGGAAGAAATAAAACACGCCTTGAAGAAATGAAAAAAATAATCAAGAGTTATTTTGGAAAAGAGCTGAAGATTGTTTAAGGTTATAACCGCCAGAAAAATTTATTTGCTATTTTCTTATTAATAAGCAGAAAGTTATTTGATTCATTAATCAAACTTTTTGATGCAATTTTATCAAAAGAAATAACTTCAACTTGCTTGTCCTTATTTTTAACATAACTTAATAATGGAGCAAAATCTCCATCTCCAGATATTAAAATTGCCTTATCATATTTATTCTCCCAAGCATCATTTAACATATCTAATGCTAAATGAATATCATCTCCTTTAATCGTATAATATTCTTCATCGTCTTTATCAAATCTTTTTTGTCTTTTACATAAATTAGCTCCATCGATATAAACAGAAATTCTTGTTCCCATTTTAATAAAGTCCGGTATTACTAAAGTAATAACCGGGAACACGCTTGCGGGATGTCCGAAGACTTAAGGCATTCCCTGATACCTTAATGTATAAAACACACCTTATTATTTAAGTCTTTCGATAAATAAATTAAAGCATCTAACTAAATATAAATTTAATTTATTTTATTGCTAAGATGGAAGATAATTTATTGTTGTGTAAAAGTATGGTGTAACTGGGATATAAAGAACAGCAAGATAATTATCTTGCAGATTATTATAATTTCATTATAATTCTATCTTATCGAATATCATTTCCGAACTTTTTTTCATAGCACGCTTTAATTAATCCTAAAAATAAAGGACTTGGATTTAGCGGGCGCGAGGTTAATTCTGGATGAGCTTGAGTTGCAATAAAATAATCATTTTTTGGCAATTCTAAAAACTCCATTAGTTTTTCGTCTGGAGAAATCCCTGAGAAAAATATTCCTTTATCTTCTAAAATATCTTTATATTTATTATTTACCTCAAATCTGTGGCGATGTCTTTCATATGCAATATCAGAATTGTATAATGATTTGATTTTTGAATTTTCCTTAAGAATAGCTGGATAAACTCCAAGTCTCATTGTCCCGCCTTTTTCATGAATGCCTTTCTGCGATTCCATTATATCAATAACAGGCTCTTTTGCATTTGAATCAAATTCTGTTGAATCTGCATCTTTAATACCGCAGACATTTCTTGCAAATTCAATAACTGCCAACTGAAATCCTAAACAAATTCCTAAGAAAGCAATGTTATTCTCCCTTGCATATTTTATGCATTCAATTTTCCCTTTTATACCCCTGCTTCCAAAACCTCCAGGAACAATTATCCCGTCAATATCTTTCAAAGCATCTTCAACTTTTATTTTACCTTCTTCAATGTCTGTTGTTTCAACCCATTTTACATTGACTCTGCATCCGGCTTCTGCCTGTGAATGAGTAATTGCTTCGAAAATAGAGACATAAGCGTCTTTTAATGCAGTGTATTTTCCAGTAATTGCAATGTTAATTGCCTTCTTAGATTTAATAGCATTGAATGAGAATTTTCTCCATTCTTCTAAGTCAGGTTCACCAACAACTAATCCTAAATGTGATAAAACTTTTTCAGCAACCTGCTGGTTTTCAAGAACAAGGGGAATTTCGTAAATATTTTTTAAATCTGGCCCAGATATAACATAATCTGTATGGACCCCGCAGAATTTAGATATTTTTTCTTTTATATTTTGTGCGAGGGGTTTTTCACTTCTGCAAAAAATCATATGCGGAAGAATTCCCATTGCTCTTAGTAAACTTACAGACTGTTGGGTTGGTTTTGTTTTCTGCTCACCAACAACTCCCAAAACCGGGACTAAAGAACAATGAACAAAAAAAACATCTTCTTCCAAAGACAACTGCCTGACTGCCTCTAAAAAAAGCTGGTTTTCAATATCACCTACTGTGCCGCCAATTTCTATAAGGACAATATCTGCATTTTTTTCCTCGCCAACTCTTTTAAACCACGACTGAAGTTCATCAGTTATATAAGGAATAACCTGAACTGTTTTTCCAAGATAATCTCCCTTCCTTTCACGTTCTATAACTTTGCTGAAAATTTTTCCAGTTGTTATGCTCGAGGATGAATCTAATTTTAAATCCAAAAATCTTTCATAAGTTCCCAAATCCATATCAACTTCACTGCCGTCGTCAAGAACAAAAACCTCCCCATGCTCAACAGGATTCATTGTACCTGCATCAACATTAACATAAGGGTCAATTTTAATAGGAACTATATTGTAACCCCTTACTTTAAGGATTTTTCCAAGAGAAGAGATAAAAAGCCCTTTCCCCAGCCCTGATAAAACCCCTCCAGTAACTACAACATACTTAACCTCTTTTTTTATCATCTGTTGAAAATCGCCACCAAGATATAAAAAGATTTGTGCAGTGCAAAGAATATAATTAAATTTATAAACTGTTTATTAGATAATTCTAAATGAAACGAAGCGATGTGAGAGTATTAGTTGTAGATGATAATAATATTGTGAGAGAGAGTATAACTGATTTGCTTAGTGATTATGGTTATCAGCATATAGGGGAAGCTGCAGATGGTTTAGAAGCAACTGAACAAGCAGAGAATTATGATTTAATATTAATAGATACTGAAATGCCTTTACTTTGCGGACCTAATGCTTGTGCACAAATAAGAAGTTTATATCCTGAACATAATGTGTGTATTGTTGGAATGTCTAGTACTTCTTTAAATAAAGAAAATTGGGATGGGAAGGGTTCTGATAAATTTGTAAGTAAAATGGAATTGGGTTCTAAAGGAGTTTTAAAAACAATCGAAGATGTATTAGCAAAAAGAGTTGGGGCAATTGATTAAGATTCTCTAGAACGCCGGATTAAAGTTGGGTCTCCTCTGACTATTAAGTGCCTTTCCAATCTAGAATTATCTGGGAAATAATAAACTCCTCTTCCTTTCTTTTCAAGAACCCCTTTTTTTACTAATCTGCCAACTTGTGTAGAGACTATTCCATATTGGGTAATCCTAGCTAATTCTGAAATATTTGAAATCCTCTGAGGACTTTCTGCTCTTGCCAAAGAAACCAATATTCTCCTTTGTTGTGGAGATAAATTTTTCATCAACGCGATATATTCAGGAGTAAGGGTATCAATTTCCTCAATTTCCTCATCACAATATGCTTTAACCATAAAAAAAGATTATATAGATATTTTAAATATCTTTTGATTTAATGTTGTTAGTCAATTTATTTTAAAAACTTGAGAGGATAACATTTAAAAACCACTCTTATTAAATTATAATATTGATTGACACTTTAAAATGGGATTAATGAATGCAAGCAAGCTGGCAAAAACAAGAAGAAAATTTAGATGGAAAGACAGAAAATATAAAGTTAGAACTTTAGGGCTTTATGCTAAATCAGACCCTCTTGAAGGAGCTTCACAAGCTAAAGGGCTTGTTACTGAAAAAGTTCAAAAAGAAGCTAAGCAACCAAATTCTGCTATGAGAAAATGTTGCAAGGTTCAGCTTACTAAAAACAGCAAAGTTGTAACAGCATTTATCCCGGGAAATTTAGCCCAGAAATTTATTGACGAGCATGATGAAGTTATGATTGAAAGAATCGGAGGAAAACAGGGAAGAACAAAAGGAGATATCCCCGGAGTTAGATTTCAAGTGATTAAAGTCAATGATCAGCCATTAAGGATGCTTGTTAAAAGAAAGATAGAAAAAGGTAGAAGATGAAAATGAGAAAATATATAAGAACTGTTTCAAGTCCATGGGGTATTATACACCCTTTTTATGTAGTTCAAAGAGAAATTAAAGATAATAAATTATTATTAAGAGAAGAAGAAAGAGAAGTTCCAGAAAAACCAAGACAAAAAATAAGTAGTATGAGATATAATAAAATGCAACATATAATAACTACATCAAGAGCAGAACCAGTTGGGCTTAATGAATATCCTTTAGATTTTGGAGAAAGATTAGAGTCATTATTTTTATATTCACTGGAACATCCTGTTAAAGGAAGAGTTTTATCCTGGTTATTAAGAGAAAGAAGTTATAGAGATTCAGAATAAGATAATAAATATGGCAAAAACAAAGACAATTGATAAGATTGAAGAAACTGCTGAGGAAATAGTTGAAACAATTGGAGAAGGCATAAAAGAAGCTGTTGAGGAAGCAAAAGATGCGGTTAATGAAGTTAAAGAAACTATTCTTGAAAAATCTGGAAAAGGAAAAAAACAAAAAGAAGAAGATTTTGGGCCTAAAATGGTATTTGACTTTTATGATATTTCTGAAGTTGCTGTTAAAGATGCTGGATTAAAAAATGTAATTAATCTTGACTATAAACTTGTTGTCAAAAGCCACGGCAGGCATAATATCAAACATGGAAAAGCAAATGTAAATATTATTGAAAGACTTATTAATACCATTGCTGTTCCAGGGCACAGAGGAAAAAAACATAAAATAATTACATGCTGGGCATCTGGAAAATATAATAAAAATTCAAGAATGGTTTTAGAGGCATTTAAAATAATTTCTGAAAAAACAAAGAAAAACCCGATTCAGGTTTTAGTTGATGCAATTGAAAATGGAGCTCCAAGAGACGAAGTTACAATGATTCAGTATGGTGGCGCCAGATATCCACAGGCAGTTGACTGTGCCCCTTTAAGAAGGGTAAGCCTTGCGCTAAAAAATCTTGTTCACGGTGCTTATGATAAATCATTCAGAAGCAAAAAATCTTATCCTCAGGCACTTGCAGATGAAATTATATTAGCTTCAAACAATGACAACTCAAGCATTGTTGTTTCTAAGAAAACCGAACTTGAAAAGCAGGCTGATGCTGCAAGATAACCACATAAATGTTTAAAAATTAAATTTATTAAGTAAACAGATGAAATCATCAGCACAAGCAAGAAAACCTGAAAAAACACGCGTAACTATTGGCACTTGCTATGAGAATAACAGATGTGTATTTACTGACAGCATATGTGTTTATAGAGCAAGGGGATTTACTATTCCAGAAAGCATTGAAAAATGCAGAACTGCAAGAATGTACAGAAGATTAAGAGAATAATAAACATTTTTAAACCCACTTTTCTAATCTGTTATATTAAAAGCAAAATGGAAACAGACTGTCATGATGGGATAAATTGTAATAGAACAGATGAAAAATGTTTAACACCTAATGGAAAATGTGATGAATGTGATACTCTTAAAGAATATCGTGGAACTAGTCCATATGGTCCTTATAGCCATATTACCCGAGACGACTTAAATAAACTCCATAGCGGTATAAGATTATAAATTAATATATTTAAAAATGGCAGAACAACAGCATGAAAAGTTTGAAGTATTGATGAAAAATCAGGAAAAAATCAGGAATATAGCAATTGCTGCGCACATTGACCACGGAAAAACAACATTCTCAGATAATCTTTTGGCAGGAGCAGGAATGCTTTCAGAAGCACTTGCAGGAAAGCAGTGCGCGCTTGATTTTCACGAAGACGAGGCTGCAAGAGGAATTACAATTGACGCAGCTTCTGTTTCAATGATTCATAAAGTAAAAGGTGAGACATTTTTAATTAATTTAATTGACACTCCGGGACATGTTGATTTTGGAGGAGATGTTACAAGAGCTATGCGTGCTGTTGACGGATGTATTGTTTTAACTTGTGCTGTTGAAGGAGTTATGCCACAGACAGAAACAGTTTTGAGGCAGGCTCTTAAAGAATTAGTAAAACCTGTTTTATTTATTAACAAAGTTGACAGGCTTATAAAAGAAGTAAAATTAACACCTGAAGGAATGCAGAAAAAATTTATAAGTATTATCGAGCATGTTAACCAGTTGATTGAAGAAATTGCACCTGAAGGATACAAGCAAAAATGGAAAGTTTCTGTAAGCGATGGTACTGTCGGATTCGGAAGTGCATTCCATAATTGGGCATTGTCATTTCCATATATGCAGGAACACGGAATAACTTTTAAGGATGTTATTGAAGCTTATGAAAAAGGAGATTATAAATCTCTTGCAAAAAGAGCACCCTTGCATGAGGTTGTTTTGGAAATGTCTGCAAGGCATCACCCTAATCCAACTCAAGCGCAAAAATACAGAATTCCAAAAATATGGCACGGAGACCTTGATTCGCAGGTTGGAAAAGATTTAATAAACTGCAATGCTGACGGAGAATTGGCTTTTGTTCCGATTAAAATTGTTGTTGACAAGCATGCAGGAGAAGTTGCAGCAGGAAGATTATTTTCAGGAACAATTAGGCAGGGGGACGAAGTTTATATGAATCTTGCAAAGAGAAATACAAGAGTTCAGCAAGTAAGTGTTTACAAGGGTGCACAGAGAGTTGTTGTCGATGAAGTTCTTGCAGGGAATATCGTTGGGATTGTCGGATTAAAAGATGTTTTTGCAGGAGAAACTGTAAGCAAAAAACCAATAGACCCATTTGAAGCAATTACACATCTTTTTGAACCAGTTGTAACAAAATCAATTGAACCTTTAAAAACTGCTGACCTTCCAAAACTTGTTGAAGTATTGAGACAGGTTGGAAAAGAAGACCCTTCACTTAGAATTGAAATTAATGACCAGACAGGAGAAAGCCTGATTTCAGGAATGGGGGAGTTGCATCTTGAAATTATTGAAAACAGAATTAAATCTGAAAAAGGATTAAATGTAAAAACTTCTGCACCAATTATTGTTTATAGAGAAACTGTTGCAAAGGAGTCAGAAGCAAAAGAAGGTAGATCTCCAAATAAGCATAATTCATTTTTTATTAAAGTCGAGCCTCTTGAAAATGATGTCTATGAAGCAATTCAGAAAGGAGAGATACCTGAAGGAAGAGTTAAGAAAAAAAGCGAGGCACTTGCAACTGCACTTAGAAATTTTGGATGGGATGGGGATACAATCAGAAATGTTCGTGATGTTTATAAAGGGAATATATTCTTAGAAGAAACAAGAGGAGAAGTTCACCTCGTAGAAGTAATTGATATGATTTTAGATGCATTTGAAACTCTTATTAATGCAGGGCCTTTAGCAAGAGAGCCATGCATGAAAATGAAAGTTACTCTTGCAGATATTAAACTACATGAAGATGCAATTCACAGAGGGCCGGCACAAGTTTATCCTGCAGTAAGAGACTCAATTTCAGAATCAATGAAATCTGTCGGAGTTGTTTTGCTAGAGCCATTGCAGACTCACCAGATTGAAGCTCCGAATGAATTTATGCCTGCAATTACAAAATTAGTTTCAAGCAAAAGAGGGCAGTTAATTAATGTTCATCAAGGGGACTCTGGAGTAACTGTTGAAGCTAAACTTCCTGTTGCAGAAATGTTGGGATGGAGTTCTGATTTAAGAAGTGCTACAGAAGGAAGAGGAGTTTCATCTTTGAAAGACCAAAGTTTTGAGAGAATGCCAATAGAACTGCAGGCAAATGTAGTTCGAAGAATCAGGGACAGGAAAGGTTTAGCAGAGAATCAGTAGGTTTTTAAATAATTCTTAATGAGATTTTAAATGGCACTCGAGCTTAGAAGATTACAAACAAAAACACTTGAAGCACTTGAAAAAGAATTTGCTGAAAAAAGTATTGCAAGTTTGTGCGATAGATGTGAGAGAGCACTAACAAAGCATAATGGGGGAATGTGGGGAAATGTAATCATATATTACAGGCAATTTGCCCAAGATGTTAGAATATTAGTAACTGAATTTGGAAAGGATAAGGGATATGAAAGATGTCCTGTATTAAACGATTTAAGATTAAATGATTTTGAATATTACCAAAAGTATTTAGAAATGATTAAATATATTCGAGATGTGCTTAAGGAGGGTATTTATTAAAACCAGAACATTTAAATTAACTTTATTAAAATAGAAAAAATATTATTTTCTAAGCAACTCTTGTCTAACTTCTGCTGATAATTCTTGTTCAGCTAATTCGTGCATTAAATTCCCGCCTTCTTTTGTTAATTGATAAACTCCATTTGTATCTAAATTAACAAGACCATCAATAATACAGGCAGATAAAAACCCCTTTATAGTTACCTGCTCTTCATTCCAATGGCTCCCTATATGATAAACAACCCCATCTACAAGAGTAAATTTTTCTCTTCCAAGGCATTCTGCTCTTTCTGCTAATTCTAATTCAACACCTCTGATACCTGCCCGATTACATAATGGTGAAAATGAACTATTGGCATTATAATAATTTGCATTAGAATAAACTGCTCCAAGAATATTTAAAACAGAATCGTAGTATTTTGTCCATACTTCAAAAGGATTTTTTGAATTCATTTAAGAATAAGAGAATGTTAGTTTAAAAATATATATGTCAAGAATTGTTTTTTTATAAATTTCCGAATTTGAATTTATTTTGCGAGACTTTAAGATTTTATAAATCTTGATAGCACTAAATAATATTTTTTTCATTAAATTTAAATACTGCCTCTTATAGCTAATATCATGAATCACAGCAGAGAACTTTTCCCTTATTTTGTATTAGCAGGAGGTGCTTTAGCAATTGTTGTTAAATTAATACAGGGATATAATGTCCATAATGACTTGCAAAATAGGGCTGAACAAATTGCAGTTGCTAAATATGGCGATGGACAGGAGCCATTGACTAAAGAAGAGAGATTAAGATGGTATGATGAAATCGGTGCTGGAGTTTTAGGGCCGTCAAAAAGCCAGTTAGAGAAATTTTTGAATCAGCAGACATCTCCGTCGCCAGAAAAAAATTAAGCGAAAGATTTATAAACCTATTTTTTGATTAAATACTACTGAGGAATTTCATGGCAAAACTAAAAACAATATTAAATGTTGTATTTGTTGGGCACGTTGACGCAGGAAAGTCAACAAGTATAGGCCGGCTTATGTATGATTCTGGAATTTTGCCTGAACAGGAAATGAAAAAGCTTAGAGAAGAAGCTGTAAAGCAGGGAAAAGCTGGATTTGAATTTGCTTATGTTATGGATAAGTTTAAAGAAGAAAGAGAAAGAGGGGTTACAATTGACTTATCATATCAGAAATTAATGACTCAAAAGTTTGAAGTTACAATAATTGATGCTCCTGGACACAAAGACTTTGTAAAAAACATGATTACAGGTGCTTCACAGGCAGACTGTGCATTCTTAGTTGTTGCAGCTAAATCCGGTGTTCAGCCACAAACAAAAGAACATCTATGGCTGTTAAAAACTATGGGAGTTGGACAGCTTGCAGTTGCAGTTAATAAAATGGATGAAGTTGAATATAAAGAAGAGCAGTTTAAGAAAGTTAAAGAAGCTGTTACAAATGAATTAAAAGCAGTTGGTTATAAAGCTGAAGATGTCACATTTTTGGCAATTTCTGCCTTGAAAGGAGATAATGTTTTCAAGAAATCGCAAAATATGTCATGGTATAATGGGCCAACAATTATGGAACAATTTGATAAGTTTAAGGAACCTGAAAAACCAACAAATTTGCCTTTAAGAATGGCTATTCAAGATGTTTATGAAATTACTGGTATCGGAACAGTTCCAGTTGGAAAAATTGAAACAGGAATAATGAAACCTGGACAAAAAATTATAATCTTGCCTGGAAGAAGTGGTAAAGGTGTTCTTGGAGAAGTTAGATCAATTGAAGCTCATCACGAACAGCTACCTCAGGGAGAAGCAGGAGATAATGTTGGTGTAAACTTAAGGGGAGTTGGAAAGAAAGACATGGCAAGAGGAGATGTAATTTGCGACGCAGCTCAACCAGCTACAATTGCAGAAGAATTCACAGCTAAAATTGCTATTATAAACCATCCAACAGTAATTGCAAAAGGTTATACTCCAGTATTTCATGTTCATACAGCACAAGTTCCTTGCCAATTTATAGAATTAATTGAAAAATATGATCCAAAAACAGGAGCTGTTGCACAAGAACACCCTGATTTTTTAAAAAATGGAGATGTTGCAAAAGTTAGATTAAAACCAATCGGTAATTTGGTTTTAGAAAAACAAGCTGTAAATCCTCACATGGCAAGATTTGCAGTAAGAGATGCAGGACAAACAGTAGCAGCAGGAATCTGCATTGAGTTAGTTGCAAAAAAACTTTAAATTCTTTAATAATAAAATGACAGGCGATAATTCTAATAATAGGGATGTTACTGGTAGAATGATGCAGTATGTAGCAGGTTATGAATATGTAAAATCTCTTGCTGAAAGAGTTGCCCAATTTAGAGAAAGACTTAGAACAGAGGAAAATAATTCAAGCAGACCAAATTATTATAATATTCCCTATTTAGATGACTAAGACAAGAGTATATAAAACTTTAAAAACTATTAATCCACAAATCAATATGACAGGATTTGGATTACCAATCATTTGCACACCAGGAGATAGATTAGCCAAGGGTTTATATAAACATTTAATTGGGCAATATGATAGTCAAGATTTATTGCAGGTTGATGGAAGATATGAACCAATAGTCAGTTGGTCTCCTGATGGCAATACTATTACCACATTAAGAGGACAAGGATTGCTGATAAGAAAGTATGAATCAGTTGTTAGGGAAATATACACCGGCAGGGTTATTGAGGTATATCCAGAACCAAGAAACAGAAGGAAAAATAATAGAAGAATTATTTCTCAAGCCAAAAGAACAGTAAAAAGTGTAAGAAAAAAGTTACCAATATCTGAAGGAGAATGTAGATCAGTGGAGTATTTAGATTAAAATGAAAAGAAACAGGACATGGGGTTTTGTTTGTGCAGGTTTAGCAGGACTTAATTTTTATTTTGCAGATGCAAATTTAATGGGTTTAGAAAGGAATCTTAGAAAATTAGATTAAGTAGAATTATCTCCTCAAGAACAGCCTGTATATAAAACTAAAGTGGCATTTCGTTTTAATGGGGGTTGTGTGCATTCTATTGCTGGAGCAGTATTCGCAAGCGCAGCATTTTATAATCTAACAGGCAAAAAAGACGAAGATTAATTTTAAAATAGTATCAAATAACTACCAAAATCCTTAAATATAGCATATAAATTATTTCTATATGGCACTTACAAAAGAGGAGATTGAAACTTCAATACGAGGGAAAGATGATTTTATTAAGATAGATTATTTAAATCGCACTCTTGAGAGAGCTGACAGCTTTGAAGCAAAAAAATATATTTTTTTAACTCTTGCAGGAATTTTTGAATCAAAGAATATGCTTAAAGAAGCTGTAAGAAAAATAAGTGCTGCAGCAGATATTTCAACAACTTTCAAAGAAAAAATGAATTTGTACATGAAAGAAGCTGAGCTTTATATTAGAATTGGTGACTTTAATCTTTCTGAGGTTTCATTTAGAAAAGCTCACAGCTTTGGAAACAATTTAGAAAGAGCAGACTTAAAAGTTCAGTATGTAAACCTTTTTAGAATTTGGGCAAAAAAATTTGAATTAGAAAATAAAAGCAGAACAGCTTTGAAAATTTATGAAAAACTTATTTCACTTCCTCAAGGAGAAGAGCAAAAAATGGAAGTAAAGGCAAAACTTATTGAAATATATGAGAGATTAGGAATGATTAGGGAAGCAAGTTCTTTAAAAAATAGGCAGGCTATTTAAGTTTGATTTAAATGTCTTTTTGGTTAATAGTAGAAATGTTCGTCAGTTTTGGCACTTTAAGATTAAAAAATCATTTTTAGTTTAGAATTAACTGCTTTTTGTATGTTTATATTCCCTACTTCTCCAATCTTGCTATAAACTAATGTTTTGTGCAATGTAAAAATCATATCTAGATAAATAAATGAATTAAAACGTATATCTCCTATACAATTTTCTTTCATAAGAGGAATTTCATATTTTTGAATGTGCCTTTTTTTTGTAGTAATTTGGCAAAGGATAATATTCTCCCCCTCTAATAAATTAATTACTAAAGCAGGTCTTTTTTTTATTTTTGTTAAATCACTAAATGGAAAGTCTACAAGAACAATATCAAATCTTTTAAGGTTCATTGTAAATATGCAAATGCCTTTTCATCTTGTTCTGATGCCCATGATTCTGACAACAATTTTTCATCGCCAAGAAACCTTGCGTTTTCCCAATCTCTTTCTTCTAATTGTTCAAGCTCTTTTGTTCTTTGTTCAATTATCTTGCGGACAAATTCACTCCATTTTATTTCTGAAAATTTTCGCATTTTTTTATATACTTCGTCATCAATTGAAAGTGTTATATTTGTCATAGTTAATTAAGTGAGCTCACTTATTTAAACTTTTTGGTTGTTTTTCTTGTTATTCATCCTAAAAAATAATGGGTTAATGTTAAAGAAAATCTTTTATGTTATGTATGCCCATTATCAATGCGTATCACTTTCTTGCATTAAATAATTGTTTAAAGCGAAAAACATGCCGGAGGCTGTTTTGAGCTGTTTCTTATTTTATTTGTTTTATCCGAAACCTTTAAAACTATAATTTAACTTATTGAAGGATAAAAAAGAGTGTGAAACATGGCAAGTGATTTTTTAATTAGTGTTGTTTTTCCAGGAGCAATTGGCGGACTAGGCGGTGCTGTCAGAGGGCTTGTAGGGCTGCTAAAAGCACTAAGCTTAAGAAGGAGAATCCTTTGGCTTTACTATTTTATAACTATTTTAGTTGCAATAATTATCGGAATTTTCACAGGGATAATATTTAATTTTGACTGGCGCCTTGCCCTGCTTGCAGGTTATGCAGGAACAGACATACTTGAAGGTATATATAAATCATTTAATGTGAGCAAGGTCTATGTGAGGAAAAAATGAAAACGTGGTTAAAAGGGGGGCTGATGGGGGTTGGAGTATTTTTATTATTTTATGGATTAAATTATTTAGCTTTAACATTCATTATTAATGGGGGAATTTTGTCTATTTTGGGTATTTTTTTAATGTTCTTTATGGTTATACTTATACCAAATTACATAATTGAAGTTTTTATTACTCTCTTTCCAGGCACTTCAGTACAATCAGCAGTATTTGACACCTTAACAACTAAAGGGCAAATAGCCGCATTTACCCTAAGCATCATTTGTTATTTTATTCTTGGTGTTATTATAAGTTGGATTATCAATAAAATAAAAAGTGGGATTATCAATAAAATAAAAAATAGAGAACAAAATAATGGTAGAAATTAATATGGCAGGTGTAAGACCTGTTTTTGCACATGAAGTTGCAATGTCAACTATTTTTAGAACAAAAAAGAAGAGTGGAAAGTCAAAGGAAATTGAAAAAGAAGCTCTTAGTGAACTTGTTTTTGTTGATGTAATGGGAAAGCAGGTTGTTGCGAGAATTGCTCTGCCATTTAATGTTTTAGAAGCCCTTCCGAAAATGATTGATGAAAACATTAAGAAAATAAAAGAAGAGCTCAAGAACAAGGAAGCTCCAAAAAAACCAATAATAGAAACATCAAACAATGTAAAAAATTATTTTGGATAAAAGTAAAATGAAAAAGAGAATTAAAAAATGGGTAAAAGCCACTAAGAAAAAAATAGCAGGAGTTATATTTGCGATAGTGGGATTCATATTAATTTTAGTAAAAGCAATTGATTATTTCTCTCATAATCGAGCTTTAGCTCCGGGGTTAACATTAATAGGATTATTGCTTGTTGTTATAGGTGCTTATTTATGGAATGGAAAATAAAAAGATGAAAAATATAAACAAAGCAAAAATTTCTAAGAAAAAATCAAAAGTCAATATTAAAGTAATTATATATTCGCTGTTAGCACTTGGATTTATCGCACTTGCTTTTTTAATTGACTGGCTGTTTATAATTGGGGCAGTTGTTCTAATAGCTCTTAATCAAAGAGAGCTAATGAAAAAGAAGTGAATGTAAATTTTTAGTTTAATTTATTTTAATGTTATGATACTAACTTATTAAATCGTAGCTGTCTTATCTATTAATTATCTTCTGCCAAAACTTCTGCTTCTGTTCCCAAATCCTTCTTTTCTTCTGCCTGAACTATGAGGTTTTCTTCTTGGAGGGCGGTTTCTTCCAGGAGCAGTTTTATGAAATCTTCTTTTAAAAGGGTGTCCATCTCCGTTTCCGCTATTTCCCCTGTTGTCTCTATATTCTCTATCATTAAAATTTGTATTAATATTAACCATTTCAAATTTTGGAAGTTCTTCTGGCAAAATTTCAAGGTTTTCATCTTCACAAATAATTTTAAAATTTTTATAATCCTTATTGCATAATAAATTCACAGCTTTGCCCTCTTTTCCTGCTCTTGCTGTTCTTCCAATTCTATGTATATACTCGTTGCTTGTTGGAGGCAAGTCATAATTATAAACATGGCTTACTTCCTTTATGTCTAATCCTCTTGCAGCCACATCTGTGCAAACTAAAACTCCTATCCCTCTTTCGTGGAAGGATTTAAGGACAGCAATTCTTTTGTTCTGGCTTAAACCTCCGTGAATAGCCATTGCATTAATATTAAAATTCTTAATATTAAAAGTTACAAAATCAACATTTCTTCTTGTACTGCAGAAAACCATTATCATGCTGTCTTTTTCTTTTTTTAATAGGTGAACAAGCAATGAGAATTTCATTTTATGGTCAACATCATAATAAATCTGCTTTAGTTTTGTGTGATTTACATAAGATTCAACTGCAACTTCAATTGCATCTTTTGTGTATTTTCTTGAAAGATAGTCAATTTCAGATGAAATTGTTGCAGAGAACATCATTGTCTGTCTTTGTTGCGGGCAGTTTGAAATAATTTTTTCTACATCTCTGTGAAAACCCATGTCAAACATTCGGTCAACCTCATCCAATACTAAAAACTTAACATCTCCTAATCTTAAACTTCTTCTTTGTAAGTGGTCTAAAATTCTTCCAGGAGTTCCAACAACAACATCTGCTGAACCAAGTTTTCTCATTTGTCCCATAATATCTACTCCGCCGTAAATAGCTACTGTGTTAATGTTTTTGTTTGCTGAAAATTCTCTTATAGCACATGCAACTTGTTCTGCTAACTCTCTTGTAGGTGTTAAAATAAGTGCCTGAACTCTTCTATTAGGAACTAATTTTTCAATAATTGGAGAGGCAAATACTAATGTCTTTCCACTTCCTGTTGCAGAACCGCCTATAATGTCTTTTCCTTCTAATGCTAAAGGAATTGCTTTTTTTTGAATATCTGTAGGTGTTTTGAATCCAGCTCTGGCTAGGATATTTACGATACCTTCGCTTAAACCAAGTTCTTTAAATTCTTTCATTTTAATTCCAATTTTAAAGGGTCAAGAAATATGTTATTCTTGAACACAAGTCTTATGAGACTGTGCTCAAAGACTTACCATATAATAGGGCTTGAAAGGAGCTTTATAAAGGTATGTGTTAAGTTTCTCTGGTGCGTTAAAGGTTGGTGAAAATGATAAAACATAAAGGTTTTAAATACAATTTTCTTGTTATGAGTAATATGGCTAATAACCAGATTAATCTTAATGGGAAAAAGGTTGCAAAAGAAGATTTCTTTGTTCTAAAATATGAGGGGGCATCATTTGATAATCACAGAATGGAACTTCATAGTTTTTCTAAACAAATAACTGCAGTAGAAAAGATGTTAAAAGAAACTATTAACACATTAAGTGAGAAAGGAAAAATAAAGGATACTGCAAAAGAGACTAAATATTATCTAGAATGTAGGCAAGGTTCTTTTGAAACAATAATATTTATTTTATTTGCTAATCCTGTTGTTACAGGAGTTGTTTCAAATTGTATTTATGATTATTTTAAATATATGGTTAGCAAAGTTAAATCTCCTATTTATACAAAAGAAGTTGAATCAATGATAAATAATAAAGTAATAAGAAAATCTACCAAAGATGTTTTTTCTCCTTGTGTTACAAGTTCAGATAAAGTAACTATCATTCATGGAGATGTTACAAATAATATTCTTATGGGCGAAAAAGAAAGAGAAAAAATTGAATCTCATATAAAAGAAATAGAGGAAAAACTACCTATACAAGAATATGAACAGGAATTAATAGGACAAATAAAAAAATTAGATGGTGTAAAAGCAGAAGGTTTAGATGATTTAAGTAAAATGAAATTGGGATTTGTTATAGAAGGGCAACAAGAGGCAATAGATATAAACTTTACTAATCAAAACATACAAGATAAAGAAATAAGAAAATTAATTTTTAAGAGATTAAAAATAAAGTGCAAATCAACCTATCGTGGTGAAGAAATAACTAAGATATTGGTGGAATCATATAAATTATCGCCAATAAAGAAAATTACAGAATATTAATTCTTACTTATTTGTATCAACTCCAACCATCTATTAGCTGTTTCAAACTTCAAAGAGGGGATAGTGACATCTGAAGGTGTTTTATAATTTAATGATTCGTGCTTTTTAATAAAGTTATAATAAATTTCAAATCCTTTCATTAAAGAATAAGCACTCTCAACAGAGCCGTGAAATCCCCTAAAGTTTTGGGTTCGTTGTCTTATTGTGTTATGCAATCTTTCAACCCAAATATTAAACCCTTGCCCCTTTGAAGCATTCACAACCCTATGAGTAACTAACCCTTTCTTTAGATTATAATATCCATAAACAGACTTTACAACATTAGGATATTGAGTTAAACCATCTGTTGTAACTATCTTAACTTGTTCTCCTGTTTTTCCTTTTATTGTTTCAAATATAGCTTTAAGCTCTTTTTGATTCCTATTCTTAACATAAGCAGAAGAAAGTATAAATCTGGTTTTAACATCAATTCCATCTATAAACCAATTCCTATCAACACCCAATTTTTTATTATAGCTCTTTCTTCTGTGATATTCCATTTCATCAACTTCTATGTAACTGCCTGTCTGAACATTTAAAGTATCAGTAAAATTAGATATTTGTAAAGAGTATTTTCTAACCCATCTCAATATTGTAGTATGGTTTGAGTTATGTGGGAAAAATGCTTTAAAGTGTTCTTGAACTCCACGAGTAGATAAGCCCCTGTAAAACAAATCTAAAGCACAAGTTATCTTTTGAGGGCTATTTCTCATTCTTGCAAAAGAATCATTAATAAAAGTTTCAGAACACGATTTACAGCAGTATCTTTGGACTTTGCCTCTATTCTCTGTTTTTCTCTTTCCCCACTTAATAACTTCTGTGCTTTTACACTTAGGGCATATTATATTATTACTTATCATAATATACTATAGGTATATAGAGTATTTAAACTTTATGGTAGTATATTACTATAGTAAAGTATTTAAATGAAGAAATCTATGTTTTTGTATGAAAAAAGAGATAAGGGTTTATGAATGTAAATGTGAGAGGTGTAAACATGAATGGATAACAAGAAGTGAAGAAGTCCCTATTGTCTGCCCAAAATGTAAATCTCCATATTGGGATAAACCGCTTAATAATAAAAAATAAAATGACAAATATAATTTTAAATAAAGATAGATTAATTGAAGAAGTCTCTGAAATTAATGGGATAAATGAAACAAAAGAATTTAGGAGTAGAATAACTAACATTTTAAATTCTATAAATAGCAAAGAAGATAATTTATTTTTATTAAATATTTCTGGAAATGGCGATACAATTGAATATAAGAAAGAAGTTTTATTATCAGATTTGCAACAGATATTAGATTCTCAAACATTAGAGAGAGCAAAATATTATTTGCAAAGGATGAAGAAGGGAATTGAAGAAGTAAAAACAAGTAAAATTAATGATATTAATTTAAATAGATGGAAAGAATATGGAGATTTAACAACTGATAGTTTATGGTATTGGGAAAAAAGAGATACTTCTGGAGTTCATATGGCAAGTTATTGGGGAAACTTTATACCACAAATACCTAACCAAACCATGAGGAGATATACTAAAAAGGGCGATTGGGTTTTAGATACATTTTCTGGTAGTGGAACAACATTAATTGAATGTAAAAGATTGGGCGTAAATGGTATAGGAATAGAATTAAATTCTGATGTTGTAAAGAACTCTAAAGAACTAATATTAAAAGAGAAGAATCCAGATAAAGTATATACAGATGTAATTCAAGGGGATAGCAGATTTATACCTAAAGAAGAGATTATTAAAAATCTTCCAACAAAAAGTTTTCAGATGATAATTATGCATCCACCATACCATGATATAATAAAGTTTAGTGATAATGAAAAAGATTTATCAAATGCTAAAAGTTTGAAAGAATTTCTTAATATGTTTGGGAAAGTGATTGATAATGTAACCCCTATTTTAGATAATAATCGATATTTAATCTTAGTTATAGGAGATAAATATTCAAAAGGAGAGTGGATACCCTTAGGACATTTAACTATGTTAGAGGTGTTGAAAAGAGGGTATACTTTAAAGAGTAGTATAGTTAAAAATATCGAAAAAACAACTGCAAAAAGAAACCAAGAAGATTTATGGAGATACAGGGCTTTGGTTGGAGGATTTTATATTTTTAAACATGAGTATGTTTTTATATTCAAAAAAACAGGAAATAAAGAAAGACTAATTGATGAAATTATTTATAATTGACTTCTTCAAATATTAATTCACTATTATCATTTAAATAAAATTCAATAAATCTTAAAGGTAAACAATCTTTATTTTCTTCATTTAAACATTTAAATGATTCAATTATTGATAGATATAATTCTGAATTTTTATCATCAAATCTCCTCGATATTAATATTGGTTGTATACTACTAACCCTATTTGGAAGATAGTATTGTTTAAGCCAATCAATATATCTTTGTATTTGTTTTTTATTAAGTAATGAAGCTGGAACCGCTTTTAATTCTATAGGTGTTATGAATCTATCTTTTTCATTAAACGATAATAAAATATCTATTCTTTGCATACCAACACCACATGAAACCTCATTACCAATCCACTCTAAATTTTTATTATTTATTAATAATCTTTTAAGATAATTATTTTGCTCTAAATTTTGAAGAATAAACGCTTGTAGGTGGTTTTCAAATGCAAGGTTATTTTTATATTTTGTAATTAATCTTGGCAATATAATAATCTTCTCTTTTCTTCCATCATAATTGTGTGGATTATTTGAAGTGGAGATTATAATTTGTTGTTGAATATCAAATGAAAAACTCTTAGAAGTTATTATCTTCCTTTGATTCTTTGCTCTTATAAGGTAAAATAATCTTTCAGACTCATATATAGTAATCATAGTATTGCCCCTATTTGCTTTTAACTTCCTATAAATTAAACTCCAAATCATTTGACTTGGGGTTTGAATATTTCTTATTTCATCTAATGCCTCCCATTCTGTAACTCCTTGTGGATAAACTTCAAATGGTTCAATTAATATTCTAAATGTAAGCGATTTTTTTAGTTCTTCATTTAAGTATTGATTTTCATCGTTATTATCCAAGAACCCTAAGGATTTTGCTTTGAATATCCCATAAAATTTACCATCTCCGACTTTTTTGCTTTGTTGTAAGTAGAAAATTATATAATCTCCAATTCTTATTCTACTTAAATCAGCAATCATTCCAATTAGTAAATTTTCTCTTGTAGAATTTAAACTTGAATTTGAAGAGTTATTAAAGTCAATAACATAATCTTTTGCCCCAGTTCCAGCAAATAGGTGTTCTAAATGATATTTAAAAGTTATTTCATCAACAATAAATACATGGGTGTTTACCATAAAATTTTGAAGAATAAGAAACTTAAAAACTTATCTACCAACCTTTAATGCACCAGAGTAGTGTTAAGTTGAGTAGGTTAATGTGTGCAAATTTTACAAAGTTTTATAATTATCCTTTAACAAATAACTATATGGCAGGTAATGAAATAGATATTCCATTATCAAAAGAGGAAGAAAAACAAAAGATAGAATTTTTGAAAAAAAGAAAATTTGAGGATTTTAAAATACATGCTTATTATAACCGAGAAAGCTATATTAAACATGCTGTTGAGATTGAAACTATTAAGGAAATTTACCCTAAATTCGATAAGATAATCTGTGTTTTCAAGAGGCCTGCTAAAAATGGTTTTAAGTATTCTTTTATATATGAATTAGAAGAAACAAGGTCCTTGGTTCTTTGTTTTTATTTAGATGAGCAACCTCCAAAATTTTTCAATGCTTATTTTGATTATACGAAGCAAGACAAAAAATTAAGAAAAAAAGTTGAGGAGTGGATGAAAAGGCAAATTAACAGGCAATAGGGAATTTGTTTGCATCTTGCTGAATTGCAAATTGAAAGGTGTGTTCTTTTATTTCTGTTGCTAAAACAAATCCTAGAGTTAATATATTTCCTACTCTCATAACTTGAATCTTTGCTAATTTTAAATTACTTAATTGTTCTGGTGAGAAATTAAATAGTTTAGAGGCGCAATCCACTTCTATGCCTAAAACTTTTCCAGTTTCCCCAATATCAACAACAATATTGCCAAAACTTAAATTGCCAACAACTTTTTCTTTTTCAAAATTGTTGTGAATGTAAAGAATATCTAAGTCCTCTTCATATTCATAGCTTTTCATGTAGGATGAAGGATTGCCTTATTTTTAAATGTTGCCTGCCAGAGGGTTTTAAATAATAAACTTATTAAATCGCAGTATCGCTGTCTTACAAATTAGTAGAATTATTGGTAAACTTTAAAAACACCTGATTCTTTTTTAGTTAATGGATAAGAAAGCTATATCATTGGTTGTGATTATTATCCTTGTTGTTGGAGGTTTTTTAATCTATAAAATGAATTCAAATGGATTATTGGGAAGGACAGTAGAAACAAGTGAAACAAAAGTAAAATTAGAAACAAATTATGGAGAGATAGTTATTGAACTTTATGATGAGATGCCGATAACTACAGCTAATTTTGTCAGTTTAGTTAAAAAAGGGACTTATAATGGAGTTATATTTCACAGAATTATTGACGGATTTATGATTCAGGGCGGTGATCCTATTGGAACAGGATATGGAGATGATTCAATACCTAAAATAAAAGATGAGTTTACAAATACTATTCTTGATAAAAATAACAGAGGCACAATTTCAATGGCAAATGCCGGGCCGAACACAGGAAGTAGCCAATTTTTTATTAATCTTGCTGACAATAATTATCTTGATGGAAAACATCCTGTTTTTGGAAAAGTTATAGATGGTATGGATGTTGTTGACAAGATTGCAAAAGTAGATACAGATTCCAATGATCGCCCGTTAATTCCTGTAAAGATAATCCGGGCGAGCGTGATTTAGAATGTTAAAAAATCCTAATGAATTTGACAAAGGAAAAACAATTGTTTATTTTATAAGGCATGGAGAGAGAGTTCATATACCGGATAAAAAAAATTTTGGATTAGAAATTCCAGGCCCAGGGTTATCTGCTCTTGGCAAGAAACAAGCTAAAAAAGTTGCAAAAGAGATTTCTAAAATAAAAGATGAAATTGATGTTTTATATTCAAGCAATATGAAAAGGGCTATTGAAACTGCTGAAGAAATTGGAAAAAAGATAAACAAAAAACCAAAGATTGTTCCTAATATCTCAGAATTTAGAAAGATAGTATTTGAAAGAAAAATTCATAAAAATGAATTTTGGAAACATTATTTTAAACAGAGAAAAGCTTTGAAAACATTTGATAAGATATTATTAGCAAATAACGGAAAAGTAATTGTAATTGTTGCTCATGGTAATGTGATTAAAGCATTAATCTTTAGAAAACTTGGGTTATCATTAAAAAATTCTGGAAAGTTTCATAATATGAATTGTAATATTTCTGTTGCTCGTTATCTTGGGAAAAGACTTGACCATGTTTGTTCTTTTAACACTGAGTCGATTAAGCATTCTTCTATCTGATATTTGGGTTAATGTTTACTAATATAACCAAAAGATTTAAATAATAGTATCAACTGATAATAGTATCAGATGATAAATAAAACAGAACAAAAAGAAATGAGTTTTAATGTAGAAGAGATAATTACAAGAAGTCCAAGACTTGAAACTATTATGCTAGTAGAACATTTTATTAAAGAGCACTCGGGAAAGTTCAAAAAAACAGAATTATTTAATAGGCTACCTAAAAAAACAATGTGGGGAACTTTTAATGTAATTCTTAAATATCTTTGGGATACAAATAAGATTGGAATTGACAAAAATGGATATATTGTTTATATCTGGTCTCCAGAAGCAGGGGAATTATTTAAAAATCGCAAAAGATATTAAAATATGTGGCTATGATTAAACCTGCAGATAATGTTGTATTTGCAAATTCTGATCTTGAGAATGCTTTTAATTCTCTTGCTGAAAACAGCCCTTTAAAAAAATCAATACAAAAAACAGTTGATAATCTAAAAAGAAATATATTCTGCGGACAGCAGATACCAAAAGATAGAATTCCAAGGGAATATATTCAAAAATATAAGATTAGTAATCTTTGGTGGCATCCATTAGCTGGTAATTGGAGATTAGTTTATTCTGCTGTTACTCCAGTAAGTTTTGAAATTCTTGCAGTAATAATTGAGTATTTTGACCATAAGCATTATGAAAGACGTTTTAATTACTAAAAATTGATGTTTATACACTTCGAAATTACCTCTGGATAAATTTCTCCGTTAATAATTTAGTTAAGATAAGTAAAATCAAATTAATTTATTGGTGGCAGTAATCAAAGTAGAAAGTGAGTATATCATAGAACAGCTGTCTATTGTAATATCAGAGCGAAGCGAATTTTTATTTAATAGAACATAACTTTCCCTAGTTTTATGCGAATTGAGTGGTAAGCATCAGTATTCTTAACAGATGATTATAATTAGATATCACCTCTGATAAGTATAAAAAATAAATCAAAAATAAAAAAATAAATAGATTGATTGTTCTTTAGAATCTTCTTCTATTGAAATTTCCACCGCCGCCTCTCATTGGTGGTCTTCTTGGTCTATCTGGATCCATTGGCTTTGCTTCAGATATCTTAAGCTCACGGCCTTCAACATCTTTGCCGTTCATTTCTTCGATTGCTTTCTTTGCTTCGTCATCGTCAGAAATTGTTACAAAACCAAATCCTTTTGATCTTCCTGAAAACTTGTCCTTTATTAATGTTGCTTCTTCTACATTATATGCTTCAAAAAGTTTTTTCAACTTTGATTCATCAACACTAAAAGGCAAATTACCTACATATAGCTTCATATTTTTTCCTCCTTACACTCGTATCTATTAAGAACTAGTCCTAATAATTATAAAATGTCTTTCCTCCGAACATAACAATCATTAACAAAGAGGGTTTTTAAAGGTTTTGGAGGTTATTCTCTGTTAACTAAAAGGGACTTTTAGATAGGTTTTTAAGTTTCTAAATCGTGGCTTTTTTATGGCAGAAAAGGAGTATAGTGGAATTAAAGATAGGCAAAGTTATGTATCTACGAGCGGTAAAGATTGGGAATTAGTAGTGATGGATTTTGTTAATGCTTATTTTTTAAAAAATAAAATACCATTAAAAGTTATTCGTGGAAAAGGATTAAAAAATAAATCCCCAAAATTATGGGATAATTTAGCTATTCCAGTTAATAATGGAAAGGTTGAGGGAGATGTTGATTTAGTAGTAATTAATATTTCTAATCCTGATATTCCTCTTGCTGTGATTAGCTGTAAAACCAGTCTTCATGGTAGATTTTCTGAAACTTTGTTTTATGCAGTTGTTTGGAAAGAGATTATACAGAATTTTGTGGTAATGTTTGCTACACCTGATAAAGGAAGGCAAGCCGGAGATGGAAAATGGGCTTCTGAATGGGGAACTGAAAAGCAACCTACAAAGGATAGACAATTAGGAGAAAAATATTTAGATGGAATCTATATTAAAAATAATGAAACCTCTTTTGGTGGAAAAGTAAAAAAACTTGATGAACTGCCAATAGATTTAAAGAAATTACTTATTGGCTAATTTTTGTTGAGACATCTCTTCTTTTGTTTTTCTTAATCTTTCTTTTGCAGTTTTGCAATATTCTTCTGAAATGTCTATATGGATAAAATTTCTATCATTTTTGTTAGAAACAATAGCAACCGTTCCGGTTCCTCCGAACATATCTAAAATATTATTTCCCTTATAAGAATAAAATTTTATTAGTCTATAAACCAATTCATCTGGAAAAGGAGCAGGATGTCCATTTCTTTTAGTTTCTGGAGAAATATACCACATACCGTCTGAAAATTTCATGAATTCTTCTTTTGTAATATCTATATCTTTTTGAGAACCTTCTAACCTTACTCCATCTTTTTGAAAAATTAAGACATATTCCCAAGAAGGAACTATATGGGGATTGGCAGGACTCTTAAAACTTCCCCATGCTGTTCTCTTAAGCATAGTTTGTTTATACCAAACTATTTCTGTTCTGAATTTCATACCTAATTTTCTTAATTGATTTGCAAAATCATGATGAATTGGAACAAAATCTCTTATGCCTGTTGGAGCAATATTTAAGCAAAATCTCCCTCCATTAACAAGAACTCTTTGAGTCTCTTTCCAAACTTCATTTAGCCAATTAAGATATTCTTGATAATCCATTTTATCATTATGATTATCATAATCTTTGCCCACATTATATGGGGGGGAAGTTATTGCTAAATGAACACTATTAGAAGGCATTTTTTTCATAATTTCTAATACATCTCCACAAATAATTTTATTTTGAAAACTGCTTATTTCATTCTCTTTTTCCATAATCTTAATTAGTTCTTTCATTTTTAAATACTTTTGTTTGCTAAATTTATTAGTTCTAACCATCTGTTTGTAGTCTGAAATTTTAAAGAAGGGATAGCCAATTCAGAAGGAGTTTTTCCCTTTAATGCCTCATGCTTTTTTACAAAATTATAATAAATTTCAATTCCTTTCATTAAGGCATAAGCACTTTCTACTGAGCCATGTAGCCCCCTAAAATTCTGTGTTCTTTGCCTTATTGTGTTATGTAATCTCTCAACCCAAATATTAAAGCCCTCCCCTTTTCTTTGGGTAACCACATTATGTTTAACATTATATTTTCCTAAATGGTTATCATATCCAAAAGTCCTTTTAACTGCCTTTTCATAAGCAGTATAACCATCAGTTGTAACTATTTTAATCTGATTACCAGTTTTATTCTTAACCTTAGATAAAACCTCTTTTATATTATTCTGGCTTCGGTATTTAAAATAAGAAGAACTTATCAAAAATCTTGTCTTGACATCAATTCCATTAATTAGCCAGTTTTTATCAACTCCTAATTTTTTCTTATGCGACTTTCTTCTGTGATATTCCATCTCATCAACTTCTATGTAACTGCCCGTATTAATTTTTAGATTGTCCGTATAATTTGCTATTTTCAAGATATATTTTTTAATCCACTTATAAATTGAAACATTAGAGCTATTATGAGGATAAAATGCCTGTAAATGAGATTGTATTTCTCTTGTTGATAACCCTCTATAAAATAAATCTAAGCAAAGAGATATTTTTCTATCATTGTTTCTCATTCTGTAAAAGCTATTATTATCTACAAATCTATGATGACAATAGTTACAGGAAAATCTTTGAATTTTCCCTCTATTATCAGTATATCTAAAACCTCTCTTTATAATCTCTTCAGAATCACAATTAGGACACGAAAGGTTTTTATATTTGTTTTGCTTGTTATTTTTGTATTTCATTAGTCGTGGAATACCTGCTCCTTCGGGAGCAGTTAATTTAATATTATTGAAGCATTCAGTGTCCCATAATCACTGAATGCCTCTTTCCCCTCGTTATATAACGAGTTGATATTTCTAATACAACCTACTATTTAAATCTTTCTATTTCACGAATAATCGTGAAATTAAACTTTAAGTTAAATATCTAATTTATTGTTAAGATTTAACCCCCGCATTCAACCTCACGAAGAGGATTACCATGTGTTTTTAAAAACACAAAAGTTTATAAAGTCCTTTTTATTACATAATTGATGGAAAAAACTATTAATAACAAAACTGATAATAAGAAAAAAGCTGGAAGACCTAAGGGAGCTAAAAGTAAACTTAATCTTCCAATAAGAAATATAGCCGACGCCATAGACTGGGCTCGGAAAGTGGATAATGAAGCCAATGGAAATGAATTTCATCCAGAGGATTTAGTAGAGTATATAGGTATAAACAAGGGATTTGTTAGCCCTGCATTATCAGTATTGCAAAAATTTGGGTTTATTGAAAAGGGCAGTTTTGGGTGGAAAATTAGTGATTTAGGGATGAGGGTTATAAGCAATGAAAGAGAAGCAGTCAGAGAGGCTTTAGAAAGGGTTGATTTATATAGAGATTTGTTAAGAAGTTTTGGAGATAAGAATGTAACCAAAACTATCATACTTAACTATCTAAAAACTAAATATAAAAAGGGGGAGAATACAGAGATAATTGCAGAAAAATATGCCGAAGCAGTTAGTTATCTAAACTCCCTTGAAAAAGGAATAGGAAAACCGGCTACTAAAGAAGTAAATAAAATAATTGATAATAAGATTATAACTTTATTAAAATTAAAATATACTTTTTATCCAGATAAAAATTCAAAAAAAGAAATTTTAAATGAATTAATAACTGAATTTAATGATGATGAAGATGTTACTATAAAATCTTTAATATCTCAAATTAAAGAGAATGAAGATAATGAAAGCATATTAAAAGTGCTTATAGACACCTTAATGAATAGTTTTTCTCAAAAATATCCAATTCTTAATATTGAAAAGAAAGTTAAAAAAGAGCAAAAGAAAGAAATAACTGAAAAATCACAAGAACATCATAGTCAATCTGATTGATAAAACGGGAGAACATTTAGGGGTTGCTTGTTTTGTATTCAAGTTAATCCCTAAATGCGTTTTTTAAATATTATATTATCTTTAAGAATTACTACTTTTTAAATGTTTTTCATATTTTTTTAACCATAAAAAGTCCCTCTAACTTAACAATGTATGGAGGTTAAAAACCCTGGATGATGTTGAGAAAATCTGGCAATATCAACTCCAAGGGTTAATGTTAGAGACAATATGTTATGTTGCGGGTATATTAGTTATCAGCACACATCACTTTCTTGCATTAAATAATTGTTTAAAGCGAAAAACATGCCGGAGGCTGTTTTGAGCTGTTCTTCTCTTTGGGTTAATAGTCCATATCTTCCCTAGGGTTTATGGGGGTTGGGGGTTTGGTTTACACAAGAAACCAAAAAGCTTAAATATTAGTATTTATTATGAATTATAATAAAACATTATAAATAGATAAAATGGTTCAAAGCATTATTAATATTAATGAGCAAGAAGATAGGGTGCTGAATATAGTCAAAGCTAAATTCGGGCTTAAAAATAAAAGCGAGGCTGTTGCTTTAATAACCAAAATATATGAAGAAAGTTTCCTAGAGCCTGAATTAAGGCCAGAGTACCTAGAGAAATTAGAGAAAATAAGAAAGGGAAAATATATTAAGTTTAGTTCTATTAGTGAGTTAAGAAAGATAACAAGTTAATATTAAAGAGGTTGAAATGTACAGCTATAAAATAAGTGAGGAGCTTAAAGAGATTATGCTAAAGCTCTCAAAAAAAGATAAACCTCTTTATGAGCAATTATTAAAGAAAATTGAAGAGGTAATTAATTATTATGATATTGAACATTATAAAAATCTAAGATATAATATGAAAAACTCAAAAAGAGTCCATATCGGGCATTTTGTTCTTGTTTTTCAGTTCGATAAACAAACCAATGAAATAAGTTTTGATGATTTCGACCACCACGATAAGATTTATGGATGAGTTAGGAATTTGGGTTAATAATCCCTATCTTTCCCTTGCTTAAATTGAGTTGAGCGGGGTTTTGGGATGGGTGTTGTTGATTCTTGATTCTGTTAGTTTTGTTTTCCTGCTCTTTACCACACATAGTTTTTGGAAAATCACCCGAAAACTATATATACTAGAGCTCCCTCCACTATATGTTATTAGAATCATATTGAATAGCTTGTAAAAGATGACTAAAAGATACTAAGCAGGGTACACAGGAAATTACATTCACAATAACATTTCATGATCACTTTCAGGTTTGTTTTAGTGAGTTAATCATAAGGGTGAGAAAAAATCTTTTACACATCTTAATTAGTTAAGTATGAGCAATCCAATAATTCTAGTAATACAATAAATACATAAATAAATCATAGGAGGAAAATAAAAATGGCAAAAATAAGCCCTGTATCAATAAAATATATGATACATGCAAGGTTTGAAGCTGTTGGCTCAGTAGAAAAGCCAGATGTAATTGGAGCTTTATTTGGGCAGACAGAAGGGTTACTTGGAAGAGAACTTGAAATAAGAGATCTTCAAAAAGAAGGTAAAATCGGCAGGATTGAAGTAGATTTAGAGCCTGAAAATGGAAAAACTATTGGAAAAATTCAAATTCCCACTGCTATTGACCAGTCAGAAACTAGTTTAATTGCCGCTGCAATTGAAACAATTGACAGAATTGGACCTACAGAAGCTAAAATAACTGTAGAAAAAATTGAAGATGTCCGTGGAAACAAGAGAGATTACATTTTAGAAAGGGCAAAAAAATTATTAGAAGGAATTCAGGGCAACCAAACTTCTAAAGAAATTTCAAGTAATCTTAAAATTGCTACAAGAACATCAAGAATTCAGGAATATGGAGATGAAAAGCTCCCATGTGGAAACATTGAAGTGCCTGAAATAATTGTTGTTGAAGGCAGAGCTGATGTTGTTAATTTGCTTGAAAACAGGATTGAAAATGTAATTGGAATGAACGGAACAAAACTTCCAAGAGCAGTTATCGAGCTTAGCAAGAAAAAAGAAATAACTCTTTTTGTTGATGGCGATAGGGGAGGAAAGCTTATAGCAAAGAATGTAATTGAAAATGCAGAAATTGACTATATTGCATTTGCTCCTGACGGCAAAGAAGTTGAAGAACTCTCTGGAAAAGAGATCCTTGCAAGTTTAAGAAAGAAAATTCCTGCAAAGGAATTTTCTTCCTCTAAGGAGGAAAAGCAGGATTATAACCAAAAATATTCCAATGAAAATTCAAAGATAGATATTGAAAAATTAAGGAAAATACTTCCAGAAATTGAAGGAAGTGAAAAAGCATATTTATTTGACAAAAACTTGAACATAATAAAAAAAGTTTCAAAGTCAGGGATTCAGAATGCACTTTCAAAAGAGGGAAATGTTGAAATTATTGCAATTGACGGGAAAGTGACACTTCAGATAATTGAAATTGCTGAGCAGGCAGGAGTTAAGTATCTTGCAGCAAAAACATTCGCAACTTCTAGCTCAGACAAAATTAAGTTTATTGGGTTTTAGATTAATATATGCGCTCCGAAACCAGCTTCGCTAGGTTTCTTCGCTAAGAAATTACCTTAATGAAAAACTAATACACGCTAAAGATACGTTTCTAACATTAACAAGAGCGAGCGGTGTTTTCTTGAATTGAATCAGTTAGAATTCTTATATGGGCACAAATTTTCAAACACTTTAGATTGTGCCCACATAGATTACTATGGTTTATTATGGAGTAAAAATCTTAATGATTTTAAGATTATATAACTTAAACTTTTTGGTTATTTCCAGCCAATTAAAATAATTCCGATTGTTGCAAGAACTACTCCTGCAACTTTTATATAAGAGAATTCTGATTTAAAGAGGAGTACAGAACCTATAAATACCACAATAGCACTAGCTGATATTACTGCCGAACTATATCCCGCATTTGGAGTTTGTTTCAAGGAATAGGTAGACATTAGTAATCCCACCATTCCAAGAACTGCCGCCAATATAAGAAATACCAGCCATAGCGAAGGTATTTTCAAATCTTGTTTTGTTGCAACCGAAGCTATTAATAATAATAAAAATATTATCCCTTCAATATACATTGCAAAAATAATTGGGCGAATTCCTAAATTAAGCAAATGTTTTTGGGTTAAAGTCATTAAACCAAAAAATACCATTGCGATTAGTGCAAGTATAAACCAACTCATTTTCATCATAAAAGCTAGTATAACAAATTATATAAAGTTAACTTTTTGAAATATATTATGGCAAGAGTAATTAGAGCAGATTTGCACAATCACTTAGCAACACATTCGCCAGAGTTCACTCTTCGAGAAGTTGCAGATATAGTTCGTAAAAAATTAGGCGCTGGCGGGATGATTGCAGTTGTTAATTTTAAAACAGAGCAGGGAAATGATGAAAATGCGTGGAATTACGAAAATCTAATAAAAAGAAATGGGCTATATGCAATAAAATCTACTGGCGATGCTGTTTATGATTCAAATAGAGATGTAACTATTGTTAAGGCGCAGGAAATTCCAGTAGATAGAGGAGATCATAGTTTTGCTCACTTGTTAGCTATTGGCATATCAAAAGGAGATAGTGTTAAACCCTGGCAGTCTGTTGAAGATACACTTGCAGATATTAAAGAAAATTATCATGCAATTGTCGTTGTTCCTCATCCATTTGCATCAAATGGATTAGGAGATTATCTTGATGAGCATCCAGATTTGTTAGGTTATATTGATGCAATTGAAACTCATAGTAGCGGAGCGGCTTTATTTTTCGGAGCAAATCTAAAAGCAAGAGTGTTGCATGATTCAGTAAAAAGAGATTTTCCAATTGCTAGTATTAAATCTTCTGATGGACATTCACTAAGTGAAATTGGAAGAAGTTATATAGAAATACCAGAACCAGAAATTGAAGAGGGCCTTGGATTAACAGATGAATTATCAAAAAATTTAATGGATCAAATAGGTTGTGGAAAATCTGGAAATTCATACTGGCCTACTATTAAACATCTTGCAACTCTTGCTCCTATTGAAGTTAAAGAATTATTAACAGGAAAATACGACCAGACATTTACAAAAGAATTTGTTGATAAGTTAAGAGGAAAAAAGAAATAAGAATATATGGGCTCCGAAATCGCCTTTGGCAGATTTCTTCGCTAAGAAAATTATTTAATAGGGGTAAAATCACTTTATTTACATTGTCAGTAGTCGTAACATTCCAGTATTATTACATTAACCCAGGCGTTGTTTTCTTGAATTGAATAAAAGCATTTTTAAATTGAGCAAACTATGATTAGATATGAAAAAAGGTGTTAAAATAATATTAATCGTATTAATCATTTTTATTGCAATTTCTGTTTATCTTACATTTATCTACAAGTTTAGATGTGACAATATTGTGTGCTGGGAGCAAAAATTTGAAAGATGTTCGAGGGCAAGTTTTGTAAATGATGCTGGAGAAGTTGTTTGGAAATATACAATTCTTGGCAAGAATAGGGACGGAAAATGCGAAGTCGAAGTAACTGCTATAAGGCTTAAAAGTGGATTAAAAAAATCAATTGAAATGGAAGGGCAATCGATGGTATGCCTTACTGACTTAGGAACAATAAATAATCCAGAAACAACACCTGCAAACTGCCACGGAAGATTAAAAGAAACACTTCAAGAGCTGATGATTGAAAAACTATACCAGTATATTCTTGATAATGTCGGCAAGGTCAGCCAGGAAATTATGGATATTGAAAGCATAACTTCTGGGAATTCAACACAAATTATTGTTGGAAACTCTACAAGTTAAAGTATTTAAATAAAAAATTTGTTAGTTATTTATGAATCCGGTGTTAAAAAATATAATAATAACTATTATAATTTTAGTGATTATTCTTTGTGCAACAATGCTTATAAGAGTTTTAGTTGGAGGCGATGAAGACACATGGATATGTTCTGCTGGTGAGTGGGTTAAGCACGGGAATCCAAGTGTCGCTATGCCTTCAGAAACATGCTATGCTCCTAGAATGAATAGTTTTTTATAGTATATTATCTTGAAAAAGATGTAAAGGAGGGTAAAAATGTATAAGAAAATTTTTAGTGTTTTTGTGTTTATAATAGTCTTTTCTATGAGTTTTGTATTTGCTGCTCAAGGAAATGGACAGAGTAATGGGGTTGGTAATGAAGGTGGAACTCAAAATCCAGATGCTGTATATCAACAAACACAAGAACAGAATAGGGTTCAGATTCAAGACGGGACACATACTAGTGAAAGTGGACAAATGCTTGAAATACAAACTCAAGAAAACAATAGAGTAAGACTTAAAGTTGGAGGTGTTTCTACAGAATGTGCCTGCGAGATGAAACAAGAAAAAGTTCAGAATATGACAAAATTGTATGTAGGGCTTTCAAATGGAAAAAATGCAGAAATTAAAGTAATGCCAGATGTTGCTGCTGAAAGAGCTTTAGAAAGATTGAGATTAAAAGTGTGTTCTGAAGAAAATAATTGCACTATTGAACTTAAGGAAGTGGGAAATATCGACGAAGAAAAACAGCTTGCCTATGAAATTCAAATGCAAAGGCATTCAAAAATACTTGGTATTTTTCAAAAGAAGATGCAAGTAAGAGCAGAAGTTAGTGCCGAAAATGGCGAAGTTATAAATGTTAAGAAACCATGGTGGGCATTTATCGCGAGCGAACCAGCTGAAGAGTAGTTTTATTTGTTTTTATTCTTTTGTTCTTTTTTAGTTCTTTTTTGTTAATAGCAAGGTTTAAAAAGTACTGATGACGAGTAGTAAAACAATGATAACTGAAACATTAGATAGGGCAGGGAGTATAGTAGATAATGATAATCTCTTGCATGTATGTGCTTGGTGTGATTCAATAATATATGAAGATGTAGTTGTTGCTAAGTTAACTAAAAACGAGCATGAGATATTACATAACGACTCTCTTAGTGGTTATCAAATAGGCCATACAATGTGTAAAGATTGCAGAAATGATTTTAAATAGTTAATTTATTAAGTTAAAGGTTTGTTCTTATATTCATGAAAGAGATAAAAATAGGGTGTTCTGGAATAGGCAATGTTAGTGATGTTGAGGACACTTTTTTCAAGTTTAAAGAAGCAGGAATTTCTGCTGCTGAAATTCCATTTACTTATGGGATATTTATTAAGAAGAAAGAGGATATTGAGAAAGTGAGAAAAGCTAGTGAGAAATTTGGTGTAGCATTATCAATTCACGCTCCTTATTGGATAAATCTTAATTCTGCTGAAAAGATAAAAATAGAGGGCAGTAAGAAAAGGATTTTAGACTGCTGTGAAATTGGAGAAAAATTAGGTGTAAAATTTGTTGTTTTTCATGCGGGGTTTTACGGTAAAATTAGTAAAGAAGAAACCTATGAAAACATTAAAAATCAAATAATAGAGATGCAGGGAGTTATTAAGAAAAATAACTGGAAAGTTAAACTTGCTCCTGAAACAATGGGAAAGATTAATGTTTTTGGAAGTGTTAGCGAGATACTTAAATTAGTTAAAGATACTAAATGCTCTTTCACTCTTGACTTTGCACATTTATACGCACGTTCACTCGGAACTCTTTCATATAAAGAAATGCTAAGTGAGTTTAATGAAATAGATAAATTCCATTGCCATTTTTCTGGGATTGAGTTTGGGGACAAAGGAGAGAAAAATCACAAACTAACTTCTGAGCAAGAATGGACAAAACTCCTTAAAGTATTAAAAGAATCTGGCAAAGAGTTTACAATAATTAATGAATCTCCTTCTCCAGTAGAAGATGCTTTGTTAGGTGTGGAAGTGTTGAGGGGGCTGGGATAATGTGAAGAAAAGCTTATATTTGTATTAATTAACAGATATATTGTAGAAAAGTATGCTTCTAATATTAACTAAGAGCGGAGTGTATTCTTTATATTAAATAAAAGCATTTTTAAATAACGTGTCAAAAGAATTAAATAAAGATTTATTTAGGGTTTTTAGTATTTTCTTTCTTTTCGATTTCTTCTTATCTCTTTTGTTTGAGGATCTCTTACCATCTCATCTTCAAATCCTCTAGCTAAAAGTTCTTCATAAGCTTCCCAAATTCCGTGTGAAAATAAATCAGGTTGAAAAACCATATCTCCTTTTTCACCATAAATTCCGCATCTTTGATAATTTGCAACAAGAGTTGTTACAATATCTCTTTGATCAAAACATTTTGAAAAACCTGTTTTATGATAAGTTCTCATTGGAACTCTTGGGGAAGTGACTGTTATATTAACTTCGGGCCATGCAGCTAGACAAGAATATTTGTCTCTTCTTTCTGCACTAGGCATGTGAACAGATATTATTGAGTTAACATCAAGTCCAAGTTTTTGAACCATTCTTTTAGAATGTTCATAATTTGCTTTTGTATGTGTTGAGTTAGGTTCAATTAAAATTTTTTCTCTTGGGACACCCATTTTAACTGCAACATCTGCGAGCATTTCAGATTCATTAGCATATTGTGTTGAACCATCTATTCTATCCCAGAATCTTCCCCCCTTTCCTCCGCCAGTAAACATTAAGTATGGCAGTCTGCTCCATCCATTTAAAAAAAGTCTAGCTCCTTCTTCTGCAGGCAAAGTATCAATAGAACCAAGAACCAAAATCAAATCAGCGGGTTTTAATCTTTCATTTAACTGAAAATAATCCCATAATCCTTGTGCAATATCTAAATCATCTTCTGTTGGTTGCACTCTAATCCCGCTTTGATTTATCATTATACTCTCTCATTAAAATTATTTATAAAGATTTATGCATAGTTATATATAATATTATATTATGATAAAATGCCTGTTCTTATAATGAATAAGAAGCATGTTTTTACCTTAACTAAGATATATCTCGGAATTAACTCTTTATCCCTTTCTTCAAACTAATTAATAAATGCTGATTTAAGATTGGCTGGGCGTTTTTTATTTTGTCCTGAATTGGTTTTTTATTTTTTAGCGATTTTTCAAGAAGTTTTATCGGAACAATACTAATTTTGTATCTGCCTTTTTCAATTAAACTTTCAGTAGATGATGAAACTGCCAAAACTTCAACTTTTTTGTTTCCAGATGTTATTAAATAAACACCAATTATATCTTCTATTGCAGGTTCAAGCATTAAAAGAACATCTTTTTTTATATTAAATGGGCGATTTATAACTGTTACAATAACATCAGAACCTAACAATGTTTTTGGAAGTAAAACACCGGAGCTGTTCCCGACTTTAATTGTCTTTCTAAAGAATCTTTGTTTTATAGGTTTTTTTAGCTGTTCCATAATGTTATAACAATGTTATAACCATTTATAAGTTTTTGTGTATTAGTTACTTAATAGAAGTATCAAATTTGTTGTTACCACAAAGTTTATAAAGTGGAAAAAGCTCGGAAAGTTAATCTAAATTTAATAAAATGAGACACAAAAAAATGAAATCAAATTTTGTTTTGATTTCTTTGATAGCACTTTTAGCAGTGGTTGCTTTAGCAAGTTCTGTTAGCGCTTCAACTCTCGATATTTTGGGAGTATCAGTTTGGGCTAATGGATTAAATGCTGGAGCAGGAGATGTTGCTGTTGAAGCTGATACAAAAGTTCCAATATCAATAAGTTTTCAAGCACTCGAAGACGCTAGTGATGTGCAAGTTTCAGCTTGGTTCCTTGGTGAAAGAAGCGATGCTGTAGAAAAAGACTTCTCAGACCTAATTGCCTGGAATGTATATAAGGTTAAAGGATTGAGCGTTCTTGTTCCTGCAGACATTGAACCTGAAGAAGAATTAACACTTTATGTGAGAATTGAATCTGACGCTGGAAATTGGGAAGAATCTTACACATTACAAGGGCAGAGACAACCTGACAACCTAGATGTATTGCTTGTAGATTTTGATAACAGCGTAAATGCTGGTACAACTCTAGCAGTAGATGTAGTTGTTAGAAACCTTGGAAGACAAGATGCTGAGAATACTTTTGTAACAGTTGAAATACCTGAATTAGGTGTTTCAAAAACAGTTTACCTTGAAGATTTGTATCCAACAGATGACTGTGATGACGATTGTGAAAAAGAAGATACTAAAGAAGGAAAGCTTTTTGTTACAATCCCATCAGATGCAGAAGCTGGTGTTTACGAAGTTCAAGTAACAGCTAAGACTGAAGACACAAAAACTACAGTCACAAAGAACCTTGTTGTAAAAACTGCTGAAGCAGAAGCAAGTGTAGTTTCAAACCCTGTAAGCAAAACTTTCTCAGTTGGAGAAACAGTTACATACGACCTTATTTTGGTCAATACAGGAAGCGAAATTGCATTATACAACATAGCTCCTACAAGTGCTTCAGACGCTCTGACAATTAGTCTAAGCGACTCTGTTGTAGCAGTTCCTGCTGGCTCAAGCAAAACTGTCAAAGTTAGTGTAAAAGCTAACAGAGAAGGAACATATGGTTTTGAAATCGGCGTTACTTCTGATGGTTTATCGCAAACAGCTAGATACACAGCAACAGTTGAAGGAAGATCTTTAGAAAACAATGTAGTTGTATTGACAATTGTTCTTGCAATTATATTTGTTATTTTAGTGATAATCCTGATTGTACTGCTTACAAGAAAATCAGAGAAATCTGAAGAATTCACAGAAAGTTATTATTGATTTTTTAATTAACTTTTTTTTCTTTTTCTTTTTTATTTTTTTATTTTATCTTACTCAAGAGAGGTATGCTAAATAACCCAAATCAAGGTTATTATAACCATAGTAATGGTTATCTTTTAATGTCTCTATATTAGATTAAATCTCTTTTTTACTTTCCACTTTCCTTTTGGTTTATATAATAAAGTAAGGTTATCTAAGCTTAAAGAATATTTTGGTTTTTTCTGTGTTCTTAAATAATTCCAGATAATGTCAAATGTTTCTTTAGTATTACCATAACAAATAGTTGCATGGGGTTTATGTTTAACATCAAATTCGTGAGGTTTAATCTCTAATTCAGTTTCTAAATCTCTAACAAGTTCTCTTTGTGTTTTTTTAGCTTCTTTGGAAAAATCAGTTTTCATAAAAGAAACAAATCTCCTAAAATTGCCAAAACCATTAACATCAATCTTTGCTTTTATTCTGTTAGCAGTAAAACCTTTTAAAAAAGATTCTAATTTCTTATAACTGCTAAATTCAAATGGACTTTTAATAGTTACATGTGAAGGCAACTGACTAACATCAACAACATGCCTTTCGCCAGATATATCTGCAGTTTCTTTCATCAACCTTTCATTATATTTTTTAGCTTCTCCACTTAACAAATACACAAGAACGTATTTCATTTTAGCCTCTTCTTCCTCTTAATATCATTTTGTTTCTTTAGCAATTTCCAAAGATTGTCTAGAATTGCTTTTGGAATCTTAACCTTAAACTTAACTTCAAGCTCTTCTAAAAAATATCCTAAATCAAGGATGGCTGTCTCTCTTTTAAGCTCTTTTTGAACTTTTGCTTCATTTATTATTAAATCCCAGTTTATTTTTGTATTAGTTATAATACTATTGGCGTCAATCATATCTTTTGGCCTATTTGTTGCGCATTTCATAACAAAAATATCATGGAAGTCTGCAATTTTAAGCAGAAAGTTGTCTCCAAATTGATGCAGCTGTTTGGCTCTTTTTCTTATGTTTTCTGAGAAAACAAAGTCTACAACTTCATCAACAAACAAATCAAATCTCTCATCTCCTAATGTCAACATCTCAGGCGTGTTTTTTCGCTCTCCATACACAACAAAGGAATTCATTTCTTCATAACCAAGAGATTTAAGAACTTCTTTAAAATCTGCCCTGTCTTTCTGAGTTTCAAAAACTAAATCTATATCAAATGTAGACTCTTTTAAACCTAAAAATATCATAGCGGTCCCGCCTATAGCATAAACATTTATTTTTCTTTTAAGCCTCTTTCCTATTGCAATAAAAAGATTCCTTTGTCTTTCTACCCCTATCATTTATGGTCCTCCAAATCTGCATAATTAAACGGAATATGCACCATCCATTTCTTTTCTATTTCTTTAAAATCTCTTGAGTTAAGTCCTTCAATTATATAAATATATCCTGCGCCTTTCTTCGGCAAAGTTAAATTATTAAATCTCTGGCTCATTTTTCTTGTTCGCATAATTTTTCTTGATACATCATATAAAGCTCCAACCTGCCTTTGGAGATTTTCTGCTTTTGACAATCTGTACAAAAGAGGCCAGTCATTTATTTTTTTAAACAAAGCCAAAGATGCTAATATCTTCCTAAAACTTCTGCTCTTTAGCGCAAAAACAAGAACTTCTTCAAGACTAATTTCTTTTCCATATATTCTATGTGATTCAGTTTCTCGTATTTTAACAGGAGAGTTTTTATTTAAAATATCTATATAGCTCATACCTCCCAGCCTATTTTCAAATGATATTTCATAAACTCGTTTATTACTGCTCAGCCTTTTTGTTTTAACATAGCCCTTTTTTCTTAATAAAGATAATAGTTTTACAGCTTTTATTCTATCAATATCTAATAAAGTTATCACTGATTCAATTGTCTGCACGCCTTCGATTTTCTCAAGCTTAGATTTTACATCCTTTCTCATAGTGGTATGTAGCTATATGTAATATATAAACCTTTCTATTATTTCATTATTTAAGAACATTATTAAATGTACAGCAGGAGATATATAAAGTTAGTTTAGCCTCTTTTTATTCATTGCTTTTAAATTATTCAAAACATCTCCTTTAACTTGTTCATATGGCGGAACAACACTAACTAAATTCTTTAAACCCTGCTCGTATTCGGTTTTTTGAGGAATCCTAAGATTTGACAATTTTGATTTTTCTTCTTTCAATTTCTCAAGCAAAAGAGGTTTATCGACTTTTACTCCTTTGCTAAAAAGCATCCAAACATCATATAAATCTCTTGGCTCCGCCCGATTTATTAGCGCCCTTATTTTTTCAGCCAAAATTTCTTTTTCATCTAATACAAATAAAGTAAATAAAGGGACATCTGAAAATAGTCTTGGGACAACCTTTGCAATTTTATGTTTAACTCTCCTTTTATTAAAATCTAATTTTAAGGTGTTTGTTGAAGATTGGTTTCCGCTAAAAAGCGGGCCCTTAAATCTAACTTCGATTCTTAAATTGCCCTTAAACTCTTTTTCTGAATATACTTGAAAATCAATGTTAAGCAGTCTAAAATCTTCGAGGCATTTGTTTACAACTTGTTTTACCCCAAAAATGGATAAATTTGTGCTGAAATCCAAGTCTTCAGATGCTCTTTCTAATCCAAAACAAATTCTTAAGCATGTTCCTCCTTTAAAGATAAAGTTTTTATAATACTTTGACAAAGCATTAAGGAAAATATATTGAATGTATTCTTTTTCTTCATAATATAAATTGGTTTTTCTTATTTCTTTTACTTCACTTAGTTCATCTAAAGAAATCATTTTTTCACCTCTATATTTACATCTAAAAGCCATTTATTATTTAAATTATTCCTTCTTCCAAGACTTGGGTCAAGCAACTCATAACCATTCCCAATATGCTCTTGAATTTTTTTTAAATTTTTATTCTTAAAATCAATACTTTCAAGAATAAATCCCAGCCTTCTCAAAACAGATTTGCTCTCAACTTTAAATGCATAATCAATCAGTTTTTTAATATCTAATTCACTCCAGCCATTTCTAATTGAAGCAGTTATTTCTTTTATGCCCCCAGAATATTTTGGGAATAAAAGAGAATCAATAATTGCTTTTTCCCTTTCTGCAATAATAATATTGCCAATTTTTTGATAACCAAAAAACCTTTTTTTAGAGAGGGTTATATACTTAAACTCTCCAACATCTTTGGTATATTTCGCTGCCGCAAAAAATATTTTTTTAGGGGTCTGGTCGCTAAACCCGTAATAATTTAGGGCAGACCAAAAAGAAACATAAGATGGCCAGTTAATCCCAGAGCCAACAGCAAAATCGTCTGCATCTTTAAAAAAAAGAAAACCCTTGACCGATTTTATTATATTCTTTTTCTTTAAAGCTTTGATTAAATTATAAGAATTGATTTTATTAATGCCTAAAATAACCTCCAGATCTTTAGCTTTAAACATCCAAATTTGGTTTTTTCTAAGTGAGGTATATGCTTTTTCTTCAAGTTTGCTTAATTGCATTTTTCTAAGTTATTAGTAAATTTAATACTAATATTATAGAAAATTACTATTTAAACCTTTCTATTATTTCATTATTTAAGAACATTATTAAATGTACGGCAGGAGATATATAAAGTTAGTTAAAATTAAAAACCCCTGCCTCTTATTTAGATTATGAAAAAGTGGGCTAGGGTAATTATATCAAATGTTTTTATATTACTTGGTTTGATATTTGTTATATTGTCTCAGAAAGTTGTTATCGGAGCCGTTATTGGACTTGAAAGATTTCACACAAATATTCTTGGGTTTATTGGCATTGTTTTTATTGGTGTTGGTGTTGGGATGATGTTTGCGAGGAGAAGAGAGGTAAAAACAAAAGACAGGTTAAAAGAGATTATTGATAATCGTTCAGTGTTAAGTTATAATGATTTAAAGAAAATTGTTGAAAAGTTAGATTTTGAATTAAAAGAAGGAAGCAGGCATACAGAAGTTTACAAAGGAACTCAAAGAGTTACAAGCATACCAAGACATAAAAGAGATCAATCAACTCATACTTACTGGACAATTGTAAAGGAATTATATGCAGCTGCTTAAAGATTGTTAGTATGCTCTCTAAAAAGTTCAGAATATAGTCTATCATGCTTTTCCAAACCTTGTTCATATCTTCTGCATAAAGCAGGGTATTCTGTTCTTATTAAATTAACAAATCTAGAGCAATCAACATTTTCTTTATCATCTACATTAATTCCTATTCCTCTTTCTTTTGCACTAGTTAATGCTTCTCTTACAATAAACTTTGCATACCTATGCAAACGATTGTGTAATGTCCAAAATTCATCTATTCTATTGCCTATTTCTATTGGGTTCATTTTAATCCTCTGTTTTTGTTGGTTTGCCAAGATAGTCTAAAACATTCTGTTTATTAATTACTGCTACCCGATCTCCTCTGTTTTGGAGTATTGACTGCAAGTCCTCGTCTATTTCATAAGCTACAAGATAGCCTAAAACGTCTTTAGGAATTCTCTGATTTTCTGGAAGTGACCTATTTAGTTTTTGAATATTAAACTCCACTGCTGCCTTATATATAGATAACTGTTGTCCTGCCCTATCTGCATTCTGGTCTCCAGGTGTTCCATCTGTGTTTATCTTGTTTGTTGCTAATTGTTTTACTTCTGAAACAGTGTAAACGCCATTTTCTTTTCTAAAAAACAAGTCTAATCTTAATCTATTATCTATAAAATGAATTGCTTCTCTATCTCCATCAGACATCTGAAGTTTTTCAACTAAATGTTTGTATTTATTATAAAACTCTTCAGACGTATTTTCATCTAATTTAAAATCAGCGCATAATAAAGTAAAATCTGGGCCAAAAATTCTATGATAATTTTCAGGATCTAACAAATACACGAGCAATTGCTGATGCCCTTTTCCTGCAAATCGCAAATTATCCATTCTTTTTTTTGCACCATAATCGGGGGTAATTACATCTTTTAAAACTTTTTTTATTTCAGGTATTTTTTCTATCTCTTCTTCTATTCTCCTGTCTGTGTCAGTTAAATGCTGTTCTAATGATTCTTCTAATGTTGCAGGTATTCTTGTCTGGTGAAGTACCCTACTTGGAAGATGACCATTTACATATCCATCTCTTGAGCTCCATATCTCTCTTATACGGCCTCTTATTGAGCCTATTGATCTAATAAATCCAGCAGTTTTTAACCTTGTCTCTATTTCTTTTGCTATTCCCCTTGGAAGACCTTTCCCATTATACCCATTATCAATCTTCTCTAATAAACTTTCTTCAAGAAGTCTATCTTCTTCTGCAGAAAAAATTCTTTTACCATTTCTAGGGATTACTACTGGAGCAAATTTTAAATGAGAGTATTTTGTGTCTATTTCATGCAATTGTTCCACAATCTGTTCAACTGCCTGATTATTTGCAAAAGTCGTATAACCTAGCCCTGAAACCAAAGTTGTTCTAACTACATCAAATCTTTTTGAAATTGCTGTATCTCCGATTTCCCTTAATTGTTCTTCAGTTAGATTTCTTTTTTTTCTTCCGCTTAAGGTTTTCCTTTTTTTCTTTTCAACTGGCGTTTGTTCCTTAGATTTCCTTATATTTGAAACAAGAGAATAAAGTGCATTTAAACTTTGAAACCCAAATTGTTCTGCAATCTGATTAGGATCAGCATCTTCTCTGTTATATGCTTCAAGTATTTGCTGTTTCTCTTCATCTGTTCTTCTTAATCTTTTCATTTTAAGCAGCCTCCGCCTTAGGTTTGACTTTAAACCCTTTTACATATTTTACTTTCTGGCTAAATTCTCTTCTAAAGTCGTCAAAGTCAGGCATAGAATCTGAATATTTAGAAATAAAATCATATAATCCTTTAACATCTGTTGCTAAAGCTACTTCTGAACCAGCATAACCAGAGTTATCTACTGATTGCTGTCTGCCAGCAAGATAATTTAATGCCAAAACTTTTTTGTATTCTTCTTGGAATTGATGTTTTTCTTCATCTGATAAATTATCTAAAATATTTTTATAACTTTTTGCTTCTTCTTTTGAAGGGATGTCTCCTCTTCTTCCATGATATAGTGTAACTGGATGCCATTCTAAAAATTCTCCTTCAGCTAAAAAGTCTAATCCTCCGTTATTTATGCCTCTGTTTCTTACTTGGAATGTCTCTCCTTCAATAGTTCTGTATTCTGGAAGATACTTTTCTAACATTAAAGCAACTGCTCCTTCTTGCTGAGATGAAGCATGGAATCTATCTTCAATAAAATAAGAGTTTTTTCTGTGATTATCTAGATTTTCAATTGCTGTTTTTCTTCTTTGTTCTAGTGTTAAAGCAACTAGTCCAACACCATTTTCCCAATTTCTTTTCCCAATTTCGCTTAATTGCTCTGGTGTTAAAGCAGCTAGTCCAACACCATTTTCCCAATTTCTTTTTCCCATAACCCTTCCCATTTCTGTTCTTTGCTCGGATGTAAAACTTTTAAAGGGGTCTCCATGAATCTTTATTCTTTCTAAGGCAATAGCTCTTCTTTGTTCATAAGGGATAGTTGTCCAAAGGTTGCCTCCCCTAACTTGCATACTTTTTCTCCCATTATTAACACAGTCTTCTCTACTTAAAAGTCGAGATACTGGTCCGTGAAGTTCGTATGATCTGGGTCCTCCTATACTGCCTCCCTTTTTTCCAGATTTACTTAGATCTTCCTTAGTTAGATTTGCAAGGCCAGCAACATAAGCTTTTTTTCCTCTTTCTGTTGCTATAGCTAATTTCCTATAATCTATTTCATCTACACTAAGAGATTCATTAATAAAACGATTTATAGTAGTAGTTCCTATTCCTGAAATATCTGCAAGTTGTCCGAATGATGAAAAAGTTTTTATCTTTCCTTTTCTGTGCGCTTCTATTTCTTCTCTGATTATGTCTATTAGTACTTGCTTATCTTCTTGTCTTGGCTTTATTCCTCTTGGCATCTTACTTAACACTCCAGTCATATTGCTTTAAATCTTGAGTTGCGAAAAAGGTTTTGTCGTGCCCGTTTATTGCTACATATCCCCAAAGGAATGCTTCTTGTTCTGCCTGATTTAAATGGCGAGTTGCTAAAACTCCTGCTTTTGTTTTATATTCAATTAAAACATTGTTTAGTAATTTCTTGTAAAAGTCAACTGTTTCCTGTGTTGGAAGCGCAAATGGATTTGCTGCTAAAGGAACTATATTTTTATCCTGATTCCATAAAGTATCAGCTAATTCTAAATATGGTGCAACATCATGCGGACAGAATTGAATAACTTTTGATTTTTCAGCTCTGTCTCTTCCTCTGTTTGGAAGATACTTGAATCTTAATTCTCTGTTAAATCTTTTTTCTGGGCAAGTGTGGTCACTATCAATATTCTGTGCAATAACATATTTCCAATCATTATCTTCAACTGCAACAGATTCTAAACCAACATCCCATCTTGAGTGTTTTGGTGTTCTTGAAGGAACTTGGAAAACAAATCTCCCGCCTTCTATTGTTGAGATTTTAGAATCATCATAATCTTTTAGTTTTATTTCTACACCTGGAACCTGATGTGCATATCCAAATATTTCCGCTCCATCTAAACAGCTTACTAAAGCGATTTTTCTTGGAATCTGATCTACTGCTCCTTCTGGAGGTCTAGTAATATATCCTGATAAAAATGGTATATGCCCTGTTTCTTGATATTGGTTATGCAAGCTATCAAATGCTTCTTGCCTTTGTTTAACTGGAAGTATTTTTTGTTTTCTTAACTGCTCAATTGTTTTTGCTCTCCTTAGTTTTAACTCTGGAGCATGTTTTTTAAATTTAGAAGGGGTTAGATACTCTTCGGGCAGTATTAAACGAGCAACAACTAAATGAGAATCATAAGGCATATCTGTAATTCGTGAAACAAGCTTATTAGTCGCCCTAATTTCATTACCTAAATCTCGTATTTCTGCTTCTGTTCTTCTCTTAAAAAAGTCCTTTTTTTCCATATTTTTACGTATAAAATAGCCTTTATAAGCCTTTCTATATGTTGTCACTAAGAAGTAAGGGCAAAGAAGAAAAATTTAATTCTTCCTGCTCTCCAGCAAGTCTAGCAGATCTATACAATTCATAAATGGCATCGGGAAAGTAATAACATTTTTCAGGATTAATGCCATTATCCCTTAATTCTTTCTCTATTTTCTCTAAGTGCATATTAATTATTCTTAAGCCAACTTCACTATCTGATGTTACATAATAATTTCCACTACACTTAAATAATTCCAAATCATATAATCCGCCACTTCTTGTCTCTGATTCATCTCTAAATCTTTCAACTAATTCTAAAGTTTCTCTATGGGCTCTTATTTTATCATATACTTCTACAGCAGTTATTTCTGGGCTAAAATCTCTTTGAATTCTCGGAAGAGTTTCTTCACAAGCTTTTCCCAATTGTTCTGCTCTATCTTGAGTAATTAAAAAGTGTACATAATGTCCATTCATGTTATTTCCTCCTCTCTGATAAATCATGTATTGTAGGATATATTCCAGTGGTTTTGTACAAACAGATAATCTCTGGGTGAGGTATAATTCCAAGTAGATTGGCAAAGTCTAGTTCAGCAAAATTTTGGACTCTTCCTCTAGTTCCTTCAGGATGATTTAATCTAGACAAATCAATAATCAATCCGCAATCTTTTCTAGAAAGTATTTCATCTAATTCTGCAAAATGGATATAAGACTTCAAAAGATAATCTGGAAGTCGCGGACATAATCCAAATCTCAATTTTTTGAGATCCTGGTCATGCAAATCATCAGTTACAAATTCTACATTTATTGGATCACAACAAAAAAAGTCTTGTTCAGGAGTTTCCCAAATAGACTTTTCAATTATATGTTTCCCAATCTCAGTTCTTGTATCGCAATAAACCAGTGTTTTCATTTTAACTCCCCCTCGAGATTATTTAATCCATTTATGAATATCTGCCTTGCTTCTTTAGCAAAAGGATTCATAATCTGCATATTATTAAATAATGCTGGAGTATCATTCGCAATTATTTCTACAATATCCATTAATTTATCAAAAGTTTTTGTGCTTAATTCAACTCTCTTTATACCTGCCTTGTTTAGAGCCTGGCCAATAAAATGAGTTAGTGCTTGAGAAAGGGCCATTTGTTTATCATGTTCTTCAGGAGTTGTTATAGTTGTTTGAAGTCCGATAAATTCGCAAAATTCTTTTATCATATCAAAGGTTTTATTAGTTGCTCTAACATTACAAAGAGCAATTCTCATTCCATTAATTGAGTCAGGTGCACTTTGCGGTCCAAATAATGGATGAGTTCCAATTATTTCAATATCCTTTGGTAAAATCTGGTTCATTAATTTACAAGAAAACACCTTTAGAGAACAAACATCCAACACAATAGTCTCATCTTCTATTTTGTCTTTTATTTTTAGTAATATTTGCTCAAGATTTTCCATAGGAACAGCTAAAATAATAAATCTACTTGTCAATATCTCATTTAATGAAACAAATTTAACTCCAAGTTCACCTGCTTGTTCACTTTCATTATTAATATCTGTTACAAATAACTCAATATTATCTAATTTTGAAAGATGTTTTGCAGCAAGCTTTCCAAAATTTCCAAAACCAATTATTCCTATGCTTATGGTCTTTTTTTGAATATCCTTAGACTCCTTAAGAATAGTGTTAAAAATGTTCTTTACATTAAAACTATTTCTGGCATTTTTAGTTTTATCCAAAACTTCTTGTTCTCTAGAGCCATCTAAAACAGGCATATTCGTTTTTGCTTTAATATCTCCGATAGTTCTTACCATCTCAAGCCTTTGGTCAAGAAGACTAACGAGATTTCCATCTATCTCATCAATCTTTTTTCTTAGCATTCCAATTTCTTGTGGCAGTGTTATTTGTTTCATAATTAGTGAAAATAAGCCTCCTATATATATTTAGTTGTAGTTTATTCAGATATTAACCGAAAAGTATATAAATAGTTGAATATTATACAATTTATTGTAAAAACTGATAGCGAGGGAGGTAAATTTATATATACCAAAAAAGGTATAATGTTATACCAAAAAAGGTATAATACAATAAAATAGGCGTAAAGAAAATGTTAACAAAAAATCAAACAGAAATGCTGGACATGTTTAGGAAAAACATATTCTTAAATGAAAGTATAAGAAAAATAGCTTTAGTTCTAAATAAACCATACCCCAAAGTCTACGAAGCATTAAAAAAATTTGAAAAAGAAAAAATAGTTCAAATTAAAAAAGTTGGAAGCTCAAATATTTGTAGTTTAATGCTAAATAAAGAGAGTATTGCTATCTTTTCTATGCTTGACAAACAAGAAGCATTTTCAAAAAAAATTCCCAACATAGATAAGATACTTTCATTTAATGAATTCCTTGATGACATTTTAATTGTAAGTGGAAGCTATGCAAAAGGATGTCAAACTAAAAAATCAGATATTGATATAGTTATAATCACTAAAGAAGATGCCTATAAAAAACAAGAGTTAATGGAGAATATGGCAATGACCTTCCTGCCAGAATTCCATATCACAGCATTTTCCTATAAGAATTTTATCAACATGTTGTTAAATAATGAATTTAATCTCGGGAAAGAAACTTTCAGATTCCACCTTATATTTAGAAATCCTGAAAGATATTATGAATTAATTAAGGAGGCAATTAAAAATGGTTTCAAAGGTTGAATTATACTTAAAAAGAGCAGACGATGAACTTTTGCTATCAAAGGTAAATTTTAATATGTCTGTAAAACCAGAAATAAAGCAGTTTTTAAGATTAAATTTAAATCAGACATTTTTTAATGATGTTATTTCCGAAGCATACTATTCTATTTTTTATGCAGCAAAGGCATACCTTTTAACAAAAGGAATAGAAACTTCTGCTCCAGAAGAGCACAAAAAAACATATAACTATTTTAAAAAATTTGTGAACAAAGGAGTTTTAGATAAAGAACTTCTTGAGATTTATGATACAGAAGCAGACAAAGCAGAATTTTTATTAAAAATATTTTTTAAAGAAAAGAGCAAGAGAGGCAAATTTGTTTACAATATTAACTCAGATGCAAATATCCCTGTTGCCTTAAACTCTATCGGCAATGCGAAGAAGTTTGTCGCAAATATAAAATCAGTTATTGAAAAAGAAAAATGAAAGACATAAAACCAAAGTTAATTGAGTTATTTAAGCAAGGCTACTGCACACCGCAGATTTCAGTAATTGCTAAAAAAATTAAAGAGCCTTCTACAACAATACATTATAATATAAAAAGATTAGAGCAAGAAGGAGCGATAAAATCTTACAAAGCTGTTTTTAATTATAAAAAAATAAATGAGGGGCATTGCACTTATATTTTTGTCAATTTATCTCCAGAAAATTATGGAAATCCAGAAAAAATAGCAAAAGAAATAGCTAAAGATTCAAGAATTGAAAGTGTGGATGTAGTTACAGGGGGCTATGAGTTAATAATCAAGTTAAGGACTAAGGATGTAGATGAATATTATGAGGCAATAAAAAATATGGTATCGAAATTTAAATTCACAAAAACAACTTCAGTTACTTCTTTAAAACAAATTAAAAGCGAGTTTGTTGAGTTAGAATAAAAATTAAAATCTAAATGCTTCCATCTGTTTGATCGTAACCCCTGGCTATCTCAGATATTTGATATTCCTAAATTGTTTATTATCTTATTGTAAAATACCTTATTTAATTTAAAATAAGTTAAGCTGTAGAAAAGTATGCTTTCACATTAACCCAAAAATAATCATTTTTAACTGCCCTCTTCCAGCTTCAAACTCACAATCTTGCTAATACCGCTGTTCATGCTGATTCCATAAATAACATTAGCCCCGCTAATAATGCTGTCGTTGTGGCTTATTACAATATACTGCCCGGATTTCATGTATTTGTGAAGAAGATTAGCTAAAAGTTCTGAGTTTCTTTTATCAAGTGCTGCATCAATTTCATCAAGAATATAGAAACAGTAAGGATGATATTCCTGAATTGCAAAAATCAATGAAAGTGCAATAAGTGTTTTTTCTCCGCCTGATAAAGAATTAATGTCAAAGTATTTTCCTTTTGCAATTCTTATTATAATATCTATTCCCCCTTCAAAAATATCTTCAGGATTCTGGATTTCAAGGAATGCTTTTCCTTTTGTGCTTAACTGGCTGAAATTCCTCGTGAATAGCTCATTAATTGCAGTAAATGTTTTCATAAAAGTCTTTTTCTTTTTAACATCAATTTCATGTATGATTTTAAGTATCTCTTCTCTTTCATCTTCCAGCTGTTTGACTTTTTCAGACACCTTCTCATATTCTTCTTTTACAAATTCGTATGTTTCCAAAGCTCTCATGTTTACACTGCCTATTCTCATTAAGTCCTGCTCTGATTTCTGAAGTTTTTCTTTAAGAAACTGAATACTTCCAGAAATAAATTCAATTCCTGAAAATTCCCTTAACTCAAATTCGAAAGATTCTTTTTCAGCACCGACTTTTGCAATTTCAACTTTAAGATTATTTATAACTTCTGTAAATCTCGAAAGAGTGTTTTGCTGGTTTACAAGCAACAGATTTTTCTGATTTATTTTTTCCTGTATTTCTGTTCTTTCCTTAAACAGCTTTTCAAATTTTTCAATCATATCATCCAAAGCAGACTGCCTGTCTCCTAATTTATGCTCGTTTAGTTTCAGATTAGAGTTTAAATTTGACAAATCTTTTTTTATCTCTATTTTGTCTTTGTCGATTCCCTTTATAACAATTCTTATCCTTTCAATTTCCTGCTCTTTGAACAAAATAGTCCTGTCAATATTTTCATCTGTTCTTGATGATATTTCCTGCAGTTCAAACAGAAGTGTTTTTGATTTCTCCTCTATCTTTGAAATATCTTGAAGATTCTTTGCAAGTGATTCCTGTCTTGTTTTTAAGTTTTGGATTTCTATTTTAAAATTCTTTTCTTTAGCCATAAGTTTTTTCATAGATTCTCTTTTTTCATTAATAGATTCTATTTTAACAAGCTCAACTTCTCTTTCTGACAATTCGTTTTTTAGGGAATCATCTTTGCTACCAAGATTTTTTATATTAATTTCAAAATCTTCAATTTCTTTTTTAACTGAATTTAACAGCTCCAAACTTTTTTTGATTTTGTCTTCTGTCGATTTTAAAACATGAGTTACATGCTCGCTTGTTAATTTGCTCTGGCATAGAGGGCAGATATCAGAAGAAGGTATTTTTGATTTTAGTTTCTGATTTCTTTCTATATCTGCTTCAATTACAGAAAAAGATTTCTCAGCATTTTTTCTTTCTTCATATAATTTTTCAAGTTGTTTTTTATTTTCTCCAATATCTTTATTTAGCTCTTTTATTTTTGCTGTGCATTCTTCTGTTGTCTGGAAAGTAAGTTCTTCTGCCAAAGATTTTATCTGGTTAAAAAGATATCTTGATTCTGTTTCAGCAGAAGTTAATTCTCTTTCCTTATCTCTTATCCTGTCTTTAATGAGATTAAATTCTGTCTGCAGAGAATAAACTTTTTCTTTTTTAGATTCAATTTCATCAAGTTCCTGCTTTTTAGCTTTGATTTCATTCTGTCTTTTAGAAAGTAATGGAGATTCTTTTTTTAATCTATTAAGTTCTTCTTCAGATTCTTTTAAGCTGTGCTCTAATTCATTTCTTCTAACTTCATTTTCAGCTAGTTTTTTGTCAAAGTTATCTATTCTTGTTCTGTCTTCTGTAACCCTTATATTCAGCATTGTAATTTCATCATTCAAAGACTCTCTTTCAAAACCTGAAGATTTCTGAACATGCTCATTTATTTCATCTGCTCTTTGTGAAAGAGATTTAATTTCCTGCTCCAATCTTGATATTTCTGATTTTACTTTTTCCTTGAATTTGGTGTTTTTATCAACTTCTTCTTTTATTTTTTCAATTTCTTTATCTTTTTCATCAAGGTTCTTTTTTATTATTGATACTTTGCACTGCTTGACACTTTTTTCAAGTTCTTTAAACCTCAAAGCCTGCTTCCTTTCTTCTTCAAGATTTTTCATATATGCTGTTCTCTCTCTTAAAACTGCAGAAACTTCTTTTAGTTTTTGGTTTGTTTTTTCAATTTCATGGAGAGATTTCTGTTTTCTCATTTCGTAAATTGAAATTCCTGCAACTTCTTCAATAATCTCTCTTCTTTCAATAGGGTGCATTTTAACAAGATGGGCAATTTCTCCCTGAAGAACAATATTAAATCCATTTGGGTCAATTCCTGCATGAGATAAAAGTTCTAAAATTTCCTGGCGTGTTTTTGTCTCGCCATTTAGCTTGTAAATGCTCGTTCCTTTTCTCCTTACAATTCTTTTAATAGAAACGTCTTTTGAATCGATGTTAAACATTTTGTCAGAATTATCAAAAACAATTTCAACACTTGCCTCTTTAGACGGTTTTCTTTCTTTTGTTCCCTGAAAAATAAGATGTGATGATTTTTCAGCTCTCAAACTTTTGCTTGACAAACGCCCTAAAACAAAACACAAAGCATCGCTTATATTTGAATTATGCGCGAATATATTATTAGCTACAAAATTATGATGTTCTTCAACGCACAAATCATAAACCCATTCCCCCCCAGCTATTTCTTGAATATCTATAAGTTCATCCCAAAAGATGTCTGATTGAATTAGCAGATTTAACCTATTTATATTTTCAGAATTTCCTATAAATAATTGATTAGTCAATAAAGAAAGTCCATTTCTTGAAGGAGTGCATTGATTATAATAATATGAATCTAAACTTGGAAAATCCTGTTTATTTTTCTTAACTGAGATGCCTAACTCGTTTGTGATTATTTTTACTAAATCATTTGCTTCGATTAAATCAACATTAGTATTAGATTTTTTATGCAAGTGGGATAATATCCTGTCTTTTTTTCTTTTATGGATTAATTGAATATATTGATTAAATAATGCTAAATTTAAAACTCCTGAGATAGTTATTGATTTATATTTGCCTTTAAAGTCTTTATATCCTTTTATAATGTCTTTAGTATTAAAAAGAATGCCTAACCTTAGCAAGCAAGTTTCAATACTATGACAAAGCAGTTCACTCTTTGTTGTTATTTCAATTACTGGAGATTTTTTTGAGACATATCCATCTCCACAATATAGTCCATTTAATAAGTTTGATATTTCTTCCTTAGAAGAGTGTTTTAAAATAATGTTTGAAATCTTTTTATTTTCTGTTTTTGAAGCCATCCCTAATTCCCTTAAAATCTTTTTTAATGGCTCTGAAAAAATTATTACATCCCAGCAATTTTGTTTATACTCCCGGACTAATGGTTCTTTATGGAAAAGTTTTCTTACAAGATAAACATAATCTTCTACAATTTCTCTATCTCCATTTGTAAACCAGATATGGCTTGAATCTCCAAGCCTTCCTTCTGCCAAAAGATATCCAAAAAATCTGGCAAAGTCTGGAGAATTTTTAAATTCAAATCTTGTATCCTTGCCATTAGCACAAATAGTATTTATATTATTGACTATTTCTATATCTGAAAAACCTGCATACCTAAATATTTTTATAAGGTTGCAGAAGTGAATTGATTGTTTATCAAGCATCCCTTTAATAATATAATAATTAACTCCTATTTTCTGCGCTAATTCCCTCCAGCTATTTTTTTCTTTTAATGATTTTAAAATATTAACATATTCTTCTTTATAAGGAATATAAAAATTATCTTCAAGACTAAATTTATCAAGAAGTTCTATAAAATATTTATTTTCAGGCTCAAAGTTTATTTTTCTCGTAACAGCTATTCTAACCCCTTTTTTTAATTCTTCTGCTTTTGCAGGAACAATTTTATTATTTTTTAATATAAAGAAAGGATGATATTTAGTAGATGTAATTTCTCTGCCCGAACGAGTTTTTATTTTTAGCAGTTTTTCTGGAGAAGTTCTCTTTACAAATGCTTTAATGGGTTTTTTTACAACTTTTAAAGTATTAAAATCAAGGCATAATACTTCTGTGCCATCGCCTTGAATTAAAAATCCATCTTCAGTTTTTATAGCATTGATTAAACGAGAATTAACAATATTTCCAATCTTTTCTATTGTTCCGTCTGATAGCTGGACTAGTGAATTTTCAGTCAGGCACTTACCACTTCCATTTGGGCCAATAATGACATTAATTCCTGTATCAAATGGGAGCTGTGCTTTTCCTGCAAAACTCTTAAACCCATTTATTGTCAGCTCTTTTACATAACCCATAAATTACAAAGGATTTGAATATTTTTAAAGGTTGAGATGATAAAAGGCAAGGTTTTTAAGTTAATAACTTTATGGTTTATAATGCTAAGAATAAGTTATAACTATCCTAATATGATTATCCTCATTGTTTACTCTAGCGAGCTAGCTGTCAGAAAAGCAGAAGAGAGAGCTAATGTAGAGCCCTGCGACAGCAAAGTAGAGCCAGTAAGAGCAATATATCCAGATACTGCAGGATTAGATTATAGAGTTGGAAGATATTTGGATGTTAAGGCATAAACAAGAATTTGTGTTCTTTAAACCAGAGAAGATGATGATATTTTTTAATTGATTTTCCGAAAAGATTTCTAATATCATTTAATATTTTCCTAAATTCTTCATAACTTTCAACTTCCATTTCAAATTCTAAATCATTATCGCTTATTGTTTCATAGGCATAAATAATATTTGGATGCCGGTGAAAATAGTCCAGCATTTTTTCCTTAATAGTTAAATCCTCGAGTTGTATTTCAATTTTATACCAGTAATAACCAATTTTTTCTAAATCCAAAATAACTCTAAAATCTTTGATAATTCCTTTTTCAATCATCTTTTTTATCCGATAAGTTACATTAGTTATGCTAATTTTAGTTTTTTTAGAAATATCAACCGAACTCATTCTGGCATTTGCACTAATAAGTCTTAAGATTTCCAAGTCTATTGAATCAAAATCTGATTTTTCAGGAAAAAACATAACTTTAACTTCTGGCAGAATTTTTGATTTTTTATCATTTAAATAATCTCTTTTGTAAATATAAAACTTGCAATAAATAGACATATCTAATTCAAAGATATAATCTCCAAATCGCTTCATTAAATCTTCTCTTAATTCATAAAATTCATATATATTTTTAACCCAGCAAGCGAGCCCTAAATCTCTGAATCCATCTATACTATCGACCCACCAAAATTTTGGGTGTTTTTTGTAATACCCTATGATTTTATTTTCCTGCTCTGGTGTGTCTTTTTGAAGTTTAATAAAAAATCTGCAGTTAATATATCCTAATTTAGTTACATCAATCATTGTTTGATAACCTTTAATCACACTATTTTTCTCAAGTTGTTTTGTTCTGTACTGAACAACTTCCCTGCTAAGTCCGACTTTTTTTGCAATTTGCTTAAAACTCTGTCTGCTGTCTAAATCTAACTGATACAAGATAGCTCTGTCTTTCTTGTCTAGTTTATATACCATATTTTTACTATAATTATTATATTTATATACTTTTTGGTTAAAAGGTAAAAAAAATAGTAAATAGTTTTATATATCTTCTTTTTAAAGAAATTTAATGGTAAAACCAAAACTAATTGAGGTTCTAGTTAAAACCCCAGAAAAAGGGCTCTCATTTAGCGCTAGCCATTTAATTCCAAAAATTCCATTACCAAAAAAACCGATACCCCAACTAAGATGGTATACTAATGATATTGACTCATTTACTGAACACAACAAAAGATGGGTAAATAGTGAGGAAGAAAAACCCATATTCAAAATGGTATATTTTGATCTTGAAACAAGATGCAATCAAAACTGCCGGGGATGTTTTACAGGAATTGGAACAACAAACCCTCTAGAATCAAATCAACCAGTAACAGATTACAAAAGACTCGCCAAGACTATAGATTTCTTAAAAAGCCATGGAGGAGAATCGATAGTCTATGCGGGCAAGGGGGAACTCTGGACAAAACCAAAAGAAGCAAGAGAATTCATAGAATATACAACAGACAGAGGTTTAGGTATGATGATATTTACAAATGGGACTCTTTTAGAGGAAGCAGATATTCGGTGGCTAAAAGAAAAAGATGTTTCTTTAACTATTTCATTAAGGGGGACAAATGAAAGAGCTCACAATGAATTAGTAAGGGGAAGGGGATTTAGAAAAAGTATTCGTGCGATAAAATACGCCTTAAAATATGGTTTTCAAGATGAAAATCGGCTAGCAGTTGAAATACCTGCAATTAATTCAAATTACCAAGAAGTTTTAAATGATTTTTTGCCTGCAATGAGATATTTAGGCATAGTGCCTTTTGCAGAGCAGTTTATTCTCACACATTGCCCAGAACAAGACAAAAAACTCTCGTTAAATTTCAAACAAGCAAGAAAGTTTTTTGAAGAAGCTGCGAGAATTGACAGGTTATTTGGATACGAATATGAACCAGTTAATCAGCAAAGAATGACTGCTCAAGAACCGTGCCGAAGACCAACATATTCGTTTGTTGTTAGAACTAATGGTGATGTTGAAGATTGTCCTGGAACTTTTTATTGTCATGGCAATATAGATATACAAACATTAAAAGAAATATTTGAATCTCAAACATTCAAAGGATTTCTAAATCATTATTCTGGCTGCCCTTGTTCAACTTGTTATACTAAAACTGATAAGGATTTACCAAAAGATTTACCTTTTGGGCTGGAGGATTTAAAATGAAAATAATTCCCGAAGTTGCAAGGAAATTTGGAGGAAAATTTCCAGCAGATTATCAGAACAAACTTCCTTATTGGGGATTTTTCTCAAAAGAAGAAATGGGGTCTAATGAAGGAAGGCTCTTAATGATGGATATAGATTTTGGGAGATATTGTTCTCTTGATTGTCCAACTTGCTTTAGAAAAAGCAATGTAGTGGATAAAGGTTTTGAAGGGGATTTAAAATACGATGAACTTCTAAGGGTTATTGATGATGCAAGAAAACTTGGATTACAAAGTGTTAAAACTTGTGGAGCAGGAGAACCAACACAAGATATAAGATTCTTGCAGTTTATTAAAGACATGAGTAAAAGAGACCTAGGAACAGCGATTTTTACAAAGGGACAAGTTTTAGGTGATGATAAAGAAGCAAAAAGGTTTAATAGAAATTATGGAATAACTTCTGCTCAACAATTATGTGATGAGTTAGCAAAGTATAAAGTTAGTTTTATGTTAAGTTTCCAATCATTTGATACAGAGATACAAGATAAATTAGTTGGAAAAGAGGGGTATAGTCTTGTTAGAAATAAAGCATTGGACAATTTAGTAGAAGCAGATTTTAATGGAAGTAATCCTACAAGATTGGCTTTAGTTAATGCTCCTATAACCCAAACAAACTATAATGAAGCATTTGAGATTTATGTTTATGCAAGAGAAAGAAATCTATATCCTGTTTTTGCTTTATCAATGGTTAGTGGAAAACAATTTGATGGAGGATTTTTACGAAGTGTTGATATTAGTTATGAACAAAAACTAGACTTATATGTAAACATTTATTCTTGGAATATTGAACATGGAGTTCAAACATTAAGACAGATTCAAGAGGAGGGAGTTTCTGCAATGCCTGGAGTTCATCCTTGTAATCAAATAGCTTGCGGGCTTTATTTAACTGCTAATGGGAATGTTGTCGGATGTCCTGGGTTTACTAATGTAGAAGGGAATGTGCGAGAAGAAAGTATAAAAAATATCTGGGAAAAAAGTCAAAATAGAAAATTAAGAGCAGAAGTTTTTAATTGTAAATGTCCTCCGAAAGATGGGATCACTATCCCTCATAACATTTATGAGAAAGTTCTAAAGAGGCTAACAGAAAAATATAGGTAAAAAATCAGAACAGCTTTTTCTGAGCGCCGTGCAACTTGTATTTTTTTATTGTGTCCCAGGATTCTCTAAATATGCCTTTGTCCTTGAATTTATCATAGTTGTCGTAAATGAATTTTCTCGTAACTGGGTCGCTTGAATATCCAGAACCAAAATTAATTCCTATTTGTTTTTTTATTTTTTCTATTTCTGCATCTCGTGTTGTTTTTGCAACTATACTTGCAGCAGAGACAACAACATGATTTACATCAGCCTTGTGTTCGCAAACAAGCTCAATATTCCCGCGGGCCATTAAAAATTTCTCAACATAATCTTTCCAAGCAGGAATATTAACAGAAGGGCAGTCAATTATCACCCCAATTTTTTCTTTTTTATCTTTTAATCTTTTAGCTATTTGATTAATTATTTGTGCAGACGCAACTGCTTCCCTTTGATTAAGATTTAACCTGTCTCCAGATTTATTGTCAATTTCATCAACAGAGATTTTTACACAGAAACTATCAATTACCCTTTCTTTTATTATTTTAGCAAGTTCTTCTCTTTTTTTAGGAAGAAGTGTTTTTGAATCTCTTATCCCAAGTTTTACAAATTGCTTTTCTGTTTCTTTATCAATTAAAACACCTGCCAAAACCATTGGGCCGATAACTGGCCCTCTGCCAGCATCATCAATTCCAAGGATTAACATGCCAAGTTAAACTAAATCAGGTATAAAAATGTTTTTAAAAAATACTTTCTTGCGGTTTTCCGTCATCAACTTGCTCTTCATGCTCCCAAGGAAAGCAATCATCTTCATCCAACATTTTTTCTTTTTCTTTTTTTTGAGTTATTCTTGAAGTATTGTCTGGAAGATAATTTCTATCCCCTACAGGAAGGTCTGATTTAGAAAAGAGAGGAAGCAATTCATCTTGCACTTCTAATCCTTCAATCAATTTTTCTTCAAGCAGTTCTCTATGTTTTTCAACCCAATCGCAATAGTTTCTATGAGAAATAAACCATAATGGAAAAGAATGAACTCGCTGGTTATTTACCACCAATCCTCGAACCTTTCGTCTTTCAAAGTTGTAATCATCTGGGCAAAGACCAATACTTTCAACAGTTGCTTTTGGGTCTACCATTAAATCATTTAAAAATGTCCCTGAAATACTTCTTACATGTCTTCTTGCATAGCCCCCAGAATTAGGATCTCTCCTTATTTCTGAATAACAGTATTCATTAAGCAAATACTTATTTGTTGCAGTTGGATTAATGTAAAATTGCAACATAATTGAAAAAGGAGCATGAATCGCATATAGTACTCCTTTTCTTGCTTCATGTAAAAATTGATTTTGAGTAATCCCCCTATTTTTCATTTTTGTAACTTTATGCCTAAAAAGAACAAAGTAAATTTTAGGAAATGGCCGCTTGTTATCATAAATCTGCCACTGCCTCATTTTTTCCATTTGCTCCCTTATTAATTTTAATTGATCTCTTTGTACACATGATTTTGTTTCATAGTAAATTCTCTTTCTATGGTCTGAGACATCTGGTTGAAGTGAACTTCTGCCCCCCTTTAACTTAAACATTCTACCCTGATGAAGATATCCTCCAAAGATAGCTGCAGTAAGATATTCGAAAAATGAACCGCTATAACTAGAAATATCTGGTTTTGGCTCTTTTAATGGAAATAAAAATTCTAATTGAGAATCCCCCTCAAATGGGATATTAATGCACTTCTTTGCAATAGGCTGATATATGGTGCCATTAAATTCATTTCTTAACCATTTGCTAAATTCATCATACCCCCTCCAACTTAAATTAAGATTCAACCTGCTTTTCATAAGCTAAGATAAATTAAATGCTTTATAAAAATTATATAGATAAGAAGTATATTTTAGAAGACTTTAAAAACAGAATAATCTTCGAATTTCCATAGCAGAGTGGAGGAGCCTGGAGTCCTCGCAGGGCCCATAACCCTGAGATCGCGCGGTTCAAATCCCGCCTCTGCTATTTACTTAATCTGCGGGATTTTCAAATAGTTAATTTCGCAAGAAAATAACTTGCCAAAATTGCCTGCAATTTTTAGCACCCGCCTCTGCTATTTACTTAATCTGCGGGATTTTCAAATAGTTAATTTCGCAAGAAAATAACTTGCCAAAATTGCCTGCAATTTTTAGCACCCGCCTCTGCTATTTTTTATTTTTAGGGTTAAGAAAATTAAATTTTTATTCCAGAATCTTTGACGTCTTTTGAAGCTTGGTCAAATTCTCCATTTTGAAGACAATCAAAGCAAGTATGGATAGAACCATCTTTATCTTTAACAATTCCAGAGCCTTTACATTTTGGACAATTTTTGTTAGCCATTTTATCAAACTTATTAAGAATATAAGATTATTTGGTATTTATAGATTTATGGGGGGTATTAACTAAAGAAGGTTATACGCCCAGAATTATATTTGTAAGTTGAGAAGGATTATACTCCCCTCTCACCCCTATTGGAAAGGAATCATAAGATTCTGCAACTTTTGAATCTAAAAATGAATTAAGAATTTGAGCATGTGTTTGGCATGGTAATTTTCTAACTAATTTGCCTCTTGAATCAGAATGGTATATCCATCTAACAGGGGGCTCTAGTTTTTTTCCACTTTCAAAATAAGTTGACTTTAGATGGTATATTCCAGGAGGAATTGGATTTTTAACTGTATCTTCATCATCAGATAATCTCTTTGCAACTTCTGTATCAATTAAGAAAGGCACTTCAGACAGAATTTTTCTTCTATGAGGATCATCCATAAAATACCATGCTTTTTCTTTAACATTAAAAACTAAATTTTGTGGCAACCCGCAAATATGGAGTTCATGCATATTAGGATTATTTTCTTCAATTTGTTTTTTTAACCATTTTTTAGATTTTCTTATTGAAACCATACTTAAAATATACAATAAACTGTATAAAAACAAATGTATAATAAATAATATAAAAGGTTTAACTTAGAGGGAGTAGTGATTTTATTGTTTAACAGATGCCTGACGGCGACACTGAAACCCAATAAAAAGTTATACAATCAGAAGAATTACAATTAACATAGAGAAAATTAACTTGTTCGCCAACCCTTATCATCTCTTTGCCAAATAAAAGGATTTTTATTTTCACCTTTAAATTCAAAAACTTTTATTAAAACCGAACCTGGAATAAATCCATCATTGCAACAATCTGGAAGTGCAAGTTGAACTGTTTCACAAGCTCCAAAGTCTTCGCTATTTTCTATAAATGGATGTTCCATATATTCCCTAACATACCATAAACTTGAGTTAAGGACCTCTCTTTTAACCAAATTAGCTACAACATTAGGGAAGATATCTGAACCAGCCAAGGCATAATATTCTGCATTAATATCATCTGATGCAGTATAGGCATATCTTCTAGCAGAATCAATTTTTCTTAAAGTTAAATATTTGAGCTCTTTGTCCAACCTTGCAAGTGAGGGGACATTTTCTTTTAATAACAAGTCAGTTGCCTCTAAAACCTTCTTTACTAATAGTTCGTTTTTCATAGTCGGGTAATAGTATTTGTATTTTTAAACTTTCCTATTAATATGTAACTTAGAAGTAATTACAAAAATATCGCCGACACTGGGAATCGAACCCAGGAACCCCGAAGGGCCGAGATGTTTGTGTTATATCCTCTTAAAGGAAATGTCGTAAGAAGAACCATAGGTTCTTTTTACTTAGCAATCTCGTGCTCTACCACTGAGCGATGTCGGCTTGTTGGTTATGTTCGACATCGCGAAGGAACTGCCTTCAAAATGCAAATTTTGAATGGGACAGAAATTTCCTGAATTTCTGTAAGCGATGTCGGCATATAAAAATAACAGAAATTAACAGAATTTAAAGGTTTGTGTTTTTGTTTTTGTAAGTGGGTTAAAAACACTATAATATTTTTTTTACCTATGGCTAATTTTATATACAAATTTTAAGGCTATTTTAATTATGGCCCTGAAGAGAATCGAACTCCTGACTACTCGGCTTTTAGTATTTATGATTTTATTCGCTATACTTGTAAACGAGTCGTTTTGCCACTAGACTACAGGGCCGTATAAAAAGCAGTTAACCCTATCTTAAAAATGTTTTGCTATAACAACCTTTTTAAAATCTATGGTTTTTAAAATACAGACTAAAATGCGCTGCTAGTTTATCGGTAGAATACATCCTTGCCAATGTGGAAGAACCAAGGTTTTCCTAACACTACCTCTCCTTATGAAGGAAAAATGAGAGAAAGCAAAAAGGATGTGAGCCGGGTTCAATTCCCGGGTGGCGCATATAATCATTAGATTAAGTGAAATCTTAGCGACGCACGGCACTAAGAATTTTTCCTGAATTCTTTCAGCCGGGTGGCGCATTTATTTTATCAAAATTAATCTGTCTAATAGATGATTTTTAAGTTGCTGAATGGAATAAGCAATACTGAAAACAACTTAAGGGAAGCAATTGCAGGAGAACATCACGAGTGCGCAAGAATGTACCCTGAAATGGAAAAAGAAGCTGAAGCAGAAGGAAATAAATATGCTGCAAAATTATTCAAAGAAATTTCTGAAGTAGAAGAACAGCATAGAAATAGATATAAAAAACTTCTTGAGATGCTAAAAAATGGAACACTTTACAAAAGAGATAAACCAATAAGATGGAAATGTTCAAAATGCGGTTATATACATGTTGGAACTGAACCTCCATTAATATGCCCTTGCTGTAAGCATGAAAGAAAATACTATGAACCGGAATGCATGTGCTTTGAAGAAGGATATGAATGCTGTAATTAAAAATGACAAAAAAACAAATTTATAAATGTAAAATTTGTGGAAACATAGTCGAAGTTCTGCACGAAGGCATAGGAGCATTAGTGTGCTGCGGGCAACCAATAAAACTCCAAGTTGAAAAAAACAAAAGATGAGGGGAAAAGAAAAATAAATTCTTTACTTTGAGTTTACCAAAAACTTTAAATACTTGTTATATCATAAGATATAACATGGAATCGTTGTTTATATTAAGAAAAAAAGAAAATATTTTGCGTTATCCGAGATTAGATACTATCCTAATGGTTGAAGAATTTATTAAAGAACATGATGGGGAATTTAAAAAACGAGCACTATGGGAATCGCTCCCTAAAAAAACAATGTATCAAACTTTCTCTCTAATCATTGACTATCTGCTTGTTTCTGGAAAAATATCTGTAGATTCGGAAGGTAAAATCGGATGGATTTTTTATCCAAAAGAATCTGAGAATAGGCTAAAAAAAGCCCATTTATTTTGGAAACCTTAAAAATGAAATCAGAAATTCAATTTATTAATGAAAAATTATTAAACTCATTTGAAAAACTTTCTAATAGCAATTATGAAGACAAAGAACTTGTAAAATTTATAAAGCGTGCATTTGAAGACATTAAAGAAAATCCTTTTTGTGGCATACAGACTCCTAAAAAACAAATTCTTAAAATATACCTTCAAAAACATCAGATAAAAAACTTATGGAAATATAATCTGCCAAATGCATGGAAACTACTCTACTCTATAAAAAGTGGAAAAATTTTTATCACCCAAATTACTATTAAATAAATCAAAAAGAGACTTAAATATTAAATGAAACTCGCAATACTTTTTAGCGGTGGAAAAGATTCAACCTATGCAGGTTATCTTGCAAAGAAACAGGGAAACAAATTAGTGTGTTTAATATCAGTTTATTCAAAAAATAAAGATAGCTTTATGTTTCACACTCCGAGTATTGAAAAAACTAAAAAACAATCAATTGTTATGAATATTCCTTTAATCATAAAAAAAACAAAAGGAAAAAAAGAAGAAGAATTAAAAGATTTGGAAAAAGCAATTAAAAATGCAATAAAAAAATACCGTATTGATGGGATTATAACCGGAGCTGTTGAATCTGTTTATCAGGCATCACGAATACAAAAAATCTGCGACAAACTAAAAATAAAATGTTTTAACCCTTTATGGAAGAAAAACCAGATTGGATTATTAAATGAGATAGTTAAAAATAAATTTAATGCAATTATCGTCGGTGTTGCAGCATATCCGCTAGGAAAAGAATGGCTAGGAAGAAAAATTGATAAGGAATTTATAACCGAAGTTAAATGGCTGCAGGAAAAATATAAAATTAATCCTGCAGGAGAAGGAGGGGAATTTGAAACTTTTGTTCTTAACTGCCCTTTATTCAAAAAGCCACTAAAATTAATTAATAAGAAAATTTCTGGAAGCGGAAATGCATGGAGATTGGATATTGAGGTAGAATAGAGTCAGAAAAAAGTTTAGATAACATGGGATTTGTCGTTGGTGGTTTAATTGTATCAAAATTATCTAATTTTTATATATTAACTAATAAACATAAATTAATATTCCCTATTTCTCCCTAACTTTACGCTCTGACTACTGATCCTCTCGCTTAACTAACAACTAACTTAACTACTAAAATATCGATAAAAGATTGTCTCTAACATTAACAAAATTAAAATTTAATATTAAACTTATCCATAAGTTGAGACTTCTGCATTCTTGATATAATCATGTGCAGAATATGCTGCAATTGCCCCGTCTCCTGTTGCAATTATTGCTTGTTTTATAGGAATTTCTCTTATATCTCCAATTGCAAAAAAACCTGCAATATTTGTTCTCATTAAACTGTCTGTTATTACTTCTGATTTATCATTTAATTTAACCCCTAAAATTTTTGCTAATTGTGTAATTGGTTCTCTTCCTATATCAACAAAAACCCCGCTTACCTCAATAAAATCTTTTCCTTTGTAAGGTTTGTCTAATTTAACTGAAGAAACTTTTCTATCTCCAATAATCTCTTTGATTTGTGTATTTTCTATTAACTCGATATTTTTTTTCTTTTTTACTTTTGCAAGGTTTATTGGTTCAGGATGAAATGTTTTTCTTGAAATTATATACACTTTTTCAACAATATCAGATAACATTAAAGCATCTTTTGCAGCGGAATTTCCTGCACCAACAAAAACAACCTTCTTGCCTTTGTAAAGTTGTGCATCACAAATTGCACAATAATTCACCCCTTTTCCAGAAAATTCATCTTCTCCTTTTACACCAAGTTTTTTCCACTTTGTTCCTGTTGCTAAAATAACTGCTTTAGCTTCATATTCTTTTCCCCCTGCAGTTAATATAAACGATTTCCCTCTTTTTTCAATTTTATCAACTAAATAGCTAACAACTTTTGGGGAATATGAAAGAGCATGCTCTTCTATTCTTTTTGCAAGTTCAAAGCCGTTTATTTCTTTAAATCCAGGATAATTTTCAATAATGTCTGTTTTCATTATAGTCCCGCCTAAATAAATATCAAAAATTATAACATCTAATTCGTATCTTCTGCAATATATCGCAGCTGCCAAACCACCTGGCCCCCCTCCTATAATTGCAACCTCTGTTTTTTCCATTTTCAACTAAACCAAATAATATATATAAAGTTAATGTTAAGAATAATTCTAATGTAAAAGAAAATCAGTTATAGGTATTGTTAACCTTATCTTACTCAATAGGTAAAAATATGGGTAATACTACACCTTTAGTGCCTTTTACAAACATTTCTTGAATTGCATAGTTAGTAATTATGCTCTTTTTAAACTTTTGTATATCTAAACTATTTCCCAGCTCTGAAATCTCTTAACTGCTTGTATTCTTTATTTCTTTCAAGAAAACTACTTATAAACTTCTTATTTTCAGAGCTATCAAGTATTTCTCCAACTATAAATGTTTTAATGCTTGATTTATCAGGATTAGGGGACATTTTAACAAGGTTCATAGAAGATTTTCTTGCCTGCTCTCCTACAAGTATAGTGTTATCTGCTATGTCTGCAATTCTTTTAGTTGAAATAAGAACATTGCCAAGAGGGGTAAATATCAGCTTTCCACTTTGCTTTTTTGCAACAATTTCCCCCTCATTTACACCTATTCCAAAATCAATCTTTTGGGCATATTTTGAATTGTGTATTCTTAATGATTCTGCAACTGCTCTTGCTGTTTTTATTGCACTAAAGCTGTTTTGTAAAGATCTTGTAGCAATTGGCGCAAATATTCCAACAACATATTCTCCAGTATCATATACTTTTCCATCATTTTCAGATATCTTATTTATGGCCTTTTTCAAATTTTCATTGGCATTTGTCTTGCTGTTTATAACTTCATGGTAATTCTTTATTTTAATTGCGATTATCCCTGAATTTTGCTTTTCTCCATCTACAACCGAAGAATGTTTTGCTTCGTTGCCAAGAGTTTCAAAAACAGGCTTAATTATTTTTTCTTCCTTAGGTGAAGCTAATTTAATTACCCCTCCCTTCTTATCTTCTGAAAAGGGGATATTGCCTCCAAATGCAGAAAACTTGCTAATCCCATAGGGGAATTTATGTTTAATCACTTTTCTTGATGTAAGCAGGATAAACATCCCAAATATAACAATAAGTATTAGCCATGCAAAAGAATTTCTGTTTACAACTTCTCCAAAACTGCCGGGCTTTCTGTTTTTGGAAATAGAAATTGAATTTCCTGTAAGAGCAACAGTCCCATGATGGAATGTCTCACCATCCCCAACACTTATGTTATACTCTCCATCAGGTGCACTTAAAACATATTTAATTGAATTGCCAACACTTAAATTCAATTCTTTAACTTCAGTATAATTCCCTATAGTTATTTCAACAAATTTATCATAAGGCACATTTCCAACATTTAAGAGGGTTATAGTATCATTGACTATTATAAAAGAAATTTTTTTGTTCTCGCTGACATAAAATTGGGTTTTAGTGGAAATACCTTCAGACTCTGCACTTATATTCCAGTATCCTAAAACTGCATTTTCTTCAAAAGATTGATAACTTGATTCCCCAGTGTTTCCAATTATATTAAATGTTTCCCTTCCATCTGCACTAGTTATTATATAACTTGCAGTTTTTCCATTTATATTGTAATCTGCCTGATCATAAAGAATTGATGTAAACTCAAGATTTTCACCTGGTTTTATGCTTGAAGGAACTGACAATTCAAGTTTTGTTGGCAGCGAGTTTATTGTTATAGTGCTGTTTGAAACTCCAAAATTAGTAACTTCTCCAAAACTATCTTTTTCATAAATGAATATATTAAGCTGATATTCTCCTGAAGCTATATTTTCCGGAAGAGAAATATTCCCGCTGAATTTATTATCTGTTACAGGAACAATCATCTCTAATCCATTTGAAGAAAACTTGATTTCTGCAAATCCATTAATTTTTTGTTCATTTGTTTTTTTTGCTGTTCCTGTAAATATTAATGTTTCATTTGGATTAAAAGATTCTGCATTAAACTGAAGTGTGAAAAATATCTGTCCGGTAATTTCAAAATCAAGGCTGTTTTTCTCCCCATCATTTGCCACTATAAGAATATGGCAAGCTCCATCCATATCCCTTAAAAACTCTCTTGTAAGAGGAGCAGAAATATAATAAGCAGTTGTGTCTTTTGTCAAGTAATTATAATAAAGCAGTTTTGTGCTGTTTCCGCACACCATTTTTAAATCAACCCAGCCTTCTTCACCATCTGTCCCAAGAACAAGATTCATAACATCCCCTATGGAATATATTTCTTTTGGCTGTTCAATAAAAAATGTACTGGCATTTGCTAATGAAACCAGGAATAAACTTAAAACTAAAAATGACGCCAATCCACCTGCTTTTTTCACCATTATAAATTTAATCTATTCTAGTATTTAAACATTTTGTGGTTGTTATTATGTTAATAGTAAATTGCAGAGCAATCATATAAAAGTTTTTAAATATCTTACTGCAAGAATAATAATGGTATGCAAATATCAAAATGAATGTGAATTATATACCCCTCCTGATAAAATAATCCATCAAATAGGCCCAATCCTAATTGATCCATTTAAAGAAATTATTTGTTGTAGAGATACTAGTGAGTTTAGTTGCCCTCATGCAGATTTGCTGGACAAAGTAAAGAAATTGGAATCATGCAGGAGAAAACCAAATAATCCTGAAAATGGGCATCAAACTGAAGCATTATTTGGTTAATATGCTATTTTTACACTAATAATTGCTCTTCAAATTCTGTCAGGAGAACTTTTATAAATCCCTTATGCTTTTAATGGGCATGACAGGAAATAAAGTGACTCCTTGGGAAGTTAGTGGCATAATAGATTACGAAAAACTAATAAGAGACTTTGGTGTCAGCAAAATTGATGAAAATATTTTAAGTTTAATTAAGAAAGGGGCAGGAGAAGTTCATTTTATGCTTCACAGAGGTGTGTTTTTTGCGCACAGGGATATGAAATTTATACTTGATGAATACAGCAAAGGAAATAAGTTTTTTTTATACACTGGAAGAGCGCCATCTGGGAAAATTCATTTAGGGCATTTGCTTCCGTGGATTTTTACAAAATGGCTGCAGGATAAATTTGATGTTGAACTTTGGTTTCAGTTTCCAGATGAGGAAAAATTTCTGTTTAAACAGAATCTAACCTTCAAAGAAATTGAAAAAAATCTTTATGAAAATATGCTGGATATAATTGCCCTGGGTTTTGATCCTAAAAAAACACACTTTATAATTGATACAAAACATGCAGGATTAATGTACAAGCCGGCATGTGAGGTTGCTAAAAAAGTAACATTTTCAACTGTAAAAGCATCTTTTGGCATGACAAATGAAACAAATATTGGAAGTATTTTTTATACTGCAATGCAGGCAGTTCCTGCATTCTTGCCTTCAATAATTAAAGGAAGAAAAATTCCCTGTTTAATCCCCCACGCAATAGACCAAGACCCTCATTTTAGGATAACAAGGGATATAATACCAAAGTTAGGCTATTACAAGCCAGCTTCAATTCAGTGTTTATTTCTCCCGCCACTTTCAGGGATAAATGGAAAAATGTCTTCTTCTGAAAATGATGCTATATTTACAACTGATACCCCTGATGAAGTAAAAAATAAAATAAATAAATATGCATTTTCAGGAGGCAAAGACACTCTGGAAGAGCATAGGAAATCAGGGGGAAATCCTGACATTGATGTTTGTTTCCAGTATTTAAGAATGCTATTGGAAGAAGATGATAAAAAACTTGAGCAGATTTACAAAGATTATAAATCTGGGAAAATGACTACAGGTGAATTAAAAAAATATACAATTGAAAAAATAAATTCTTTTTTGAAAAAACATCAGGAAGCAAGAAAAAAAGCAGAAAAAATTATTGACAAATTTATTTATAAATACCAATAAGTTTTTATACATGCAATTATAGATTCTAAAATGTCGACAGAATTTTATGTTCATATTGATGAATTAGCAGATTGGAACAGAAAATCCATCCCAAGAGGGTTAATTAAAATGAAGGACGGCAACAATCTTCTAATTGGAATTTGCAGAGGAAATCAAGACAGGCATATAGTATTAAGTGATTTGTTGCATGAACAGTTAGGTGAATGGGAATTAGGCAGATTTTCGAAAAATTGTCCTGCTACTATTAAAGAGCTTCGTAGTTCAGACAAACCATTTTATGCAAAGTGGTCAAAAGAAAGTCCAATTGAATTTTTTGATAAATCCCTTAGATTTTGCTGGTCTGTTAATCTTGCCGGTAAAAACAGGGAAATTAACTGCCCTGATGAGTATCACCAGAGATTATTAGAACTATGGGGCTCGTTTTTAGATAATGAAACTTCTGTCTATCATGGCTCTTCTTACCCTATTTATAATTGGGAAAATTTGAAAGAAGCTGTTTTTGGGGAAGAAAGAATCATGGAACCAAGCATGTTTGCACAAGGTTCTACAAGAATAATGCGGACAGATTGATTTGCCTTTTAGTAAATTTATGCAAGCAAGAACATTAATTTTTTTTATGTATTTTAAATTCTGTATATGCACACTTTCCGCAGTATAACCTATTATTTGTATCCATTAAAAATATTCCTGGTCCGCACCTTGGGCAGGTTTTTGCCCTTTTTACAGTATTTCCTTCTATAGTGTATTTTGAATATTTCTTGCTTGTTGGCTTGTTTTTGTGAGGTTTCTTTCCTTTTTTTTCAACTTTTTTCTTTTTTCCCATTTTTATTTCCCTTCTTTATTTGCTTCGCTTGTTTTTTTAGATTCTTCAGCAAGAGCTTTTCTTTCTTTTTTTGTAGTTGTTTCGTATTTTTGTTTGTCTTTAATAGAATTATAGATTTTTGCATGAACTTCAAAATTTTTAATCCCAAATTTGCTTTTTATTTTTTCAATGACTATATTCTCTTCTGGTTTTTTGAATTCTTCAGAAAGCATTTTAACCACGTCTTTTTTTGAAGGGGTTACATTGCTACTGATTATTACAACTATTTCCTCTCTTTTTAATAAAAGATTATTTTTTTTACTTACAATATTTTTTTCAGCCATTTTATAACGATTATTTTATTTTTTTAAAATAGTCTCCTTTTTTATTTAACCCCAATTTTTTAGCTAGTTCTGATTTTTCAGGATCAATTATTATTATACGCCCTCTGATTTTTTCCATGTTTATTTTTTCAAGTTCTGGTTTTTTTTCTTTGTTTTCTGCCATTTTAATAATTTTCCTTGTATAATTTAATAACCTCATCTAAAAATGTTCCTACTCTCTGGTTTTCTAGATGGGGTAACAGATTAAGATCAATAGGATGATCTTCTTCAATTCTAATTCCAAGTTCAAGTAAGTTTAGCGAATCTATTCCATAATCTTCAAGAGCTTTTGCTTCATCTAGTTCCTTAGGAGTTAATCCTTTTGCAAGTTCCTCATCGTTTATATAGTCACAAATTGTTTGTTTTAATTCAAATCGAATATCCCTTTTCATTTCTTTTTTGCTCCTTTCTTTTCTTTCTCAACTTTTTTTTCAGCTGATTTCAGTGTTTTTTTGCTCTTTTGTTTTTCAGATTCAATCCACTCTATTTTTCCTAATCCTGGCTGCCTCATTGTAAGCCCTATTTTTGGTTCTCCTAATTTATAACTTATTGCAACAATTCTTGCAATGCAATTATCTCCTTTTTTGAGAGTATGTTTGTTTGCTTTTCCCACTAACACATTTGTTTTGCTGAAGCTTACATAATCATCCATTGTCTGGCTTATATGAATCATCCCCTGTATAGAGCCCAAATCAATAAATGCCCCAAAATTTGTAATTTCTGATATTGTTCCATAAACTAACTCCTGCATTTCAGGCTTCCATACAATTAATTTAAACTGTGATTTATAATATACTGCGCCGTCACCGGGGATAATTACCCCCTCATCAACATCTTTAACTCCTGCAACTGCTACAACTGAGCCAAGTTCTTTGTCAAAATAATTAAGGTAAGTTTCTTTTAACTGCTGCTCTACTGCTTTTTTTGTCGGCAGTCCAAACAATTTTGGCTCAACTCGTATATAATCTTCAACATCTATTAGATAGTACATTTTGTCCCTGTAAATTTAATATAATAAGTGGTAAAAATAGGTTTATAAACGTTACTCTAGCATTTGGCAAATCTAAAGTATGATTATTTTAGAACACAATAATGTTTAAAAATGGTTATAATTATTCAATTAAATGGAAGGACGTAAACAATATACTATTTATACATCAAAGCCAAAAGCAGAAGAAGCACTTAAAGAATTAAGGGACAATGTAGCTAAATTCTTATCTGAAAGGCGTTTAATTTTTGGTGGACAGGCACAAGTTTTACCTATAACATGTGCTGATGAAGGAAGTGTGATTAGATACCTTGCTTATCAGACAGTAACTTATGAATTGCCTAAAGAAAGAAGAATTTGCGGGCATGAGCCTTGGTAATTTTTATAATTAATAATTTTAATTTTCAGCAATTTGATTCTTTTGCTTTATTGTTAAGAATCTTGCATGTTTATTTGCTCTTTTGATTTTGTTTTTTAGTTCTCTGTCAAGAGTTGCAACATAAATGTCTTTTTTATTTTTAATATAACAAACAATCCCGGAATCAGCTTCTTTTTTTTCAAGATTAATTATTTTTACTTTATTTTTGCTTATAACCTCAAGCACAATTTCTGCAGCCTGCCTGTCAGTTAGTTTCTGCTTTGAATTTTTTATTTTTTCTAATTCTTGAATTACTAAATCTGGAATAAGCACTTCAAAAACCCCATATTTTTCTTTTAGGCTTTCAAATAAATCAATTTTGTTTTTTACAGCGATTATTAAAAAATTGGTGTCTAATATTATTTGCTCCATGATTAAAGTAAAATCCCAATCTTTAAATAACCTTTTGTATTAATTTTTATATGCAAGAAAGAGGGCATGTAATTTCGGTTTTAAGGAAAGTCAGGAAAGCTATCACAAAACATGACAGCGGAGAAATAAAACAGCTCAGTGATCAGACAATTCATTCTGCAACTATTTACAATGATGAGGATAATCTTCTTGTTGCTGTTGTAATTTATGCACTTAGCAAGATTATTGAAAGGGGCGAGAAATATTACAAGGATAATTACCATAAATATCTTGGAGTTTACACAAAAGCTATTGATAAATCTATAATAGATTTGACAAATAATAATGATGAAGATTTTAGGAAACAGATGAAAATATTTACACAACAAAGCGAGATTTCGGGGGATTTGAAAAGGCATTTGCAGGATATGTTTCAAAAAGCAAGGATCAATAAAGCGTCTAAAATTTATGAGCACGGAATTTCTATGGAAAGAACAGCAAATCTCCTAGGAATTTCTTTATGGGAATTGGCAGAATATGCCGGGCAGAGCAATGTAGCAGACATGTCCCGAGGAAAAACAATTGATATTAAAGATAGATTGAGAAAAGCAATGGAGATTTTTAGATGAAACAACAAATTTTATTTTTGTGCAAATATAATCGGTTTAGAAGCAAACTGGCAGAAGCTTTTTTTAATAAATATTACAGAGGAGATAAATACCGCGCTGAAAGTGCAGGCATTATTAAAGGATATCCTTCAAGTAAATATGTTGTTTTAGCTGGAAAAGAAAAAAAAGCGATTGTAAAAATTAAAACACAGCCTGTTTCAGAGTTATTATTATCTAAAACAAATATTTTAGTAATTGTTGCAAATGATGTTCCTAAAGAACTTTTTAAGGGCAGAGTGAAAAAAATAATTGTCTGGAAAATTCCAGACACTCACCAAAGCGATTTAAAGAGAATCAAAATTATTGCGAAAATGATTGAGAACAAAGTGATTAAATTTGCAGGAGAGTTGAAATGAAAATAACAGCTTATGAAAAAAGAAAATATGTATTAAAGGATAAAAAAGATTTTATAATCTTAGAAAAGATAAAACAAATTGAAAAATTAAGGATAAATAATACAAATAAACTATTAAAAAAGCACCAAAAATGAAAGCAATAATATTTGACTCTGGAACTTTAATAACTTTTTCAATGAGTGGTCTGCTAGATTTATTAAAAAACTTGAAAAAATCATTTAATGGAAAGTTTTTGATTACTAAAGAGATTGAATATGAATGTATAAAACGCCCTATGCAGATTCCTAAGTATAAATTGGGTGCTATGAGATTAAAAGAATTAATTGATGATAAGATTTTAGAATTTCCAGAGTCAATGGGCGTTGAAAATAATTTATTAGAATTAAGGGCAAAGGAGATCTTCAGAAAGGCAAATTCTGCTTTTGAAGCAAAAGGAAGAATGATACATATAATTGACAGAGGAGAATGTTCTTGTTTAGCTTTAAGCGAGATGCTTTCTGAAAAAGGTATTGAAAACGTGATTTGTATTGATGAGAGAACAACAAGAATGATGTGCGAGAAACCAAAGAATCTTCAGTTGCTATTAACTGAAAAACTTCATACTCCAATAAACATGCTTGCTAATTTTGGAGAGTGCAAATTTTCATTTATTCGTTCTTCTGAATTAGTTTATGTTGCGTTTAAGAAAGGATTGATAAAAGATAAATCCAAAGAAATGCTTGATGCTATGCTTTACTCTGTGAAGTTTAAGGGTTGTGCTATTTCTAATGAAGAAATCAGAGAAATTGAAAAGTATATCTTGCTATAAATAAAAATCTTGCAGATTAAAATTGAAATGATGGGCATATTCAATGGGTGCAATTTAATAGATTAGTTATATAGATATTATAATCTCTACCAGATGTAAGCTAATATTAGAATTTTCTTATAAATTTATAAACATTAAATTTCTTGATATTTTATGGGTCTATAGTTAAATGGTAAATTTTAAATATATCCGTATATTTATTGTAAAATGCAATATAAAGATATTGATGTAAGAAAAGAGATTCTTAGAAAGTTTTTAAAAAATAATCCTAATGCGACTTATAAGCAAATAAAAAGGGAAATTCATACCAAAGTTGAAAAAGTGTACACTGGCGGGATGAAAGATGCATTTAAAGATGCAGGTATTAAAAATCCAAGGAATTTTGAGAGAAAGAATAGAGAGGAAAGAGAAAAAATTATAATTAATTATATAAAGAAACATCCCGGAGTTGGGGCACATACAATTGCAAAGGATACAAAAATAAATCCATCTAGTATTTTTAATAGTATAAGAGAGGCTTATGTGTTTGCAGGGATTACATACCCTCGGATAAGAATTAATAAATCAAAAACAGAAAAAAAGAAACAAATAATGTTTTTGGTTAAAAATAACCCTTTAATAACTGCTAGAGAAATAAAAGAATTAAGCGGAATAAATTTATATAAAGTATTTAAAAACTTTAATGAAGTTTACAAGGAGTTAGAAATAAAAGATATTTGCAATAAAAATAAAGAAAGAATTAAAAAGCAAAACCAAGTAATTGAATTTATTAAAAATAATCCTAGAGCAACACAAAGAGAGATAAATCGCACTTGTAAGACACATGTTCAAGAACTATTTAATGGTGGGATATTTGAAGCTTATAAAAATGCACAGATTCTTTTTCCATATGAGAGATTAAAAATCTATGGTATTGGAATTAAATCTGTAAGGGAGGATTCAAAAAGATTTGAAGATGAAATTGCCTTAAAATTATCTGGCTATGGCAATGTTAATAGACTGGTAAGAATAAAGAAGGGTGTTGCAGATATAGTCTTCGAAAGAAAAGATAAAAAAGCAATTGTAGAGGTAAAAAATTATTTAAAAAAAGAGGTTTCTTTTTCACAGATTAACCAGTTAAACAGTTATTTAAATGATTTTAACTGCAATCTTGGGTTGCTTATATGCAATGTTAAGCCAAAGAAGGATAAGTTTATAATTGGTAAAAATAGAATATTTGTGTTAGATAAAGACGAACTTGACAGAGTGCCTTATTTAATGGAACTGTAGTTTAATGGTTAGAATTTTGGTCTCCAGAACCAACGATGGGGGTTCGATTCCCTCCAGTTCCATGTTCTAAAGGGGTTCGATTCCTCCTAGGCCCATTTAATCTTTATTTACTTAACCCCTACAGATAAAATTAAAAAGAGGGGAGATTATAGTTTTATATGAAAAATCATATTTTCAAAGTTCTAATCTGGAATCGTAGTGAGCGTTACAGATAATTTAAATATAAACTTCTAATCTATTTAAGAGGTGCTTATGGATGAAATTATTAATAACCAAATTGAAGAAAAAAAACAAAAGACTTTAAAATATTCTATTCAGGAAGGCAGTGCAACAGCAGTTATGTCTGGAGCAGGTGAAGCTTATATAACCCCTTTTGCCCTTGCCTTAAATGCTTCAAATGCTCAAGTTGGTTTTTTATCCAGTTTTGTAGGGTTATTTGGGGCATCTGCACAGATAATTGGAAGTAAATTAGTTTATCGATACAAGCGAAAAAAACTCATAGTTTTATTTGTTGCATTACAAGCAACAATTTGGCTGTTACTTGCTTTGCTTGGAATTTTAGCATGGAAAGGGATTATTAACGGAGTTGCAGCTTCTATTCTTATTTTAATTTATAGTTTATATTCTATCCTTGGCAATTTTGCAGGTCCTCCTTATTTCTCTTTGATGGGGGACTTAGTTCCTGAAAAAAAGCGTGGTGCTTATTTTTCAAGGAAAAGCAAGATAGTTGGGGCAGTTGCCCTTGTTGTGACTTTTTTTTCAGCACTTTTCCTTGACTATTCAAAACAAGCAGGATTGTTAATGCTGGGATTTATTACTTTATTTATTCTTTCTTCTGCAGGAAGATATATTTCTACTTTTTTATTTACAAAACATTATGAACCAGAATCAAAAATGGAAAAAGGATCTTACTTTAGCTTTTGGCAGTTTATTAAAAAAGCTCCACATAATAACTATGGCAAATTTGTGTTTTATATAGCCTTTATTAATTTTGCAGTTAATTTTTCAGGACCCTTTTTTGCAGTTTATATGCTTAAAGATTTGAGTTTTAACTACCTTACTTTTACATTAGTTAATATTGCAGGAAGCTTGTTTACAATAATCTTCCTGCCTTTATGGGGCAAGATAGGGGATATTTATGGTAATAAAAAACTGTTGGCTGTATGCAGTGTTATAATTACTATAAATCCAATTTTATGGTTGCTTTCACCAAATCCACTATATCTTATATTTTTTGTCCAATTAGTTTCTGGTTTGGGCTGGGCAGGATTTAATTTAGGGGCATCCAATTTTATCTATGATGCTGTTACTCCTCAAAGGAGGGCTATTTGTGTTGCCTATCACACTTTTATAAGCGGAATCGGTGTTTTCTTAGGAGCATCTTTAGGAGGATTGTTTGCCCAGTATATAGGGTTAAAGTTTATAAACATTTTTTTGCTGATATTTCTTATTTCAGGAATATTAAGAGGAATTGCTTCTTTGATATTTATTCCTATGATTAAAGAAGTTAGGAAAACTCCGCCTCCAAGTGAAAAATTGAGTTTTATAACTTACCTTACACTTATAACTCCTCATGCATTTTATACTGCATTCAGAGGAATTAGAAATAATCTAAGCTTTATTTCAGAATCAAAAGCAGGAAAGGAAAAAATACCAGAGTTAATGTGAAAAAACTTGTGTAAACAAATGTATCCTAAAGCATCCAAATAAAAAGAGCACTTTAAGATAGCTCGTTTGCAACGAATGGTTTCGAGCCCAATTTAATTATGTTAATTTTAACAAAAGAGTCTTTATTAGTCTTTTCTCTTTCTAAAGCTTCTTTATATCCTAATGAAATTTTTGTTAGATTAGTTATACCCTCCTCAGTTAATACCTCGGGATCAATATATCTAAATTTTTTCTTCAATTCTATTCCTTCTTTAGACTCTTCTATTTTAAATCCATTTTTTAACATATCTAATTGCTCTAAAATTTCTTGGTTTTTGCTGTTTTCTAATAAGTTTATAATAAATTGGTCTGTTTTCATTAAGTCCTCTTTTGAGATTAATTTAGAATCTATAGCCTTCCTTAAAATTTGAGCTAAAATATAATATCTGGCTCTTGCATCATTTCCTGCCCAATGCTCTTTTTGTAATCTTAAATATTCATTTGCAAAGGATTCAGCAGATTGTTTAGTCTCAAATACCATTTGTCCATTAATATTCTTTAAGTTAGTTACACATAATTTAACTAAGTCGTCCTTTCCTAAATCCTTAAGTTCTCTAATTGTATAATCAAATCTATCTACACACAAACTCGGAGCATGTTTTTCTAAAAGAGAAAATGATTCTACATTAGCAACATCTTTGTAATTAAATCCATATTTTTTAAGTATATTAGGAACATCAGAATTTTCAATTATATTTAGATGATTATTATCTTGGTAATCCTCTTTTGTTGGGTCTCCTAAAACCCAATCAACTACATGAGAAAAAGCAGTGTGAGAAATATCATGTAAAAGTCCTGCTATTTGTTCTTCTATGTCCGCATCTAATTTTCTTAATAATATCATCACTCCAATTGAATGTTCAAATCTTGAAAAAACAATTCTGTGATAGTAGTCTTGAGGTAATCCTTGTTGAGAAATACCCTTTAATCTTTGTAATGTTTTTGAATTAATTAAATCTATTAACACAGGTTCATTAATTTCTTCTTCACCATAAACTTTATCTTTTATTAGCATAACTATTAGCTCTTTTCATATTATAAAAACTTAATTATAATATGGTCCCACGAGGAGTTGAACCTCGGAATACTCGGTGTAAACACTAGGATATGTTTTTGGGTAAGAAAATTAAACACATTTACTTTTTGAGTACAAATTGATTTTAGAATCACAAAAAATTTAATCCTGAATTGTTCTATCGTGTGGTCTAGGGAATCTTTCTTTTCTGCGTCTTAAAACTTCATATCCTAATATTCCTTCACTAACCTCTCCAAAATTAAGTAATAAATTAACTCCTTTTAAACTTTCTGGCCATACCCCCTCTCCATAAGAGCCCACTAATCTTCCGTTATATTTATTATTTCCGCTTCCTCTTTCTTGTACAAGAGTAAAGTATCCTACTGATTCATGTGAGGGATTATTTCCTAAAAGATTATGGACAATTCTTACTAAATCTCCTTCTCTAACATCTTCTTTAAATCCTGATACTGGCTTTAATTTTCCCATTTTAATACTACATTTTTCCAGTTTTTTAAATCTTTCTATTGTTGTAATTATATAGTAATTAATTACTCTAAATTTCATATGATAAAATGTGTTTAAAACTTTAGTCAAAAAACATATCTACTTTGTGTAAACAAGTATAACATTATTGTTCTTTTTTCATTAAACAGTTTTTGTCATACGCGTTTTGACACCTTTTACAACTCTCCTTTCCATTCTTTTAGGAACCTTTCAACATACTCTTTTACATATTGGTATCTTTCTTTGGCAATTTTTTTAGCTTCTTTGGTATTAAAACTTTCAGGGGTTATTCTAAAAATCTTCCTATAAAAACCATGAATTGTTGATGTATAAAAATTAACAGAACTATCATTTAAGGGTATATTTGGATTAAATAGCGGTCTTTGTATTTCTCCACTTGTGCAAAACATTCTTGCAATGGTTATTGCACCTAATGCATCAAGCCTATCTGCATCTTGAAGAATTTCAGCTTCAATAGTTTCAGCCTTCATATTTTTACTATGACGATGAACTTTAATAGCATAAATAACTAATTTTATTTTGTCATCTGGAAAACCCATTTCTTTTAATATTTCTTCAGCCATTTTAGCGCCATGTCCTGCATGACACTCAATTTCTTTGTTATGTTCTTTTAATCTAGCTACATCATGAAGCAAACATGCGGTTTTTAACACATCTAAATCAACTTTCTTATTTTTTGATAATTTTAATGCTAAATTATAAACTCTTTCAGTATGGTCAAAGGCGTGACTTCCACCTTTAATAAAATAAGGCTGTATCTTTTCTTTTAATTTTATATAAAAATTTTCATCAATCATGTAATCAACATATACATTTCAATTTATAAACATGAGCCCACGCGGGATCGAACCGCGGACCGGTCGGTGTAAACAAGTATAACATCATTGCTATTTATCACTCTATCCCATATCATATTAATCGGATAAACTTTAATAAACATAAGGAGCAATTAGTTTTATGCCCAGAAATCATTTTTTGTTCAGAAAAGAAAACCAGCTTAAAAAATCAGATAAAAGTATCAAACAAAACTGGGATGAAAAAATAATTTCCCTCTGCAGTTTAATAAACAAAAGAAAAGAGTATTATACTACATCATCCTGTTCAGGAAGAGTTTTACTGCTTAAACAAAGCAAGGAGAAAAGAGATGATTTATTTATTAAAGTTTGGCATGACAAAATAAATTTTGATGAATTAAAAAATGAGTTAAATAAAATAAAAACAAAAGAACTAGTTTATTTTAAGCAGGAACCTTGTATCCTGCATGTTTCTTGTTCTAGTTTAGAAAAAGCTCAGGAAATTCATGATTTGGCAAAATTAGCTGGATGGAAAAGATGCGGGATAATAGCAACTAAAAAAAGGATTGTTGTTGAGTTAAACGCAACTGAAAAGCTTGAATTCCCAATTTTTTATAAAGGAAGGGTATTAGTTGATGATAATTTCCTGAAATTAGTTGTAAGTGAAGCAAATAAAAAATTAGGGAGTTCGTGGGGAAAAATTATAAATCTAGAAAAAGGATTATAAACTTAGCACCCATTTCTGCCATATTTATGTTTTAACCCCATTACACCATTCGCAGCATTGTTTTGGGCAGGTTGATTCAAGAAGAACCAGTGCATTGTTAAATAATTTTTCAGCATTGTCAATATCAACAGATATTTTTTTTAAAGTTGTATCAAAAATCACTTCGCCAGTTTCCAAAACCTCTTTAGGAACATAAAACAGCAAAAAAGCATAATCTTCTGTTTCATAACCATTTTTTCTTAAAAGAAAATTGTAAAAATTAAGCTGGTCTCGATAGTGCTCATGGGTATCTTCTTTGCAAGGGTATCCGCGGGTTTTATAGTCAAGAACAATTAATTTATCATTAACACTATTAACCAACATATTATCAATCCCGCCATGCAGGATGTTCCCATTATCGTCCTTAAACCATAAACCTTTTCTAGAGTTTCTCCATTCTTCCAAGAGTTCTTTATTATCAAATAATTTAAGATTCTTACATTCTGAATTGCCACATATCTCTGGTGGGAGTTTGCCATTTTTCATGAATTTGTCAAAGTGTTTTTTTAGAATGCCATCCATTCCAGATGGAAGCGAGGGGAATATCCCATTTGGTCTCTTCCAAACATCGTGTTCTGATAGCCAAAAACATCTCGGGCACTCCTTCATTAAACTAATTGATGATGGAGATAATTTGTAACCCATGTAATAATAAATTATTTAAGGTATAAAAAAGTAACTATCACAGCATAATCATATCTTGAGTACCTCTCTGTCTTTTCTCACAAGATGTTCTTGATACTCTGGATTAAAATCCAATAATTCATGATATGCTTCTAAAACATATCCAGGAATATTGTCTGGCTGAGGGGCCATATAATTAAACCCATATTTTTCTTCAGAATATACTATCATTCTTTGAAAATCTCCTAACATATCTGCAATTAGTTGAACCTGGCTCATCTGCCCCTGAAATCCTCTTTGATGATACTTTTCAAAAGCAACTTCTGGGCAAACCATTATTGGAGTTATTTCTGGCCATTGCTTTCTAACAGTTGCCAAATCTCTTCTTAATGAAGAGGGCATATGAGAAAAAATAACTAATTCAGGAGAGACTCCTCTTTCAAATAATTTTTCTTTTGCAGAACCTATATTTTCTCCTGTATTTTTTGATTCTTTTTCTAGTAGAATATGCTGGTCTTCTCTTGAAACCCCCATTTTTAATGCAACATCATACCCCATTTCTGCTTCTGTCACCGCATCAAGATCACGCCTTCTTTTATCAAAATTCCTTCCTCCCTGTCCTCCTGTAAACACTAAATAAGGCGCCCATTTATCTTTATACAATTCAACAGCTCTTTCAGCAGGCAACAAATCAATAGATGCTAACCATACTATTGCATCTGCTTTTTGAAGTTTATTCCAAGACTGATCACCGATTTTTGAGTAATCCCAAATAATTTCAGCTAAATTTAATTCTCTTTCAGTTGGCTGATAAACTCTTTTTAGCATTTTAAATAGTAAAATAAAAGAGAACAAACTCTATTTAAAGATTTGGGTTCTAAAATCTCCTTGTGCTGAATATCTGCTCTTTTGAGTGTTCTATTTCTTTTTTAACAAGTTCAGAGTCTCTGTTTTTAAGCAGTATTTTTAATTCAGAGTCCCTTGATTCTAAAAATATATCAAGTGTTTTGAAATGATTTATCAGCTGTGAAACTTCTTTATCTGTTAATTTAAGAGAAGATGCAAATCTGTATCCTCTTGTAGGAATATTCTCCTCAAGAGAGCGGGCGAACATCAATTTTGCAATTATATCTAAATCAATAAGATTTTCAAAATTAAATGTAGATAATAATGTTTTTGATTTTTTCAAAGGTAAATCACTATAATCTCTTAGTATATTGTCTTCTATTTTTTCAACACCCCTTATCAATTCTTTGTATCTTAAACTTATGATTGTCCCAACATTTCCAAGCTCTGTAAAATATCTTTTAATCATTTCTGCTATTCTAAGAACGGTTTCCGCTCTTTGTATCACCTTACAGACATCTCCGACAGTTGCCCGGCCAGTTATTTCAAGATAATCTAACTCTTTTATCACTTTATCAAAAAGCTCTCTTTGTTTTTCCAGTAATTGTAAATTGCTTGTTACTTCATTTAAAAGAGTTGCTGTTGATTTAAGGAAATATTTTGTATTTGGAAGGTATAATGTTGTCTTATTTTTCCTTTCTGAAACTGTGATAACACAAGTATTTGCTTGTTTTGCTGTTCTTTCTCCTGCTTTATGCCTTGTTCCTGTTTCTGTTGTTTCTATTGTTGGGTCTGGTGTAAGCAAAACATTTGCATAAAGAATCTTTTTCAAATCTGGAGAGATGACTACTGCTCCATCGAGTTTGCATAATTCAAACAATTTATTTGGTGAAAAAGGGCAGTTTACTTTGAATCCGCCGTCTATAAGACTTTCAAGTTCAATACTATGAAAAACTATTAGTGCCCCCATATTAGAAGTTATTAAATCATCAATTGCGGTTCTTAGCGGATTTCCCGGAGATACTTTTTTTAAGTAGTCGGTAATTGTCTCTTTTTCAGCCATTAATAAAATTTACATCTATACTTTAAATATTTTGTTAGAGTAGAGTTATTTTACAATTATAAGATACTTTTAACTTTTAAAATTTTAAAAACACTAATCATTCATATGGATTATCATGTGAAAGCATTTTGTGGGCTTTTTTGTAAATATCATACATGTTAAAACACATTTCTTCTGCATTTTTTTTTGCAATTTCTCTTATTTGTTTTTCGACATAACTGTCTTTTTTTATATCGTCTTTGCTGTTTATCTTATTCTTCTCTTTATCCTTATCTTTGTTCTTGTCTTTTTTTGGAAATAAATTTCCAAAAAGAGCTTTGAATGGATTCATTTCTTTTGATTTTTCCTCTTCTTTCTTTTCATCTTTTTTAATAAAATGGTCTATATCTTCTTTTAACTGGTCGAGGCTTTCTGTTGTTGCCCCTTCAATTAATTTTAAAACATCATTCATATCGGATTTTTTAAGTTCGCTTTCAAAAAGCGCAAGTTGGTCGCTGTTTAAGGCATATCCTTTAAAAGACATTGTTGCTTTGCCTCCAAATACATAGTGCTGTCCGACTTTGTTTGGTATTCCTCTGAAATGGAATTCAATTAATAAGCAGTTGTAGTAATCTCTTTTTGGTTTTTTTATTCCTTCTGGCAGATTAAAACTTTTGATTTCCTCTTCTACTTTAATATCTTTCTTTCCAAACAAAGCTAGTTCAAGAATTATTGTATTGAATGGGGTTACTAATTCTGGGTTTCTTTCATTACCTCTCATTTCTAACTGCTGTGCTGCTTTTAAATAAGGTTTTACCCATCTAGAATATAACTGTAGAGTATTTACCTGAGATTTTAAGTATGTTACTTGAATCTGATATCTTTTTCTTAATTCTTTTTCACTTAATTCTTTCCATTTTAGGAATTCTTCTAATCTTGGCTTTATTACTCTTATTACCCTTGTATTTAAATCCAATTTGTCAATTTCTTTTTCAGAATCTGCTGCTAAAAATGCGTCTCTTAGTGTTACAAAATTTAAATCCTGCGCCATTCCATGGATTGACCCTCTCCCTCTTTTTATATCTACATTATCAAGCCATATTTGCTTTAATGCAAGCATCCCTGTTGTTCTTTTTTCTTCATTTTTTGAATTTGCATCATCATAATTTGCCAGTCTTATTTCAAAATCTTTTAAGTCATATATTAAATTAATCACACTTTTTATAACTGTATTAACCATTGCAAGATTATCTGTTACATTTTTTTGCATAACTGCTTTTCTTTGCCCCATTTCTGCAAAATGCCCTCCTCCTGGTGAAGAGGTAAAATTGTCTGCAAGTTTCTCAACTTTTCCACTAAAAAAATCATTCATTAAATCAAGTGTCCAGAAATAAATAGGTTCGAGAGTTTCAGAACTGGAATTATAGATAAGTTCGTGTGTTTTGACTGCTTTTTCTCCAAGTTGTTTTTCAATAATATCTGCTATCTCTGCCATAATCAGCTGCTCCTTTTTATTACCTTACTTCGTTTCTGAATTATTTAAAGGTTATCCTCTTAAGCATATTTACAAGAAGTTATATTTTCCAGACACCATTTTCTTGCAGTATTTTTCCGTCAACGATAATTTTTGCTCTTGACATATCCTTGACAATATCCCAATGTATTGATGAATCGTTGCCCCCGCCATTTTCTTTATAGGCCATTCCCAGCGCCAAATGTATTGTTCCATCTATTTTTTCATCAAAAAGAAGATTTTTTGTAAATTTAGTTATATTTGGATTAACCCCTATTCCAAATTCCCCAACATAACTTGAATTTTCATCCGCATTTAACATTTCTTCTAAGAATTCCTTATTTTTATCTGCATTAAATTTTATAACCTTTCCATTTTTAAAAGTTAATTCAATGCCAGCCACTTCTTTTCCAGAATTTACCGCAGGATATTCAAATTTAACATATCCATTTAAACTTTCTCTTACAGGAGCCATGAAAATTTCTCCTCCGGGCATATTTTCTTCCCCTTTGTCTGCAACTGATTTATCTCCGTGAACATTAAAAGTTAAGTTTATACCCTCTCCTATTAAATGTACCTTTGAGTTTTTTTTGAATTTAAAAAGGATTTTACCCATTTTATTCCCGAGCTTTTTCCAGTCAAGCAAACAAGCAGAATAAACAAAATTTTCATAATTAATTAAATCCATTTCAGCTTCCTGCGCTAAAGATTCAGAGGGAAACAAGGTTGTGCATCTTCTTATTTTATTTTTCTCATTCACAATATAATCTGATATTGCATGGGTTGCTTTGTTTCTTGCAGTTATTTTTTTAGAATCTGCTTCAGTTAGCTCCTTGGTATTTGAAGGGGAAATTATTCCAATATATTTTTGTGCATTTTTAACCATAAAATCAAATTCTGCAGGGAATCTTTCTATCTGATGTTTTTTGCCGTATTTATAAAAAAAAGAATTTAATCCAGGAAGATTAACTCTTATAACCGGATGAGCCCCATTTAGTATTGTTTCTTTATATATCGCTTTAATTAATTCTTGGCCTGGAAGTTCCCCACTTATTATTACTACCTCGTTTGGTTTTACTGCAACAGAATAATTCACAAGCAATTTTGCTAATTTTTGTGTCCTTAAATCCATTAACTTTTTTATAAATTTCATTTTATAAGCTTTATTGTGCAATCCAAATCTTTAAAAAAAGAGATTACATTAGTTATTGATGGGATTATTTAGAAAAAAGAGAACAATTGATTTTACCAAACTTCCAGATTCAAGAGTAGCTGAGAGCAGGGAATTTAAATTTACAAATGAGGGTTTAGTTGATTTAAGGGATTCTGAACCATTAAAAAAATCTGCATCTCCAGTATCATCTCTTCCATCTAATTCGGGATTTAATTTCTTAGAAAATAATTCTGGATTCTCTTCTGATTCTGGTTCAGCAGGTTCTTCTGATTCTGAAACAAATAAGATTTTGACAAACACTGCAAGAAGAGTTGAAGAAAATTCAAATGAACTTTACAGGCTTTTGCAAAGAATTGAACTTCTTGAAAGGAAAATAGAAAGGCTTGAAAACGGAAGATAATTTTTATTTGTATAGGATAAAAAAGAAAAATAGAAGAAGAATTTTAATAATTTAAGACAAAAATAAACAAATTTTTATTTTTTAGTAGATGTATATATCATATAAAGTCCTGCTAACCCTACTAATATATAAACTGCTTTTGCAAGCCATGCAACTGAGCCAAATACAATATCTACAAGATCCCAGTTTCCAATACCTACAAGACCCCAATTAACAGCTCCAATGATAACCAATACAATAGCTACCCAGTCAATCCAATTTTTAGCCATTTTATCAACCTCCTTTCAATAATATTCTATATATTTTGCCCTATATAAATATTTTGGATTTAACTGGCAGATTAATAAGATTTATTAATGTTTGTTGGTTGATTAATTTATACATCAAAATGGCAAAAGATTTTAATGACGAGATTCATGCTTATGCACTTGAAAACGCTATTGTTTATGGAAAAGCAATAGAATCCGTTGTTCTTACTAAACTTTTTCAGCACGGGTTAAAAAAAGAAGGGATAAAAGATGTAATGGTTAAGATAAAAGAAATTGTCAGTTTTGTTAATTCTCTCAAAAATGATGAAAAAATTTCCGAGTTTAAAAAGTATAAATCTTTCCTAAAAGAAAAACCTGCTGAAGAAAAGGGGCTTAAAGAGCTTCCAAAATCAGGGAAACATATGGTTTTTAGAATGGCTCCATTTCCATCAGGGGGTTTGCACATAGGAAACACAAAAACTTACTTGCTTAATGCTTTATACTCTGAAAAATATAAGGGAAAGACATTTTTAGTAATTGATGACACAATTGGGAGCGAGGAAAAAAGAATCATAGACGAAGCTTATAATTTAATTCCTCAGGCATTTAATTATCTTAAAGTTAAATATAATAAGCCAATAATATATAAGTCAGACAGGTTAAAAATTTATTACAAATATGCAGAACAACTTATAAAAAAAGGAAAAGCTTATGTTTGTTCCTGCTCTCATGAACAATTAAGGGAAAACAGAGCTAACCAAAGAGAGTGTGCATGCCGGCATATGCCGATTGAAGAACAGATAAAAAGATGGAGGAAAATGTTTAAAGCAAAAGAAGGCGAATATACTCTAAGGATTAAAACATCTATGCAAAATCCAAACCCTGCTTTTAGAGATAGAGTTCTATGCAGAATTTCTGAAAGAGAGCATCCAAGGGTTGGAAAAAAATATCGGATATGGCCTATGCTTGAATTTTCATGGGCAATTGATGATCACCTGCTTAAAGTAACCCATATCATTCGGGGTAAAGAATTAATGATTGAAGGAGAAATGCAAAAATATATATGGGATATTTTTAAATGGAAACATCCAGAATTAATTTATGTCGGATTAGTTAAGTTAGAAGGAATTGGGGGAAAATTAAGCAAAAGCAAAGCTCAGAAAGAGGTTTTATCTGGGGAATATTCTGGATGGGATGACCCAAGAACATGGAGTGTGCAAAGTTTGGAGAGGAGGGGGATTTTAGCAAATTCAATAAGGGAATTTATTGAAAAAATCGGGCTTAACCAAAATGAGATAACTGTTCCAATTGAAGAACTATATGCAATAAACAGAAAGAAAATAGATTCTACTTCGGGAAGGTATTTTTTTGTTGAAAATCCTGTAGAGATAAAAATCCCAGAAGAGATAAAAAAGAAAAGTTTAAAGGTTAAATTATATCCTGAAAAAAACGAATATAAAGTTATTATAATTGATAAAAATATTTTTATTGCTTTGAAAGATTTTAATGATTTCAAGGATAAAGATGTCAGGCTTATGCATTTTTGTAATATTAATCTTAAAAAAATTCCCCAGTTTATTTCAGAGGAGAATAATCTGAAAATTCAAAAGATACATTGGGTTTCTAAAAGTGTTAAGGCAAGAATAATGATGCCTAATGGAATTTATACTAAAGGAATTGCAGAATCTTCTGTTTCAAAATTAAAACCCGGTGAAATGATTCAGTTTGAAAGATTTGGTTTTGCCAGATTTGACCATTTTGATAAAAAACTCGATGAGTATGAATTCTGGTTTAGCCATGATTAATATAATTTTTGGGTTAGTGTTAGAGACAATCTTTTATTATGGTTTTGTTTGTTTTTAATTGTCAAGCATTAGTTATTAAACATAATAAGCAAGCCATATTATCGCTGTCTTACAGATTAAAGAAAATATTATTTATAGAGGTTAATAATCCATATCTTTCCCTAGCTTTATGCGAGTTGAGCGGTAGTTTTTGTAGAGTAGAATTGCTGTCTGTTACATTAACCTAAGCGAGCGAAGCGAGTAGCATATCTTATTTATTGTTTCTTATTAAAAACATTTATAAATTGATTCTTCTTAGTTTTAATATGCGAAGATTAAATAAAAGAGGGGTATCAGAAGTAATTGTTACTGTTCTAATGGTTCTTTTGGTTCTTGCGGCAATAGCAATATTGGCAGGGGTTATCCTTAATTTTGTTAATAAAGGTGTTGAACCTCTTGGTGGAGATGAAGGGGATTGTATTACCTATCAGACTAAAATAATCAAAGCTGAACAAGACATAATTGCACAATCTTTATCTGTTTGGGTTCAAGGTGTTGGACAAGTAACTCCAACAGCAATAAAAATTATTGTGGAATCAGACGAAGGTACTGTTTCAATTAATACAACAAGTACACCTATAATTAGTCCTGGAGAAACAAAAAAGATAACAACTAGCGGTATAACAACAGATTATACAGGAAAAACAGTTAAAGCAATTGCTTATATAGGAGCATCTAAAGACAAGGTTTGTGGCACTGTTGGAGAAGGGGTAATCCTAGGGTTGTAGCTTAAAAGTTTATATTTTAATTTATAATTTGTACTTTTATTATTTTTAATTTTTAAAAGAGTTAATGTGAAAAAAACTTTGGGTTAATGTCAAGAAAATCTGTCATTGTAATGTTTATTTATCTTGCAAAAAACTTAACGAAATTTGTTTTGAGTGGTTTTGTTTTAAATCTTCTTAATCATATAGTGCTTGCCTAAGTTATACCCTAATGTCCTGTAGTATTCCCTTACTCCTATTCCAGAAATAACTGCGATTTTTTTTAGGTTTTTATATTTTAGGTTTTTAGTGTAATTTTCTGCTGAGTTCATGAGCAATTTTCCAATTCCCTGATGCTGTTCACATATGCTTTTTCCTTCTTGCCCAATTCCTACTGATTTCCCATAAACATGCAGTTCCCTTATTAAAGCACAGTTTTTTAATTCATTTATTTTTGGGTTAATTAAATTATTTGGAATTCTTAACCTTAATAATCCAAATAAAATATTATCTTTATTCACTGCCTGTATAAATACCTCATTTCCTTCAGTTGTCTTGTATTTTATTATTTTGATTTTTATTTCTTTATTTAAAGTTTTAGAATATTGCTGTGCGAAACCAATTTCTCTAAATCGTATTTCATTTATTTTGAATTTATTTTTTCTTAGCTTTTCTTCTACATCTTTTCTTAAGCTTATTCTTGTTGTTCCCGCGATAATATATTCAGGAGGAAGTTCTCTCATAACTCTCATAACTCTGCAGTATTCTGGAACAATTTTAAAAACTTTAATTAATAATTCTTCAGTTTGTTCTAAACTATATGGGTTATATTTTCCCTGCTTATAGTCTTTTTCTAATTCAGCTCCTTTAATAACCTGGCATGGATAAATTTTAATTTGGTCTGGCTTGAAATTTTTATCTTTAAATATTTTTTTGAACATTTCTAAATCTTTTTTTTGATTGCTTCCCGGAAGTCCTGGCATCATATGGTAACCTATTTTAAACCCTGCATTTTTTAATCTTTTCGTTGCATCAATAACATCTTTTACTTTATGCCCTCTGTTAATTAAATTATATATTTTATCATCAATTGCCTGAACACCTAATTCAACTCTTGTTGCTCCATAATCAAGCATTTGTCTTATATGTTTGTCTGATGCATAATCTGGGCGTGTTTCAATGCATAAAGCAACACATCTGTGTTTTGAAATCTCGTTTATTTTCTTTGATTCTTCAAGTGTTTTGGATTTTTTATCATTAAGGGCGTTATAGCACTCTCTTATGAAATTCTCTTGGTATTTTAAGGGGTATGATAAAAATGTCCCACCCATTACAATCAATTCTATTTTATCTGTTGGGTGATTCATTAATTTATATGCTTTAAGCCTTGATTTTACCTGTTCATAAGGATTATATTTTAATATCTTCGCTCTTATAACTGGAGGAGATTTTGGGGTATAACTTTGTGGAACATTTAAGCTCGGGCAATATGTGCATTTTCCATGGGGGCATTTTCTCGGAGCAACCATTACTGCTATTGGAGTAACCCCTGAAAGTGTTTTTGTCGGCTTTCTTATTTCATTTTTTTGTGGCAATAACATCTAAAAGAGATATTCTCGCCAGTATATAAATGATATCAAGAATAAGCATAAAAAGAAAAATGAAAAACAATGAGTTAAAACTTACTTCTTCTTTTTGTGAAGCAAATTATGAACCCATGCAAAAACCCATCCAATTATGAATCCTATAATAAATGTAACTACAACTAGGAAAATTGCATTTAGGAAATTGAATGAAGTTATTATCCAGATTGGTTCTAATGAATGTAGTTTAAACACCCAATTTAAAAATGATTGCAAAGCTCCGGGGATTATTAAAACTGCCAAAGCCCAGACAGCATGAATAATTGCAAAAAGGATACCTACAGCCAACCCTAATTTATTTTTATTCATCTTTGTACACCTCCTTTCACTTCTTTTTGATTATTTAACAAAAACAACGAGATATTTAAATCTTTTCAGATAACTATTAAAATACTTTTTCCCTCAAAAAAATATGGAACATGAAGAAGTATGGAATGAAATTGCAGAGCAATGGGATAGTTACAAGACAAAAGATATATCTCCACCTGCAAAAGAATTTTTAAAAAATAAAAAAGGAAAAATTCTTGATTTAGGTTGTGGAAGCGGGAGAAATTTTATAAAATTAACTGGGGTAAAATTTTACGGAGTTGATTTTTCAGAAAATATGTTAAAATTAGCAAAGAAAAATGCTAAAGAAACCAAAATTAAAACTAAACTGGTAAAAGCAGATGCATGGCAGCTGCCGTTTCCCAATAATTTTTTTGACTATGCAATTGCAGTTGCAGTTCTGCATTGTATCAATGAAAAATCAAAAAGAGTAGAGGCAATAGAAGAATTAAACAGAGTTTTAAAACCAGGAGCAAGATTATTTTTAACTGTCTGGAATAAAAAGTCAAAGAGATGGAGAAACAAGCCAAAAGAAATTAAAGCTGGATGGACAATTGGAGATAAGAAAGTTTACAGATATTATTATCTTTATGATTTTGAAGAGTTGCAGGAAGAATTAGAATCTGCAGGATTCAAAATTGTAAAAAAGAACTTTACAGATAAAGCAAGGAATTTGGTTTTGATTGTGGAGAAATAAATAAAATATAATCTTAATGTGAAGAAAATTTTAGGTTAATGTTAAAGACAATCTTTTATTATGGTTTTGTTTGTTTTTAATTGTCAAGCATTAGTTATTAAACATAATAAGCAAGCCATAGTATCGCTGTCTTACAGATTAAAGAAAATATTATTTATAGAGGTTAATAATCCATATCTTTCCCTAGCTTTATGCGAGTTGAGCAGTAGTTTTTGTAGAGTAGAATTGCTGTCTGTTACATTAACCTAAGCGAGCGAAGCGAGTGGTATTCTTTATACTTAGTATTCTAGCCCATCTCTAATTTTTTGTTAACTTTCTTTAAGCATAACTTCTGATTTGGCCATGTTAATTTTCTTACAGCTGTTTCATAATTAGCCCACATATATCCTTCATGCTCATGCTCGTCATAATTTATCTGAGAGCCTTTTACTTCTGCTGCATATAATGTGTATGTCTGTCCTGTATGTATTCTGTCATGCAAATTACTAGAGTAATGATAATTCCCTTTTATTTTAAATGACATTATCGAAACTGGTTTTAGTCCTGTTTCTTCTTTTAATTCTCTAAAAACTGTTTCTAAATCAGTTTCTCCAGTTTCTTTTCCCCCTTTTGGAAATTCCCACCCCTTCCAGTGAAGTATTCTTTTTAGTATAAGATACTTAATCTGGCTATCCTCTATTTTATAAACAACTAAAAAAATACCCTCTCTGTATTGTGGCTCTTTTTCCTCTTTTTTTCTCATAAGATTAATTATTTTATCAAACATTTTGCCTCTTTTATATTCTTAACTTATATTGTTCATTATATATAATCTATTAGTATAGAAAATTATTTAAAAATGTTACTTATTTATTAAAAGTGGAATCTGATATGCATAAAGTTGATTCTAGAAGGGCCCGTAATCGATTTTATTATGATACTCCTTCAGAAGAAGTGTTAAGAAATAGAGAAAGCAGGAGGTTGGCTTCATTAAATCAAATCCCCTGGAGCAGAGATGAATTAACATTTGCTTATAACTTATCCCTTAATCCTGATTATTTACATCCTAGTGGAAGAGGAATGGTATCTAATAAACCTGATTATTATAAGATTGCATTAGCAGTTAATAGAAGATTTCACAACCAAAATAAGGTAAGAACTTCTGTAGCAGTCAGAAGAAGAATTTCAAGAGAGAGAAAATAAGATAGTTATATCTTTTTCATGACTTCAAATAAGTTAATTTTTTCAAATTTTAGAATAGAGTGTGTTTCATCATCTATATGGACTTTAATTACCCCCATGTCTGATGCAATGCAGTTAAGATTCCAGATTAACTTTCCTTTTTGATTCTGAATTATAGCAATTATTTTTTGTATCTTGTTTGTTACTGTCCTGTTCTTCATTTCATCTTCTACAAGCCCCCGTATAGTATCTAAGTCAAGATTAATCTCTCTTTTAATTGCAGGGGGTGTTTTTGCATTTGATGCTTCAGAAGGCTTCATTTCAACTTCTCCATCAAGATGGAAAGTCATCATTTTTTTTGTATCAGGAAGGTAGTAATCTATTTGGTGGAGGTTTTTTCCAGAATCAAAATCTAAAACAAAGAACCCTGCACAAAAATAAGCTTTTGGATTTTTTTCAGAGAATTTTTTAAATAACGTCGAGTTATTTAATTTTTCAATATACGGCTTGACTTTCATATCTAATTTAAGGAAAAGGGGTTTTTAAAATTAGTGATAGGCAGAGGAAACTTATATTCTGACTTTTATTACACCTAGACTTATTTCTGGATATTCTCTGCGTAATTCCCAAAAAGTTTTGCTTGCTTTTAAATAGGTATAATGTCTTGAATCCTCTGAGCTAAATGTCCATACAATAGGTTCTTGCTCCCTCAAATAAGCTAACCTTGATACATTAAAAATATGCCATCTTTTTTTCATTTTAAATTACCTTAAAGATATGAAAATAATGCAGGCTTAACTTTTGTTCGTGCATACTTATACTTTAGTCTTATATGCTCTGCAATATCTGTCGCTTCTCTTCTTGATGCATACACTGTCGCATCTGATTTATTAAAAACTACTTCAGGAAAAGGATCCCATACTGAAGCAGGATCGTCCTCTAATTCTGGACACCCTACAAAAGCCAATGCAGGACTAGTAACTCTAATTATATGCTTCATTTATTTTTTACTTTAAAATCATTTACATCAAGATTAGGCATTCTAGGACAATGATAATCAAATCTGCAAATTATACCAATAGCTTCTACAGCTTTTCTATTGGTGGAAAAATCTATAAAATGCACTCTGTCGTGTTTTCCAACCCAGCAACATTCTCCATTATCATTTTGTCCAACATAACCTAAGGACATATGCTTTAAATGGTAGCTCATTTTCTTTCAATAATCTCTTTAGAAATCACCTTAATAAATTCTTCTATACTTGACTGTTGTATTTTATTATCCCCTCTTTTTCTGATTGCAATTGTGTTTGCTTTTTCTTCTTTGTCTCCAACTACAATTATATAAGGTATTTTCATCAGCTCTGCATTTCTTATTTTCCCGCCAAGAGGAACTTCATTAAAATCTGCATCAATTCTAATCATAGGATTTGAGCTTTTAATTTTTTCAATGACTTTTTCAGCATATTTGTTATTTCTATCTGTAAAATTAATTACCCTTATTTGTATTGGCGAGAGCCATGTTGGAAGAGCGCCGTTAGTGTGCTCTAATAAAATACCAATAAATCTTTCTAAACTTCCATAAATAACCCGATGTAACATAATAGGAGTTTTAATCTTATTATCTTTATCATTATATTCTAGTTCAAATCTTTCTGGCATGGCAAAATCGAGCTGTATTGTTGACAACTGCCATGTTCTTCCTTGCGAATCTTTTATATGAAAATCAATCTTTGGCCCATAAAATGCTCCATCTCCTTTATTAATTTTATATTTTATTTTTTTATTTTTCAGAACATTTTCAAGTGCTTTTTCTGCTTTATCCCAGGTTTTATCACTTCCAATTCTTTTTTCAGGACGTGTTGACAGCTCTACATGGTCAAACTCTAAATTAAATTTTTTATAAAAACAATTTATAATGTTCATAATTCCCCCGATTTCTTCTTCTAACTGATTTTCTGTGCAGAAGATATGGGCATCATCTTGTGTAAACTTAATTACTCTGAATAACCCCCCTAAAACTCCAGATAACTCCTGCCTATGAACAATACCTAACTCTCCTACCCTTAATGGCAAATCTTTGTAAGATTTCGGGCTTGTTTTATAAACCAACATCCCCCCAGGACAATTCATAGGTTTTACGGCAAACTCTCTGTCCTCATAATTTGTTAAGAAAATATTTTCCCGGTATTTTTCCCAATGCCCGGAAATTAGCCACAATCTTTTGTCCAATATTTGTGGTGTTGATATTTCCTGATATCCTGCTTTTTTATGTTCTTCTCTCCAAAATTCAGCTAACCCATTGTAAATTACCAACCCATTATTATGCCAGAAAACCATTCCAGGAGCTGTTTCACTAAAACTAAATAAGTCTAATTTTTGCCCAAGTATTCTATGATCATTTTCTTTTAATTTTGAAGTATCTAGTTTTGTTTTTGATATTGCTTTTAGCAGTTGTTTTTCATCGTATTTTTCTTCAGATTTAACTTTTATACCTTCTAATCTCACTTCTGATTTTGCCTCTCCGATATTTCTGCTTAACTCTGACAAAGGATGCCCTTTGACTTTTAACTCAAATTCTTTGTAAAATCCAAAAGGCGCTTTTTCAACGAGTTTGAAAGATTTTTTTAATTCTTTTTGAGCGCCTTCGAGTATTTTTTGAGCTATTTCTGGATTTGCTAAATTACTTGACAAATGAGCATAAGGATAGAGAACAATATTTTCTGTTTTAATCTGAGATGCGACGTCCTTTACATTTGAAACTAAATCCTTGATATTATTCTCGCTGTCAGATTTTTCAACAGCTGTCAGAACAACTAAACATTCTTTTACTATTTTCTCGTCTTCTTCACCTTTTTTTAATTCAGCACTTTTAATTGCTTTTTTCAAGGGTTTAAATTTAATATAATCACAATGTAATAATAAGAGTTTCATATGCTAATAAGATAATCCTTATTTATAAAATTAATGACTTTTTATACCTGCTCTTTTTCTTGCTTCTCTATCATATTCTTCTATTAATGTTAACAGAGCACAAAAATCCCGGGCAAAGGTTTATAAATCTCAGTTTTAGTTGTAATTAATTTTAAAATGAAAAATTTACGGAGTTTATCAAGACGGAATTTTCTTAAGGAGTCTCTTGCAATGAGCATGGCACCAGTAGTTATACCTCCTAAAAAGATTTATGATTATTTTAGTGGTAAAGAAAGTTTTGGTAAAGCAATTCGCGAATTAGTGGAATATGAAAAAAGAGCAAAACTAATCAGAGATGTAGAACAAAAAACAAGAGAAAGATTTAATCCTAGTTTAATTCCTCTTGGTACAGGCTCGCCTAAATTTGAATTGGCAAGGGTTCTATACGGAGAAGGAAGAGGGGAATCAAAAGAATTTCTACATGCGATTGCAGATACAGTTTTAACAAGAGCAGAAATTGCAGGATTGGATGAAGATGGATTAGTTTCAGTTATATTTGATAATTGGCGTTTTAAAAATGGAAGAACAATTTATCAGTATAGCTGTTTTAATGCAAAAAACCCAAATCATAAATTTGTTATCAACATCTCTCCAGACAATACATGGGAAAAATGTTATCAAGTGGCAGGGGATTCATTAAATGGCAAGGGAAGGCATAGACTAACTCATTACTGGACAGAGCCATATGCTAAAATGCCCGACTGGGCATTAAGAAAAGAACCAGCTATAACATTTAGCCATAAAACAAAAGAAGGTACTGCAACAACCCGGTTTTATAGATTATTTAATAATCCTGGAGAATACAAACCAAGAGAAATATTGTCATTAGAAGCATAAACAACTTCCTTACATTAATCAACCATTTAACTTACTATTAAGTTAGCTCGTTACAAAATGTTACATTTAGGATACATTTATTTACACAAAGTATATCAAAAAGGATATACTTTCTAAATTTTCTCTAAATCTAAAATAGCTTTTTTGTGCTTTTCAAAAACTTTGTCATCTACAATTCCATAAACTCCTTGCAAACTATCCTTAAATTGTTTTGAAGTTATTTTTTCCTCAATCTTTAAAAATAATTTATCAAAATCATATTTTTTTGAAATCTCTTCTTTTATCCATTCTTTGTTTTTTATATTTGGAGCTAACATAAAAATATCTCTTATGTCTGTTAATCGACAACTCACAAACTTTAAGACAAATAAAGCATCTAAGTTTATGATTCTTAATTTTAATTCTTCTATAATTGTTTTTCCTCTTAATGTTCTTATTCTTGAATTATTAAATACCCAATCAGAAGAAAAAGTGGCGTTTGTTTGTCTGTCTAAAACTTCTTTGATTAAAATATCAATGCTTACTTTAATATTCCCCCCTAAATCTTTCTCTAATCTTAAAAAATCTCCATAGTAAGAAGTTTTGTCTTTATTATTCCCTTCTTTTACATAACCAAAATCTACTAGAGTTTCTTCTATTTCTTTTAATTCTTTTTCATCTTTGACTACAATATCACAATCAACTGAAAATCTTGGAAGAGTATAAACATTAACCGCATATCCTCCGATAATAACAAAGTTAAATTTACTCATTTTCTTTAAAGTTTCAAAAATCTCATTTTCTCTAAGCTGTAACATGGGGATATTTGTTTTTTATGTAATTGTAAGCATACAAATACATTTCATTTAATTTTGCTAATTTAATTGTTTCTTTTAAACTTTCAACTTTATAACCTTCTTTTTCTACAAAACCTAATTTTTTAACAGGAATTAAAACAATATATTCTCCGATTGTAGTTCCTTCGTCAACATAATTTGGGATATTATGGCTATTAAAGAAATTTTTCCAATATTTTAAATCTTTCTTTAATACTTTAATAAAATAAGGAGATTTTTCTATTCCTCTTTGAACATAAGAATAATCACTCCAAATCTCTACAGCAGACAAATTAGTAAAAGCATAGTCTCTTTCAGCTTCTTTTATTATTTGAGGAACCTTAAATTCTAATAAACTTTTAATTACAATCTCGGGATTTATGCAGATATAGGTATTATCTGACTGCTTTTTAACCCATCCTGCCCTCAACAATAATGAAAATATCTTCTTTTTCATACTTTGTCCAACTATCCAGTCTAATTCTGATTGTTTGAATTCTTCTTTATCTTTATGCTTTGCAAAAAACAAAGCATATGCCTTTAAGCCATATTGAGGTATTTCTGTTGTCATTTTGCTCTTATTTGTTAGGTGTTTTATATAGTTACCCAATAGGTAACCCTATATTTAAAGGTTTCTATTATAATTTCCCTATTGTATTTAGTGGTCTTTTTCATAATAAGAAAAACTAGGTTTATAAGTGAAAGATTAAATGGTATAATATGAAAATCCTTATTTTTTTGCATGGAACTATAATTATGCATAAAAGTGGGATAGACAAATCCAGAAAACAAAGAGTAGAGCAATCCGTTAGAAGAGAGTCATCTGTTTTAGATTATGTTAATTATGTACCTGTGGGAAATAGTGTAGAAAAATTGCAGAACTGGAAGAAACAAGGTTTTGAAATAATTTATCTTAGTTCACATGAAAGTTTTGAAGATGTGCAAAAAGATAAACTTGTTTTAAAAAAGTTTAAATTTCCAAAAGGAGAAGTAGTTTATAGAAAGAAGGGAGAGGAATATAAAGATGTTGCAGAAAGAATTAGCCCAGACATCTTAATTGAAGATGATTGTGAGAGTATCGGTGGCAAAAGTGAAATGACTATCACTTATATTAATCCAAAAATTAAGATAAGAATAAAATCTATTGTGGTTAAAGAATTTTCTGGAATAGACAATCTTCCAGATAATCTAAGGGATTATTGACTTGCCAAATTTATCAATTAGAAAGTATATCCTTTAGGATATATTTGTTTACACCGAATATTCCGAGGTTCAACTCCTCGTGGGACCATACTAAACATTTAAAAATAAACAATAAATGGTATTTAAGAGGTGATGGCAAGGAATCGCCTTAGAATTCTAAAAATAACATGGAAAGACCAAACTATGGAAATATTGGGAATGTAAGAGAGGATTACAAGCATCAACCAAGGACAGTTAGACCTCAAGGCCTAGTTACAACTCCTTCTTTAGTCTTAAAATTATATTCTATGGCAAAAGATATGCACCCAACTAATAGAACCATCAGAGATACTGGAAAATTATTGGAAAGAGACATTGCTGAAGGAAAAATAGAACCATTAACTGGATTAGGTTTTGCAATACTTTCTGAAGATATGTTAAATGTAGCAAGATGGGATACAGAATATCCTATTGTTGTTAAAAATCAAATTTATGGATTTGAAGGAAGTATTAATTCTGCTCAACTTTTAGATATAAATAAGGTTGGAAGTTTTTGTATTTGGGAGTTGGGAATTGTTGGGCATGAGAAAGAAGCTTGGAAAAGATTTTTAGATTCACAAAGAGGAGAGGCTGAAAAGCATCAATATTTAACTGATGTCATTGAAGGAAATTTATAAAACAATAAGCTTTAAATTCACAATGAATTTAACATTAATAATCATGGGCAACTCGTTGACAACGAATTATCATAAAAGTGCTATCAAAAAAAGTAACTCTTAGGATCTATTAGTTATATACTCTTTTTCTATTCTTGTGTCTACATAGAAAGATTTATAAATAATGTAGACATAATAGAATTATGGCATATACCGAAACTAGGAATATTAATGGGAAAAAATATTATTATAGGGTTATCTCTATAAGAAAGAACGAGAAGATCTCAAAGAAAAGAGTCTATTTAGGAGTTAATCTATCTAATTTAGAATTATTAAATAAGGAAAAGACAGCAGATAAAAAACTATTACCTAAAAAAAACGAGAAGATAAACAAAGAGATTGAAAATATCAAATCTAAGATAGTTCCTGTTTTGAAAAAGAATAAAGTAACAAAAGCAGGAATTTTTGGAAGTTACTCAAGAGGCGAGCAAAGGAAAGATAGCGATATTGATATAGTTGTTAATATAGAAGATAAAAATATGAGTTTATTGGGTTTTATTGCTTTGATTAGAATTCTGGAAGAAATATTAAAAAGAAAAGTAGATTTAGTTGAATATAATGCTATAAAATCAAGGATAAAGGATAGAATCCTTAGAGAGGAGATTAGGATACTATGAAAAGAGATATTGGGCTGTTCATAGAGGATATAATTAAAAGTATTAAAAATATTGAAGAGTTTTCAAGGGGATTAAACAAAGAAAAATTTTCTAGAGATAATTTAAGGCAGAGTGCAATCATCAGACAACTAGAAATAATTGGAGAAGCAGTTAAAAACATTCCCTCTAATTTTAGAGAAAAGTATCCTCAAATAGCTTGGAGGGATATCTCCGGATTTAGAGATATATTAAGCCATGCTTATTTTGGAGTAAATTTAGGAAGGGTGTGGAATATAATAGAAAATGATCTGCCTAAACTTAAAGAAGAAATAGGCAAGATAAAAATAGAATAAAATAAATCGACTCGTTAAAAAAGTTAACCTTTAGGAGCTTTTTGTTTACACCGAGTATTCCGAGGTTCAACTCCTCGTGGGCCCATATAACTAAATCTTTATAAGATTAACATTCTTCAATATATCATGAAAAAGGTGAACAAATTTATTTTTTGGACACCAAGAATCATATCAATAATTTTTGTAGTATTCTTGGCTGTGATGTCCTTAGATGTTTTTGGAAATGACTATACTTTCTGGCAAACAGTTCTAGCATTATTTATGCATAATATTCCTGTAATTGTTTTGGCATTGCTATTATGGGCTTCTTGGAGACGAGAATGGGTTGGAGCAATCACTTTCATTGGAACAGGAATACTTTACATCGCTTTTGTATTAACAACAGCAGTAAAAAATGGTTTTGAATGGTATTATCTGTCATGGGCAATACAAATTTCTGGAATTGCATTTTTTATAGGAATTTTATTTTTTATTGGTTGGAGAAAAAAGAAAAAATGAAAAAGAAATTAAAAAAAGATTGGTGTTTTGGATTTTTGGGATTTCTTGGCTTATTGGGAATACCAGGAATTTTAACACAAGATTGGCTTGATATGTTGTGGCTGTTGTGGTTTTTGTGGTTCATTTATTTTATACCAAGAAAACAATAACCTTAATTTTTAATCAGCTATCAACTTACTAAGCAAACTTATAAACTCCAGTTTTTAACATTAACTAGAATAGCAATTTATCTCCTCTTTTTGCCCTTTTTCTTAACAGGCTTTTTAGCCATCTTTTTAACGTTAGTTTTCTTAGCCATCTTTTTATGCCTGTTGCTCTTCAGAAAAGCAATTATCTTTTTGACTTTAGAAATCTTTTCCTTTCCTGATGCTCTTCTTGAAGTCTTTTTGTATTTTACAGATCCAACTTTCTTTTTAGTTTTTCTTTTCCTATCCATTTCCCCCTCTTTTAATAAGTGGCTGATAAAACGGGCTCAGTGAAAAAGTGCCACAAACAATCATCGAAATAAATCTTAACCTATCGATTTGTTTTAATGGTTATCTTTTTCGCCATATAAATAAGCTTATTAAGTGCAGATTTTGTACAGCGAGTTATAGCCCGTTCGCTATACTAATGGCTTAACACTTAAAAGAGGCTATTATATAAGCACCCTTTCCAGGGCAACTGATTTATCAGCCAAAATAACATAAACTTTCAAATATATAAAATTGCCTAACTATCCTAAAATGACAAAAACTTACAAAGTTTACTTTGTAAAACTTTCAAATAATTAAAAATAAAAAATCGCTTTATTTTAAAATAAAGCAAATAGCAACATTTTAAATCTTCTTAGCTACAATTTCCTGCCTTCATATCCCCTGCAGTCCACAAAGCTTGGCTTATCACATCCCTGCTCCATGAAGTAAGTCCACAATAAACATTGCCTGCATAACCTGCAAGTCCCATTAAATTGCCAATTCCACAATAAACTTTTGAACAACAACAATCCTGAGCCCTTGCTGGAAGATATTGGCTTGAAACAGGGTTTATATGACTTTTTTCTCTTCCTGATTCCATTTTTTACCTCCTATATAATATCAGTTAAAAATGGTATTTAAAGACTGTTATAATCTAAAAGTTATATTAGATTATTCTTGCGTAATTTTTTAATATTAAATACTTCTCGGTTAAAAATTACTCGCCCTTACACTTAATGTTACTTTTCGGGCTAAGCTGGAAATAAGAATTATCCATATTCGGCAAAATCCTCTTCGCTAATTCTTGCCAACCTAAGAACTCCTCTAAGTGTTCCTAATTTTAACTCAGGATGATTTGGTGCAACAGTTCCGATTTTTTCTCCATTTTCCTTAACCAAAATAATATGGCTGCCAGATTGTCTCACAAACTAAAGTAAGAAGGTTACCCAAGGATAATTCTTTCAGTATTGAATAAACATGATAAGATAAGAATAAACGAGGCTATAATAACAAACTTAATGTATTCTAATCTTTCCTCTTTCTTATCTTGAATATAATTTAATTATAATTGGCTAGGATTTTCTACATCCCCCCTCAAAAAGGTAATTGTGCGAATATCAAACCCCGAAAAGAGGAACACCAGCGAACAAAAAGTATGCTAGCGTGCCTCTAATGGGGAAAAAGAGGTGATAATAAAAACAAGTAGGACTACTATTTAAATCTTTCTATTTTGTTACTCTTATATAATTACTACATACCCTACCCCTTTTATTAACAAAACTCTGGCTAATGAATAACTTCTTGCATAACATGTTTTATAAAGGTTTATGTTCTAAATTATATAATGGATTCTGAAGTAAAAAGAGTTGAAAAAATAGGGCAGGAACAATTCCAAAGCTTTGTTTTTGGAAAAAATCATTCTTGGCAGGAAATTATAAATGACTTAATAAATACAGAACAGCTTGACCCCTGGGACATAAATCTCGCAATTCTTGCCCAAAAATACCTTGAAAAAATAAGAGATTTAGAAGAAGCTAATTTCGCATTATCAAGCAAAGTTCTATTGGTTGCATCTTTAATGCTAAGAATCAAGTCAGAACTTCTTATGAACAAATTTATCAAAAGTCTAGATGATTTACTATTTAACAAAGAATCTTCAGAAATACAAAATAGATTGGAATTAGAAGAATACCATGAAGGAGAAATACCCGAGCTATATCCAAGAACCCCGCTTCCACGATTTAAAAAAGTAGATATTCGCGAACTAATGGAAGCCCTAAGCAAGGCAATTAAAACAGAAGAAAGAAGGGATCTTAAAAAAAGAGTTGAAAGAGAAAGCTATGAAAGAACAAAACTTTTTATGCCAAAAAAATCAATCCCACTTATAGATAGAATAAAACAAGTGCATGAAAAAGTAATCTCCCTTTTTAAAAAACAGGAAAAAATACCATTCAGTCAAATTACAGACAACACTAAAGAAGGCAAGATAAATCATTTTATACCCCTACTGCATCTTGATAATCACGGAAAATTATGGCTGCAGCAGGAAAAGCACTTTGAAGAAATATGGATACATAAAGACGGAAGCCAGTTTATCCAAAAAGACGAAATTTTAACAGATGAAATAGAAAGGGAATTTGAGGATAATTTAGAAGAAGGTGAAGAAGACTTTGATAAAAATACAGAAGAAAATGAAGTAAAAAACGCTAATAAAAACAAACTTAATTTAGTAAAAGAATAATATTTTCTATTTAACATAATGTAAAAAAACTTCGTTCTTATGCTTATTTAATTTTAATATTAACCAATAAAAATACCGCTCGCTACGCTCGCTTTTAGTTAATGCAAAGAAAACTTTTCTATGATATGCACTGTTTTATTTTATCTTTATATTTATCATACAAAAACTACTGCTCAACTCATATCTCTAACATTAACCCTATTTAAATAAAATCTCACTTAACTTTTAAATAATTTGTTATCAAAAGATAAACAGGGCCTGCAAAAACATAGAACAGCTTCATAAACAAAGGCGCATGAATAATTCCTAAACCAAGCAGGCTAGAATAATTGCTACTAAGCCTTATACCTAAAAGATAATATCCTACATACTCAGTAATAAATAATATTATGACATAAATAATTGAGGTTATTAAAAACTTTTGCTTAATCTTAACTTTTTCATAAATTTCTCTTAAAAAGACAAGTCCAAAAGTCCAGCAAACAAGCGGAAATAAGTTAATTTTGCCAAAATATAAATTTGGCGTAGTATATTCATAAAAATGATAAGAAGTTATAGTTAATGCCATAATAAACGCGACTAACAATTCCTGCCCTATTTTTTCCCTATATATGGTATAACCAATAACTAACAATAAAAAAAGCAAACCAGTTACAACAACTTTTATATCCACAAAAAACATTAAGATAATTGCTATAACTGTTAAAATTGCTGCAAAATAAAAAAATATCTTTGTTTTATCCTGCTCTTTAAGTTTTTTCATAAGAAAAAAAAATCACTATGCTTTATAAATATACCTAGAAGAAATATGTGATTTAATGTATAAAAATTAATTTTCCTGTATCCTTGATGTTAATAAAGATTTTTCAGTTATATCCTGCTTTAATCAGTAAGACATATTTTCTACGACTCGCTAAGATTATCACTACTCAACTAATTAACAATATTATCAATAAAAGATTGATGATAACATTAATATCAAAAAATTATAAATTGTATTTTATTTAATTTTAATATTAACCCAATAAATTAATTAATAATATAACATTAACCCAACATTTTTATACTGCCCTTATTAAGTTAGTTTATGCAAAAAAATAGGTTCTATTCAATATGGCTTTCTCTCCTGCTTATAGCAATTTTTATTTTACAAAATTTAATTCCAAATTTTACAGAAACACTTATTTTAAATTCCAATTCATATTTACAGTTGTGGAGATTTTTAACAGCAATTTTTTTGCACGGTTCTCTTGCACATCTTTTATCAAATTTATTTGCTCTTATAATTTTTGGATTAATTTTAGAGAATATAATCGGGAGCAGAAAGTTTTTGTTAGTGTTTTTAATTTCGGGTATTCTCACAAATGTAATTTCTGTTTTCTTTTATCCAAGCTCTCTAGGAGCTTCAGGAGCAATAATGAGCATTATAGGAGCCCTTGCAATTATCAAACCTATGATGGGCATCTGGGCTTTCGGGATGATTATACCGGTGTTTATTGCAGCAATAATTTGGATTTTTGTAGATTTATTTGGAGTTTTTATCCCAGATAATGTAGGGCATATAGCCCATATTTTAGGGATTGTTTTTGGGATTGTTTTTGGAGCTTTATTTAGATTTCGCAATAAAACACAATCAAAACGCCATAGAATCCATGTCCCAGAGCATATAATGAGGCGTTGGGAAGCTTTGTACTTTAAATAAACTTAAATTTATAAACTTAAGAAAACTAATAAAATTATAAAAATGGTTTATTCAGGAGAAGCTATGATTGTGCTTATTGTATCGACAATTGCCCTGATTGGAACATATGTTTATGTTTATTTTTATTCAAATGCAAAAAACATTTTTGGGGCGATTTTATGCATTACTATAGTTTTTATAACATTAATTTTAATTGTATTTTCTTCTTACAAGTTACTATCTGAAAGTTGGTAAAAGTTCTAGTAACAGCATAAAAATGTTTATATATGCAGGAACTATAAAACTATATGAGCTTATCAAAGAGGGGGTTATTAATAATCATCGCATTAAGTGTGATTCTAATTCCAATATGCTCTGCAATAGATTTGGAGATTAGTTCATCGCCAGTAAGAGACTCGGTTATAAATAATCAAAATGTTCCGGCTATTTTCAAAATTGAAATCAAAAACAACGGCAATTCGGCAAATTTCGAAATATTTACCTTTGAAAAATTTGAGATCACACCTTCTAAGTTCAGAATTGAAAAGGGGCAGACAAAAACAATTGACTTTGAATTCCTTCCAATTGAATCAATGAGAAACAACAAAGGTTCTGTAATAGTCCCATTTTTTATTAAAGAGGAAACAGGCGGACATACAGAAGAAGGAAGAGTTGTTGTAAGATTAGTTGAAGTAGAGCAGACATTTGCAATAAATGCAGAAAGCATAAATCCTGATTCAAAAGAAATAATAATGTATTTTTACAACCTCGAAAATATTACGTATAAAGATGTAAAAGTGACTTTTTCATCAAGTTTTTTTAACGATGAATTAAAAACGCTTAACTTGTATCCGCACGAAAAACAGCAGGTAATAATCCCAATTAATTTGGAAAAGTTAAAAAAACTTTTATCAGGTGCGTATACAATAAGGGCAAGTTACACATATGAAGATGAAGCAGGGGTTACAGAAACACCAATTAAATTTCTGGAAAAATCAGATGTATCATCAAGCAAGTCACAGTCGGGGATTATAATAAGAAAAACCAAAATTAAAAAAATTAACGAGGGGAATATCCCTGTAATTGTAGAAGCAAATGTAAAAAAGAATATCATTTCAAGGCTGTTCTCTTCATTTTCTCCTGCTCCTTCAGATGTTAAAAGAAATGGGTTTATAGTTGATTATTCATGGAAAACCGAACTTGCCCCAGGAGAACTATTAGATGTTGAAGTTATAACCAACTGGCTCTTTCCGCTGATTTTAATAATTGCAATTGCAATAATTGCTTATCTCTCTGACATGTATTTCACAACAAACTTAGTGATAAAAAAGAAAGTGAATTTTGTCAAAACAAAATCAAACTATTTTGCACTTAAAGTTACATTAAAGGTAAAAGCTAAAAAATTCCTCGAAAATGTAAGGATTTACGACCAGCTTCCTGCAATGTCCCAGCTTTATGAAAAATTTGGGACAATGCCCGACAAAATTGACAGGCAAACAGGAAGATTAAGCTGGAATATAAAAAGATTTACAGAAGGTGAGGAAAGAGTTTATACATATATAATATACTCAAAGATGAAAGTAATTGGAAAATTCGAGCTTCCCGCAGCAACAGGAGTTTATGAAACAAACGGTAAAGTTCACGAATCAAAATCAAACAAAGCTTTTTTCCTTAACGAACCTCACGAACACAGAAAGCTAGAATTCGGAAAATAAGTGAATGATTAGCAAGAAAAAATTAATTCTTTTTAAAGGTATTATTAGGGTTAATGTGAAAAATTCGTTCTTCTTTTTTCTCAACATTAGATAATAACTAGAGTAACCGCTCAACTCACATAAAATTTAGCAAAAGATACTTATTAACCTAAAAATATTCTCATTATAACAAAGTTTAAAAATGACATACTTCAAAAGAGTATATGCATAAACAATATCCAATAAGAGTAGGGGATGAAAAAATACTTCCATTACTTAGCAAACTATTCGAAGAAAAGACAGCTACAGAAGTGATAAGAGAGAAGTTTATATTAGTATATTCTATAGATGTTCCCCCAATCGCAGTCGTAGCAAGATGGGGAACAACAGGAACCTCTTCAGGTTATGCTTATACATCTATTGGAGACGAACAGCATATTAAAGAGTTTGAAGAGATGTTTAGCAGATAAATCTTCAAACCATAGATTTATAAAATCTCAACAATACTTATTTATATCACGACTTAGGTGCAGGTAAGTCAAATTATCTGATTTCTTAGGTGTGGTAACGTCAAATCCCCTCGTAGCTCAGTGGTTAGAGCGTCTGGCTGTAGCAAATAAAGCTAAGGTGGAGATTCCATATGGAATTACAATGAAACTTGATTAGCCAATCACTGGAGGTTTTAGTAAAATGCAGAACCCGGAAGATCCCCAGTTCAACTCTGGGCGGGGGGATTTTTTCTATCGACGATAAACTTGAATTTGGTTAAAAAGTGGAGGCAGAGTCGAACACTTTTGGAATAGACTTAAATCTTATTTATTTAGATTCTTTAGCAATCATCTCTAATTTGGGTTTTATTGATTTCATTCCTTTTAATATGAATTGAGCCCTAGTTCGTGCTAATACATCTTCATCATGAGATGATAGATGGCTTGACATAAAATAAAAATGATTAGTCCAACCTCTTGAATTAGCATAATCAAAAATCTTCTCAGGAATAGCTAATTCAGGAAATTTATCTGGTGCCTCTTGAAAGCCCTCTGCTGGTTCCTTGCAAGGTTTCATATCTATTAAATAACCCTGCGGTGCTTCTTGTCTTTGAGTAAGATGCTCTAAAGCTTCACTTGCATTAGTGAATACAATAGGATGTAATCCTAATTCTTCAGATTCTTCACTAAGTAAAACAGTGTAATTTCTATCATCATCAAAAATAACAATATCTTTTCCCATTGTAGCATTTGAGATTACTCCTTTATTAAACTACTCTTTTTAGATTCAAACATTTATTCTAAAGTTTAGGGATTTTTCTACATCTGGGCGGGGGATATTACTTCTTTAAAGTAGTGATAAACAGAAAGATTTAAAAACTATTTCTTTTTAAGAGCATAATGAAACTAAGAATAGATAGCCAAAAATTTTATGAAAAACTCTTTAGAGTAGATTGTGGAGCCTTAAACCCGGCATTAAGTCAAACATTAGAAGGTGAAGAATGGAAAGATAAAAGAGATATTAGATTATTCCCAGAAGAAAGGGTTGTAGTAGAAAGCGGTTTTATACCTATTCAACCTCCATTTAAGCATGTATATGCAGAATTTATTAGAACAAATTGTGATTATGCTGCCTCATTAAAATTACGTTTTGCAAAATGCCCCCCTGAAATAGACTTTTGTGATGTTTTAAGGCACTTTGCACAAAAGTATCCAGACAGATTTTCAAAAGTAAGTGAGGATACAGGTTATTTACTATATGCTAATGGAACACCTGCTATATGTATTATGCCATGTAGTGATGGTGGGGGGTATATTATCTGTATGGGAAGCAAAGGAACAAAACCAGTTAAAATCCCCTATCCAAATGAACCAAATTCAAATTTTTTTGATTTTTATGCGCAAATTGGATATCTTAAAGATGTCACAACTAGGTTTATTGAATGTGCATCTACTTTAGTTAGCGAAGAAGGTTTGGCACAAAATGCTCCTGCAAATAACTTAGAGGTAATTATTGCTCCTATATAACTAGACATAAATAGTATGATATTACTCTATATCTATCAACCACCAAAAATTGCCAAAGAAATAGTCAAAATATATTTAAACAATTAATATTTGCCGAATCTATGAAACCAAACTTATCTCTCGCAGAAGATTACTTAACTAGATTTAGTGAAGAAATTACAAAATCTACTCCTATATCCTTAAGGAAGGTAAAACTAGTTAAAACTAACCTTAAAGGAAAATATTCTAAAGCCCTACTTTGCGCAGTAAATAATGAGGTTAGAATTGATCCAGAAAAAGAGTATCCGGCATATGTCTCGTTGGAACATGTAATCCTACATGAATTGGGGCATATATCTCAAATGGAACTTAACCCGGATATGGAAACAGACGCTTCTGAATATTTGATTGGGTGTGTAAATGAATCAGATATTAAAAGAAGACTTTTAAAGATTGCGAGATTTTTTTTCAGTGGAAAAATAAGGGAAAACATACGTAGCATTGAAACTATGGTTGAGGGGAGTGCCGAATGTTTTGCACTGGATATATTCCCAGAAGTCTGTACTTTATCTGATGAAGGTAGAAAATTTATTTATAAAAGAAAAGAAAATGCATTACAAAATTGCCCAAAATGTTTTGTTGCTTATGGTTCCAGAGGCACATTATTAGGATATAGATTTTTTCATGAATTATTCTTAAAAGAAGGGGTTAATGGGCTGATTGAATTTATTGAAAGTATCTCAGAAAGGGGGGTTCCCACTAAAGAGCAATTATTAAATCCTAAAAGCTATTTTATAGACAATTAAAAACGCTTTTGCTAGTATTCATAAAACAGGATAATTTATAAATTGGGTAATAACTGAATCATAAAAATAATTTGTATAATATGCCTAAAAAAACAATACCTCTCAAGAATAAAAAAGTTTAAAAACAAAACATTTCTTAGAGAATTAATTAAATAAAGAGGTTAAGATAATGGGTTATAAAGGACAGTCAAATGAACTAGTCCATAAAGATGAGATTGTTTTTACCGAAGAAATTGATTTTACTGAAGAAGACGATTTATTAAGTGACGGAGATTAATTGCTTTTTCTTTTTTATTTTTTTAAAAAAATTAAAAACACTATAATAAGAATTTATTTAAACTAGCCATATATTAAAGTTTCATGTTAATTGGAATTGTCGGGAAACCAAATGCAGGAAAATCAACTTTCTTTAAAGCAGCAACACTTGCAGACGCACTTATAGCAAACTACCCTTTTGCAACAATAAAACCAAATACGGGAATGGCTTACGTTAAAATAAAAGATTTAGCGTCTGAATTTGGCAAAATTTCAAATCCAAGAGAAGGGTTTATAAAATCTGGGTGGAGATTTGTCCCTTTCGAACTTATAGATGTTGCAGGATTAGTTGAGGGGGCTTCAGAAGGAAAAGGGCTGGGAAATGAATTTTTAAATGACTTGTCATCAGCAGATGCTTTAATCCACGTTGTAGACTTATCAGGAGAAACAGACCATGAAGGAAAACCAACAAGTGATTATTATCCTGGAAAAGACATTATAATGATTGAAAATGAGCTGGACTTATGGTATGTAGGGATATTAAAAAAAGCGTGGAAGTCTTTTTCAAAAACAATGGAAGTAGAAAAATCAAATTTTTCTCAAGGAGTTGCAAAGCAATTTTCAGGGTTAAAAGTTAAAGAAGAAGACGTAAAGTATGTAATGCTAAACAGCAGTATAAATTTTCAGCATCCATCAAAATGGACAGAAAATGAAATATTGGAATTTGCAAGAGAATTAAGGAAAAAAACAAAACCTATGATAATTGCTGCAAATAAAATTGACCGCCCAAATGGAAAGGAAAATTTTGAGAAAATCAAAGAAGAGTTTAATTATCCAATTGTTCCATGTTTCGCAGAAGGGGAATTGGCGCTAAAAGAAGCAGACAAACACAGACTGATAGATTATATCCCCGGAGAATCTGAATTTAAATCCTTAAAAAAATTAAATGAAAGGCAGGAATCTGCTCTAGAATCAATTGGAAGAATACTAAAAGAATACAAAACAACGGGAATACAGGATATTTTAAATAAAGTAATTTTTGAAATCCTAGAGTATATTGCAATATATCCTGCAGGAGCTAAACTAACAGATTCTAAAGGAAATATCCTGCCAGACTGCTTTCTTATGCCGCCAAACTCAACAGCTCTTGATTTCGCATACCGCCTGCATACAGATATAGGGGATAATTTCATAAAAGCAGTGGATATAAAAACTAAAAAAGCAGTTGGAAAAAACTACAAATTAAAGCAAGGAGACGGATTGGAAATCATGACTAAGTAAATCATAAAAATGAAACTTAAATTAAAAGTTCATCCAAATTCATCAAAGCAAGAAATAATAAAAACATCTGAGGAAGAATATGAAGTTTATCTTAAAGAAAAACCAGATAAAAATAAGGCAAACATAGGATTAGTAAAATTATTAAAGAAGTATCTTAATAAAGAAGTAAAGATAATACACGGATTAAAATCCAGAATAAAATATATTGAGGTAAAATGAACACATTAATAACAATAAAAACAAAAATTGGGTGTGAGAAGAATTCTATTGAATATTTTGGAAATGACAGGTATTTAATCAAGGTTAGTTCAAAAACCTATTTAGAAGCAAATAAACAAATTCTGGAAATGCTTTCGAGATACACTGGAGTTCCGCAAGGAAGATTTAGCATGTTAAAAGGAGAAAACAGCGAAGATAAGCTGTTTAAAATAATTTGAGGTTTTTTAACGAGTCTAAAATGAAGAGAAAAAGAGGAAGAATAAAATATGAATATGCAGGAGATTTAAATGAAAAAGCGCAGGAAATATCCAGGGCATTGTTCCCCCATGTTAAAATTGAAAATGTTGCCTGTTTAAGAAGTTTTAACAGCAGTTCCCGTGGAACAATTGCGAGATGCCATGCTCTTGGAAAAGTTATGCAATTAGCAATGAAAACCAAGGCATTTTATGCAATTGAATTCCTAAGTGAAAGATTTGACAAAATGCCAGAAGATGAACAGACAAAAGTTATTATTCACGAGCTTATGCATATACCAAAATCTTTCGGAGGAGGATTTATTCATCACGATGTTGTTAATGACAACAATGTAGAGTTCATGTTTCAAAAATATGAAAAATTAAAAAAACAGGGCAATAATGAAAATAAAAATTGGTGGTAAAATTTTAAAAATACCTGAAGTAAAAAAAGCAAATTTATGGCTGAAATTCCGGGGATTAATGTTTAGGAACAGGGAAAAAGCAGAAGCTTTGCTTTTTAAAGTTAAAAAACCAAAGGCGATTCATTCGTGGTTTGTTTTCTTTGAATTCGCTGCTCTATGGATAGACAATAAAAATAATATTATAAAATGGAAAATAATCCTTCCATTTACAAGTTATGAAAAACCAAACAAGCCCTTTTCAAAGATTCTTGAAATTCCCATAAACAAAAAATACAAAACTCTCGTGGATAAAATCATAAAAACAGAAAAATACAAGTAAATATCGCTCGCTACGCTCGCTCGTGAGAATTATACTGCAGATTTACCTAATTTAAAGTGATTTGAACGGCAATCATCAGTAGAATAAATATTGATTTTACTCGAATTAAAGACTCTTAGTGGAGAAATCTGCTGAATAGCGATTTCAGAGTAACAAAAATCAAATTTATCGTCTATATCATTTATTAGTGACATTCATCGTCGAGGAAAGGTTTAAAAAGAATAAATCCTTAATAAAATTATAATAATTAAAAGGAGGTAAAATAATGGGAACAGTATTAATAAAGGGCGCTGTTAATAGAAAAGCTGGACATCTTTACTATGTTGACGGAAAGGGAAATGTTTGCGAAGCAAAGATGGCTAGAGGCGGAAGAAAGAAAAAAGCTAAGAAAAAAACTGCTAAGAAAAAAAGAAAGTAAGCAAAATTAATTTTTATTTTAATATTTTTCTAATTCTTGTTTTTTATTTTTCATCACAATAATTTTATATACACTCAATTTCTTTTTATTATATGGCTGTTATACTTGGAATCGAATCAACTGCACATACATTTGGGGTTGGAATTGTTAAAAATGGCAAGATACTAGTAAATGTCAAGGATTCTTACACAACTGAAAAAGGGGGGATAATCCCTATAGATTCTGCAAAGCACCATAGAGAAATTGCAGAAACTATTCTTGAAAATGCTTTAAGTGAATCTAAAGTTAAATTAAATAAGATAGATGCAATTGCATTTTCTCAATCTCCTGGACTGCCTCCTTGCCTGGTTGCAGGAAAGGAATTCACAATTGATTTAGCAAAAAAACTAAAAGTTCCGATAGTTCCGGTAAATCACTGCATTGCGCATTTGGAAATCGGCAGAATTACAGGAGCAAAAGACCCTGTAATGTTATATGCATCTGGGGCAAACACGCAGATAATTGCCTATGCATCTGGCAAGTACCGGGTTTTTGGAGAAACCCTGGATTTAGGAATAGGAAATTTTATAGATACATTTGCAAGATATGCTGGCTTAGGTTTTCCAGGAGGGCCTAAAATAGCCCAATTAGCTGAAAAATCAAAAAATTATATTGAACTTCCTTATTCAATTAAAGGCATGGATGTTGCATTTTCAGGAATATTAACAAAACTGCGAAACATGATTGAAAATAAAAAATATACCTTAGAAGATTTATCGTTCAGCATGCAGGAAACTGTTTTTGCAATGTTAATAGAAGCAAGTGAAAGAGCTTTAGCTCATACGGGTAAAAAAGAATTGCTACTTGGAGGAGGAGTTGCATGTAACAAAAGACTGCAGGAAATGTGCAGAATAATGTGCGAAGAAAGAGGAGCCAAATTCTTTTGCCCTCCGAATTCGCTTCTTGTTGATAATGGGGCAATGATTGCTTATCTCGGAGAAATCATGTTTAAGGCAGGGATTAAAACCACAGAGTATGATAAAGTTGACATAAACCCTAGACAAAGAACAGATGATGTAGAAGTTAGCTGGAAGTAGTTTCCGTGAATTCATTTGAAAAACTTTCCCGGTCATTCTACGAGTATCAAAGTTAGGTTTATAGATAATAAGTTAATCTACTGTATCAATAATCTCTCTCAAGAGTTAAACAAATGTTTTTTCTATTTTTTTTGCTGTTAGTTAAATTGACAAATAAATTATAACAAGCCTCATAAAACTCAGGAGAATTACCAGTAACTTTCACACGAAGTGGGTCCTCCCCAAGATACATAGGTAAATCAAACTCAAAATCTGCTATACTCCTTCTATCTCTGCCCCTAAAAAATTTAGTTTCTGACAGCCAATTTTTAGTAAGAGTGGGGTTTGTTCTCTTATATCTGAAACTCCTATCTTCAAAATATGAAACAAGGCTTTTTAAAACATCATCTTCAAGGTTCTCTCGTATACTCTCATATAAACGCATAGATTCGCATATTTTAATTCTTTGTGTAGGTATTATTTTTAACCTTCTTTTGCTACCTGGGTTTGTTCGATAAACCATTACAAATTGTAAATTTTGGCATTTTTAAAGATTTATGTAGTTAGATTTGTGAACTAACATCTTTTCAATAAAAGATGTTCTTCGACCTCCACCTTATAAGTATCAGAAATACTATAACTCATAACCACAAAAACATTTATAAACCCATTCAGCAAATAATAATTAACCGATGAGGTACTAAATTACGGAGGTTCAAATGGACTTCTATACAATTGTAGAAAAAGCAAGAAAAACAGGAAAAATAGAAAAAGGAACTAATGAAGTAACAAAGGCAATTGAAAGAGGAACTGCCAAGCTAATTGTTGTTGCAAAAGATGTAGAACCAAAAGAAATTACTCATCACTTGGCAATTTTATGCAAAGAAAAAGGCATAAAATACAGTGAAGTAGATAGTAAGCAGAAATTGGGCATATCAGCAGGTTTGCCAGTAAGCTGTTCAAGCATAGCTGTTATTAATGGTGGCGACGCTGACAAAGACATTGCAAGTATTAAATAAATCTATTGGTTAAAATGGAAAGAGAAATAACAGGACACATAAGAGAAAATTACGAAAATGATAGAGATCGAATTAAAAAGACAAAAACCTATCTAGTTCAAACTGCATATCACTTGCTTTTGAAGGACGGATTTAATAGTACAGCAAAAAGTGTACAAAGAAACTTATATAGAGGAAAAAACTAAAAATGGCACAAGAACAAAAACAACAACAGCAGGGAAGAAAAAGAATAAGTCTAACAGAAGGTGAAGCTGTGCCTGGAGTTGTCGAGGAAATAATTGGCAGAACAGGTTTCAGAGGAGAAGTAACTCAGGTTAAAGTAAAAATTCTTGAAGGAAGAAATAAAGGGCGTTCAATGAGAAGAAATTCAAAAGGAGCTATAAGGCTCGGAGATGTTTTAATGTTAAGAGAAACAGAAATAGAAGCAAGAAGAATAAGAAGCAAAGTAACAAAAGGAGCTTATACTTAAAATGCCAGTATGTTCATATTGCCAGAAAAATTATAAAAACCCAAGAGGACTAACATTTGTTTTATCTAATGGAGATATTCTTTATTTTTGTTCAAGCAAATGCAAAAAAAATCATGATTTAGGAAGAAAGCAAAAAAAAATTAAATGGATAATCAAGAAAAAGAAAGGTGAAAAACAAGACAAAACAATCGAAGAGCAGGAAAAAGCAGAGGTTGTTTTAGAAAAGGCAAAGAAAGGGTAGTATAAATTAATAAAATTTATCTGCAGACTTTTGCAGCAACCTGATAATTTCTTCATAATCTACAAATATAAAACAGAGTATTCAAATTTAACCGATTTTGCATTCAACTTTATTTTTATCGTCGGGAAATTTGATTTTTTGATAGAAAGATTTATAAAGCAAAATTGCGTTTTTTCATTATAAATTACAAGTAAAATAAGAGAAAAACAATCTGATTTTCTCGCTAAATTTTAACAAATGGCAGAAGAATATAATGCAAAAAGTATTAAAGTTCTTGAAGGGTTAGAAGCAGTCCGCAAACGCCCTGCAATGTATATAGGGAGCACTAGCAAGGATGGGCTGCATCACTGTGTCTATGAAGTAGTTGATAATGCGGTTGATGAAGCACTTGCAGGAATATGCAATAAAATAGTTATAACAATAAAAAAAGAAGGCTCTATATCAATTGAAGACAATGGCAGAGGAATACCTGTTGACAAGCATGAATCAGGAAAATCTGCTATGGAAGTTGCTCTGACAAAACTTCATGCAGGAGGAAAATTTGAAAGTAAGGCGTACCAAATTTCGGGGGGTTTGCACGGAGTTGGAGTAAGCTGTGTAAATGCACTTTCAGTAAAGCTAATTGCACAGGTAAAAAGAACTGGAAAAATCTATGAACAAATTTACAAAAGAGGAGTTCCGCAATCTAATTTAAAGATTATAGGAAAGGCTAAAGAAAGTGAAACAGGCACGACCATTAGTTTTTGGCCAGATGCAGAAATATTTTCAACAACAGAGTTTGATTTTAATGTAATAACGAGCAGAATGAGAGAGTTGGCTTTCCTAAATAAAGGGCTTAAAATAATTGTTATAGATGAAAGAACAGGAAAACAAGAAGAATTCCAATATGATGGAGGAATTGTAGAATTTGTAGAATACTTAAATCGCTCAAAATCCAAAATCCACAAGCCTATTTATTTCCAGAAAAAAAATGATTCAACAGTTGTTGAAGTTGCTGTCCAGTATGTTGAAGGATATCAGGAGAATATTTTTGGTTTTGTAAATACAATCAACACTGTTGAAGGCGGAACTCATGTTTCTGGTTTTAAAACAGCACTCACAAGAGCTATAAATGATTATGCTTCTAAAAAAGGGCTATTAAAAAATGAAAAGTTAGTTGGAGATGATGTAAGAGAGGGATTAACTGCAGTAATAAGTCTAAGAATGAGAGAGCCCCAGTTTGAAGGGCAGACAAAAACAAAACTCGGAAATTCTGAAATCAAAGGACTTATTGATTCAATGGCAAATATTGCACTAAGCGAATACTTAGAAGAAAATCCTCTAATTGCAAATAAAATTGCAACAAAAGCAGTTACTTCTGCAAAAGCACGTGAAGCTGCAAAAAAAGCAAGGGATTTAGTAAGAAGAAAAAATGTACTTGGATTTGGAGGTTTGCCTGGAAAATTAGCAGACTGTTCTTCTAAAAAATTTGAACAAACAGAAATTTATATCGTGGAAGGAGATAGCGCGGCCGGTTCATCAAAGATGGCAAGAGACAAAGAATTCCAAGCAATTCTGCCATTAAAAGGTAAAATACTGAATGTAGAAAAATCTTCTCCTGTTAAAGCACTTTCAAGTGAAGAAGTTGTCAACCTAATCACCGCAATTGGAACAGGGGTTAAAGAGAATTTTGATATTTCCAAACTTAGATATAATAAAGTGATAATTATGACAGATGCAGATGTTGACGGACAGCACATCAGAACACTATTATTAACTTTCTTCTTTAGATACACTCCCGAGTTAATTGAAAATGGGAATATTTATGTTGCACTTAGCCCGTTATACAGAATAAGAAAAGGCGGAAAAGATGATTATGTTTATTCAGATGAAGAACTTGAAAAAGAACTTAAAAAATTAACTGGAAAACCAGATGTTCAAAGATTTAAGGGTTTAGGTGAAATGAATCCTGAACAACTTTGGACTACAACAATGGACCCTAAAAAAAGAATTTTGAAGAAGGTAACAATTGATGATGCAGTAAGAGCTGACCAGGTATTCTCAATGTTAATGGGAGATGTTGTAGGCCCAAGAAGAAAATTCATTGAATTAAATGCAAATATCGCAGAGCTGGATGTGTAAGGAACCCAGGTTCCTTGACAATCAACTTCCTGAGAGTTAAATAATAAAGGATATAAAAATGCCGAAAGAAAAAGAAACAGAAGACGAAGAAGAAATAGGAGAGGAAAATGAAAATGGTGAAGCAAATGAAGCGTTAGTTGAAACTCTTGAAAAAAAGGATGTTAATTTAAAAGATTTGGGGGAAGACAGAACTATTAATAGTGAGATTTCAACAGAAATGCAGAAAGCCTATATTGACTATGCAATGTCAGTTATTGTTTCTCGTGCACTGCCAAGTGTTGAAGATGGACTTAAACCAGTTCACAGAAGAATTCTTTTTGCAATGAACGAAATGGGGTTAGATAAAGGGGCTACGAAAAAATGCGCAAGAATTGTTGGAGATACTATGGGTAAATACCACCCCCACGGAGACATGGCAATTTATGATTCTTTAGTAAGAATGGCTCAAGATTTTTCACTAAGATACCCGTTAATAAAAGGGCAGGGAAATTTTGGAAGTATTGACGCTGACAATGCAGCTGCATCAAGATATACAGAAGCAAAACTTGCAAAAATATCTAATGAGCTGCTCCAGGACATTGACAAAAAAACAGTTCCTTTTATCCCCAACTTTGATAATTCATTAGAAGAGCCAATAATACTTCCTGGAAAACTCCCAAATTTATTAATTAATGGAAGTAATGGAATTGCAGTTGGTATGACTACAAATATCCCCCCGCATAACTTAACAGAAGTATGTGATGCTATAATAAAAACAATTGACAAGCCAAAAATAGAAATTGAAGAAATTATGGAAATAATTCAAGGCCCTGATTTTCCAACAGGAGGAACAATTGTTGCAGAAGGGCTGGAAGATTTATATAAAACAGGAAGAGGAGGATTTACAATAAGAGGAAAAATCAAAACAGAATCTACAAAGAATAAGGAGCTCGTTGTCATAGAAGAAATCCCCTATCAAGTTAATAAATCAGAACTTGTTAAAAAAATTGCAGAACTTGCAAGAGATAAAAAACTTAACAATGTTTCAGATATACGAGATGAATCTTCAAAAGGGGATATAAGAGTTGTAATTGAATTAAAAAAAGACACTGACCCAAAATTCACAATAAACCACCTCTATAAATCAACAAACTTGCAGACACGGTTTAACGGGATTCTTGTTGCTCTTGTAAATGGTATTCCAAAAACACTTAACTTAAAAGAAATTATTGAATGCTATATTTCTTACAGAAAAAAAATAATCAAAAAAAGAACAGAATTTGATTTAAAAAAAGCTCAGGATAGATTGCATATTGTAGAGGGGCTGTTAATAGCTCAAAGAAATATTGATGAAATTGTCAAACTAATTAAAAAAGCAAAAACAGCATCAGATGCTTCTGAACAACTCCAGGCAAGATTTAAACTGTCTAAAAAACAGGCAGATTCAATTTTAGAAATCACACTTAAACAGCTGACCTCATTAGAGCACGAAAAGCTGGAAAAAGAAGAAAAAGAATTGAAAGAACTAATTAAAGAACTTACAAAAATATTATCAGATGAATCTGAAATATTAAAACTTATAAAACAGGAATTAAATGAATTAAAAAGAAATTATGGCGATGAAAGAAGGTCAAAAGTAATCAAAAGCATAAAAGAAATAAAAGAAAAAGACTTGGTTTTAAAAGAAGATGTTGTTGTTACAATCACTGAAAAGGGGTATATTAAAAGAATGCCTTACCAAACTTACCATGAGCAAAAGCGCGGGGGCAGAGGAGTAATTGGAACAGAACTATCAACTGATGACTTTGTAAAGCAAATTTTAACATGTTCAACACACGATTACTTGCTATTATTTACAAAAAGAGGAAGATTATTCTGGCTAAAAGCATATGAAGTTCCAGAAACACAAAGATATGGAAAGGGGCAGGCAATTGTCAATTTATTAAATATAAAAGATGATGCAATTTCAAGTGTCATGGCAGTTAAAGAATTTAAAAATTACCTATTCATCGCAACTAAAAGAGGGCAGGTTAAAAAAATACCATTAGACATGTTTTCAAAACCAAGAAACACAGGAGTTAGAATAATTAATCTCCCTGCAGACAACAGCGACAATGTTGTTGATGTAAATGAGATAAAAGAAAAGCAGGAAGTAATGCTGATAACTGCAAAAGGGCAGGCAATAAGATTTAACTCAGATGAAGTTCGTTCAATGGGAAGAGCAAGTTATGGAGTAACAGGAATAAAACTTGCTCCAAATGACTTAGTAGTAAGTATGGAAATTGTGCCTATGGAAAAAACAAAAGAAGCTATTTTAACTGTCACTGAAAAAGGCTATGGAAAAAGAAGCAATATAGAAGATTACAGACTGACAGGCAGAGCAGGAAAAGGGGTAATTAATGTTAAAGTTACTGACAAAACAGGAGAAGTCATAAAAACAATTGCAGTCGAAAACAGCGACAACATTGTAATAACAACTAAAAAAGGGATGACAATAAGAACTCGTGTTAAAGACATAAGAATAATGGGAAGAGCTACACAAGGAGTGAGAGCAATAAAATTAAAGTCAGAAGATGAGGTAAGTGATGTCGCTAAATTAGTTGAAGAAAAAGAAATACAGGAAAAACTGCCTGAAAACGAGTAGGATTAAAATAAGTCTGATGTAAAGAAAAGTAGAACTAATGCAGGAAGCAGTCATATTAAGTATGATTAATTAATAATCCAGCATCTCAATTAAATTTAAATATCTGGATTTCTATTTTAAGCAATGCTAGATATTAATCTTCTTAGGGAAAAACCAGAGATTGTTAAGGAAAATCAGATAAAAGCAGGAAAGCAAGCACATATAGTCGATGAAGTTTTAAAACTCGATGAGAAATGGAGAAAGATAAAATATGAAACTGATAAACTCAGAAGTGAGAGAAATAAAGTTTCTGAAGAAATCAATCAGGCAAAAAAATTAAAAAACGAGAAAAAAGCAAGGGAACTTATTAAAACAGCGAAAGAAATTCCTGATAAAATAAAAACTCTTGAAGAAGAATCGAGTAAGTTGCTGGAAAATCGGGATAAGCTGTTAAGTGAACTGCCAAATATAATTTCAAAATATACCCCTATTGGAAAAGATGATTCTGAAAATAAAGAGATTAAAAAATATGGGAAACTAAAAAAAATTTCATTTCCTGTAAAAACTCATGTTGAAATTTCAGAAAATTTAAAAATTGCAGATTTTGATGAATCTGCCAAAACATCTGGAACCGGATTTTATTATTTAAAAAATGAATTAGCCTTGTTAAATCAAGCCTTAATAAGATTTGGAATTGATTATATGAAAAAGAAAGGGTATGAGTATATCGAAACTCCTTTGATGATTAAAAGGGGGATATTTGAAGGTTCAGAAGGCTCACAGACATTTTCAAATTCAATTTATGAAATTGGAAATACTGATTTAGCTTTGATTGGAACAGCTGAACATGCTTTAATGGCAATGCATAAGGATGAAAATTTCAAAGAAGATGAACTTCCAAAAAAATATTTTTCTTATTCCATGTGCTTTAGGAAAGAAATTGGGGCTCACGGGATTAATGAAAAAGGATTGTGGAGAACTCATCAGTTTAATAAGATAGAGCAGTTTATTTTTTGCCTTCCAGAAGATTCTGAAAAATTTTATGATGAATTAATGAAAAATTCTGAGGGGATTTTAAAAGAGCTGGGTCTTCCTTACAGAGTGATTGAAATTTGCACAGGAGATTTGGCGCCATGGAAGCATAGAAGTGCAGATTTGGAAGTTTGGCGTCCAACAACCAAAGATTATGGAGAGGTAATGTCTCTTTCAAATATAACAGATTATCAGGCAAGGACACATAATATTAGAGTAACACGGCGTAATGGTGAAAGAGAGGTGGTGCATACTCTAAACAATACTGCCCTTGCAACTTCAAGAATTTTAGTTGCTATTTTGGAGTATTTCCAGAATAAAGATGGCAGTGTTGATATTCCAAAAGTATTGCAAAAATACACAGGATTTAAAAAAATCAAGGAGAAAAAATGAAAAGAACTGTAGTGCATGAAAAAGACGGGTTTAGTTATACTATTTTAACTCCAGATAGGCACGATAAAATTAAAGTTATAAGAGTATTAAAGAGGAGAAATATGGTAGCGTATCTAAAAGTGAATTATCCAATTATAGGCGAGTGTTTTGAAAGAGTTTATGCAGGATTAGGGATGATTTAATATTATCTCGTATAAATTCAGAGGAAATAAGGTATTCACTTTAAGAAATAAAACAACTCAAAATAGCCTTGGCAATTAACCTAAAGCTTTTACATCAACTATTCTATTTAATTACAATAATAAATTTAAACAAATAATATTATACAATATAATGAAAATAGGGATTATAGGCGGTAGCGGGCTAGATAAGCCAGAAATTTTGCAAAACTATCAGGAAAAATTTGTAGATACTCCTTATGGCAATCCTTCTTCATCCATAATATGTGGAAAAATTGGGGAAATTGAAGTGTATATGATTGCGCGTCACGGAAGAAATCACGAAATAACTCCAACAGAAGTTAATTACAGGGCAAATATACATGCACTAAAACAGCAAGGATGCACACATATACTAGCAACTTCTGCTGTCGGTTCTTTAAGAGAAAAAATTGAAAGAGGAGACTTTGTAATACTTGACCAGTTTATTGACTTTACAAGGCACAGAAAAATAACTTTTTATGATGATTTTAAAGAATCTGTAAATCACATAAGTTTAGCAGAACCTTTTTCAGATTATTTAAGGAAAAAATTAATTGATGCTTGCAGAACATTAAAAATCAAACATCATGAAAAAGGAGTTGTTGTGACAATTGAAGGCCCAAGATTTTCAACAAGAGCAGAAAGCAACATGTTTCGTTTATGGGGAGCAGATGTTATTAATATGTCAATTGCTCCAGAAGCAACTCTTGCAAAAGAAGCAGAAATTGAATATGCTGCAATTGCAATGTCAACAGATTATGACTGCTGGAAACTAGATGAAAAACCTGTTGAATGGCAGGAGATATCAAGAATATTCAAAGAAAATGCATCTAAAATAATTCAACTACTTCTTGAAACAATAGAATTAATTGAAAAAGAAAACAGCAGAGAAGAGTCAGTTAATTTTATAAAAAACTCAATAGCATCAATTCCAGACTGGCCAAAAAAAGGAATAATTTTCAGAGACATAACAACACTTCTCCAGAATCCAAAAGCATTTGAAAAATCAATTAAAATATTAGAACAAAGATATAAAGAAAAAGAAATAGATGTAATTGCAGGAATAGAAAGCAGGGGATTTATTATTGGCTCTGCTCTTGCACAGAAATTAGGCAAACCTTTAGTATTAATTAGAAAACCTGGCAAATTGCCAAGAGAAACAATAAAAGAAACCTACGATTTAGAATATGGAACAGATAGTATTGAAATTCATAAAGATGCTGTAATGCCAAATGAAAAAGTTCTTTTAGTAGATGATTTGCTTGCGACAGGGGGAACAGCTGTAGCTGCATGCAACTTAATTAGAAAACTGCACGGAGATGTAATAGAAGCTTGCTTTATAATAGAACTGCCAGACTTAAATGGCAGAGATAAACTGCCAGTAGAATCTTTTAGTATTGTTAGTTTTGAGGGGGAGTAAAAATCCTTTATAAGTTTGTTCTATATCTGCTATTAACCTCTCTTGCTTTTATACAAAGATGCATGCCTAAAAGGGACATACAAGCTCCTTCAATAAACCTGCCAGAACCAACAATACTAGCCATTCCTCCAGCTGCTAAAAACCCCCCATAAGAAGCTTTTTCAACAACATTAGAATCTCTATAAGTTTCAGGATCAGTAGTTATATTGCATATATGCCATATTTTTGATATCATTTTATTAATATTTCAATAAACAATCCCTTTTTAAACATTATTACACTAAACACTAACCCCTAATACCTTGCCAATAACAAATCCAATTAAAGCAGCACCCATTCCAATAAGCATAAGCTGAATTCCTTTTTTAATCCAGTTGCCAACATTTATCTTAGCTTCAACAGCACCTGTAATAAATAAAGCAATTGCAGAAATAATTACAGAAACAATTATTGCTGTATTTATTGGGAAAAAGAAAAACGCTGCAAGAGGAATAATACTTCCAATAATTGCTGCAAGTCCAACTACAATTGCACTTTTAATAGGGTTTAAGAATTCGTCTGATAAACCTAGCTCTTCTTTCATCATTGTGCTAAGCCAGATTTTTTTATCTGAAACAACATGTTTTACAATGTCATTTAGTAACTTCCCTCTAAATCCTTTTTTATAATAAATATCATAAATTTCCTGTTTTTCTTTTTTTGGAAACTCTTTAATTTCATAATTTTCCCTTGCTTCCTGACTTTTATAAAAATCTTCTTCTGCTTTTGCTGAAGTGTAGGCAACTGCAGCCATAGAAAATGATTCTGCAAATGCTGCAGCTAACCCTGCAATTAAAACCATTTTTACACTTGAAGTTGCAACAGCAATTCCTAAAATAACTCCAAGAACATTTACTAATCCATCCTGCCCGCCCAGGATAAATTCCTTAAACAAAGCTCCGAACCTAGAATGTTTTTCAACATGAACTTTTCTTAAATTCCTCACACTCTTTCTCATAAAATTACTACATATTCAAAGATTTTAAAGCTTGCGAATCAGAGAATAAAACCTAAACCTTTAAAAGACAGAATTATTCCTATTATCATCACCACCCTTTTTGGCTGTGGTGATTGGGCAGTCCCGCACGCGGCGCGGACTGCCCGCCTTTATTTAAGCGCCGCGTTAGCAATCCCAATGCCACGTTCAAGCTCCGAGATAACAATAACATTTTTAAACCAATTTTAACCATAATATTTATGGCAGTTGTAAGAATAAAATTAAGCAGCACAAATATAGAACAGCTCAATGAAATTACCAGCATAATAAAAGAAATAGCAAACAAGGCAGGGGTTATAGCCAAAGGCCCGATTCCAATTCCAACTAAAAAGTTAAAAGTCACAACAAGAAAATCTCCATGTGGAAATGGCACAGCAACTTTCGACAGGTTTGAAATGAGAATTCACAAAAGAATTATAGATTTGCCTAGCAACGACAAAGTTTTACATTCTGTAATGAGGCTTCAAATACCAAAGAGTGTTAATATAAAGATTGAGATGAAAGAGTAAATATTTTTATGCTGAATAAAAACATCGCTCGCTTCGCTCGCTTGAGTTAATATATAAAAAATTCGTTCTTCTGTTTTCTTTTCTAATTATAAAATTTAAATAAAAATAATAACCGCTCAACTCGCATAAAGCTAGGGAAAGTTATGACATATTAACCCAACACATAAAATAATTTCTTTTAATTTCTTTTAACCTGTAAGACAGCTTTTCTGTGATATCTCCCTGTTTTATTTTATCTTTATAAGCGTCATGCAAAATTACAAATATCTCCTTACTGATTTAAGAATAAATCCTCCTATTTTTTGGGATAAGGATCTTGAACTCCATTTTTTGTAATCAAATAAAACACAATCAAATATTGTTCTATCAAAATATCGTTTTAATACAGCAATAATCTTTTTATCTTTTCCAAGAAGATTTATGTCATATTGGTGTCTGAAACTTCTATAATCCATATTTGATGAACCCAAAATAAAATAATTATTATCAATTACCATTAATTTAGAATGAGTAAATTTATTAAAATAATAAATATAAGCTCCACATCTCCATAACTCTCCTAAATAAGCTTCTCTGATGATATTTACAGATTTAACATTAGAAATTTTAGGTACAGCAATTTTAACTTCAACACCTCTTTGTGCAGCATCTTTCAAAGCTTGTCTTATTCCCAATGAAGGCACAAAATAAGGAGTCTCTATAAGTATGGTTTTTTTGGCATTATTTATCAAATGTTCATAACTTATTTCTGTAGGATTGAAAAGTGTTGATGGTATATCCTGAATTATTTCAAATCCTCTATAAGCTATTTTATTTATTCTTTTCATATCTACTTTTCCTTTTCTATTCCAAAATCTATTAAATGACCTTGCAAAATTTTCTGATATATCTCCATCTAATCTTAATACAAGTTCCCTCCATTTTAAGCAAGAAGCAGTAATATTTACAGAACCAACAAAAGTTATCTTGCGGTCAATAATTAATAACTTTCTATGATCTCTTTCATGATTTTTTGCAAATATTCTAACTGCATATTTAAATTCTTTAAAAAATCGAACTTCTCCGCCCAAACAAACTAGTCTTCCAAAAAACTTTTTATCTGCAGTTGAACCCCACGCATCAACTAGAACTCTTATTTTAACTCCTTCTGCTGCTTTTTTCTCTAATGCTTTTCTAAATATGTTTCCAACCTTATCTTTATCAAATATATATGTCTCAAGATAAATGCTCTTCTCAGCATTTTTAATATCCCCGAGCATTCTTCTGTATATTCTTCCTGGTCTGCTTAAAACTTCAAATGTTCTCATATAAAATAACAGTATCTCCTATTATTAAAATTTGCTAAAAGCGTGATTTAACCAGTAAGACAGATATTCTACGATATACTTAGCTTATCACCACTATAAAGATTTTCTTCACATTAACCCAAAAGTTTTATTCACATTAAACTAAAAAACTCTACCCCACCACAATCTTATATTTAAACCATATTTTTTTAACTAAATTATGAAAAGAAAACCATTATTTATCACATTCGAAGGGGGAGAAGGAAGCGGAAAATCAACACAGCTAGAATTATTCTATAATTGGTTTATAAAATGTTACGGAAAAGCAATTCTAACAAGAGAACCAGGCGGGGAACATTATGCTGAAAAAATAAGAGCAATTTTACTTGAACATGAAGATCAAAGATTTCCAATGTATCCGCAAACAGAATTATTTTTATTCGAGGCAGCAAGAGTCCAGCATCTTAGAAATATAGTTATGCCTGCTTTAGCAGATGGAAAAAGTGCTTTATGTGACAGGTTTGCAGATTCAACAACAGCTTACCAAGGATATGGAAGTGAAATGTCGCTTAAGGACATTGAAGCAATAAATAGAATAGCAACCAGGGGCATAACTCCTGATGCAACATTTCTATTAGATGTAACACCTGAGTTAGGATTAATGAGAACATTATCAAGAGAACAACAAAACAGAATTGATATTAAAGATATTGACTTTCATAAAAGAGTTAGAAGAGGTTATTTAGAAATCGCAAAATCAAATCCTAAAAGGATAATAATTGTTAACGCAAATAACGAATTAGAAGAAGTTCAAAAAGAAATAAAAGAGAAATTCGCAGAGAGATTTTTGAAATAAATGGGAAGAGTCTTTTATTTACTCCAATCCTTTTGATATTTCCATCTTTCTATTGCTTTATCTATAACATTATATGATTTTCGAGAAGGAACTTCAACAGTAGTTGTTGTTATTCTTGAAGATTCAGAATTACCTGTTTCTAGCATTCTGTAACCATTTGCCAGATTATAAAAATCATTCCATAACCCTCTATGTGTCTCATCAAAAAGACAACCTTTCGAAAAAAAGTAAATCTCTCCAAGTCTAGGTCCAAGGGCATATTTTGTTCTTGTAAACTCTCCTACTAATGGCTGTTCAATATCTTCCCCTTCATTTCTAGTTAAACGGGGCAAATTGCATCTAGTCCTAGTAGCAATTTTATCCTTTTTCTCTCCAATATCTCTTATTCTTTTTAAATATCCTCTTCCATCTGTAAATTCTTCTGGAAACAAATCCTGTTCTGTAAAAGTTAAAATCCCTGCTAACTTAACATAAAAGTGATACCAATCATCTCTAGCACTATCTCTTGCGCCTTCTGGAACAGAATTAACTCTTTTTGAAGCTCTGCATAAATTCCCATAAACACCTACTGCCCCTTGGCATAGTTTTTCATACCATTTTTCCAATTCTTTATAATATTCTGGCCTTTCTCTAGATTGTCCTAACATTTAACCAAAAAACCAGGTGTATTTTTAAAGATTATTATACTCAGATGCTAAGAATATTTTCTTGTAATAAGATATCTATTTGTTTATTAGTAACACACCAGCATAACCAATGTTAAATTAGGTAAAGATAGGGAATATCAACCTATTAATCGTGCTCTCTTATCAGCCCCTTCAGCTTCCCGAAATCATAAACATTATTTTCTCCAATTGCATGAACAACAAATTCTTTAAGAGAATTAACAGGAACAGCACAGTGAGAATCACTTAGATATTCATTAACACTTGTCCCTTCAATAATAGGCATAAAACTTGGCAATATAATAAACATTTTATCTTTGTATTTTCCAGTTAAATAACATTTATACTTTTCTGATTTTACTCCACTCTTATCTTTTAAACTAACTGCAGGATGCAAATGCCCCATAACAACAAACTTTATTTTTTTATCAAGAGCTTCCTTAAATAAAAAATCTCCATGAATAAATGCAATGTCTCCTTGGATATAATAATCTATTAATTTCTTGTCAGCAATTTCAGCAAATTTCTCGTGATTGCCTTTTAAAATAATTATATTATCTCTGGGAACATAATTGTCAATTAATAAAAGAAGCTCTAAAAATAAATTCTTCTCGTGTTTCTGATATGAAAAAAAATGCTTTACATCTCCTAAAAAAACAACTTTTTCAACAGGTTTTTTCTCTTTTTTAAGCTGGCTAAATATTTTTTTTAAGTCTTCTTCTGTTTGTTTTTCCTGAACAGCAGGAATTAAACTCCCGGATTCTCTAAACATAGACTCATATCCCAAGTGCATATCTCCTAGTGCAAGAATTTTCTCACTTGGAAAATAAACTGCCTTGCTGATAAATTCAAATTTCCTGCGGGGGGTTAGTCTTGTCTGCATATTTTTAATGACTAAGTTAAATTTATAATTCTTGCTGTTTTAAGAATAATACAAAGTTATCAAATAAAAGAAGACTAATTATTGTTCTCTAGTTCTTCCAGTTAAATCTACAACTTCAGCAGTGTTTTCATCAGCCCCATATTTTACAGCTAATTCCTCTGCAATAAAAACAGCTTTTGAGTGTAATAATTCCTCTGCACTATCCCGGTCGTAAGCTGTTCCAAAATGTCTTCTGTTCATTTCAGGATCTACAGCATCAGGACCATTAAGTTTAGTATATCTGCTTTGAGTTAAGGCAATATACCCTTCTTTTTGTTTTGATGAAAGTATATAGGATTCTGGGAAAAGAACCCCTCTTTCATCTAATATACTTACTGTAAATTCATTAGAAGGAAAACACTTCGGATGTGTTTGTTCACTAATCTTTATTCTAAAATTTTTCATAAAATAACTTAATGTATGTTATTTTTAAATATTTATACACTAATTTTCTCCAATCATCCCCATATGCAATTCGTGCATTCTTTTTAGGAATTTCTGTTTGTCTTCTATTTTTATTAAATCTGCATGCCCTTGAATAATAAGATTTAAGGTAAACGGAGAGGGAAGCAATACATCTTTTATTTTTAATTTTACATCTTTATTATTTATCAATTCAATAACTTTCTTAGCACTCTGAATATCCATTAAATCTTCAAGAACTTCACGCCGAGCTTCATTTAATATCGGAAATTTTTTAGAAACTTTTCTAACAGCAGCTAATAAAAAATGGCTTTTCAGCTGCTGTTTGCCAACTGTCTTGCTTCTTCCTTTGTAAGTTCTAAGAATCATTAAAGCTCTTGTCGCACAATGCCTGAATCTTCTTGCTAAAATATCTGTTCTTTCAATAGCTTCTGTAACAACTTCTTCTAAATTGTCTTTTGTTAAAAATTTAAATGCTTTTTCTATTTCCATTTTATCGCCTGCAAAATAAAACCCGTTGTCATTAATCCCAATTTCTATATCTCTTCCTCCAACCTGAGCCATTAAATATCCAAGTGCTCTTGACAAAGCATCATTTACTCTTCTGCCATACATAGAACTTACCAAAATATAATTTTTCTCTCCCTTATATTTTTCAATTAAAATTTTCTTAGAATGTGGTATTTCTGAAAAATGATGCTGCTCATAAAAATACTGATAAATCGCATTAGCAACAGAATCACTGACATAAAGATGTTTTTTAATAAATTCTAAAATTTCAGATTTCTTTGCCTTAGCTTCAAACTTCTCATTCATTAGATATCTGAATCTGTTTATTTCAAGAGCAGAATCAAAACTTAGAGGCAATTGTTCAGAAAACCATGAAGGAATTGTAGGGTTCTTGTGTATAGCAGGACGAACATAGAGGTTCATTCCTTTAACATACGCATATTCATACTTGCTTCCCCCTAAAACAAAAACATCTCTTGGCTTCATTCTTTCTAAAAATCCCTCGTCAATCACCCCGATTTTCTCGCCTTCAGGAGCAATTTTAACTGTTATAAAAGATTCTTCAGGGATTGTTCCTATATTAGTAAGATAAATCACTCTTGCTAATTTTCCTTTTTTTCCAATCATATTAGTATCTTTATCATACCAAATCTTCCCATAAACATTTGATTTCTCCAAAGCATATTCTCCTGCTAAATAACTTATTATATCAAAAAAATCATTTTTAGAAAGAGTTGAATAACAATAAGAATTTCTGATTAAATTAAAGATCTCGTCAACATTCCAGACTTTATAAATTGCCATTCCATAAATCTGCTGTGCTAAAACATCCAAAGCATTTTTCGGAAAATAAACAGTATCTATTTTTTTCTCAACCATTTCTTTTTGAATAACAGAACTTTCAACTAAATCATCTCTGTCAGTTACAATAAATCTTCCTTTTGCAATATCGTGCAGTTTATGTCCTGCTCTTCCCATTCTTTGCAATGCTCTTGCACTCGACTTAGGAGAACTTAACATAATAACCAGGTCAATAAACCCAATATCAATGCCTAATTCTAAACTTGTAGAGCAAACAACAACTTTTAACTCACCATTTCTTAATCTCTCTTCAATATTATATCTTAACACCTTGCTTAATGAAGAATGATGTGCAGCAATATTATCCCCATAAGTAGTTGGAAATCTGTCTTTAAGATGCGAGACAACTCTTTCTGTTGCTGCTCTTGTGTTTGTAAAAATCAAAGTAGTTTTATGCTCTTGAATAAGAGAATCCATTAAATCATAAATATTTTTAGAAAAATCAAATTCATCAACTAAATCTTCTGTAGGGGTTAAAACAGAAATATCTATTTTTTTATCCATAGGAACTTCTGCAATTTCAACTTCCCTAAAATCGCCAATACCCACAAGATATTTAGCAACTTCTTCTAAAGGAGAAATTGTTGCAGAAAGCCCAACTTTAACCGGCCATATTTTACTTACTTCATTTAATCTTTCAAGGGTTATGCTAAGATAAGTCCCTCTTTTATTATTTAAAGCATGGATTTCATCAACAACGCAAAATTCAACTGCTCTAAAGTATTCAATAAATTTTTTTGAAGTTAAACTTATAGCTAAAGATTCTGGAGTTGTTATAAAAATATGCGGAGAATTCTTAGCCATTTTAGTTCTCTCTGCAATAGTTGTATCTCCTGTTCTTAATCCAACTCTTATTTTCTGAAGTTTAATATTGTTTTTTTTAGCAAGTTCTTCTATTTGCTCAAGAGGTTCAACAAGATTCTTATGTATATCATTTGAAAGAGCTTTTAAAGGAGAAGTATAAACTGCATAAACTTTATTTTCAAGCTGATTTTTTTCAGCTAGAATAACAAGATAATTCAAAATAGATAAAAAAGCTGTAAGAGTTTTAGTTCCTCCTGTCGGTGCGCTAATTAAAATATTTTTCCTCTCCCATATTGCACCAACCCCATATTTTTGAGTCAGAGAAAAATCACTAAACTTTGAAAAAAACCACTCTTTTACAAGGGGATGCAAAGTCTCTGCTATCTTATCTGAATTTCTCTCCACAGCTTTCTTTATGCTTGTCATTTTACAGAAAAGTCTTAAGGATATTTATACCTGCCTCTTTTAAATTTTTATAATCGTAATTATTCTACTAAAACCCTTTGGATTCTCCCAATATGCTCTAAATACATCCTCCATCTAGAAACAGGAACTCTTGGAAGCGGATTTCCCTGGTTATCTTGCCCAACTAAGTAAGTTTCATCACCTTCTGCAATTGTATTAGTATAATGTTCTCTAACAAAATTTTGAACCTCATTACTAAGAGCTGTAAGCTCTTCCATTTGTCCAGGAGTTATTCTTTTAAAAAGAGGTTCTCCGTAAAGTGCAGTAGTAAGTAATTTATTATGCCTATTAAGACGTTCTTCTCCCAAGATAACTTTAAATGCCCCAGGTTCCCCTCCTCGATTATTATTGCCAGTTTCTCTTTGTGATTCCATAACATCACCTAAATTAAAACCTTTATAAATGTTTCGATTATAAAGTAGTTACAATTCTTCTTCTATTTCCTCATTTAAAAAATCTTCCTGCTCCTTAGAAACAACAACATCCTCTTCATCTAATCCTGCTTCAATTTTATCAAGATTCTTTTTTTGCATTGGATTCTGCTTTATCTGCTCTAAAATTCCTTTTTTTTCATCAAGCTGTTTTTTTGAGTTTACCAGCTTTTGCTCTAAAAAAGAGTTTCCTTTAAACATATTAGCTAAATCATACTCTGTGTTCTTAATCCTGTTTTTAAGCTCAGCTATCTCTTCTTCTAATTTCTCTTGTTCGCTTCTTTCTTCTTCAGGCACCATTTCCATACTTTACCCAAAATTTAATAAAAAATCAAGGAACTAAGGGTTTTTATAGCTTTAGTTTTCCAGGTTATTTAATCTGACAAGCACTAATTTTATTGCTTCCTAGAACAAAATTGTTTAACTTGGTTTGCCATTATTTCTATAATAAGATAAACTCTTCTCGCTCTTGTTAAAGAACTTCTGAGAATCCACTCTCCATTCCAGTCAGGAGAACATTCAACTACCTTAACATCTTTGGGTAAGCAGTAAGCTACATCCGGCAACTCGCAAGAGCCACAACTTCCAAATAAATCTCTTTCAGATTGTTCTATTTGTGGCAAAAAATCAGTATTATACCTTTTAAGACAAATGAACCAACCTTTAAAAATACTCTTATATTTAATTTAAGATGACAATCAGACAGCCAATTGTAACAGTAGCCGGGCATGTTGACCACGGAAAAACATCTCTTTTAGATGCGCTTAGATGCAGCTCTGTTGCAGAATGTGAAGCCGGGGCGATTACTCAAAAAATTTCATTCACATTATTTCCACAAAGTGCATTGAAAAAATCATGTCCTCTAATTGAAACTCGGAAGATAGCATTAGAAATACCTGGGTTTTTATTCATAGACACCCCAGGGCATGCAGCATTTAATAACATTAGAAAAAGAGGAGGAAGCCTAGCAGACCTGGCAATTCTTGTAATAGATTTAAATGAAGGTATAAAACCGCAGACAGCAGAAGTAATACAAATTTTAAAATCTAACAAAACTCCATTTATAATTGCACTCAATAAAATTGACAAGATAAAAGGATGGCAAAAAATATCAAATGATTTAAAAGAAAATATAGAAAAACAGCCTATAAATGCAAAACAAGAATTCGAAGAAAAATTTTACACTTTGGTTGGAAGTTTAAATTCTTACGGGTTTGAATCAGATTTATTTTACAAAATAACAGACTTTACAAAAAAAATTGCAATGGTTCCATGCTCTGCAAAAACAAAAGAGGGATTGCCTGAATTAATAATGGTATTATGTGGCTTATCTCAGAAATTTCTTAAAGAAAATCTAAAATTAGGAAAAAAAGCAAAAGGAGTTGTATTAGAAATTAAAAAAGAAAATGCAATTAACTGCATAGAATCAATTTTATATGATGGAGAGTTGAAAATAGGGGATAAAATTGCAATTGCAAGTTTTAATAAGCTAATTTTCACAAAAGTAAAGGCGATTCATGAAATAATGCCGATGTCTGACAAGTTCAGACAGGTTGAAAAAGTTAGGTCTGCATCAGGAATCAGGATTTATTTAACTGATAAAGCAGAAATTCTTCCGGGAATGCCTTTTATAACTTATGAAAATGAAAAAGAAGCTGAAAATGAATTTAAAGAAATTACAGGAGAAGCAATAAAAACTGACAAACAGGGGATAATTATCAAAGCAGATTCTTTGGGGAGTTTGGAAGCTATGATTGTTTTGTTAAAACAGTCAAATATTCAAATAGTAAAAGCAGGAATAGGTTCAATAAACAAATCAGATATTCTTGCAGCAAAAGCGAATTTAGAAATAAATCCAATTGACGCAGTTATTCTTGGATTTAATGTAGAAAAAGAGGAGGAAATTAGCAATACTACAAATATAAAAATAATAACAAACGATGTAGTTTATAAATTAATTGAAGACTTGCAAAAATACCGGGAAGAAAAAAACAAAGAAATTGAAAAAGAAAGGCTTATGGGATTGTCAAATATCTGCAAACTCGAAATACTCCATAAATATATGTTCAGAAACAGCAATCCAGCAATATTTGGAATCAACATAACTACAGGAAAATTAAAGGCAAACACAGAATTAATAGATGAAAATGGGGAATATATTGGAAGAATAAAACATATTCAATCAGAAAAGAGTTCAGTAGAAGAAGCTTCTCATGGAATGGAAGTTGCCATTTCAATACCGGGAATTAATTTCGAAAGAAAATTAGGAAATAAAAAATACCTTTATTCAGCTTTAAGCGACAAGCAAATTAAAACACTGCTGAATAACAAAGATATTTTGTCAGGAGAAGAAATTTCAGTAATAAGAGAACTGCAAGTTATAAAAGAAAAAGCGCCGCAAAGAGCTGTAAAAAACTAAAAATCAGTTTAAACTCCCAATATGTTTATAAACTCGGCACCATAAAATAAATTATGTCAGATAAAAAGAAAGATGAATGTTATAAAGGCGATGCAGAAGAAATAAGAGAGCAATATGAAAAATTAAGCAAGAAATATTCTCTGCCCTTGTTTAAAGAGCTTAACGAAGACTTTGATATTGTAAAAGCAGAGTTTGGATGTGAAACTTTGCTAAGAGATATAAGAAAAGAAATTTCAACCAAATATCTTTCTGCATTAAACATTGTTGAACTTCTCTTAAACCCAAGCAATGGCTCTATGTTCCATATGTTTCTGGTTAAAAGTATTTCAAAAGAAGAAAAAGACATCCTGGATAATTTATTTGATAAAATCGGGGAGATTCAAATAGAGGGCTTTGAACTAGATGTTTATTATAATGAAAAAAAAGAGGCGGAATTTATTAAAAAAACATTCCACTTATGGCAGGAAATTAAACCAGATTTAGCAAAAGTTATCAAGTCGCTTAAGGATAACTGGAGAAAAACAAGTTTTAAAAAAGAAAAAAGTTATTTTGGTTGATAATTATTTAACGCTTCTAAAGCTTTATAAAACATTGTATTTTTATTATATTATGGGAAAAGAAGGCAGAATTGTGTTTTATGAGCAAATTGCCAAGAATAAAAGAAATTCTGTGTTTTTAATGTTTTTAATAATCCTAGTTATAATTGCCTTAGGTTCTGCTATTGGGCTGGCAGTTGGCGAAGGATATTTTTTTATTATAATGATTTTTGCAATTATTATTTCCGTATCATATGTTACAATTGGATTTTACAATTCTGACAAAATTGCATTAGCTTCTGTAAATGCCAAAGAAGCAGATAAAGTTGAGTATAAAACGCTTTATAATAGTGTTGAGTCAATGAGTCTGGCTTCTGGTATGCCGATGCCAAAAGTATATGTTATGCCCGGGGAGCAAATAAATGCATTTGCAACAGGAAGAAACCCCCAACATTCTGCTATCTGTGTTACAGAAGGAGCTTTGAAAAAACTTGACAAGCAGGAGTTAGAAGGAGTTATTGCACATGAAATTGGGCATGTTGCTAATTATGATATCAGATTCATGACTTTAACAGCTGTTTTAATCGGATTAGTTGCAATTATTTCTGAGATGTTTTTAAGAAGTTTATGGTATTCTGGTGGAGGAGGTTCAGGAGAAAAAGACAAGGGGCAGGCAATTTTTTTAATAATTGGGATTGTTTTAGCAATCCTTGCACCAATTTTAACTTACTTTGTTCAGATGGCAATTTCAAGAAAAAGGGAATACACGGCAGACGCAACTGCTGTCAAATTCACAAGAACTCCTACAGGTTTGATAAGTGCATTAAAAAAAATTAAAAATGACGCCCCAATGGAAAAAGGGAAAATCAGCAAAGCAATTGCCCCTTTATTTATCTCCGACCCATTTAGAAAAAAAATGGCAAATCTAAGTTCAACTCACCCGCCTATTGAAAAAAGGATTGAAATTCTGGAAAGAATGTAAAAAACGACAACAAAATTTAAAAATGCTTTTTTCTAAAATAGATTATGAAACATAAAAAAAGGAGTTTGGTTATATTGTTTGTATTCTTGATTCTATTTAGTATCAGCTTAACTTCAGCTACACTTTCAACAAACAAAATAGTCGATAAAAATGTAACTATCGGATTATATCTCCTTAACCTAGGAAAATTTGATATAGCAACCGGGGCTTTCACCGCAGATTTTTACCTTTCATTTAACTGTGAAAATACCTGTCCTCAGCTTGAATTTGAATTTATGAACGGAAGAGCATCAAGCTTAGAAAAGATAATAGATACTCCAAATGAAAAATTTTACAGAGTTCAGGCGAACTTAGTCAGTCCAATAGATTTAAAAAAATTCCCTTTTGATAAACAGAAATTGGAAATAATATTAGAAGATAAAAAAAAGACAACTGAAGAATTAGTTTATATTCCAGATGAAGAATCAAGTGGGATTGATGAATCAATTATTTTCATTGGATGGGAGATGGATAATTGGACAGCTTATAACAAAAATCACAAATATGACATTTATGGCGAAACTTATTCCCAGTATGTTTTTGAGATTCCAATATCAAGAATCACTGTAAACGCTTTTTTTAAAACATTTCTGCCAATTACTTTTATAATCCTTGTTATGCTTTCAAGTTTTGTACTTGATCCAGATAAGATAACTACAAGATTAGCAATGGTAGGTTCTGCATTAGTAGCGAGTGTTATGTTCCATGTCTCTCTTGCAAACCAAATACCCCCAGTGGGATATCTTACATTCATTGATAAATTTATGGTGTTAAGTTACTTTGTGATACTTATGAGTTTTATATTTAATGTGTTGTTGCTTGAACTTCATGAGCAGAAAAAAGACGAGCTTGTTGCAAAACTTCACAAAGCAACAGAATTCACAATGTTCATATTGGTTCCAATACTTTATATTATTTTATTCCTGATTTTTCTATAGATGGGTTTAAAGTTAAATGCCCCCCACGATTACTTAACACCAAGAATCAAAGATTCTTGGATGCCATCAAGAATTATTAATTCTTGAGGTCCTAAGGATTAACTCCCTAACATTTTCCTCAATTATTCTAAAAGCCATTTCCATAAAGGCACAAATTTAATAATCTCTCCTCCAAATTTTTCTTCTGTTTCATAATCCCAAGTTATAACTATGAGATTCTTACATCTTAATTCCTTACTTGCTTTAAGTAAAGCATTAATCTCTCTTTCTTTTATTTCTTCTTTTGAATTTATGTAAGTTACTTGAATTAAAATTTCTATTTTTTTATCTCTTTTTATAACAAAATCAACTTCATTTTGCTGATAATCTTTCCAGTAATAAACTTCAAATGAGTTTTCTTTTGCTTTTCTCCTTTGCAATTCAAGAGCAACCTCATTTTCTATAACCTTTCCCTTGTTTTCTGAAAATTTGAATCCTATAGTATTCATTAACCCAGAATCAATACAATAAACTTTTTTAGGAGCTATAAATTGCTGTTTCAATTTAAAATCAAATCTTTCTAATCTAAATATTAAAAAAGTATTTTCAAGATATGAAATCCAATTAGATATTGTAGATACATGTTTAATATTAAATATCCTTGCTAATTTGCTGTAAGTTATTTCTTCAGAAGAATTTGTTATGAGATATTTAGCAAGTTTCTTTATTTCTTCTTTTTTAGAAATATTATATCTCAATAAAATATCTTTTGTGAGTATATCTTCATAAATTTTTGAGATCATTCCCTTTCCAAATTTATATGCTTCTGGAAATCCTCCAATTTCCAAATATTCCTGCAAAGTCTTCATAATTTCTGCTTTTTCTTGTGTGGTATATACTTTATTTTCTTTAACTTCCTTTAATTTTAAAAATTCTTTAAATGAAAAAGGAAATAGAATTATATCTAAATATCTCCCAGTTAAATGAGTTGATAGCTCTCCAGATAAAAGTTTAGAGTTGCTTCCAGTTAGAATTATCTTTTTTGTCCTTCTTAATCTGTTTACAAATAGTTCCCAATTATCTACATTTTGAATTTCATCTAAAATTATGTAATCTATGTCTTCATAAAGTTCATAGAATGATTCTAAAATCTTATTCAAATCGTCACTTTTTAATCCTGCTAACCTTTCATCATCAAAGTTAATATATGCGAATTTGTGAGGTTTTGCTAATAAATAAGAAAAAATAGATTTTCCACATCTTCTTATTCCTAAAATGGCGAGTATGTTAGGATATTTTAAGGATTCTTTGCTTTTGTTTAATCCAGTTCTTTCTATTATTTTTTCTTCTTTTTCTATCTTTTCCAGTTCTTCTCTTTGCTCTTTGATTATACTCTTAAAGTCCATATTATAGTAATAGAAAGGTTATTTATAAAGCTTTCTATTGTTATTAGTAAGCTTTAGGGTGTTAACGCCCCCACGAGATGTTAAACCTTAGGTTAAGGTTCTCACGAGGAAAATGGAGACTTTCTCGACGATAAGGTTTTTTCATGTTTTAAGTTAAGGTTTCATTTGAACTTTTATAAAATTAATAGAAATAACGCTCCCGAGCAGAGTTTAACCTTAGGTTAAGGTTAGCAATATAGTAAAAGAGTTAAGTGTTTCTATTGACTTATTAAATTAGATCAACCATCCAGTCATATTTGTATTCTTGGATTACTGGAAGAATTTCAAAATCTTTAATGACTTTTAAAAATTTAGCTCTTATTTCTTTTAAGATGCTATCGAAATCTGCATAATCCTTTGCACACACCCCTATAGAAAAATCCCATTTCCCTGAATTTTTAGCAACATAAATTATTTGCCTATGTGATTTTAAAAAATTAATAAAGAGTTCTTCTTCTTGAGGTTTAATGTTTAATAAGGCAAATCCCACATAAACATATAAGGGATAACCCAATAAGGCAGGGTTAACAAAAGCATGGTACTGTCTTATCAACTTATTTTGTTCAAGTCTTTTAATACGATACTTAACAACATCTCTGGGTAATCTTGCTTTTTTTGCTATCTCACTAATTGTCTGTCTCGCATTTAATTGTAATTGCTCAATAATTTTCTTATCTTTTTCATCTAATTTGAATTTTTCTCCATATTCCAATTCTATTCTATGAGTCATGTTATCTATATTGGATGTATATTTATAAATCTTTCTCCATTTTGGATAATTTTCTAAAGTTAAGTATTTATAGTACATAATAGAACTACTTATTAATGACAAAATGGAAAATAAGAAAATACTCCGCGTCTATGATAGTGGGGCTAAAAGGTATGAAGAAGTAATGAAAGAATATTGGCACATTCCCAGAGAGCCATTCATAGCTTCGCTTGGATTTAAGCGAGGAGAGAGGATATTAGAATCAGCTGTTGGAACAGGTCTAAACCTCCCCTACTATCCTATTGGAACTCATATTTTAGGAATTGATATTTCTAAGAGAATGCTTGGCGAAGCAAGAAAGAAACAAGTTTTAGCTAATATTGAACTTGAAGAAGGAGACATTCATTCTTTAAGATTTCCAGATAGTTATTTTGATTCGGCTGTTTCAACTTTTACTTTATGCGTTGTTGAGAATCCTAAGAAAGCTCTTCAAGAGATTATAAGGGTAACGAAATCAGGATCTAAAATAACTTTGCTTGATTATTGTAAATCAAGAAATCCATCTGTTACTAAATGGCAAGAGCTAATTCATTATCATGCTTCAAATATAGGATTTCCAAAAGATGTGATTGTTTGGGATTCTTTAATGGATTATGATAAACTAATCTATCATTCCAATCTTCCAATTGAAGTTGAGAGTGATGAAAGAATTGAGAGTGAAAATCCTTTTTCTACTGGATGTAAAATTATTTTGAGGAATAGAAAATGAGAATAGCGGGTATTTACAAAACAAATAGAAATGTTGGCTCACAATTAGTTAGAACAGGAGAAACTCCTGAAGGAGTTGATAGTGTTGATTGGCCTTTAGGTTTACAAATTATTCTTGGAATAGCAAAACAAGAAGGACATGAAATCGACTTATTTTTACCGAATGGTTCGAAAGATAATGGGAGATTAATTCAATTTAATCCAGATATTGTCTTGTATTCTTGCATGACCAATCAGTTTCCATTTGTATTAGATTTTCATAATGGATTGAGAGGAGTTAAACCTAACTTAGTTTCTGTAATCGGGGGTTATCATCCTTCAGCAAAACCAGATGTAGTTAAAGATGGATTTAATTACGCAGTAATTGGAGAAGGAGAACAAACTTTTAGAGAATTACTAAAAGGAATTACTTCAGAAAATAGAGATTTTTCCAATATAAGTGGAATTTCTTTTTTAAGAGACGGACAATTAGTAGTCACACCAAGAAGGGAAAGAATTTCTAACTTGGATGATTTGCCAGAGCCGTATATTAATGATAGTCTTTTAGCTCAGAAGTCTAATTATTTGGGTTATCCTTCTCAAAGGATAAGAGTTAGTGGCTATTCTGAATTTTCAAGAGGATGCACTTTTGATTGTAACTTCTGTGCTTCACCAAATGTCTTAGGAAGAAAACTTGTTTATAGAAGCCCTGAAAAAGTCGCCAAACATTGGAGAGAACAGTATGAAAAATATGGAATAAATGATTTGTTTTTAACTGATTTGAATCCAACATTAAATCCTCAAAAATTAGAGAGACTATCGGATGCTTTAATTGAAGAAGGAATTAACGAAACAGTATCTTGGGCATTTATGTCGGGTTTTAAGAATATAACTCCTACTCTGCTGAGAAAATTAAGTGAAGGTGGAAGTAAATTCATTTGTTGGGGGCTTGAAAATGTTACTCAACCTTCTTGGATTAAAGATGAAACAAGAAAATTGCCTTCTATTGAAGCAATGAGAGAAACTCTTAGTTGTTCAGAAAGTAATGGAATCATGAATGAAGGATTTTACATAATTGGTTGGCCTAATGAAACAAGACAAGATTTAGAAAGGGCAATGGAAACACTTCCATTACTACCTTTGCATATGATCAGACCATCAATTTATACTCCTCTTCCTGGAGCAGTTAATTTTGACATTGCAGAAAAACAAGGAGTCTTAACAGAAACTAATTTCTCAAAGTATGATACTCAACACTTAGTTTTCAAACATCCTAATTTTTCACAAGGAGAATTGGAAGGTTTACAAATGGAATTTTTAAAAAGATTTTATAATCATCCAACTTATAAAACAAGAGTAAGTGAATTTGTTAGAATTAACCCCCAATATAAAGAATGTTTTGATGATTTTTTGGGAATAATGCAAAAATATCTAAAAAGTGTTTAAAATAAAAGATATATTCCTTATGTAGTTAAACGCCCCCCGAAACTCATTCATAAAAATTTTACATTCGCTGTGTAAACACCCTTGCGGGAGCGTTTAACCAAATTTGACAGAATTTAGGCTTGTTTTTACACATAAAGTCGTGCAATTGTTAACCTTAGGTAACATGCCCCCACGAGGATTTGAACCTCGAACAATTCCTCTTCGCTGTTTCTTCCTACTCCTTAAGGAGAGGTAGTGTTAGGAGACCTAGAGAACATATTTGTTCTCTGGTCCAGAGAAAATTTATTTTCTCTTGGAACCTTGGTTCTCCCACATCCGCAAGGAATTATTATATCCAAGTTTAACTATAGGAGCTGATGTTTGTATAATTTTATGTAGTTTTATATAATTTTATAAAATATAATTTATTTAATAAGTTATGGTTATTAAAAGGAAAAAATTGATTTTAAATACAATTGGGATATTTTTTATAATATTGGGAATTGTGGCAGCAATTAATACTTCTGTTAAAGTTCATCCTCAGGAATTCTTGTGGTTTTGTTATTTTTCCTTGATCATTCTTGGTGTTGGGGTACTAATTAGAAATTCTTTTATTGTTTCAAGTCAAGTTAATATGCTCGCAATTCCTGCTGTAATCTGGATAGTAGATTTTGCCTACGTTTTATTTACTAAAAAAAGTTTTTTTGGAATAACTAATTATTTTTTTGAAAGAGGGGACATATTATCAAAGATTATAACTTTACAGCATTTTATAACAGTTCCTTTGGCTATTTTTTGTATTTTTTTGATAGGCTATAAACGAAAAGATTCTTGGAAACTAAGTTTTGTTTACATCTCTTTAATGTTTTTTATTTCTAGGTTATTTGCTAGTAGCACACGAAATGTTAATTGTGTTTACAAATTCTGTGGGAATATTTCATTTAACCCGGTTCTTTACCCTTTTGCATGGTTCGTAATTTTATTTTTAATGGTTATTGCTACTAACCTTATCCTGAATAAATTTCTTATAAAAAAGAGTTAATTTTTAACATTCCACTTTCAAGTAGTTCTAAAACTTTAAATACTAATAGGGGTTAAATTAGTTACGAAATACAACTAGAAGTAAATAAAGAGGGGATACATACAACATATTGTATGTACTATTAACTAATAATATTTAAAAATGATATGTCCTTTTTGTCAGAGCGAAGAAACAAAGGTAACAGATAAAAGAGCTTCAAGCGGAGCAATTAGAAGAAGAAGAGAATGTTTAAAATGCTCTAAGAGATTTACAACTTATGAGAAAATTGAACCAATTGAAAGGTATGTTATAAAAAAAGATGGCAGAAGAGAACCCTTCAACAGAGATAAGATATTTTTAGGCATTATAAAATCCTGTGAAAAACGAAATATAAGCCACGAACAAGTTGAACAAATTGTGTCTGAAATTGAAAATAAAATAATAAAAAAGAACAAAGAAGTTCCAACAGCTAAAATTGGAGAGGCAGTTATGAAAAACTTAAAAAAATTAGATAAGATAGCTTACATAAGATTTGCATCAGTTTATAGGGATTTTAGAGATATAAACGATTTTACAAAAGAATTGAATTCATTATAAAAATGGTTAATAAAATAAGATTATGTAAACAGGAAATTTCCAATACCTTATTTTGTAAAGGAGAACGATGGTAAACAAAATAAGGAAACGTGATGGAAGTGTTGTTGTGTTTCAGGAAGAAAAAATAAAAGAAGCTATTTGGAAAGCAGTAAAAGCTGTTGGAGGTTCTAATAGAAAAAGAGCAGAAGAATTAGGAGAAATTGTCTGTAACCAGATTAATAAAAAATATAATGAAAATGGAATTCCAGATGTAGAAGAAGTTCAGGATTTGGTTGAAAAAACATTAATTGAAGAAAAGCATGCAAAAACAGCAAAAGCATATATTCTTTATAGAAAAAGCCACGAAGAATTAAGAAATGTAAAAGGGCTGTTTGATACTATAGAAGCTGTTGACGATTATATTGGATTAAATGATTGGATGGTTAAGGAGAATTCTAATATGGGTTTTTCTTTGCAAGGGTTAAATAATTATATTGCAACTAAAATAGTTTCAAATTACTGGATTAGAAGAGTTTATCCAGAAGCAATAAGAAAAGCTCATGAAAATGTGGATATTCATATTCATGATTTAGGCACACTTGGAGCTTACTGTGCTGGCTGGGATTTGAAAGATTTGTTATTAACTGGATTTAGAGGTGTTCCTGGAAAAGTAGAGTCTAAACCTCCAAAACATTTTAGAACTGCGCTAGGGCAGATGGTTAATTTCTTTTATACGTTACAAGGAGAAACAGCAGGAGCACAGGCATTTTCAAATTTTGATACTTTATTAGCCCCTTTTGTTAAATATGACCATTTAGAATATGATGAAGTTAAACAGGCAATTCAGGAATTTTTATTTAACTTATCTGTTCCTACAAGAGTCGGTTTCCAAAGTCCATTTACAAATATCACAATGGATTTGAAAGTTCCAGAATATATGAAAAATGAGCCAGTTATAATTGGAGGAAAATCTATGCAGGAAACTTATGGCGAGTTTCAGAAAGAAATGGATATGATTAATATGGCTTTTGCAGAAGGTATGATGGAGGGAGATGCAAGTGGGAGAGTTTTTACATTCCCTATACCTACATATAATATAACTTCTGATTTTGACTGGGATAACCCCAACTATAATCTTATCTGGGAAATGACTGCGAAATATGGAATTCCTTATTTTTCAAATTTTATTAACTCAGATATGAAACCAGAAGATGCAAGAAGTATGTGCTGCAGACTTCGCCTCGATCAGACAGAATTAAGAAAAAGAGGAGGAGGATTATTCGGAGCAAATCCTCAAACTGGAAGCATAGGTGTTGTAACTATAAATATGCCAAGATTAGGATTTACTGCAGTTGATGAACAGGATTTTTTTGCACGTTTAGGAGAGTTAATGGAATTGGCAAAAGAAAGCTTGGAAATAAAAAGAAAATCTCTTGAGAAATTTACAGAAATTGGATTATATCCTTATTCTAAATTTTATTTAAGGCATGTTCATAAAAGATTTGGAAATTATTGGAAAAATCATTTTGCAACTATTGGATTATTGGGTATGAATGAGGCAATTATGAATTTTATGCCTGGAGAAAATATAGCAACTGCTAAAGGAAATGAATTTGCAATTAAAGTTCTTAAGTTTATGAGGGGTAGATTAGAAGAATTCCAGAAAGAGACAGGGAATATATATAATCTAGAAGCAACTCCTGGAGAAGGGACAACATATAGGTTTGCAAGAAATGATAAAAAAAGATTTGGAAGGATAATTGTTGCTAATGAGGAAGCTTTTAAAAATGGAGCTAAACCATATTATACAAACTCGACTCAACTGCCAGTTAATTACACCCCGGATTTATTTGAAGCTTTAGAACTTCAGGATAATCTTCAGACGCAATACACTGGAGGAACAGTTTTTCACGCATTTATTGGAGAGAAACTTTCTGGACAAGCTGTTAAGGTTCTTGTTAAGAAAGTAGCTGAAAAGTTTTCCTTGCCATACTTTACAATAACCCCCACATTTTCAATTTGTCCCATACACGGGTATTTGGCTGGGGACCATGAGTACTGCCCAAAATGTGATAATGAAAATGGTTTTTCTAATGCAACTGAAAAAGCATCACGAGCTCAGGTAATTGTTGAAGCAATTTATAATAATAAAATTGGGGATTCTATTATAGATACCCATCATCAAGATGCAATTGACATTAATTTAAAAAAAGGAGGTGAAATTTAAATGACAGGTGAAAAAAGAACAAAATGCGAAAGATTTACCCGTGTGTGCGGTTATTTAAGGCCAGTTGAAATGATGAATGAAGGCAAACAAGCAGAGGTTTCTGATCGTATCATGTTCAATGTAGCTGAAAAATGATGAAAATCAAGGCTATTCAAAAAACAACTTTAATTGATTACCCTGGAAAAATAGCTTGCACTATATTTATTCATGGGTGTAATTTTAAATGTGGTTTCTGCCATAATCCTGAATTAGTTATTTATGAAAAAGAAAAGGACATTAATGAAAATGAAATTTTGACTTTTTTGGAAAAACAAAGAAAATATTTAGAGGGGGTTTGTATCAGCGGAGGAGAACCCTTAATCTCCTTGAACTCAGAGTTTATAAAAAAAATAAAGTCTATGGGTTATTTGATTAAAATTGATACAAATGGGAGCTATCCTGATAAATTAAGCGAATTAATCTCTAAAAATTTAGTTGATTATATTGCTATGGATATAAAATCAAGCAGAGAAAATTATCCCAAGCTTGTTAATTCTAGGGTGAATTTAAATAAAATTGAAGAAAGTATTAAAATAATTTCCTCTCTTCCTGATTATGAATTTCGGACTACAATTATTGAAGAAATTCACAGCAAAGAGGAAGTCGAAAAAATAATTAAATGGGTCAGTGAATTTGCAGGTAAAAAAATAAAAAGGTTCGTTTTTCAGGGTTTTAAGAAACAACATAAAATAATTGATGATAAATTTAAAAATTACAAAGATACTAATGAAGAGTATCTATATAAATTAAAAGGAATAGCTCAAGAATACTGCAATGAGGTAATTATTAAAGCATGAAAAAAATATGTATTGTCGGAAAGGATATGGAAAATTCAAAAAAACTTAAAGAGCATCTGTTAAAGCTGGGATTTGAATACTCTGAAGAAAATCCATCACTGGTTATTGCATATGGAGGAGATGGGACTCTGCTTATTGCTGAAAGGCAGTTTCCTGGTGTGCTTAAAATTCTTGTAAAAGACAGCAATACATCAAGTAAAGCATGCAATTTGCATATTGAAGATATTATAAAAAAATATCTTGCCCATGATTATGAAATTGAAATTATAAATAAATTAAAGGCAATTGCAAATTTATCTTCAAAAACAAGGGAATTAACAGGAATGAATGATATTGTTATAAGAAATACTCTGCCAACAGAGGCAGTCAGATTCGAAAGTTTCATTAACAATAAACTAATTGGAGAATTTATTGGAGATGGGGTTGTAATCGCAACTCCTTATGGAAGCACAGCTTATTTCCATAGTATTACAAGAAAAAACATTTGTAATGGTATAGGGATTGCATTTAATAATATAACTGCTGAAAAACCGCTGTTAAATTTAGAGAATAAAGAGAGAATCAAATTTAAAATATTAAGGGGCCCTGCTGTGCTGGTTGCAGACAATAACAGGGATTTTATTAATCTTGAAAAAGGGGACGAAGTGGAAATTTTTCAAGGTGATGAATTTGCAAAAATAATCAGATTTAGGCAATGATTTAAATAAATTAAATGTCTAAAGATTAAAGCAAGCAGGTTAAAATATATGGTAAAAATAAAACTTAAACGAATTAATAATGATGCAGTAACCCCTTTCTATGCAAAAGAAGGGGATGCAGGACTGGATTTATTTTCTGTAAGTGAGCATATATTAAAGCCAGGAGAAAGATGCCTTGTAAAAACAGGATTAAGTTTTGAAATACCAAGGGGCTATGAAATTCAAATTCGCCCAAGAAGTGGATTAGCTTTAAAAAATGGAATTTCTCTTGTAAATTCTCCAGGGACAGTTGATTCAGGTTATAGGGGGGAAATCTGCATTATTGTAATAAATCATGGAAATGAAAATTTTGAAATCAATAAAGGCGACAAAATAGCACAGGCTGTTTTAAATAAATTTGAAAATGCAGAAATCGAAGAAGTTGAATGTCTTGAAGGAAGTTTAAGAGGTGAAGATGGTTTTGGAAGTACAGGAAATTAATAAATATATATTTTAACTTATAATATTATTTATAAATAAACAGAGTTTTTTATTTTAATGAATAACAAATGCATCAAGTTAACAGGAATGTTATTGCCAGTTAATGGAGATGATCCTGAAGCATTCGCTACATCAGGAGCAAGAGGATGTTTTAGTGAAAAACCCTCATTTAAAATTCAGGAAGATGAAGAGAAAAGAGAGGATTACAATCAAAGAAAAGAGTTAATCTTCAGAGAAACATCTGGAAGAGGTCATGGAGCTGTTTTAGACCAGTCTGCTTTTTTATTTTCAGCTGATAATTTAAGCAGGGCATCAACTTTATTTTTGTGTGCTCCGCAATACGCTTCTCACTTGCAGCAGTCATTAAGAAGAGCAACTGCTGAGAGAGGATTTGTAAATGCTGACAAAGATGCGGATAAATTAATGAGCCATCAATTTAGGCTATATGAAAAAATGTTGGAAGGAGGTATTCCTCCTGAAGATGCAAGGTTTATACTTCCTTTAGGTACAAAAACAGCAATACAAACAAAATTAGATGCAAGAGAATTAATACACCTTTATTCAATGTCTAAAAGAGCAAACGCCCCTGATGAAGTAAAAGATACTGTCAGGGAAATGTATCGTTTGGCACAGGAAGTAGCTCCAAGAATGATGGAAGATAGAGAAAATAGTATGGAAGTCTTGTCGTGGTTGCCCGCACCCCAATTATTTGCATTAGATAATAAAACAATCGAAAATTTAGTAAGATCTGCACAAGATAAAGTTACACTTTTGGGGTCTGAAACAATACTTATAGATAAGGATGAAATAGAACAAGCTATTAAAAAAAGAAATGAAGCATTACTATCATGTTTAAAACATGTTCATTTTACATATTTAGCTCCAATGTCTATTGCAACATTTCATCAGGCAACAAGACAGAGAACATGGGACCAAAGTGTTCAGGCTATTCCAAATGCAGTTCGCAAAAGACAATATGTTACTCCTCCAACTATCTCTGAAACTAGATTTAAAACTCCTTATTCTTCCTTATTAAATGATTCTTTTGATTATGCTAATGCAAACACCCACCCAAATTCTTTTTTAGCATTGCCTCATGCATTAGAAGTTTATGATATAATCCATATAAACGGGTGGAATGCTATTCATTCTATTGCAAAAAGAACATGCGCAAAAGCTCAATGGGAAATAAGAGATATTGCCTGCAAAATGGCTGATGAAATTAAAAAAGTTTATCCTGAATTGGGAGAGTTTATAGGGCCTCAATGTGAAGTTTATAGCAGATGTCCTGAAAGCAACCCATGTAAAACAGATTTTAGATAATATGAAAAAACAAAAAGACAGACCTAATTGGGATGAAAGTTTTATGTCAGTAGCTGTTGATGCAGCAACAAGGTCAAGTTGCAAATATCTTCACACAGGAGCAGTTATTGTAAAAGATAAAAGAATAATTGCTACCGGATATAATGGTGCTCCTCCAGGAATTGAAAACTGCTTAAATATAGGGTGCAGAAAAGATAAAGAAAACATAAAATTTAATGATAAGGGAAAAGGTATTTGCAGAGGAACTCATGCAGAAATGAATGCAATGGGGTTAGTCGAAAGAGAAAGATTAATTGGAACTACCATGTATAGTGTTTATTTTCCCTGTTCTGCATGTGCAAAAGCAATTGTAGCACAAGGAATTAGAAAAGTTGTATATTGTTTTGTTTATGCTGAACCAGATTCATTAACAAACGAACTTTTTGATGAAAGTAATACCACTCTTAGAAAGCTTAATTTTGATGTTGAAGCTCAAAATTTAAGGAGATTAAGAATATTCGAACAGCAAAATCTTAATAAAAGCCGTTAAAATGATGTACCCTTTAATAGCTCAAAAAAGAAGTTATTGGTGTGTTCCAGCATGCCTTGAAAGTATTTTAAAAGCAGAATCTTTTGGTGTTTCACAAGAAGAAATCGCAAATAACTTAGGCATTAAAGAAAATGGATTTAATTTTAATAGAGCAAGATTAACTAATTTTACGGGCAGTTATGGATTATATCTTGGATTTGAAAGTCCGTTTTTAGGGGCAATAGAAGATGACTTAATTTTAAAACAAATTAATAAAAAACATATTTTAATTGCAGGAAAATTTAGAGGAAAAAAGCATTGTATTCTTGTTTTAGATTATAATTATCCAAGTGATTTTGCTTTTGTTTATGACCCGTCTTTAAAAAGACCATTCCAAATAAGTATTCCTAAAATTAAAGAAGCAATTAATGCAAGGGAAGATTTAAGAAACGGATATTACCTAATATCTAGTTAACTAATGATAAACTCTTGCTAATTTAGAAATATCTGGATCAGCATTCCATGAATCAGGATACCTGTCCCATTCTTCAGGATAATCATCAATTTTATATCCTAATTCTTCTAATTTTGACCTTGACTGATTTCGCCCATGCCCTTCTGCTTCTGCTTTTGATTGTGCCGCAATAAGTTTTTTTAAATCTTCTGCTGAACCTGCTTCTGCTCCAGCATACATAAGAAAATTGTCAATGGGAAAGCTTAAATCTTTATAAGACGATTCTCTAATTTGGTCTATTTGGTTTTCTAATCTATCTCTATCAATATAAAGTCCGTATAAGTGTAATGAACTGCTTCTGTCTATATAAGAACCAACCTTTATAGGAACTCCTAGCATATCTGAAATTTTTTGTGCTAACAATTTCTGAAGTTCTACCTGCCCTATATTATTTTCATTCCATGCTTTTAACAAATCTCTTGACCTCCATTCAGTTAAATAGTTCATTACAATATCCCCACTCTCATCTTCTAAAAATCTTAAATTTCCTCTCTGCCAACAAGGCGGATCCTCTTGTTCTAAAATAATATCTTCTCCTGGACGCCATGTTGTAAACTGATAATCTCTTCCAGTTATTCTTCGTTTTTCATCCCAGTCATTTTTAATTCTTCTAAAAACAAAAGGCAACTGATCTACAATTCTTTCATTATATGTATATCCCCAAAAGTCCGGATTTTCAGGAGATTTTTTCCAATGGTTATGTATGCCGTGTGTAACTTCCAGAATATATTGCATAACTCCGCGAGCATCATCATGAACTGCTGGTGAAAAAACTTTTGGTTCACTTAATGGATGTGATATATTTACAGTTATATCTGCATCATAACCTAAAGTCATGCCATCTGTTTGTTTTGGTGTCTCTACCCTCGCCCCATAATCGTGGCAGGCAATAATTGATTTACACACTCCTTCTGCAAGATTTTCTGCATTAATCACAATTGAAGGGATTCTGCCATCTCTTCTTAAATAACTTTGCTCATCTCCTTTCATGATTTAACTAAATAAACTTTATTTAAAAACTAAACTATACTGAAAAATATATAATTAAATTATTTAACCTGTTCAAATCCCAGATTAAAAATGGACCCGAAGGTACTCAAGAAGAAACTTCTTGGTAAGTTTTATTTTTGCAAATAAAACTGATTTGAACCTGTTCAAATCCCAGGTTAAAAATGGACCCGAAGGGATTTGAACCCTCGACACCTGGCTTAAAAGGCCAGTGCTCTGACCAGACTGAGCTACGGATCCATGTATTACAGTTGATTTTAAAAGATAAAATTAGTTTTTAAACCTTATCTCCCTAAAGATTTAAAAATAAAATCTTCCATTAATTAAGATGAACAGAAACCAAATAGTTAGCATTGTTATGGTTGCAATTTTTATCTTAATAGTTGCGGCTTATATTTTGTATAAGAATAATCCTGGCAATGTTGATGAACAAGTTGCAAAGTGCATAGGTGAAAAAGCAGTTGTATGCACACAAACTGGATGCCATGCATGTGAGATTCAGGAAAATTTGTTCGGAGAAAATTTCAAATATATTAATGAAATAGACTATCGTAACGACACTGAAAAAATATGTGCGGAAATTACAGCAACACCCACATGGATTATTAATGGGGAATTATATAAAGGTGTTAAATCAATAGATGAATTAAAGGAGATTACAAGATGTTAAAATGGTTGAACTAACTTTGCCTGCTGTTATTACCCTTGCACTTGCAGATTCTGTTAATCCGTGTGAATTAGCTGTTTTATTTATGATTTTAATTGCTATAATGATGTATAATCCTAATAAAAAATCTAAAGTTTTATTTGCAGGATTAGCATTTACTTTTTCTGTTTTTGTTATGTATTTTATTTATGGAGCAATTATAATTACCTTATTTACCGGACTTAAAGAAGTTTTAAGTGAGTTAAGCAAATATATTTATGTGTTTTTTGGATTTTTGGCAATTGCTTTAGGACTGCTGGGGATAAAGGATTTTATTGCTTATCGCCCAGGCACAATTGGAACAGAAATGCCTTTGATGTTACGTCCAAAAGTTAAGAAGATAATTTCTAAAATTACTTCTGTAAAAGGGGCATTTTTAACAGGTATTTTTGTAACTTTATTTTTGCTTCCATGCACAATTGGGCCTTATTTTGTTTTTGGGAGTTTAATAAGCCAGAGCTTGATTTTAAGCATGAGTGAAAAATTTGGCATAATTGTTAAGTCTCTCCCTTGGCTTTTGATTTATAATATTATTTTTGTTCTTCCAATGCTGATTATTACTTTTTTAGTTTATTTTGGAGTAACAAGTGTCCAGAAAGCTCAGAACTGGAAAGATAGAAATATTAAATATCTACATTTAATTGCGGGAATTGTTCTTCTAGCACTTGGAGTTGCAATGATTTTCGGATTGATTTAAACTGAAGAAACATTTAAATAGCTAGTATGCATATCAAATGCATACTAAATACACATTAAATCACATATGGCTGAAACAATATCTGCACGAGTTGAACTTGACGATTATACTAATCGGGTTCTTGGGATAATTAAAATAAAATTCGGGCTTAAAGACAAATCAGAAGCTTTAAACAAATTTATTGAACTTTATGGAGATGAGGTAATTGAAAAAGATGCGACAGAAGAATATGCAAAAAAAGTTATTCTGACAGTAAAAAAGCACATGGAAAAATACAATTCTCGAAAAATGAGTATAGAAGAACTTGATGAATTATGCGAGGTTTAAATGTTTAATTTTGATTTGACAGATGAATTAAGAGTTATAATCAAAAAACTTGCAAGAAAAGATAAAAAAAGAGTAGAGATAATAAATAAAAAAATAAAAGAGATTATAAACTGTGATTATACTTCTATCCAGCATTATAAAAACCTAAGGCATGATTTAAAAGATTTCAAAAGCGTCCATATAGATACAAGTTTTGTTTTAATATTTAAAGTAAATTTATCTTCTAATTCTGTCCTATTTGTTGACTTTGACCATCATGATAAGATATACAGCAAAAGATGTATTAATTACATATAAAACATCGCAATAATATTTTTAAATAGGTTTATTATTCTTGTTTTATGTTAACAAGAAACGAGTGCCTTCAAAAAGCAGATGAACACTTAAGAGAAGCAGAAGAACTTTTAAAGAAGTCTAAGAAGCATCTTGAAATTGAGACAATTTATAGAAGCGATGTGCTTATAATAGGGCAGTCTCTTTTAGCTCAAACTTACTTAGAAAGAGCTAAATATGATAAAAAATAATCCTATTTTCTCTCAATTTTCCAGTTTCTAATTCAGAAAGCCTTAAATCCTAGATTATTTTATTATTAATATGATTAGAAACAAATTCAGGATTAAAACATGGCAGATACCTAAGAATACAGATATGACTCCTTATTGGAGAGTTATTGAAAAAATTATAAAGGAATCTGATATTATTATCGAAGTTCTTGATGCAAGAATGCCTGAGCTTTCACAAAATGAGCAAGTTGAAGAACTTGCAAAGAAATTTAAAAAAGAGCTTATTTTTGGCTTAAATAAATCTGATTTAGTTCCTGAAAAACAGCTTAGAAATAAATTAAGGAAATTAAAGAAATCGGGAAATGCATTTATCTTGTCTTCATCTGCAAAATTTGGAATCAGCAAGTTAAGAGATTATATTTTTAATTTGGCGCATGGCAAAGAGGATTTTAAAATAGGTATTTTAGGGTATCCAAATACTGGCAAGTCATCTTTGATAAATGCTTTACTAAGAAGGCATAAAGTTAAGGTAACTTCACGGGCAGGAACAACTCACGGACAGCAATGGGCACGACTTAAAGAAAATATATTAATTATAGACAGTCCTGGGGTAATTCCATTAGGAAATGATGATGAAGTAAAATATGCTCTTATTGGCTCTAGAAATGTTGAGAGAATTCACAATTTAGAAGCAGTTGCAGAAGCAATAGTAAATTTATTTGAAGAAAAAAACAACTTTAAAAAATTTTATAACATTTCTAATTCAGAAGATGATTTTGAATCTCTTATAAATGCAATAGCACTTGAAAAAAAATTCCTTAAAAAAGGCGGAATACCAGACGAAACGCGTGTTTGGGAGCTTATTGTAAGAGATTGGCAGTCAGGAAAGTTAAACTTAAAAGTGAATTAATATTAGTAACATTTTAAATAAATTGGGCATAACTTTAGCACTAAAAATTCTTTTGTGCATTAAATGGCTTATTCATTTTTGTTATCATAAATCTTGGGCTTCCAAAACCAGAATCAACAGAGTTTATCATTAAATTATCGACAACTGCTTTGAAAAATCCTCCTATTCTTGGAATTCTTGACTGCTGTGAGAATAAATTAATTATATCATTTATTTCTTCCTTATTAAGCATAATTTTTGTATGAATAATTGAATTCATCTTTCTTGCACTTACTATTTTCCCAGGCCCGGGGCAGTCAACACTTGCAACTGATAAATCATCAATTAATGTCTGAATTTTTCCCAAATCAAGATGCCTTATCTCCTGTTTTAAAACTCTTTGTGGTTGTTTTATAAATATTTTGGGATTTGTCCTTGTTCTCTGAACAAAAAACCTGCCTGATTGCGGTTCATAGACAGCGGGATATGAAGGTATTAACCTAACTGATTCTTCTGCCTGATTTTCTTTTGTTAAAATTGGCTCAGTTCTTTCTATTATTTCAAGTTCATCCCTTGGGATAAAATTAAAGAGAACTGCTTTTGTAAATTCCCTTAAAAAGTGCAAAGAATATATTTGCTCTGCCATTTATAAATTAAGATTTGTTTATATTGTCTTGTTTTATTGAAGGGAACATATTTGTTCTTTGAGCAGCTGGCTGGGGCAAATGCCCTGCCGGATTTGCCGGAGGATATTGTGGTAAGGTGTTTATCTGAGGCTGTTGTAAGGGATGCCCTCTCACTCTTTCTTCCATAAGTGTAAGCCCTTTTGCAATAATTTTATTTTGCTCAAGAAGCTTATCTAATTTATCAATAAATTCTTTTTCTTCTTTTGTAATGCCTGCACTTCCATGTTTATCAATGAAAGTTTTTGCAGAAATTTCAAAAAGGTTAATCATCCTTGTAAGATTATCTGAAAGTTCATCAAATTTTTTAGAAAGATTTGTTAAAACTCTCTGCAATGTAACAAAATTCTCAACTAAAAGCTTATCCATCTCAATTCTTCTCGCATCAGCAGAATGTATTATATTCTGTGGTTTTTCAGCATGATTAATGCTCCCTTTTTTCTTAACCATATAATTCATAAGGAATATCAATTTATAAATTTATTGAAAGACATAGATTAGCTATCAAATTTAACCAACAAGGTAAATAAAAAGAAGTTTGTAAATGTAGTTATATCAATCTTAACATATTAAAATACAAATAATCTGCTGTTTTATCCAAATAAATTCTTTGCCTTATGCTGAAGCTCTTTTGCAAGCTCTGCTTTTTTCCTTGCAAGCTCCTGCTCCTGAATAATCTCATGCTCTTTTAATTTATGTTCAAAATGTTTTCTCATATTTTCCTTAAGCAAATTCTCTCTTTTTTTAAGTTCATTAAGCATCTCACGATGCATTCTTTCTGCAAGGTCTCTTTTTAATTTTTCTTTTTCATGCCTGAACTTTAGCTCTTCATTTTTTTTGACAAGCTGAAGTTTTTCTGCCAAGGTTCTTTTTTCAGAAGCAAGATTTAATGCTTTTGCTCTCTGAGATTCAACAATTGCTTTTTCTTTTAACTTTAATCCCTGTTCTCTTGCCTTATACTTCTCTTCAAGCTCCTTAATGTGATTTTCAAGTCTTGCTCTTTCAATCATGACTCTGTTTGCCAAATTATATGAATATTGTTTCTTCAAATTTTCTGTCAGCTCACTTGTTTTTTCAGAGATGCTCTTTCTCAAAATTTCCCCGTATTCTCTTTGCAATTTTTGTTTAAATGCCTTTTTACTTTTTGAAGAAACAACCTCTGTTTTTCTTTTCCACTCCCTTACTTTTTGCCTATACTCTTTATACAATCTTTTCTTCTCAGTTTTTGTATGCTCGCCAAGTTTCTTATCAAAAGCATTATTAAAATGTTTTTTTAATCTTTCAGACAGATTTTTTATCTCCCTTTTATGAGCCTGAATAAGTAAGTCATGCTCCTGATTTAGTTTTCTAGCCTCTTCCTGCTTTAATAAGCTCTGTTGGTCTACCAAAGATTTATTCTTCTCTCTTAATTGGTCAATAAGATATTTCTTCTCAATAAGGTGATTTTTAAGCATTTCATTGAACTTTTCATTTCTTTCAAGCAATTCATGAAAATGTTTTATCTTCTCCTCATTTTCTTTTTCATACCTATCCCTCTCTCTCTTTTTTTGAGCCTCCATTTCAGAAAGCTTTTTCTTAAATTCTTCCACATTCTTAAATTTCTGGCTGTACTGCTCTCTCAAGGATTTTTCCATCAAATGATACTTTTCATTAAGCTCTTTTTTCTTAAGAATAAGATCTTTTTTAAGTCTAAACCTAACCTCTTCCTGCTTAAGACGGATTTTATCAGAAATATTTGATTTCAATCCGTTTAAAAATGATTGAAATTCACTATCAACAATAATTCCGACTTCTGAATCAAAATTGATTTTTTTATCAAGATGAACATTTACTTTATCTTCAAGATTTTTAATTTCTTTTTTTATCTGCATATTCGAATGAGATATTCCTTCAACATTTTCCACAACTTCTTCAACATTTTCCCCTATTTTCTTAAGCGGAGATTTTCTTTTTATCTCACGCCGTTCCATTATTTCTTTTCTTAGTAAATGCATCTGTTTTTCAAGTTCAGGTATGGCTGTTGTATCTTTTAATCTGGATTTTATTATCGCAATTTCTTTCTCCAGCCCTTTTGTAAGCCCCCTATTTTCAAGAGAAAAAATTTCACGCCGTATTTCCTCAAGTTTTTCTACTTTTTTCTGAAACCTATAAAAATTTTCTCTTAATCTCTTCTCTTTTTTATCCAGATTATGTGCCTCGCTGTATCTTTTTTTACCAGGATGTTTAGACTTTTTATTTTTCACCATCTTTTTACAAGATTATTTAGTTATCTTTATTTTTATACCTTTCCATTCCTAAAAAAATTGTTATTTTCAAATTTATCAATCTTCTTATGAAGATTTGTTGTATTATAATACCCTTTTTTATTCCATTCAGCCAGCTTTTTCTTTAAGTCAGCAAGTTCAGCTCTCGATAATTCCCCTCTTCTTATCTTCTTTTTTATTATTTTAGCTTCTTTTTTTGCCGTCTTTTTTTCTCTGCGAATTATTCTTCTTTTTGCCTTCTTCATTATTTTAGCTTCTTTTTTTGCTTTCTTAAATTTATTTTTCCTTGCTCTCTTCATAGACTTTGCCATTTTTCTTTCTTCTCTGTTGCGCTTCCACTTGCTAATTTTCTCTTCCAGCAATGTATCAAGATTATACTTAAGTGAGGCTGTTGCATAATGCCCTTTCCATTTCTTTAGTTTTGCCTTTAAATCTGCTAAGATTGGAGGAACTCTTTCAGCACGCACCTTTTGCCTTGCAATTCTTATTTCTTTCTTTTTTATTTTTCTTTCTCTTCTTATTCTTTTTCTTCTTGCAATAGCGTTTTTAATTCTTATCTTAATCTCAATTCTTGGAAGTTTCAATCTTAACTTTCTTGCTCTTGGAATAGACACTTTTTGAGTTCTGATTTTTCTTAACCTTCTTAAAACTATTAATATGCTGCTTTTTACCTTCATTAAACTCTTCCATAAACTGTTTCTTTCTCTTGCTTCTTTCCTTGTTGTTAATATTAGAGTTACAGTCAGCAACAACACTATAACCCACAAGGTTATCTTTACATAAATAAACCAGTCAAAGAACTCCCCTCTTTCAGCACAAAGAGGGCATCCAGAACCTCCGCAATCAACAGCTTCTTCATCATAATTTTTAATTCCATCATAACAGTAATCACAATACCCTTCAAATTCTGATGCAATAAACCCAATATTTAGTTTTTTAACATTCATTTCAGAATATTCTTTTATTCTGCTAACTAATTTATTTGTGGGAATTTCATAAATTTCAACATAAGACTCAAAACACCATACTGCTCTTCTTATATCAACAGGCACACTTAAACTGCAATTCTCATATTCTATTTTAATACCCTCGCAGCCAGTAGAATCTTTGCACACTCTTTCTTTTATCCCGGTTTTTACAACTCTTCCATGCACAATTGAAGTAAGATTGTAATCAATATGGCATCCTTCCCATTCCATACATTCATATTCTGGAATACACAAACATTTTCTTCTTATAGGGGGCTGGTTAATTCTTGTCCCGCATTTATTCAAATCCACGCAATACCTCACATCTTGATACCCATCTTCTCCACAAGTGTAATATTCGCAAACCCAGTCTTCTTTGCAATCTAATCTCGCAGTATTATTTACTATTATCTGCCATGCCACATCCTGATTTTGCACTCCTGCAGTTATCTTTGCTTCAACATAAGAGTTTTTTGATAATAATTTTGAATAACTGCTGCTTAAAGAACCAACTTGTGAATCTCCTTTCTGGAAAATTGAATCAAGATACCATTTTGTTTCAAGAATATTCAATCCTCCATTTTTTATATCAACACTAAAATCCAGATTTGTATTATTAGCAACTACTATAAACAAATTTTCCGGGGTATAATTAATTACTAATCCTAAAATACATTCCTGAACTTCTAAGGGTTTTTCAGTTAAGTATCCACAGCTATTCAAATCAATGCAGCTCCTTGTTTGCACCCATCCTCCTGCAGGACTTAATAAACCAGCTGGAATATAAGATTCATTGAAAAAACAATCACCCCACCCTGTACATTGCCAGTTTGCAATACATGTACACTCTCTAAATTCTGTTTCAGAACTTCCACAACCATCTGATCTTGTTCTTATCTCCCTTCCATCAATACAGGTGCCCCAATTACCCCACTCTCCCCAAACAGGGGTACAATCATCTCCATCATCTCCTCCCCCTGACTCTCCACATGTTTGGGTTTCTACTTCTGTACAGCTGCTGGAATCTGTTCTGCTTCTTGTCTGACTACCTCCAGAACAAGTGCTCCAATCACTCCACGAACCAAAATCTCCTTTGCAAATATCCTCATCTCCATGAACTGTTGTTGCAAGGTATGTTGTATAGTTATTATCGCTTGCCAGAACTACCCACTTTATTAATGCCCCAAGCGTGTAATTTGTAGTTGCATTGGCTGAAAAATGCCCCAAAGCAGTTTTTATAATACTGCCGGTATAATATCTTGGACTTTCAGGATATACAGCTCCGGCAGAAGTTGTTGCATTTGCACTCATATTTTGGGGGTCGTAATAAAAAGTTCCAGATAAATTCGCTTTTAATAAAGTTATTTCAAGAATTGAAACATCTCCATCATAATATTTTCCAATTGTTCTAAGATTTGTCATTGTTCTGCCAATTGTATAAGTTATCAAAGAAAAATTAACAAGAGAATAATTAATATTTATAGTATCTGCTGTTGAAATAGAATAATTAACAAATATCTCCTTATTGCTGATACTCAATGAGGATTTAGTATAATTCATTATGCAATCACCAGATGAATTTGTAGAAGAATTTCCAATTAAAATCCGGTTATTATAAAAATAGCACATCGCCCCTGAAAATCCAGTTGTTGTTCCTGACTGATATACTTTAGCAGTCAAATTTATTGCATCTGGAATTAATCCCTTATCATCTTCTCCAGAAACAGCATCGTTGCCTCTTATTATTTCTGAATTATTTATAGGATAAGTCAAATTAATATCTAAAATTAAATCCTCTCCTAAAATTCCAAACCTTCCTGTAAACGTTGCTGAAACATATTGAGAAACTGCCTTTAATCCTCCGACCAGTCTCTGCGTCAAGGTAGTTGAAGTTGCATTTGTAACTGCAAACGAATCCTCTTTTGAATCTAGAGTATAACTCGTAGAAACTCCCTGTAAAGAAGAAACGATATTCATTAAAAATATTAGGGAGATAATAATAGCTATTGCAATCCACAAATTCTTTTTAATATTGGTATGAATTTTACTCATTTGATTTTTTTATTATAATTTCCTCTTTTTCAACATCAAGCATAATTTCAACTCCATCACTGGTTTTAAGATTAAGATTATCGAGCAAAGAACTTGGAATTGCAACTCTGTTTAATTTCTGGATTCTCGAACTGCCAAATTTAATTCTTTTTTTCATTAAATTATAAATACTATTTTTATACATTAATGATACTAAATTTAGTATTTAAACATTTCTATTACAAAGTGTACTCGTTCAAGAAGTCGTCGGCTTGTTCACTGACTGTTTTATCTTCAGACAGTTGTTTAGCTAGAATTTTAAGCCATTTAGCTCTGTCTAAGTCAATTAAATTTTTTAATTCGTCAATATCCCCATAATAATATGACTTTTCTATCCAATAATCTCCTATTTCAAATCTAATCACCAACCTATCATTAACAACTTCTGACTTTGTTATTTTAACACTATTATCTCCGGTTTTTGCCTTTAAAACAGACAATTCTTCATCAGTTAATGCATAATCAGATATATTCTCTGTTAGTATAGTTGCATTTGCAACAGTTTCATTTATAGAAGTCATATTTTTTAATGTTTCATTTTCTGTCTGAACTTCTTCACTTTGAACTGGAGATTCAACACTCAAAATCGTTGAAACAGATAAAATCTCGCTGTCTTCATACATTAATGCAGTAATCATTTCCCCTTCAACAGCTTTTATATTCAAAGAAGAAATATCAATAACTAATTCATATTCAAAACTATCTCCCAGGTAATCTTCTCCAAATCCTTTTTCAGTTTCAGAATAATCTGTTGTAATGGTTATTAAATTGCCTTCAGTTATTAATTTGATTTCTTTATCTGATGAGATTATTTCTGCTGTCTCTCCCTCGCCAAGCTCATAAGTATATGAATTTCCCTTAGAGGTTTTCCCACTAACAATGTTTTCTAATTCTGCAACTACCTGTCCTGTTAAAATAGAACCTCCAGATTCTGCTGTCTCACTTGTTTCACTTTCTCCTGCAGTTTCTTCAGTTGTACTAGTTTCTTCGCTCTCACCTGTTGTTTCCTCTGCTGTCTCGCTTGTTTCACTTTCTTCAGTTGTACTAGTTTCTTCACTCTCGCTTGTTGTTTCCTCTGCTGTATCACTTGTTTCACTTTCTCCTGCAGTTTCTTCAGTTGTACTAGTTTCTTCACTCTCACCTGTTGTTTCCTCTGCTGTCTCACTTGTTTCACTTTCCCCAGTTGTACTAGTTTCTTCACTCTCGCTTGTTGTTTCCTCTGCTGTATCACTTGTTTCACTTTCTCCCTTTTTACCCCCGCTCGATTCTTTTTTAGATATTTTTAATTTAAAATTTACTTCAGGATTAGCCTCTTTTTCCCCAGCTACTCCATATCCACTTCCACTTCCAGATAGTCCTGCGTCTTCAATATAATAATCTCCCTGCACTGCTTCTTCTGAAACCAAATCTGATAAAATAAAATCATATGTGCTATTTGAAACAGAAATAGAGACAATTGAATCTGCAGGGATTAATTCTCCTGCTTTTGATTCTAACCTAAAACTTCCCTGAAGAGATTCATTCTCTGCATAATTTGTTTCTACATTAAGAAGAACTTTTCCAGTTATTCCTTTCTGAGAATAAGTTATAAAATAAATAAATAAAACTGCTGTAAGTATTAATAATAAAGTGCTTAAGATAATTTTATGTTTTTGTTTTTGTTTCATTTTAATTCTTAACTGCTTGTAGTTTCAACTATAGTAGTTGCATCTCCAAAAACCATTCCTCCTGTTTTTTCAAGATAAACAGAAATTACATCCCCTGCATTAAATGTTACTATATTTTCAGATTGCAAGTCATAATCAATATTTGCAGAATCTGAAGAATAGAAAGTATTTGAAAATCCTGTGTCTTCGCCGTTTTTATAAACCTTAATTTCAATTTTCCCGTCTCCAGAAATAATATCCAAACTAGTGGATATTCCTGTTATGCTTCCCTTAGAAAGCATCACATATCCCTTATTCTCTCCAGAAGTCACCCCTGCACTTGTTTTAAGATACAAAGATTCTTCAGATGTTCCAGAATATCCAAAATACAATTGCTGGATATTCTTAACTATAGTTTGTTTTTTCTTAAATTCATCTGCTGAATAAGTTATTACAAACAAACTTTTCTCTTCCTGTTCATCAGTATAATTAACTTGGTAAATCCCAACCTGATTGTTCTCAATCTCTTTTATTTCAACATCATCTGGAAGATTGCTTTGGTCTATTTGATTTATTGTTTTAACTTTATCTTTTGCTATGCCCCCTTTTTCCATAAACGAACCAATATAATTTTTAACCTCGCTACTTACAGAATTATCACTTAAAACTTCTGCAAAAGCTCCTGCTGATAAAATCAAAATTAAACAAGCAACAATTACCCCTCTTTTTTTCATTTTAAATTTGTGTCTGATTTTCAGGCTGATAGTTTATTAAAACAATTGTCCTTTCACCATCAGTCAATTGAACATAACCATTTGTTTCTGCCTGATTTATTATTGTTTTAACAACAACTTCCTGGGCAGTTAATTGTTTGTTTATTATATATCCCTGCAAACTTGGACCTATTAATGTCACATAAACAAGAGCAACTGCAAGAATTATAATAATGCCAATTGCAATCAAAAGTTTTTTATCTTTCATTTTCCCTCCATTTATATAAGAATTAGTATTTAAGAGTTTAAAAATTATTCTATATTATTAAGAATAATTTTTGGGTCAATAATCAATATCTTTGGTAAAGAGGTTAATATGAAGAAAATCTTTATAGCGGGATAAGCTAATCATACCATAGAATCGTTGTCTTGCCAATTAAAGGAAATATTGCCGGGATATTTGCATTATTAACAATAGCGAGCGAGGCGAGCAGTGTTTTTTAGATATAGAGCAATATTTAAAAATGCATTTTCATATAGCTGATTATGGCAACGTTAAAAAGTGGTTCTAAATCAATCGAAGTCAAAGATGGTGAAAATATAAGTAAAGCTGCAGAAGAATTAGGAGTTCCTATTCCATGCGGACAGGGAATTTGCGGAGCGTGTAAAATACAAGTTATTAAAGGAATGGAAAACCTTTCCTCTGTAACAAGCAAAGAAAAAGACATGGGAATAAACCCGCCTTATCGCCTTGCATGCCAGTGCAAAATTAAAAAAGGCGTCGTAGAGTTTAGGGCTTGTTAGTTTATAACAAATTTTTTAAACTATTAGTTTATTAATTTTCATGCAAACTTTAAAGGAATTATGCTGGGGAGAGCAGGATTTAAGTGACGCGTATTACAGTTCTTTCTGGGCATGTCCTTTTAGTTTATGTCCGAATTCAAAACCCGGTAGCATATTGGATAATAAAAAAAGAGTGTTGGGAATTGTGTATTTAGGCAAAGAATCATATCAAGAATTTGCTATTCTTTATCAATGTGCTATTTGCGGAAGAAAATATCTCTCTCATGCTGGCCCAGAGGTTATTAAAGGGCTGCGAGAAAGATTGGGATTAATTAATCTCTTCTAACTCATTAATAGCATTAAAAGCCTGTTTTATATTTACAATTGTTTTTTCTGTGTGTAGTATGTCATCTATTGCAATTCTCGGGCATGCACTATTTACCCATGCTTTGATAAATGGGAAGTTTTCTAATTCGTTGAAGGTTAAGCTGTCTGTTATAAAAATAAATACTTTCTTTTTTTCTTTTTCAAGTTTTTCTTTTAGTTTTAGTGCAAGTTCTAAATGCTCCTGTCCTGGTTTTACAGAAACAACAATTCCTATTTTGTCTGCTAAAACGAATTTCCTTAGATTTGATTTTATTTTATTTATTTGTTGCTCTATGTCCTTTTGAGTTAATATTTTAAACTGCTTTGAAACTGGATTATATAAAATAACCTGCTTTTTTTGCTTATTTTTTATCTGTGAAAGTAAAATAGCCTTTGGATGAAACAGCCCGTCGCCAATATAAAGAACAATATCTGATTTATTTATTATGTCTGAATTAAAAGAATCATTGAAACAATCACACCCTAAAATCTGAGATTCTTTATCACAGCGAATTGCTTTTGTTGTATTAGCTGCTGCTCCAATTTTTCTAAGTTGTTGTTTAACAATCATCAAATCCAAAAACTGAACAGATGCAAATAAAGCAGCGGATTTAACGCCTTGTTTTTTTAAATGATTAATTAATCTTCCGGATAATTTTATTTTTTTATTATATCTCGCATCTATATGTATTGTTTTTGTCATTCTACCATTCCTTGCTCTTAACAAATTTATTGTGCCCGAACTGAATAATTAAATCAATTCCGAGATTATTAACCTCAAGGGGAAAATCACATCCGCCATAACATTCTCCAAGAAATATAAAAATATCTGCATTGGTTTTTTTATTAAGAAAATTTACAGCTTCTTCTGCCTTAGGTTTCAACCCGTCAGGAAACTGCAAAAGCACTTTTCCAGCCTGGAATTTTTTAATCTCTTCTGCAATTTTATTTAACTCCAAATTATAATTCATATTTTATTAAAATAAGCTGTTTATTAAAATGTTTCTAGTTACATTCTGCTATCAAAGAAAAAGCAACATCTTTGGCATTTAAAAGCGCCATATTAATTCTTTCTCTTGCTTCCCGATACATTGCCCCATGAAATTCAGGGATTATTCCGCATTTATCTAATAAATCCATTCTGCATCTATCTGCCTTGTTTTTATCCAAAACTAACTCGTACAATACGCATGCATTAAATAAGTCAAGAGTTGCTAATTCCATTTCTTCCTGGATTATTGCATCCTGAGCATCTATATAACAACTATCAGCAAATTCTCTTAATTGCATCTCATTTAATCCTAGATTCATGTTAATTCAGCCCAACCACCTTATTTAAACCCTATTATTTCTTCAACTTCCTGGATAGTATTTGCTTTTGAAATTCTCTGCCTTAATCTTGCGCTACCTTCAATTCCTTTTGTAAACCATATCGCCTGCTGCCGTATTTGTTTAAATCCCACCTTATATTTCTTTGCAAAATTAATATATTCTAAAAACTGAATTTTTTTGCTCTTTTGCTGATATTTCCCAGTTTTTAAAAAATCATTTATCTGTTTGAAAATATAAGGATTTCCAATTGCCCCTCTCCCAATCATTATATAATCTACTTTGCTTTCTTCTAGTCTTTTTTTAGCTATTTCCGGAGAAACAATATCCCCATTTCCAATAATTATAACATTTGAATTTTCTTTTATTTTTTTTATTGTCTGCCAGTCCGCTTTCCCGCCATAACCCTGTTCAACATTTCTCCCATGAATTGCAACAGCACAAGCTCCTGCATCTTCTGCAATTTTAACAATTTTTTCAGCAAGAGAGTTATTATTTATTCCTAATCTAATTTTTATTGTAACTGGCTTGCCAGTTATTTTTTCAACAGAAGCTATTATCTCCCTTATTTTTTCAGGATTTTTTAACAACCCGCTTCCACAGTTATTCTTAATTATTTTATAAGCAGGGCATCCGCAGTTAATATCAAAAATATCAAATTTGTTTTTTAATTTTTTAACTGCATTTACAAAATCTTCTTTTTCAGAGCCAAAAATCTGAACTGCACTTGGAGATTCTAACTTTGAAGTTTTTAACATTTCTATTGTTTTTTTATTATTTCTGCCAATGGCAATTGCATTTACAAATTCTGTGTATGTTAATCCTGCTCCATATTTCCTGCATAATTCCCTAAAAGCAACATCTGTTACCCCTGCCATTGGAGCCAGCAATACCCTGGATTTTAATTTTGGAAATTTCATAATACAATTTACAATGTCCAATTTATATAATTAAGTTATTTCAAATTTAGTGAATATTCCAAATATTATTCAACAATACTATTAAGTTCGCGCAGAAGTGTTCTAATCTCTTTATCTTTTAATCCATGGCTTTTTGCACCTTGTTCAATTGTTTCTATATTTGAAACAGAACAACCGACACAATGCATTCCAGAAACAATCATAGCTTCTGCAAGATTGTTTGCCTGTTCAGGGTATTGTTCAAATATCTCTGAAATTAAATCATCTTTTGTTATTTTAGTAACCATCTAAATTTTTTAATTTTAAGCATTTAAATATTTTACGATACAATCTCTCCATAGCCAATTAATCTCCAGTGCCCGTTTATATTCCTTGCAATTCCCACGTTATCCCCTGCAAAAACAACAACAGGGATATTAAGTTCAAGTTCAAATTCCTCATCTTTTATTTTTGACACCTTCCCTACAGTTATAGAAGTATTTAAGCTCAACATAAGAATTTCGCTCATCTTAAGCCCCTCTGTTTTTATTTTTTCTTCAGTTCCAAAAACTTCGCCAAATAGTTTTGATTTCATTTTAATTTTATAAGTAATATCTGGAAGTTCTCCTTTTAATCCTGCTGCACACCCTGACAAATTATCTGCTTTAGTTAAATTCATATCCAACTCTGTTTCAATTGCCAGATTTCCGCCAGGAGTTGCTTTTGTTAAAGAATTATTGCCTCTATATATTGACATTATCTTAGTAGTAACAGTTTCATATTTTTTCTGATTTTTTTCAATTACATTTAATCCAGGTTTTATCTCAATTATATCCCCTAGGTTTAATTCTCCTTTTTTTAAACTTCCTCCTAAAACCCCCCCATTTAATTTCCCTGCTTTTGTTCCTGGGCGATTAATATCAAAACTTCTAGCAATTATAAAAAGAGGTTTTGATTTTATATCTCTTTTTGGAATTTCTATCTCGCCAAGTGCTTTATAAATTTTATCTATATTAATCTTCTGCTGGGCAGAAACAGGAATTATCATAGAGTTTTCAGCTATTGTGCCTTTTACAAATGCTTTAATCTGCTGGTAATTTTTCAATGCCTGTTCTTTAGTAACTAAATCTATTTTGTTTTGAACTATTATTATTTTTTTTATATTTTTTGCCTGCAATGCTAAAAGGTGTTCTCTTGTCTGAGGTTTAATGCCCTCATTTGCAGCTACTAATAGTATTGCAGCGTCGATTATTGCAGCTCCGGACAGCATTGTTGCCATTAGCATCTCGTGCCCTGGAACATCTATGAATGTAAGATATCTATAAGGAGCTCCTTCTTTAACTCCGTATTCATTTCCATTTTTCTTAAGAACTATGTCTGCATAACCTAATTTGATTGTAATTCCTCTTTTAAGCTCTTCAGAGTGAACATCTGCAAACTTTCCTGTCAGCGACTGCAAAAGAGTTGTCTTGCCGTGGTCAATATGCCCAACCATACCTACATTTAACACTGGCAACTCTTCAATATTAATTTGATTATTTTCAATTTCTGTCATAGAAATTATTAGCATGAAGGTTTTTTAAATGTGATGTTTAAGCAGAATCAAGATTATATATATAGTTTGGATAGTAATATCTAATCATAATACGCTGAGCCCAGACCCTTGGAAGTATTTTTCTTTTACTAGTAACTAGTTCATCAATAATATTATTTTCATCTAATATCTTTCCAAATATCCATATGTCATTTGTTCCGGCTTTGAATGCAGGATAAGTTCCTTCAACTTCTATGAATCTTTTATTCGCTCTTTCAGCATACCAAGCCATTGCTTTAACTAATGCACTTCTAACTCTTCTTTTATCATCTGAATAAAAATTTTGATCTACCATTAATTTCCTTATAATTCGTGGTTTTTAAACGTTATATTTAAGCAGAATAAGCAAAAATCAATTATCTGTATGTTTTATCCAGACTTGGAATAATTGAACCTACTACCTGATTTTCATGACTTATAACCTCATAATCAATAGGCATATATCCAAAAACTATTCTTGCAATATTATTAACACAATCTCCAAGATATCTTCTATTTTCGGGTTTTCCAAAATGGTTGAGTTCTTTAATAATCATAGAAATTCTAGATTGTTTCATTTTAATCAATTTTTGCAGACGTCGTGCCTTCGGCGTCGACAACAACCCCCCTGCCCCCATCGTCGGAATAACGAAGATTGTTCCAGCCCGAGTAGGCACCGCCACCACTACAAAGGCCGAACCTCGACAAACGGGAACCGCTAGTAGTATAGCTTGTTCTTTTTCCTTTTACATCTAAAATTGGAATTCCTTTGTCACTAAATCTGTTAAACTTTCCATTTGAAATAAGTTCAGGAGCATCAATAACTTCGGCATTATCTCCTAAATCATAAACTAATCCAAATTCTGAATTTGAATCTCTTCTTAGGTTTAATCCTGAAAAATAAATTACTTGGGGAGTTGGCAAAACTATATCTCTTTTTTTAAGCTGTTTTTCTAATCTGCCTGCTAATGGTTCAGTTAATTGATAAACCTTTGCTTTAGCTCTAAAACAAACTCCTGTGTCTGTATAACAACCTCTTAAAAAATCTTGTTCTGGATTTTCTGTTAATGCACTTCCAATATCTGCCATTGTTGCAAGTTTTAATGTTTTAGGGAGAACTTTTTTTAAAAGTATATTTGCAAAAGCATTGCTTCCTGTTAAATCTCCTTCTAAATTTTCTCCAAGAACACCTAAAGAACCTCTAACACTATCTCTATAATATGCAGGCGTATCTCTTATGTATTTTTCAGCTTCTTCTTTGTAAGCTGGCAAAACTTCGCTTGCAGATAAAGTTCTGACTCTTGGAATCATTGGTGCTGACTTAATTGCCATAGTTTTGTTAAAAAAGAGGTATTTATAAATGTTTGTATATGTAGCCCCTTTGCAGTTAATATATTTAAGACTTTTTTCTTATTTAAACATTATTATTCTGTCTTCTCTTCTTTTTTCTTGCTCTGCTCTGGGAAGATGTCGTGGAGTTTTTTAGCTCCTTGCTTTACTACCTTAATATTTATCTGTTTTGTCTTTGCAGATATTTCATTACCTCTTACTGATTTTTTTCTTCTGAACCCTTTATGAGGAGTTTTGTGGAGAAATTTGCCTTTAGTTAAAAGAATTTTTCTTAACTGCGGGCCTTTTTCATCTGCTTTTCCAGGAAATCCTGCTTCGTCACTTGTTCCAGTTATTTCAAGTTCGTAATCATGCAAATCAGGAAGCACTTCATTGCCTTTTATTTTATCTCCGATTTTCTTTCCAATTAATTCTTCTGATTCTAATTCCATATGGAAAGTTTTTCCAGATTCTGATATATTTATCTTAAATGCCATACAACTTTAAATTTAGGGTATTTTTAAACATTACTAATTTTGGCTTTGGTAAAACCATTACAAAATAAAGGAGATTGCCCTTTTACATAAAAAGAAGATAAGTTGAAATAGTCTTTTTCAGGCATAAAACAAAAATATAGAGTTTATTTTGAGCAAATCATTTAGAGCTTAAAAAAGAATTATTATTCAGATTATTTGCATATAATATCGATAGAAAGAGTATATTGTCTTTGAGGATTACAGGAATCCACCAAAGCCCAAATCAGTTAATTTTTTAAACTTGTTTTAACTGATTTAAGAATGTTTAAAAAGAAATGCATTAAGTGTGGCAAAAAAATAGGCAGGAAATATGAGTTTTGCCCTTATTGTGGATTTAACTCTAATTTTAGTTATGACTCTGAAAGAGATTACGGCTTTTTGGGCAAAGAAAATTTAAACGAGCTTGGGATTAAACTCCCTCCAGGATTTAATATGCTTTTTAAGCCATTAATGAAGGAATTAAACAAACAAATGGTGGAGCTGAATAAGGAGTTGGGTGAGGAAGATAAATTAGCAAGAAAAAATAGCAAGCCTGTTAGAACAAGTTTTAGCATACATATTGGGATGCCAGGAGCAAAACCAATAGTCCTTGAAGGAATGAATAGTAATCTTAAATTTGCCAATAGGGAAAGAACAGAATCAAAAAATAAAAAAGTTCTAAAACTTCCAAAGATAAAATCAGAAATACTTTCAAAAGTTAAAAAATTGCCGAGGGCAGAACCGCAGACAAGTGTAAGGAGATTAGCTGACAGAGTTATTTATGAATTAATACTTAAAGGGGTTAAATCAGAAGATAGCCTTAATATCACCGCCTTGGAAGAGGGAGTAGAAGTAAAAGCTTTTTCAGATAAAGAAATGTTTGTTAAGACAGTTGAATCTGGATTAAAATTTGCAGATTACTCCTTTGCACCTGAAAAACTTATTCTTGAGTTTAAATTATAGTTCAAAAAGCTTATATCTTTTATATTCTTTAATACGCAATGAATATCCCCGAAATCTCTCCAGAATTAGCTGAAGAAGCTGGTTGGCATATTGGTGATGGAAGTATGAATTTCTATAAAAATTATGGCAAGTTAAAAGGCATTTACCAATTAAGAGGACATATCGAAGATGATAAAGAACATTATTTAATTAGGATTAAACCCTTTTTTAAATCACTCTATGGAATTGATGTTAGTCTAAGGGAAATGCCCTCAACTAGAGTTTTTGGTTTTCAAATTTGGAATAACGAGTTAGTTGAATTCAAGAAAAAATTAGGACTATCTTTAGGTAGAAAGTTAAATATTTCAATTCCTGCAGTATTTTTAAAAGATGATATTTTAGTTGCTAGTGTTCTTAGAGGTATTTTTGATACAGATGGAGGGATTTATTTAGAAAATAAGAATAATAAACTTTATCCGAGGTTGGAAATAAGGACAATTTCATTAAAACTTGCAAATCAATTACAATATAATTTTAATAATTTGGGATTGAGGGCTACAATGCATTCAGAATTATTTAATAAAAAAGTAAATAGACAAAAAACTTATGTTATTTCAATTCGGGGCGAAGAAATGTTTCATAACTTTATTAAAACAATTAAACCTGCTAATCCCAAACATATGTCTAAATATAGAAAATTCTTGGATTCAAAAAGCTTATAAACAATCGACATTTCGAATTTGTAAATGAGTCTGCTATAACAATCCTTACCTTTAAGGAACCTGTTATGAGCCTGTAGCTCAGCCAGGTTAGAGCACTGCATTTTGTTGTGATGTAAAAGTTAGACAAAAGGTGATTCTGATAAGGCAGGGGTCCCCAGTTCGAATCTGGGCAGGCTCATTTATTTTTATATGTCTATAGACTGCACAGTGGTTGCAGGATTATAAAAACCCGCAGGTGGTTTTTAATCTGGGCAGGCTCATTTATTTTTATTTGTTATATTTAATTACATATATGCTTAAAAACAATAAATATTGATTTATCTTATGGCTGATAGAAATTATGGACGAAGATGCACTTCTTCTACTAACTCTGTTGGTAGTTTTGAGATGAGACAGGGTATTTATATTACTCTAACTGAAGAGCCTTTTACTCGATACATATATTTAGATGTTCGTAAACAATTAGAAGGACATTCACATGATGCTGTGAACCATGTTATTCATGCAGGTACGAAGAGAGTTCAAATTTCTGAGTCTATGACAGTCTATGAGTTTTTTGAGTTAATAGGAAGAACTGTTGATGATGTGATGGATAATGCTAAGTTAGAGCAATAATACATAAGGTTTAAAAACCAATTTTTTCTTTGATATCTATGACTAAAGGAATGTATCATTACATAAGAGATGCATGGAAAAAACCAGATGCTAAAACTCTTCGAGATAGAATGGTTGAATGGAGAAAGTCTGATTCTGTTGTTAAAATTGAAAAACCATTAAGATTAGATAGAGCAAGAGCATTAGGATATAAAGCAAAAAAAGGATTTGTAGTTGCAAGAGTTAAAGTAATGAGAGGCGGGCATAAAAGAACACGTCCGGCTAAAGGAAGAAAGATAAGAAGATTAACAATAAGAAAAAATTTATCTCTTAATTATCGTGCAATTGCAGAAGGCAGAGTTGCTAAGAAATTCAAAAATTTAGAAGTTCTCAATTCATATAATATTGGAAAAGATGGAATTTATTATTTTTTTGAAGTTATTTTAGTTGACCCTGAAAGGCCAGAAATAAAAAATGACAGGACTATGAAATGGATTTCTGATAAGAAAAACAAAAATAGGGTTCTTAGAGGATTAACTTCTGCAGAAAAGAAGTCAAGAGGATTGAGAGTTAGAAATTAACCTTAGATTTAAATATCCTGATTAATTCTTTTTATATATGAGATATTCTGAATTGGTAGAGGTGTATGAATCTTTAGGTGCCACAACCAAGAGGCTTGAGAAAACTGAAATTCTTGCTAAATTTTTAAAACAGCTTAAAAATTACAACAGCAAATGGATTTATCTTTTAAGAGGGAGAGTATTGCCTGATTACGATCCTACTGAATTTGGATTGTCAAGACAGCTGGCTATTAAGGCAATTTCCAGAGCAACAGGAATATCAGAGGAAAAGATTGAAAGGGAATTTAATAAATTTGGAGATTTGGGAGAAGTTGCAGAGCATTTCATAAATACAAAAAAACAATCAACTCTTTTCTCAAATAAATTAACTGTTGAAAAAGTTTTTGATAATTTTTCAAAAATACTTTATATTAAAGGAAAAGGAAGTGTTGATAAAAAACTTTTGCTTGTTTCAGAACTATTGGCATCTGCTACTGGAAAAGAAGCAAAATATATTATTAGGACTATCCTAAATGATTTAAGAATTGGAGTTGCTGATTCTACTTTAAGAGATGCGATTTCTGAAGCATTTTTTCCAGATGATAAAAAAGAAATGAATGAAAAAATAGAGCATGTTTATGATTTAGCCAATGATTTTGCAGAAGTTTTTGATGCTGTTTCAAAAGGCAAAAAAGCGCTTGATAAAATAATTGTTGTTCCTGGCAAACCAATGAATGTAATGCTGCCAGTTAAAGTTACAGAAATTAGCGAGGCATTTAGAATTGCTGGAAAGCCTGCAGCTATTGAACACAAGTACGATGGATTTAGAGTTGTGATTTCTAAAAATAGAAATGAAATAAAATTATTTACAAGAAAGTTAGAAGAAGTTACAAAGCAATTTCCAGATGTTGTTTCAGTGGTAAAAGAGCAGGTTCATGCAAAAGACTTCATTCTTGATTCTGAGGTGGTGGGTTATGACCCAAAAACAAAAAAACCCCGTCCTTTTGAAGCAATTTCACAGAGGATAAAAAGAAAATATGATATTGAAAGGCTTGAAAAAGAACTTCCGGTAGAAGTCAATGTTTTTGATGTTATTTACTGCAACGGCGAGAGTTTAATAACAGAGCCGTTTAAAAAAAGAAGGGATATTCTTGAAAAAATTGTAAAAGAAAAACAAAATAAGATAAGGCATTCAAAACAGTTTGTAACAGACAGTGAGAAAAAGGCGCTTGAGTTTTATAGAAAAGCACTTGCTAGTGGAGAAGAGGGGATAATGATTAAAAATTTAGATGCTCCTTATAAGCCCGGAAGAAGAGTTGGTTTTATTGTTAAGATGAAGCCAGAATCAAAGGATTTAGATTTGGTGATTGTTGGTGCTGAACATGGAACAGGTAAGAGAGGAGGATGGCTCACAAGTTATATTGTTGCATGCAGAAACAAAGAAGGAAAATTTTTAGAAGTTGGCAAGGTTTCTTCTGGATTAAAAGAAAAAGAAGAACAGGGAACAACCTATGCAGAAATGACTAAACTAATTAAACCTCTTATAACTGGAGAAAAAGGGCACATGGTTAATGTAAAACCAAAAATTATTGTTTCAGTCACTTATCAAAACATCCAGAAGTCACCAAGTTACTCTTCAGGTTATGCATTGAGATTTCCGAGGATAACTGCTTATCGTCCTGAAAGAAATACAAGAGACATTGCAACTTTTGATGAGATAAAAAGGCTTTAATGTTGCTGTTTAACTATTTGTTCCAAAATGTAATTAGTTAAATAGTCCATTTGTGTAGAGTTAAGTGGTTTGTGGTGGCTTAGTGGTATCTCTGATGTTGTAAATGCACCCTTGGGTATTCTTATATCTTCAGACAAAATAGTCTTAACAAAATCTATAGAATTACTAACAATAAATGTTGCTAAATCCCTTAATGTGGTAAATCTGTGATGTCCTACTCCTTCAGGATAATATGGATTACCATATCTAGCTATGCCATAAGCTGTGGTTGTGCGAGTTTTAGTACGATCTATTACTTCATATATTCTAAAATCTTCGTCCATTTTTTTAATATTAATTTATTCCAAGAAAGTGTCCACAGACCCATCAGCTCTATTAGGGTAAATACCCCATCCTGAAATTGTTGGAATATATTCGGGAAGATTTTCCCTTCTTACATGTGTGTTGGGATTTTCCCTTCTTGCAGGTGCTTCACTAACACTTGAATCTATAGAAAATAATTTATCAAAGCTAGCTTTGATTCTTTCGACAAGTCTAATTGTCCCAGAAGTATATAGAGCATCTACCTTACGACCATCTCTAATAGAGTCTCTTCTTACTGTTTCCAGTCTTTCCAACTCGCCATCTAAATCGTTGCGATAAGCTCTTATACGTTGTTCGTAGTCCATCTTATTCTTGATAAAATAGAGTTTAAAAACCTTGTGCCGAAAGATTTTTAAAGGGAGTGCCTTTATAAATGTTATGACAAAGAATCTTTCTGTACAAAATATTGTTGCAACTTCCTCTTTGGGAAAACCTGTTTCACTTACTAAACTTGCACGAACTCAGCCAAATACAGAATATAATCCCGAGCAGTTTCCAGGGTTAGTATTAAGAATTGCAAAACCAAAATCAGCTGTTCTTGTATTCTCTTCTGGAAATTTAGTATGCACAGGAACTAAATCTATTGCACAGGTTAAAGAAGTTATTAATCAGGTTATTAAACAACTGGGCAAAATAGGGGTTAAAATTACTGATAAGCCTAAAGTTACTGTTCAAAATATTGTTGCATCTGGCAGCATTGATTTAAAGCTCAATCTTAATTATCTTGCACTTGCTCTTGAAAATACAGAATATGAACCAGAGCAGTTTCCAGGTTTAGTGTATAAGTTAATTGAACCAAATGCCACTTTCTTGCTGTTTAGCAACGGCAAGTTAGTATGCACAGGAACTAAGAACAAGGCACAGCTTGATGAAAGCATGGTGTTGCTTAATAAGCACATAAAAGAAGCTTTGAAAGAGAAGTAACTAAATCTTTTTAAACAAATTATTTAACTATATCCTATGGACAGAGAAGAATTATTAGATTATGGCAGTTGCCCTGTTTTAGCTTATCTTGGGGAAACAGCATATGGGCTTGTTCATGGCGGTTCTCTTTACCTTGTTAAAGGTGCTTACGATGGACCTACAGGATTAATTAGGTTTAGGCTGTTTCAGGTGCCTTGTAAAAATATTATTAAGATTAGCCCATTAGAAAGAGAGTTAAGCTGTGTTGAAACTGCGGTTATTAAATCTTTAGATAGGGGAGAACAGATTGTAGAATTGCCTGCAACAATCGGGGTTGGCCTGTCACTTGAGTGATTTTTATTTTAATGCCTTGTTTTAATTTGTCCTAATTATACTGCATATTTCTGAATAGAAATCCATATAAAGATTGGGTTTTTTAGGGATATATGGAGATAGTTAAAAAGGAGGAGTTTTTAGGAGATGCTAAGAAATTTTTTAGTACAAACAAGAAAAAAGTAGGGGAAGCTATGCGAAAAGCTGAAAAGATTATTTATGTCAGTTTTGAAGATTTAGCTGCATATTCACCACAGCTGTCTGAATTTATTCTTGAAAAACCTGAAGAAGCAATGGTTTTACTAGAGCAGGCATTAGAAGAATCTCTGCTTATTAAAAATCCAAGAATTAGGTTTACTGATTTGCCTGAAAACAGTTTTGTTAAAATAAGAAATATCCGAGCTAAACATCTTAATAACCTTATGTGGATTGAAGGGATTATCAGACAGGCATCAGATGTTCGTCCGCAGGTTGTAAGTGCTAAATTTGAATGTCCATCATGCGGAACAATTATTTCAGTTTTACAATTAGAGAAAAAATTTAAGGAGCCGTCAAGATGCTCATGTGGAAGAAAAGGTTTTTTTAAGCTAGTTAGCAAACAAATGGTTGATGCTCAAAGGTTGGTGATAGAAGAATCTCCAGATGCACTTATCGGTGGAGAACAGCCAAGAAGGATTAATGTTTTTTTAAAAGAAGATTTAGTTGAACCAAAAATGGAGGAGAAAACTACTCCTGGTGCCAAAGTCAGGGTTTTTGGGGTTTTAAATGAGGTTCCTGTCCCTCTTCCAACAGGCAGTTTTTCAACAAGATTTGATTTGGCAGTTGATGCTAATAATGTTATGCCATTAGAAGAAACTTATGAAGATTTGCAGATAAGTGAAGAAGATGAAACACAGATAAAGGAATTGTCCTTGGATTCTGATATTTTTAATAAACTCTCACAAACTATTGCTCCAAGTATTTATGGACATGAAAAAATAAAACAAGCCCTGGTTTTGCAGTTGTTTGGAGGTGTTAAAAAGAAAAAAGCAGATGGTTCTGCTTCAAGAGGAGATATCCATATTCTTTTAGTAGGTGACCCAGGAGTTGCAAAATCTGTTATTCTTAAATTTATTTCAACTATTGCTCCAAAAGGAAGATATGTTGTTGGAAAATCAGCATCTGGAGCAGGACTTACAGCAACTGTTGTAAGAGATGAGTTTCTTAAGGGCTGGAGTTTAGAAGCAGGTGCAATGGTTTTGTCAAATAAAGGTATTGTCTGTATTGATGAAATTGAGAAAATGGACCAGACAGACAGAAGTGCAATGCACGAGGCATTGGAGCAACAATGTATGCTGCCAGATTTTAAACTAACTTTTGCTGATGGACGTTCTGTGGATATTGGCAGTTTTGTTGATGGGTTACTTGAGAAAAACAAAAAACAAGTTTACAAAGGCAAGGATTGTGAAATCCTGCCTGTTGAGAACATTAAATTGATTTCTACTGATTTTAATACCTCTTTCCCCATTAATGCAGTTAGAGTAAGCAGACATATTGCCCCTAAGGAATTTGTTAAAATTCAGTTAACAAATGGAAAAGAAATAATTGTAACTCCTGAGCATCCTTGTTGGATTGTTGAAAATGGCAAAATAACTACTATTCCTGCTGAAAAATTAAATCCTAAAATGTTTTTTCCAATTCCCTCAAAAATTAAGATTCAAACTATACCATACAAAATAGAAAATGATTATTTATGCAAGATTTTAGGATACCACCTAAGTGATGGTTGTTACGAACTGAATAGGGGCAAAAAGACAGGAATTCAATTTTGGAATAATAATAAACTTTTAATTGACGATTATAAAAATTCAATTGAAAAATATTTTAAACTAAACCCAATAATTACAACGAGGAATCATCAGTTTGCAGTAAGAGTTATTTCTAAAAAAGTTGTAGAAGAATTTAATAAATTAGACAAAGGTTTGATGGAAAAGGGGGATATTAAAAAGATACCTTCTTATGTAATGCAGCTACCAAATGAAAATATTAAATATCTGTTAAGAGCATTATTTGATGGAGATGGGACTGTTGTATTTCAGAAGAGAAATGGATGCAGAGCTTCATTATCATCTCAAAACCGGCAACTTTTAGAACAGGTTTCAGATTTGTTATTGAGATTTGAAATTCAATCTTCTATATTTCAAGATAAAACAGGACATGTTTGGATTTTAGATATTTCTGGGCAGGAAAATCTTAGTAGATTTTTAATGAATATAAGTTTTTTGTCTCAGCATAAAAAACAAAGATTAAAAGAATACTGTGAAAAGAATAAGACATATAGAACTATTAAAGATGTTGTCCCAGGATGTACAGATAAAATAAGTAAGATATTTAAAAAATTAAGGATTTCAATGAGGAAAGAGATAGGACATTCAATTGATTTGGGTGTTGAGAAACAGAGAATATTTTTGCAAAAACTAGTAAGTGTAGCAGAAATCAAACTTAATAGCTTATTAAAAGAAAAGCCAAATGTTATTGCAGATTATGGAGATATTATTTATGATTTGTCTGAAATTAAAAAATTAGCATTTGGCTACGCGAGATGGATGAAAATCAAATCTGTTGAAAAAGTTAAAAATAACAATATTCCGTGGGTATATGATGTTACTGTAGAACCTTACCATACATTTATATCTAATGGGATGATTTTACATAATACAGTAACAATTTCAAAGGCAAATGTTCAGGCATCTTTGCGTTCTGAAACAAGTGTTTTGGCAGCAGGTAATCCAAAATTCGGGAGATTTGACCCTTACCAGGCAATTGCTTCACAAGTAGATATTCAACCAACTCTTTTAAACAGGTTCGATGTTATTTTCATGCTAAGAGATTTGCCTGATAAAATAAAAGATGAAGCAATTGCAATGCATGTTTTAGCTGAGCATCAAAATCCTTCTCAAAGAGGGGTTATTGATGTTGATTTATTCAGGAAGTATATCGCATATGCAAAACAAAGTGTTCACCCAAAATTAACTGATGAAGCTGTTGAAGAGATAAAAAATTTTTATGTTACTTTGAGAAATGCACCTGTTGCTTCTGATTCTACTTCACGCCCAATTCCTATTACTGCAAGGCAGTTAGATGCTCTTATAAGATTAAGCGAAGCTTCTGCAAAGACAAGATTATCAGATAAAGTTGAGAGAATGGATTCGCAAAGAGCAATTGAACTTCTTAAATATTATATGATGCAGGCAGGTTATGATTATGAAACAAAGAGTTTTGATATTGATAAAATTGCAACAGGAATCACAAGTTCTAAAAGAGGCAAGATTCTTCAAGTTAAAGAGGTTATTTCTAACCTGGAATCTAAAATCGGAAAACCTCTTCCTATTGAAGAAGTTGAAAACGAGCTAAAGGGCAAAATGACAGCTGAAGAAATAACAGAAGCTTTGGATAAATTAAGGCTTGCAGGAGACATTTTCCAGCCAAAGAAAGGGTTTATTCAAAAGGTTTAGGTTTTAGGTTAATGTAGGTAAAATTTATATTGGTTGAGAGGTAGTTGTTTTTTTGATTTAAGGCTAAACAAATCGTAGAAACGCTGTCTTACAGATTAGGGGAAATATTGCAGAGATATTTGTATTATTATCAAGAACGGATTTTTCTAATATTAACATGAGCGAGCGTAGCGAGCGACATTATATCACTTAACTAAATAAACCTTTAAATAGCAACTTATTTTTGTTTGAGGAGAGTTAAAATGGCAGGTGATTTTAAACGAGCTATAGCATATAAGGTAAAGATTGGGGATATTTTTAAGGGCAAGCATGTTTTAGATGGAGAAAGATTTAATTTTATTGAGTTGGGAGATAAAAATATTTCGAGGGTTAATGTTATTGCAAATGTTGTTGAGAAATATGAATCTGGAGAAAAGCAGTATATAAGTCTTACAGTTGATGATGCTTCTGGGCAGATAAGAATTAAAATTTTTGGAGAGGATGTGAATAAATTCCGGGGTGTTTCTCAGGGAGACAGCATCCTAATAATTGGGTTTCTAAGGAAGTACAATGATGAGCTTTATATAACTCCCGAGATTATCAGAAAGCAGGACCCAAGATATTTAATGGTTAGGAAATTGGAATTGGCAAACTCTAATATCTCTGAAGCACCTAATAATAAAACCATTGCGCTTTCAGATAAAATAGCTAATAGGATTCGTGAATCTGAACCAAATGGAATTTTAAGTGAAACTCTTATTCTTGAAATGCACGAAAGTCCTGATTTAATCAACCAAGAAGTTAAAAAAGCTCTTGAACAGGGGATTATCTATGAACCTCGCCCAGGTATTTTAAGGTGGTTAGGGAGCTGAATCTTCTTTACATAAATCTTTATATATCTTAATTTTAATGAAAAACTATGACATCTACATTTGATGAAATTCATGATAGATTAAGGGATTCTTATTTATTAAAAAGTATTACCGAAGAAATTGCAAAGGTGTTAAGAAAATTTGAAACTGCAAGAGAAGGAGAATCTATAGTAGTTTATGACCAAGAACAAGATGGGTCTTATAGGTCTGGACATTTTGAGAGATATCCAAGAACATTTTTTTTCTTTAATACCTTGGGTTTATTAGATAATGTCGGCAAACCTTATGATTGGGAGAAATATGTTCTGAATAAACGGGCTAGAGAAGTTTATGAACAACTAAAGCGTGAAGGATATTATTCTGAATCTCCTGAACAACCTGAATTACATTTTAGTTAAATTTCTACCAACAGCAATCCTGCCATAACACATATTCCAAGAATAAAAAGAGCCAGCTGAATTAATGATTTTTTTAATTCAGAGTGTTTGTGCAGTTCTGGAATTAAATCTGCTGTTGCAATATAAATAAAATTTCCTGCTGCAAATGGAATTACAAATGATGCAATTTGAGACGAATAATTTCCTATTAACACTGATAAAATTACTCCGATAATTGAGGTCAAAGCTACCAAAAAATTAAATAATATTGCTTTTGATTTTGAAAATCCTCCGTAAACTAACATGCTGAAATCTCCTATTTCCTGAGGTATTTCGTGGAATAAAACTGCTATTGTTGTTGCAATTCCTGTTGGTATTGAAATAATATAGCTTGCTCCGATAATTATTCCATCAAGCAAATTATGAATTCCGTCTCCGAATAAGCTCATGGTGGTTATTGGGTGAGGATGAGAAGGGGTTGTTGGATGGTGGCAGTGGCGCCAGTGAATTATTTTTTCAAGAAAAAATGAAAATCCTATTCCAAATAATATAAGTGATGATGACTGCAAAACCGCAATGTTTTTTTCTGCTATTTCTGGTATTAAATGAAGAAACGCATCTCCTAAAAGTGTTCCTGCAGAAAAAGCAATCATATATGTAAGAATTTTTTCAAGGTTTGATGTTTTTATTGATAGAGTTGTAATTCCTATTAGAGAAGCTAAACTGATAATAATTACACTTATTAAAGCGTATATAAAAATTTCCCACATATCATAGAATAAAATAGAAATTATTTAAATTATTTCTTTTTAGAAAATAACTTTTTTAATTTGTTATTTTTAATATATTCCTTATTTATCCAGTATCCTATGAAAATCAAGACGATTAACCCAACTAAAGAAATTATAAATCTGAACATATTATTTGCATTTGGCCAGTAACTTCCAGCACCATAAATTAAAGTTACAATTCCACCGCCCATTATGCCCGCACCGATTGCTTCAATTGAAAATAAAAATGCTCCTATTGCTATTAAAATGATTCCAATAGGCACAGTTATTATAAATAAACTCTTTGAGTATTGCGTTTGAGCTTCTGTAAATTCTTGATTGCAATAGTATGTTAAATCACACCATCCAGTTGCGGAATTTTCAGGGACTGGTTTTTCATAATACATTGACGGACTCCATTTTCCGCCCGAAGCAGTACATTGTTCAGAAGTGTTTATCGGGTAAGTGTAACTTATTCCCATATTACAATAATCTTCATAAATAGGTTTATCCCCGTAAAACGTTTTTATTCCGTAAATAGAGACAAAAGATGCCAGAATAATAACTGCAATTCCTATTAAAATATTTTTTATATCCATTTTTTTCTTTTATTTTTAGGTTTTTTAATTTTATTAAATATTAAACCAATAAGTGCACCAAGAACAAATCCTCCTAATAATAGATAAGGAGAAGCCATCCATAGATATCCAACTTCTGATGGTGCTGAATAAAAAAGCAAAGTCCATAAACTAATAAAGATAATATAAATTACGACTAAAATAATTCCAATCAGCCCTCCTTTTAGCCACATCTTCATATTATTACCAGCATTTTCTTTTTTATAAAGCTTATGATATTATGTCTGAACCGAAAAGTTTAAATATCAAGTTACTAATATTTATGTGTATGAAAATTGGTAAGGAAGACTTGCTAAGAATAAATAAAGGATTTGGCGGGAATCTTAGAAGTGGCTCCAGCATTGATTATGCCTTTTATATGCTCGGCAATAAGAAGCTGGGTTTTTATAAAAAACTTGCCTATTTTTGGAGGGCAATTCTTGTAGACCATCCGTTTTCAGATGGAAATAAAAGGACTGCAGCTTTTTTAGCTTATGCTCTTGCAAGTGAAAATAAGAAGAGGGTTATTGATAGGGAATTATTAATGGAGCATATAGTATCGATTGCAAAACACAACGAAACAAATATACGGAATATAGAATATAGATTAAAGAATATTATAATATGAATAAAAAACAAATTGAAAAAATATTGAAAGAGAATAAGTATGTTTTTGATAGTTTGGCAGAGTATGATCAAACAAGAGAACTGCCATCTCAAAGAAAAAGGATAGATATAACTCTTTCAGTTAAAACTATTAATAATCTCAAGAAATTAAAGAAAAAAACCGGAAAGCCCATTTCAAAGATAATTGAAGAAAGGTTAGATTTTTAAACTCCTCAGGTGATAGATTATTATGGAAAGTTATGAGCAGTTATTAGAAGAAGCATATGGGAAGATTAACCCTGCTGGGGAAATCAGAAAATTTGAAAGATGGGAAGTTCCTGCTGCTAAATCAGAGATAATCGGTGGAAAAACTGTTATCAGCAACTTTTTTCAGATTTGCTCTTATATAAGACGCGACTGTAATCATGTTGCAAAATTTCTTTCTAAAGAATTAGCAACTCAATGCAAGTTTGAAAATGACCGGCTTATATTAAATAGAAAAATTCAGAATTCCCAGATAAATGAAAAAATAACATTTTATATACATAAAAATGTAATCTGCGCCGAGTGTAAAAAGCCAGATACAGAATTAATAAAGCAAGGGGGATTTATTTTTATGCATTGTTTGGCTTGCGGGGCCAAACATTCTTTGGGCAGGAGCTGATTATAGATTATAGGAATCTTTAAAAATCACTGAAACTAATATCATTATATTTAAATTACTAAGGAGGATAAATGGTTGAAGCTTATTGTGTAAAATGCAAAAAAACAGTCACTATGAAAGACGGTAAAGAAACAAAGACAAAAAGAGGCACCAGAATGATGAAGGGCAAGTGCCCATTTTGCGGGATAACTGTCTGCAGAATGTTGGGTAAATAGGTTTATTATTAATCGAAAGGTTTTTATCCCTTCTTTTAATTTTTTTAATATGGTAGAAAGTTCAGAAAACAATAATCCAGGAGAATTTAAATTTCGCATCCGTCTTCCAAGACGGGGGGAAGTTATTGGTTTGATTGATCAAAGAGTCGGCGGAAGCAGAATGATTGTCAAGTGCAGTGATGGAAAAGAGAGAAATTGCAAGGTTCCTGGAAGATTAAGGAGAGATTTATGGATACGAGAGGGGGATTATGTTATTATCCACCCTTGGGAATTTGACGATTCAAAAGGGGATATCTTGTTTAAATTCCGCCCAAGTGATGTTTCTGTTTTGAGAGGCAAGGGTTTTTTAGATACTTTTCAGAAATAAACTATGAAATCTTTATCAATAAAATCTGTACGGAAAATAGCTCAGAATAAGCACGAGCTGGAAGAAAAACTTAATGTTAATATTTCTATAATGGGGGGGGTTGTTGAACTTTCTGGAAATGCTGATGATGAACATTTTGCTGTTAAAGTTATACAGGCTTTAGATTTTCAATTTTTAATTGAAGATGCTTTATTGCTTTTAAGAGAGGATTATATGCTTTGCATTCTTAATATAAAAGATTATACAAATAGGAATGATTTAAATGTTATAAGGAGCAGGTTGATAGGAACTAAAGGGAAAACTTTGAAAGTTTTAGAAAGTTTGTGTGATTGCTTTTTTGCTGTTAAAGAAAATAAAGTTGCCATTATTGGCCCGTGTGGAAAGATGCAAGAAGCTGAACAGGCAATCATATCACTGATTCAAGGAGCTAAGCAGGCAAATGTTTATACTCGTTTAGAGAAGTTGAGAAAGGCTGAAAGAATGATGAGATAGTTAGTTTTATAAACACTTTCTACTGAGTTTATATATGCCTCGGTAGCTCAGCAGGTAGAGCGAACGGCTGTAAGACAAGAAGGTTGAATTAGTGAAAAAATACTTCATAAGTTAGCAGCTTCCGAAAGAAATTCCGGAATGAAAAGCGAGTAAATTCAGGGAAACCCTACATTAAAGATGAGGGCAATCCTGAGCCAAGCCAGAAATGGAAGGTGCAGAGACTAGACACTCGCCACCTAAAGCAAAAAGCTATGGTGATGGGATAGTCCTACCCTCTAAGGAATTAGAGAAGGTTGTAACCGTTAGGTCAGAGGTTCGAGTCCTTTCCGAGGCGTAATCCTAAAAGGTACTACGCCCTAATTTCTGCAAAAGGTTTATTAAGATAATATTTTCTAAGGTTCAATGACAATTAAAGGATTACCAAATAGAGAATGGAATGGGGTACTTTATATACCATGTAAAGCAATTCAGCTAACAGTTTTTAGTGAAACTGATAAAAGAATTTTGAGATTAATCGCACCATATAAGAGGGATAAAGAAAGACTTAAGGAAAAAAGAATTGAAGAATTAATTTCTAATCCTGCCCTAGTGGGATATCCTGGAACTACAACCCATAGAATGATGTTAATAGATGAATTAAAAGATAATGATTTTTTGCCGATTTCACATCAATTACTAGACAGAAACCAAGAATATAAAGTTGATGGTATGGGTTTTGTTGCTGTTAATTTTAATAGAAAGCATGCTATTGGATATGGAAGTAGTGGCGAGTTTGGTCTTGGAATAAATGAAGAACATTTAGCTCAAGTCTTTTCTGAACTTCCTAAATGGACTTATGAATTTAGATAGTTTGTGCCCCTCACTTTCCCCTTTTAGGATTAAGTTTTTCCGAGGCATTTTATATTCATAGCAAACTTTCTTAAAATGTAAAGTAAATAAATATTTAAAAATGGTGCATTTCTACAAAAATGATGATTAAAGAAGAAATAGTACCTGCAAGCAAATATGTTAAGATAAATATCGGTAATTCTTTAAGGACTAAAAGGGAAGCTATTGAGGCAAATTTTGGAAGGAGAGCAATTATTACTTATAGAAATTTAGGTTCAAAAATACTTGAAGGGCCTATTTGTCTCTTTGAAGGTAGAAACGGTAGAACTAGCTCGGCTCGCTTTGGTATTGGGTTTAAACCATATCGAAGCATTATTGACTATGAAGACTTAATAGAATTATTGGTACGCCCGAAGGATTGATTGCTTTTTTTATTTCTTACTATTTTTGATAAGATAATAAAAGATTTAAAAATAAGTGGTTAAAGCCCTTGCAAGAAATCCAATTACTTTAGTTGTTGGATGAATTGCAACAACTATTTATTTCTAGAATAATTATAATCAGTGAGCGAATTACCGCTCACTGAGATCTTACTTCCACTAGGAAGATAAGATTTCTTTTAACTAAATAAATCTTTGCTTTTGCGTAGCAAGAGCTGTGGAGAAAAAATGTATCAGCACTACAACACATCAGTAGGAAACAATCTAAAACACATACAAATAACAACAAAGTATAGATATAAAGTTTTGAATCAGGAAAAACTGCAGGTTCTTTGCAAAGTTGCAATCGAAGAAACATGCAAGAGACATAAGATAAATATTGTAATTTTCTTATAAAACTTTAAATAACTTATTAGACTAAAGATATTATGAAAGGAAAGAGGGTGAAAAGTGGCAGAAAGTGCGCTGATAACTTGCATAAAGATTTTGTTAAAATTCTTTTGAAATCTCCTGTTACAAATATTAAATTTAATAAAAATAGAGTTTCTTTGGATTTTGTTAATCATAGAATTTCAGATAAGATTACGATTAAAAGAGAAGCGCATGTTGCAGAGTGGAGCAGAAAGAGGAGAGAAATTTTTATAGATAAAAAGTTTGGCGAAGATGAAAAGGAAAAATCATTCAGAGCTTTGTGCATTCATGAAGTAGTAGAAAGATTTTTAGTTAAAAAATTTGGGCTTAAACTTGATGAAGAAGCCCATATTGTCGCAACACAGAAAGAAAAAGATTATTTAAAAAGTGTAAAAGGAAACTGGAGAAGCCACGAATTAAAAGTTTTTTGGGACTGGCATAAACTAGGAGAGCGCTGATGGAATTTGAAAAAGTAAAAATTAATAAGAACTTCTTTTACTGGACATGGAGAGATTTGCCTTTTTTACCTTATGCCTGGTTATATGAAAAAGATTTGAAAAAACTTCCAAAACCATTTATTCTTACAGAAATACATCCAGATTGCTCTATTGGATTTGAAACAGAAGAAAGAGAGGAATTTACAAATATAATAAAATTACCTAGTAGTTTTGATAATTTAAATTTAGATAATGATTTAAGAAAAGATTTAAGAAGAGTTGAAAAAAAGAATGCAGATGTGAAATTAGTTTACAATGAAAAAGATGCTTTAGACAAAAGCAAAAAATGGTTTTTAGAGCTTTGGAAAGAAAATAAAAAAGATTTTGAAAGAAGAATGGAAATCTGGAAAGAAAAATGCTACACTATAAGTGCTTATCTTAATGGTGAGTTAATAGCTGTTCATATTGGAATGAGAGAAAAAGACACAGTATTTTATCTTGGGTGCTGGTGGGATAGAAAGTACAAATCACTTTCCACACCTATTTTCCTGCTTAAGAAAGATATAGAAAAAGCAATAAGCCAGGGAATTAAATATTATGACTTGGAAATTGGAGACCAGCCTTATAAGAAAAAATGGGGAGTTATTGAAAAACCAACAAAATACTATGCAGTTCTTACTAAAAAACTTGCAGATTATCTTGGCATAGAAAAGTATGTCGAAATGAGGTAAATATATTTTCTATTAAACAAATATTTATTAACTAAGAATCTGAGGAATGTTATGGGCAGAGTTGTCTTAAATGGAGAGAAGTATTCTGGAGAATTTGATGGGGAAGTAGATAGCAATTATGAAAGAGATAATGATTATTATAGTAATCATGAAGGAGAGTGCAAAGGAACTTTTCAATGGAAAGGCCAAGGGAGAATAACCAATGGAGATGCTGAAATTTGTTTTTTGTTTAGAACTGATAGAAGGACTTATGGCGGATATGAACGTTCATATGAATCCTGTCTTAAGGAGTTTCCTTTACTGCCTGATTTTTTGTGTCCGATAAAAGAAGTTTTATATCCCGATAGATTTAATAAATTTGATAAATCAAGAGTCGTTGGTTTGCCACGACTTATAGATAAAAGTTTGTCAGACATTTTTAAAAATGCAAGCAAACAAAAAAAAGATAGAGGAGTAATTATCCCCAATGTTTGTTTGCCTGTTAAAACTTTTTCAGTTGAACAGTTAGTTGCTGATGGAATAATATGTGAAGATTCTGGACAAATTCAGCTGGCCTTTGCTAGTTAAAAGTATTATAATATTTATTAACACCTTTTCTAAAAAATTTAATAGTAATAGTTAATGAATTTATAAGGGATATATAAGATGCGGGAAGAAAGCGGGGAATAGCGACTAAGTATTTAAAGATAAGGGGATAGTTAAAAAAGAAAATACCATATTCACAGAAGTACGCGGAAATATTAAAAAGTTTTTAGATTCTTTGCCAGAAGAAGAAATGTAAATGTTTGCACAGGCATATTACGAAGTTGGACTTAATGACGAAGCGCAACAGTTAAGAGAAAGGTATCTCGATTTAATGAGATATTTCTCTTCTTCTGATGAATACTAGAATATTTTAAAAACCCTTAATTCTTAATAGATGTATGAATAAAAAAGGGTTGATAGGAAAGTTAATTATTTTTTTGATAATAATTATTCTTATATTAGTGATATTAGTTGCTGTCGTGGGGTATTATCTACTTTTTTCTAACCAACATATTTGTATGGGAGAGTTTAGTGTTTGGGAATATAATGATAACACTAATTTATGTGAAGAAGGTAAAGTTCGCGGGTGCGTTATCTCTGAAGATGTTTTTCTTACAAAACAGGAATGTGAAAATGCTAATATTTTTGAGAATGTGAACTGTGCAAGGCAAGGAGAAGTGTTTGACTCATTTAATTCATCAGATAATTTGCCAGATGCCTGTTGCTCAGGATTGATAGATGTTTCAAAACCAGATACAATCTCTATTGCTGATAAGTGCTATTGGGATGGATTAGCAAGTGGATGGCCTTTTAGTGGAGTTTGCTCTGACTGTGGAAATGGTGTTTGTGAAGATGTTGAAAGTGTATGTGGATGCCTGAAAGATTGTGGCGCTGAAAATTCAGATTATATTGCTATTCAGGATTTTTGTGATAATGGGTATGATTTATATTGCAATAAAGGTTTGTCTGATTTACCTATTTGTAGCCTTTGTTGAATTTTATTTTAACTCATTAATTTTATAAAGAGAGAATTCTTAGTTCTTCTATGCAATTAGACAAGGCAATTTACGAAAGAAGAAGCATAAGAAGATTTCATCCTCGAAAGCCAGATTGGAGAAAAATTCTAGAAGCTATTGATGCTGCCCGGCAGGCACCTGCTGCAGGAAACCTTCATTGCTTAAAATTTATCCTTGTTGATGACCCAGATAAAATTGAACGAATCGGAAAGGCATGTCTGCAGCAATTTGTTTCAACAGCAAATTATATTGTTGTTGTTTGTTCAGACCCTACAGAGGTAATAAGAAGTTATGATGAAAGAGGAGAAATATATATAAAGCAGCAAGCAGGAGCTGCAATTGAAAATTTTTTATTAAAAATAACAGATTTAGGATTAGGAAGCTGTTGGATAGGAGCTTTTGTTGATGAGCAAGTTAAAACTGCATTAAGAATTCCTGAGAATATAAATGTAGAAGCTTTATTGCCTGTCGGATATCCGATGAATAAACCTGTAAGAGTGCCAAAAAAAGCAAATATCGACAAGTTTGTTTATTTTAATCTATGGAATAATAAGTATATGAAACCAATTATTGCTGTTGAACCTGTTTAAATTTACTTTTGATTAATGTGAATGAAATCTAGGGGTTAATAATCCCCTCTGCCCGACTTTATGTTTTGTTAACGGCAGTTTTTGTATAATAAGTATAAAGATAAGATAAAACAGTGTATATCATAGAAAAATTTTCTTTACATTAAGTAAGTGCGAGTGTTAATTTCTTTTAAAGGGCATATCTCAATAGTGCGCCTATCCCGCCCAAATTCAGGAATTGCTCCCCTTCTCCTGTTTCATTGCTGACAAAATTAATTGCTGTTCCCATTTTATCCGCAATTACTGTAAGTTCCCTTATTTTTCCTTTTTCAAGTTTCTTAGATAATATTAATGTTTGAACAGCTCCAACCTCAAGAGCTTTAATTATTTCTTTTTCTTTATATAGAGCTTTGTCTGGATTTTTTCCAAGTTTATTAAAGAATTCTTCTAAAAGTTTTTTTTCTTTTGTTATCTCTAATTCTTTTAAATCATCTTTTGCAGCTTCCACAAGTAATTTTAACCCATGTTCGTCTGCATACCCAATATCCTTTACTGCTATAACTTTATTTTTTAGAGCAGTTACTAATTGCCCTTCTTCTAAAAATTCTTCTTTTGTTGGTATTGGGCCTCCAACTAAAATCCCTTTTAACCTAGTCATTTCAAAAAAATGTTTTTTCATTTCTTCAGCAACTCTCCGAAAGAAATCTTTTGCAAGCCCTTCTGTTATTCTGTGAAAACGCTGAGATGATTGGCCACCCGCCCTTATTTTTCCAGGAACACCTGATGTTAATTTTTGAAGAACTTTTATTTGAGTTCCATCTAATAATCCAATTGTAGCTTCTTTTCTTTCAATTACTAATAGTCCATATAACTCGCCGTCATTTAGCATTTCTTTAAGGGGCTCTATTACAAATTCCTGATCGCACCGATAACTCCTTACTTTCATTGGTTTTATAGGTTCAATAACAAAAAACTGAATGTCTGGTTTTCCTTCATCTTTTGAGGTGTTGCCACAGAAAATTGCGAGTCCTTTTTTATACTTTTGAGGGCCTAATCTTAGTTCTCTTATTATCTTTTCAAGAGCTTCAATAACATTGTTTCTTGTTGTTCTGCTTTTAATATTGTTTGCTGTTGATTTTTCCGCTTCTAATTGCTTTGTTATTTCATTTACATTAAAATCAGCAGGTATCAAAACAGTTACTAACTCTGTATGCCTTCCTCTAAAGGACTCTATTTTTTCTACAAAGTCCTTAAAATCCATCATTTGTTTTTGGGATATTTCTTCTTCCATTTTAGTTATATTTTATATTAAACAATAAATAAAAATGAGTTAATAAGTTTTGTGTCAAATTTTATGACATGCTATTAAATCTTTTTCAAAATCTTTTAGTTCTTTAGGGATTTTAATATTGCTGATTGGTTCTCTTAATGAGATTCCTTTTTCTTTTTTTATTTTCCAGACTTCTGAATTAAATTCCATTATTTTTTTAACAAGCTTTGTATCTGATTTTCCAAGTTTTGCTTCTGGGAAGGTTTCTTTTAATAGATTAATTCCTTTTTCATTTGCAATTATTGCGGTTATTTGGGGGGTTATTGGATATAAAAGAGTTATTAGTCTTTCAAGCAAGAAATGCAATGTGTATTTTGCAGACTCGCTTTCTTCTGCTGAAAAGTTCTTTTCCTGATTATAAGCCCTATTTTTTACAAGTTCAATATAATGTGATGCAAATGTTTCCCATAAAAATTCTCTTAGTTTTAGAGCAGGATTATGAAAGTCATATTCTTCATAATCTTTGTCAAATTCCTTTGTAAATTCTTCAATATAATCTATAAATAATTTGTCAAATTCTGTTAGTTTTACTTTTTTTGGTTTTGGAAATTGCATAACAAATCTAGATACATTCAGCAGTTTGTTAATTGTTTTTAATTCTGCAGCTATTTTTTCTTTTGAGCATGCCAAGTCTTTTTTTGAAATATCTCCTTCAATTACACTCCACAGCCTGATTGCTTCTGCACCATATTCTTTTAATAATTCTTGAGGATTAATTACATTTCCTAAAGATTTTGACATTTTCCTTCCACTTCCATCTAAAATGTGCTGGTGAATCCACGCATCTTTGAAGCAAAGTTTTCCTGTTTCAAGATATCCTCTTAAAATAGTATAATACAACCAGGTTCTTACTATTTCTTTTCCTTGGGGACGTAAAGTAGCAGGGTATGCCTTATTGAAAAACTCGTTGTCTGATTTGTATTTTAAAATATAAAGTTCTGAAATTGATGAATCCATCCATGTATCAAAAACCCTTTCTTCTCCAATAAATTTTTTATTTTTAAAATCAGATAAATCTCCAATTTTCTTTCCATTTTGATAAACTTCAGCATCTTTTGGAGGTTCTTCGCTCCACGGGGCATAATACTTTCCTTGTTTTGGCAAGACTATTAATTTTTTGTCTTCTGAGTGCCATAAAGGTATAGGTGTTGCATAAAATCTTCTTCTTGAAATTGGCCAGTCAATTGAAACTGAATCAATCCAGTCATCTAGTATTTTTCTTGTTTCTTCTGGATAAAAATTAAGAGCCTTGGATATTTTTTTGATTTCTTTCTTAAATTCTAACTGCTTTAAATAAAACTCAGGCATTTCAATAAATTCAACTTCTGATTTTGAACGTTCAGAAATCGGGGTTCTGTGTGAAATCTTTTCTTGTTTAACTAAAATATTTTTTTCTTTCAGCAATTCGATTATTTTTTCCCTTGCTTTTTTTACTTTTAATCCTTTTAAAATTCCTGCATTTTCATTCATTGTTCCGTCTTTGTTAATTGCTATTACTGGTGTAAGGTTTTGTTCTCTGAAAAATTGGATATCTGATAAATCTCCTGCTGAACACATCATAACTATTCCCGTTCCTTTTTCTATATCTGCTAATGGGTGAGATTTTATTGGTATTTCTTTATTAAAAATAGGAGAGATTGCTGTTTTTCCCTCTAAACTTTTGTATCTTTCATCTTTTGGATTAAAAATAACCATTCCGCAAGTGCATGTTAATTCTGGGCGGGTTGTTGCAATTATAATTTCTTTATTTGTTCCTTTTATTTTCCATTTTATACTGTTAAAAGTTGAAGGTATGTCTTTGTATTCTATTTCTGAATCTGCAATTGTTGTTTGTAATTCTGGGTCCCAGTTATTTATTCTTTTGTCTTCATAGATTAAGCCCTTTTTGTACAGCTCAATAAAAGTTGCCTGTGTTAGCGCTCTGTATTCTGGAGAATCTGTAAGATAAACAGAGCCTATTTGATTTCCCTGCTTGTATGAGGTAAATGAAATGCCTAATTTTGCAAAAGTGTCTTGTGTTTCAGTTGAAGTTTCTTCTAAAAGTTTTTTGCAATATTCTATAAACTTTTTTCTCCCTACTTCAAAAGCAGATATTTTGAATTTTTTTTCTGCTCCCATTTCAATTGGTAGTCCATTTCTATCTAGCCCTAATGGGAAAACAACATCAAATCCTTTCATTCTTTTATATCTTGCAAAGAAATCCATATAACAATAAGTAATTGCCTGTCCAATATGAATAGGGGCATTAACATATGGCGGCGGGGTATCTATTGAATAAATTGGATTTTTTGTTTTAGAATCAAATCTATATAACTCAAGTTTTTTCCATTCATCGGTTATTTTGCTTTCTGTTTCAACACTCCAGTTTTTCAACTCACTGAACTTTGGTATTGTCATATCTTTTTAAGGTAAAGACAGGTTAAAAAAGTTATTGTGTGTGTTTAGCACAATAATGTTTAAAAAGTCCAGGGGTAGTATAAAACTATGTCAAGATTATATGCTTTTGATGTAGATAACGGGATGACTTATGTTGGTGTAAACAATCAGACAAACCCCGGGAAGTCAATTGATGATTTTCTAATGGATTCTCATAGTTGGATAACTCTAAGAGATGCTGCAATGTTTAGAACAGAAGGGCAAATATTTAAAGAGAGTTCCAGAGATGGGCGTTCTATTGATCCTTTAAGTCTTGAGAAAGAGTTGCGTCTTAAGTGGGAAAATATCGTAGCTACCCAAAATATGACTACTACTCTTCATGATTCAGTTTGTGTTTCTTTAGCGCATATTGTAGCTGCTTATGATTTGGGAGTTGCAAGGCAATTCTCCAATCCTGATTAGATTTATTTTTAAGTTGTTTTCAAATTCATAAATTAACTTTAATAAACCTTTTAAATAATACATTCATTATTTTATGCAACTAATAATACAAGAAAATTCTCAGGAATTAATCCAGATTATACTATTGATTGGTGTGATAACAAAGAAAAGGGGGATAATTATACCCTTTATTTTTCCAGCTCTTTTAAGTAATCTCTTATTCTTTCAATGCTTGGCTCGACAATAAACTTCTGAATTTTTTCATCAAATATTTCCCCAAGTGTCTGGAATTCAGAAAGCCAGTAAAGATTATTTTGTTTTTCTATAATCATGCTGTCTTTTAATCTTTTTAACTGCCTTCTCACATTGCTTTCTGCAAGCCCCTTTAGTTCAAGATTATTCTGTTTTCTTAAAACCTCAACTTTGTTTTTAATATCATCAGCACTTATTTTATTCTTTAATTTTTGCTCATCTATTAATACTGCTAGAATATCTATAATAATATCCCGGCTGTCACCTGGCTGCAATAAACCAAGCGATAGGCATATTTTTTTAACTAATTGCCGTCTGTCAATATTGTAAGGTTTTTCATACTTTCTTAATATTATCTCGTTTAATGGGATATCTTTTGGCATAGGATAACATATAATAAACAGTTTATAATACTTGCTCCTGTTTCTGTTTTAATTTAGTTTAACCTTACAGACAGCTTTCCACTTGCTTACTAATTTATATATTATTTTGACTGCTGTTAATGATAAATCTTAGAAGTAAATTTTTTTATATTAAAATATATATTTATAATTCCAAAATCTCTCACTTAACACCATATAAAAACTTATAAATATGTTGCTTTTATTTATTTTATGGAGCTTGTAGCATTATTATCAAGTGGAAAAGGAACATGGGCTCAGGTTTCTGGTTTAATGAAACAGGGGGAATGGGACAAGATAATTCTAATTGGCAGTGATTTTGCAAAGGATTTTACTTCTGAAGCTAAATTTGAATTTATTCAGGTTGATTTGGATAAAAAACTTGTCGAATTAAAAAAAGAGCTTCTTGAAAAACTGAAAGGAAAAATTGATGGAACAGAAGTTGCACTTACAATTGCATCTGGCAGTGGCAAGGAACACATGGCAATTATCTCTGCTTTGCTTTCAATACCTGCAGGGATAAGATTTACAGCTTTAACAAAAGATGGAATTGTTTATTTGTAATAAACTTAAATTTAGTTAAATTAGTAATATAAAATCAAAAATTATAAAAACTCTGATTCTTATTTAATCTTAATATGATGCCTGGAATTAATCCTGCGAAAATGAAGCAGATGATGAAACAGATGGGAATTTCCCAGGAAGAAATTGATGCCTTAAGAGTTATAATTGAAAAATCTGATGGCAAAATTATTATCGAAAATCCTTCTGTAGTTAAAATTAACATGTCTGGAAATGAAAGCTTTCAGATTTCAGGGGATATTAGTGAAGAAAGTGGCGCTGGTGAAGAGGGGTTTAGTGATGAAGATATTGAGCTTATTATCAACAAAACAGGCAAGTCAAAAGATGAAGTGATTGAAAGCCTTGCAAAAACAGGCGACATAGCAGAGACAATTATGGAACTGAGTGAATAAATGTTTTTAAAGAGTGTTTAATAATTGATTTATATGGTTAGAATAAAGGCATCATTTTGTTTCCCTTCACTTCATAAAATAACCCCGTTAAGAAGGTTAACTCCTGAAGGATTTGACCAAATTAAAGATTGTTTAACACCTGTTTGCAGATTAGAGAAACAATGGGTTCCTTTTCCTTGTGATGAACAGAGAGGTGATATAATAAAATTGCATGCTGAACTTGGAGTTGTCCAAGATTATGGAGAAGCTTACTTTTTAGCTAATCGGGTAAATTTAGTTTTTACTTGTGAAGATGTGCCTAATTCTAATTATGTTAACATCCATGTTTATAGAGATAATTCTAAACATAAATAATTGTTTAATTATATAAATATTTTTAAACTTAAACATTCTTATGTTTCTATGAAGGATGTTGTTTTGCTTGATACGCTTGATTTTGACCGTGAAAAAGATAATCTTATACCTATTTGTCCGCCTAGGATTTTTTTTGTAAAGGGAGATAATTTATCTGAACGCCAATTAAAAGAGCGCATAAAGGAAACAGCACGATATGAAGCAGAAAATAATAGTGGACTTTACTTAGATGAGAGGACTGTTTATTATGCTTATGATGCTAGGTCTATTGATCAAGTAATGTTTTCTCTTGGGGTATATATAAGAAGAGAGGGTTTTGAATCACAAGAAAAAACAAAAGCATCAGGCAACAGAACTTGAGGAGATTAAATTCAATAGTTTTTTATACCTGCAGATTCTTTTAATGTTATGAACATTAAAAATATTGAAATCGGAACAAGAGTTAAACTGCACACAAAACAGGGAGATTTTGAGTGTGTTGTTTTAGAAGCTCCTGAATCTGGAATAATACTTGCAAAACTTGATTCTGGATATAATATAGGAATAAAAGAAGAAGATATCCTTGATTTAAATGTTATTAAAGAAAAAGCTGAAAAAACTTCTAAAAAAATAGAGTTTAAAAAAATCACTCCAGATAAAAACCTGCCGAATATAGCGCTTGTTTCAACAGGAGGGACAATAAGCTCAAGATTAGATTATAAAACAGGAGGGGTTAAATGGCTTACAAATCCTGACGAGCTTCTTAATTTTTACCCTGAACTGCTTGGAATTGCAAACATAATAAAAGTTGAAATGCCTTTTATGAAAGCAAGTGAGAATATGTCTTCAAAAGAGTGGAAAAAACTTTCAGATGTTGTTTCGAGATTATTAAATAATTCAAATGTGCAGGGGGTTATTGTTACCCATGGAACTGACTTTTTGCATTATTCTGCATCTGCCCTTGCATTTGCACTTAAAAACTTGAATAAGCCAGTTGTCTTAACTTATTCTCAAAGAAGTTCTGATAGAGCATCAAGTGATGCAAGATTAAATTTATTGTGCAGTGCAAGAGTTGCTGTTTCAGAAATTGCAGAAGTTATGTTAGTAGGGCATGCTAATCTAGATGATGAGTTTTGCTATGCACTGCCTGCAACAAAAGTAAGAAAGATGCACAGCTCGAGGAGAGATACTTTTCGTCCTATAAATGCAAAACCTATTGCAAAAGTCTGGGCAGATAAAATTGAAACATTAAAAAGTTATAATAAGAGAGACAATGGAAAGAAGGTTAAATTAGTAAATAAGTTTAGTGATAAAGTTGCTTTAGTTAAATTTTATCCAGGGCAAAATCCAGATATTCTTGAATACTATTTTAAACATGGCTATAAAGGAATTGTTCTTGAAACTTCTGGATTAGGGCATTTATTAACAGAAGGCAAAAATAACTGGATTCCTAAATTAAAAAAAGCAATAAAGGCAGGCATGATAATATGTGCGACTGCTCAGACAATTTACGGAAGTCTTAATCCCCTTGTTTATTCTGCTGGCAGAGAGCTGGAAAAAACAGGAATAATTTACCTTAAAGATATGCTTTCAGAAACAGCTTTTGTAAAACTTTCATTAGTATTAGGAAATCCAGTGTTTAAGAAGGACATTAAAAGAGCTATGCTGACTAATTTTGCAGGGGAATTTAATAACTGTCTCTACGAAGATGAATTTTTGAATTAGCCCTTTACCTACTTTCTTTAAAGGGTGTAACTTAATAGTAGTGGTAAATGGAAAGGTTTTTAAGTTTGATATACTTAGTGTTTTTATGGAAGGACATATACCTCATAGCTTAGAAGGTATTTCTACTTTTGATAGTGAAACTCTTACTTTTTCACATTATACTTGCAATTCTCCTAAACAAGAAACTCTTGATAAACATGGAATTAAAGCAGTTGGTGATACATATGGTTGTGCAGATTCAAGAGAGGTATTAAAAATTCCTCTTAGATTATATTTAACTAAATTCCCTTTTGTAAAAGATAAAGCAGTTTTAAGATTAAATATGGAGCATTTAATAGCTCAACTTCCTTAAGTTATTATATAATTTATAATACAAAACTTAAAATAATTCAAATACCTTAAAATAATATGAGAAATCTAACTTTAATGTACAACCAAACTGTAGGGCGAAATATCTTATTTGATGGTCCTAAAGACAGGAAAGATGATAGATACAGAGTGATTGAAAGTGCTACTCTGAGCGAAATAATAGATGTAATCCCGAATAGACTTAAACGTTTTAATTCTGAAAAGCCTGTTGAGGTTTATTTTGAAGGATATACAGAAGAACAGTGTAATGCATTAGAAAAAACTTTTAGTGTTAAACTTCCCCATGCTAGGTTTATAAGAGCTAATGTTGTAAGAGCAGTTAATATTGTTCACTTTCCAAATAGTAAAAAACATAGGTTATATGATGGACCAATTACTAATGGTACAAATCACGAATATGAAACACTTGATGAGCTTTTAGATAGTTTGCCGAGAAGCTTAGACTTTTTGGATAATACAAAGACCATTTGCGTTGGAATATATGAATACTCTCAAGATGACGCAATGCGAATTCAACTTAAGTTAAGCAGTGCATTAAAAGGAGTTAGGCTGCATTATGAAGAAGTGTCTGACTAGAACCCATTAATTTTATATATCCCTCCTTCTTTTGAAATTAATGACAGAAGAATTAGATTATAAGGAATTGGGAGTTAAATCTGGACTTGAAATACATCAGCAGTTAGATACAGAGAAACTATTTTGCAGTTGCCCTTCTGTTTTAAGAAGTGATAACCCTGATTTTACTTTTAAGAGGAAATTACATGCTATTGCTGGCGAGAGTGGGGAAGTAGATGAAGCTGTTAAACACGAAGCTTCTTTTGACAGAGAATTTATTTATCAGGGATATAATGACAGCACCTGCTTGATTGAATTAGATGAAGAGCCTCCGCATATGATTAATAATGAATCTTTAAAGATAGCAATTCAGATTGCCTTGCTTTTAAACTGTGAAATTCTTCCTGTTACACAAATAATGAGAAAGACAGTTATTGACGGCAGCAATACTGGAGGATTTCAGAGAACAGTTTTAATTGCGCAAAACGGATGGATTGAAACTTCTTTAGGAAAAGTTGGAATTCAGACAATTGGGTTAGAAGAAGATGCTGCGAGAACTATTGAAAAATCTGGTAACAGTGTTGTTTATAGGTTAGACAGACTGGGAATTCCTTTAGTTGAAATTGCAACTTCACCTGATATGAGTTCTCCTGAACAAATCAAAGAAGTTGCATTGCAAATTGGAGATATTCTTAGAAGCTGCAAAGTTAAAAGGGGAATTGGAACAATTAGACAGGATATTAATCTTAGTATTAAAAAACATCCAAGAGTTGAAATTAAAGGTTTTCAGGATTTGAAAATGTTTGTTCCTACTATTAATTATGAGATTAAACGCCAGATTGAAAATAAAAATGCAAAAAGCGAGGTAAGAAGGGCAACTCCTGAAGGTGGAACAGAATTTATGCGCCCGATGCCAGGAAGTGCAAGAATGTATCCTGAAACAGATTTGCCTTTGCTTAAAATCTCGAGGGACTTTATCAATGAAATTAAACACACTCTTCCTCAGCTTAGAAGTGATGTAAGAAAAGAACTTGGAAAACAGGGATTAAATGACGAATTAATTAATTTGCTATTAAAAGAGGGAAAACTTGAAGAATTTAAATCTCTTTTAAATATAATTCCAGATACAAATTTAATTGCAAAAATGCTTGTTCTCTGGCCAAAGAATTTCTCAACAAAAACAGATATTTCAATTGAGGAAATAAAGGAAAGGGTAAGTTTAGATGTCATTGAAATTATTTTAAATGAATTAAAAAAAGAAAAAATAACCAAGAATGATATACCAGATATTCTGCTTGAAGTTGCTAAGGGCAAGTCTGTTAAAGAGGCAATTTCAGTTGAAAAAGTTTCTAGCGACGAGTTAGAAACATTTGTTATTAAACTTATTAAAGAAAAACCTGGTTTAACTGCTGGCGGATATATGGGGATAATCATGGCTAAGTTTAAAGGCAAAGCTTCTGGAAAAGAAATTATGGATATTTTAAAGAAGCATGCAAAATAAGATATAATTAATTTTATAAACACCTTATTTCTAATTGGAATATGAAAAGGACTTATGTTAAAGATGCTTTGAGTTCTAATGGCCTGGTTTTAGTTAAGGGGTGGGTGCATGATTCAAGGGATTTGAAAAAGATAAGGTTTATTGTTCTTAAAGATATCACAGGAGTTATACAAGTTACTGGGATTGATGGCAAAACAGATAAAAAAGTTTTTGATTTAATGGACAGCATTACACGAGAAAGCGCTGTTGAAATAATTGGGGAGATTAAAGATTCTAAGCAAGCTCCTGGAGGAAAGGAAATACTTCCCAAGGAAATTAAAATTATTGCAGAAGCAGAATTGCCCTTGCCAATTGATGTTTCAGAATATAGCAAAACAGAATTGCCTAAGAGGTTAGATTACCGGTTTTTGGATTTACACAGAAAAAAAACTCAGGCAATTTTTAAAATTCAGTCAAATCTTTTGCAGGCATATAGAGATTTTATGATTAAAGAACAGGCAATTGAATGTCTATTCCCTTCTGTTATTGGGGGCAGCAGCGAGGGAGGAACAGATTTATTTTCAGTTAAATACTTTGAAAAAAAAGCATATCTAAGCCAGAGCTGTCAGTTATACAAGCAGATGCTTGCGTGTTCTATGGAAAAAGTCTTTGCAGTTTTTACTGTATGGAGAGCAGAGAAACATAATACAGTAAGACATTTAAATGAATCAAGGCAGATGGATTTTGAAATGTGTTTTGCAGATGATAAAGATGTTATGGATGTCCTTGGAAGATGTGTTCAGTATATTATAAAAGAGATAATTGAAAAAAATAAATCTGATTTAGATATTTTGGGGGTTAATTTAAAAATTCCTAAAATTAAATATATTACATTTGCAGAAACTAATGAACTTCTTAAAAAAAATAAAGTGCATACAGAAAAGCATGATTTAACAGGAGAAGGCGAACAAAAGCTTAATGATTTGTTTCCCGATACAATTGTTTTTGTTCATGATTGGCCTTTGGCAGGAAAGCCATTTTATATAATGCCTAAAGATGGAAAAGAAAATGCTGAGTTAAGCAATGGATTTGACGCAATTTATAATGGTATGGAAATAAGTTCTGGAGGGCAGAGAATACATATTCCAGATCTACTAATTAAAAGACTAAAGGCAAAAGGTTTAAATCCCAAAGATTTTAAATCTTATATAGACAGCTTTAGATACGGAGCACCTCCTCATGCTGGATGGGGTGTTGGTGTTGAAAGATTAACAATGCAAATTCTTGGATTAAAAAATATACGGGAGGCTGTTTTATTTCCAAGAGACAGGGACAGACTTAGTCCTTAACCACAAAATAAAAAATAGGAGGTAAAATATGAAAAAGTTCGAAGATTTTGATGAGGAAGAGCTTGAAGACGACGACGATGATTTTGAAGACGACGACGAGCCAAAGGACAATGACGATGACGATTATGGAGATGACTGATTTTTAATTTTTTAGTTAAGTTTTTAACTCTTTCTTTACTTTATTTTTTATGAAAATACTTGCGATTGGAGACCCTCATGGGGATTTACGTGCAATTAGAAAAATTCCTTTATGGAATATTGATTTAATCTTATTAACTGGAGATTTAGGAAAGGCTAGTCTTGCAAGAGAAATGGCTTTTGAAAATATTCGGAGAAAGCAAAAAGGACTGCCTGAAAAAGAATATTCTCCGAGTGTGAAAAAGAAAGCATTTATGGAAGCGTATGATTCCAGCGTTAAACTTGTTAGATATCTTTCACAACATGCGCCTGTTTATACTATTTATGGAAATGTTGAGTCTACAAATCCAGAAATAAGAAAAGAATCTAAAAAAATTGGGTTAAAACTTCCATTTTTAACAGACAGATTAAATTCAATGAAGGGGGTGAGAGTTATTAATAATCGCGTTGCTAATTTTAACAAAGTTAGAATTGGAGGATTGCAATATTTTGTTGATACAAACTGGGTTAGAGAATTTAAACCTAAAGATTATAGAGAGTCTTTAGAGAGCTCGAGAGAACAAACTGATAAAGCTAAAAAAGTATTAAGGGGTTTTGGTAGTTTAGATATTTTAGTTTGTCATCAACCTCCTTATGGGGTTTTAGATAAAGTTACAGCAAAATTTGCTCCAGAACATTGGAAAGGCAAACATGCTGGCAGTAAGGTTATTTTAGATTATGTTAGAAAATATAAACCTGGTTATGTTTTGTGCGGACATATTCATGAAGGAGAAGGAAGTATGCAAGTTGGGAAAACAAAAGTTTATAATTTAGGTATGGGTGGTTACTGCATAATTGAAGGTTAACATGGCATCATATTTGTGGAGAAAGCTAAGCGATAAGGAAAGAGAAGAAATTAAACATCAGGCTAAAAAAATAATGGATGATTTTGCTCTGACACTTGAAAAGCTTCCTGATATTCCTGAAGCACTTGTTGAAAGAGAAAAAGATGTTAGGGATGAAAGTGAAGATGAAGTTTGTTCTGATAGCGATTTCAGGGATACAATGCTTAAAAATGCGCCAAAAGTTAAAGATGATTGCGTCTTAGCAGAAAAAGGAGCGTGGGTGGAATGAAAATAATTGTTGCATCTGGACCAGTTATAATTGAAAATGGAAAACTATTAGTTGATAGAGATAATAAAGACGATTTTTATAAAATTCCTGGAGGGACTATTGATGAAGATTTGTCTTTAGAAGATACGTGCAAGAGAGAAGTGAAAGAAGAAATTAATGGGGATATAGAGATAATTAAACCTTTAAACCCTATGGTAGTATGGAAAAATCAGCAGACCGGTGAGAGAATGATGGTGGTTCTTATTCATTATTCAGCAAAATTATTAAATAAAAATAAAATTAAACCAATTTCTCCTGTTAGAGAAGTTATGTGGCTTGATATAAATGAGATTAAACAAGGCAAACATAATGTTGCAAACAATATTAAATTTTTAATTAAAAAAGGGGATATAAAATGAAAACATTTGAGAAACTTGAAAAAATAAAATCTGGAAAATTAAAAGCTGTTGATAATATCAAGCAGCTGTTAAATGCAATTGAAAAAGACAATCATAATGGCAAGAAGATTAATGCTGTTCTCTCTTTGAATAAAAATGCTTTAGCTGATGCAAAAAAAGTTGATGATAAAATTTCTAAAGGGCAAAAAACAGGAAGGTTAGCAGGATTAGGAATTATTATAAAATCAAATATCTGTGTTAAAGGTTTGGAATGCAACTGCGCCTCTAAAACTCTAGAGGGATGGATAGCTCCTTATAATGCTGAGGTTATTAATAGAATTAAAAATGAAGACGGAATAATAATTGGAATGGCGAATATGGATGAGTTTGCATGCGGAGGAAGCGGCGAAACTTCTGCATTTGGCCCTTGTGAGAATCCTTCTGCATTAGGGTTAATTCCTGGCGGAACTTCAAGTGGAAGTGCAGCTTCAATTGCTGCAGGATTTGCAGATTTAACATTAGGAAGTGATACTGGAGGGAGTATAAGAAATCCCGCTTCACACTGCGGAGTTGTTGGTGTTAAACCAAGTTATTCTTTAGTATCAAGATATGGATTAATTGATATGGCTATGAGTTTTGATCAGATTGGGCCTATAACCGGAGATGTTGAAAGCGCTACTTTATTATTAGATATAATCAAAGGGAGAGATGAAAAAGATTCCATAACTTTAGAAAGCGAAAAAATAAAATTAACAAAATTAAATAATATTTCGGTTGGAATTTTACCAAGTGTTTCAAGCAAGGAAGTTCAAAATTTAATTGATTCTAAAATTAGATTAGCATGTGAGAAATTTGGATGGGAAACTAAAAATATTGAATTAAAGCATATTGATTTGGCGATACAAACCTATTATCCGATTGTTTATACTGAAGTTTTTTCAGGAACAAGAAAATTTGATGGAAGAAGATTCGGAAAAAAAATCGAGGATTCTTGCGGGCCTGAAGTGTTGAGAAGGATTCTTGGAGGGAGTGAAATAACAAAAGCAGAGTATGAAGGAAGATATTATAAAAAAGCTTTGCAAGTTAAGGAAATTGTAAAAAAAGAATTTGCAAAAGCTTTTGATAAAGTCGATTGCATTATTATTCCGACAGTTCCTAGACTGCCACATAAACTTGGCTCGCAGATTTCGCCAGAAGAAATGTATTCTTATGATGTTCTTACAACTCCTGCAAATCTGGCAGAAATTTGTGCTGTTTCTATTCCTGCAGGAAAAATCTCTGGAATTCCAGTTGGAATTCAGATTCTCTGCAAAAAACTAGATGAAAGCAAAATGCTTAGCATTGCAAAAATGATTGAAGAAATTAGTTAAAAATGGAAAAAATATTTTCTAAAGAAGAAATTGCAATGTTTAAAAAATTTATAAACAAAATTTATAAAAATGATAAGGTGGCTTTAGTGACTCATAATGATTTAGATGGAATTGTTTGTGCCAAAGTCGTTGAAAAAGTCATCAAGTGCAATTTGTTAAGATTTATCGATTATCCTGAGATAAGGGCGCCTTTTGTTAAAGAATTAAAAAAACATAAAATAAACAAGGTTATTTTCACAGATATAAACATAACAGATAAAAAAATTTTGAAAGAAATTGAGAAGTTTGCTGAAATCTTAATTATTGACCATCATGTTAGTGAAGATTGGAATTCACAAAAAACTATTTTTTTAAATAAACACCATTATTGCGCAGCCTATTTATCTTATATTTTATTTTCAGAATTTGTAAATTTAGAGCAATTAGACTGGTTAGTTGCATGTGCGTGTTTAACTGACTGGGCTTATTCATATAATCGAGAATTTATGAAAGAAGTTTATGAAAAATATGGAGATAAATTTATAATTAAAAATGAGCTTGTTAAGAAACAGGGCAGGATGTATGAAACTGCTATTATCCTATCTTCTTCTTTAATTTATTTTTATGAGAATATAGAAAAATGCTACGGTTTAATTACGGATAGTATCAATGATGTTAGAAAACTTAAAAAGTATCGTAATATAATACAAAAAGAAATTGACAGGGCAGTCACTAATTTTAATAATGAAAAAAAGATGTATGGAAAGGACGTATATTTCTGGAAGTTTAATCCAAATTATCCTATTAAGGCAATTGTGTCAACACTTGTTTCTTCTCAAGAGCATAATAAAACATTTATTTTTGTCAGACCAAATAGAAGGTATATTAATATTTCTGCCAGAAGACAGGATAAAAAAATAAGTATGGTTGATTTGATGAAAAAATTAACTCAGGGATTAGAAGATTCTAATTGCGGAGGACATGTTCCTGCTGCCGGAGGAAATATTTTAAAAAAAGACTTCAAGAAGTTTAAGAAAAGGATTGAAGAGCTTTGAGCGATTATTTTATAAACTTTAAACAGCTAATTTTAATACTTTAAGAATTATTCTTATATAACCTCATTATTTTTATAGCATTCGATAATATTTATTTTTGATAAAGTAAGAGTAATTCTTGAGGTGCTCAAGAACTATATTTTTGAGGTATAATACATTTAGTTCATAGTTCTTGACATGAAAAAGAGGACAGATAAGATATTGAGAGGAATTTTGTGGGCATTGGCAATAATTGCAATGGCTTTATTAATATGCGGAATTATAACAACGTTAATATAAAATGCTACGCCACAGATAATAATGCTTTAATTATTATAAAACCAATTATTCCAATAGAAACAATTTTGATTATATTTATTAAAACTTCTATTGGGTCATTTGATCTAACCATTTTTAAATACCTTTCTTTTAATTTCTCGTAAGTCCAGCCTTATATCTTCTAATTCTTTGTCTCTTATAAGCTTTTTTATGGCCTCTTCTTGTTTATCTTCTAACTCTTTTATTTTTGAATATATGTGTGAAATAATAAACGTAAGAGGCAATATTGTGGATGCTCCGATAATGGTAATAACATCAATTTTTGATCCGGTTTTAGAATAGACAAAATAATTAATATCAAATTCTACAATTGTGATAATTACTGCCCAAAGTTCCCACATAGATTTTGGCATAATACCTTATTTATTCTGTTTTTAATAAATATTTCTGCTTCGTTTCTTATATCTTCTAATAGAATAAACTATTTAAACAAGTTATTTGTGGTTTTGATATATGAGTGAAAGGAGGTATAAAAAATGGTATTAGATTTTGCTAAAGAAGCAATTGAAAAAGCAGAAACACATAGCATCAACTTTAATGAATTAAAAGCTGGAAAAGCAAACATTAAGGTTTTTGGTGTTGGTGGAGCTGGATGTAATTCAGTTACATGGCTTTTTAACAAAGGATTGACAGGAGCTACAATTTATGGAATGAACACAGACGCTCTTCACCTTAGCATTACAAAGTCTGATGAGAAATTACTTTTAGGTAAGGAAATGACTAAAGGACTTGGATGTGGAGGATATCCTCAAAGAGGAAGAGAAGCAGCAAAAGAATCTCTTGCAGATATTAAGAAAGCTGTTTCTGGTTCAGACATGACATTTATCATTGCTGGACTTGGAGGAGGGACTGGAACTGGTGCTGCACCTGTACTTGCACAAATGGCAAAGGAAGCAGGAAGCGTAGTTATTGGAGTTGTTACAATGCCCTTTGAATGTGAGAAATCAAGAATTGATAAAGCTGAATTTGGATTACAAGAATTAAGGGATGCTGCAGACACTTGCATTGTTATTGATAACAATCGACTTGTGGATATTGCTGGAAGTTTGCCGATTGAACAAGCTTTTGCTGTTGCAAATGAATTGGTTAGTACAATGATAAAGGGAATTGTGGAAACAATTACTCTGCCTTCATTAATTAACCTTGACTATGCAGACGTATCTGCAATTATGAAGAACGGAGATGTTGCAGTTATTGGAATTGGTGAAAGTGATTCTCAATCAAGAGTTGACGAAGCAGTTAGGCAGGCTCTTACACATCCTTTGCTAGATGTTGATTACAGAGGAGCAAACGGAGCTTTAATCCACATAACTTGCGGACCTGATATGAAACTTGAAGAGTTTAGTAATATTGGGCATTTGATAACTGAGAATTTAAGTCCTGAAGCACAAGTTATTATTGGAGCAAGAATTAACAAAGAATTTACTGGAAAAATAAGAGTTATTACAATTATGACTGGAGTTAAATCTCCTTATGTACTTGGAAAGCCTCAGTTTGAATCAACCAGCCACTTGCGACCAGCTATGTCTGACTTAGGAATTGAAACTTATCGTTAAATTCCTTTAAACCAATTTTTGGGATTTTTTCCCTTTTTTCTTTTTTTATTATATAAGTTTTTAAGCAGAATAAAAACTTTTAAACTGACTTATTCTTACTAATTTATGACTGATGAAACTAACGAAGAGTATGAAATTGAAAGAGAGAATGAGAGCATAACAAAAGAAACACTTGAAGAAATTGATAATAAAAGAGAGATTGACAACTTGAAAAAAGTTGAAGCTGCACTTTTTGTGTCTGGGAATTTTCTCTCTACTCAAGAATTAGTTGCTCTGACTGATTTAAATCCTATTTTTTTATCTCAAAAACTTTCAGAGCTTAAGGAAAAATATAATGAAAAAAGTGCAATCGAAATTGTTAATAAAGGAGATTTGTGGAAAATGGATGTCCGTGGAGAACATAGGGATATTGTCAATAAACTTGCAACAGGGAATGACGAGTTTACAAAAGCAGAGCAGGAGACACTTGCAATTATTGCATATAAACAGCCGATAACTCAGGCACATATAATAAGGACAAGAGGAAATAAGGCTTATGAGCATATCAAAAAATTCCGGGATTTGGGGTTAGTTAAAGCAAAAAGAGTTGGCAGAACTCTTGAGTTGAATCTAAGCGATGAGTTTTATAGTTACTTTAATGTTAACAGTAGCAAGGAAATATTCAGCAAGAAGCAAAATAAAGAGCCTGAGGAAAATGAACAAAGCTAAAGATTTGTTTGAGAGAATAAAAAAACATAAACTTTTGATTAGCATACTTATTCTTGCTTTAATTTTAAGAATTATCTTTGTTTTTATATCTCCTGTTAAATTGTGGGACGAAACAATTTACGCTAATTTGGGATATGAACTAAGCAAGAATCCTATGCATTATTCTTTTGATACAAATGGATGGAGCGATAGGATTACTGATGGAAGTTGGCCAAAAGCAGGATTTAGGCCTCCTTTACTGCCATATATATTATCCTTATTTTTCTTTTTTAATTTAAGCAACCTTATAGAATTTCTGATTCCAGTAATCGGAATGCTAAATGTCTTGGTTGTTTATTTTCTTGGTAAAAAAATATTTAATTATAAAGTGGGAGTATACTCTGCATTATTTTTAGCAATATTCCCCATCCATGTTATATATAGTGGTAAGATTATGACTGATGTTTTTTCTACCTTTTTTATTTCACTTTCAATTTTATTTTTTTGGATAGGTTTTGAAGAAAATAAAAATTCTTATAAAGTTTTATTTGGGTTATCTTTAGCTTTAGCATTGTTAACTAGATATACTTCGTTATGGATTATTCCTGTATTTGCAATTTACTTTTTACTGAGAGATAAATCTTTTAAATTTTTAAAAGATAAATTTTTATGGGTAGCTATTTTAGTATTTTTCTTAATTTTATCCCCTTGGTTTGTGTATAGCTATTTTACTTATGGAAATATTTTTGGCGCATTTATCCACGGGTTTAAAGCAGTTTCTTATTGGGGAGGTATTCAACCTTGGTATTTCTTTTTTACTAACTTTTGGGAGATATTTTCAATTTTTTCATTTATATTTATAATATCTCTTTTTATTTTAGTTTATAATAAGCAATTTTTAAATAAGAAAGTTTATTTCTTTTTGATATGGATATCTCTCTTCTTTATTATTTTAAGTTATATGCCTCATAAAGAACCAAGGTACTTTATTCCTATAATCCCTGCTATATGCCTTATTTGTGGAGTTGCTTTATCTTTGTTAAAAAAGTATGCTAAAATTATACTTCTTGTTATTTTCATTATCTCTCTTGTTCATTTATTTTTAATTTTTAATTCCGGTATTAATAACGAATATACAGAAACAAATATCTGTTTTAAAGAAGGGGCTATTTTTTTGAATGGAGTAAATGAAGATTCAGTCGTGTTTAGTGATAAATCTACATTAGGTTATTATTTCTTTAGAAAGAAAATTATTACGTATCCAGAACCATGGAATTTGCAGATTTTAAATACTTTTGCCGATAGATATAAGGATAGGGAGATATATCTTTTTATAACTGATTTTCAGGAGCCTGTTTTGGAAGAAGATTACCTAAATTTAAAGAAAGATTTGAATCTAAATTTTGAACAAATTTTTAATTGTAATAATAAAACAATTATATATAAATACAATTAAATGTGCAATATTTTAAGACAAAATACGCCCCTCAACAAATAAATATCAAAACTTAAAAAATGGAAAAAATAACCTTTGTTTATCTTGTAATGTTCTTTTTTGGAAATTTTTTCCTAACAATGTTTCTCATTTTATATTATAGGAACAGGAAAACTCTTTTTGACTATCCTACTGCTACTAAATTTCCGAGCATTACCATTCTTGTCCCAGCATATAATGAAGAAAATTCAATTACAGGGACTATTGAAGCATTAATTAATTTAAAATATCCTGAAGGCAAGAAAAAGATTATCGTTGTCAATGATGGAAGCACAGATAAAACATCAGAAATAGTAAAAGGATTTATGAAGAAAAACAAGGAAATAAGATTATTAGACAAGCCAAATTCTGGAAAAGCTAATTCTCTTAATCAAGCATTGGAAATAGTTGATACAGAGCTATTTGCTGTTGTTGATGCTGATTCTTATCCTGAACCAGAAGCTTTGTTAAAAATGGTTGGTTATTTTGAAGAAGATGAAAAAATTGCCGCAGTCACTTCAAGAGTACTTGTTAAAAATACAACAAATTTTATAGAAAAGTTTCAAGCAGTCGATTATGCAATAATTGCGTGGGGAAGAAAAATTTTAGATTATGTAGATTCTGTTTATGTAACTAATGGGCCTTTAAGTGTTTATAACACCAGATATGTTAAGGAAGTTGGTTGTTTTGATCCAAAGAATCTTACCGAAGATATTGAACTTACTTGGAATTTATTAAACTCTGGCTATAAAACTAAAATGTCTTATTCTGCTCTTGTTTATACATCTGTTCCATCTCGTTTAAAACAGTGGATTAGGCAGAGAATAAGGTGGAATCTTGGGGGATTACAGACAATACAGAAGTATAAATCTGCCGCATTTAAAGGAGAAAATATTTTTGGTTATTTTGTTGTAACTTATGTAACTTTATCTTTTTTATTGGCAATAATTGGTTTTGCCTTGATAATAAGATATTTATGGATAAAATTTTATTTTTATTTTAATTCACTTCCCTATATTTTCCAAGGATATGATTTTATTAATTTCTTAGATTTTGGATTTGGAATAGGTTTGATTTTTATAATGGGGGCAATGTTTTTCATATTGTCTTTCAGTTATTACAGAATTTCCCTTTACAATGATAATCTAAAAAGCAAAGGTATTTTAACCATATTAATATATTTGTTAATATACCGGCCATTATACACAATTCCGCTGATTTCGGCTTTATATAAAATTGCAAAAAGAGATATAAGATGGTACACCAAATAATTTTAACAAGCAAATACAGAGTTTTTCTTGAGAGTTTAATCCTCTCTCTGCTAATACTTATAATTGGCATTTCAATAGGGTTTTATATTGAAAATTACCGAACAGATAAAGTAGTTAATGACTATAAAGTTTTTGAAATAAATGCGTTGGATTTAAAACTTCAAAATTATTATTACCAGATTATGAATACTGCTTCATGTAATTTTACTATTGAATCTAATTTAAAATTCGCAGATGAAATTTATGATGAAGGGTTGCTTATTGCAAAATATGAAGAAACTCAGGAATTTTCTGATAATCTTTTACTTGCTAAGAAAAGATACGTTCTTCTTAAAACAGAATTATGGCTTAATAGTATTTTATTAAAGCAAAAATGCAAAAATGCTCCACATACAGTTGTTTATATTTATTCCCAAACAGGAGAGATGAAGAAAAGTGCAGAACAAGAAGCAGTTTCAAATGAATTAAAAAAGCTTAAGGAAAAATATGGGAATGAAATTGTTCTTATACCTATTGCAGGAGACTTAGAACTTGATAGTGTTGATTTACAGATGAAAATTTATAATATTCAGTATTTACCTTCGGTTTTAATTGATGAAAAAGTTGTATTAGAAGGGTATCATTCTGCTTCAGAAATCGAGGAAAATTTGAACTAACGTGCTAAAATCTTGCTTTTTTGGCATAATATTCTACTGCAAAATAGTTACTTGAATATAGAAAACAATAAAAAGAGGCATTTTTTAGGATATTTATGGCAAATGAATGCAGCATATGTAAAAAAGAAGGTATTTTGGTGGAAGTTATTGGTAATGAAAAGATTATGAGTGTTTGTGAAAGATGTGCAGAAAAAAATGACTTTCCAATTATACGACGTCCAACTCAGGAGCAAATAGCTCTTTCTCATAAGTATTACGGTGCAAGAAGATTCCCATTACCCATTATTAAGGGGATATCAAAAGAAGATATGGAGTTAAAAAAAATCATTGTCAATAATGTAAAACCAGGAGATTATAAAGAATTAATAGATAATTTCCACTGGCAGATAATGCACTCAAGAAGACTCAAAAAGATTTCTTTAAAGCAGCTTTCAGAAGCTATCGCAGAGCCAGAAGTTGTTCTTGAAATGGCTGAAAAAGGAAGGCTTCCGGACAATTATGAAAGGCTTGTAAACAAACTTGAGCAGTATTTGGGCATTAACCTGTGGAGGGATGAGAGAAATAAAAAGAAGGAGTTGGACAAATTTGATATTGAAAAAACAGATTTATCAAATGTAACAATTGCAGATATAAGAAGGTTGCAAAGCAATAAATCTTCAGAAGAACAAAAGAAACAAGACAATGATAGAATAGAAAAAATTGCTCCCGATGAAGACGATGAATTTGAAGAGCTTGATTAATTCTGACTAGGAAAATTTATAAGAAAAGTGTGCTACGAAATTAACTTTGTTAAATTTCTTCGCTGGAAACTTAATTTAATGTAAGATACGATACTTGTTAAATATATATTTTTATCATTAACCCATAGCTTTAAGCGAAAAACATGCTGGAGGCTGTTTTGGGCTGTTTTTATGATACTAAGCTTTTGATTAAAAATCCAAAAGCTTTATAAATCAAATTTTTAATCTTATCTTATGGAAATAGCTGTCTTAAAAGATGAAAAGAATGAGCTTGAGTTAAAGATAAATAATCTTACAGTTGTGGAAATTCTCCGAGAATATCTTAATAAGGATTCTGCTGTTGAATTTGCAGCTTGGAGAAGAAGCCACCCAAGTGAACCTGCTGTTCTTAGAATTGAAACTAAGGGGAAAACAGCTAAGAAAGCACTTCAAGATTCAATTGCACTAATTGAAAAAGATTCTGAAAAGTTTTTGGAAGAGGTTAAAAAAATATGAGTGGGGGATTAGCAGTTTTAGCTTGGAGTTTATTAGCACTTATCTTTTTATTAATTATCGCAGGTGTTGTGTTTCTTTTTGTTTTTTGGATATTAATGATTGTTGACTGCGCAAAAAGAAAGTTCAAAAATGATACAGATAAAATTGTCTGGATTTTAGTAATAGTTCTTGCGCAGGTAATTGGAGCAGTAATTTATTATTTTGTTGTGAAGAGAAAGAATTAATTTTCTTGTTAAGAGTTCTTTATCATATATAAAATCAAGTTAAGTTATTGGTAGTAGCAACTTAATTATCGTAGAATAGCTGTCTGTTACAGTATAAAGAGCGAAGCGAATTTTTATATTTCTTTAATGTAAAAATAATCCACATTGTTTCTACTAATGCTTACTGCTCAACTCATAAAAAAATTAAGTAAAAAATAACATAATTAAACTGAGCGAGCCGAGTAAGTTGGCGAGAGCAAAGCGGAGAATATAGCAAGTCAGATTAGGAGCAGAAAGCAGGCGACAATAACTGCTTTTTGAGCATTCTCTAAGATTACCCGAAAAGTTTAAGGATCATTAAGTATCATTAAATATCATGGAAGTTAAAACAATTGCAAGAAAATGGGGAAATTCTATTGCAATTATTCTTCCCAAGAATGTTGTTGAAACAGGAAGAATAAATGAGAATGACAGCTTAGTTGTAGATGTAAAAAGAAAAGTATTGGCTAAAGAAATGTTCGGCAAGTTTCCTAAATGGAAATCTAAAAAATCTGCACAAGAGTTAAAAGATGAAATGCGCAAAGGATGGAATTAATGAATTATTTTTTTGATAGTTATGCAGTTATTGAAATTGCCTCTGGAAGCCCGTATTACGCAAAGTTTATAGAAGAAGTGCCGGTTATCCCTATTTTTAATCTTGCTGAAATTTATTGGTCTGCTATTAATCATTTAAATGAAGAAGAAGCAGATGAAATTTATGATAAATACTCTAATTGCATTGCAGAAATTCCTGATGAAATATTAAAAGAAGCTATTAGATTTAGAAAAGATAATAAAAAGAAAGATTTGTCTTATACCGATTGCATTGGATATATTTATGCATTAAGAAATAATATGCTTTTTTTAACAGGAGATAAAGAGTTTCAGGGTATGAAGAATGTAGAATTTGTTAAGTGATTCTAAAATTTTATTAGATAAAACTATAGAAATTAATATAAACCTCTTTTTGGATTAATATATATGGATAAGAAGTTTGACCCCTTTTATCAATCATATGAAAAACCTATCACAAAAGTTTTTGCATATAGAACTGGGACATTTAATAGAGAATTGCCTGAAGTAAATTTTGAACCTATCCCAAAAAGACCTTATGGGGGATTAGGTTGGGCAGTTTTAAGATTTATGTTCCCAAGCCACTTTAATATTTATAACTCTCCATCTGAGGGAGTTTAAGCTCTTTGTTTGTCTAATTTATTGTAGGGCTATTGCAAGAAAGACAAGATAAATTATTTATACTGGATATACTTAAAATATTTATGGATAATAAAGGATCAATTGAAAAATTTTTAATGGATGTATATGGTTATGGCAGAGTCAATGATTTCATCCATGGAGGAAAGAAAGATAAAGGAGACTCTTTAAGAAAACATTTATCTGGCACAATGATTGGCACATTTAGGGAGAGAGTTCTCAATCCAAAAGATTCTGGACCAACATTTATTAAACTTAGATGGCCCGGAATTTCAACAATTAGGAATACAGAAGATTATCAAGCCCATTATAAGGATGAAAGTCTACCTTATCATATCCATAATAGAAATCTTTTTGGAGATCATTCTCAGCAAGACGTTTGCACTTTTTTTTATTCAAAGGTATTGCCGTTATTTGAAAATCCAAAGTTTCATCTTAAACTTGGAAGAACGCGCTCACATATGTGGACCCTTTATTTAGAATCTGAAAGGTTTTTAATATCAATTGATGGTTCAAATCCTGCATCATCTAAAGGAGTTTTTGTTGATTTTGATGCTGATGAAAATTTTGTGACTAACTTAAGAGATATAGTTAATAAATATTACAGAGTTAAAGATTCTGTTTGTAAATGTTAAATCCCCTGCCTGTCTAGCTCATTATTGACTATTGTAACTACCTGAGATGCAAAATATGTCGGTTTGCCGACACTTATGCCTGTTCCTAGTGATTTTAATTTTCTTAATTCTTTTTTTGGAAATCCGTCCTGGTCTGCTATTAAAAAAACTTCATTTCCCTTAAATTTAATTTTTCTTATATCTTCTCCTTTTTGGTCTAAGATGTATATTTCTTTTTTATCTTTTATCAAATCATCAATCACTTTAAACAAGGATTTTTTTTCAACTTCATAACCTTTTTCAACTTCAACTTTTTCATTTTTTTTAGACTTGTAAAGCATCTTTTTTATTAATCCTGCAACATCTTTTTTACTTAAAGTTATGCTGCCCGATGTTTTATTTCCATTTGGGAATAATTCAAGATGTTTTGGAGGGTCTGGTGGACCGTTAAAAATTAGATGTAGTTTTGTGTTTTCTCTTGTATTATGCGATAAAAAAAAGGCATTTATCAGGACATGAATTGCAATATCCATTCTTCCTGCATCCATAAGATTCTCTGAAGAAAAGTTGCCTGTTGTCCGCGCTTTATTTGAAAAATAAATAAATTCCCTCATAATTGCTACAAGAAACAATAGTTATTAAATTAATTGTTTTTTATTGTCTTTCCCAATGTTCGTTTCTATTATCCTTTTATGATATTGCTCTAAATGAATATCAAACTCCGGATCTTGTTCAAAGGATACCATCCCATGTGACAAACAATATGCTTCTCCGCTTGTTAATTTCCTTAAATTTCCATAAGGACAAGGTATAGAACACTTGTGCCTTTTTGTCCTTGGATTATAACGAGGTTTTCCTTCATCACATAATCTAAACCTATGAGTATTTGTCATTTTATATTAAGCAAAATCGCTGTTTATAAATTTATTTATTAATTGGCTGCAGAACAAATTCAGGTTTTGCAATTACGCCTTTTTCATTTACTATTTTAAAAACCCCAATAAATCTATCCTTATAAAATCCAGCTGCTATTTCTGATTTTGGGGTGCTTCCTTCTATATTTGTTTTAAATATTGGAGAGCCGTGATAAATTTTGCCCACAGCTTCTTTTTTAATCTGGACAATTGGGAGCACTTCAGAGATAATCTCTCCAGGAATCAGCATTTTTCTTAAGTCTTTTTCATCGCATTTTTTGCATTTTTCAACTGCATCTAAAAATTCGTAAATAGTATAGCTTTTAGACTCTTCAAATATGCTTGCCTTTGTTCTTCTTAATTCAAGCATGTGTGCCCCCCCTATTTTTTTCCCTATATCATCACACAACTTCCTTATGTAAGTTCCTGCCTGAACTTCTGTTTCAAATAAAAAGTCATTTCTATCATGTTCAAGTATTTTAAAACTATAAACTGTCCTTTGCCTTTCCTCTCTCTTAACTCTTGACTTTACAGGGGGCAGTTGTGTTATTTCCCCTATAAACTCCTTAATTATTTTATTGAGCTCTTTTTCTGAAGTTTCTTTATGCACTCTCATTATCCCAACATAAGTTTTCTTTTTCCCAATAAAATAATTCATTAATCTGCATGCTCTCCCAAGTGCAACAGGCAAAACTCCTGTAACAGCAGGGTCAAGAGTTCCGAAGTGAGATGTTTTGTTTATTCCAAGGGCAGTTTTAATCACTAAGTCAGTTGAAAAACTTGTCGGTCCTGCTGGCTTGTCAATATTAATTATTGAAAACTCTAATAGTTCTTTTATTTTTTTCCGTTTTTTTATTTCTTCAAGATTTATTTCCATTAGTTAAGCAAATTAGAAAGGTATATATATATATATCCATTAAATTCTATGTCTCGGTTTATCGAGAATAAATTGAATGAAAGGAGGTTGAAAAATGAAAGACAATAAACAAATTTGGATTGTTATTGGTATAACTGTCATTGTTGCTTTGGTTGTTTCTTTAGGAGTTGCTAGCATAACTGGCAATGTTATAAAAGTGCGTTCATCTCTTATTGGAACTCAAGTTTATACTAAGGCAGAGGTTGATACATTAATGGCAGGAAAAATTGATGGAGTTTGCACTCCAGCATATAGTTTATCTAATGCTAATACAAATTGTAATTCTCTTTGTGGTGAAAAGAAATGTGTTGTGGCACTAAAAACTAAAGTACAAGTTTTAAGTTCTGGAGAAGATAGACAAGATTTAATAATTCCTTGTACTGACAATATTACTACTGGAAACTATGGAGAGTTTAGATACACCCTCTCATGTGTGTGTTGTAGTTAATTTTTTCTTTTTTCTTTTTCTTCTTATTTGAGCACCTAACTAAATCAAAACATTTATATACTTTGATATATTAAAAGTATCAACTGATATAAATAAAGTATTGATAAGAGGCTAGTGCATAATAAAACATAGTTAATAAAATGACAAAGAAAATTGAGTTTAATGAATTTGAAATGATTGAAAGAAATAAAAATCAGAGTGTTCGCTACCCTAATTTGAATACTGTTTTAATGGTTGAAAATTTTTTAAAAAAACATAAAGATATCCCAATTTCTATATCTGATTTAAGAGAGAAACTGCCAAAACAAGTAATGCATCAAACGCTGAAACTAATTTTAATTTATTTATGGAAGAGTGGCAAGATTATTTACGGACCTAAAGGAATTCAATGGATTTATTCAGAACCAGAACATTTAAAGAAAATGTTTTCAAATTCGCTTGAGATATAAATAATGCTGGAATAAAATGTTTTTTGGCAAAGAAGTTAGGATTTTGTTAAAAGGGCAGGCAAGAGATGCATATATAGAACTTAAAAATAGGAATGATAAAGAGGCAAAGGTTCTACTTAATTCTATTGAAAGAGTTAAAGAAATCTTAAAAGATAATCCTCAATTTGGAGACCCAATAAAAAAAGAACTAATCCCAAACAAACTAAAAACATTAGGAATTAATAACCTTTACAGAGTTGAACTATCAAATTTCTGGAGGATGTTATATACTTTAGAGGGCAATAAAGTTGAAATATTTTTGTTTGTTTTAAATATTGTTAATCATAAGGAATACGATAAGCTTTTTGGTTATCATTAACTTATTTCTTCAAGATTTATTTCCATTAGTTAAGCAAATTAGAAAGGTATATATATATCTTTTCTCTAATTGTAAAAAGAACCAAGGTTCTTCTTACGACATCTCCTTTAAGGAGAGGAATAAGTTTAATAGATATTGAATGAAAGGAGGTTGAAAAAATGAAAAATAATAAACAAATTTGGGTTATTATTGGTATCTCTTTGGTTGTTGCTATTATTGCTTCCATTGCTACAACTTCTTTAACTGGTAATGTCATCAAGCTTAACCAAGATAGAAATGGAAGTTATCAGGTATACACTAAACAAGAAATTGATTCTATGATTCCTAAAGCTGTTTCAAAAACAATAGATACACGATTTGATAAATGTATGACTTGGACAATTTCTTCTGCTGATAGAGGTTCAATATATGGAAATATGACTTGTGTTCAACATTGTAAAAATAGCATACTTCCTGGTGCTTCATCAAGTGCTAATCAAAAATGTCTATGGGCAGGGCTTCTTGGAGAAGAGAAAAACGAGTTTAATGGGACAACACAAGATTTAAGAATAGTCGATAAAGGAAGTTGTTCGCTACCTTTAGATGTTTATTTTGACGGGGGATATAAACAGGTTACTTGTTTCTGTTGTTAATTTCTTCTTTTTTTCTTTTTTATTTTTTTCACTTTTTGACTAACTGCCTTTTTAGCAGTTTTCATAACAAAACAATAAGTATTTTAACTTTATTTTTTTAATTTAAGCATGGCAGGTATTTGCGAGCAGATTTATGATAAGTATGCAAAATTAGCAGAGAAATTTAGGACACAGCTTAGTGTATATCGTTCTATTGGTGCAGATAACTATATTCTTAGGTTTAGTTCTTTAGGGGAATTATCTGATGAAACAAGAAAACGCATAACAAATAGTGTTGAAAGTCCTATCAGGCTTGGAGACAGAGAGATTAAAACATCACTGGAGTTTGCTGTTAGTGCAATGTTTAAATTACAAAGCAGGTAATTTATTAATGAACTAGCTTTTTAATATTTACTTCTTACACTTCCCAGCCTTTTTCTTCTTTTTTTATTATCTTTAAGACTTCAGCAACATCTCCTTTTAAAAGGGTTTTTCTTCCGTGAGTAATTAGCTCTTCATTTAAAAGAGGGATTATCTTTTATAAATTATCAGCTAGGTAATTATTCAGCAGAACAATAGAATTTTTATTTACCCTTTTTATATTATGTTTTTTCATCTCTAAAATAAGCCTGCTTTGATTTATTAATGAGTTAGCTTTTTTATTTATTTTTGTAGTTTTCATTTTAATGCATTAATTTATACATTTCCTTTCAAATATCCCTGCCTTTTTTCTTCTGGGAATTTTTCAATAGCGTATCTTAACATTGTTCTTGGCATTGCCTTATAGTGCTTTTGCAAGAATTCTTCTTCTGCTTTAATATCTTTTTTTCCAATTTCCCTAAGCATCCATCCAACTGCTTTGTGAATTAAGTCGTGGGGGTCTTTCAGAAGAATTTCTGAAATTGCAAGTGTATCTTTGAATTCATTGTTTCTTATAAATGCATAAGTTGAGATAATAGATATTCTTTTTTCCCAGAGGTTTTTTGATTTAGCAAGTTTGTATAGCACTTCCTTATCTTTATCAAAAAGAAAGGTTCCGGCTATATTTGGAGCACTTAAGTCAACTAAATCCCAGTTGTTTATGTTTTTTGTGTTTTTCAGATAAAAATTGAATATGTTCTCTTTTTCCTGTTCATTTGATTTATTAAACTTATATGTTAAAATTCTCAAAGCTGTTGCTCTATGCTCGTGGATATTTGAAGTTAGCAATTTGTTTAATTCCTCTAAGTTTAAATTTATATATTTTTTTGAAACATCTTTTATTTGCTGTGAGGTTAGCCCTAAAAAAATATCTCCTTCTCCATATTCCCCTTTTCCTGTTTTAAAGTATCTTGAAAGCTGAACAGATTTTTCTTTGTTTTCAAGATTTTTTAAGTCTGTTAATAATGTTTTTAACATACTTCTAAATAATAATTAATTTTATAAAGTTATTTATTATACTCCCTCTATGGATTTAAAAGAGATCGGGTTAAAAAGCGACTTTGAGGATCGTATCAGTAAAACAGCTAAAGACCTTTTGGATGGTTTTTTCAGTCGGTACCCGCTTAGAATTACTGAGTCAAGGGGTTGTATTTCTATTTCTTCAGGAGATGGGGGGTTTATAATTGTTTCTCCTTTCTATAACCAGGTATATTGTGATTCTTCTTTTATGGGTAATGCAGAGTTCATTGCAAGAGAACTAACTTCCCTGGCAAAAAGATACTATGAAGAGTGGCCAATAGAACAAAGAGAGGGTTTAGCTGTTCCTCAGGATTTTCACCTTAACTGTTCTTATTAATGATTAATTCCTGTCTTCAACAAGCATTTTTTATCAGGTTTATGAAAAATGATTTTGGTTTATGCTTACTATAGTATCTGTAAAAGGAAGGTTTTAAACTTATTTTTTCAGCAAGCCTTTTTTTAATTAACATTCTGTCTCGTTTATCCGGGCAAAAATCCTGCTTTAGGCAATTGTTGAACTTTGAAATATCCAAGCTATGATTAGTTTTAAACCCTCTTTTTTTCATTTCTTTTTTTATTAATTCATGCCTTTTTTTAAGGTATTTTAGTTTATCCCTGAAAAATAACTGATGCCCTTTTCCCAGGCAGTATCTTTCAGGTATTTTAGTTAGATTAACTTCTTTATTTTTTATGCTTCCAATTAGCATAAGTATTTCAAGGTATTCTGCAATTAAATGCTGGTCAGTTAAACCTTCAGGAGCAATTAAGTTTATTCTTACCATCTTATCCTGACTATAAATGTATTTATAAATATTGAATTTATTTGGTTTGCTATGGTAGATAGGATAGACTATAAAACTATTTTAGAAGTTACAAGAGGATTTCTTAAAGATAATGACAAAATAAGGTTTATTAAAGGAATAAGTGATGAAGGCATATGTATAGGATTTACAGATAGGACAAGCGTACTGGTATATCCTGCAAATAAAAGAATAACAACTTTTTTTGAGTCGTGTATTGAGTTTTCAATGGAATTAAACAGTGGGTATAAAGATAGACTTGGTGTGGAATTCAGCATTAGAAAAATTTAATTATTTCTGCAGAGCCATTCTTCTTGGCTTGGTTTTCTCCTGCTTATCAACCTGAGTATGTTTCAGCTGTTTTTGCTGAACTTCTGCCTGTTTTAATCCTGCTTCTACAACTGCTTCTTTTTTTTCTTCCTCTTCTTTTCCGTCTTTTTTTTCTTCCTTGATTTCTTCTCTTTTAATTTCTTCTTTTTCTTTTTTCTTATGCTCTTTTATTTTTTCAGCTTCTTTTTTATTTTTTTCTTCCCGCTCTTTTGCGAATTTCCATTTTTCAGGAAGTTCTAAAAGGCTTACTAAAACATTATCTGCATCTCTTTTAACTTTAATTTTTAATTTTGTTGGGGGATTTTTAATTCCCCTAAACCATAATTCTTGATTTAACCATTTATCAAGTTTAACTTTTTTTACATCTCTGTCAGATATTCTCATATGCTTTGCGACAAATTGTTTCATTGCTTTAACTGCTTTTGGCGTTCTTTTATGCTTTGGAACTTTCATTATTTCTCTTCTTAAGTTCACAACATATTCTCTTTCTTTTGCAAGTTCTTTTGTTTTTGCCATTTTATTCTACACCTGGTTTTGCATCTCCTAATATAAGATTTAATTTTTTAACTGCTAATTTAATTGAGTCTGTTCCACCCACTAATACTTGAGCAAAATGTCTTTTATCTCTTGGGATTTCATAATACGCTAAAGTTACGCTATCCAATCCAGTTTCTATATGGTAAACATCTTTTATTACTTTACGAATTCCGAAAGCTTCTGGAATGTCTCTGTTATTTAATGCATCGTCCAATTTGTCTTTTTGATACCTTTCTATTCTCGTTTCAACTGTTATACTATTTCTCATTTTAACCTAATTGCTGTTTTTTCATCCTCCTTGGTTTTATTTTTAATTTTTGAGTATTCCATCTTCTTCTTAACCTTGTAACTTTTGAAGGATGTATTCTTTTTCCCGCCCCGAATTTTCTTACAACTACCCAAAAAGGAGCCCACTTAGTATGTTTCCCTGCACTTGCAAGTTTTATTTTCTTTTGCCTCTGTCTTTTTGGTATTGTCATTTTATCTCTACCTCCTCTCCTAAATCAAATCCTGTTTGACTCTGTATATTATTAAAAGTAGCATTTATTGTGGTTTTTGCCGTTCTTGTATCTACTGCCAATGTAGAATTTGCTTCTACCCAAGGTTTTAAAGCAATTCCCCCAGCGGTTACATAGCACTCAATAGATAACTCCCTTGCACCCATTTGATAGCGCACTAAACTGGCACAATTCCTCTGTTGGCATTGTCTGTATAATCTATCCATTTCTCCAATAAATCTTTTTTGGGATTTTTCAGTGTCTGTGCCTAAAACTATTCTTCCTTTCATTCTATCCCCTCCAGTAATTTCCTGCCTTTTTCTGTTAGTCTTCTCCCTGCTTTTTTGTCTGACTTTTCAACAAGTCCTGCCTGCTCTGCCTGTTGTAAAATTACTCTGATTATTTTTCCAGAACCTTTTTTAAATTTGTCAGGACGGACACCCCTATTTTGTTTTCCTCCGTATCTTGTCCTTAATTTATTAACCCCAATTGTATTTTTAATATAAATCTGCCTTAAAATACTTGCAGTTCTTTTGTGCCAAAAATCTTTGTCAGAGGGGGTTCTCTCTCTTGCAACAGAAGATTTAACAAAAAAACTCCATTCCGGGGCTTTAAATTCTTGAAATTCTTTTAGTGCTTCTGCTAGTTTGTTATTAAATTCCCTAGGTTGTATTTCATAAACACTCATTTTCTTCTTATGTATAGCCTTGCCTTTCGGCAATAGAACTGTTTAAACAGTTTAGTTTAAATTAATCGATAAACTATATTTATAAACCTGTTGGTAGGGGTGTTTTAAGAAGAGGTTGATAATATAATTAATAGGTTAATGTTAGAGACAACAAGTTATTTTTATGCTGGTTAATTAGTGACGATAAACTTAACAAAGTTTGTTTTGAGCTGGTTTTACTATTATTTATTAGCTACTCTTTTAAATCCTGTTCTGGTTAAAAGTGCCATTAATTCACACGGAATTTCCCCTGTTGATGGCTGAGTTTCACACACCAATCTGTCTACAACTCTTAATGAGGTTCTATTCAAAGTTTTTGTTACCCTAATCACTGTTACCACATTTCCATCATATGTAATATACTCTTCTTCTTGAGGATTAAAAGAAAAACGCGAGTATCTTGCCTCTAGTTCTGATAATAGATCTTCTTTTGGGTTTGGGTTATATGTATCTGTCCTTTCAAATATTCTTGTCTTTTTCATTTTAATAAGTAAATATCTCTCTTTTTAAGAATTTGTATAAAAGAAAATAATTATCTCATGTTTTTGCGCCATTTTTTTATAAAAATAGTAAATCCAAGAATTCTATATGTGTAGTTCTTGCCCAATTCTTCAACTATTTTTTCAGCTTCTTTTTTTATTTTTTTTCTGTCCCTAACTGAATTTTTTAAAAATACTACTTTAACATTCTGATGATTTTTGAAATGAGTTTTAAGAGTTTCTATCAAATTAGCTGAAACTCCGTTTTTTCCCACTTGTATTGATGATATAAGCTGCATTTGCCCTCTTTAATTGCCTGCTTCTTTTTCTAATTTTTCCTTTAACTTTAAGATATCTTGTTTTTTTATAACTATTGATTTATGGTTTCTCACTCCAAATGTTCCCATTTTCATTCCTTTTGTTTTAAATATATCTCTGCCGTTAAATCGGTGAATTTCTACATCTCCTTGGTTGTCACGCCAATCATGGCTTTTTAATGCACAAAATGTTGCTGCTTGTTTTATGTCTGTGTCGTTTGCTTTCCCCTTTATATTTACAAATGGGCTTCCTGGTTTTGCACTATGAAAAACTTCTTCATCTTTTTCAATTTGTCGGATAATCTCTTCGTTTTGTTCTGCGTTTTTACCGCCAATTACAAGTTTTTTTGAAGATGTAAAAAACCATCTGAATTTTTTGTAGCTATCTTTGGTTTTGCTTTTGTCTCTTGAATCAAGAACAGCATTTTTTATTTCTTCCTTAGAGATACTTTTCGGAATTTTTTTATTGACCATTCCCTACCATAAATTTATGGGCTTATAAAGATTGCGATGTTTGTCATTATGTATTATTGAAAAGACATAGTCCTACAATACAAATGTTTATTAACCCACTTTAGATAAGGTTTTTTATGGCAAAAAACAATACAGCGCTTGGCGTTATTATTTTTATGATTATTGTTCTGCTAATTATTGCAGCAGTATTGTGGATTCCTTTAGTTAATTCTGATTCAGATGAAGAAAGTACAGGAGAACCAATTATGTTAAACTATGAATCTGAAGAAGCAGTTGCTCCTTTAAGAGGGCTTGTTTTATATTTGCCTTTTGATGGAAATGCAGATGATGATTCTGTTTTTGAAAATCATGCAAAAGAAAATAAAGCAGAATTTATCTCTGACAGCGTTTCTGGAACTGCACTTGAAGTTGAAGCAGATAACAAGGAGTATGTTGCTTTTGGAAATACTTTAAATCTAGGTAATGGCGATTTTACAATTTCACTATGGTTAAAAGATTTTGACAGCAGCCAAAACCATTTTGTTATTTCAAAAGGGGATGGTTATGCAACTAAAGGATATGATATACGTGGAAATGATAATAGTATTTCAATTAGGATCAGTGACGGAAAAAATAAAGAAGTCCTTTCTGTTTCTAATGTTGAAGCAGGAATTAAAAGAGGAAAGTGGAATCATTTGGTTTGGACAGTTGATAAGGACGAAGAAATAAAATTGTATGTTAACGGAATGCTTGTTGAATCTAAAAATATAAAGTCTGTTGGAAATTTAGACAGTGGCAATTCATTTATGATTGGATGTTTGAATTGGAATTCAGAAGAAAGTGAAAATTCTTGCGACAACCCTTTTGGAACAGATATGAAACTTGATGAGTTAAGAATCTATAAAAGAGTTTTGACAAATGATGAAGTTAAAGATTTGTATTTAGTAAGATAAATCTGGGTTAATAGTCTATATCTTTCCCTAACTTTATGTGAGTTGAGCGGTTACTTCTTTTTTATTTTATAATTATTAAAGAAAAGAAAACAGAAGAACGAATTTTTTATATATCAACAAGAGCGATCCGAGTAAGTTGACGAGAGCAAAAGGAGATAATATAGCGAGTCAGCTTAGGAGCATAAAGCGAGCGATTATAGTTCAGCTCCACTTTTCTAGTGCTTTTCTTAGTTCTTCGTGATTTTTAGCATAAGTTCTTAGGGAGATGTTTTGCATTACTGCATCTATTGCCTGGCGTGCTGCAATTGCTCCTGCTTTTGTTCCATCTGGGTGTCCGTGAATTCCTCCACCTGCTTGGATTACTAAGTCCTTTCCTAAGTTTCTTACTAAGAATGGTATATGTCCTGGATGCAAACCTCCTGATGAAACAGGGAGAACAGAATTAATATTACTCCAGTTTTGTTTTAACCTTTTGTTAGTTGATTTTATATCTTTGCCTTTAATTTCTTCTGCAAGGCTTTTTATTTCTTTTATATCCCCATCCAATTTTCCAATTCCTGTTCCAATATGCAACTGGTCAACTCCGGCCAATCTTGCAAAATCTGCAATTGCCATCATAGATATGCCTTGAGTTTTATTTCTTGTAAATGCGGCATGCATTGCCCTATGAGCGTGAATTGCCATTTTAAATTTGCACTCTCTAATTGTTTGCACAGCACTCCAGCCAGAAGTTAATATATCTATCATTATATACTTGCTTCCTTGTGCTTCTGCAAGTTGCGCTCTTTTAATCATTTCTCTTGTTTCTGCTGTTATGTTTACAAGATAAGCTTTTTTCTCACCTGTTTCACTTTCAGCTTTATCAGCCATTTGTAATGTTTTTGATAGTCTTTTTTCAAATTTGTTAAATCTCTGAGATGATAAATTCTCGTCATCTTTTACAATGTCACATCCTCCTATCCAGGATTCATAAGCACTTTTACTATGGTGTTCTGTATTAAGCCCTAGTTTTGGCTTTATAATTGTCCCGATTAAAGGGCGCTTTTGTACATCCATCATTTCTCTAATACCTTTGATTCCATATTTTGGCCCTTTATGGTGTTTTAGTATTGAATTAGGAAAAGAAACATCTTCTAGCCTTATTGATTTTACTGTCTTCATTCCAAATATATTTCCGGCTATTGATGAAAGGATATTTGGAATATTTTCAGGTTCAAACAATCCTGACGGATAAGCTACCTTAATATAATCTTTTTTTATTTCAAAAACTCTTGCTCTTAATTTTTTTACATAGTCCTGCTCCTTGACCTCTGTCCATGTTCCGACACTTGATTCTAAGGCAACTGTGTTTGCTGCTTCTTCCATAGACATTTTATTTGGAGTTATTCTAAATAAGCAAACTATATCATCTTTTGGATGATACTTCAAATCTACGAATTTCAACTCTTTTTTCACCATCTTTTATTAATGATTTTTAATACAATTTGTTTTTATATCATTTATTTGCTTGACTGTTTCGTCTTTGAATCTTTTTAATGTTTCTACTTCAATTACCACTGTTTCAAGTTTATGCATTGCCCATCCAGCAAGATAAACAATACCAAAATAAGGGGCATATTCAATTAAATCAGGGGTATTAATAATTCCAAATACCTTTAATATTAACCATAATAGAATTCCAGCAAGAACTATCCATGCAATAACATCCCATATGTTAAATTTCTTCTTCATTTTATTATTAACCATATTATAAGTGCTATGGCTATCATTAACATAACTATCCATAAAATCCAGTTTAATATTTCTTTCACCATCTTTTCACTTCTTCTTTATCTCCGGCCCTTTATCAGTGTCATTAACAACATAACCTAATTTATTAATCTTATCTCTTAGTTCGTCTGCTTTTTTCCAGTTCTTTGTTTTTCTTGCTGTTTCTCTTTGGCTTACTAAGTCCTGAACATTTCCTGGAATTATTAAAACATCTTTTTTCAGCAAGTCTAATCCTAATACTTTATCAAATTCTTTTATAGTAGATTTTTTGCTTTCTGATTTTGTGTCTCTTACTAATTCCCACAGAACTTGAAGTGCTTTTGGTATGTTCAAGTCATCTTCCAAAGCTTTTTTAAATTCATCGATGTATTTTTCATCTGCTTTTTTATTATCATTTATATTTTCACAAATATTTTTTAATCTTTGATATGCATTTTTTGCTGCTTCAAGATTTTCTATTGAAAATAATAATGGAGAACGATAGTGAGTTGTCAAGCACATATAACGATATTCTAAAGGAGAAAATCCTTTTTGTTTTAAGTCTTTTAGATAATAAACATTTCCAAGAGATTTTGACATCTTGCCTTCTTTCATTGTTAAAAATCCGCCATGAACCCAGTAGTTTACGAATTTTTTTCCTGTTGCAGCTTCACTTTGCGCAATTTCATTTGTATGGTGCGGGAATATTAAGTCACTTGCACCTGTGTGAATGTCCAAGGTATTTCCTAATATTTTCATAGACATTGCAGAACATTCAATATGCCAGCCAGGACGCCCTTTGCCTATTTCAGTTTCCCAGTAAACATCTCCATCTTCTTCTGTCCAGAATTTCCATAAAGCAAAATCTCTTAAATTTTCCTTGTCATATTCATCAGAGTTAATTCTTTCTTTTGTTTTTCTTGATTTGTCAAGATTTGCCAGTTTGCCATAATCTTTAAATTTATCAATTGAAAAATAAATTCCATCTGTTGTTTTATATGCATATCCTTTTTTAATTAGCTGTTTAATTAACTTAACCATTTCATCAATAGATTCTGTTGCCCTAAGTATATGTGTTGGTTTCAGGATATTCATTTCTTGCAAATCTTCAAAAAATATTTTTTCATATTTTGTTGTGAAGTCTTTTAAATCCATACCCTCTTTGATGCTGTTTTTTATTGTTTTATCATCTACATCAGTTATATTCATTACATGAGTTACTTTATATCCTAAAAAAGTCAGACTTCTTTTTAACAAGTCATTGAAAACATAAGTTCGCAGGTTTCCTATGTGGGCATAATTATATACTGTTGGTCCGCAGCTATACATCCCTACTTTTCCTGCATTAATTGGTTTAAACTCCTGGGTTTTTCTTGCTAGTGTATTATAAATTTTCAGAGCCATATTTTTTCTAAGCAGAAAGGGTTTATTAAATTATTGACTTTAGTGTTAAAATGCTATAGCTTATTCTGGCGCAAAGCACTCAAAAACAAAATCTTTAAATAGATGCACATATTACAAATATTGCACAGAATACACAAAATGGCAAATATAACACTATCTATTCCAGATGATTTAAAAAAACAAATGGAGAGATTTCAAGAAATAAACTGGAGCGAGGTAGCCAGAGCTGCAATAAAAAATAAACTTATTCAGGTTAGCATTGTAAAGGAAATTGCATCAAAATCAAAACTAACAGAAAAAGACGCTTTAGAGCTTGGAAGAAAGATAAATAAAGCAATGCATGAACGATATAAAGACTAAAATGGATTTTGTTGTAGATGCAAATATTTTAATTTCTGCTCTTATTTCAATTGAAGGTAAGACCTGTGATCTGCTTTTTGATGATAAATTAAAATTATATTCTCCAGAGTTTTTAATTACTGAAATTGAGAAGCATAAAGATGAAATATTGGGCAAGGCAGATATTTCAGAATCTGAATTAAACTTATTTCTTTTATTAGTCTTTAGCAGAATAAATCTTATTCCTTATGATGAGTTTAAAGAATGTGCAGAAGAAGCTAGACGAATTTCTCCCGATATTAATGATACTGAATATTTTGCTTTAGCTCTTAAATTTAATTGCCCGATTTGGAGCAACGATAAAAAGCTAAAAGAGCAGAATAAAATTATTGCTTATTCTACACAAGAAGTAATTAATTTACTTTCTTAATTTACAAATATATCCTATTCCTGCCTTCTTAATTTTTTCAATGCTCAATCCAACTTTTTTAAATATTACTGATAATTGTTTTTTGGAAAATTGTTCAGAAATTCCATCTTTTCCAAAGTCATCAAAAATAACTTTTCCATTTTCTTTGATTTCTTTAATTTCTGCTCTTATTTTTCTATAAGCTTTTAACCTCTCTGAAAGGGCATCTTCGGAATATACACTAATTACAATTTTACCCTCTTCTTTTAACACTCTTTTCATTTCTTCTAGTATTTTATACTTTTCCTCGCTAAAATTTGCAAAAGTTCCAATACAAGTAACATAATCAAAAGTTTTGTCAACAAATGGCAAATTTGCTCCTTCAGCTAAAATTATTTTTACAGAAGGACATTTTTTAAAATTGTTTTTTGCATGTTCAATAGCAGTTTCATCGTGGTCAATACCAGTTATATCTTTTGTTATGTTTAGCATATCTTTTATACTTCTTCCATTTCCACAGCCTACTTCAAGAATCTTTGAATTTTTATTTATGTGTTTTATAAAAAATTTTTTTTCTTCTTCAAACCATTTCTTGTAAGCTTCTGGCTGGTTTGCTAATATCTCTTCCCATCCAACAATATTCTTTTTACCTCCCATATTATTACCCTGTCGTCACTTCAACTTTACCTTTGCTAACTATAAGTGTGTGCTCTGCTTGAGCAACAGGCATTTTTGATTTTTCTATTAATTGTGGGAAATTATAAATAACCCCTTCTTTTTCTAAAATGGATAACTCAATTAATGTTCGCACCCCGAATTTTTTAACCAGCCAGCGCGAACAAAAAGGAAGAGTTTTATATTCCTTAATAATAAATGCCAAAATTTCCCTTGTTTTTGCATCTCTTACATTTTTTATATTTGTTAACTTGTAAATCCCTGATGGTCTGCCTTCATAAACTTCGCCCATGCCTGCAGTTACAAATGGCTCAATTGCATAGCTTCCATCTTCTAATATTTTTGGGTTTCCGTTGTCATAATTTGGAATTGTGACTCCTGAGTGCAAATCATACTGTGAGATTTCATGCCCTGATAAATTCTTAATTGGAGAAAATCCTGCTTTTTCTGCCTGCCCCTGAATTGATTTTCCTATTTCTCTAAGTGTTTTTCCTGCTTTAACAGAGTCAATAGCAGAATTCAAACAATTTTCTGCAGTTTTTATTAAATCTTTATTTTCAGGATTGTTTTCTAAATCTAAACTAAAAGCAGAGTCAGCTGTGAAACCATCAATATGAACTCCAATATCAACTTTTAACAACCCCTCTGCTTTCGTTTCATCATTATAACTTGGAGTGTAATGTGCAGCTATTTCATTTATACATAAATTTGTTGGAAATGCTGGTTTACCTCCTAATTCTTCTATTTTTTTCTCTATTTTTTCAGCTATATCCAGCAACTTTATATCTTTTTTAATAAATGTTTTAGAATATTTTCTTGTTTCAGCTAGGATTTTTCCTGCTTTTCTTAAACTTTCTAAGTCTTGCTTTTTCATTTTAGCCTTTAACCCTTCTTTCTTTAGGAACATAATTTTTTATAAATGTTTTTCCATTTTGCCCCATGCCTAAGAAGTCACCTTTATTCTTTACAACAAGATAACTTGAGCTTAAATTAACATTTTTTTCAACATTTTCTCCTTTTAGCCATGGTTTAATCTGTTCTTCATTTATTTCAACTATGTTTTTATTAATTTGCTCTTTTATCAATGGCAGATTTAGCATATCAAAATTTAACCTCACATTCACATTGTCTTTTTTGCAGATTTTGCTTCCTATAAATTCTATTCTTACTGATTTTGAAAGTTCCTTTATTTCATCTTTGCTCAGTTCTCCTGAGTAAATCCTATATTTATCCTTGCCTGTTTCAATTATTAAAAATGGGATGTTGTCTATTCCATACTGCTCTTCTATTTCGCTAATCAGCTTTTTCTTTTTTGTGTTATCTAAAAATTCAGCGTTCATTTTTGTTTGTAGTCTTTAAAACAATTATTTAATATTTCCTTAGTTAAAATTAGGTATGGAAATTCTTGCCTTAATTCATTTGAGTATCCCCTGGGCACAAAGCAACTTAAAACTTCTTTTCCAATTCCATTTATTAAATCAAATGCCGGTACAAAATCAGCATCACCAGATATTAAAACGCAACAACTAGTATCCTTTTGTAAAGCTTCTTTTACCATATCAATAGCAATCCAAACATCTATACCTTTTTCTTTTTGGTTATGCTCTGAAATATCTAGAAAACTTGCTTCTACAATTGGTTTACAAACACTGCATAAGTCCCAAGAGTCTAACAATTCTTGTCTTTTCCTTTTTATTTCTTTAGTAGAAAGTCTTTGAAGTTTTCGCGTGATTATTTTAACTCCTTGTTTTTGTAAATGCCCTATAAAAGCTCTTTGTCTTTTATAGATTAATTCATTGTCTTGCATATTTGGCATTGAAGCGTACCATCTAACTTCTAAAATATCCAACTTTTTTTCTTTTCCAATTAGATTTGAAAGTTTTATAATATCAATGTCGCTTGGGTTGAATGTTTTTTTTATATTATGATACCAATTATTAGCATCAACAAAAATAATAGCTTTTTTAGCCATAATCGCCTCCTAAAGAAATCAAAACATAAAGTCCGGCATGTCCGAAGAGATACCGGAGACTTAAAGTATTATCATAAAGCACTCTTTGTTTATAAGCTTTTTGGATGTTCATTTTTTCTCTCCTAACTTTCTCATTTTGCAGATGAAAAACCCTTCTGTATTGTTGTCCTGAGGATAAATTCTCGCACATTTTTTTACTTCATTATTATAATGTTTTCCTTTCCATTCAGTTATTCCGTGATGAAATTTAACTGGAAGTTTTATTTCTTCTAATTTAACATTAAAGTTTTCAAGAATATAATTAATTACTTCTTCATTTTCTTCAGGTGCATGCGTGCAAGTTGAGTAAACTGCTTCGCCTCCATTACTAAGTATTTTTAGTGCAGAAGACAGAATTATTTTTTGTGTTTTTGAAAATTTTTCTATTAAATTCTCATTAAACATTACCGCTGTTTTTGGATTAGTTCTTAAAGTGCCTTCTCCTGAACAAGGAGCATCAACAAGAATTTTATTAAACCTAAAATTTGTTTTTTCAATTTTTTTGCATAGGTTTGTTCCTTCTTCCTGAGTTATTATGCAGTTTGAAACTCCGCATCTCTGCAGATTAGTTGATAAAATCCTTATTCTGTCTAGTTTGATATCATTTGCTATTAATATTCCCTTATTGTTCATCATTGCAGCAATTTGTGTTGTCTTGCTTCCAGGAGATGCAGCAATATCCAGAACAATATCATTTTCATCTGGGTTAATGACAAGAGGAGGCATCATTGAAGATGTTTCCTGAACATAGTAATATCCTAAAGAATATTCCAGTGCTTTTCCAATTTCTCCAGGTTCAAGGCTGCTTATTATATGAAATATTTCTGGATGTTCTTTAAATGGCTGCATTACTTTCCATTTTTTCTCCAATCTTTTTTTAAGCTCTTCAGTAGATATTTTAAGGGTATTGCATCTTATGCTGTTTATGTAAGGCTTTTCAAGTGTTTTAAGATAATCTTCAAAATCATTTCCTAAAAGCATTTTCATTCTTTCAATAAATCTTGGTTTCAGGTTCATCTAACTTTTAAGAAGAAGGTGTTTTTAACTTTTGGGTTTAACAAGAGATTCCATTGGTATCTGCACTTCTATGTAAAACCCTGGCCTTGTGTAATCCCAGGGGAAATCTAATGTTTCAAAAATACTAGGATTTCCTTCTTTTTCATCACTAAACCTTAAACGTTCTAAACCTTTTTTTCTTTCATCGGTTATACACCTTTCAAGCCCGCTAAATGGAGCTATATTTCCATGGTACCCTGTTTTTACAATTTTTTCAATTATTGGCAATCCTAATCCATCATTCCCAGTTAGAGGGGTTTCTCTGGTTTTAGTTGTATATCCTTTTTTGAATATTTCCTTTAACATCCTAGTATCAAGAATTTCGTGAGCTTGATTTTCTATACATAGTAAAAAGTTTTCCTTATTTCTTTCAAAAATAACCTCTACAGGGCTATATCCTGCTCCGTGATAAATTGCGTTTCTTAACAAGTTTGCAAAAACACATGAGAATGCCGGGTGATTTGTGTAAAGATTTAATTTTTCAAGTGCCTTTGGATAATATATTTTTATTGATTTTCCTTTTACTACAACTTCATGTGTTCTTCCTTCTACAACCATTTTCATAGCTTCAAGCGGAGAAAAATATTCCGAGTTTTTTCTTAAATCTTCATATGAGAATCCTGACAAACTAAGAAGTCCTGCAATATCGGCGACTGCTGTTCCTGCACTTCCCATAGAAGTCACCCATCTTTTTAAGTCATACACTGCTTGTTTTAACTCCTTACTTTCTTTAGTAACTTCGTTTTCTAATCTTGCTAAAATGCCTATTCCTAATTGAGATATCATCTCAAGTTTTCCGGCAGGCCCCCTTAAATCATGCCTTACTATAACTCCTATTTCAGCATCTGTTTCTTCTTGCTTTCTCCATGTTTCTCCTCGTTCAGAATAATCTAATGAAAGTCCTGCAAGATTTGCGAATGTTGTTAACTCTCTTAATTCTTCGTCCTTTAATACTCCTGATAAATATATCTCTCCTACAGAGGTTTTGCCTGTTATTTCTCTATGAGTTCCAAGCTGGAGTTGAGTATGCAGAGTTTCTGGTTGTTCATATGAAGCAGTATAACCTAAAATTTCTAAAGCATCACATATTATTTTTCTAACTTTTGCAGGATCTCTTGTTCTTGCAGACAGTTCACTTACAGCACTGGCTATAGCTAATATTTTTGGGTTAATTGCACTGTACCCTTCAATTGATTTTCTTAATTCTTCTTTTGTATGCATTTTTGAGTTTTTTGATTTAAAAATTAAGTTTGAGACAGAACTAGGTTTTTAAAGCTGCCGGTTGGGATTTTGTTTTTCTTATGTTATTTTTTAACGCAATAATATTTATAACCATGTATTTATCTAATTAATAATGGTGAATATTTGGGATAGCAATTCTTCTATAAATCCAGATAATGGTATGTATTTAGGTATTGCTAAAGATTTGTATATGGAAGATTGGAGAAAATGCAAAGAGATGTATCTTGGTTTAGACCCTAATGTTAGACAGGAATTAGATATTTATTTAGTCAAGGTTCGACATATGGAAATTTGGCAGGATCTTAGAGAATTAGCTGAATTAAAAAAACAACAGAGCAGGATTCCTCCAATTACTTTTAGCAACAGACATGTTGCTTAAAACTCTCCAAGAGTCATTTGCTTTTTTCCTTCTATTAGCTCTTTCATGTCGACGTTGAAAACTTGGAAGATATTTTCAACTGCCGGGATAACTTGTTTTGTTAAGTAGTAAGTAATATCATAAGGTTTTTTTTCAGATGGAAAAGATGCTTTTTCTCTTGCAAGTGCTTTTTTATCATTGCTTTCTGCTATGAAATATTCAATCAGCATATTTTGTTCAACGGGCAAACCTTCTGCAAGCATTTTTCTTGCAATTGTTACATGTGGAGTAACTGCTTTATATTCTGAAAGAGGTTTTTTTAGCTGTGTTCTTATAATAAGCAATTTTTTATCAACTTTTCTTTCTTTAAGTTTTTTTATTATTTCTTTTGCAAATTCTAAAGCAGATTTTTCATTTCCTTCTTTTAGTATTTTTTCAAGTACCTTATTCTGAAGTTCTCTTGCCAACGGACACCAATCTCTTCTTACAGTTTCAAAACCTCTTATTTTCATCTTTCCTTTTTCATTTATTAAAGCATATTTTTTCTTAGCACCTATCTCTCCTCCTCTTGTTGTAACCCATATGCCTCGTTTGTAAAAATCTTCTAATTCTAATTCCATAATTCCAGGAAGTTTTGAATTAATATTTTTTAACATCGACATTACTTGCGATTTTGATTTTTTATCCTGAAGAAGACAAACACTATCGGTATCTGAATAGATAACTTCATATCCTTCATCTGTTATTTTTTCAATTGTATCTTTTATTACTTTTCTTGCAAGTGCTGCTGTTGATGCAGCTGCTTCTCTGCAATAATATCTCGCTCCAAAAAATCCCTGATATCCGTAAGCGGCATTTGCAAGCAATTTGAATGCATTGCTTCTTGCTTTTAAGATAGGAGAGGGGTATTTTTTATATTCCTGTTTGTATTTTTTTCTTAATTTAATGATTTCTTCAAGCATTTTTGGGAAGAATTCCCTCTCTTTTTCAAAATAAACCTTTTCTCTTCCAATATCAACCTCTAGGGCATTTGAAGATTTTTTTTCTAAAAATGTTGATTTGGATAGATTATAAGTTACTATCACACTCCCATACATGCTTGTAAAATCAAACATAACAATATCATTGTATAGTGCGGGCCTTGGTTCTAAAACAAATGCCCCCTCGTATCTTTCCTGCTCTCTTCTTTTTCCTATTTCATTGTGCTCTGGTTTTCGCTCAATTATTTCATTGTATTCTGCTAAATTATGGATTATATAATTTTCTACATTTGATGCCATTCCTGCCCTTGAAACTTCAAATAAAGGCTCTTGCATTACTCTGCTGAATTCTGACATATCTGGCCATATTTTCATAAAAAGATTATAAGTTAGGACACTATCCTGTAGGTTATATTTAAAAAATTCTTCCCAATCATTTTTTTCCATTTCATTTTCGTGTTTAAATTCATAGTCGTGTTTTTTCTCCCCTAAAAGCTCTGATGCAACTTCATTAAGGGAAAGAGTTTCTGACTGTAGATACTGTGAATAAGCTGTTTGTATAAATTTTAACAAATCAACATGAACAACTCCTGATATTTTTCCTCTTGGATTCATGCCCCCTGTAAATTTTAAATTGCTATCGTCAATTCCAAGATTTAACATTATTTTGTTTTTTTCAGCTCTTGATTTTAAATAAGGCAAGTCAAACCCGTCTGAATAATACCCTGTTAAAATGTCTGGGGATATTTTTTTATAATACGCCACAAATGATTTAATCATTTCTTCTTCACTTTTATAATACTCAACATTTGGTATTCTTCTATCCTGTTTCTTCCATGTAAGAACTTTTTTGAAATTATTAGAAACCAGGGAAATCATCAGTATTTTTCCTTTTCCAATTTCAAATTCATCTGTTTCAATGTCAAAAGCGAGTATCTTTGGAATAAATTCTTTCTGCTCATTTTTTATTTCACTCGTCTTGATTTTAACTGTTAAATCCACATGCAACTTAGAACTAATTCCTCCAAATTCGTTGCTGTTATCTATTGCTTCTCCAGTTATTTTATGCCATGTTAATGGAGTGAGATTTTTTTCAAGAATATATCGAGTTATACTTGAAATATCATGCTCTCTTATTTTGTCAATTTCCGGAGATTTTATTTTTTCGCTTACTTTATTTATTTCTGAATGGTTTTCAACTGTTATTTTTAATGCTTTAATTTTCTCCCCCATAAAATTTTTGTCTTCTGGTCTTATTTCTACCACCCCTGATAGTTTTTTTATTTTCTTAATAAGATGCTTTACCTTTTCTTCATCTAATTTTGGCTTTAAAATAACATAAAAATAGCTGGAGTAATTATCAATTAAACATATTTTTTTCCCAGAATATGTTCTTCCGATTATTCTAACATAATCTTTTTTATTAAATTCAAAATAGCTGTAATCTAAAGGAATAAAGTCAAGTTCCATGGATATGCTAAGATAAAGGAATATTAAAATGTTAGGTTTATTTGTGATTGTATTTTAGATGAAATGTTAATAATTTTTTTGACTTATAAAGTTAATTTTGTTTATTATTTCTTAGGAGTAACAAATAGGAAAGTTTAAAAACCTCTAAAAAGATATATTTTCATGAAAACAGGAAGAGAACACCAAACAATAAGGGGAAAAAATGGCACAGATTATATAGTTAGTGCAGTAGCATGTATCTTAGCCACATTGTTGCCAGGTTATTGTGCTTATAATGTACATAACATAGCAAAAGCAAAAGAAGCAGTAACCCAAGAATGGAATGCATACCAGAAAGAACACCCAGATTTTAACAGAAACGAGTGGGTAACGATTGATTTAAAAAAACTTGAAGAAAAATATAGATTAAATAAAGAAGATTAATGATTATGGCACTTCAACCAATATCAATAGGGGAAATAGCGCAAAGATTTTTAGACTATGAAACTGGAAAAATGGATAAAGTAGTTGCTGATTCTCATCCTAGGTGGAAAAAACCTGAAAATTATGAATTATTCCAAAGAAAAGAGGATAGAAAGAAAACAAGATATATAGAAGTACCTGGATTCAGAGATGATAGAGATATTTAGTTATCGCTAATTATTTATATTAGCATTATCTTGTTATTTTATGGGTTTAAATATAAGAGATATTGTTCCAAAAAGAAGAGTAGAGGTTAGTGAGTTAAAAGGGAAGATTGTTGCTGTAGATGCTTTTAATATTCTTTATCAATTTTTAGGTTCAATAAGGCAATATGATGGAACTCCTCTGCAGGATAAACAAGGCAAGGTTACAAGCCATTTATCTGGATTATTTTACAGGAATATCAATTTGTTAAGCGAAGGTATTAAACTCATCTATGTTTTTGATGGAACTCCTCCTGATTTAAAGGGTGTAACTAGAGATAAAAGACAGGAAGTAAAAGACATAGCATTTGGGAAATATAAAAAAGCTAAAGAAAACGACGATTATGGAGCTATGAGAAAGTATAGTCAACAAATGTCTAAACTGACTAATGAAATGATTGAAGAGAGTAAGGAGTTACTAGAAGCAATGGGAATTGCAGTTGTTCAAGCTCCAGGAGAAGGAGAAGCTCAAGCATCTGAAATTGCAAAAAGAGAAGCTTATTCTGTTGTTTCGCAGGATTATGATTGCTTATTATTTGGAGCACCAAGATTAATTCAGAATCTAACAATGGCTAAAACACGAAAAACTGCGACAGGAGTAGTTGAAATAACCCCCGAAATAATTGAACTTGAAAAAGTGCTTAATCATCTGCAGTTAAACCACGACCAGCTGATTTCTTTAGGAATTTTAGTAGGTACAGATTATAACCCCTCTGGAATAAGGGGAATTGGGCAGAAAAAAGCTTTGCAATTTGTGCAGAAATACAAAATTCCTTCTGTTATTTTTAAGCAGTTTCCAGATATGGATTTTGATTGGAAAGTGATATTTGAACTTTTTAAAAAACCCGATGTTATAAAAAATCCTGAAATTACTTTTCCAAAAATTAATAAGGACAAAATAAAAGGAATTCTTATGAAGCACGATTTTTCTGAAGAAAGAATAGAAAATCAGTTACATAAGCTGATGGAATTAAGAGAAAAATTAAAACAGAAGACGCTGTTTGGGTGATTAATGCAGAGGCCTTTTTTTAATTATACCTCCCCTGATTTCTCTTATTCCCTGCTCGATTATGACTGCCTCAGGATCTATTGAAATTATCTCTTGCTTTATTTTTGTCACTTCCAACCTTGTTATAAAGGTAAAGAGTATATCTATTTCTTTTTCAGAATTATCCAGATACCCTCTTTTTCCATTATAGATTGTCACGCCCTTTCCAAAGTCATTTATCAAACTCTTGCGAATTTTTCCGCTTTTTTTTGATATTATTGTTATCCCTATATATTCTTCAATCCCCTGGATAAAAAAATCAACTGTTTTTGACGCTGCTAAGTAAGTTAATATCGAGTAAAGTGCAACTTCAATCCCTAAAAGAAATGTAGCAAAAGAAAAGATTATTATATTTATTATAAGGATAATCTCTCCGATAGTTAATCCTGTTTTTTTACTTAAATAAACAGAGAGGACTTCAGTTCCATCTAATACCCCCCCACCTCTAACTGCTAAACCCACTCCTGAACCAAGCAAAAATCCTCCAAAAATTGCGACAAGAAGCTTATCAGAAGTAAGTGTAGGATATTCAATGAAAACCAAACATAAAGATAATCCTAAGACTGCCAATAATGTTTTTATTGCAAAAGTATTTCCTACTTGTTTTCTCGCAAGAAGAATAAACGGCAGATTCAGCATAAATATAAATACTGAAACTGGAATAGGGGTTAGAAAAGAAATTAGCAGTGAAACCCCTGTAACTCCCCCATCAATAAATCCATTTGGAATTAGGAAGCTTTTAAGCCCAAAACCTGCGATTAATATGCCTAAAATTATTAAGAAAAATTCTTTAAACAACAGCAATCCCAAATTAATCACCCTTTTCATAAATATATTCAACAAAGCAATTTTATAAATCTTAACATAAAAAAGCTATTCAAACCCGTTAGATATATAAAACTAACTTTCTTAAAACTTATAATCTAAAAAATTTATAATCTAAGTGCAGATTTGATTAAAGAGGAAAAATGATTTTTTTAAACTTAGTGTTATTTCTAATATTTCTTTTAATCCTGATTAAATGTGCAGATTATGCTATTCGATTTTCTTCAAGGATTGCTAAAGTGCTTCGTTTTCCAGAGTTTATTGTAAGTTTTTTTATCATTGCATTGATTTCAGTTCTTCCTGAAGCAACAATTTCAGTTATGGCTGCTATTAATGGAGAGCCTGAATTAGGGCTTGGAACTTTACTAGGTTCAAATGTCGCAGATTTAACCTTGGTTTTTGGCATTGTTGCCTTGTTTTCTTCTAAAGGGATAAGAGTTAAGAGCAGGATGTTAAGCAATAATTTTTTTTATTTAGTGCTCCTTTTTTCCCCGCTTATTCTGGGGTTTGACGGAAATTTCTCTAGGGTAGATGGTTTGATATTAATTTTGTTAGGTTTGTTATTTTTTGTTAAAATTTATTTAGATAGTTATAGATTTCATAAAAAATTTGATAATACTGAAAGAGCACCTTTATTTAAGAGTTTGATATTTTTAATAATTAGTATCGGGTTTTTGCTGTTTAGTGCTTACCTAACTGTGAAATTTGCAGTGAATTTTGCTTATGATGTTTCATTACCTCCAATACTAATTGGAATCACCATACTTGCATTTGGAACTTGCCTTCCTGAACTTGTCTTTTCCATTAAATCTGTCAGGAAAAATCACGACGAGCTTGCATTGGGTGATGTGCTTGGGACAGTGATTACTGATGCAACTATTATATTGGGAATTATTGCATTAATTTTTCCATTTAGTTATAATCCATATAACATTTATATTACTGGGGGGGCAATGTTTTTAGCAGGTATTTTTGTAACTATTTTTATGAAATCAGATAAGTCCATAAATAAAACAGAAGGGCTGATTTTAATTTTATTTTATGTGTTATTTGTTTTTATAGAATTTTTTGTTAATAATCTGCTTTGAATTAATTAATTGCCGGATGTAATAAGAAGTTTTATAAACTTGCAGGCAATTATAATATCGGTATGGATAATAAAAAAGGGGTTAGTGGTGTTATTGTTGCAGTTTTAATGCTATTAGTTGTAATTGCTGCTGTCGGAATTTTCTGGGCAGTTACAATGACTTTTATCAAATCTACAAAAGATGAAGTTTCACTTGGATTAAAAACTGTGGATTTTAGCATTGACAAAGAAAATGTTTATTATGAACCAGACGGAAGTGGAACTTTGAAAATAAAAGTTGTTCGGGGGCGTGGCAGCGGAGATTTTGACGGCGTAAGATTCACTTTTGAAGATTCTGATGGAGAAACAAAATCTGTAACTAAGAAAAAAGAATTAGGGGAGATGGAATCCTATGTGTTTAATATTAACCCTGTTGAAATTGAAGATATTAGTTTCGTGAAAATAACTGCAAGAGCAATGGCTGAGGACAGCAACGGAAAGGAAAAATACAGTGAAATAAGTGATTTTGTTTTAACTGGAAAATCTTTTGTCAAAGATGACAGCTTAATTTTATACCTGCCTTTAGATGGAGATGCGATAGATGCTTCTTTTGGAGACAATGATGGAATTGTTTCAGGTGCAACTTCAGTTTCAGGAGGAATTGTTGGTAATGCTTATGAATTTCAGGATGATGCCAACATTGTTTCTATAGATAGTATTGCTTTTGGAAATAATGCGGATTTAAATATGGGAACTGGCAGTTTTACAATTAGTTTTTGGTTAAAGAATTTTGATTTTACTACAAATCACTTTGTTTTTTCAAAAGGAGAGGCATGGACTGCTAACGTGCATGGTTATGATATTCGCGGGGGAAATGGAAAAATAATTGCAAGGATTAATGATGGAACTCTTGGAGAGGGGGTTAAAGCTTCATTTAATCCTGGAAGCTCTTTTAATAATAATAGCTGGAATCATTTTTCACTGACAGTTGACAGAACAAATAATATAATGGCATGGTTTGTTAATAATGTTAAATATAATGTTACAGATATCTCGGGTGTTTCTGGGAATTTGGACAATGTCAGGGGGTTTATGATTGGATGCTATGATTCTTTTATTGCTCCGGTTACAGTATGTGATGATTTCACTATAGACACAAATATGACAATAGATGAAGTCCGCATTTATAAAAGATTATTAAGCCCAGAAGAAATAAATATTATCTATAACTCTGCCAATAGTTAATTTTTTAAAAAAAATCTTATATGGTTAGATTTATTAATTAAATATCTTTTTATAATTTATGAAAGCCGAAATTCCCAAATCCTATGATATTATTGGAAACATAGCTATTTTGAAATTTTCCAAAGATATTAAAAAAAAGGATAAGGTAAAAATTGCAAAAAAAGTTCTTGAAGAAATCAAATCAGTCAAAACTGTTCTGGAAAAAACCGGAAAAGTTAGCGGAAGATTAAGAAAAATAAAAACTAATTATTTATCAGGAGAAAAAACTAAAATTGCAGAGTATAAGGAAAACAACTGCAGGTTTAAGTTTGATGTTGAAGAGGCATATTTTTCCCCAAGATTAAGCAATGAACGAAAAGAAATTGCAATGCAAGTAAAAAAAGGGGAAAAAGTTTTGGTTATGTTTGCAGGCGTTGCCCCTTATTCTATTGTAATTGCTAAAAATTCAGAAGCAGAAGTTGTTTATTCCAATGAGATTAATGTGAAGGCAAGCAAGTCTGCTGAAGAAAATGTCCTTTTAAATAAGCTGAAAAATGTAGTTGTTATTCAAGGAGATTCAAAGAGAATCTCCCGCAGATTTGCAGATAAAAAAATAAAGTTTGACAGGATAGTTATGCCCCGTCCGCAGTTAAAAGATACATTTTTGCAAAGCGCTTTTAGTATCATAAAAAAATCTGGAATAATTAATTATTATGGGTTTTCAGATAATGGTGCAGAAGTTTTAAAATTAATTAGAGAAGAAGCAAAAAAAGCACAAAAAAAGATTAGACTTTTAAAATTAAAAAAAGCAGGGGATATAGCCCCTTTTAAGTTTAGGTGGCGTGTAGATTTTCTCGTTTTGAATTAGCTGATTAAATATTATAAATATTAACTAACTGCGGCTATATATAATTAAAGATAAGTAGAGGGGTTATCTGTCAGGATATAAATTAATATTCATACTATAAATAGTATATTTTTTATGATTAAAAAAATGTTTTTAAAATAACGAAGTATTTAATAATGCCCAGTTTGATTTAATTATCTATGGAATTTAATAGTTTTAATAAAATTTCCTTGAACAATAATAATTCCCAGCTGAAATTTAATTCAGATGGCAGCATTAATCTCCCTGAAAGTGTGGAAAGAGACTTGAAGGAACAAAAGAAAAAGCACAGAGAAAACACAACTAAACTTTTAGATATCTGGGATGAAGATAACCTTCAGGACAGGGAGAAATATAACTTAGATGATGATGTTTCTGGATTTAATCTCTATGTTGACGGCATTAAAGCAGATGAATTAAAATTTTCAAATTCAAAAACACAGGGGGATATTGTTAAAGAAATTATCAGTTTGATTAGCAGAGGAAAAAAAGTTATTTTTATAAGAGGGGTATGTGGTACAGGAAAATCAGCAATTGCGCTTAATCTTGCCAAAGAGCTTGGGAAATCAAGCATAGTTGTTCCTGGGAAAGCACTGCAAAAGCAGTACCAGGAGGATTATTCAAAGAACAAATATGTTCTTAAAAATAACCACGAGAAATTAAAAATTAAAGTTATTACAGGCAGGGACAACCATAAATGTCTTTATGAATCTGATAAAACTGCAGATTATTCCCTTCTTCCGTGCAAAATCGAAATAAAAGAGGCAAATTTGGAAAAGTTAAAGGAATATCTTAAAGAAAATAGAAGAGTGTCTGATGATTTGGAATTAAAAAATATAAAAAGGATTTCTGTTGCTCCTATTTGCCCTTATTGGAGTCCGATTATCCCAAGTGAAATTGATTTCCCATTAAGGGCAGAAAAAAGAAAATATAAAGGGCTTAAGGGAATTGATTTTACTATTTATAACAGAAAAAATGGATGCAAATATTACAATCAATTTAATTCTTATATTGATGCTGATGCAATTGTGTTTAATTCAGCAAAATATAAACTTGAATTTTTAATGGACAGAAAACCTGAGACAGAGGTTGAAATTATTGATGAATGCGATGAATTTTTAGACAGCTTTTCAAATGTATCTAAAATTAATCTTACAAGGCTGTCAAATACATTAATAAATTCGATTTTGTCTGACAGAAAATTAAAGGAAACACTTGATAAACTTTATGAAATTGTTTCAGATTTGCTTGAAAATCATAAGATTAATGAAAATCACATTTTTGAAACAAAAGAAACAGGCATATTCTCCCTTTTAAAATATTTACTCGATAACTCTTCTTTTTTAAATGAACTTGATGAGGATAATTACTGCCATCATGTTTATGAAGTTGCTGTGGAATTTGAGGATTTTTTAGATGATTCTTTTGTAAGGTTTGTCGATAGTGAGAGGGGAAAAATAACAGAGATAGTCACTACAAATCTTTCAAAAAAACTTGAAGAAATGATTAGTAAAAGCAAGGTTGTTGTTATGATGTCTGGAACAATACATTCAGAAGCAATTCTTAGGAGTGTTTTTGGTGTTGAGAACTTTGAGGTGGTTGATGCTGAAGTAGTTAATCAAGGAGAGATAAGGTATATTGAAACTGGCAGGGAGATTGACTGCAGATACGAAAATTTTAGAAACGGGAATCATTCAAGAGAAGATTATCTTGTTGCTTTGGATGTTGCAGTTGAAAAAGCTCCGAAACCAATTTTAATCCATGTAAATTCATTTTCAGATTTGCCTAATTCAGAAGAAATTTCTAATTTTAAACTAAAATATTTAATTTCAAGAGATAGTTTGAAAGACAGCCAGTATAGTGATTTTAACCAACTGCAGGTTTCTGATTTTAAAAAAGGCAAAAAAGAAAGATTATTTACAACAAAATGCAATCGGGGAGTTGATTTTCCAGGAGAGCAGTGCAGGAGCATTATTTTTACAAAATATCCAAATCCAGATGTGGACAATATATTCTGGAAAATTCTTAAAAAAACCCATCCCCAATGGTATTGGACTTTTTATAAAGACAAGGCAAGAAGAGAGTTTTTGCAGAAAATTTACAGAGGAGTCAGGGGCAAAGAAGATTATGTTTATGTTCTTTCTCCAGATAAAAGAGTGATTGATGCAGTTAAAGAGATGAATAAAAATTAATTTAATCGCCCTTAACTTAGACAGCTAAATCGATAATATTTATATACCCTTTTTACGATAATTTTATATAAAAGAGTGTGCTCTATAATTTAAAAATGAAGAGGGTATTTTTATTAGTATCAATTGTAGCAATTTTAATCTTTGTATGTGTAGGTTTTGCCGGAGCTGTTAATAACTTAGTTAGTCTGCAGGGAAATGTCAAGCAGGGAGGAATTAATCTGGCGAATGGAAATCTTACTGTTTATATTTATGATGCTCCTTCTGGAGGAACATTAATTTACAATTCTTCAAATGAGTTTAATGATGCTGTTTCTGACGGAAAATATGATGTACTGCTTGGAAATAACTCTGCAAACGAATTGACTTTGAATTACGGGCAGTTGTATTATCTTGAAATTTATGTTAATTGGGAGAACTTTTCATTTAATGGAGCACAAAGGCAGATGTTTCAGAGTTCTGTCGGAAATATATCTTCTGTTAAAATAAACTGGACAAATTCAATCTTATTGCCAGAAGGGCAGAACATAACTCTTGGAGCTGGTGGATGGGTAAAAGGGATGTTTAACTGGGTTATTGATGCTGTTTCTGCAAATTATATGACATTTAACAGTACTACTTTATGGTTTAATGAGACATATTTAAACAGAACAATTGATTTGAGAGCACGCACTAGTGCTTATGGCAATTTTACTGAACTTAATGTAACAGAAATTTTTAGAGTTGGAAGCACATTTTACGCAGATGTAAGCGAGGTTAATATAACCGGAAATACAAATTTTAATTCTGGATGGCAGTTAGGAGGAGTTAGCATTATCGGAGGTGAGGTATTTGCACAATCTTTATATGTTTATAACATAACTTCTTTGTATGTAACTCATATGAATGTTAATGGCTCTTTAATCCCCCAATTCGATAATGAATTTGACATTGGAAATGTTTCGCAAAGGTATAAAAATGGATATTTTGGAACAGATGTTTTTATTAACGGTGCTCCTGTAAGCGGGTTATTTAATAATGAGAGTTATTTATCAACTTACAATGCAAGTTATGCAAGTTATGGGAGCTTTAATTCTACTTCAAATATCCAGCAGTTGCTAAATTTGACAGATATATATTCAACTTACAATGCAACTTACGCTTCTGGAGTATATAATTATTCTTTAGCAACTTCAAACATGTGGAATGAAACATGGAGTTCAACTTACAATATCTCTTATATCTTAGGAACCAACAGCACTATTTTAGGATTAGTCAATAATGAAAGTTATTTATCAACTTACAATGCAAGTTATGCAGGAAAAACTTCAAGCCAGTGGGTAGCAGATATATCGACTTTATATAACCTGACTGCAATGGTTGGAATAGGAATTGCTCCTACAAAAACATTTGAAGTTTTTGGAAGCGGGATGAATGTGTCAAATACTTCTTCAGGAGTTATCTCTTCTGGAGATACATATTTTATTGATGTCTGGAGGAAAAATTTTAATATAGGTGCTTCAAGTGGCGATTACTATGGAGCAAGGTTTTATAATCACCTTGTTGGAACAAATTATGCAGGAAGTGCCACTACTGACCTTACTGGGATGATAGTTGATATCCGTTCAGGGAATAATGCACCCCAAAGTTCACAAATGGGTAATTTAATAGGGTTGTGGTTTAGAGCACTTGCTTATAGTGGAAATATGAATTATTCGCAGGTAATAGGAGTATATGCACAGCCATCTGTTTCTTATACTGGAGGCGGTACAATTGATGTTAAGAATATGACATTTTTTAAAGGAGAGTTGCAAAATAGCGGAGGGGGCTCAACTGTTAATATTCTTCAGGGTATGGAAATTAATTTAAAAGAGCCAAATGACCCAATAAACACAAAAAACAGGTATGGGATTTATATTTCTGGTGTAAAAGGAGCAAGAATAGATAATTATGCAATTTTTGCAAATAGTGGAAATGTTGCTATTAATAATACTTTTTATATAATTAACAGCACAAATAACTGGGGTACAGGTGTGGGCATAGGAACAATACAGCCATCACAGAGATTAGAAGTAAATGGGAGCATTAATATGTCTGGTTCATATTCTAATTTTAGTGTCGGTGGCGGCAGAATTTACTGGGATGATACTAATTCAAGAATGGTTATAGAAGTGAGTTAGGGGGTAATCTTAGGGTAAAATGTTAGAAAAACTTTTCACATCAAGGAATAGGGTAAAAATTTTAAGTTATTTACTTTTTGATACAGATGAAACATATTTAAGAGCATTGTCTAATAATCTAAATATTTCTCCAAGTGCTGTAAAAAGGGAAATATTAAACTTAAAAAATATTGGTTTAATTACTAATCAAAATGGCCGGATTAAACTAAATAACAAATGCAATTTTTTAGAAGAGCTTAAAAACATTTTCATTAAAACAGATTTTGTTGCCCTGTTAATCTCTAATGTTATAATTAAGAATAAAAAGATTAAATTTGCTGTTATTTTCGGGAGTTTTGCAAAAGGAAATTTTAACCAAGAAAGCGATATTGATTTGCTAATAATTGGAAATATAAGTTCGTCTGAATGCTATAAAATGTTAAAAATAAAGGAAGATTTAAAATAATGCAATTACTTTGCTATATTAAATTGGCGGACGAAACTTTATCCTTTAACATAAAACATAAATAGTATGAAGATAACTAATCATATGGAAAATAGAGGAATATTCAGTATTATTGAAAAGGCAAAAAAAGACAAGCAAGTGATAGCTGTTGCCCTATTTGGTTCTTCATTAAAAGGAGTTGGTAGAGATGTTGATATCTGTATTTTTTTAGATAAAAAGTATCCTAATCTTGAGATGTCAAAAAAAAAGCTTAATTTTTTAAAAGAAATAAACAATAGGTTTGATATTCAGATATTCCAGCAACTTCCAATTTATATAAGGGTGAGAATTCTAAAAGAAATGAGAATACTTTTTTGCAGGAATAAGGATTTGCTGTATGAAATTGCATTTAGCACTATAAAAGAATTTAATTTGTTTGAAAAAAGGTATAATTTTTACTTAGAGGCAATTAAAAATGGAAAGAAAATCCAAACTTGATAAAAAAAGGATATTATCTAAGATTGATGAACTTGATTCTTACTTATATGAGTTAGAACAGGTAATTCCTGCTACATTTGAGGATTATACAAAATCCATAAAGAATAAACGTTCGTGTGAGAGACTGCTTCAGATTTCAATTGAAGTTGTAATTGATATTTGTAATATAATTATCTCCAATTTTGATCTTGGAATACCTTCTGATGATGAAGATATATTCAGGGCGATTGTTGATAAAAAAATACTTTCAAAAAAGGTGGGTAATACCCTTTCAGATATGAAAGGATTTAGAAACATTCTTGTACATAAATATGGGGTTGTTAATGATGAAGTTGTTTTTGAAGTAATTAGCAACCGATTAGATGATTTTGAAACTTTTAAGGAAGAAGTATTAAAAGTTTTAAATACTTAAGAGTGTAAATAATAAGGTAATAATGAGATATGAAATGAGAGGTAAAATTTTGACCAATATTAGCCATAAATGGCCAGAAGTATTAAAATCCTACGCTAATGGATATAAATGCGGGGAATTTCAGATACCATTACTTCAGATAAAATAAATGAAATTAGAAATTTAATAAGCAGGTTTATAAATAAAATGAAAAAGAGGTTATGTACATTAACTATTTTATTAGTCTTGTTCTTAGTTGTTGTTTGTTGCTTTGTACAGATAACAAGTTCTGCAGTTAGCAATGAAGATAATCAGATTAATATTAAACAACCATCAAATGAGATAATTGAAAAAAGAACTTATGAGAGTCAGACATTTGCAAACCCTGACGGAACATTTACCACACAGATAGGTGCTGGAAATATGTTTTTTTATGATGGAGAGCAGTATTCTGAAATTAGCAAGATTTCAGAGCCAGAGATAAAGAAAGAGATAATTATTCTGAATGAAACACCAAAAAACAATGTTATTCAATTTGGGGATTACAAACTGCATAAAGGGATTAATGTAAGCATAGAAAATGAAGAGATAATTGTAAGAGATGGTAATAACAAGACAATTAAGATACTTCCAAAACCATATGCAACAGATTCTAACGGAGATGTTATTTATGGGGAATATGTTGTCAGCAACAAAAATGATGATAGCAATACCTTCAGCTTAATATATAATGAATTTTTTAATTTTAATAATAATGTCAACGATGAAAATAATATTAATTCGCAGGTGTTTGATGATAATGGAAATGATAATGATTACTCTGCTACAATTAATATAGGTGTTAAATTAGATAAGAATTGGTTAAAGACAGCTTCATATCCTGTTGAAGTAGACCCAAATGCAATATTAAATGCTACAACTGGAGTTTATGATGGGCATATTGAAAAGACTATACTTAATGTCCATAGTCGTTGGGATAATGGGGTTAGTTTTGATGTTGGTGCAGAAACTAGTGCGGCAATTGATTACTATTGGAGAGCTTTTCTTGAGTTTGATGCTACAGCAATCCCAAATAATGCAGAAGTTACTTATGTTAATTTAACTTTAACAATTACTCAAGCTTATGGGGCAGGAGATAAGGTTAATATTTTTAGTATGCAAGGAGGAGGGAAACCAAGTAACACTACACTATATCCAGATACTAATGAAGGAAATCAAGCATTATTTGATCGTATTGGCGCTTCTTACTTTGGAGGAAATTATGTCCCAGCTAGCACATCATTTCAGTCAACCGGAACAAAAACATTTAATTTAAATACAAATGTTGCACTTCAAAATGCTTCTGCTCATTTAGAAACAGTAATTAATGGGGGTGATGAAAAGTTTGCTGTTGGATTTTTTGGAAGTGATGAAACAAACGATGATTACGTTATTATCAGTTCAAGTGAATCAGGAAGCACTGGACCTATGCTAAATGTTACTTATACTTTAGGGGGTTGTACATATTCTGGTTCTGGAAATTGGGAGATTAATTCTTTATGTACTATAAATAATCAGAATATAACAGTAGCGGGGGATATTTCCATACCTAATGGAGGGACATTGAACATGACTGGAACAACCAATGTGACATTTAGTGGGGCTGGAAGAAAGATTTATATTTATTCTGGCGGTCAGATATATATAACAAATACTTCTGCATTTAACAAGATAAATACATTTATAAAGTAACTACTTTTTAGGGGTATAATGGAAAATTTAGAACAATTTGTAAGAGATATTGGACAACAAAAAGGGCTAACTTTAAACAGAAAGATTGGAAGATGGATGAGGGAAAACACTAGCGAAGCAGATGATCTAGTGAGATACTATGATGCGACGACTAAAGATATTGTTGCAAAACATTTAACAACTAAAAGGGGAAAACTAAGGCATTTATTTGATAATTCTAAAGGAAGAAGCGGAGTGTTTGCAAGATTAAGAAGGCATCCGTTGCTCTTTGGACTAGCTGGAAGTCTAGCTGCTGGATTTGGTACAGATTCTTATTTAACTCACAGAATAATTGAGCATACCCCTGAACAAGTTGAATATGCCTTAAAACAAACAGAATTAGAAAAAGATACTGAACAGTTGAAAACATTATTTAACAATGATATGCAGGAGATGACTTCTGAAGGTGCTGTTTGTTTAACTCAGGATAGAGAGGGGGGATGTTCAGTTGAACATGTACCAACATTAAATGCATTAGTGCCTGATAAATTTGTTCCAGAATATTTTGCAGATAAACTTGACAGAACAGTTTTTAGAGTTCCTTTTTGGCAGATTCCATTTTTAGCTAAAGGCAAAGATATAGTTTCAACAGGGCATTTGCATACTTATGGAGAATCTGTTTCAAAAGAAGACAAGCTAGTGACTCAACAACAAAGAGGAAGAGAGGAAGTAGTTATTGTTAATGGAATAATTCCTTCAAGATATGTTGTAGCTGATGGGCATGAAAGATTTGTTCCATATGGAAGGCAGGGATTAGAAAGCAAAGTCTCAGATGATTTAAAATTAATATTAGGTGAGGCAGTTATTCCAAGATATGATAAGCTAGACTCTTCACAAATAACAGACAACCAAAGATTAGAACATTTTGCTTCTTTAGCAGGAATTTTAGATGCAAAAGGGTATGATGTAAATAATGTGAATTCTCTTGTTGAGGGGTATCTGAATTCTGCTGAAGAGTTTATAAATAAATCTGATTTGGAGATTCAATATTCTGATAATTATACTCAAAGGATTCAAAGTCTACAGTCTACATTAAACTCTCTTTTGGGGTTAGAAACATTTATTTCAGATGAAGGTGTAAGAAATAGAATTCCTGGATTAAAAACAAAATTTGAATGTGATAAAAATAATACTAGAATGACAAAAGTTATAAAGGATAATCCTGATTTTGATTTTGATTCTGATATCAAAATTAGGCCTATCAATATCGATCCTATAAGATTATCATTTGATGATGAAGCATCTCTTAGGACACAAAATTCAAAAACATGGGTAAATGGGGATGGTAGTTATGTAACTGAGATTGGGCATATGCATCAAAAAGGAAGTGATGATTTATTAAAAGATGTTAATACAAATATTAACCAATGTAACGGTTTTTTACAATCTAATGGACCTTTTTACAGTTGTTCTTTAAGAGATGGAGAATTTGATGTCTCTTCTGGAAAAAATACCTCTTTGTTTGTTGTTCCTAATTTTAAGATAAATACACAATCTGAAAATACGGTTAGGTATGTATCTAACGTAGGACGTTTAGACATCTCTTTTGGAATAGGGGAATTCTTAATAGACACCGTCTTTCCAACAAAAGAATGTTTTGATCGTTATAAACTAACAGATTTTAAGTTGCCCGGTTTTAATAAATCATCTGCTTTATATGACTCACATGGTTTAATTTTGGAACGGATTTCTAATGGTAAAGAGTTAAAACCTGAGGTAGACATTAGTCCTCCTTATCATTTACGTCAGCACTTTATTTATACTCCAAATAAATCAGATTTTGAATATATTTCAAATTTTGTGTTTCAAAAATCGGGTTTTTTAGGTTATGCTCTAACAAAAGATGGAAAAGATATAAGCATTGGTTCAAAATTTTCAAGGCCATTGAAAACTATGCGAGGAGTAATTGCTTTTAATACCTCTCCTATACCTAGTGTTTCTTCAGTTTCTAACCTGGAGTTGATTTTAAACTTTAAAGAGGTTTCTACACCCACACTCCTTATACTAGACCCACCTCAAGAAATAAATGGGGATTATAATAATGCAAGAGAGGGTTATGAAATGCTATCTCCTAAAAAAACCAATACTTTATCTCGGTGCGAGATAACTGATAAGACGGATATCCCAATGAGATTTAATCTTGGTCCTATGGGGTTAAGTAAATTTAATGATGTTTTGATTAATAGCAAATCATTCTCAGTTGGATTAGTATTAGAGAATGAAAAAGATCGTGATGTTTATGCAGATGTAGTATTTTTAGATTGCCAACATCCAACAAAAACCCCAAAGCTCCGGGTAACCTACACTCTGCCAGAGGGTGTTGAACACCCGGGATATGAGAGGTATAGGGAGATGATGAAAAAAGCAGGTGAAGGGAAATGAATAAAAGAATATAGTAAATCGAGGAATGATTAACCTTTATTATCTTTTGTAAGCTTCATCATGGTGCCCGAAGAAAATAAATCTTACTGTTCTTGCTGATTCATTGATTTCAAACTTGAGAACAAAGCTTTTCATTATATGGACCCGTTTTTCTCCGGAAAAATCATACCTTAAAGGTTTATAGTGCTGAGGATTCATAAGAATTTCATTCATTTTCTTTTCTAAAATTTCTTTTAAAACAGGATTTTTCTTGCATAGTTTTTTTATGCTCCTTTCACATGTTTCTGAAACAAGCATGGAATAAATCATTTTACCTTTTTGAAAAATTCTCCAACAGAAGGATATCCTTTAAACTTTTCTTTTTTTATCTTTTTTATCTTTTTGATAAACTCTTCTTTTAAAGGTAATTCATCAACTGGATGCCAGTCTATTTTTTCACAAAATTCCCACTCTTTATCAGATATATCTCCTGTCTTTAAATAATGCTCAAAAATTAATTTTTTAATAGTTTCTTCTCTTGCAATTTCGCTCCAATTAACCCATAAAAATTGCCTTAGCTGGTTTTTGAATTCTTCTGATACAGATAAAGTTAAACTGGCCATTTTAAAGTTTTCCTGAGTTTTTTAACTCCTCAAATTTTTTTAACTCCTCAATTTTTACAACAAACCTTTTTTTTAGATACTCTGCCCAGTTTATTTCCTTATGTTCTTCTATTTTTTTCTTTAACTCATCTGGAATTGAAACAGTAAATGTGGTCATTTTGTTTTAAACTAAATTTAGTGTAAATACTATAATTTGTTTACATATTTAAATCTTTGTTTTCTGGAATTTGTTGGAAGTGATGAAACAACTAATGGGGATTTTATGAATTTTTACTCCTCTGAATCTTGGATTTCTAACCCAACAAAAACCCCAAAGCTCCGGGTAACCTACACTCTGCCAGAGGGTGTTGAACACCCGGGATATGAGAGATATAGGCAGAAGACAGGGGAAGTAGGAAGAGAAAAAGGGAGAAAAATAAATAAAAAATATAAACTGCTAATTATCAAATGTCTCATAATTAAAAAAAAAGGAATATCCATTTGCAACTATCTTATTTTTAATGTTTATAGAATCAAATAACTTTTTTTGTTTGATGTTAAATTCTCTGTTATATTTCGCTTCAATTAATGTATCTTTTGTAATAAAATCAATCTCTATAGCATTTTTAAGGTAGTATGTGGGTTTTTTATTTTTTATACTTAGAAAAACTAAATTTTCATAACTTGACCCGAGATCATTAATACCGGTTATAAGATTCTTAATTCCAATATCCCCAATATAAATTTTTTTAGGAGAAGTAACTTTTTCATTAACTGACTTAGAATATCTGTCAATAGTATAAAATAAATAAGCTTTTTCAAAGTATCCTACATATCTTTTAACACTATCTACTGATATTTTTAATATTTCAGATAGCTTATTATAGCTGGTTGGTTTCCCAACCCTTTGACATAATAAAACAAAAAGTTCTTTTATTGTTTTTTCAGCGCCGATTTTATAATATGCAATAATATCTTTGTAAATAATGTTTTCAATTAGTTCGTTTAAATATTCTTTATCTTCATTAATCACATAGTATGGAATCCCTCCAATTCTTAAATAATCTTTAAAGTAGCTTTCTAATTTAGCAGAATCGGATTTGTTTATTTTTGCATTCTTAAACTGCAAAAATTCTTGAAAGTCAAGAGGCATCACTTCAATTGTTTTAGTTCTACCAGTTAAATATGCTTTTTTATCTCTCATTAAAGTAGCAACTGAAGAAGAACATATTGCTTTTATATTTTCATTATCATAGATACTTTTTAATTCTATCTCAAAATTATCTCTTGATGAAATTTCATCTAAGAATAAATAAAAAAAATCAGATGACGACTTTTTATGTATTTTTCTGTACTCTTCTATTAATTGATGAATACTAAATTCCAACAAGCTAAATGAATCTAAATTAACAAAAAAAATGTCTTTTGGATTGATATGGGAATTTAACAGCTGATCTATTGCTTGTTTTATTATAGTGGTTTTGCCAATTCTTCTTAGTCCCGTTAAAATAATTATTTCTTTAGATTTAATGTTCTTGAAAATCTCTAAAAGATACTTTTTTCTAGTATAGCTTTCATCTTTAAATTTTTCCTCCCACCACGGATTTTGTTTAAATAACTCAAATTCTATTTCCATAGATAAAGGTATATTTTATTCTTTTTAAACTTTACTATAATATAGTATAATTATATATGTATGTTTACGATAGTATCATATACTATTAAGTTATTTTACTTTTACTACAAAGCTCTGGGTAACCTACACTCTGCCAGAAGGTGTTGAACACCAGAGGTATTTTCACACCCTGATTTAATACTACTCAAAACCGATGAAAAAAGAAAGATTTTTAAAATGTGTTTAGTTAGTTTAAATATGAAAAAATTGGTGATTTTTGCACTTGCTGTCATGTTTATTACATCATTTTTCTATTTTGTTTCTGCACAGCAGAATGAAACTATGGTTGTTGAAGCAAATATTTTTGCAAAAGAAACAGAAGCAGATATAATAAGCATTGAAGTTCCGGATTACATTTTTATTGGCAATGTCAGCGAAGGTGAAAAAACCTCGTATGATGATTTAATTAAAGTTTATGTTAACAATACCGGCAATGTGAATATAACAATAACTCCTCAATTAAGCGAACCAAGAGAGGAAATATTCAGCAATCTGTGGTTTCAGAGCAGAAAAACAGGGAATAGTTCGCAGGAATATAGAATTGGAGATTATAGTTTTGATATAAATGCCCCTTCTTCAGGAAGTTTCAGAAGCGAATACTTTTACATGGGGCTTGACCTTACAAGTATAAATAACACTATTATCGAGAATGATCTTATTGGATATAAAGCAAATATAACTTTCGTTGCTCTCCCAAAGATATGATAAATGAACCTGAAAATTATTTTATTATTTGTTTTATCTTTGTTGTTATGTGCAGAAGTTTCATGCTTAAAAATTTCAGTTTATCCAGCGCATATAAATATTAACGGCAATAAAGGAGAGAGAATATGCCAAAAAATCATTGTTTTATCAGATAGTAAAATTGAAGTTTATGCTGAGGACAAATGGGCTATTGCAACCAGCAAAGGAAGGTTAAGTGATTACAATTTGAGTTCATCATATTTAGGCATTACAGCCATCTACCCTAAACAAATAAGCATAACTAAGGAAAAAGAAATTGATTTTTGCATTGTTTCTCAAAAGGAGGGCAATTACAGCGGGGTTTTAATCTTTAAGTCAGCAGAAGGCTATGCAGGTATTGGAAGCTTAATTCAAGTAGAAGTTTATAATCCAGAAATGAATTTAACAACAGATAATCCAATAGGGCTCCTAACTGGGGGCGTGATTTCTAATATGAATAACTCCCCATATATTTCTGGGGTGTTAATGTTATCACTTAGCTTTTTTTTAATAATTCTGCTTTTTTTGTTAAGGAAGCAATTAAACCAGCAAGAAAAATATAAAAAGTAAGTAGCCTCTAGTATGTTATGACAAGTGATAAAATAACAAAGCAAAAAACTGAGAAGTATCTAGCACTAACAGGCAGGGCATTAGCAATTGCTAAAAAGCATATTGTTAAATCAAAGGTTAAAGATGCTATTGAAATAATTAAAATGGCTGAATGTTATTTTTCTGACGCAGAATTTTTTAAAGAAAAAGGGGATTTTGTTAATTCTTTTGCAGCAGTTAATTATGCCCATGGATGGTTAGACTGCGGTGCAAGACTGGGAATTTTTAATGTAAAAGATAATAAATTATTTACTATAAAGTAACCCCTATTAATATGCCTTATTTTAAGGAGCAGGCATTATAACAACTTACCCAAAAATTAGAGTCCCTCTGAATTTTTTATTCTGGAGAATAAGCTCTAAATTTTTTATTTTTTGTCCAATTATATAAGTTTTAGTTTTATTTTCCATTATTATCTTTGCTGCTTTTTGGTCTAAGACAAAATGCTGTCCTGGTTTGAATTTTATTTTTGAAGCTATTTTATTAAAATCTTTCCATGTTATGAAAGGTATAAACTTTGCATTTTTGTTTGTTAGAGGATTATTGTCATAAAGCCCGTCAATATTTGTAATGTTTATAAATTCGCTTTTGAAATACGAGGCAATTTGCGCAGCAGTTGAATCAGAAGTTTGATTAGGGTGATATTCCAAGGCACCGCAAAAAATAATATCATTTCTTATCAGTTGTTTTCTTACTTCTCTTATTCTATGGGGAATTCCTCTATCCGGGTCTATTGAAAAAAAATAGTTCATAAACCTTGCATTTGCCCTTGTAATAGAAATTCCTGCAAAACTCTGAAGTTTTTCGTTTGAATTTATTTTTTGCAGACCCTCAATATACATCCTTGCAATACTCCCCCCTCCACAGACAACAACAAATTTATATTTTTCTGAATGTTTTTTTAAGACTTTTTTAAAATCTAAGAGAAATTTAACATTAATTTTATTATCATGAATTATCTGGCTTCCACCTAAACTTATAACAACTACCTCTTTTTTCATGATATTAATTATCCAGCAGTATTTATAAAGTTTAATCATTTGATAAGACTATGGATAAGATTATTATTTCAGAAAAAAATTTAACTAAAATTAAAGATTTAATAAACAAAGCAGATGAAAAAGAGATTGTTTTAATTGCAGGAGATGAAAAATTTAATAAAAAAGCAGTTGAAAGTCTTGAATTTAATTTTCTTGTTTTTAGCGATTATAAGGAAAAAAATAGGCTGAAACAAAGAAGTTCTCATCTTGATTCTGTGCTCTGCAGACAGGCAGCTAAAAAAGAAATTGCATTTGGGTTTGATATTTCTTTTTTGAGAAATAAGGATGAGAAGCAAAAATCAGATTACCTGGGAAGATTAATTCAGGATATTAAGCTGTGCATGAAATATAAAGCTAAATTTGTCCTTGTTAATGCTAATGGGGATAAACACGATATTTTTGCATTTTTGCTTACACTTGGAGCTTCTACAATCATTGCAAAATATGCTGTTGAAAATAGTTTTAGTATATGAGCATAGTTCTTGACAAAAACATTTATTAATAAACCCAATCATTAGTTAATATGGATTTGAAAAAAATAATAGATTCTCTTTCCCCAATAGAAAGAAGAGTGCTTCCAAACCTTTCTGAATCTGATTTTGATAAAATGGAAAAATCTTCTGGACTAGACCGAGTTTCTGTTTTAAGAGCTTTGGAATTTTTGTCTTCAAAGAATATAATTCAGCTTAAATTAAGCAAAAAAAAGATTGTTGATTTTGGGGTTAATGGAATCTACTATCAGAAAAAAGGGCTGCCTGAAAGAAACCTTTTGATTTTCCTGGAAAAAGGAATTTTTAGTTTGGAAGAAGCACAGAAAAAAACAGGCTTAAATGAAAATGAATTTAAAGCTGCCTTGGGTGCTCTTAAAAAAAGGGCGCTGATTGATATTAAGCATGGGAAATTACACCTTACTGCTGACAGAAAAGAACTGACAAAAAAATCACTTGAAGAGCAGTTTTTAGACAAGCTCCCTTTAGAATATGATTCTCTTGCTCCTGAAGACTTATTTTCATTAAAATCACTGCAAGGCAGAAAAAATATTATTGAGATTGTAGAAAAACAAATTGTCAGTTACGAGCTTACTAAGCTTGGAAAAGATTTGCTTAAGGAGGATTTTGGCAACGAAGAGCTTCTCGAAGAGCTTACAACTGATATGATTCGGAATGGAAAATGGAAAGGGAAAAAATTTAGGAGATATGATGTCATTTCTAAAGTTCCTGAAATTTCTGGGGGAAAAGTTCATTTTGTCAATCAGTCACTTTCATATGTAAGAAAAGTATGGAGTGACTTAGGATTTCAGGAAATGGCTGGAAATTTAATACAAGAAAGTTTTTGGAATTTTGATGCTCTATTCACTGCTCAAGATCATCCTGTTAGAGAAATGCAGGACACATTTTTTATAAATTCAAAGTTAGAATTAGAAGATAGGGATATTGTTAAAAAAATCAAGGAAACTCATGAAAAAGGAGTTGATAACAGCAAGGGATGGCAGTACCTATGGAATGAAGAAGAGTCTAAAAAGATGGTATTGAGGACGCATACAACCTGCTTATCTGCAAGAAAACTATATGAGCTGTCTAAACTGCCGGTTAAAAAAAGAAAAGGGAAGTTTTTCTCTCTTGGAAAGAATTTTAGAAATGAAACAGTTGACTGGAGCCACGGATTTGAGTTTTATCAAACAGAAGGAATTGTTATTGACCCTGATGTTAATTTCAGGCATTTATTAGGATACTTAAATGAATTCTACCTGAAAATGGGTTTTGAAAAGGTCCGCTTCCGCCCAGGGTATTTTCCATATACAGAGCCAAGTGTAGAAGTTGAGGTTTTTCATCCTGGAAAAAAATGCTGGATTGAATTAGGAGGAGCGGGAATTTTCAGGCCAGAAATCACCATTCCCTTGCTAGGGGTTAAAACTCCAGTTTTAGCTTGGGGGCAGGGATTTGATAGAATTATAATGGATTATTATAAAATAGAAGATTTAAGGGAAATGTATAAGAACGATATAAAACAACTTCGCAAGATGAGGTTTTGGGTAAAATGACAAAAATAGAAACTGTTACAATTGTTTATGCATCTCCAAATGTTTTACTTGGAATGAAAAAGAGGAGATTTGGCAGCGGGAAATATAATGGATTTGGAGGTAAAATCAAAGATGGAGAGAATTTAGAAGAATGTGCTTTTAGAGAAACATTAGAAGAGTCGGGAATTAGGATACAAAACCCAGAACTAATTGGAAGGATTTTATTTCATTTTATTGATGGCGAACCAGACCATTTGGTTTATTTCTTCAGAGCAAAGACATTTGGTGGAGAATTAAGAGAGTCAGATGAAATGATTTCAGAATGGTTTCACAGAGATAAGATTCCTTATGAGAATATGTGGCCTGATGATAAATATTGGCTGCCTTTGCTTTTGGAAGGAAAAAAGTTTATAGGAGAATTTTTATTTGATATTGAACGTAATATTAAGAGTTATACTCTAAAGGAGGTTAATTCATTAGATTAAGATGACAATCTTAACAATTGATAAAAAACAATTTGAAAAAGAAATAGGGAAGCTAGATGAGAAAATGCAGGAAAATATTGCAATGTTTGGAACTCCTATTGACACGTTTTCAGAAAATGATATAGGTATAGAGTTATTCCCAAATCGCCCAGATTTGTTAAGCTATCAGAATTGGAAACATGCTTTTTTAACTTATATTGGAAAATTAAAATCTGGAAATGAAATTAAGATAAATCCCCCTCTGAAGGATTTTAGTGTCAAAATAGACAGTTCCCTTTCTAAGATACGCCCCTATACTGCGTGTGCGATTGTTAAAAATCTGAAATTTAATAATGAAAGAATAAAAGAAATTGTGGATATACAGGAAAAGCTTCATTTAACATTAGGCAGAAAAAGGAAAAAGTGTGCTATTGGAGTTTATCCTCTTGAAAAAATCAGACTGCCTATTACATTTAAAGCAGTTAATCCAGACGATATAAAGTTTATGCCTTTGGAATCAGATAAAGAAATGACAGGAAGACAAATTCTTTCAAGGCACCCTGCTGGAAGAGAGTATGGTTATCTGCTTGAAGGATTAGATAAATACCCTTTTTTTATAGACAATAATAACGAAGTGTTAAGTATGCCTCCAATAATAAATTCTCATAGAACTGGGAAAATAACAGAGGATACAAAAGATATTTTTATAGAATGTTCTGGTTTTGATTTTAATACATGTAATAAAATTTTAAACATAGTTGTTTTTTCTCTGGCAAGAATGGGTGGAAGTGTCTATCAGATGGAGTTGCAATATGGAAGCAATAAGATTAAAACGCCGGAATTTAAACCAGACAAAATCAAGCTGTCAGTTGAAAATGCAAATAAGCTACTCGGACTGGAATTAAATGAAGCTGATGTCAAAAAACTTCTTGAAAAAATGGGGCATGAATATAAAAAGGGAATTGTAAGTGTTGAACCTATTAGGACAGATATTTTGCATGAAGTTGATTTGATTGAAGACATTGCAATTGCATATGGGTATAATAAATTTGAGCCAGTTATACCTGAAGTTGCAACTATTGGAGAGATAAATAAAAAAGAAAATATAAAAGACAAAATAAGAGAGATTTTAACTGGCATTGGATTAGTTGAAACAAGTAGCTATCATTTATCAACAAAAGATATGCAGGTTAAAAATATGAATCTAAAAAATGAGCAAGTTTCTGAGATTATGAATTCAAAAACAGAATACACTATCCTTAGGAAGGATTTAAGCCATTATATGATGAAAATACTTGGGGAAAATATGGATGTCGAATATCCTCAGGAAATTTTCCAGATTGGAATTGTTTTTAGTGGTTTAAAAGAAAAAGAAAGTTTGTCAATTGCAATTAGTCCTGGAAGCTTTACAAAACTAAAGCAGTTTTTTGATTATCTTGCGAGGATGCTTAATTTGGAATTTAAGATTTCTGAACCCTCAGAATTTCCAGAATATTTTATAGATGGAAGAGTTGCTGAAATTCAGTTTAATGGAAATGCTATTGGGTATTCTGGAGATGTTCATCCAAATATTCTTAAGAATTTCAAGGTTAAAATGCCTGTTTCTCTTTTAGAAATCAGTTTAGATGAGATACTGGAAGTGTTGGGGAAATAAGACCGATAAAACCCAAAACAAACTTCGTTAAGTTTTTCGTAAGAAATCTTATTTAAATGTAAAGTTTATTTTCGGAATATAAAGTGTTTTATCTGTCCTTTAAGCTATTTCTGAGCAGTGTCTTTCAGAATAAATTTTTTTAATCAAACTTAACTTTTATAGATTTTTTTTCAGCTTCTGTTATCTCTAAGAAAGGGCGTTGTTTAACTCCATATAATGATGCAAACAACTTTCCGGGGAATATTTTTATTGAGTTATTTAAATCTAAGATTGTATCATTGTAATACTGCCTTGCATAAGCAACCTTATCTTCTATTGCAGACAATTCCTGCTGTAAATGCAAGAAATTTTCATTTGCTCTTAACTGAGGATAGTTTTCAGCAATTGCAAAAACTGTTTTTAATGCATTCTGAAGCTTGTCCCCTGCTTTTACTTTTTCAGAAAGGGATTTTGCCCCAACAAGCAACGTTCTCGCCTTGGTTACTTCAGTTATAATCCCTTTTTCATGTTTAGCATATGTTTTAACTGTTTCAACCAAATTTGGAACCAAATCTGCTCTTTTCTTTAATTGAACAGCTATTTGCGCAAGAGAGTTATCTATTCTATTGCCCTTTACAACAAATTTATTATAGTAAGCAATAAATGCCAATACAACTACTAATACAATGGCAACCAATATCCACATCCAGATTATCATATATCTTTTATAATAATTTTATTTATAAACCTATTGTTTTACTATTATTTATGAGATATTCACTTAACCAAATTTTAGCTTTAAGCATTGCTTTTTCCCCTTTTGTCGGGCTAGGTTTAGTTGAACATGCTGGCAGAAATGGGGGTTTGTATAGAAATTATGAAACAGATACTGTAATTGATTTAAAAGGTAAAGATTCTGAGATTATTCGCAAGGTTCCTTACAATGAGGTTTTGGAATCTGATGGTTTTCGATTAATTCCTTTGTGTCCTGAATCTCTTAGTTTAAGGAAAGAAAATTTGATAAGAATTGCCTGAATTATATTTGAAAAGCCTGTGCTGAGGATTGGACTCAGGACCTCCACATTCTTGGTTTTGCTTTTTTATTACCAATGTGGCGCTCTACCAACTGAGCTACACAGGCATTAAAGTTCAGAGAAAAAAAGAGATTTTAAATTTATTCTCCGGGAGTCCAATTGAGTTTTATAGCATTCGAAGTTACACTTCCCAAATTTGTGAAGATTTTTCCAACCCATTCAACATATATAGAAAAAACCTGTTTTATATTCTCAGAATTGCTTAGCTGTAAGTTTTCATTTGAAACAATAAAAAAAATATTTATCAACAGCAAAACAACTATAATCAAAGCAGTTTTCATCCTGTTGAATTTCCTGCCCAGTTTAATTTAATTGCATGAGCTGTAAGTACTTTCATGTTTGCAAAACTTTGTTTTATCCATGCTCCATATAATTTAAACGCAAGTTTAACTCCATCACCAGTTTTAAGATTAACATCCTGCCCAGAAATACTCATCATAAATGTAATTATTACAATAAGGAGCAAGGTTAGTAAGAGAACCCACTTAAACTTGTGCCTTAGATACTTTAATTCTACAAATACAAAAATTGCCACAAATAGTAATATTGCTATTATCCAAAAGATAAATGGTATCATTTCTCCTCTTTAACTTAAAGGGCATTATGTTTAAAAATGTTTATATCCTTTCAATAGTTAATACATTCAATAGAGTAAGCCCTGTAGTATAGCGGTCAAGTATCCGGCCCTCTGGACAAAATTATGAGAGAAAGGCTGGGACCCAGGTTCGAATCCTGGCAGGGCTATTAGTGTTCGAACCTGGAAGGTTTGAATCACTCAAATTCCTATGCGAATTTGAGGATCCGAGAATCTTTGATTCTCGTGAGCTGGCAGGGCTATTCATTGAGCAAAGCGAAATAAATATTCAAAGGAAGGTTAAGCGAAGGAAACCTTGGTGTCCTCGCATGGCAGGGCTATTAGTGTTCGAACCTGGAAGGCAAAAAAGAGGGAAAATGAGAAAACATTATGAAAAACTGAAGAATAAATATTATGAAAAAGTAGGCGAACCAAGAAAAGAAATCCATATACATATTAAGAATAAACACCCAAAGGCAGTTAGTAAATCAAAAAACCTGTTTAAATTCAAATACCCTAAACTTGCACTGTTATTTATCTTAATTATAGTTGCGTATATTCTTTTTCAAAATTCAGGGGTTTCAAATTCCATAGCACATTTAAATCAATTTAGTTATGTTGGAGGATTTATCTCTGGAATTTTATTTTCATTTGGATTTTCAGTTCCATTTGCAATTGGGTATTTTATAGTTTCAAATCCTTCAAACATTTTTTTATTTGCACTAATAGGAGGATTGGGTGCATCACTTGGAGATTTGATTATTTTCAAAACAATTAAATTTTCATTTATGGATGAATTTGAAAGTCTTGAAAAAACAAAAACATTTCACAAAATAAATTTAATAGCTAAAAAAAATATAAGTGTTCATCTAAGGCACTATCTAACTTACATTCTTGCAGGAATAACTATAGCAACACCTTTGCCAGATGAGATAGGGGTTACAATGCTCGCAGGACTGACAACAATAAAACCAAAAGTTCTTGCACTAATAAGCCTTATACTCCACACAATTGCAATCTATCTTATATTAATCGCCAGCACATAGCATTATTTTTATAAACTCAATTTACTAAGTATATTAATGTTATCAGAAGTGTTTAATTCCGCTGTAGGTTTTTTAGTAAACACAATCGGGTCTCTTGGATATTTTGGTATATTTATTTTAATGGCAATTGAAAGTTCTTTTATACCTTTTCCAAGCGAGGTTGTTCTTATTCCTGCAGGGGTTTTAATTTCAGAGGGGAAAATGTCTTTATTTCTTGTTTTTACTGCAGGGGTGTTAGGAAGCCTTGCAGGAGCTTTTGTTAATTATGCTCTGGCATTTTATCTTGGAAGAAATGCAGTTATCAAGTTGACAAACAAATATGGCAGGTTTTTTTTAATAAGCCAGGAAAGCATAAGCAGGTCAGAGGAGTTTTTTAAGAAGCACGGAGCAATAACCACTTTTGTAGGTAGATTAATCCCAGTTATAAGGCAACTGATTTCTCTGCCAGCAGGATTTGGGAAAATGCCTCTTGGGAAATTTATATTTTATACAACATTTGGGGCAGGAATCTGGGCAGGAATATTAATTTATCTTGGTTATATATTTGGGAATAATATGGATATCATCCAGAAGAACATTAATATGATAAGTTTGTGGGTTTTAATTTTCTGCATATTTTTAATATTAATTTATATTGGAATAAACAGAAGAAAGAGAAGAAATAATAATTAAAAGTAATTTGTTAACAACAAGAAAATTATTTAAGATAATTATAAAACTTAACTAATAACTTACTAAACAACATCGAGTCAAGTTTTCTTTACATTAACCCTTTAGAATATTTTATTATCTGTATTTTATCCTTCAGTAAGGTTTTTATAATAAACTAATATATTAAATAAGATAAGCTTAAGAAACCGTAAGGTTACTTAGTTCGCGAGCCCACTCGTCATTTGGGCGATAAGGTTGTCCTCGTGAACTCGCTCAGCTCCTGTGGTGTAGCGGTCAAGCATTGGACCCTCTCGAGCAGCAGTTTAGCCTTGATGAAAGGAAAAACTCCGACTCTAAAGTCAACTGCACTCTGAAAACGAATCTTTCAGGATTTTTCAAAAAGATTTGAAAATGCAGAGAACGGTCCAGACCCGGGTTCAAGTCCCGGCAGGAGCATTTATTTTATTGGAAATAAAAATGGGATTTCTGGAAAATCCTAAGATTTCTAGTTTTAATTAAGTATAATCAATTACAAATAAATTTATAAATGCTGGAAAATTAAGTAAAGTATATAAAAGAGGTTCAAATGAAAAAAATATTGATTTTGTCCGTCGCATTTATGTTTTTATTAATCCCTTTTGTTTCTGCAGCTTTAAGAACCGAGGTTACTGTTACAGCTGAAGAAGAACAGAATTTAATTATCCGAGTTCTTAAAGCAAATACTAATGAAACAATTGAAAGACTTGAGAGAAGCACAGGAAGTGATGGTGAAGCTAAATTTGCTTTTTCAACAGAAGAATTGCAGAATGTTTGGTTTAAAGTAATGGTAACTGAAAATCAGGAAGTTGTAGATACAAAGTATTTCACTGATAATTATGTTACCGGCAGTACTATTGATTTAAATATGTTTGAAGAAAAAATTGAGGAAATTACTTCTGAACAAGAGCAGAACGAATCTGTTAATACAAGTACAGAAAGCGCAACTTTAATTCCAGAAAACTCTCAGGAGAATACAGAAAATAAAAATGTAAGTGTTGAATCTGGTATAACTGGATTTTCAATTTCAAAATATACTGATGCAATATCCAAGGCAAAATATTATTTGTTAGGTTTTATGCTTGTAGTGATTTTAGTTTTTGTTGTTACTTTTATTGTCAAGAAAAAAGTCTCTCGAAAAGACCGGCCTATTAAAGTCATAAAGATGAGGTCTGCAAAAGATGAAATGGAAGATGCTCAAAAGAAGATTGAAGATGCTCAAAAAGACTTAGAAAGTCTTAAAAAAAGGCAGAGAGTTTTTGATGTAGAAGAGCAGATTCAGAAAGACAGAGAAGAGCTCGAAAGACTTAAAAAAGAACAACAGGGTGGTTTCTATTAAAATTAAGGTTTGATGAATTCCAATAATCCTAAAGATAGTATTATCTTTCTATCCATATTATAGGCAATTAGTCTGGATAATAATTCTTGCCTCAAATGATTTGCTTAAAATAAAACTTCTATACCCTTGTTTAATCACACTAAACACTATTTCAACTGTAACAGATTAAGGATTTACTTAATCACCTAAAAATCTTGTATGTTTTTTTAATCTGTGATGAATTAAAAAACAAAGTAGAGCCATGTATAAATGAATGATTTATATTTTTAAGCCCATGCTCTAAACCAACTACAAATTTATGCTCTCTTACAAGTATGTGTGGTTTCTTAACAGAGCGGACTTCTGTTATCTGTGGCAGGAATATCAAAACAACAATTAATCTTGTAACTGCTGAAACTAAAAACAAGAAAAGAAAAATACTGGCAAACCTTCCAGGAAGAATTTTAGCTACAAAATCCAGGGGGGTATATTTTGCAATTACCCCTCCAAAAATTCCACCGATAAAAACTCCTATCCCAACCAAAACATTATAATATGTTGAACATAACGCTCTATGCTCTGGTTTAGCAGAATCATAAATAAAATTAACAGTTGCTAATCCAAATCCTCCCCAGCAAATACCGCCTATAAGCTGTGGAACTATAAGCAAATAAAGTTTATTTGCAGAAAACATCCATAAAATAGGGACAAGGGGAATCATTAAACAGCATATTAAAATTGCCAGCCTATTTCCATACCTGTCTGTAAATTTGCCCCAAAAAGGCATAAAAACAATTGAAAAAACTGTCTGGGAGATAGTAAGAATAGTAAACCAGGTATAACTTAATTTTAATTCATCGAGCATATAAACTGCAAAAAAAGGGCTTGCGATGTAAACAGCAAGATGCAATAATCCCATGAATAAAGTGAATCTTCCAAAATTAGTTCCCAATGAATGTTTAATAAAGTCAAAAAAAGAAAAATAATACCCTCTTTTAAGTTTAAACTTTGGATTATACTGCTTTGTAAAAAGATAAGAGGAGTATAGCCTTGAAAACATAGACACTGAAAAGAGAAGTGTGAACCCTGTTAAAATTAATCCTTTTGTTTTAAATAAATCTAAAACAAATCCAAAAACAAGCATAGATACTATAAGCACGGTCTGAGTAATTTCATTCCTCTTTCCAAAATACCTCCCCCTTTCTTTATTCGGAACAAGATCCCCCATCCATGAAAACCACGGGGGGCCTGCAATTGCTCCAATCCCTATATGAAGACTGTAAAAGATAATCAAGAATATAGGAAGCAAAGTTTTCCAGATATTAAAAAAAAACATTAATCCAAGGAACATTATAGGCAGCCACAATAAACTTTGAATCAGCACAGTATAAACAACAATTTTTTTTCTGTCATATTTTTCCATTAAATGGCTGCTTCCCCACTGCGCTAGTGGGCCGATTAAACCGACAAAACTTGACAAAAATCCAATCTGAAAATTAGATGACTTAATTGCAAGAGCAAACGGGGTGATAAAACTCCCTCCAGCCCCATTCATAACAGAACATCCACTCCCCTCCCATATACTAATTTTAAGCGCCTTCTTTTTCTCTTTATTAATATCAAAAGACATTTCCTCTTTTTTTATAACCATCACCATATGATAAATTTATTAATTAATAAATATAACTATTCGTAGGTATATGCTACCTAAATAAATGTTTATGTGTTAATGCAGTTAATCTTGTTAATATATTAATTCTCACTGAATTAAGAAAGTTTATAAAAGAAGCATTGGTGTCTTTTAAATGACAGAAAAATTTTACATAACTACTGCAATTGACTATGTAAATGCACGTCCACATATAGGGCATGCATTTGAAAAAGTGCTAGCTGATGCTATAGCGCGCTGGGAAAGATTAAATGGAAAAGATGTTTTCTTTTTAACAGGGGTTGATGAAAATGCTCAAAAAAATGTTGAAGCTGCGCAAAAAGCAGGAATCTCTGTTAAAAAATTTGTAGATACAAATACCGGATTTTTTATTGAACTATGCAAAAAACTAGATATAAGCTATGATGATTTTATCAGAACAAGTGCAGAAGAACATGCAAAAGTTGTTCAGAAAATTGTAAAAAAATTAGAAAAAAAAGGAGATGTCTATAAAGCAACATACAAAGGGCTTTATTGTATTGGCTGTGAAGCATATCTAACTGAAAAAGACTTAGTAAATGGAAAATGCCCTGAACATAATAAAGAGCCAGAGTTAAGAGAAGAAGAAGCTTATTTTTTCAAACTTTCAAAATATAAAAAAGAATTAATTAAAATAATTCCTAACTATGTAATCCCAAAATCAAAGCAGACAGAAGTTATATCAAGGATAAATGAAGAACTAAAAGACATTTGTATAAGCAGAAAGGGGGCTAAATTGGGTGTTGATTTCCCAGATGATAAAGAATTTAAAATTTGGGTATGGGTTGATGCGCTGATTAATTATATTTCTGGATTAAAAAACAAAGAAAGCAAATACTGGCCTGCAGATGTCCATGTAATTGGGAAAGGAATAAACTGGTTCCATAGCATTATCTGGCCGGCATTATTAATCTCTGCAGATTACAAAATTCCAAAAACCTTGTTAGTTCATGGTTATCTAAATGTAAGAGGGCAAAAAATATCTAAGTCCTTAGGAAATACAATAGACCCATTAGAATTGCTAAAAAAATATCCTTCAGATGTCATAAGATACTCATTATTAAGAAACTCAATATTTGAAGATTCAGATTATTCAGAACTGCAGTTAATAGAAAGAAACAACAATGAATTAGCAAATAAACTTGGGAATTTAATAAGCAGAACAACAACTTTAGCTGAAAAATATGAAATTGAAAAAACTCAAAATAACTTGCTGAAAAAATTAAATTTAAATAAAATTGAAAAAGACTTTGATAGTTATGAGTTAGACAAAGCACTTTCAGATATTTTTGCATTTGTAGACATCTGCAACGAATATATACAGTCAAAAAAACCATGGGAATCAAAAGATAAAAAAGTCCTATATGAATTAATTGACAGCATAAAAGCAATTGCGATATTGCTTTCTCCATTTCTTCCAGAAACATCTGAAAAGATATCAAAGCAATTGGGTTTTAAAATAGATTATAAAGAAATAAACAAACAAATAGAAGTAAAAAAAATAAAAAAAGCAGAGGTTTTATTTAAAAAAATAGAGCTGCCTAAAGAAAAAAAAGAAACAAATAAAAACAATAAAATTAAAAAACCAGAAAAACAAATAGAAGGTATAATGACAACAATAGATTTCAAAGAGTGGGAAAAAATTGATTTAAGAGTTGGAAAAATAATATCTGCAGAAGATATTAAAGACGCTGACAAGCTCTATAAATTAGAAGTAGATTTAGGCGATGAAAAAAGAACAATCTGCGCAGGAATAAAAGGATATTATTCAAAATCTGAATTAAAAGGAAAGCACATTATTGTTTTCACAAATTTAGCTCCAAGACAGATAAAAGGAATTGAAAGCAAAGGCATGCTTTTAGCTGCAGTTAACAGCAATCATTCAAAAGTCATTTTAATTTCTCCAGAAAAAGACGTAGAATTAGGCAGCAGAGTGAGTTAAATTCTTCTAAACCTTTCTTCAGCAGCATGCAGAATTTTTTCTAATACAGAGGCATATTTTCTTTCTGGACTTTCTGGACTTCCTAAAGAAAAAGCTTTTGTTAAATGCCCGCCATAACACCAACCGCAATTAGGATTTGCTTCCATTAATTTCGGTTGCCCTTCTTTATCCAGCCTCCAGTCAAATCTAGCATAATCTCTGCACCCTAAAACCTCAAATAATCTCGCTGAATAATCTTTAATAGTTTGTTGCAAACTCGCGGAAATTTTTGGTTTAATTGAAACTAATTTATTCCAACCTTCTGAATCAGGATTCCATTTTGCATCATGCCCTATAATTTTCTGCCCTTTAGTTAAAACATCTAAATCTTCTTGTATTAATCTAACATCAAGTTTAGGATAGTTCCCAATTATTGCAGCACTTAATTCATCACCTGGAAGAAATTCTTCAACTAAAACATGAGCTTTATGCCCGGCATCTTTTAATCTCTTTCTAACAAATTCAACTTGTCTAGATAATTCATCATAACTGCTTACAACACTTGCATCACTAATAGCAAAACTTCCATCTCCATAATTTGGTTTTACAAATAAAGGAAATTTAGCTCTTAAATTTAAATCTCCATCACTTCTTACTAAAAAACCCTTGCTAACAGGAACCCTATTTTCCCAAGCAACTTGTTTTACAGCAGATTTATCATAACATAATTTTAAACATTTAGGACCAGCTCCCGTATAGGGCAAACCACATTTTTCAAGAGCTTCAGGAACATCTTTTTCTCTTAAAGGATTATTGTGAAGCCCCTCATCACAAAAATTAACAACATAATCCACTTCTCTTTTTGCTAATTTTCTTAAATCTCTTAAAAGGTTAGCATGATTATCTAAATATTCAAAATTATACCCTTCTAATAAATTTAATGCACCTTTAAGTACATCTACTGTTTCTATATCTTCTTGATTAAATTTTCCGCCTTTTTTAACAAAGTCAGATAATCGTGGGTCTCCTAAAACAAGTGCAATATTTTTTTGTTTCATTTTATACATTTATACCTTAATAATTTCAGTAAAAAGCAGGTACTTAAACCTTTAGATTTCAAACAGAATCCTTACTTCTTCGTAACTTTCTCTTCTTTAAGAGCATATTTTGCAATTAAAAAAACTACAAATGCAATTATTACAAAATTAATTATTGCTCCAAGCAAAGCTCCCCATGCAATAACTATTGGTCCAATTGAAAATGTTGCTGTTTGCCAGCCTCCTCCAGGAATAAATGGAGTTATTATTGGCATAATAAGATAATCAACTATTGACTTAACTAATGCTGTAGCTGCTAACCCGATTATTAGTGCAACTGCTAACCCAATTACTTTGTACTCTTTCAAGAAGTCCTTAAACTCAGATATAATACTCATCTTATCTACAATACTAAACACTCCCTAGTATATATACTTTGGGTATATTTTTAGTTAAAACCAAAAACGTTTACTTAAATAAATAGATAAGAATTATTTAGTAACACTTTCAACCCATTCTTCTTTTGGTAATCTTAATCTGTCTAATCTTTGTTCGAGTGCTAGATATAAACTTCCAACAACAGCTTCTTCTGGCTCACTTAATCCCTGTCTTTCAACTACAAGTTGTGGCTGTCCATTCCTTTCAACATAAATTCCTACAGCATTTCTTTTAGGATTATATTTGAAAGTAGTTATTATTCCTCTAACTCTTGGTTTCCAAACATCGTTAAATCCATCCATTACAGAAAAAAATAAATTTGCTTCTTGTTTTTTTAATTCAACAAATTCTTCTGGTTTAACTTGTCTTAACAAATAATCTTTTATATCCATGTACTTTTTGCATATTCTTAGTTTTATAAGCTTTTGTATAATTCAACTCTCTTTCAAATCTCTTAACCCAACCCAAAAAATCTGGAAAAAAATCCTTGTCTTTTTGGTATTGGCTTTCCAAGAATTTTAGCAGCTATCTCAACATAACTATGTGCTGCTTTGCTGTTTGGGAAACTTGAAAATACCGAATTTCTCATTGCGAGAGCTTCACTGACATGCTCATCTTCTGGAACAATTCCTATAATGGGCAATTCCAACATTTCTCTTATACTTGCAATTGACATCTCACTCTTGCTGTTTTTAACTCTTGTAATAATAACTCCTTTTACATCTTTTCCAAGTTCTTCTGCAAGTTTAGCAGTTTTTAATGCATCTGTAACAGCAGGCATCTCTGGATTCGTTACAATAATTATCTCGTCTGCAATTGAAATTGCATCCACAGCTTCTTCACCAAGCCCTGCAGCAGAATCAAAAATAACAATATCTGATATCTGCCTTAAATCTCTGGCAAGAGGAATCAAATCAACTTTATCCAGTTTTTTTAGTTCATTAATTGAAAGAGATGCAGGGATAACCTTTGCCCCAGAATCATGCTCATATATTGCATCTACTAATTCAGCTTTCCCACTTAATATATGGTTTAATGTAACTGGAACAACAGGAGCACCAAGGTGCAAACCAACATTTGGGGTAGTAAGATTAATATCAACCAGCATAACATCTTCGTCAAAAGTGCTCATAGCAGTTGCAAGATTAACTGCTGTTGTAGTTTTGCCCACTCCCCCTTTTCCTGATGTAATAACAATAAATCTTGACATTGTATCCCTAATTAGTTTTATTATCAAACTAAGATGAAAGAAATTGTTTAAGGTGATTTATAAATTTTTCTAAAGTAAGAGAGTATTCCTTTAATTTATCAAGATTAATTTTTAACATCTCACCCCTATAACAAACATTCAAAGCAACATTCTTTCTGAACTCTCCTTCAGATTCCTTTTTCAGCTCATCTATCCTTCTAAACATCTCATAAAGCTGAATTGTATCTAAAATAACATCATCTTTTTTGAAAATTTCTTTCAAAAGGTCAATTTTTGGTTTAGGCGATGTCGGTATTGATTTAATAAGTTTTTTCTTCTTTGCATGCTCAAGCAGTTTATTAAGAGCATAATCAATCATATTGCTCCATCTTAAAATAAGATTGACAATTACTTCAGATGTTTTTGTGTACTTCAGGCTGACATATAAAAGGTGGTCGGCGCTGATTTTTTCTTTGATTATCTTATCCATAAAATTAGTATAAGGTATTAAGCTTGAGGCTCTAATATTAAATTTTGGGTTTATAAATAAGTAAGAAGAAGTTTAAATACTTTGTGTTTGGGTTTAAATACTTTGTGCTTAAACTTCAAGATATGGTATGTTAAAAAAGATTCGTCCCAATACAAACGCAAACATTAAAAATACTCCTGTTTAATAGACATTATGGATAAAATCGGTTTGGAAATTCACGGGTATTTACAATGCAAAAAGAAGCTATTCTGCAATTGCAGAATAGAAAAAGAAGCTGAACCAAATACAAACATCTGCCCTATATGCACAGGACAGCCAGGAAGCAAACCTATGTTGCCAAATTCTGAAGCCTTAAAAAAAATAATTCAAATTGCACATATGTTAAATTCCAATGTAAATACTGCTGAAGCTGGAAAAAGATTAGTATGGCAAAGAAAACACTACAGCTGGCCGGATTTGCCAAAAGGATACCAAAACACCTTATCTGGAACTTATGCAATTCCAGTATCCGAAGGGGGGAAATTCTTAGGAATAAGAATAAGAGAGATGCATTTAGAAGAAGACCCTGCAGCATGGAATCCAGAAACAGGATGCATAGATTATAATCGTTCAGGGGCTCCTCTAATAGAAATTGTGACAGAACCTGACTTTACCTCAAGTGAACAAACAAAAGAATGGCTAAAACAACTAATCTTAACACTTTCATATATCAAAGCTCTTGATAAAAAAGCAGGAATAAAAGCAGATGTAAATGTAAATATCTCTGGAATAAGTGAAAGAGCAGAAATAAAAAATGTAAATTCAATTTCTGAAATTGCAAGAGCAATTGATTCTGAATTAATAAGGCATAAAAAAGAAAAGCCAAAAAAAATGGAAACAAGGAGGTGGAATTCAAAAAAAGGCATAACAGAACCAATGAGAACAAAAGAGCAGGCAGCAGATTACAGGTTTATTTCAGACCCAGATTTGCCAGTAATAAAAATAAGCAAAAAGTTTTCTGAAGAAATTAAAAAATCGCTTCCAGAAACACCTCAGCAAAAACTTGACAAATTAATAAAAAAATACCATTTATCAAAAAGCGATGCAGAAATTCTTACAAAGAATCTGGAATTAGTTGAATTTGTAGAAGAATTAGGAGAAAAAATTAATCTTGAAAAATCTATATCATGGGTTACAATTGAGCTTTTAAGAATACTTAACTATAATAAAAAAGTTCTTGACGAAGTAGAAATAAGCGCAGAGCATTTCGCAGAACTAATTGGTGAAGTAATCAACGGAGCTATAACTGAATTAAAAGCAAAGCAGATACTTAACGAATTTATACCAAAGTCATTTTCAATAAAACAGAAAAAAGACATAAGCAAAATCTCTGAAAAAGAAATTGAAACTCTGTGCAAGAAGATAATAAGTGAAAATAAAAAAGCTGTTGCAGATTACAAGTCTGGAGAAGAAAAAGCACTTAATTTTCTAATAGGAAAAGTAATGGAATTATCGGGAAGAAGAGCTGACTTTAGTTTGGCAAGAAAACAATTAAAGAAGATGATAAAATATCCAATTAATTTTAATATAAAATTATGTATGTTTTAATACAATAATACTTTTAAAGATAATTCATTAAAACTTTGTATGGCGGATTTATTTAACAAGTTAAATGCTAATTATCCCAGTTATGATAAAAAAGTAGACCCAAAAAATCCTGTAACATTTGAAGATTTTGTTGACAGAGAAACACACTGGGCAATAGCAAATCTTGGTTATTTTGAATGGGATTCAGACTTAAGAAGGTTTACTGGGCTCTCTACAAGCACTTATCATCACATAAGAAAGCAAGTAGCAGCAGAAGTTGCTCAATTCTTAGACAATAGATATAAGCTTTCTGAAAACAGAAAGCTTGCAGAGTATCTAGAACAGCAGGGATTCCTTTCTAGAACAGATATAGCATAAGGCATTGATATTTCCTCGTTTATGTCTTTGCTATCAAGGGAAAGATATACAATTATGGTGGAAAACTTATGTCTTTCACTATAGATAAAGTTAGGTATAATTTGTTTTTCCTAAAAAAACAACTCAAAAATAATTCCTGTTATAAATACCCCACTTAAGAATGCAATAATCCACCAAGTATTCCACATTTTATATTCTGGTTTCCTATCTCCGGTTTTTTTAGCCTTAATATTCATCAAAAGTATCAAAACCCCTGAAACACCCCCAGAAACAACTCCTCCAATTCCCAATATTCCAATAAAATCAAAAAGATTAAAATAATAAATTAAAAAATAAATTGCAATTGGAAAAACAGAGACAAATAAAAAATTTCTGAATTTGGTTATTCTTAAATCAAACCGAAACATATCTTTTAAACAAAAACTTAAAACAAAATAACTATTAAACATTGTAAATATCCCAAGGACATTAACCAGTTTTCCAAAACTTAAAGTAGCAACTTCCTGCACACTATTTCCAAGCACACCAACAAACACCAAAGTAAAAATAAGATAAACTATAATAGGAATAGCACTGCCAATAATAATTGCTTTTTTAAGACTTTTTTCATTGCCTTTTAACTCCATTTCTAATTCTGGAATAGAAGTAAATCCTAAAAATGCAAATAAAACAACTCCCAAAGGCAAGAACAAATTAGTAGTGTTAATAAACACCAAATTTTCTTTTTGAATTCCCGGAGCAAAAACAACAAATATCAAGAATATCAAAAACAGAACTGCAATAACCCCGTAAGATTCAACTTTTTTAAGCCCTTTTAATCCCTCTCTTAAAAGCAAAGTCATTAACAGCCAAAACCCAAATGCAAAATATAATGCATAATCTGTTGTATTAAAAAAAATATGAGATAAACTCTGCCCTTCACCAATTAAATAAGCAAGTAGAGCTGAATAAACTCCAAAAAGAACTGCAAAAAGCATAACTCGTTTTCCAATTTTTCCAAGGTAATGCTCTGCTAAACCTGGAAGCTGATGCTTTTGTTTAGTCCTTAAAGTAACTTCCCCTAAACAAAGATTAACATACATTAAAATAAATCCGAGAATCAACAGCCATAAAACCCCAACTAAAAAACCACTTCTTGAAAAAACATAAGGCAAACCAAGAATACCTGCACCAATTATGGTTCCTGTTAAAGTAAATGCCGCACTAATTAATTTTTTATCCATCTCTTTTAATGGACCTGAGAGGATTTGAACCCCTATCGCTCGGTATCTCCAATTTTACTTGCCGAAGCCGAGAGCTCTATCCAGGTTAAGCTACAGGTCCTTGTAATTTAATAATATTATAGCTTTATAGGTTTTACTCTCATATATTAGTTAAGAGAGCTATTGCCGATAGATAACTTATTTGGATTGATAAATCTCATTTATCTTATGTCTTTTATTAATGCAATCTTCAAGTTCTTTAAGTTCTGTTGGAGAAATTTCTTTAGTATGTAATCTTCTTAAATTTCCTATGAACCTTGAAAGATACATTTGTTCTATATCTACACCAAATTCTTCAGCAAGCCAGACCGAATAAACTAATAGATCGGGTATAACTTTTGTTCGTATATCCTCAGCAGAAATATTTTCTCCTCTTTGTTCTTCCACATCGTGGATATATTCAGCTAACCTGCCAACCAATTTACCAATATGGGCATAAGTATGCCTTACCTTACCAAAACCAGAAAATTTTTTAGTTACAAATCTCTGATCATAAGCTTCTTGAAGTTCCTGAAAATCTCTAAATGTTAAGTTAGGATTTCTACACAATATTTCTTTTAAACTCATAAATTTCCTTACTAATCATTATTAATAAATATATGTGAGATAATCATAAACAATAAAAAAGTACTTATTCCTTACATTAACTTAATTATTAATGAAGAAATTTGACAAAGTCAATTTCGTAGTTATGCTCTATAATTAATCTTCATCAAAACATTTAATAAATCCTTTTTTGTTTTTAATACATGGCTAGAATTAAAACAGAGGCTCCGCATTATAAATTAAAAAAATCCCATAAAATTGGAGTCAGCATATTTCTTATTGTAAAAATAATGTTAATAATTGCAGTTATTTACCTTGCACAAACATTAATCAGTTTAAAATATGAACTTAAAAATGAAATTAATCAGTCTCATTCGCAACTGCAAACTAAAATATTGGAAAACCAACAGCAAACTCAGGGGCAGATTAATGAATTAAGAAACAGTTTATTATCAACAAAATCCACTCTTACTCAGGAAATAAGCCAATTAAAAGCAGATGCCAATAATGATTTTTCAGGAGTTATATCTGATGTAATAAAAGGAGTTGTAAGTGTAGGAACAGATGTTTCTCAGGGAAGCGGGTTTATAATAAGTGAAAACGGATATATAATAACAAATGCCCATGTTTTATACGATGCCCATTATGTAAAAGTATTAACTTATGAGAGCACTCAATGGACTAATGCAGAATTAATAGGATACAATGAAGTAATTGATATTGCAATATTAAAAATTCCAGGACAACACGACAAATTAGCATTCGGAGATTCAAGCACCTTAAAGGTAGGTGAAAAAGCAATAGCACTGGGAAACCCACTAGGACTTTCATTTTCAGTAACAGAAGGGATTATCAGTGCACTAAACAGGGAAGGCCCAAATAATCTTCCTGTTTATATACAGATAGATGTTCCGCTAAATAGTGGAAATTCTGGTGGCCCTTTAGTAAGCAAAAATGGCGAAGTTATAGGAATAAATAATTTTAAGGTATCTGGAGGAGAAAACATAGGATTTGCACTTGAATCAGATACAGCAGTTGAAACAATAAATAATATCTTTAAATCTCAAAATGTTAGTATAAGAGTTTAAAATGGCAGATAAAAATAAGGACGGATTAACAGTAAAAAAACAAGAAGATTTTAGCGAGTGGTATTCGCAAATTTTAGATAAAGCAGAAATTACAGACTTAAGATATGATGTTAAGGGATTTGTAGTTATACGTCCGTGGGGGGCACTAACAATTGAAAATATGTATAAATTATATGAATCTGCTCTTCAAAAACGCGGGCATAAACCTTGCTTTTTCCCCACAGTTATTCCTGAAAAAAATTTTAAAAAAGAAGCAGAACATGTAAAGGGGTTTACTCCAGAAGTTTTTTGGCTAGAAAAAATAAAAGGTGAAGACAAATTAGCTTTGCGCCCAACATCTGAAACAGCAATGTACCAAATGTATAGTTTATGGATTAGAAGTCACAGAGATTTGCCATTAAAACTGTATCAAAGAGCAAATGTATTTAGGTATGAAACAAAAGCGACACGCCCACTGATAAGAGCAAGAGAATTTTACTGGATTGAAGCTCACGATTGCTTTGCAACAAAAGAAGAAGCAGAGTTACAAGTTCAAGAAGACATAAAAACAACAGAAGAAATTATGCATCAAAAATTTGGAATCCCCTTTCTGCCAATGAAACGTCCAACATGGGACAAATTTGCAGGTGCAGAATATACAACAGGTTCAGATGTTATAATGCCTGATGGAAAATTAATACAACAACCATCAACACACTTGCTAGGACAAAATTTCGCAAAGGCATTCAATGTAAAATTCAAGGATAAAAATGAAAAAGAGCAGTATGTCTGGCAAACATGCTACGGACCCGCAATTTCAAGGATTCTCGCTTCTGTAATTTCAACTCACGGAGATGACTCTGGAATAATCATGCCTTTTTGCATATCGCCAATACAAGTTATTATTATCCCAATATTTTCAGCAGAAAATAAAAATAAAGTCATTAAGAAAAGTGATGAGATATCTGAACAATTATCTTCTTTAGGCATAAAATCCGAAGTAGATAAAAGAGAAAACCGTCCAGGAGAAAAATACTATGAATGGGAATTAAAAGGAGTTCCTTTTAGAATAGAAATCGGCGAAAAAGAAATTTCTAAGGGGGAAATAACATTATTTGAAAGGGATATAAGAAAAAAAAAGATTCTAAAAATAAAAGATGTTGACAAAATTGCAAAACTTGGGGAAATTTATGATAAAAGATTAAAAGAAAAAGCAGATAAATTTGTCGAAGACAAAATAATCGACTGCTCAACAAAAGAACAGATTAAAAAAGCAATAGAGAATAAACAAATAGCAAGAGTTAATTTTTGCGCAACAGATTCTAAAGGAGTTAAATGCGCAGAGATAATTGAAAGAGAAATTGGCGCAGAAATCAGAGGAACATTAGCAAACAAGAAAGAAATCCCAAGAGGGAAATGCATTGTCTGTGGCAAACCTGCAGCAGAAGTTGTTTATGTTGGTAAGAGTTATTGATTTTATAACTCTAATTCATCCATAACTCTTTCTAATCTTTCTCCAGAAAATTTTAAATGTGGTGCTCCCCTATAAGTATGTATGTTCCCAAAATCATCAAATTCCCCCGCATAACTAAAACTGCTATCTTCAATAGTTTTATCATAAATACGAAGTTCGCCCTCTCTCCCAGGACGACAAAAAAACCTATATCCTTTGCACTTTAAAAGGGCAATCACTTTTTTCATTTTCCCGCCCGTATTATAAACTTTTCCCACTGATTTCATGTTTTTATATTAGTCTGCAAGTTTAAAAATATTTAGGTATAATAGCATAATAATTACTATTAAAAAGAATTCTCTCTTTAGCTTAAAGCTAATTTTTCAATGCTAAGTTATAAAGCTCATCTTCCATCTTCAAAGTTATCTCTATAAGTTCAGAGAGCTCTTTTTCTACTTTTTCCATCTCCATTTTTTGAGGTTGTTTTTGGTTCATTTCTAAAACCCTAAAACCTTTAACCTTTCTAAACCTGAAGTTATTGTTTTCCCTTAAATTTAATCCAGATCTAGAAAGAGTTTGAAGGATTAAATCAGGGGGTATTTAATAGTAAAAACTAACCCATACCCATTACATCTTATACATAGGGAATGTTTAGTTTCCATAATAAAATTAGGTTTTTAGTCTTTAAATATTTTATTGTTTTGATATTTATCAGCACGTTTAAGTAAAAATAAATTTAAAAACCTTGTTTCTTTTCCATAATTATGAAAGAAGAAATCATTCATTTAACAGATGAAAACTTCAGCAAGGAAGTAATAGAAAAATCAAAAAAAATACCAGTAATTGTTGATTTCTGGGCGCCTTGGTGTGGCCCTTGTCAAATGTTAATTCCTATTCTTGAAAAAATTGCCAAAGAGTATAAAGGAAAAATCATAATTGCAAAAGCAGAAACAAGCGAAAATCCTAAAAAATGTGAAGAATATGATATAATGAGCATACCTTCAGTTAAAATGTTTAAAAATGAAAAAGTAATCAGCGAATTTCTAGGGGCAATTCCAGAACAGCAGATTAAAGCCTGGATTAATCAAAATTTATAGTAAAATTTAAATACTCTCACTTTAAATTAGTAGTAATAAAACCAAAGTAAAATTATACCAAAGAAAGATGAATAATTATTCTCATCGTGCAGTTGTTCCTTCTTCTAACGGATCTAATGTAGAAACTATATTTGATGGGGGAAGATCGACTCGGAAAGCAACTTTATGTGAGATGGGAAATCCAGTAAGAATGTACGGAAAAGTAGATGGCGAAAAAGTAATGGTTGAATGTTATCAAAACGGATATAGAAGTATTTTGGTTTATGCTAACTGTCGTAAAACAGCAAGAAGATTAGCTGAACAAATTTCTGAATCATGCCCTAGATAAACTATAATGAGAGTGTCAAAGATTAGGGAGTTTTATCTAAAAAATGAAAGTATGTCAATTATTGGGAGTTTTGTAAAAATTCCAATTAATCCAAAAATTAAAGTTAAAAAAGTTAAGATAATTATCAAAATAGTAAGTTTCCTCATAGTTTCACTATATTTCAAAACTCTTTCACTATATTCTAAATTAATCATAGAAATAGCTAAATCTACTCCTCTTGGAGCAAGACGATACCATATTGGCTCTGTTTTGCCTTCTGCCCTTAATTGCGACCATTGTTCTAAAGTAAGTTTTTTATTTAATTCTTTAGACTCCTCTTTAGAGGCAAATTCTATAATCCTATCCTTTCCCAATACACTCAAAGAAGAACGACTCTCTTTTAAATAAGATTCTATTTTTCCGAAGAACCTATAAGAAGGATAACCTCTAAGTAGCTCGAGCAATGCTTTCTTTAATTTTCTGAATGTTGTTGGTTCTGTCATTTTCTATCCCATTTAAAAGCAGATTTTCCCATTTATTAATACTATTGAGGTGTAATCCACACTTTTCTGCTGGTGTTGTTTTATCCTTAACATTCTTTCTTATGAAGTTGTGAAATACTTTAAATCCGTCTGCATAAGTTTGAGTTTCTGTAACTCCTCTTCTTATCTTGTGAAACTCCTTTTGATGTGAATGGTGGCTTTCAATAGCATTATTATTTATCTCTTTTCTATGCCCTAATATTGAAGTATGCTTTACTTTTCTTTCCTTGCCCCAATTTCTAAAAGTCTTGCGAACCCCATCTTGATAACTTGGATTTTTGTCTGTGATTATTTGATAAGGTATTTTACCATTTTGTTTATATGCTTCTGTAAAAACTCTTTGTGCGTCTTTGCTACTCCTTGAACGCCCCGAATTTATTGAAGCTAAAAGGAACTTGCTTTTATTATCCATAACATTCCAAACATAATCATAATTTGAATTTGGTTTATTTTTATTTACCCCTCTCTTGCTTAAAATCATAGTTTCATCAGCATTCCAAACACCACAAGTTTTAGGAGTTAGTGTTTTAGAGTATTTTTCCATAACTTCTGTAAATCTTAAAACCCAACCTCTTATAGTTTCGTGAGATAATGATAAACCATAGAACTCTTTAAATTGTGCTGAAATATCACGATAACTTAATCCTCTGTAATAACAATCCATAGCAAGACAAACGAGTTTAGTAGTTGCCTTTATTTTAGGGATAGGAGTTAAAACAAACCTTTTATGACAATCCTTACATTCATATCTTTGTTTAACTCCAATTTGCGTTTTTCTCTTCCCAGATTTGATTAAATCTCCACAAGAACAATAAGGACATATATCTCTTTGAGGTGTATCTATAATTAATTCTATTTCTTTGCTAACTTTTTCAACTTCATAAGCGTTCTTTAATTTTTCAAATAACAAGATTGCCTTTATGTGTTTACAATATAATCCATGACCTCTGCACCTCGCTTCAAAATCCTTACAATTACAAGAATAGCTATCAAAGTGAGTAACTTGATATTTTTTATTGCTGTCAAATTGAGAAGGAACTAAATAGGTATTCTCATCTAAGATTTCTGGCTTTGAATGTTCTAATATCTGTCTTGCTCTTTGTCCCCTAATATCTGAAAGTTGTTTTATTGTTTGTGTTTCCATTTTATCTATATACCCATTAGGTATATAGACTATTTAAATATTATGGTGATTGACTATACTAATTAGGAATACCCCTTTTTATATATGTTCAATCTTATATACAACAAAAGGTTTATATATAAGTGCTACTTTAAAATTGTGAGGTTAATTTATAAATATGGAAAAGCTTGTAATTACAATGAAAAAAGAGGGGTATGGTGCTTGTGTTCTTATCTTAGGTCATAGATGTTATAGATGTGGTCATGCTTGGGTTCCCCGTAATATAGGAGAAATCCCAGAGATATGCCCTAAGTGTAAAAGCCCTTATTGGAAAACTCCTAAGAAAATATTTAAGAAAGGAGATAAGAAAAATGTTAAATAAAACTTTTCATAAAAATTTAACTAAAGCAAAAACAAGTAAAAAAGACGAATTTTATACTCAATTAACGGATATTGAAAAAGAATTAGGACATTATAAAGAACATTTTAAAGATAAAGTTGTTTTTCTTAATTGTGATGACCCTGTAGAAAGTAATTTTTGGAAATATTTTGAATTAAACTTTAAACATCTTGGATTAAATAAATTAATAGCAACACATTTTGGAAATGGTAGACCAGCATATAAATTGGAAAAAAATAATGGAAATATAATAAAAACCACTCTCAAACAAAATGGTGATTTTAGGAGTCCTGAATGTATTGAAATTCTAAAAGAAGCAGACATTATTGTAACTAATCCCCCATTTTCTTTATTCAGAGAATATATTGCTCAACTGATTGAATATAAGAAAAAATTTATAATTATCGGAAATCAAAATGCCATCTCTTATAAAGATATTTTCAACTTAATTAAAGAGAATAAATTATGGCTTGGTAAAAGTATTCATAGTGGGGATAGAGAGTTTAAAGTTCCAGAAGATTATCCCTTCAATGCAAGTGGTCAAAGGACGGATGCGAATGGTAACAAATATATTAGAATAAAGGGGATTCGTTGGTTTACTAATTTAGATTATAAAGAGCGTCATGAAGATTTAATCCTATATAAAACATATAAAGGACATGAGGATGAATATCCAAAATATGATAACTATAATGCTATTAATGTAGATATTACAAAAGATATTCCATACGATTATAAAGGTAATATGGGAGTTCCAATTACATTTATGGATAAATATAATCCAGACCAATTTGAAATTGTGACTCTTGGTATTGGTGAAGACAATTTTACGCCAACTAAAAAATATGGAAAATTCAGAAATGCAATTACTGGAAAGTCATCACCTGATAAACGTGATTTTTTATTATACCTAAGAGACAAAAATGGAAAATATTTAACTACAGAGAATTATAGAGTAAATAAAGTATATGCTCGTATAATTATTAGAAATAAGAAGATTTAAATAATTCTTTTCCGATATTATTTTATGAAAATAGAACTTAGAGAAATATCTATCAAAGATGTGTCAGAAGGTTACAAGAACGACGATGAAGAGGGAGTTGTTGGTTTTAAAGGAAAGTTAAATATCCGTCCAAAATTCCAAAGAGAATTTGTATATAAGGATAAGCAAAGAGATGCTGTTATTGAGACTATTAGAAAGAATTTTCCACTTAATGTAATGTATTGGGTTAAAAGTGAAGATGGAACTTACGAAGTAATGGATGGACAACAGAGAACAATAAGTTTTTGTGAGTATATTGCAGGAAAATTTTCATTAAATTATCAATACTTTCATAATCTTGAAGAAGATGAAAAAAAGCAAATTCTTAATTATAAATTAATGATTTATTTTTGTGAAGGAACTGACAAAGAGAAATTAGATTGGTTTAAAATTATAAACATTGCTGGAGAAAAACTATATGACCAAGAATTAAGAAATGCTATATACACTGGAACTTGGCTTTCTGATGCAAAAAGACATTTCAGTAAATCGGGTTGTCCTGCATACAATTTAGCAAGTGATTATATGAAAGGGTCTCCAATTAGGCAAGATTATTTAGAAACTACAATAAGCTGGATTAGTAATGGAAAGATAGAAGAATATATGGCTAAACACCAGCACAAACCAAACGCAAATGAATTATGGCTATATTTTCAAAGTGTTATAAATTGGATGAAAGCTGTTTTTACAAATTATCGCAGAGAGATGAAAGGTGTTGATTTTGGGCTTCTATATAATGAATTTAAGAATAAAGAATTTGATGCAAAGAAGATAGAAAAGGAGATAGTAGAATTAATGCAAGATGAAGAAGTAACAAAAAAATCAGGTATTTATCCTTACATTTTAACAAGAGATGAAAAATATTTAAGTATTCGTGATTTCACTGATAAACAAAAGAGAGAAGCATACGAAAGACAAAAAGGCATTTGTCCAAAATGTAAGAAGCATTTTGAAATAGAAGAAATGGAAGGAGACCATACAGACCCTTGGAGTAAGGGTGGGAAAACTACTGCTGAAAATTGCCAAATGTTATGCAAACACGATAATAGAATTAAGTCTGGAAAGTAAGAAAATATAATTTTTTTAAATGTAGATAACTTTGACTTAACAGCACTTCTAAGGTCTGATTACTATTTTAACTAATTGATAAATAATGCAGATTAAAAGAAAGAACATGAGAAAAGAAAAAATTGACAAGAATAAATTAGTAAACATAATAATCCACCCATCAAAGAAATAGAATAATAGACTTGTAATTAGAACGAGTAAAAGTGAGCATAATGTTAAAAGAAAGTGTTTATTGGTTCTTTTATATGCTTTAGTTTCTTTTACTCTATTAGGTATCTGATTATTAAAAGCAATAATTAAAGTATATGCTGTAACTAATGAACCAAGCAATACTCCAAAAACTGGAAGAAGAATGCTATTTAATCCATTTTGAAGATATTTTTGTGTAAAGTAATTATTATTAGAAAGTAAAACAGCAAATAAAACTGCAATCATAAAAATCATAATCACTTCTTTATTTTGCTTAATACTATTCGTCATCTTCCTCATCCAACAACTCATCTAAATTTAATTCTTCGTAAATTCCAACAATTTCCTCAAAAATGTCTTCGTCTGTTTTGTTGTCTATATCTATTTGTCTTTTTAAAATACAATCTTTTACTAATTCTAAAGGTATATCAAAATTAGTCTGCCCAACTTCAAATTTTTTTATTCCACTTTTATCAGTTATTCTTCTAAAGCTATTTAATACATTTTCAACAAAAACTTGATTAAAACTTTTCTTGCGACCAGCTTTAATTTTTATTTCTAATGTTAAACTTTCACTATCATCTGCATCATCAAATACTTCCACACCAGATAAATTAAAAATATCTTCCATCAATTTTAATTTAGGTTTTGTCAATTTAATCTTAAAATATTTTATATCTCTATTTCCAAGATTTTCATAATTTTCTTTATTGTAAACAACTTCTATGTCTAAATCAGTTCTATTCAAAGCAATTCTTAAATATTCTCCAAATGGTTGTTGGAAAAATCTAACTCCATTATCATTATATTCTCCAAAAATAAGTTTATTTGTTAAATCAATTATTAATCTTGATTTTTCTGCATATGCTTGTTGTTCTTCTAATTGTTCTAAAGTTATAGTTCCTGCTTCCTCATCTATTATACTAACTTCACCTTCTTTCTTAAGTTTGTAAAAAAGACCATAAAGATAATCCCCTTCCTTCTTTGTTATGACTAATAAATGCTTTCTCTTTTCTTCCTCCGAGATAGGAATTTCTAATATATTTTGTCTAATCTTATCATTTGCAAATTTTATAGAAAAATCTGGTAATGTTGTTCCAGTTGGATATTTCAATTTATAAAGATAGAAACTGCGATTGTGCATACTATCTAACCAGTTTTCTTCTTTATAATGTTTTTGTTGTTCTATTATCATTTTAAAGTTATTAACTCCCTTCATTTGACAGCATTTTTATCTCCCGATTTTTTGACACTCTCAACTATAATAACCTTTATAAACCAATAATTTCTTTCCACTACATGAAACGTTCATCAAGAAGGTGGAAAAAGAAAAGGCAAATGAGATGGAAGTGGCAGAGAAAGAAATTAAGAAAAGCCAAGCATCTTAGAAAAGTAAGAAGAGCAAGAAGCAAGTAATTCTACTGGTTATTTAATACATAAATGCTTAAAAACAATTCTTTTATAAAGTTTAGATGAGAGTATGCAGGACAGGGAATAAATTATTAATTAATGGCACCAATGGAGATAACAGACAACCTATTTTAGTTAGTTCTACTTTAAAAGATATATATTTAAAGAGAGGGAGTAAATTTGAACCTAAAGTAGAAGTAAAACCAAGAAGTTATCCACATGCAGAGTTCTGCACAACACTTGAAAAAGGTTCTGAGCAGATATATGAACAGATTTATGATGAATTGATTAAACTGTTAAAGACAATGAAACCTGTATCTAGTTAATAGGTTATGCAAATCTATCACTCAACCATAGCAATGTTTTTATACAGACTTTAACATTTTTTAAGATGGCAAATGGGGATAGTGAAATATGGACAGAAAAATACCGCCCACAAAAATTTGATGAAATGGTTGGGCAGGAAGATATTGTAAAAAGGGTTAAATCCTTAACAAATGCCATGAATATCCCCCATTTATTGTTTGCAGGACCTGCAGGTGTTGGAAAATCCACACTTGCTTTAGTAGTTGTTAAAGAGCTTTTTGGGGCTAAATGGAAGGAAAATTATCTAGAATTAAATGCTTCTGATGAAAGAGGGATTGAAGTCGTAAGGCAGAAAGTAAAAGACTTTGCGAGAACAAAGGCAATTTCTAAAATCCCATTTAAAGTTATATTTCTGGATGAGGCAGATGCGCTTACACCAGAAGCACAGAATGCACTGAGAAGAACTATGGAAAATTATACTACAAACTGCAGGTTTATACTATCCTGCAACTATTCAAGCAAAATAATTGATCCTATTCAATCAAGATGTGCAGTTTTCAGATTCAGGCTTTTAGAAAAAAAAGACATAGAAAAAATAGTAAAGAAAATTGCAGAAAATGAAAAAATTGAGATTGAACCAAAAGCAATTGAGTCTGTTTTTGAAATAAGTGAAGGAGACTGCAGAAAAGTAATCAATCTTTTGCAGACAACTGCTTCAATAAGCAATGTAATTAGTCCAGATTTAATAAATGTAGTTGTCCCGACAGCAAAACCTTCAGATATAAAAATTGTTTTAGAATATGCTTTGGCAGGAGATTTCACAAACGCAAAGGAAAAACTGCTTGATGTAATGCTAAGAGAAAGTATTTCTGGAAGTGATATTATAAAATCAATTCAAAAAGAAATATGGAATCTTTCAATTGAACCAGATTTAAAAGTGAAACTTACAGAAAAAACAGGTGAAACAGAATTTAGGATAACTGAAGGAAGCGATGAATTTATCCAGCTTGAATCATTGCTGGCAAGCTTTGTCCTTGCGGGCATGGGAAAATAAGTTATTTAAAAAAGAGGAATATGGAAAGCGAATTTCAGACATGGGTTGAAAAGCATAGAGCACAATTTTTTAGAGATATTAAAGGGCAGGATAAAGCTATCAGAACACTAAAAGAGTTTATTGTTAATTTCCCAAGCAAAAGAGCATTATTGTTATGCGGACCTGCAGGAACAGGAAAAACAAGTTTAGCACATATTGCAAAAAAAGAATTAGAGCTAGAACTTTATGAATTAAATGCGTCAGATTTCAGAAATAAAGAACAGCTTGATGAAAAGTTAAAGCCCGCTTCTGAACAGAAAAGTCTTTTTAATAAAGGGAAAATACTTTTAGTTGATGAAGTAGACGGCTTATCTTACTTAGACAAAGGCGGACTTCCAGAACTTATAACTTTAATTGAAAAAACACAATTTCCAATGATAATAACTGCAAATAACATATGGGATAAAAAATTTGCAGAATTAAGAAAAAAATGTGTTGCTGTTGAATTAAAAGACGTTGATTACAAAGATATTTCATTAATTCTTCAAGAAATTGCCAAAAAAGAAAGTCTTCCTATTGATAATCAGGTTTTAATATCAATTGCAATCAAGGCCAAAGGAGATGTAAGAGCTGCAATAAATGACTTGCAGACAATTTCTACAAATCCAGAAAGTATAAAAAATTATATGTCAATTGATGAAAGAAACCGGGATATAGACATATTCAATGCACTCAAGCTTGTTTTTAAAGAAATGTTAAATGAAAAAACACTTAGAATCTATGACCAAGTGGACATGCCTCTTGACAAAATTTTTTTATGGATAGAAGAGAATATCCCAAATGAATATTCTGGAGAAGAAATGGCAAAAGCTTATGATATCTTAAGTCTGGCAGATATTTTTCGCGGAAGAATAAGAAGGCAGAGATATTGGAGATTTTTAGTCTATCAGAATATTCTTTTAAGTGCAGGCATATCTCTTGCAAAGAAAAAACCAAAATCAGGATTCACCCATTATCAGCGCCCTACAAGAGTTCTGAAAATTTGGATGTCTAACAACAAAAACAAGCACAAAGAAACAATAATCGCAAAATACGCAAATAAAGTTCACTGCTCTAAAAAGAAAGCATATAGAGAGTTTAATACAGTTAAAGTATTCCTCAGAAAACCAGAAATTCAAGAAGAGCTTAAATTAAGCGGGCAAGAAAGAGAGTGGCTTGCTAAGACTTGCTGAAAATATTATTAACGAGTATATCCTTTTTGATATACTTTCTAACAGACACTTTTTGTTCTAGATTTTTCTATGGCAGTAATGCAAGTTTCCTCTAAAGTTGAGCAAATAGGAATATTTGGACATTCTTTAGCCAGTCTGTACCTTAGATATTGTTCTCCAGAAAAATTAGGTTGAAAACCAATAACTAATTTACATCCAGTTTCTAAGTGCTTAGTTTTCCATTCTCCTATTTCAACCCTGCTTGTTTGAGCATAAGCTCTTTCACAGTAATGATTTGCTTCCAAAGGCAACCAAAACAAGATGCAACCATCTTTTGATGCGCGGTTTAAATAAAAGGTTTCCCAATCAACTTGCTCCCATTCTTCTTGATTTGCAGAATGTTTAAAAGGAGTAGGATTGGCATCTAAATATTTTTCATCAACTCTTCTGCTAGGAGAAGCAATATGAATTTCATTAGCATTTCTTTGAATTATTTGAACTGCTTCATTATGCCAATAAGGTGCTCCTTTAATAGGTCCTCCAAGAAATATTAATGGACCCTCAAGTGCTTCATAATGGGGTGGAAGCAATACTTTTCCTGTCATAAAAATAGATTCAAAATAGAGTTTATAATAATTTCTATAAGACATAATCCACTATGTATTGTTTATTTTTGTTATTTTCTTGAGTTTTTATTATGCAAAATCACTTTTTTGCAAAAGTACTCTAGATTTGTTCTGTGAACCTGAGGGATTATTGCTCATCCTTATGATAAAAATCAAGTAAATATAAAATTTCAGAGCTAAAATCATAACAATAAGAAAGTCTAAAAGGTTTTATATAAAGTTCTCTTGTTCCTTTCCTTGTATACATCATAGGTTTTCCAAGCTCAGGATTTTCTAGTATTTTGATAAGAACTTTATCGAGTTTAATTCTTATAGAATTATCCAGTTTCCGATATGCTCTCTTAAAATTATCAGATTCTTTTACCTCTTTAATACCCATCCTATTCCCCTTTTAATTTTTTTAAGAATGCTTCTTTAGAATAAGAGATGCAATTTCCATTATCTATCTGTTGCCAGGCTTCTTCTGTTCTTTTTGCAAATTCTAAATCTTCTTTCATTTTTTCAGTTAAAACTCCAACTTTTCTAAGTATAATCCTTCCTTCATCCTTAATTATAAGCAATTCTTCACCTTCTTTTAAATCCCCTCTTAATTCAGAAGGAATTACTATTTGTCCTTTTGAGCTTATTCTTGTTAGTCCAATGTTTGCCATATTTATAAATTATTTTTGTTATTTACTTAATTTTAAATATCCAGAAAACCTAAAAAGTTTTCTTGATAGTAAGACGTATCTTACATAGTATATAAACCTTTGGCTACTATTGTGGCAGCTTAGAAATGTTTTTACTGAAGTTGCTATTTTACCACTAAAATAAAAACTTTTCTTATTGTTTTTCTTTTTTTATTAAACAGTTTTTATGATATGATTTATTATAAAACTCTATTTTTTAAGTCTCTTCTAATCTTGTATGCTCTCTCAGTATCTTTTAAAATATTGGTATCAACTTCCTGAATAAACATACCTTCATTATTATCTAATTTTTGCAGAACTCCTATAATTGGAACGGTTATTTGAGATTGCCCAATTCCTTCATCTAAGTTTCCTCCAGAAGTTTTTAATTGCCCAACTGCATTAGCATAAATAAAAATAACATTATTTTCAATAGCTCTTGCTTTGCAAAGTGCGTTAACATGGTCTATCTCTGCTTTTGGATTGTGTTTTACATAAGGAGGAAATTTTTCACCCTTATACCATAAACTCGGACAAAAAATGATGTTTGCACCTTTTTTAGCCATTCTCCTAAATATCTCTGGAAATATTAAATCCCAACAAATTGCTAATCCTACTTTTCCAAATTTTGTATTAAATACAGAAATTTCATTTCCTGGAACAATCCTCTTTCTCTCAGTTAGCCATAAATTAATTTTCTTGTATCTTCCCTTGATATTGCCTTTTGAATCAGTATAATAACAAACATTAAAATTGCCAATATTATTTTTTTCAATAATTGAACCTGCTACAATATCTATTTTATACTTCTTAGCCAAGTCTTGAAATATTTTTTTGTATTTTCCTTCTGAATCTGCGAGCTTAATAATTTCATCATCATTCAGTCCCCCACTTAAAAAATCTTCTGGAAAAATAATGACCTCTGCCTTACCTGAGGCTTTCTTGATAAAATCTTCCATTTTCTGAAGATTTTTTTCAGGTTGATACTGATTAATCTTAAATTGAACAACTGCTATTTTAAACTTCATACTAAAAGATATTAAAGGAAGTTATTAAAGTTTACTTTGTAGAATGCTGCTGTGTTTAGTTGAAATCTTGAAGGTCTTTAATTTTCTTAGAACAATCTTGTTGGGTTCGGTTCAAACAAATTGCTCCTCGGCCCATTTTAAACAAAAGAAAGTTATTAACCCTTAACCTTAATAAAATAATTAGATAATAACTTAACTGAATTAGATAATTTTAAATTTATTCATCAGTATATATTAATAATCTTCTACATCTTCTGATTCATCGTCTTCATCTTCTGATTCGTCTTCTAAATTATCTTCACTATCATCGTCTTCATTTTCATTTCTTTTTGGTTTTTTTGGTTTAACATCAGAACCACCAAGAATCTCAATTTTACCAAATTTTCCAGATGTTAACTGTCTTTCTCCCTGAAATTCAGAAATATACCCGTTAGTTATCTTGATAGCACTTCCAACATTTACTTTATCAACATCTTGATTCCATAAAGTTAATTTTATTTCAGAATCTCCATCTGTTACGACAGCATTTGCAAGTCTCAATGCCTTGCCATATTTGTTAATTGTTCTTGGCTCTTCTAAAGATTTGACAGTAACCTCAATATTAACACTTCCCTGCCCTGCTTTTAATTCAGAAAGTTTTGTCATTTTAACCACAAGTAGCATCAGTTGCAGAGCCAGATGTTGAGCTTCCAAATCCTGCTGAAGGCGATGTTGAGCTTAACACTTTATCGCATTCTGAAGGAGCTGTTTCAAATGCAGAACATATTGTTTTAAGATATGAAGCTGAATCTCTTGCAGAAGATGCCTGAACACCATTAATAACTAATGTTGGACTTCCTCCAATGTTATATTTTTCATTTAATTCTTTATCTATATTAAAAAGAGGGTAATACCCACTTAACCATTTAGATTTATCATTTAAGTTTGCTGTGACTTCAAATTCCTTGTCAGCAGAAGCTGTGCATGAGACTAGTTTTGTTTTATCAATTCCCGCTTTTACAAGGCATGAAGCGCCTTCTTCAGCTGAACCAGATTTAGATTCTAAGAAACATTTTAGATATGGCAAATATTTAGAATTTTGTTCTTTTTGTATGCAATACTGGTTAAGCTGTTCTTTTACTTCTGTTTCGCCATGCATTGCATAATAAACAAATCTAATTTCAAAATCAATTTTACTTCCAAGTGCTTCAACAGCAGGTATAATTCCTTTTTCTGCCATAGTCCCATACGGACAATGACTCATTACAAATAATTCTACCTTAGGTTTGCTTGACTTTGGAACAGTTGTAGTAGGTTGTGTATCTGGTGTAGTATCAACAGCAGTTTCTATTAAAGGTACTAAAGAACCCCCCTGCCTGATAAAATTGCCATCTCTTGTAAAATATAATGGAAAAGCTTCTCCGTCAAAAGAGATATTAACAACATATAATCCACTTTCTTCTTTGATATCCAAAATTGTCGCATCTCCATCTTGTAACAGCTGTTGATTAACAAAATCATTTACAAGAGTTTCCATCTTAGATTCTGAAACAGCATTTCCTGTTAAGTTAAATCCAGAGTAATTATTAATCAGCATCATTATAAGAACCAAAGCTAAAATATAAGTTGCAATTGCCCAATTATGTTTTGGAATTCCTTTCCAAAAAGAAGATAATTTAGATGTTTTAGATACTTCCTCTTTTGGATTGCTTATTTCTTCCATCTTACTTTTAACAAAAGTCTATTTAAAAACATTATGGTAATTCAAAAAGATAATTAATTCTATTTCATTCCTTCTATTGTCAAAAATGCTTTTATCTGTTCTACAAATTCTTCCAAATCCCCAAAAGTCTTATTTTCATGCTGTCTTATTCTTCCTTCAATAATAAATTTATCATACATATCTCTTAAAAACTCTGATAGCGGACTTCTATCCCACTTGCTCATTCTGTCTTTTACAAGATTTCCAGTAATTTTTATTTCAAAAGCTCCCTTATTCATCTTAACTTTCTTTCCATTTTTTTCAACTTCAACATCTGTTAAGCCCATAACCCTCCATTTAAGCTTCATCTCAATTGCAAAATAATCAGATATTTTCTTTGTGCATTTCCACAATATTTCTATTTCTTTTGAATCTCCAGAAACATTTTCAATATATTTCTCCTCCTCAACATCATAATCTTCATCATTAAACCATCTGTAAGCAAATTGGTAAATATTTTTAAAATCAAAAATTCCGCTTCTTTTTACTTTTTCAACAGTAATTTTATCTTTATTTGTCATCGTCCTCTTCTTCCTGTATAAATAACATAAAAAGTATATTTAAACATTTCTTTTAATTTAAAAATGTTCAAGCTATGCTGATTCTAGTTAATCCCAGACTCTCTTTCCATTTTACATAAATCCTCCAGGCATACCATTCATATCTTTCTGCTTTTTTCCACTTGATGCAATAACATCGTCAATCCTTAAAATCATAGTTGCAACTTCTGAAGCAGAGCTAATTGCCTGTGTTTTCACTTTTAATGGTTCGATAATTCCTGCTTCAAATGTATCACTTATTCGGTTGTTAAACAAATTTATTCCAAAATTTTTTTCTCCCTTTTCATGCGCAGACTTTAACTCTGTCAAAACATCAATAGGATCAAGCCCTGCATTTTCTGAAAGTGCATTTGGGATGCATTCAAGTGCAGAAGCAAACTCTTCAACAGCAAGCTGTTCTCTTCCAGTTAAAGACTGAGAAAATTCCCGTAATTTTTTTGATAGTTCAATTTCAACAGCACCTCCTCCAGCAACTACATTTCCGTCTTTTAGAACAGCTGCAACATCTCCTAATCCGTCTTTTATTGCTCTTTCAGCCTCATCCATTACATGCTCTGAACCTCCTCTTACAATAATAGTGACTGCTTTTGGATTAGCACATCCGCTTACATAAGTCATAACATTAGCCCCTTTCTTTATTTCCTCGACACAAACAGCATTTCCTAAGTCAAATCTTGACAAATCATTTAAGTTAGATACAATTTTACCGCTGCTTGCCCTTGCTAATTTCTCCATATCGCTTCTTGCAACTCTTCTGCATGCATAAATCCCTGCTTTTGTAAGATAATATTGAGCAATATCATCCACTCCTTTTTGGCAAAAGACAACATTTGCACCAGAATTCTTGACTTTTTCAATCATATTTTTTAAATTTCTCTCTTCAGAATCAATAAATCCCTGCAATTGCTCTGGAGAAGATATACTTATCTTTGTGTCTATCTCCAAATTTTTTAATTCAAGTGCTAAATCCAAAAGCGCTATTTTTGCATTTTCCACTTTAAAAGGCATATCTACATTTAGTTTTTCGCAATCAACAGCAACGCCAGATATTAACTCGCTTTCTTTAACACTTTCCCCCTTTACTTTTTCAATTTTAACATTTTCCAAGTCAATAGCCCCCTTATCTTCAATTTGTTTTACTGCTTTTACTATAAACTTTGCAAATTTTTCTTTTATAGATTCTATTCCCTTGCCAGTCATTGAAGTCAAGGCAATATTTTCTAAAATGTTATTTTGTTCAGTTGTTATCCTCATAGCAATTTCTTTTTTCAGTATCTCGAGAGATTTTTCTGCTGCCAGTTGATAACCTTTAGTTATAACTGTTGGATGGATTTTTTTATCCAGAAGTTTTTCTGCATTTTCAAGGAGCTTGCCTGCTATCATCACTGCACTTGTTGTTCCATCTCCAACCTCGTTTTCCTGTGTTTTGGCAATTTCAATCATCATTTTCGCAGCAGGATGTTCAATTTCAATTTCTGTCAGTATAGTAACTCCATCATTTGTAATTATAATATTTCCGCTGCTGTCTACGAGCATTTTATCCATTCCTTTAGGCCCGAGGGTAGTTTTAACAGTATCTGCTATAATCCTTGCAGCAAGAATATTGTTTCTTTGCGCATCACTTCCTATAACTCTCTGCACATTTTCAGGAAGAACATAGACTGGTTGTTTTTCACCCATGAAGAAGCAAGATTATTTTTGTTTTTAAGAATTTGTATGGTTAAGTTAATCAAATAAACTTAATCTCTATCAGAAATAGGAATAAATTTTTCATATTTAGTTTTAATCCAAAATTGAACAGCATGATAAAACCAAAGTACAGTATGATAGGGTTGTGTAAAAGACATTATCTTAAAGGATATACTTTGTAAAACTTAAAATAATTCTGTATCAAATTCTCTTATGTCTATTGTCTGATCCTGGGGGTTATAAACTCCTTCTTGAAATCTTCTAAATCTTTCACCATTAAAATCATCAAATTTCTTCATTTTCCCTATTGTTCTTTTTCTTCTTTCTGAGTCCTTTAAATTCTGCTCTATTCCAGAATGAAGAAAACCGTAAACTAATCCTATAGATGGTTTTCTTAACTTTGCCACTTCACACAAACGTGGAACAACCCCCTCTTCAATCTTCATAGCATTAATAGCATTTCTTCCCTCGCAATTAGGATCGTTTTGCCAGCAAACTAATCTATCGAGCCCTCTTGATACTCTTTCAGGGAACTCAATTGGTTTTCTACCATAAACATCTAAAAGTAGGGCCCCACCAATTGAAGCAACTATTCTGTCTTTTAAAGTATATTTCCTGTTATTATCCCAATCTTTTCCAAAATCAACATCAACACAGTAGAAAGGGATATTTCTTTCTAATGCCTGTTCAATAGCCCTATACATAGGATAACTTGTAAAATCTCTGTTCTGTTTTAATGCAGATTGAAAGGTTTCAATAGTCCTCTTCAAGTTTCCATGACTTTGTTCAATTACAAGTCCATCTATACCTCCAAACAAAGCTAAGTTTATTCCTACTTTATCTAAATCTCCAGAGGTATCATGATCTACTAATTGTAAAACATATTTTGCTTTTTGAGTTTCAAACTTTCTGTATGCCATATACCTATTGTTGTTTCATTCCTTTTAAATCTTTGTATTTGTTACTACTAATAAGATACATTAAAACTGGTAGAAACCTTTAAATACTTATTTGTATTATCTAAAATACAAATTAAACTAAATTTGTTCCATACAAAAGATGAACCATAAAGAAATTATAGCAAACTGGAAGGAATTTAAAATTCCTGCTCTTTTTAGCAGAAACCATAATATAGATTTAAAATCAGATTTCATAATTACAATATCCGGACCTAGGCGAGCAGGAAAAACATTTATCTGTTTTCAGATAATTGAAGAGCTTATTAAAAAAGGGACTCCAAAAGAAAACATTCTGTATATAAATTTTGAGGACAATAAACTTATTGGAGCCAATTCTGATGATTTAGAAAAACTTTTAGAAGCTTATTTTGAACTTTATAACATAGATAAAAATAAAAAAATATATCTATTTCTCGACGAAATACAAACAGTAAAAAACTGGGATTCATGGGTTAGGAAGATTTATGATATAAATAAGAGAATAAAGCTTGTTTTAACTGGCTCAAGTTCTAAATTATTAAGCAAAGAGATATCAACAGTATTAAGAGGAAGAGTATTAAACAAGGAGATATTCCCTCTAAGTTTTAAGGAAATTGTTTTGTGGAAAGGATTAAAGTATGACCTTAAAACCATTGCTTATAGTGAAAATAGAGTAGGAATTAAGAAATTATTTAATAGTTTTATTCAAGATGGGGGTTATCCGGCAGTAACTTATCAAAAAGTAAATAGAGAAGAAGTTCTGCAAAGCTATTATGAATCAATGATTTTTAAAGATATAGTAGAAAGATACAGAATAGAAGATGTAAAAAAAATAAAAATGTTGGCTAATCTGTTATTAGAATCAACTTCAAAGGATATTTCATATAGTAAACTGGCTAATAAATTAAAATCAATAGGTATGAATACCAGCAAGAATACGATAATTGAATTTTTGTCTTATTTTGAAGATGCTTATTTATTTTTTCAGAATTTAAAATATGAATATTCACAAGGAAAGCAACTTGGCTCAATAAAAAAAGTATACTTTATAGATAATGGGATGCTAAATGCTATAAGCTTTAAGTTCTCTAAGGATACAGGAAAATTGCTAGAAAATTTGATATTTTTAGAGTTAAGACGAAGAAATAAAAAGATTTTTTATAATAGAGACAATTACGAATGTGATTTTATAATTCAAGAAAAAGAAAAAGTTGTTCAAGCAATACAAGTAACAGAAACTCTAAATTCGGAAAACGAAAAAAGAGAAGTCGAAGGAGTTCTAGAAGCAATGAAGAAATTCAAACTTAAAGAAGGTTTTATAATAACTCTTGATGAAGAAAGAAATATAAAGGTAGGAGATACAAATATTCATATTTTACCTGTCTGGAAATGGCTTCTTGAAGAAAAATGAATTTAGAAAGTATATCCCTTTTAATATGCTCGGTGTAAAAGACATTATCTTAAAGGATATAACTAAAAAACATTATCGTACTAAAACACTTGTATAATTTAATATTTGTTATACCTGCTGAATACTAGATTCAGTACCCCCTAAGTCGTTACAAGATTATATAAAGTTTAAAGTTAATGCTTTTATATGCAATCTAGGATAAGAGCAGGAGATATAATGACCAGAAGGTTTATTCATGCGCATCCAGATACAAATGTACTGGACTGTGCTAAAATAATGATTAAAAACAGAGTTGGAAGTATCTTGCTAAAAGACGGAGAGAAGATAAAAGGCATTTTAACAGAAAAAGACATTGTCTGGGCACTTACAAAAAACCAGGGGGCAAACTTCAAGGGAATTCTGGCAAAAGATATTGCAACTAAAAAAGTTATTACAATAAAACCAGAAGAAACTCTTGACAGTGCAATAACTATAATGACAAAAGAGAAAGTAAGAAGACTGCCTGTTGTTTCTAATAAAAAAGTAATAGGATACCTTACACTAAAAGATATATTAAAATTCCGCCCAAGCCTGTACGAATCAATGGAAGAATTTCAGGCAATAAAAGAAGAGCAGGAAAAACTTGAAAAGAGCAGTTCTGCAATGAAAGGTGCATTCATAGAATCACAGTGTGAAGAATGTGGCAACTTTGACATACTCCAGAAAATTGACGGAAGAATGATATGCGAGTCCTGCAAGGATGAGATGTAAGTAAACGAGATGATTAAGATAAAAGCAAATAACAAGTAAGATAAAGTTAAATTATTGTTTTTAAGTTTCTTACTAAATTTGATTTAATCTATCTGAAAAATAAAAATGGTAATAGTTAAATATGCTGATTTCTTTTATTAGCTATGCCTTATAATATAATTATTGGTAGAAATGAATCTGATAAAAAACTATTTGGTGACCAGGGACTTCTGAAAATAGGAAAGGGGTATGTAAAAATGGGGCAGTATACCTCATTATCCAATCCAATTTACTTAGATGTTGCACGAAGCCATGTAATTTTAGTAAGCGGCAAGAGAGGTTCGGGAAAATCATATACTCTTGGAGCAATTGCAGAGGAAATCTCGCAACTTGATGAAGAATCAAGAAAAAATATCGCGCCGTTGATATTCGACACAATGGGGATTTTTTGGACAATGAAATATGAAAATGAAAAAGAAAAAAATCTTTTAAGTGACTGGGGTTTAAAGCCTAAAAAGTTGCCGATAAACGTTTTTGTCCCATTTGGGTGCTTTGAAAATTACATTGAAAAGGGGATACCTGTTGACCACCCTTTTTCTATAAATGTTTCTGAATTAAACTCAGAGGACTGGGGATTGTTGTTTGGGCTTGAATTCACAAACTCTACAGCAGTCCTGATTGAAAGAGTTGTCTTTATGATGAAAGAAGCAAAGATGGACTTTGATATTGAGGATATTCTTGAAAAAATCCGCGAAGATAAAACTTCCTCTGTTGAGCAAAAAAACTCTGCAACAGGATTATTTGAGTCAGCTAAAACATGGGGGGTTTTTGCACCTAAAAATCAGGATGCAACAAAAATAAAAGATTTAGTAACTCCTGGGACAACATCTGTTTTAGATTTAAGTGTTTATAATTCTGTAGGAACATTTAATATTCGTGCTCTTGTTATAGGATTAGTTTGCAGAAAATTATTCAATGAAAGAATGTCTGCCAGAAAAGAAGAAGAAGTTGAAGCTGTCAGGCATGGAATTGACTATTTAGCATTTCAGGGGATAAGGAAAATGCCATTAACATGGGTATTTATAGATGAGGCGCATGAATTTCTTCCTAAAGAAGGAAAAACTCCTGCATCTGATGCACTTGTTCAAATCCTAAGAGAAGGAAGACAGCCAGGTTTATCTTTAGTTTTGGCAACACAACAGCCCGGGCAGATTCATAGAGATGTAATGACTCAGTCAGACGTGGTTATTTCCCATAAAATAACTGCTCAACCCGACATACAAGCCCTTAACGATATTATGCAGACTTATCTGCTTGAAAGCATTAAAAAAAGTATTGATGATCTGCCAAAATTAAAAGGCAGTGCAATTATTCTTGACGACAATTCTGAAAGAATTTACCCAATAAGAGTAAGGCCAAGATTCACATGGCATGGAGGAGAAGCGCCTACAGCAGTAAGGGTAAAAAAGAGGATTTAATGAGTAAATTAATATTATTAAAAAGCATTTTAAAAGATAAAAATGTGGCATCAGTAATCCCCACTTCAAAAAAGGTTGTTTCTGAAATTTGTGAAAATCTGAATTTCTCAAAAGATATTATAGTTATTGAATATGGTCCAGGTGATGGAATTTTTACAAAATATCTTTTAAGCAGGATGAACAGCAACTCTAAAATTATTGCACTAGAAACAAATAAAAAATTATTTGAACATTTAAAAAAAATTAATGACAAAAGGCTAATTGTTATTAATAAAAGTGCCGAAAATATTAAAGAGGTAATTAGAGAATTGAAATATGAAAAAGCAGATATTGTCTTATCTGGAATACCTTTTTCTCTTTTAAAAAAAGATGTCAAAGAAAGAATAATAAATGATACAAAAGAAATATTGAAACCAAAAGGAAATTTAATAGTTTACCAGATGAGTAAACAAATGAAGCCAATTCTTTCAGGGCATTTTAATAAAGTTGACTGCTCGCTAAAACCATTTAATTTTCCCCCTCTTTTTGTTTTTGAAGTGAGTAACTGAAATCTCACTTAATAGGGTATAATTTATAAATGCTGTAAAATAATTTTTACATAATTCAGAAAAATTTTATTAATTAATCACAACAAACCTTAAAAATAAAACTTTCCCAAATTAATTAATGAGTGCAAAAAGAGTGAGAGAAAAATTTTCTAGAAGACTGGATGAAATGTATCTATGTCTTCAGGAAGGCTCAGTTCAATCTGATGAATTTGCTTTAAAAATCAAGAGATACATCAGAAATTATGGTTCTGATGATTTGCCTGCCGAATATATAACAATAGCAGAAAATTACCTCCCGGTTAGAAAACAACAAGCAATCAGGGTTTTAGAAAGGATGTTTGATGATGTCAAATCCGGATGTATGAAACGTAAAGAATTTACAAAAGCTGTTCAAAAATGTGGAAGATATCATAGCAAAAATTCCGAGTTTATAAAAGTTAGAAGTGCATATGTTGATTTTTTAGCCACAGCAGCATGGGAATAAATGTCCTGAACGAGCAGGATAAAGATAGTTGCAAAATTCTTATTTGTTCTTTTTTGCAGTCACCTGCTATATCTTTTTTTATGCACTGCCAGATATTTTCTGATAAAATAAGAAACAAAACTTTCCTCATCTTTTTGCAATGCCTTATAATAAGATTTTATTTTTTTGTATTCTATGACTAGCATAGGATAACCACTATGCCAAAGGATGCTATTCATTAAAAGACGCCCTATTCTTCCATTCCCATCTCCAAACGGGTGGATTTTCTCAAACATATAATGTACTCTTGCAGAAAGTTCAACTGGATTCATCTTTTTGTTTTTGCTGATAAATACTATAAATTCTTTCATCAGTTTTTCAATATCCTGCCAATCAGGAGCGAGATGTGGCCCAACTCTGACAAGATAATTTCTAAACTTGCCTGCAATATCTGGTTTTGTCATTCCAAAGATTTTTTCATGCCATCCCAGAAACAACTCTTTAGTTATTTTATTATCTTTATTAAGCATCGTTAAGAAAACTTCGCTGTGGGCTTCAGTTTCTTTAACATCTCTCAATGATTTATTAGGAGAGATTTTATCATGGATTATTCCCCTAGTTTCTTCTAAGGTTATAGTAGAACCTTCAATAGCATTGGTATTGTATGTAAAAGCAATAGATATTTCTTCTAGTTCTTTTTTTCTGGCGCTTTCCGGAATTTTATTCCATTCAGATTGAAAATTTTTCTTTACTCTCTCCAATTTTTTATTAATATGCTCTTGAAATTCCTGATTGAATTTAGATTTAAGCTCATCAATATTTTCAGGTATTTTAGAACCCAAATATTTCTCTTTAGTCACTATTTTATTTCCATTCCGATATGAATTTTTTAGATAAAAATAAACTTTATTTCCTCTCTTTTTAGTCGTTATTTTCATAATAATTGTATACCTACAAAGTATTTAAATATTGTGTTTTAATACCGCCTGTAGGTACAACTGCCCTGAACGGAATTTGACCTATAGAAAGGGGGGATTGAAATTAATTGTAACTACTATCTTTGAGAAAGTTACCATTTAAGGTCATATCGATTATAACCCCTTTCCATTAATTTCACAAAAATTGGTTGGACTAAATCAAATAGTTCTTCAACTATATCTCTTGCTAAAGGCATATCTCCAGATTTCAACGCCCCTTTACGTTCCTCAACAACAGAAATAATTTGTTGGGAATCTACACCTAACTCTAAGATAACTTCGTCAATTGCATCAAAATATTCTCTCCAAGTTTTCCCAATCATTAAATTACTAATTAAACTTTCTGGACCAGAAGGAGCTCGAACTCTATAAATAATCTCTTCAGATACCCTCTTTTGTTTTCTTAAGCGTCCTCCAGGAAGAACCATAGGAAAATTATTCATATATCTAACTCTACCTTCTCCAGGATATTCGTCTTCCAGCCTATCAATTTCTGCCTGAACTTTTTCTTCATAATTCATAAAATCAATAAAGAATCCTATTTAAAAATGTTCCTAAAAAAACACATTTCGATTCCCAGAAAACGCCCTGACCGGGAATCGAACCCGGGACTCGTCCGCGACAGGGACGTGTTTTAGCCACTAAACTACCAAGGCCTATTAACTTCGCAAAAACTGCATTATTGCCCAAAAACTAATATACTGGAGGACAATGCGGTTTTGTACAAAAATCATAAATACTTCTTATTTTTAAACCTTTCACTATATTTAAAAAATAGGTTTTCCTAATATAAAAATGAGGGGAATTTTACCAGCAATATTTTTGATTATCATTTGTTTAGCCGGTATTTTAAGTGGTTGGTTAATATATATAGCATTTTATAATAATTATTTTGCAAAACCAGTTCCGCTTATTGAATTATTTGAAAACAATAAATCCCAAAAAACAGCGGGCAATGAAACAAATGAAGACTACCCTGAAGGAATGCTGTTTTACAATCCTATAAGATTTCAGACAAACCGCATAAATTTTTCAATTGATAATTCCTGTTCTGAAACTAAAAAATCAGATGCTATAAAAGCATTTAACATTCTTGATGAGAATACTGTTTTAGAATTTTCTGAAGTTCCTGAAAACGGACAGATAAAAATCCATTGTTCAGATTTAGTCAAAGAAATATCAAGAGACCATTTTATAGCTGGAGAAGGCGGACCAGGCATGATAATAAACACAACAAAATACTTCTTAATTATTGAAGGGGATGTTTTATTATACAAAGAAAACACATGTGAAAATCCAATTATCGCAATCCACGAAATTCTCCACGTTCTTGGGTTTAAACATTCTTCAGATAAAAGTTCAATCATGTATGAAATCTCAGACTGCAATAAACAAATTACAGAAGATATTATCAGCAAAATTCAAGAATTATACCTTGATTTGCCTCTAGCAGATTTGTCATTCAACTGGGTAAATGCAACAAAAACTGGAGGATACCTTGACTTTGAAGCAGAAATTATCAACATTGGGTTAAAAAACGTTAAGAACATTACCTTAACAATAATAGCTGATGAAAAAATAGCTGATAAACAGGAAATAGGGGGGGTTGAAATTGGAGCTAAAAAAATTGTCAAGATAACGAATTTAAAAATACCAAGAGATTCGACAAAGATGGTATTGTGGATGGACAAAGATAATTCTATTCCGGAGTTTGATAAACTAAACAACCGAAAAGAGTTAATACTGAAAAAAGATTAATCTTCGTCCCTTACATTTTCCACATCTTCGTCTTCAAAATCCTCGTCAAGTGTGTCTTCATCTATTTCTTCTTCAAACTCTTCATCTTCTTCATAAGCTATTTTTTTTGATTTCATAAAGTAGTTATAAAAATAAAGGTTTAAAAATTTATCTAAACCCTTATCAGTGATAAAATTGTCCAAATTCAAAATCTTTAAATATCGTATATAATTGATTGGAGCATGAGCCTGTAGCTCAGCCAGGTTAGAGCACTG